>Ga0209099_1000015_pt1 | contig 207383 bp, 200 predicted proteins | sample AD_JPNHW2_MetaG_FD_184430 | JGI IMG/M metagenome (GOLD analysis project Ga0209099, IMG submission 184430) | Active sludge microbial communities of municipal wastewater-treating anaerobic digesters from Japan - AD_JPNHW2_MetaG (SPAdes) (version 2) | ecosystem: Engineered > Bioreactor >...
GGTTCTCGGTAGATCCGGTGATAACCGGGGGCTGGTCGTAGGGTTCACCGGTCATCGTGAAGGTGCCCGGCAGCCATACATAATAGGCCGTATTGGGCTGCCCGGTGATGGTAACCGTGAACCTGCCCCCCCGGGTCAGGGAACTGCTGATGGACTGTTCAGACGTGTCTGCAGCAACAACCGGAATAAGGCTCGCAAGAACGCAGGTCAGTACGATGAGACAACAACCCCTTATGATGGTTCTTTTCATAGAGTGCCTCCCACAGGCAGTTATCATCAGCTGCATAGTGCGTCTGTATTTAAAAGGGGTGCGGTGTTCACCGGTTCAGGCACTCCCGTTCTTATTGTGTCTTAAAACGCAACCGTGATCCCACCGGCAGCTGGCAGACAATAATATTTATCTGCGTGTCCGGTTTTTATTGCAGAACCGGGCTGATTGCGGGGAATAAAATTCCTGTGAAAATGGCATTTTTTTATCAAACAGGTACTATTTGTCAGACATTCAGGAAATCAGACAAATTGATCATCCTTTTATACCCCTTCTCTTCCACTGGAGAACGGGCAGGATGTATCTGGTTAGTGGATCCGGGTCTGTTTACCGCAAATAATAAAATCGCTTTGCGTGCCAGATTTATTCAAATCCCGTATGAATCCGGCGCGCAGGAGCCCATCACCGGGACCGGTACGAAGATGAAACCATTATCGTGCACGGCACGTGAATATTCCGGTATCGTGACCGGCCGGTACCCGTTTTTGATCTCCATACCCCACGGGGGCATTGAACTACCTGCTGAGCTGGAGGGGCGTCTTGCCTTAAGCCGGCAGGACATCCGGTATTACAGTGATCCCGATAGCCGCAGGCTGTATGATTTTCGTGCGCACGTCAAGGCCGTTATTGATACGAATATCTCCCGGATGGCCGTTGATCTCAACCGCCCGCCGCTTCCCCTGCCACCCCGGGATCCGGATGGCATCATCAAAGTGCGGACCATCGACGGGACGAGCGTCTACAGGCCCGGTCGGCTGCCGGATCTGCCCCTGATCCACCGGCTCATGATGCAGTGGTATTTCCCGTATCACCAGCGCATCGATGAACTGATTGACCGGCATGCCGTGCAGATGGCATTTGACTGTCATACCATGCTACCGGTAGGTTCGGTGGAGCAGAAGGATGTGGGTCGGATCCGACCCCTGATCTGTCTTGGGAACAACGGGGACCGGAAGGGTCGTGCAAAGAAGAATGCGATAACTACCTGTCCGGCACCCGTAATTGAGGCCCTTGCTAATGCGTTCCGAAATGAATTTTCCCTGGATCGTGAAGTGGCGATCAACAACCCGTTCTCCGGGGGATTTATCTCCAATGCCCATTACTGGCGCAAGGGAATACCCTGGATCCAGATCGAGATCAACCGGGCCCTCTACGAACCGGCGTTATCCTCAGGGCAGACGGGTACAATCGATGATCTGAGGGACCGGATCTTGCGCGTACTGACAACATTCTGGGATCATCGTGATGGTGACATATGAGAGTGCCGGAGCAATCGGACTGCACCTCGCAGAGATGCTTCTCGAGACCTATGGTGGTCGCATACGGGAAGACCGGCGAATCCCCGGTCAGCCGTTTTTGATCCAGTGCTCTTCGAACTCCCCGTCGTAGTAGACCATGACCCGGATGGGCGATCCTTTCATGAACGCGCGCATCTGGTCGTCATAGATCTTCTGGACGTGGCGGAGGCCGTTTTCGGAAAACCGTTCATGGATACATTCGAGGAAATGGAGTTCCTGCAAAAGAAATGCATTTTCATACTCTTTTGTCTCGCGGGCGAGTGCCATGCTCTCCTCTTCTGAGATCGCCGTATGGTATTCCCCGTGATGGTCAAGACCTGAGATCTGGCGCCAGTCCACGGTCCCCGTCTCATCCTGTTCGCGGTGGAGCATATACGGGTAGATCCGGCAGATAGAGAACCGCTGGTCGTAGATCCGGCACCGGCCGTCTTGTAAGAACCAGCAGGACCCTGCATCATCGGGCTGCACCCGCAGGGCATACCCCGAGACATAATAGGTGCCCTTCTGGTCGCAGAACTCGGGCTCCGGTGCCGGTTCGAGCGCTTCGGGATCGATGGCCTTCACGGCGGTGACATCCCGGTCGAGCAGGAAGACATGCCCGTTGAATGAGCGGGTACAGCACCGGGCGCATCCCGTGCACGTAAATCCGATCTCCCGGATGATACCGGCGAGTTTCTCAACGGGATACTCAAGAAGGCTTTGCTGTTCCCGTGTCAGGGCCGCGATACGGAGGGGAATTGGAAGAAGGGAAACGGTGATCACCACGCACTGGTATAGCAGATCATGCCGGCTGTCCCCTTAATGCTTTTTTATACCAGCGTGCCGGTATGCCCCATCACAGCACCCGGACCGGGTATTCCTGTTTTTCAAGGGCCCTGAACGACGCCGGCAAGCGTTCAAGTTCCCCGGCACAATGTGTTCGGATCTCCGCGGTTGATGGCAGCGGCCTGACCAGTCGCCCATCGCGGAGGCACTCCCTGACGAGACCCTCAGATTCGTGGCCCTCCATCCGTATGACCTCATCGTACTCCATGATTTCGTCATGGACGTGCCGGATGACCTGCCGCTTGTACGGGAATGTGGTCTTGCCGGGACTCGTCTTGTACCGGGGCGTACCCTCGTACTCCACCAGTTTATAGACCATGTCGAGATACGGTGCATCCGAGGAGGTGACAAAATGCGTGCCCACGCCGAATGAATCGATCGGCACCCCGGCGGAGAGCCACCGGTCGATGCTGTACTCGTCCACGTTCCCGCTCGCAAAGATCCGGATCGCCGGGTAGCCGGCCTGATTGAATCGTTCGCGGAGGGTTTCTGCAAGGCAGGGAATATCTCCGCTGTCGATCCTGACCCCGATCACCGGGACACCCTCGCGGGCGAGCCGGAGGATCGTATCTGCACAGGCAAGGGTGTCGTAGGTATCGATGAGGAAGAGGCAGCGGTCCGGGAACGAGGACTGGTATGCCCTGAACGCCTCATCCTCGCGGTTGAAGAGCATCACGTAGGAATGCGCCATAGTACCGACAACCGGGATCCCAAACCGCCTCCCGGCTTCCAGGTTTGAGGTGCCGGAGAATCCAGCAATCCAGGCCGCCCGGGCAGCTGCGATCCCTGCATCCGTGGTATGGGCCCGGCGGAACCCGAACTCCACCACATCCCGGCCCCGGCTCACCGCGATGATCCGGGCTGCTTTCGAAGCGGCAAGCGTCCCGAAATGGATGCAGTTGAGCGCAAGGGTCTCAAGGATCTGGATGTCGGGGAGCGATCCCTCGATCTGGACGAGCGGTTCGTTGTTGAATACGATGGTGCCTTCCGGTATCGCATACAGGGTTCCGCGAAATCGGTAATGGCTGAGATACTCAAGGAAATCCTCACTGAACTGGTTCAGGCCCCGGAGCCAGGTAATATCGTCATCCGTGAACCGGAACCGCTCCAGCTGTCGCACCAGTTCTTCAAGCCCGCCGGCGACAAGGAAATTGCGCTCTTTTGGGAGCGACCGGGCAAAGATGGAGAAGACGGCCGTTCCGGTCTTCTTGTGCTCAAGAAAACTCTGGGCCATCGTGAGTTCGTACAGGTCCGTGAGGAGGGCGCTCGCGGTACGCTCCTCCCGCCCGGATCCAGGTCTCTCTGTATCCACGCGTATCAATCCGTATGTACCTCTTCAGCGGCACACCACAAAAACAGCATGGATTCACGGGTCCCCGTTCCTACGGACTCGTGTACCGGGACGTAAATGCAAGCGCTTATGAGTTTTTACTGGCATCCACATGTACAGGATCCGGTGAAAAGAGTATGGAAACGGTTTTGAAGGTGATCAGTTGTCTGCTCGGGTTGTATATCGTTGCCAATGGCATCTGGGTGATCAATATGCCGCCCGCCGGTGATGAACCGCTCGGGTACCTGGTTGTTGCCGCCGGACTCTTCATCCCCCTGATCACGTTTTATGTAGGGCACTTCCATTCACGGTCATATGAATGACCGGGCACCTGCTTTTTTTCGCTTCTCTCTTAAAAAAAAGGAATGAGGTAAAATCAGTTATACGACCGGAACGGCACGTAAGAGTCGTAAATTTTTACCTTCTCGCCATTGGGGGTGACTGCCCAGACTTCAGCACGGTCGGTGTTCTTGGTCGTGCCTGCCATAGCGATCGATTTGCCGACATAGAGCGGCTGGATCATCCGGTCTTCTTCTACAACACCGTCAGACCGCGTGATCTTCACATTGATCTCCGGGACAACGTTCATGCCTTTGCCGCCGCGGAGCGTTGTTGTGATCGTCGGGTTGATCGCTTCACCGTTGCTTGCTACCTGCACTTCGATGCTCCAGATCTCGGACATCTTCTGGGTGGGGCCGGGTGTCAGGGACTCGGGAGCGGTGGTGGCAACGGTAGTCGGTGCTTCGGTTGCAATGGCGGTCTCAACGACAGTCGGTACTGGCGTGGCAACCGGGGCTGCCGGCTGGGAGCAGCCTGCAACCAGCGCGAGCACCATGCAGAACCCGAGGGTCAGGACTATGGTAATGGTAGATTTCATGCTGGTAGGGTTACCCTTCCCGGGTATTGAGGGTTTTGCCCCATGGGCAATTTTTTTATCATTCCTGTATGAACCATCCCGCAGTTTACGAAGCAGAAACACGGGGAAATCATCATCAGAAAAGGTAAAACGCTCGGAATTGAGGGGATACGGTAGTAAGCATTCACCAGATCCGCTCCGTGGACGCTGATGAGCGGACTCGGGCTGGTTCTGGTCTTTGTGGACCTGTTCCTGCTCGTCGTTCCGGGCTATGCGATGATGAGAGTGGTTGCCCTGCTCCTCGGGACCGTCATCGTAATTCACCCATCCGCGGGTATCGACACGCTTGCCCTTATTGTCGGGATCTGTCTCATCGTGCTCGGCATGATGCGGATTGCGCACGGGATCACCGAGCGGCACGACGAACAGGCAATTACCGTAAAACACCGGTACTTTCATCCGCGCTTCTGCGGAGAATCAATAAAATTTTAAAAAAGGTTATGACCGCCGGCCTGATGCCGGTTCAATGCCCGTGGGCTGGTTTCTGATCGTCCGCTCTTTCATGATAGAGTAGACTTCCTGGGCATGCTCTTTCGGTATCTCAACAAACGAGTAGTTGTCCATGATCCGGATGGCGCCAATGTCTTTACCGGGAATCCCGGTCTCGCCGGCAATTGCGCCGACAATGTCTTTTGGGGCAACCTTGTGCTGCCGGCCCACGCCCAGGAAGAAGCGGACCATGCCCACCTCTGCACCGGTATCGCCAAAGTCTACGCCTTCCTGCTTTGCCACCGGGGCTTCAAGGCGCTCCTCCATCTGCATCTTCAAGAGCGCAGCAGCGATGTCGATCGTGTTGTGATCCCCTTCGGTCTCCTTCTCGATGAGTCTGATGAAGGCCTCGAGACCTCCTGCCTGGATGGTCTCCCGCACTGCCTCGAGCACGGCCTTTGTCCTCGTCTCCGCCACATCGCTCTGCGAGGGAACGGGCATCCGGGGAATGGTGACCTTGGCAAAGTGCATGATCTCGCGGAGCTTGTTGAAGTCCTTGGGCGAGACGAACGTGATCGCCTTGCCGCTCTTGCCGGCGCGGCCGGTCCTGCCGATGCGGTGGATGTAATACTCCACATCCTGCGGGACATCGAAGTTGACCACAAGGTCCACATCATCGACATCGATCCCGCGGGCTGCCACATCGGTGGCGATCAAAATCTCGATCGAACCTTTCCGGAAGCCCCCCATCACGCGGTCGCGTGAGGACTGCTTCATGTCGCCGTGCAGCTCCTCGGCACGGTAGCCCCGGGCCTTGATCTTGCCCGCGAGTTCCTCTGCCCTGCGCTTGGTGTTGCAGAAGATGATCGAGAGGTGCGGGTCGGCGATATCGATGAGCCGGCAGAGAATATCGATCTTTTCGCGCTCCTTGACCTCGATGTAGCTCTGCTCGATCTTCGGGACGGTCAGTTCAGCGTACTGGACCTTGACAAACTCGGGTTTGTTCATGAACCGTTTTGAGATGTCAATGATCGGCTGGGGCAGGGTGGCCGAGAAGAGCAGGGCCTGGCGATCCTGCGGAACTTTCCGTAAGATCAGTTCGATGTCGTCCCGGAATCCCATGTCGAGCATCTGGTCGGCTTCATCGAGTACCACGGTGTGGACATCATCGAGCCGTAAGGTTCTCCGGTCCATGTGGTCCATCACGCGGCCGGGCGTGCCGATCACGATGTGGACGCCGGAATGGAGTGCGCGCAGCTGCCGGTCAATGGGCTGGCCGCCGTAGACCGGGAGAACAATGATCTTCGGGAGATGCGCGAGGAGATTTGAGAACTCTTCTGCGATCTGGATACACAGTTCCCGGGTGGGACAGAGCACGATGGCCTGGACAACGCGTTTGCTGGGATCGATCTTTCCGATGACGGGGATACCGAATGCGGCGGTCTTGCCGGTACCGGTCTGAGCCTGGGCGGTTACGTCACGCCCGGCCTGGATGAGGGGAATGGCGAGTGCCTGGATGGGTGAGGGCTCTTCAAAACCCATATCTTCTATTGCTTTTCCGAGTTCCTTGGATAGGTGGAAGTCGGAGAACTGTATACGAGTGTTCATTCGCTCCTCTATTTGGTTTGAGGGGTCTTAACATGGCGCATTGTCCGGGTCGGGATCGCGGGACCACCCGCCTTTTTATGCCGGCAGGCGTAAAACGAGATCATGGCGAAAAAAACCCTGAAGGTGGTGGCATTCAGTGGCAGTGCAAGGAAAGACGGCAATACCGCGATCCTTGTCAGGGCCCTCTTTGCTGAGCTGGAGAAGGAAGGGATCAAGACAGAACTCGTGCAGATGGCGGGAAAGAGAATTCATGGCTGCACTGCGTGCGGGAAATGTTTTGAGAAGAAGGACGGCCTCTGCGCGATCAAGGGCGATCTTGCGAACGAGTGTATTGAGAAGATGCAAAAAGCGGACGGGATCATCCTTGCCTCGCCCACGTACTTTGCCGATGTCTCGACCGAGATGAAGGCCCTGATCGACCGGTCCGGTTTCGTGGCCAAGGCCAACGATGACATGTTCCGGCGCAAGGTCGGAGCGGCCGTGGTTGCTGTCCGGCGCGGCGGTGCGATCCACGCGTTTGACACGATGAACCATTTCTTCTTCATCAGCCAGATGGTGGTGCCCGGGTCCTCGTACTGGAATGTTGGCATTGGCCTTGAACCGGGTGATGTGGAGGGTGACGAGGAAGGGCTCGACACCATGAAGGCGCTTGGGGAAAATATGGCGTGGGTCTTGAAGAAACTCCACAAGTGACCGGGATTCTCTCTTTTTTTGTTTCTGAAAATACGTTTACGGGGCTCCTGAGGCAAGGAGCGCCCTGACGATCTCCAGCGGCAGCGTGGTCTTCTTTTCGATCTCCTCGCCCGTCATGCCCTCCTGGTTCAGCCGCTTCACGAGAGCGTCCATGGGCTCCCCGATCTCGATCACGATGTTGTCCGGGTCATAAAAGCGGAAGACCCGCTGGCCCCAGGGTTGTTCGCGGATCTCGTGAACAAGGGGGGCACCGGCCGACCGGACTGCGGCATACATCTCATCGATCGTTTCGCTCTCGAAATAGATCTCGAGGGCGTTTCCCCGTTCCAGGTTCACCGGCTTGCCGTGGATCACGGAAAGGGCATAGTCCTGCTGCCAGAGGGCAAGACCGCTCTTGTATCCCACGTTGAGCCCGTGATCCATCGTCACTTCCTGCCCCAGGAGCTGCTCGTAGAATCTCCGTGAGATCGCCATATCTTTGACAAAGATGACGAATGCCCCGAGTTTGCATGATGGTGTCATGGTGGACCGGAGGTTGAGGAAATGAAACGATAAATGGTGGGTTGTGCGGTGCGAATGTGGCGGGCTGACTGCCCGTGCCCTGACCGGGGTTTTTTAGCGGGGATCCTTTGCCGGCGTATCGTTCGCTTCGCGGTCCGGTCTGTGGGATCGCGTCGGCCGTTCTTACATAAATCAACCGGCAGTTTATGAGAAAATTTTCGCGGGATTGTATTTTTTTAAACCGGCCCGGCCGGAACCGGATTTTTGGCGGGAGAACGTGAACTCAAAAAAAGATCGAAGGGGAGACGGGTTCGACGGTGTCGTGGATACGGTTACCAACCGGGTCATTACGTTCGGTTGCCCGGGCGTGACGATAGATCCTGGGGGAAAACGGGATTGCTGGAGAAAAATTTTGAATGGGTGGATTGTGCCCCCCCCTCGCTATGGGGTTCGATGATGTACGGTCTGCCCAGTGCCCAGCTTCGTGGCAGGGGGGGACGATGGGGAATGTACAGAGGCTGCATTGTTACCCATCGCATCAATCCGGTCCCTGCGGTGGGGCAGTTTTTCTAAAAAATCCCAGCCATGGCGATCCCTTCCGAGTGTCCCGATCTTCACCGAAGGACTGGCCTGAGGGTATGGGCGTTCTGCACCGAAACATCCGGAACCTGGCGCCCAATCCCTCCTTATTTACAGCGAATGGTGATCGCTTTAAAAGAATTTTTCTCCGGCAAACGATCGAATCGGAACGCAGGAAATTTTCCCGGTTCTCCGGTGGGATTCAGGATTATCCTGTTGATAATTTCCAAAGTTTCCCTTTTTGTGACATGAACCGGTAGGAATGCGTGTTGATCGGAATGCAATTCTCCGATGGTCTGAATTGAATTCAGGAATACTATTCCCCGATTCTGATTTTGCTGATGATTTGATCTTCCGGCAAAACATTGGTTCCAAATGTGAAATTTTTTTCAGATTCACTGGTGTAATTTCGGAATATCTTGGTAATAAATCCAAAGTTTTCCATTTCAAGACGTTGGGGTGCTGGGTTTGGTGCGAATCCTGTTCCCATTCACGGCGTGGCGGATTGTTTTTTAAATACCTGCCCTCCCTTCTTCTTTAGCATAGAGAGTTTTCCGGTTTGATTAATCAAGATTGGATCGGGAAGGCGAATTACGACGGCGGTGCTGCGCTCCCTGTTGCGAATTACCGGTGTCTTTCGATAAAAATGCGGGCGCGCAGATGTACTGAAGTGAAATGGCAATTTGAAAAAATCGGGAACAGGGATTATTTCAGGCTGTTGAGGAAATCCCTCTTCCGGTTCTCGAAGGAGTCCGGCCGGTGGAGCGGCGAGGGGCCCGAGCCCTTCTTCCGCTGGATGATCTCCTTGTCGATCAAGAGCTGGATGGCATCCCGGATCGATTTGTTGGAGATCTGGAGGAGGCCCACGTCCCGCCGGGTCTTGAGGTACGAGATGAGAATCCAGGGATTGCCCTCCGACTTCTTGCCCTTCCCTTCCGTAAAGAAGACCTGGATGGCATCGAAGATCACCTTCCATTCCTTCTTTGAGGGCGGGCGGGTCTCGAATCCCTCGTCATCGTCATTCAGATTCGAGCGGACGTACGGGACGCCGTCAATCGGAATAATTTCGATCTCCAGTTGCTTGTTCTCGGAAACCGATTTGATGAAGTTCCCGAAACTGGAGAAGCCGATCTTCTTCTCGGTGAACGTCGGGTCGATCTGGAGCATCTTGGTCTTGATGCCGGAGTAATCCAGCTTGTTGCCCTCGTCTTCCAGGAGCCGGAGGGCGTCTTTCAACAGATCGATCGCATGCGAGAGATCCTTCTGGAGCGAGGTCTCCTCCTGGTGCTCGCTCTTCCTGATGTTTGCGATCAGTTCGTAGGAGATGAACTCGTCGCAGTTCTTGATGATCAGTTTGCTCGTGAAGGCTTCCCCGCTCAAGATGATCACGTACTTGCCGTTCTCCCGGAGTTTCTGGATTAAGGAGAGGAAGTCAGAGTCGCCCGAGACGATGGCAAACGTATTGATATTGGGGTTGGTGATGGCAGTCTCCACGGCATCGATGGTGAGCTTGATGTCGGCCCCGTTCTTTCCCTCCGAGTTGAGGCTTGGTTTCTCGATGAGTTCGATACCGTAATTCAGGAGGCTCTCGCGGTAGTCCCTGTTCACGACCCAGTCTGCGTAGGCCTTTCTCACGCGGACCACGCCGAGCTCGGAGAGGGTGTTGATGATCGGTTCGATCTGGAATTTTGTCTTGTGCTGCTTCTGCAACCCGATCTCGATGTTCTCGAAATCGATGTAGAGCGCGATGACTTTGGTGTCGGATGCCATGCTTTGAACTGAATATGGATGCGGGGGGTTAAGAAAGGTTGGGAGGCGGGGATGCTAAAAAAAGGGTAGTCCGGTTTTAAAAGAAAAATCCGGTCAGCGATGCTGATCAGGAATGTGCTTATCCCCGTTTTGCGGCCTGCCCTCGGGCGGGTGTATTCTTTGTGGGGGTATGCTTGCGGAGCGGGGTGAGGGGCTTTGAACGCGCTCCTTCGGGCTTCGAACTGGCATGCGATTTCCGGGGTGGTTGTGCCTTCGCCATCTGTGCTGAACTTTTATGCGGGGCGGGTGCTTTTGGTGCTGCCCGTTTTTTTGGTGTCTCCATTGCCGGGGCATCTTTACGAACGGGAACTGCCGCTTCCGCGACCTTGGGCAGCGCCGGTTCTGCTGCTTTCCCGTGGGCCGGTTTTCCTTTGCGGGCAATACCGAGCCGGGTCTTGTACTTGCTTAAGTACTGGTAGAGTTTGAGGAAGGTCTCTGCATCCTCCCGGACGGTGCGCTCGATCGGCTTGAACTCCTTGGCTTCGTACCACTTGTTGATGCGGCCGGCATCGGATTTTTCGGCAGCGAACGCATCGGGACGGGCCCCGGCAAAGCGGCCGTCATTCAGCAGGACGAGAACCGGCGCAAGGTCCAGGCGGGGCCGCATCCAGTACAACCGGTGGCTGGAGATCTCGGGCAGGTGGTATTTCCTGGCTTTTGCGAGGATCAGCTCGTAGGCATAATCGAGATCAACCCCCACCGGGATGAAGTGCGTGACCGAGACGTCCGGCCCGAAGAACTGGAGGTAAAACTGCGTTACGATACTTTTTTCGGAGCTCTCCCATTCCTTTAAGATGGTCAGCTTCTCCAGCGGTTCCCCGGTGGCGAGATCGATCTTCTGGTATTGGATGGTGATGAGGGTATCTGTTGCGGGATCGGGCTTGTCCCCGGCGTGATATCCTTCCATGGCAAAATAGTAAGCCGGCATAAACTGATCTTATAACGTGAGGGGAAATTCTTTTGTGTGGGGTTCCGGATTACTTGTACCCTTTTGCGGGGGTCTGACGCTCAAACGCCGCGTGGGCTTATGACCGGATGGCTGGGCGAAAAATAGGGATGTCCCACACGGACGTTTACAAAAATCATATCGAAATCTCCTTTTTGTTTAGGGCAGCATATTGCACACAGATACAACACTCATTATCAGATACCTGGTGATCTTCCTTTGACCCCGATGAACAACCATATCGAAAACCGGCTCTGGGCTGCCGCCGATCAGCTCTGGGCAAATTCTCCGCTCAAACCCTCCGAATATTCGGCACCGGTCCTCGGGCTCATCTTTCTGAAGTACGCGGATTTTAAATTCAGCCACGTTGCGGCAGAAATATCGGCACAATACAAAACATCCAGCCGGCGCGTACCATCAAAGATCGATTTCCAGTCAAGGATTGGCATGTCCATTCCCGAAAAAGCACGGTTCTCGTATCTCCGGCAATTGCCCGAAGGCGAAGATATCGGCAAGGCGATCAATGAAGCAATGAAACTGATCGAGCAGGAGAACGAGGATCTCCGCGATGTCCTGCCGAAGAACTACCAGCGGATCGAGAACAGCACACTCTTTGAACTGATCCGGGTCCTCGCTTCCATTCCGGATGATATGGAGGGCGATGCGTTTGGGAAGATCTATGAATATTTCCTTGGCAAGTTCGCGATGAAGGAGGGCCAGAAGGGAGGGGAGTTCTTCACACCAACCAGCCTGGTCCGGCTGATCGTTGAGGTGATCGAACCCTTCCACGGCCTGATCTTCGATCCGGCTTCAGGATCAGGAGGTATGTTTGTGCAGAGCGCCCGGTTTGTCGAGCGGCACAAGAAACTCCCCTCCACGGAGATCTCGATGAACGGCATCGAGCGGGTGACCGATACCATCCGGCTCGCCAAGATGAACCTCGCGGTGCACGGGCTCTCCGGCGATATCCGGGAAGCCAACACCTACTATGAAGATCCGCATGACTGTTTCGGCAGATTCGATTTCGTGATGGCCAATCCACCGTTCAATGTCTCGGGCGTGGACAAGGAGCGGATCCGGGGCGACCGGCGTTTCGCGTTGGGCATCCCGTCCACGGACAACGCGAACTATCTCTGGATCCAGATCTTCTATCATTCCCTGAACGAGAAAGGTCGGGCCGGCTTCGTGATGGCAAACTCGGCCGCAGATGCCCGGGGTGCGGAGATGGAGATCCGCAAGCAGCTGATCCATGCCGGCGCCGTTGACGCGCTGATCAGCATCGGCCCGAACTTCTTCTATACCGTAACGCTGCCCTGCACGCTCTGGTTCTTTGACCGGTCAAAACCGAAGACAGCGCAAAAGAATTCCGTTCTCTTCATCGATGCCCGGAATATCTTCCGGCAACTTGATCGGGCGCACCGGGATTTCTCACCCGACCAGATCGAGTTCATTGCAAACATCGTCCGGCTCTACCGGGGCGAACCCATCGAGACATGGTGCGGGAGCGAGCCACTGTTTAAAGAGAAGTTCCCTGATGGGAAATATCAGGATATTGCCGGGCTCTGCAAGGTCGCCTCGCTTGCCGGGATCGAGGCGCAGGGCTGGAGCCTGAACCCGGGCCGGTACGTCGGCGTTGCGGACCGGGTTGAGGATGACGGGGATTTCCACGAGAATCTGGAAGTGCTCCAAGAGGAACTGGAGCGGCTCAATGCGGAGGCCCGGGTTCTGGAGGAGCGGATCGGGGAAAATGTGGGGATGATATTGGGGAATGACGTTTGACATTACATAGGATTCCATACCCATCGACTCCTCTTGCAGAAGTTGCGTGGTTGTATGACTCGCTTCATAAGACCCCGGTGTATTCTGACACCGGATATCCAATGATTCGAGTCACGGATATTCACCGTGGTTTTGTAGATTTAACCGATACAAAAAATGTTGATGAAAAAACATTCCAAGAGTTCACAAGAAACTACACTCCAACGGTTGGGGACACGTTGTTTACAAGAGTGGGGTCATTTGGGAACTCGTGTTATGTCAACGGCACCCAACGCTTCTGTCTCGGACAAAACACTGTCTGTATCAAACCCCTGAGAGAGAAAATTGATCCTTTCTATTTGTATTGCTGTTTAAATTCTACTCAACTTCAAGATCAAATCGTATCCTTCGTTGGGGGAGCATCTCAACCAACAATTAGTCTTCAAAACATCCGGTTATTATCGATCCCGTTCCCAAAATTTCAAACTCAACGAAAAATCGCCGCCATCCTCTCTGCATACGATGACCTCATCGAGAACAATACCCGGCGCATAAAAATTCTCGAAGAGATGGCGCAGGCAATCTACCGCGAGTGGTTTGTCAACTTCCGCTTCCCCGGGCATGAGAGCGTGCAGATGGTGGAGTCGGAACTGGGGCTGGTGCCGGAAGAATGGGAGATCCGGAAGATTGGTGATATTGCTGAAGAGGTTCGCAGGAATGTTGAACCGAATATGGTTCATCCAGATACACCCTATTTTGGACTTGAACACATCCCCCGAAAATCTATTGCTCTTTCAGAGTGGGGGGTTGCAAATGATGTCCAGAGTACAAAGCACCAGTTTTTCAAAGGAGAAATCCTGTTCGGGAAAATCCGGCCGTATTTCCACAAAGTTGGTGTTGCACCGGTAGATGGTGTTTGTTCAAGCGATGCGATTGTTATTCAACCGAAAAAACCAGAATATTTTGGACTTGTCCTTTTCTGTGTGTCTTCAGAAGATTTTGTCAGTCTGGCAACTCAAACCTCTCAAGGAACGAAAATGCCGAGAGCCAACTGGAATGTGTTGGTAAATTATCCGGTTGTAATTCCTCCGAAAGCATTGCTCGATGAGTTTAACAATATCGCGTCCGATACGGTTGATTTGATTATAATGAAAATATTTCAAAACGCCAACCTCCGCCGCACCCGCGATCTCCTGCTCCCAAAACTCATCAGCGGCGAGATTGACGTGAGCGGATTAGATATCAGAACCTCCGTCGTTGAAGCAGGATGATGTATTCGTAAGAAGTTTGATGTGTGAAATGAAAAAAACGCGGAAAAAATACCGAATAAATGAAATTGGCTCGAATTTTGGGGATGCCCCTTTTGGAACAGCACTAAAAACAAAAGATTACTCTGATAATGGAATTCCCGTCATTCAAGGTAGAAATATCATCAATGATGTTTTTCAATGGAATCATAAAGTATACGTTACAGAGGAAAAATTCAATTCTTTAATGAGAAGTCACTGTCAAGAGGGAGATTTAGTTTTTCAAAAAATTGGAAATACAATCGGAATTGTTGCAATAATGCCGAGTGTTGAAGGGCATAAATTTTTTTTATTATCTACAAATATGATGAAAATGTCGACAAATCCGAATGTTGCGATAACTAAATACGTTTATTATTATTTCTGTCAAAAGCACGTTAAAGAATTCATCAAATCATCTGCAGGTGGAGGGGCCCAACCAATTTTTAATTTTACAACAATGAAAAATTTTCAAATTGAACTACCTGAATTATTGGAACAAAAAAAAATCGCCGCCATCCTCTCGACCTACGATGACCTCATCGAGAACAACACCCGGCGCATAAAAATTCTCGAAGAGATGGCGCAGGCCATCTACCGCGAGTGGTTCGTGAACTTCCGCTTCCCCGGGCATGCGGGCGTGCGGATGGTGGAGTCGGAACTGGGGCTGGTGCCGGAAGGATGGGAAATTGTAAAAGTTCCCGATGCGGTAATAATCAATCCTCGGATCTCACTCTCAAAAGAAGGGATTAAATCGTTCCTCTCAATGGGTTGTTTATCTGAAAACACAATGAATGTGCAAACCATTGAATATCGTGAAGGGAACAGTGGATCGAAATTTCAGAATGGAGATACATTATTTGCCAGAATCACGCCGTGTCTGGAAAATGGAAAAACAGTATTTATTCAGTTTCTTCCAACAGATTCTGACATTGCATTCGGTTCGACCGAATTTATCGTGCTTCGGTCTAGAACGCTGACACCGGAATTTGTTTACTTATTATCAAGAACTGATTCGTTCCGCGATAATGCGATTAAAAGCATGTCTGGCGTAACAGGTCGGCAGAGAGTTCAGGAAGAATGTTTTAAAAAATATCTCATAGCCCATCCGGATATGAGTACATTGAATGCATTTGATAAAATTATCAAACCGATATTCAACTCGGTCTTTACACTTTCACTGAAAAACGCCAACCTCCGCCGCACCCGCGATCTCCTGCTCCCGAAACTCATCAGCGGCGAGATTGACGTGAGCGGACTCGATATCGAAGTGCCGGCAGCGTAAGAACGCCCGCCCCACCACGGAATACATTTTCTCTCCGGGAGAATACATTTTGTATGCATGCTCGAAGCGCTCATCCCCTCAAAGACCCGGGTGAAACACCTCACCCTCTTCCTGCTCAACCCGGAGAGCACCCTCAATATCCAAATCCCTGCCGCTTTATAACCATACGCTTATTTTCACCGGTTGCCTAACACCTATCATAAGGAAGTGAACGGATGCCCGGGCAGCCCGTACCGCAGCGGAAGAAAAGTATTGTCCTAAAAAAGATACAAGCCGCAGCCCCGGCCATCCGCACGCAATTCGGCGTGACAAAGATCGGCATCTTCGGCTCGTTTGCCCGGGGGGAGCAGACAAAGAAGAGTGACGTGGATGTGCTCGTTGATTTCGCACAAGGGTATGCCACACTCCGGAACTTTATCGGGCTTTCCGATCATCTCGAAGCGCTCTTCAAACGGAAAGTGGATCTCCTGACAGAATCTTCCTTATCGAATCTCATCAGACCTTATATCGAACAGGATGTGATCTGGATTGAAGGATGACCGGCTTCTTTTAGTCCATATCCACAAGGAGATCGTTTTTCTCCGGAAGATTTCCCAGGGTCGGAAGTATGAGGATCTCCTGGATGACGAATATTTCGCCCATGCGGTGATTCGGGCACTTGAAGTGATCGGTGAAGCCGTAAAAAATCTCTCCACACCGCTCAAAGAGGGGCATCCCGATACCGGATGGCGCGAGATTGCCGGCATGAGGGACAAGGTAATCCACCGGTATTTCGAGATCAACTGGCAGATCGTCTGGAATGTCATCACCGATGATCTGCCGGCACTCGAACTGAAAATTGCTGCACTTCTCAAAGAACCCGGCTCCGCTTCCGGCACGGTACGGCCATCCCACAAGAAACCACTGAGCTGATACATTGCCTGGCGAATATTCTGAAGATACTCTTGTGGAACAACCTTCTATCGCCCTCTTCGCTGACGATCTCAAATGGGAGACCGCGAACTGTTTTGATGAAACATTCCAGCCGGGCGGGGGATCGCAGGGAAGGGAAACAACCGCCGAAGTCGTGCTTGTGAAGCGGCTCCGCCCGGCACTCGCACGGCTCAACCGTGATCTCCCAAGCGCAGCAATCGAAGTAGCGGTCGGCGAACTCACCCGCGACCGGAGCACGATGAGCCCGGTCAATGCGAACAAGGAGATCTACCAGTTCCAGAAAGAGGGCGTCAAGGTCACCTACAAGAACGCTGAAGGGGCGACCGTGAATGAGACCGTCCGCGTCATCGACTGGAACACGCCGGCCAACAATGATTTCTTCCTCGCCTCGCAGTTCTGGATCACGGGCGATCTCTACAAGCGCCGGGCAGACCTGATCGGGTTTGTCAACGGGCTCCCGCTCGTCTTCATCGAGCTCAAGGCATCGCACCGGAATCTCAAGCAGGCATTTGACGGCAACCTCCGGGATTACAAGACCGCCATCCCGCAACTCTTCTGGTACAATGCCGTCATCATCCTCTCCAACGGGAGCCAGAGCAGGATCGGCACGATCACCGCTGCGTGGGAACATTTCAGCGAATGGAAACGGATCAGCGATGAGGAAGAAGAGGGCGTCATCTCGCTGGAGACCATGCTCCGCGGCACCTGCGACAAGGAACGGCTCCTCGACATCATCGAGAACTTCACGCTCTTCATCGCGGTAAAAAAAGGCACCGCCAAGGTGATCGGCAAGAACCACCAGTATCTCGGGGTCAACAACGCGGTCGATGCCCTGCGGGGAATCCGGAAGAACCAGGGAAAACTCGGGGTCTTCTGGCACACGCAGGGGAGCGGCAAGAGTTACTCGATGATCTTCTTCTCAAAAAAAGTGCTGCGGAAGGTCTCCGGCAACTGGACGTTTGTCATTGTCACGGACCGGGTAGAGCTCGATGACCAGATCTACCGGAACTTTGCAGACTCCGGAACCATCCACGAGACCGAGGCCCAGGCCGTAAGCGGCGAAGACCTCCGGCGCCTGCTCAGCGAGGACCACCGGTATATCTTCACCCTCATCCAGAAGTTCCGCACGGAAACCGGCGTCCCGTACCCGGTCATCACCCCGCGGAACGATATCATCGTCATCACGGACGAGGCGCACCGCACCCAGTACGATACGCTGGCCCTGAACATGCGAACAGCTCTCCCCAACGCGGCCTTCATCGCATTCACCGGCACGCCCCTCATCGCAACCGAGGAGAAGACCCGGGAAGTCTTCGGGGATTATGTCAGTGTCTATACCTACCGGCAGTCAACCGAAGACCAGGCCACCGTCCCGCTCTTTTACGAGAACCGGATCCCTGAACTCCAGATAACCAACCTCAACCTCAACAAAGACTTCGAGCAGATCATTGACGAAGCCGAACTCGATCCCGAGCAGGAGAAGAAACTCGAACGTGAATGCTCGCGGGAATATCATCTCATCACGCGGGACGACCGGCTCGAACGGATTGCAGAGGATATCGTCAGCCATTTCACCGGCCGCGGCTGGCAGGGAAAGGCGATGGTAGTCTCCATCGACAAGGCCACCGCGATCCGGATGTACGACAAGGTAAAGAAGCACTGGGGCGCCCGGATCGCAAAACTGAAAGACCTGAAAACCCGAGCACCCGCCGATGAGCAGCAGAGGATCGCGTCCCATATTCAGATGATGGAGAAGACGGACATGGCCGTTGTCGTCTCCCAGTCCCAGAACGAGGTCGAGGATTTGAAGAAGAAAGGTCTCGACATCCTCCCCCACCGCACACGGATAGTAAAGGAGGATCTCGCCGAGAAGTTCAAGACGCCTGACGATCCCTTCCGGCTGGTCTTTGTCTGTGCCATGTGGCTGACGGGTTTCGATGCCCCGTCCTGCTCCACGATCTATCTTGACAAACCAATGAAGAACCACACGCTCATGCAGACCATTGCACGGGCCAACCGGGTCTTCGGGGACAAGAACAACGGGCTCATCGTCGATTATTTCGGCGTGTTCAAGGATCTCCAGAAAGCGCTCGCCATCTATGCCCCCGGTCGCGGATCGGATGAGGCAATGCCCGTGAAGGAGAAAGAGGCACTCATTGCCCTGCTCCGGGCAACTCTCGATGAGACAACGGCGTTTTGTATCGCTCATGGCATCGAACCGGATGTAATCCGCTCAGCGAAACCGTTTGATAAAGTCCATCTTGTCGATGATGCGGTTGCCGCCATCATCGTTACCGATGAATCCAGGCGGACATTCCTTGCGCTGGTCAGCCGGATCAACCGGCTCTTCCGCGCAATCATTCCCGACCCGGTTGCGAACGAACTCCTGCCACTCTGCGGATTGTATCTTGTCCTTGCCCTGAAGATCCGAAATCTCTCTGAATCGCCGGACATCTCAAAGGTCATGGAGGATATCGAAAAGCTGCTTGACCGTTCGATTGCAACAGAAGGATATACGATCCCGGCCCGGAAGATCCTTGACTTAAGCCAGCTCGACCTTGAGAAACTGAGCACGAGATTACAGAAATCCCGGGAGCAGCAGAAGCGCCTGGAAGCGGCACGATTGCGATCTCTTGTCGAGAATAAACTCCAGCAGCTCGTTGCCATCAATAAAACCCGGATTGATTTTTTGATAAAATTCCAGAAGATGATTGAGGAATACAATGCCGGGGGAACAAGTATCGAAGACTTCTTCAATAAACTGGTCCGGTTCTCGCAGGAACTCATGGAGGAAGAGAAGCGGGCAATCCGGCAGAACCTGACGGAAGAGGAGCTGACGCTGTTCGATCTCCTCACAAAGCCGGATCTCCATCTCACCGTACCTGAAGCGGACAAAGTGAAAAAAGTTGCACGGAAGATGCTGAACCGGCTCAAACAAGAGAAACTTGTGCTGGACTGGCGGAAGAAACAGCAAACCCGTGCCGATGTCCGGTTGTGTATCGAGGAATGTCTCGATTATCTGCCGGAGAGATTTGAAAAAACACTCTTCCAGCAGAAATGCGAGATGGTGTACCAGTACATTTTCGATATGTATCCGAGTGCCGGGATGAGTTCGGGCTCGGTAACTGTGTGAGCGTGCGGCTGCAACGTTCCATTGCGGCGGCTCGTCGGCCCCAAGCCCACTCAGGCGCCTGATCATCAGACCCCCCGGATAGGAAATCATTCCCCTATATAATAGATCAATACATAGTATCGATCATGCCCGGCGATCTGACCGAGATGGAAATTCAGATCCTCTACATTCTCTACCGTAACAAAAATTTCAAACGCGATGCCGGGTATCACAGCGAAAAGCTCAAGAAAATTCTCCGGAAGAAATTCCGGCAGGACTTTGATGAAGCCATCGCGAACCTGAAGAACCATGGATACATCGCGACCATCAGGAAAGACGATCCCAAATATTACCTCCCGGATCTCGGAAGCGTGTATTCAGTCCTGAACGATCACGGTCTGAACGTTACACCCCTTGGCGGCGGCAGGGTCCATCATCTTGACTGATCCGGTTGGTTCTGTTAATTTTTTTTAACAACAATTTTATACCTTGGTTACCAACATCTTCACAACTACCATGCACGGGACGCGAAGGCTACGGTACCTGTGATGAAGGATGCATTGCGATCCGGCGATGATGATGAAACAACCATTTGAGGGATTATTCGGAGACACCTGCGAGACCCGGCTGCTGCAGTTTCTCCTGCCCATGTACGGGATCGAATTTGAGATGGCCGAGCTGACCGAAGAGATTCAGCTGACCCGGCAGTCCGTCTCCAAAGCAATGAAAAAATTTTCGGACCGGGGCATGGTGAAGATCCGAAAGGAAGGCCGGACCTGGCTGTACTCCATCAACGAAGAGTCGCCGCTCGTGAAACGTCTTGAGGACTTTGACAACTCGCTGATCGAGTCGATGATCGGGCCGGAGGAATTCGATAAAATCCGGATGGCTCATGAAAGACCCGGACAACTTTCTTCACCAGAAGAATCCGGATTCAATACAAAGAAGGCCGCCGTCCGGTATGGCGAATCCAAAGACAAGGTTCCGTGTGTTGCCAGCCGTCCCGTAACATACCTGAAGAAAATGCATCCGGTCATCCCGTAATTTTTTATCCGGACATTGTGCAGCTATAGCTTACCCTGGCAGCGGGCCACCGGCCCCAGCCCAAGCCCACTCAGGCGTCTTGAGCGTCAGACCCCCCTTATCTCCGTCGGTGAAAACCCCCTTCGCCAGGTCCGCCACAACCTGAAACCCGTTTTACCCTCCGATCGGCCGCTGTAACTATCCTATACTCTCCCAAAAAACGGAGGGTCGTCTACGACGTAAAAATGGGACAAAATCCGGCAAAAACAGGGAAACACTCCTGTTTTTTCGCGAAACTATCCTGTCAAAACCTCCGGAACAGGGAATCGGAGCCCTATACGTGCCCGGATTAGCGTATGTCCAAAAGAGGGTTTTTCACCATCGAAGGTTTTCCCGGTATACCCCATGATGGGTTTATGGAATTGGGGTGTTATGGGAATCCCATAACCCATCGATTTTATTGGGATCAGCCTGGCACAAAAAACCCGGGCGTTTTAAGAAAATTTTCCAAAATAAAATTTCAAAAAAATTTCCCGAAAAAAAAATTTCTGGTAAAAAATTATTTTTCCCGGCCTCCCGCTAATCCCCCCGGCTATCCAAACGGTTTCCCGTACTGATCAAGCTCCGCAAAGCCAACAGGATCGACCCGGAAGAACCGGATGCTGTTGTAATAATTGCAGGCCCAGATCTCAAAGACCCGGGTGGGATCCGGTGGAACGATGCGGAGGCCGGCGGCTTCACTGGCCAGCTCCGCGGCCATCCCGGCTACCGATCCGTACAGGTTCTTGGCCCGCACGATGGCAACGAGCGTTGTCCTGCCCGGGCTCAGGATATTAAGATCGCAGACGCTCCCGTGCGTTCTTTTGCAGAAGATCACAAAACCCCGGGCCAGTGCAAACGGTAGCGCAAACTCGATCGCTTTCTCCGGCAGCGGGCCGCGTTTCATCGCCACTCCCTCCCGGCCTTCGGTTCGCGCCGGACCGGCTGCGTATGGATACGCACGTAGGAGAAGTGCCGGCCTCCGCTTCGCGTACCGATCTGGTGGCGGGTCGCCGTGAGACGGGGGCAGGAAGAGCGGGGCAGCATCAGTACATAATTTTTTTAAAAAACCGAATAAATACTAATTGGTCGATGCTGAGATCTGAACGCAATTTGCCGCAGGAATTAAAAATCAGCGCTCATTTTGCAGCGGGATTCGTATAACCCGGAGGTTCAATGATTGAACCGCGGGAGAAAAACCGTTGGATTGCAGCCGGATACAACCCGGTGCCCGGGCCCGCGCCAGCAAACGCCCCGGCGCGTTCTTTGCCCCCGGTCCCCAAAAATAACCGTTTAAAACCGTTTAAATTCCTGCGCAGGGACAAAGCGTATATCCCTTTATCAAGAGAACAGGAATATGTGGCAAACCACAACAAGAAAAAGAACTAAAAAAAGGAAGTGATAACCACGTCAAACAAGGAAAAGAAGGTAGTTGCCCCCAAAAAGGCCGCTCCCGCAGTTGTGCCGACCGAGGGCAAGAAATCCCACGGAAAACGGGCATAATCTTATTCACATCTCTCACATTTTTCAAAGCGTTTTTTTCTCCGAACGGCAGTTTTCACGTACGGATAATGGGCTGCCGGGACTGAATGGTTGATCTCAAAGCGGACCGGACGTTCTTGAACGGTCCGAAGACACTCGGGTTTCAGAGACTTTTTTGTCTTCTCCTGTTTCGCGTCAGATGAATGTTTCGGATTCCTCTGAACCTCTCAGATTCGATCGGAAAGGATTGACACAACAACGACAACCCCGGTTTTTTTATGAGTTTTTTTCTACTGGCATACCGGTACAGGGATATTGTTAAGAAGGAAAGAAGCAAAATAGAACCAAACAAAGGCGAAAGCGAGGTGATTGTATGCCAACGAGTAAGAAACAGATGACGAAACTGAACCAGGCGAAGAAGGTCAAGGCAGAAGAGCTCTCGAAGCAGGCAGCGTCGGGGAGCGAAAGCGCAAAAAAGAAACTCAAGAAACTTGAGAAGAAACTCAAGTGAGTCTTTTAGAATTTTTAACTGTTTTTTTATTGTCTTTTCAGGGTGGATATACCCGGATACGTATCAGCAAAACCGCAAAATGCATGTATCCTTCAGAATAATGGAAGGTTCAATTTTCAAACGTAAAAAAAAATCGTAAGACCGGGCCACCGGGCGATTTTTAATAAAATTTTTTCCGGCCGGATCCATGGCCCCCTACGCTGAAGGGCAAGTGCCCCTCAGGAACTCCACGCGGTTCTCGAACGGTGTCAGGGAATACGTTCCCAAACCGCTCGCATCATTTTTTTAAAAGAAAATCACCGTAAAATAATATTGAATGGGCCAGAGTCCTTGAGCTGCGAACCAAAAAAAAAAGGATCAGAGAATGATCTCGATATCCAGTTTTTCTGCCAGCTCCTTGTACCGGTTCCGGATCGTGACCTCGGTCACGCCCGCAACAACCGCTACTTCGCGCTGGGTGCGCCGCTCCCCGCCCAGGATGCAGGCAACGTAGATCGCCGCTGCCGCGACACCGGTCGGTCCCCTGCCGCTCGTCAGTTCACGTTCGGCGGCCTGCCGGAGGATCTCGATCGTCCGGCTCTGGATCTCTCCCTGGAGGGTGAGGCCCGAGCAGAACCGGGGCACATAGTCCATCGGCGAAGTCGGCAGGAGCCGTAAGCCCAGTTTACGGGCAACGAACCGGTAGGTCCTGCCGATCTCTTTTCTGGAGACCCGGGAGACTTCCGCGATCTCATCGAGCGTGCGGGGCACGCTGCACTGCCGGCAGGCCGCATAGAGCGTTGAGGCTGCAACGCCCTCGATGCTCCGGCCGCGGATCAGGTTCTTGTCCACGGCATCACGGTAGATCAGGGCCGAGGTCTCGCGGATGTTCCGCGGCAGACCCAGGGCCGAGGCCATCCGGTCCAGTTCCGAGAGTGCGAACGCCAGGTTCCGCTCGGTTGCGTTGCTGACACGTATCCGGCGCTGCCACTTGCGGAGCCGGTAGAGCTGGGCACGGTTCTTGGACGAGATCGACCGGCCGTAGGAATCCTTGTTGCGCCAGTCGATCATGGTGGAGAGACCCTTGTCGTGGATTGTGAGGGTCATCGGGGCGCCGGTACGGGCCCGTTTCTGCTGCTGGATGGAATCAAACGCGCGCCACTCGGGACCGCGGTCAATGAACTCGTCATCGATCACAAGGCCGCAACTCTGGCAGACCAGCTCTGCCCGCTCACGGTCATGGGTCAGCTGCCGGCCGCCGCATTCCGGACAGGTCGTTTCGGTCTGGTTCTCGGCTTTCTTCTCCAGTTCTCTCAGTTTCGTTCGTGATTTGAACGATTCACGCTGGGTCTGGAGGATCTTTAACTTTTCAATTTCCTGCATGTACGTTTCTCTTTGATCGTTTTGTCTCGCATGGGCAGTGCATGGAACCCGCAGATCCGCAAGGGGGAGGCCGTTACCCGGTGAGGGGGTATGCATGGGGCCGGATCGTGCAGGTTCCCGCGGCAGTGGACGGTGGCATACAAGCCACCGGCGTTCCCCGGGTGAATGGGGTTTTTTGCCGGCTATCGTCACTTCGGGCAGTTACCTCGTTGTTAGGGAGGTAAACCGGTCTCTGTCACACGAGCTCAGCAGCATCCGTTTGCCGGGAAATGCTCAGGAAGCCCGTGTAACAACGTTCACACAGTCTCATGGATAGCTTGTGAAGGATCGGTTGATAGTTTTTATATGAATGGCAGTTCGGTATTTAATAGTATGGGTATTAATACGACGGCGTTACCCGGCGATAACGAAAACCGGGAAAAATGGTAAAAATTTTTCCTTTAAAAACGGTATTTTCCGATCCCTCCGATCACACAATTCCCGTGATCCCCGCCGTCTCACACCTCAATCGTCAGGTCGTCTGTTGCCACGACAAGCCCGGGGAATTCTCGTGCAAACTGCGCTGAAAGGGCTGTTCGCTCCGCAACCGTCCGGTACACCTCCGCACCGAAGTGCGTGAGAGCCAGCCGTTGTGCGCCGGCCTCTTGTGCGATCGCGATCGCCATCTCCGGGTTCAGGTGCGGCCAGTCAGGGCTTGTGACACCGGGCGCAAGACCGCATTCGGTGATCAGGAGGTCAGCATCTCTGGCCAGCGTCACCGCATTCGCGCAGGGCCCGGTGTCCGTGCAGTACGCGAGCACTTTGCCGTCGATCTCGAACCGGTACCCGAAGCACGGCTCCGGGTGGATGAGCGGGAGGCAGGTGACCGGAAACGGGAGCCTATGACTTCCCTCAGCAAGTTCTGTCAAGGAATTTTTGAACGGGAGCTGTGCAAACGGCACCGTGTACGGCACGTTCACAAAGCTCTCGAGCTGGTGCTTAGTCCCGCTCTGGGTGTATATCGAGAGCCCTCGTTTGAACCGGAACTTGCAGAGCGTGTGGAGCCCCGCGATGTGGTCGATGTGCATGTGGCTCAGGAAAAGGTACGTGGGCCGGTCCTGCGCGATGTACCGGTCGGCTTTCGCAATCCCGTTGCCGGCATCGAGAATAATATCGTAATCGCTGGTCCGGATGAGGGCCGAGACCGTGTTACCGGCCGGGCTGTCGTACCAGCCATTGGTCCCGAGAAACGTCACCTGCATGCTGAGTGGGTTGTGCGTCCCGGCACAAAAAAGGCGTGCCCGCACGCGGTCTTTTAACAAGGGGAAACAATTCCCGTTATATACTGTCACGGAGATACAGTCATGAAACGGAGTCATAACCGATGAAACAAACCACCATCATCCTCATCCTTGCCGCCCTCTGCCTCATGGCGCTGCCGGCAGCGGCAGTCCTTCAGGAAGTCACGGTGAAGGGCACGGTATCCGCGCTCAACCAGGAAGATAACACGTTCACGATTGCCGATCCTCTCCAGTACGGCTGCAACTACCCGGCGAACGAACCACCGGTCTGTACCTACAGCGCCATGACCCAGAGCACCCTTATGGGCACCGTTCCCACGGCGAGTGCATTCACGGTCTTCAAGGTCGGCGATCCGGTCATTGCTACGAGCCTTGGCGGGACCGGTGGATCCTGGATCACGCTTGCAAAACTTTTCGGATCCGAAGCAGCGGATGCCTACGTGATCGACATTGTCGGGGACCCCAGTACCGTTACGGCCCCGCTTGCCGGCAATTATGCGCTGGAAAGTGCGACAACACCCGACTGCAATACCTGCTCGGGGACCACCTGCAAGGCAACCACCGCGAATGTGAAAATTATGGAAGGCACAACCGTGCTCAAGGAACAAGCCCTCAAACCGCTCCAGACCATGATGTACAATGGCAGGAATGACGGCTCCAGCATCGAGGTCTCGTTTGTGAAAGGCGAAGGCTCGTCCACAACCTGTGCCGGAAGAACCGGTATGACCGGCCCGCAGCCGATCTCAGTCTATATCGTGCACGTTGTTCCCCCAATGGGCATGACCACGCATGCCCCGGTCGCCGCTACGACCGTTGCGACCGCGGTTCCGACACCGGTCCCGACAACGCAGAAGTCCGCGACCCTGCCGTTCGTTGCGCTCGGTGCCGTTGGATGTATCGCCGCGCTGGCGATCTCATGGAAGGAATAACCCGTCCTTTTTTTTCAATGACCCGGCCAGGAATCCGGGTTGCGATACTGTACCTGCCCTGATCACAATTCCCAAATACCTCAGGCGTCCGATCCCTGATCAGATGATTAAGGGTGCTGTATGGTAAAAGTCGGCGTGCATGTCTCGATCGCCGGGTCGCTCGACCTCGCGGTGGACCGGGCGTCTGACGCCGGGTGCGATGTCTTCCAGATGTTCTCGCGCAATCCCCGGGGATGGGCATACCAGCCGGTGAGTGACGGGGTTGCAAAGACATTCCGGGAAAAGATCAAAACCACCGGGCTCATCCCCGTGGATCACATGCCCTATCTGCCCAACCTTGCCTCGCCCAAGCAGGAGATCTACGAGAAGTCGGTTCCGGCGCTCACGGCCGAACTCGACCGGTGCGGTACGCTTGGCATCCCGTACCTTGTCACCCATCTCGGCCATCATCTTGGTGACGGTATCGCCGGCGGCCGGGCCCGGGTGATCGCGGCGATCAACACGGCGCTTGCCGCATCAAAGAGCCCCACGATGCTCATCCTCGAAAATACCGCGGGAGAGAAGAACAGCGTAGGCAGCAGTTTCGAGCACATCCGGGGGATCATGGACGGTGTCGAAGAGAAGAAGCGCATCGGTGTCTGCGTTGATACCTGCCATGCGTTTGCCGCCGGCTACGAGCTCCGGACACCGGAGGGTCTTGAGGAGACCCTTGCGCAGCTCGATGAATCGGTGGGCATCAGGAACCTCCGTCTCATTCATCTCAATGACACGAAAGGTGACCGGGGCAGCGGCCTGGACCGGCACGAGCACATCGGCCTCGGGTTCATCGGCGAGGAAGGATTCCGGCACATCCTCCATAACAAGACATTCTCATCGCTCCCGCTGGTCTGTGAGACGCCCGTGGACGACCGGCGCGATGACCGGGGCAACATTGCAAAGGTGCGGGAACTGGCCGGATAATCTCCGCAATATATTTTTCACCATCAGCTCTAATCCACTCTTTACAGCATGGCACCGGTCTTCTGTCCAAAATGTGGCACCCGCTCTCCTGATCCCTCGGGAAAGTTCTGCACAACCTGCGGTGCTGAACTTTCCTCGCCACAGGGCCGGGCCCCGGTTGCGGGGCAGGTAGCCTCCCTGAAATGGCTCGTTGCAGGTATCGGGATTGGTGTCATTCTTCTGATCGCTCTTGTGCTGATCCTGGCAATCCCGTTGGGGATGCTCTCTGCATCACCCGCCGGTTCTGCGGCAGCCGGCCCAGTCCCCGCAGGAACCCTGTCTGCCCTTGCGACTCCCCTCACGACAACGGTGCCTCCCGCAACAACCGTACCGGCAACACCGGAACTGACTGCGGTCACCACAATAACTACACCGGTACCAACAACCACGGTCCCGGTGACACTCAGGAGAACGCGGGTCTCGGTGACGCCCAAAGAGACCGTCTCGCTGGACGTGAACCCCACGCTGACCGAACTAACTGTTGCGTCATCGGCCGGTTCGCAGATCACGCTCCCCTCCACGCAGGTTCCCACGCAGCCCCCCTCAGGTTCGTACCTCAGTTCCAATCCCAAGGCACCGGTCATCGAGCCATCCGCTCTCGAAGCGCGGATTCACGAGCTGATCAATCTCCAGCGCAGCCAGAATGGCCTCTCCACGCTCGGGTACGATTCGTTCCTTGCCTCCATTGCACGCGGGCACAGCTGGGACATGGTGGTCCGGAACTTCTTTGAGCACGAGAACCCCGATGGCCTGAACGCCCGGGCCCGGGGTGAGGCGGCAGGGTACCCCTGCAAAAAAGAGTACGGGACCTACTACACTGAGGGGCTCTCGGAGAACCTGTACCAGGGATACCGGTACAACAACTACTGGACTGCCCCGAACGGGACTACCGTGAAGTACGAGTGGAACTCGCTTGAACAGGTTGCCCAGCAGGCCGTCAACGGCTGGATGAACAGCGAGGGTCACCGCAAGAATATCGTGGACACGCATTTTACGCAGGAAGGTATCGGGGTTGCATTTTCGACTGACGAGAAGATCTACGTGACCGAGAACTTCTGCTAAATCCTCTCCCGCGCCCTTATTATCATACGGCGACAATAGATCCGGTAGTGTTAGCGACATTTGACGGCACGGCGATCCGTGTGGGAAGGGACGGCCGCTCCCTGTACGAGCAGAGCGGGTACGGCAGACCTGAGGGCGACGGGCTCCGGCTCTCCTCGCAGGAGGCCCTCTACCTCCTCCACCGCCAGAAGATCGAGGTCGGGGGATATACCTTCGACCAGCTCTTCTCGGAATTTGCCGACCAGAAAAATTTCATGCGCAGCTTCCTCGTGTACCGCGACCTGCGGGAACGGGGCTACGTGGTCCAGACCGGGCCGCACGACTTCCGCGTCTTCCGGCGCGGGGAGAAGCCCGGCAGCGGCGAGTCGCTCTATCTTGTCCGCGTCCTCTCCGAGCGGGACCCGATCGATTTTCTGAAACTGATCGAGGAGGTCGTGGCCTCGAAGAACATGAGAAAGCAGTATGTGCTTGCGGTCGTGGATGACGAGGAGGAGCTCACGTATTACGAGATCAAGCTCCAGAAACTCACCGATGCTGCCTGCGAAGTTAAGGCAATTCCTCCCTGCGATGCGATGTTGACCGGGAAGGCCGCCCTTGTCCGGGTGAAGGAAAACTCCCCGCTCGAACAGTCCGGGTATGGGAAACGGCTCGATCCCGAGCGGCTGATGCTCTCCCCCGTTGAACTCCTCTACCTCATGGGGCAGAACCTCATCCGGCTGCACAAGGGTGAGATCACGATAGGAACCGATGAGTATCTTGCCCTTGGGGGCGATCCCGACGCAGAACTCTCCCTCAAGCTGACAGTGTACACCGAACTCCGGAGCCACGGGTATACGCCCCGGACCGGCTACAAGTTCGGCCACCACTTCCGCGTGTACTGCGGAACAAACGTCCATTCCGATCTCCTTGTCCATGCCGTCGAGAAGGAGGCCGCCATTCCCATGAGCGTGATCTCGCGCTCGGTCAGGATGGCGCACAGCGTCAAAAAGAAGATGTTGTTTGGCGCCGTACACTCCTCCGGAATCCAGTTCGTGGAGTTTGCGCGAATCAAACTGTGAGTATCATCATGCCGGAACCGCAGATCAATCCCTGGTCAAGCACGCCGTCGCTTGACATCCATAAGACCTTTGCAGAATTCGGGATCGATAATATCGAGCCGGTGATTCCCCAGCTTCCCGATGTCCCGTACTTCATGCGCCGGGGCATCGTGGTCGGTCACCGCGACTACGGCCAGATCGCCCATGCCATTGCCACCAAATCGCCGTTCCATATCCTCACCGGGTTCATGCCGAGCGGCCACCCGCATCTCGGCCATCTGATGGTGATGAAGGAGGTGGTCTGGCACGTGCAGCAGGGTGGCAACGGCTACATCACGATCGCCGACCGGGAGGCCCATGCGGTCCGGGGGCTCTCGTGGGAGAAGTGCAACGAGTTCGGGCGCGAGTACCTCTCCTGCCTCTACGCGCTCGGTTTCGAGGGCGAGACGTATTTCCAGAGCCGGAACAACCGGCTCAAGGATCTCGCGTTTGAAGCAGCCACCAAGGTGAACTTCTCGGAACTGTCGGCGATCTACGGTTTTGGCGCCGACACCGATCTTGCCCATGCGGACAGTGTGATCACGCAGGTGGCCGATATCCTCTACCCGCAGATCGACCGCGAACCGGCGCCGACGGTGGTGCCGGTTGGTGTGGACCAGGACCCGCACATCCGGCTCACGCGGGGGATCGCCCACAAGATGCGGATGTTCACGGTGGAGGAGCGCGAGGGGCTCATCAGCGTCCGGTCCAAGAACGCTCCCGAGGCGGCGATGGAGGCCGTGAAGAAGGCGTTCCCGCATGCCAAGAAATACGAGGGGCACATCGATATCAGGGGCGCCGGCTGCGCTGACGTGAAAGCGATCGTGCGGAAGATCGAGCGGGAAAACGGCGGATACGCATTCTTCACCCCGTCATCCACGTATCACATCTTCATGCCCGGGCTCACCGGCGGCAAGATGTCGAGCAGTATTCCCGAGAGCATCATCTCCTTCTATGAATCCGAAGCAGTGGTCCGGAAGAAGGTGATGAGCGGGATCACCGGCGGAAGGATGACGCTTGAGGAGCAGAGGCGTCTCGGCGGCGAACCGGACAAGTGTTCGCTCTACCTCCTCAACCTCTTCCACATGGTGACGGACGATGCGGAACTTGCAGAGATCCGGAGGAAGTGCTTGGCCGGCGAGGTCACCTGCGGGCAGTGCAAGAAGGATACCGCTGAACGGGTGGTTGCGTTCCTCAAGGATTTCCGTGAGAAGATGGATGCGGCAGCAGACAGGATACAGGTGTGACGATGGCAGATCTGACCCAGAACGAGAAACGGTTGCTTGCAACGCTGGAGAAAGAGAAGAAGGCGGATGCCCCGCATATCGCGGCAGTCATGGGTGCGACCCCCGAAGCCGTTGTGCAGTGGGCGCACCTGGCGCAGGACAAGGGGCTCGTGGTTGTTGAGCGGATTGCAACCACGGAACTGGTGTACACAGACGAGGGGAAGGCGTATGCAGAGGACGGTCTTCCCGAGACGCAGCTGCTCCGCTTCATCCTGCCGGGAACGCAGCTTGCAGACCTCCAGAAGCACGCGGCGTTCAAGATCGGGTTCGGGCAACTCCGGAAGAAAGGCCTCGTCAAAGTCGAGGGGACCTCGGTTACCAAAGTTACCGGCACATCGACCGATGCGGACGAATTCGCACTCCGGAACCCGGCTGCTGCTGACCCGAAGACAAAGGAACTGATCAAACGGGGGATTTTGCAGGAATGCGAGACCGTCAGGAACGTGATTGGCATCACCCCCGAAGGTCTCGCGCTCGCACAACAGGGTCTCGACCTCCGGGAAGAGACCGGCACGCTCTCCCGCGACCAGATCCTCTCCGGTTCGTGGAAGACTGCAAACCTCCGCAGGTACGATATCACCAAGCTCCCGAAGAAGGCGTACCCCGGCAAGGTCCACCCCTACCAGCGGATCATCGGCGAGATGCGCGAGATCCTGCTCGACATGGGCTTCACCGAACTCTACGGCAGCATCATCCAGCAGTCCTACTGGAACTTCGACGCCCTCTTCCAGCCGCAGGACCACCCGGCCCGCGAGATGCAGGACACTTTTTACCTCAAAGAAAGCCTTCCTCTTCCGAAAGGCTACGAGAAGGTGAAGGCCATGCATCTCTCCGGTGGGGACACCTCATCCACCGGCTGGGGCGGATCGTGGAAAGAAGAGAAGGCAGAGCAGTGCGTGCTCCGCACTCATACCACGAGCCTCTCCATCCAGTACCTTGCCCAGAACCCGAACCCGCCCGTCAAGGCATTCGCGGTCGGCCGGGTGTACCGGCGCGAGACGATCGACACCACTCACCTGGCGGAGTTCGAGCAGCTCGAAGGGATCGTGATGGACAAGGATGTGAACTTCGGCAACCTGCTCGGTATCCTCCGCGAGTTCTACAACCGCATGGGCTTTGAGAGCGTGCGGTTCAAGCCCTCGTACTACCCGTACACTGAGCCGAGCCTTGATGCCGAAGTGTACGTTGACGGCATCGGCTGGATCGAGATGGGCGGGGCGGGTGTCTTCCGCGAGGAGGTCACCGCCCCGTTCGGCGTGAAATACCCGGTCCTTGCCTGGGGTCTCGGGGTGAGCCGGATCGCGATGCTCCGGCTGGGCCTCAAGGACCTGCGGCTGCTGCACAAGAGCGATGTCCAGTTCCTCCGCGAAACGCCATCCTACCGGAAGTCCCGGGGAGGTGTCTAAGATGGCCGTCATTACGCTGCCCTACATGTATCTCGAACGGCTCACCCGCACCGACAGGAAGACGATCCTTGACAAGGTTCCCCTGATCGGATCGGACGTGGAGCGGGTTGAGGAGGACCACGCGGACGTGGAGTTCTTCCCGGACCGCCCCGACCTCTTCAGCCCTGAAGGCGTGGCCCGGGCCATGCGGGGATTCCTCGGGATCGAGACCGGCCTTCCCGCGTACCCGGTCAAACCGTCCGGCATAAAATTCACGATCGATCCTGCCCTTGCAGAGATCCGCCCGGTTCTCGGAGCGGCAGTCATCCGGGGCGTCAGTTTCGATGACGAGTCGATCCAGAGCATCATGTCCCTGCAGGAGTCGCTGCACTGGGCCGTGGGCCGGGGCCGGAGTAAGGTCGCCATCGGCATCCACGACATGGACACCATGAAACCGCCGTTCCATTACATCGCCTCCCGGCCGAGCCGGGGCTTCATCCCGCTCGACTTCAAGGAGAAGATGACGATGGACGAGATCCTCGAGAAGCACCCGAAGGGCCGGGACTATGCGAAGCTCGTCAAAGGCTTCCCCCTCTACCCGCTGATCGTTGACGACGACGATCACGTCCTCTCGTTCCCGCCGATCATCAATGGCGAGCGGACCCGGGTCACTATCGACACGAAGAACATCCTGCTCGATACCACCGGCACCGACAAGCGGGCGGTCAGCGTTGCCGTGAATATTATCTGCACGGCGATGGCAGAAGCGGGGGCCCGGATCGAGAGCGTGGAGATCGGCGGCATCCAGACACCCACGCTCGCCCCGGTGGAGCGGGTTGTCAGCGTGCCGGAATGTGCCAGGATCCTTGGCATTCACCTGACCCCGCAGTCGATGGCAGTGCTCCTCGAAAAGATGCGGTACGGTGCCATCCCGGAAGGCGCAGATAAGGTCCGGGTGCAGGTGCCCTGTTACCGGGCTGACATCATGCACGACTGGGATATCTTCGAGGATGTCGCGATCGCGTACGGGTACGAGAACCTTGAATCCAAACCCCCGGCCACGTTCACCGTGGGAAAGCCGAGCCCGGTACAGTTCTTTGCCCAGGTCACCCGCGAATGCTTCACGGGTCTTGGCTACCTTGAAGTGATGCCGTTCACGCTCACGAGCGAAGACGTCCTGTATACAAAGATGCAGCGCAACGAATCCCCGGGTGTCCTGCACGTGATGCACCCGATCAGCATCGACAACACCGTTGTGCGGACCGAACTCCTCCCGCTGATGCTGGAGTTCCTCACCTTAAACCGGCACCGGGAGCTGCCGCAGCGCCTCTTCTCGGTCGGTGACGTGGTGCGGGACTGCACAACCCACCAGCAGGCAGTGGGCGTCAGCACCCACCCGGATGCCGACTTCTCGGAGGCCTATGCGCTCGCCGATGCCGTGCTGCACGAACTGTCCATTGCCTATACGGTGAAAGAGTCCGCCGACCCGGCGTTTATCGACGGCCGGCGTGCGGATATTATCGCGGGCGGGAAGACGATCGGGGTCTTTGGCGAGATCCACCCCGCGGTTCTCATCGGATTCGAGCTCGAGCACCCTGTGGCAGCGTTCGAGTTCGACCTCAGAGCCGTACCGGGATATCCCGGCCCCTGAGATATTCTTTTACCTCTTTTACGGTGAACTCCCCGTAGTGGAAGACGCTTGCGGCAAGGCAGGCATCCGCTTTTCCTTTTGTAAACCCGTCATAGAAATGTTCGAGGGTCCCGACACCGCCGCTTGCGATGACGGGGATTCCTGCGGCGTCGGAGATCGCTGCGGTGATCGCAAGGTCAAAGCCGTTCTTGGTGCCATCGGTCTCCATGCTTGTTAAGAGGATCTCTCCGGCGCCCCGCTCCTCGGCTTCCTTTGCCCATGCGATCGCGTCGATCCCTGTCGGTTTGCTTCCGCCGTAGATCACGATCTCGTACCAGCAGGTCCGCCCGTCTGCGAGGGTGACGGGGTTCGCCTTCTCGTTCAGAGTAAAATTCCGGCGCACGTCTATGGCACAGACGATGCACTGGGTACCAAAGGCCTCTGCACCACGGGTGATCAAGGACGGGTCGTGGACAGCGCTCGTGTTCAAACTCACCTTGTCGGCCCCGGCCCTGAGGATCTGCTGGATATCCTCGGTGGACTTGAGGCCGCCGCCAACGGTTAAGGGGAGGAAGAGCTGGTCGGCTGCCCGCTGGATCACGTCGATGATAATGCCCCGCTTCTCTTTGGAGGCCGTGATGTCAAGGAAGACCACTTCATCGGCACCCTGTTCATTGTACCGGCTCGCGAGCTCCACCGGATCCCCGGCATCCCGGAGCCCGAGGAAGTTGGTTCCTTTCACTACCCGGCCGTCCTTCAAGTCAAGGCAGGGGATGATCCGTCGTGTCAGCACCATACGCTACACTCTTTCGCGGCGGATACTATCTATATTTCCACATGGGTCGGCTATCCCGGAGTTTTTATCTAACTTGCCGTGCGTACTGATAGGGTAGTCAGACCTCCGGGCGGCACCGGGCAGTTGTGCTCTCCCGCTCCGGATTGCAGAGGATACCCATGAATAATACCGGAAAACTGAAGATTGAATGGGCCGGGCAGTACATGCCTGCACTTGCAGCGATCAAAAAACAGTTCGCGAAGGAGAAACCGTTTGAAGGCATGACGATCGGCATGGCGCTCCATGTCGAGGCCAAGACCGCAAACCTTGTCCAGACCCTTGCCGCCGGTGGCGCCGAGGTGCACATCACCGGGTGCAACCCGCTCTCCACGCAGGACGATGTGGCTGAGGCACTGGGGAAGGTTAAGAATGTGCACTGCTATGCGAAACGAGCCTGCACGACCGACGAGTACTATGCGGCTATCGACCAGGTACTGGATGCAAAGCCGGTCATCACCATCGATGACGGCATGGATCTCATCCACTACATCCACACCAAGCGGCGCGACCTCATCAAGAAGGTGATCGGCGGGTGCGAAGAGACCACCACCGGTATCCACCGGCTCCGGGCCATGGCTGCCGAGGGCAAGCTGGAGTTCCCCGTGGTTGCTGTCAACGACACGCCGATGAAGCACTTCTTCGACAATGTCCATGGCACCGGGGAGAGTGTCCTCTCCTCGATCATGATCACGACCAACACCCTGATCGCCGGGAAATACTTCGTGGTTGCCGGGTACGGGTACTGCGGCCGGGGACTTGCACGAAAGGCTCACGGTCTTGGCGCAAAAGTTGTGGTCACCGAGATCGACCCGCGCCGGGCCCTCGAAGCGCACATGGACGGGTTCATGGTCATGACCATGGAAGATGCAGCAAAGACAGGCGACATCTTCGTCACCACGACCGGTAACCTGGGTGTCATGGCTGCAAAGCACTTCAGACTCTTGAAGAACGGTGCAATCCTTGCAAACGCCGGCCACTTCAATGTCGAGATCGATATCGAGAATCTCCGCAAGAACGCCGATAAGGTGATTTCGCGGGACGGTATCGAGACGTTCATGCTCAAGGGAAAGGCGATCCACGTTCTCGCCGAAGGCCGGCTCGTGAACCTTGCCACCCCCAAGGGTATGGGCCACCCCATCGAGGTCATGGACCTGAGTTTTGCCCTGCAGGCGCTCTGCACCCTGTACATTGCAAAGAACGGGAAGAAACTGAAAGGCGGTGTGTACGATGTGCCCAATGAGATTGACGAGCAGGTGGCACACCTCAAGCTCTCCTCACTGGGCCTTACCATCGATTCCCTCAGCAAGGAACAGAAAAAATACGGCTGCAGCTGGGATATCGGGACGTAACTGAAGTCATCCCCCTTTTTTTATCCTTCCCTTCCTGCGTACAGGTACTCCTGCGCCCACCCGCAGTATTCCCCGAAATGGTTGCGGGCAAAAGTACGGATCGTATCGTAGTCACGATTGCTGAGCGGAGTGCCTGTTGGCAGGTCCGGCAGGTAGTGTTCCTGCATTATCCGGCGGATCCAGACATCGACCGGAAAGGCCTCGTACTTCTGGAACGCAAAGAGCAGGATGCAGTCCGCGGCCTTCGGGCCGATCCCGTGTAATTTCATCATCTCCTTATGCGCTTCTGCATAGGGGAGCCTATGGATCATCTCCTCCCATGACTTCACATCCGTGACCGTACAGGCGGTGCCATAGACATAGGGCTGGCGATACCCGAGACGGCATATGTCCAGCCCTTCCTCGCCATCACAGGTGATGCAGGAGGGCTCAGGAAATGTGTAGAATGTCGTCTCCCCCCATTCAACCGGCCTGCCGAACCGTTCTGCAAGGGACGCGATCCTCTTACGGATCGTCGGGATATTGGAATTTGTCGAGCAGATGTAGGAGACCGTGCACTCCCACGGGGGCTGGCGCACGAGGCGCAGGCCGCAGGTGCGGGCGATCGCATCGTGGATGACGGGGTCGTTATCGATGGATGCAACGATGGCGCCGAGGTCAATATCCAAAGAAAAGTAGTGCCGGATGAACGGGGCCGGAGCCCCGGAATATTCCAGCCGGCAACCCTTCTGACGGATCCGTATCACGCGGTCTGCAACGATACCCGTCCACCATCCGTCAGCGGCCCGGTCCCAGCGGAAGACCTGGCCGCACGCAAGCGTCTGGTCGAGTGAGAATGGCTGGTTTTTAAGAAGTGTCATGACCGGCATGGATCGATTCTCTCTTCTGCTGAGTAGTACGAGTTTGCGCTTCGCGGTGGATTAACGTGCCGAATGCAGCAGGCGTCTCTCTGAGTGCGTGAATGAACGGGACCTTTACCCTTGCGATGGAACGGATAGCATTTTAATATATAAATTAAATGTTCTTCTCATGGAATTACCAGAGATACTCAAGACCTTCATTGAAGAAGGGCAGGACTGGGAACGCAAACCGACCACCGTGAAGGGAGTCTCGATCATCCGTCTCCCGGCTACCAGGAACCGCCCGGCCTCGCTTGCAATCGATATCAACCCCGTTGGGCCGACCGGCCTCCCGATGAAGAAGAAGGGGATCATGCTGATGAACGGTGCCGAGATTGCGGCATTCCGTGACACCATCAACAACCCGAAGGTGGACAGTCTCGTTGCCGCCCTTGAAGAAGTGCTGCCGGATCGGAAGAATGCCGGTAAGCCGGCCAAGTCCGACGTGCTTCAGATCTGATGCGAACCGCGGATTACGTTCACACGCGAAAGGAGTGATGTCTATAAGGTCGTGGATACCCGTATTCATACTCTGTACTCTTGTTACGGTACTCGCAGCAGGATGTCTTGGGGAAAAGGCCCCGGCTCCTGAAGGGACTGCCGCACCGGGCGTGGTGCTCAACTACCACCGGACCGGAGGGATTGCCGGTGTCGATGATCGCCTTGTCATCTTCGACAACGGATTTGCCGTGCTCTCGACGAAGACATCCAGCCATGACTTCCAGGTGAGCAAAGCGGAACTGGCCCGGATTCTCCGGCTGTTTGAAGATGCAGATTTCAATTCCCTTGAAGGCAATTTCACCTCGCGGCATACCGGGGCTGATTTCCTGCAGTACCGCATCACCTACTTTGAAAAGACGATCATCACGGAGGATTCCGTTATCCCCGATTCACTTCAGCCCATCATCACCGAACTCAATATGATCATCAGTGCCGGCCGTTCACCGGATTCCCTGCCGGGGCTGCCCGCTGGGCTCGCATCCTGATCCTTTTTTTTAAAACCCCCGCGCTTGAAGGCACGGTCTGGAACCGATAACTCCTGATCAAAAAAAAGAGATTATTTGTTCTCGTACACGCACGACTGGACATCGTGACCGATCTTGCCGATGGCATCGGCACGGCAGCGCTGGCAGTGCCGCATCTGCTTGACATATTTGCCGCACTCGTCCTGCATCTTCTTCTTCATCTCCTGCGTGGGTGGAGTGATGCCCGCAAACTTGTACTGGGCAATGAGCGGGATCAGGTTGAAGGTATAGACACCCATCTCGCCCACCTTCTTGGCGATTGCCGGGATGTGGTCTTCATTGATACCGGGGATGTACACGGTATTGATCTTGACGATCATGTTGCGCTTCACCGCCTCCTCGATCCCTTTCATCTGCTGCGAGAGGAGGAGCTGTGCCGCTTCAAGCCCCTCGTAGCGCTTGCCCTTGTAGTCCACGAACTGGTAGATCTTCGCCCCGATCTCGGGGTCGATCGCGTTTAACGTGACGGTGATGTTTCCCACGTCGTACTTCTGGAGGAGGTCGATCTTGTCGGGAAGGAGAAGACCATTGGTGCTGATGCACTTGATGACGTTCGGGTACTTCTCGTGGAGCCGGCGCAGGGTCTCGAAGGTCTCTTCGTTTGCGAGCGGGTCCCCGGGCCCGGCAATGCCGACAACCTTGATGTAATTGTACTTGTCCACGACCTTCTTGACCATGTCCATGGACTCGTCGGGATTGAGAATCCGTGTTGTGACACCGGGCCGGCTCTCGTTCACGCAGTCAAAATCCCGGATGCAGTAGTTGCACTGGATATTGCACTTGGGCGCGACCGGAATGTGGCATCTGCCAAAATTATGGCATGCCTTCTCTGAAAAACAGGGATGTTCCTGTATCTTACGCATCTGGGCCGGGTCCCACTGGACTTTCTTTCCATTGACCTCGGCAACCCTCACTTCCTCTGCCATGATGAACACCACTACATTCGTGTTCGTGGTATAAATACCGTGCAATTGGGATCATGGCCGGGTTTTTGTGAAAATACATGCCCCGGGGTTTCATCCCTGAAAAGAGAAATGCACTAGTATTTGAGAGACCGATGTAAGATACTGGAGGATAGCATGAAAAGATCCGAGAAAGTGAAGGGTAAGGAGGCAGTGGCTGCCCGCAAAAAGAAGATGAAACAGTACGCGATTGTGGTCCTCGTGGCTCTTGTGGTGATTGCCGGTATTGCATACTACCTCTTCAACCCGTTTGTTGCACACACCGGGGATACGGTAGCCATTTATTTCACCGGGACGCTGGACAATGGAACGGTTGTGCAGTCCAATCTGAATTCCACTCCCTTTGTCTTTACCCTCGGGAATGAAGCGACCCTCCCGTACGGTCTGGCCGATGTTGTGACCGGGATGCAGCAGAACGAGACAAAGACCGTGGCTCTCTCTCCTGAGAAGGCGTTTGGCGCCTACCAGCAGTCTCTTGTGCAAACGGTCAACCTCTCGTCATTACCTGAAAACACAACGTTTGTTGTGGGTCAGCCTTACGAGATAAAACGCAAGTCCGATAATGCCATTGCCCATGTACGGATCATCAATGTCACCCCCTCAACGATCACATGGGATGGAAACCACGAGCTGGCCGGTCAGAACCTGAACCTGAAGGTCACGCTTGTCGGGATTGCAAAAAAGTAACCTTTTTTTTCTTATGGGCCCGGCCGGATTCGAACCGGCGACCTCCGCCGTGTAAGGGCGACGTCATAACCGACTAGACCACGAGCCCGATAACCTACTAATGTCGCCTTCGGAATTAATAACATTGCTGATTATCGCCCTCTCCTAGCGCAGATCCCAAACCTGACAGAAGGGGGCCGGAAATGGGCTGAGCCTCAAAAAAAACGGCAAAAAACAGGATGAAGGAATGTCCTTATTCCTTCTTGGGCGGGAGCTTGATATCGAGACCGTATTTTTCCGCGTTCCTGTCCGCGATGGCCTGGATGGCAGCGATCTCAACATCCTGCTGCTTTGGCTTGAAGAGGTGGCGGAACCGTTTCTGGGTCTTGAGGTACTCGGTGACCGGTTTCCTGACAATCTTCTTCACCTTGGTCACCTTGCCGTCGATCATCTCGAAGTTCGGCCAGAGACCGGTCTCGATGGCGAGCTTTGCGATGGCGATGGTCTGTTCGCCCTCAAATCCCCAGCCCGTGCAGCACGGTGCATGAACCTGCACGTAGCAGGGTCCGGGGGTGTTGATCGCCTTCTCGACTTTCTGCATGAGGTCGGCCGGGTAGGCGATGGACGCGGTTGCCACGTAAGGCGCCCCGTGTGCGGCAAGGATCGCCGGCATGTCCTTCTTGGGCCGCTTGTTGCCAAACGAGTGCGAGCCGGCAGGGCTCGTGGTCGTGCTGGCATCGTACGGGGTGGCCCCGGAGCGCTGGATACCGGTATTCATGTAGGCCTCGTTGTCGTAGCAGATGTAGGTGAAATCGTGGCCGCGCTCGAAGGCACCGCTGATCGTGATCATCCCGATGTCGAACGTTGCGCCGTCACCGGCCATGATCACGATCTTCTCCTTCCTGCCCTGTTTCTTCAGCGAGGCTTCGATACCCGATGCTACGGCAGCCGCGTTCTCGAAGAGGGAGTGGATCCACGGGACCTTCCACGCGGTCTCCGGGTAGGGCGTGGAGAAGACCTCCATGCACCCGGTTGAGGAGACAACAATGGTCTCCGGACCGGCAGCCTTTGTTACCAGGCGTGCAGCGAGCGATGCGCCGCAGCCCCCGCAGGCACGGTGGCCGGAATCGAAGAGCTCACAGGACTTGCACTTCTCAGCCATATCAGAGCACCTCCGTGCGCAGGCCATAGAACTGGTCGCCCTGCCCCTTCTCGGCACGCGCAACGATCTCCTTGATGTCCCTCTTTCGTACATCCCTTCCCCCAAGGCCGAGGATATAGTTCAGGACGGGAACCATGGAGCCATAGAGGGCATCTTTCACTTCGAGGGCGGTTGCCCCTTTTGCCCCGAGCGAGATGTTCTTGTCCAGCACGGCGATGCACTTGGCACCCTTGAGGGCCTTTGCCACCTCCTCTGAGGGGAACGGGCGGAAGACGCGGATCTTTAAGAGGCCGACGTTCTTTCCGGCCTCCCGCATCTCATCGATCGCATCCTTGACCGTACCGCAGATAGAGCCCATGGCAACGATGACGGTCTCGGCGTCCTCCAGCCGGTATCCTTCCACCATCGCGCTGTAATCCCGGCCAAAGAGCGCCTTGAACTCTTTACCGGCCTCTGCGATGATCTCCCGTGCACCCTTGACGGCCTTGTCATGCTCGTACCGGAACTCAAGGTAGTATTCGGGTGTTGCATACATGCCAAAACTGACCGGGTCGGCAGCGTCCAGCCGCTCAGGCGGGGAGAACTTCGGCAGGTACTTGTCCACGTCCTCCTGCGTCAGCATGTCGATCGGTTCGTAGGTGTGGGAGAGGATGAACCCGTCAAAGCAGACGAACGCCGGCAAAAGCACCTTGTGATCCTCGCAGACGCGGTAGGCGATGTAGTGAAGGTCGGTTGCTTCCTGGTTGTCCTCGGCATAGAACTGGAGCCAGCCTGCATCGCGCAGCGCGATCGAGTCCTGCATGTCGTTCCAGATCGAGAGCGGTGCTCCCATGGCACGGTTCGCGATGGACATGACGATGGGCAGGCGCATACCCGCTGCATTGAAGACGACCTCGGCCATCAGCATGAGGCCCTGCGATGTCGTGGCAGAGTACGTGCGGGAACCTGCCGCGCTGGCGCCGACACAGGCAGAGAGCGCAGAGAGCTCGTTCTCCACGGTGATGTATTCGGCATCGAGTGTGCCGTTGGCAACAAAGTCAGCGAGCGCCTCGACGATATGGGTCTGGGGGGTGATCGGGTACGCGGAGACCACCTGCGGCCGGCAGAGCCGGACTGCTTCTGCAACGGCAAACGATCCCTCGGTTATCTGCATCATCTACTTCTCCTCCTGTTTCATGACAATCGCGTCTTTGGGGCACTCCGCAGCACAGATCCCGCATCCCTTGCAGTAGTTATAATCGGGGAGGAAGGTGCCTTCTGCGTCCTCGTTGATGCACCCCTCAGGACAGAGGGTCTGGCACATCCCGCACTTCGAGCACTTCTCGTGGTCGAAGACGGGCTTGAAGACCCGCCAGGATCCGGTCTTGTTGTCCCGGGACCTTCCCGGGTGGGCACGGCAGCCGACAGCGAGTGCCATTATGCTGCCCCCCTGACGGTATCGAAGGCGATCTTTGCCGCAGCGATATTCTTGGTTGCCAGGTCGCCGTGGAAGCGGTGCTTCAGCGCATTCTCCAGGGCAATAAACTGGATCTCTCCCGATGCCGCAGCAAATGCGCCCATCAGGGTGGTGTTGGTGATGGGCAGCCCGAGTGCCTTGAGGGCGATGGAGGTTGCATCGATGGTGATCAGCTTCACGCCTTCGGGCACCTTGTAGTCCGGCTTCTTCTCGGTATTGACGATGACAATGCCGCCCTTTTTCACTCCCAAAAAGACGTTGACATCCTTGATCAGCGTGCTGTCCTGGACAATGATGTAATCGGGTTCGTATACCTGGCTCCGGAGCCGGATGGTTTTGTTATCGAACCGTACGAATGCCTGTACAGGAGCCCCGCGCCGTTCAACACCGAATGCCGGAAATGCCTGGGCAAAGACGCCGCCCTCGAATGCAGCAACGGCGATGAGTTCGGCAGCAGTGACTGACCCCTGGCCACCTCTGCCGTGAATACGTAATTCTCTCAAGGAAAAGTCCCCAATGATCTCACATGATAAGGAATCGACCGGCATGTGCAAATTATCATGACTTTACACCCGGTAATCATCTTTCGCTACCCGCAATTATTGCGTATTATCGTGGTAATTTATCACTATTAATAATGCTGATCTGTACGCAACGACGGTTCATCCAGCAGGAACAATAATAAACCAGTGCCGGAAGCCCGGTTATTCCGTCCATCGGGTGGGACTGCCCAGAACTCCATGGGGGGGGGTCGATGGTCGACCCCCCCTCACGTTGAAAAAAAATCGTGTCAACCCCCCCTGCAGGGGGGTGGGGGGGTTGCCGGCCGACCCCTCCCCCCCTCCGGCCCAGACCGACCCCCCCTTATCATTTCCGGGTAGGTCATAAACACCCCCTTCTTCCGGAGCAATGATCCGGAAGACCGGAAAAACCGTGTGCAATAGTGCGTACATCCCAAAAATGAGAAGGGGGTCAACGGTTGACCCCCCCCACCCTGTGCCAGGGGGGGGTCTGCTCCGACCCCCCCATGCGGGCCGGAAATTGCGTGAAGATGGCGCTGCCGGAACACTGCCGGATCAGAATCTTACGCCGTGAATGATGGTGAAGTGGCAGGTGAGGGTTTTTACTGGGGGAGGGGGGGTTGGCAGTCGACCCCCCCCATCACATGGGCTTTGGCCTGCGGGGACCCCCCATTGTGTCCGGCTTTTACCTGCGGGATCTGAGAATTGGGCGATAAGAAAAGCTTCCCAGGTACACCTAGAGATCGGTGTCGAGCCCGAGGATCGTGCGGGTCCCTGAGAAGACGTCTTGCGCAATCCGTGCACAGCCCCGGGATGCGCACCATTCATCGTACACGGTCACCTGTGTGCCCAGAAGCGCCTCCACTTCCGGTGCAACGGCCGGCGCAAGGCTGCCGGCCAGTGCAATGGCGGCATGGGGGTTGAGGAGCCGCATTGCCGCGCATTCCATGGCAGCGAAGAGGGCCACCGTGCGCAGGCGCTCGGGCTTCGGCCGGGAGAAGTTCACGCCCGCGTGCTGGAATGCATCGTTTGCCGTACAGTCCCCGTTGTCGATCCTGCGGATCGCGTCCACATCGAGGGCGCCGTGGAGCGTGCCCGGGGCAAAGATGCAGGCATCGAAAGCGCCGACCAGTTTTCCTTCGGAGACGAGGAGCGTCACGGTATTGGAACTGATATCCGATACGATCACATCGCCCCCGAGATCATGGCAGGCCTCATACGCGATACCGATCTTCTCGGGGCTGGTCTGGTGGGAGTAGGCCTTGAACCGGGGATCGGTTGGTGATCCGCGATGGAGGCCCGGGATCGCGATGGCAGGGATGCCGCTTCCTGCCACTTCATCAAAGACCCGCGTGCCGCCACCGATATGCTTGCCGGCCCCTTCGCGGCTGACAAGCCCCCGGTTCTGCACCTTATCGATCCGGGTGATTTTCGAGAAGTTGTCGCCCATCGAGTAGCAGACTGCAATGCCTTCGATCTCATCGAGGGGGCAGAGTTTGGCGAGGTCAGCGATGTGGAAGTCTTTTGCGGCCTCCCGCGACATCCTGAACTCGCGGGCTTCCCCGGCAAACCGCATGGCGGTGGTGCCGTGATCGATCCCTATGAACATAGCAGTAATCCTATAGCATTAATGACATATTAGGTATTGATGTTTGATGTGGTGACAGGCGGAGCCGGGTTCATCGGCTCGCATCTGGTGGATACCCTTGTTGCACGCGGAGACCGTGTTGTTGTCATCGACTCCCTTGCCGCAGGGCACGAGGAGACGATTGCCGGGCATCTCAAATCGGGCCGGGCACGACTGGTCAAAGCGGATCTTCTCTCTGACGGCTGGCAGGATGCATTGAAGGGTGCGGACCGGGTCTACCACCTGGCCGCCGATCCGGATGTGCGCCAGAGCGCCATGACCCCGGACCCGACCTTTCAGAACAATATCGTTGCCACGTACCGGGTGCTTGAGGCAATGCGGGTGCATGCCGTGCCGGAACTGGTCTTCACCTCCACATCCACGGTGTACGGGAATGCAACGGTCATCCCGACCCCCGAGTACTATGCGCCGTTCGAGCCGGTCTCGGTGTACGGGGCGAGCAAGCTCGCCTGCGAGGCGCTCATCTCGGCCTACTGCCATTCGTTCGGGATGCGGTCCTGGCAGTTCCGGTTTGCCAACATCATCGGCTCGCGCAGCGGCCACGGTGTGATCACGGATTTTGTCAGGAAACTCAAAGAGAATCCAAAGGAACTGGAGATCCTCGGCAACGGCAAGCAGACCAAGTCCTATCTCGAGGTGCGGGAATGTATCCGGGCCGTGGAGTTTGCGATAACACATGCGAAGCATCCGGTGAACACCTTCAACATCGGCTCCGAGGACTGGATCGATGTGGTGGCCATTGCCGACATTGTGACGGAAGCCATGGGCTTAAAGAACGTGCACTACCGGTTCACCGGCGGGGAGCTGGGCTGGGTCGGGGATGTGCCGAAGATGCAGCTCTCGGTTGAGCAACTCAAGGCACTGGGCTGGACGCCGGAACTGGGCTCCCGCGAGAGTGTACGGATCGCGGCACAGGCCGCTGTCCGGGGGCAGTGAGATGAAGTACATTGTTGTGCTCGGGGATGGCATGGCGGACGAGCCGATCGCTGCCCTGGGCAATAAGACGCCGCTCGAATATGCAAGGACCCCGAACATGGACCGGCTGGCCCGCGAGGGTGCCTGCGGGATGCTCACAACCATCCCTGACGGGTACGAGGCCGGCAGCGATATCGCGAACATGGCAGTTCTCGGGTATGCCCCGGAACAATACTATACCGGTCGCGGCCCCCTGGAAGCGCTGAGCATGGGAGTCGATCTTGCCCCGGACGATATCGCGTACCGCTGCAATCTCGTGACCATTGAGAAGGATACGATGGCGGACTTCTCGAGCGGTCACATCTCCAGTGCCGAGGGAAAGGAACTCTTTACTGCACTCCAGCCGGCGATTCCTGATGTGACGGTACAGGCCGGTGTCAGTTACCGGAACCTGCTGGTTGTCCCCGGGGGGAAGGGCGCCACCTCCACGCCCCCGCACGATATCGTGGGGCAGGGCATTGCCCCGTATCTCCCGAAAGGCGGCGATGCGGCACTGCTTCTTGAATGCATGGAGAAGAGCAGAGGAGTGTTTGATAACCACCCGGTGAATCGTGCAAGAATTGCTGCCGGCAAGCGCCCGGCAACGCAGATCTGGCCGTGGAGCGGGGGGAAGAAGCCGGCGTTTCCCTCGTTTCTGAAAAAGTACGGGAAGAAGGGCGGGATCATCTCTGCGGTGGACCTCCTCAACGGTATCGCCCGTTGTGCCGGTATGGAGGTCATCACGGTACCGGGAGCCACCGGGTATCTCGATACGGACTACCACGCCAAGGCCCGGTATGCCCTTGAGGCGATCAAACATCTCGACTTTGTGTATCTGCACATCGAAGCGCCGGACGAGGCGGGACACCTCGGCAGTATTGAAGAGAAGGTGAAGGCGATCGAGAAGGTCGATGAAGTCGTGGGCATGATAATGGATGGCTTCGACGGAGTCATCGCGGTGCTGCCCGACCATCCGACACCGATCCGTGCAAAAACACACACCCGGGACCCGGTGCCATTCGTGGTCCGGGGCAAAGGAACTGATGATACCACGGTATTTTCAGAGAAAGCAGCCCTTGATGGGAAGTTCGGGATGAAAAATGCAACAGAGTTTTTGGAATTCCTGTTCAGCTGAGGAGTGCGGCATCAGATCCCATGCGTCATCATGAATCAGTGGGGGTAACTTTCATCACCTGCCGCACGACACTCGCTCTGTTGTTTCGTGCGCAGGGCGATATAGGTTTGTTCCCCATCAGAGCAGAATGAAATCATTTCCAGTATTCCCGTGGCACGGGAAATTATCAATGCAGTTAATACCGATCGCGAAAGAGGTGTAATGAGATGAAAAAGAACCTGCTGATGTGGGACGAGACGCTGTTCCGGGACCCTGAGGTGCTGGAGATCGATTACGTTCCCGAGCAGTTCGAATTCAGGGATGACCAGATGCGCGAACTGGCATTCCAGATCAAGCCCGGGATTCGTGGCGGCAGGCCCATGAACAGTGTCTGCAAGGGGCTTCCCGGCACGGGAAAGACCACCAGTATCCGGAAACTCTTCCAGGAGATCGAGGAGACCACGAAGAAACTTGTGCCGGTCTATATCAACTGCCAGATCGACAACACCAAGTTTGCGATCATCTCCCAGATCTACCGGAAACTTGTCGGTCACCTGCCACCCTCTTCCGGCACGTCGTTCAAGCAGGTCTTCGATGCCGTGGCCCGGCACCTGATCAAAGAAGAAGTCGTCCTGCTTGTTGCGCTTGACGATGCAAATTACCTTCTCTACGAGAACGAGATCAACAAGGTGCTTTACACGCTGCTCCGCTCGCACGAGACCTACGAGGGCACCCGGATCGGTGTGATCGTCATCATCAGCGATATGGACGTGGATCTCAGCCGGGCGGTCGATGCCAGGGTCTCCTCGGTCTTCCGGCCCACGGAGATCTACTTCCCTCCCTACGGCGATGCGGAAGTACGGGAGATCATGAAGGCCCGGGTGATGCAGGGTCTCTTCTCCGGTGTCCTGTCCGAGGAACTGCTGGGTCTTGTTGTGGAACAGACCCTGAAGAGCGGGGACCTGCGGGTGGGTGTTGATCTCCTCAAGCGGGCAACGCTCTCCGCTGAACGGGCGGCCCGGCGCAGTATCGAACGCGGGGATATCTGCGGGGCCTACGAGATATCCAAGTATCTCCACCTGGCATATACGGTGAAGACCCTCAAGGGCGAGGAACGCCAGATCCTGAAGATGATCGCCGAGAGGAGCGACAAGGAGCATGAGATGAATGCCGGGGACGTGTACAAGTCGTTCAAGGAGTCGGTTCCGATCGGGTATACGCGGTTCTACGAGATCATCAAGAAACTCGATGCCATGCGCCTCGTCAATTTACAGTACCGTGAAGGCAAAGGCCGGACCCGGATCATCACGCTCCGTTACGAACCGAAAAGGGTGCTGGAATATCTCTCCTGACGACACCGACGTATCCCGACCCGGTATTTGAAAAATATTATCTATTCCCAGACCCTCTGTAATAATGAAGGGGTTTTCTATTATGCTGAGTGTTAACGAACTGGCACTGGAGATTTTTGATAATCTGGCGGATCTTGCTGAGGAATTTAACTGCGCATACCATGAACTGGACAACGGCGCACGTATCGTTGATTGCGGGGTCAGTGTTCGCGGCGGTTATGCCGCTGGCAGGGCATTTACCGAGATCTGCATGGGCGGTCTTGGGGAAGTCAACTTCAGGAACGGAGAGATCAAGGGCATCCCGATGCCGTTCATTGATGTGAACACGGACTTCCCGTCTATCTCCTGCCTTGGCTCACAGAAGGCTGGCTGGACCGTGAAGGTCGGCAACTACTTTGCGATGGGCAGCGGCCCGGCCCGGGCGCTCTCGCTCAAGCCCAAGCACACCTTTGAGGTCATCGAGTACGAGGATGACTATGATTGTGCCGTCATCTGTCTTGAGAGCGACCACCTCCCGAATGCGGATGTCATGAACAAGATCGCAGAAGAGGCCCATGTTGATGTGGCAAATGTCTGCGCTGTTGTTGCACCGACCTCTTCCATGGTTGGTTCGATCCAGGTCTCGGGACGCTGTGTCGAGACTGCGATCTACAAGCTCAACGAGCTCGGGTTCGATACCCGGAAGGTCATCGCTGCCATGGGAACGGCACCCGTGCCACCAGTCCGCGGACCCAAACTTGCCATGGGTGTGACGAACGACGCCACCATCTACCACGGCAGGATCTCCCTGACCATGAATGCCCCCGAGATCAAGGACTATCTTGACAAGATCCCGAGCAACAAGTCCAAGGGCTACGGCAAACCGTTCAACGACATCTTCAAGGAAGCCGGTTATGACTTCTACAAGATCGACACGTCGCTCTTCTCACCGGCGGAAGTCATCATCAATGAGCTCTCCGAGGGTGCTGTGTACCATGTCGGTGCGGTCAACCCTGAAGTTACCATGAAATCTTTCGGGTACCAGTAATTTTTTTCATACCTTTTTTAAGTCAGGTTTTCATCCAATAATTCATTCCGTGATCCGCTATCCCGTGTGCTCTTGTTGCCTGTCAGGGAACCCGTCGCGGATATGGCACCTCTCATCTGATGTGACGGATGTACCTTTAAAAAACCGGGTCGATATCCTGCATCGCAGAATGGGGGTATTCCCTCCGGTAAGAGCGGATAAACGGGTGAAACCTGTTTTTGCGATCCTGAACTGTCGGATACGGATCTTTCCGTGCGAAAAAAAGGATTAGATAAGCGCTGCAGTGATGCCGATGACACCTGACTGGATGATCCAGGCAACGGCAATGATCACACCGCCCATCTCCAGTGCAACGGCAACGTTACCTTTCTTGAGTTCCTCGAACTCCTCGACATCCTTTGTCAGCTTGTCAAGGATGTTCAGCGCAAGGTAGATCGCGACTACTGCAAGGACGATGCCGGCAATGAGCTGGAAGAATGAAAGACCGATGGTGATCAGGCCGTCTGCGGAAAAGAGTCCTAATGCAAGTGCCTTGCTGATCCCTGCTGAAAGACCGCTCACGCCGGATTCAACCACAAGAGCGATTGCAACAAAGACCGCTGCAACGATGATACCTACCGCCGCATTGCCCTTGGCAAGTTCCTTCTCTTCATTGATACCCTTGGTGATCTTGCTGAGTACTGCAAATCCGAGGTAGAGCGCTACGACCGCGAAAATAATCGAGACGAGCAACTGTACAATTCCAACTAATGCATTTTCCAAAAGCATGAATAAACCTCTTTTTTCTAGCTTCTTGGAGATTGTGCCGTAAATACATTTCTTTCCCGAAGAGATCGGGTGAAAAATGATGGATTGAAGATAGTGAGGGAAGGATACCCGGAATCCGTCACTCTGCTCTCTTCATGGACATGATATAGGGTATAACTACCAGAACCAGGACAAGGATTCCCATGAACTGCAAAAAGAACCAGAGGATCGCTTCGCGGCCGGGATCGTAAAACCGTACATTGAAGGTACTTGTCTTGTTCCACTCCACCGTTGTTGTATTATCGGCATGCCGTGTGACGTTTGCACCCTGGCTGATCCCGGCAAGGAGCGGGTTGCGTACATCGAACTCCGAAGGAATGGTCACATTCACGTGATAGGGCCTGAGAAAGGTATCCTGCAGATTATTGTCATGGAGTGGTGCGAGGTATGAGACGGTATAATTCCCTTTTTCAAAGGTGATCGATGCAGGTGCTCCCCACGGCCTGCTCCAGTTATACCCGGATGGCGAGCCGTTGCCAGAGAGCTGCACTTCGGATACCTGTACCGGGACGCTCTCTCCCATGAATCCGACATCGGCAAATTCATACCGTGATACGTCTGTTATATCGATCGATGCCCGGTAGGCGGTACCATTCGGTAGGATGACGTACTCTGCTGACAGCGCACTGGCAGCAGGTACTGCAATAAGGGCGATTATAAGCGCAGCGCAGAGAGCAACGAGGGCAGATCCGCGTCGATCTCGGTGGGGGGTTCGCATTGTTTGATCACCGTATCCGGGTCTTTCAGGAGATGGCCGGTAACAACACAGACGATCCGCTCATTCCGGTCGATCATACCACGTTCCGCCAGTTTTCTGATGCCGGCTACCGATGCTGCGGATGCCGGTTCGACACCGATACCTTCCTTACGGGCAAGATCCCGCTGCATCCTGAGGATTTCATCATCGGTTACGGATTCAGCAAGGCCACCGGTCTTACGGATGGCTGTTAAGGCTTTTTCAGCGTTGACGGGAGCCCCGATGCGGATTGCGGTTGCAATGGTCTCGGGTTGCTGTTCCGGCACCACTTCTGGCAGGTTATCACGCATGGCACGAACCACGGGGCTTGAGCCTTGTGCCTGGATACCGGTCATCATCGGGAGCCGATCGATGAATCCCAGATCCTGCAGTTCCAGCAGGCCTTTGTACACCGCAGAGATGTTGCCTGCATTCCCCACGGGCAGTACAAACCGATCGGGTACATACCCAAGCTGATCGACGACTTCAAAGCCGATGGTCTTCTGGCCTTCAAGCCGGTACGGGTTGATGGAGTTGAGCAGGTACAGTCCGTGGGTGAGGCAGAGGTCGTGCACCATCTCCAGGGCTCGGTCGAAGTTACCGCGGATGGAGATGACTTTTGCACCGTGCATCAGTGCCTGAGCGATCTTACCGACAGCCACCTTGCCGGCAGGGAGCAGGACCACTGCCGGGATCCCGGCCTTTGCAGCATAGACTGCGAGACTCGCCGAGGTGTTACCGGTACTTGCGCAGGCAACGCTCTTCTTCCCGAGCTGGAGTGCCATCGAGACTCCGACGGTCATGCCGCGATCCTTGAACGAGCCGGACGGGTTCATGCCTTCGTGCTTTGCGTAGAGGTGGGGAATTCCCATCTCTTCTCCGAGTTTCTTCAGGTGATACAGGGGGGTACCTCCTTCCTGAAGGGTGACCGGTTCGCCATGCACGGGCAATAACTCCTTGTATCTCCAGACGGAGAGTGGCCGCTTGTCCCACGCAGCCCGGGTGACGTTTATGGTATCAAGCGAATATTTTACGGCAAGGAGGTGGCCGCATTTGGTACAGTTATACAGGATCTCGTCAGCGGGATAGGTGGCTCCACAGTTGACGCATTCGAGATGGTACATGGAATAGTATTGGTTTGCTGATTACATATAGGCGTGCGCTTTTTTTAGGGTTCCCTCTGCCGTCAGGGAACCTGCGTCAGCGGCCTTTTGATAAGCGGGGATAGAGATCAGGTCTGCAATCCTTTGTCACCGGGAACGAGGTGCGGGCGGTTCTGACAACCTCCACATTGAGATCGCAGAAGAGCAACTGTTCCGCCTGCCCCGCCCTGCTGATCACCGCCCCCGTTGGATCCGCTGTCATCGAACCGCCGGAATATGTATCGACAGGAGTTGTCCCGGTAGTATTGATCCCGTTCACATACATCTGGTTTTCACAGGCTCGTGCGGTAATAAACAGTTCCCAGTGACTCATGCGGGCTGCCGGCCAGGCCGCAGGAACGAACATTGCATCAACCCCGGCGTTTGCATAGTGACGGAAGAGCTCAGGAAAGCGCAGGTCGTAACAGACGGCAATACCGCACGTCAGGGGTCCCAGCCTGAATACGCCCAGTTCGGAACCGGGAGAAAAACAGGTGTTCTCACCCCCCGGACTGAACAGGTGGATCTTGGAATACGAGGTAAGATTTTTGCCGTTTTCATCGATTACCACGGCGGTGTTATGCGGCGGTGTCGCAGGATTCCGTCTCTCGCGGAATGAGCCGAGAATAGCGATCTGATTCTCTTGTGCCATATCCCTGAGATGTGAAACGATAGGTCCATCTCTCGCTTCAGCATGCCTTGTGGAAGACGGATCCCAGCCGGTGGCAAATTGTTCGGGAAACGAGATCAGCGCGGCACCGGAGTGCGCTGCATGACGAATGAAAAGGTCAGCTTTCTGGAGGGTTCTGTCAGGATCATCCCAGGCACTGGAAATCTGGGCACTGCATATCCTGACTGTCTTTGAAGGATCCATAGTACCATCAGATCGGGGGCTTGCTTCGCGGCGTGCTGAATATTACGAGGATGGCACTCATAACGATGATCACGGTGGTCGTTATGAGAAGGAAAGGAGCTCCGGTAACCACTATCCCCATGAGCAGCGCTGCAATGATGATACCGGCAACAGTGATGCTGCTGCCAATCAGTACCAGTCCGACCGATGTAAAATCCCACTCCATTATTTCATTCTCCCGATTGCAGAGAAATGCCGTCTCTTCATACTTGCGGAATTCAGGAACGGCAATTTCAATTGAGCTCCCTGCATCAGCGGGAGCCTTCAATGTCTGTCACAATTATCCGATTTGTCTTATATACAATCTGAATGTTGCATGATATAATAAATGATCACGACCGGGACGATAATTATCGACATGTTCCGCAATCCCATCTCCGATTATGGGGAATACGGTATAGAAGATGATCTGAACTGGAAAAAAGGAAGAATCAGTATTCGTATACCACGGATTCGTCAATCCGCGTGTAATCGAATACTTCGTTGTTCTTGAAGTGGATACCGATCTCCCGGGCTGCACTCTCTGGCGAATCGGAGGCATGGATCACATTCCTGCCAATGTCGATGCCATAGTCGCCACGGATTGTGCCGGGTGCTGCTTCCTGGGGGTTTGTGGAGCCGACCATCGTTCGGACGATCGCTGCCACGTTTTTGCCTTCCCAGACCATGAGGAAGCATGGGCTTCCCATGATATACGTCTTCATTGCCGGGAAGAACGGTTTTGAACTGTGTTCCTTGTAGTGTTCTGTCACCCGCGACTCCGGCAACTTCTCAAACCGTGCTGCCACGAGTTTGAGACCTTTCGCCTCGAGGCGGGAGACAATGTCGCCCACAAGACCGCGCTGGACCCCGTCGGGTTTGACCATTACAAAGGTGCGGTCCATGGCAGGATCACTCCTTCTTGGTCGCCGCTTTCCTGCCGGCGTTTGTCCACTCAACACGGCGCGGGACACGGCCGAGTTGGTGGTTGTTCTCGCACTTCGAGCTGCAGAAGAAGAAGATTGATCCATCCTTCTTCACGAACATCTTGCCGGTGCCGGGCTCGAGCTGGTGGCCGCAGAAATTGCAGACGTGTTGTTCAACCATGCTCTTCACCGCCTCGACATCTTCTTCGCTTCACGCTCGGTTTCAAGGAGCATGAGGACATCTCCTTCACGGATCGGCCCGACTGTGTTACGGGTGATGATCCGTCCTTTATTGCTGCCATCAAGGATCCGGCACTTGACCTGCATTGCCTCTCCGTGCATGCCGGTCGAACCGACGACCTCGATTACTTCCGCTGGCGTTGCATCGTCTGCCATGATGAACTCCTCACGCCTTCAGCGCGGTAAGCTGCTTGGCAAGATCATCGATCGTCTCTTTTGCCTTACCGGGCTTGACGATTGCTGCTGCTGCGGAGCCTACATCGAGACCGCTTGCGGCACCGATGTCATTCTGCTTGTTGATGAAGATGTAGGGGATCTTCTTCTCGTCGCAGAGGGGGGCAAGGTGCATCACAATCTCTTCGGGCTCAACATCTGCACCAATCAGCACAAGCGCTGCAATGCTGCGCTCGATGGCTTTGGTTGCCTCGTTGGATCCCTTCTTGATCTTACCCGTATCTCGTGCAACTTCAAGGGCTTCGAGCGCCTTGTTCTGGAGCTCCTCGGGAGCCTCTGTCTTAACGTAACCTTTTGCCATAACTCACCTCATTCAGGAGTTTTTGCTCCTTCATTACTCATCAGTAAATAATGATGTAGCCATACCAGTTCGACAGGAACGGAAATAAAGGTTTGTGACACGACGTAACGGATCGTGCCAGTCTTCGGGTAACCGGGTGGCAGCAACAAAACAGATTATTCCGAGAGCCGGTATATTTCCGTGTTCTCTGCTGAATATACTTTTGTGAGTCCGGCGTCCGGAAGGTTGACCATGTACCGCTCATGCTCCGAATCCCCGACATATAACAGGGTGGCGTTGTATTTTTTCATGAGCGGGACGGTCTGGTCTGGTTGTTCATAGATGTTTCGGATGTCCGTTTTTCGTTCAGCAAACCAGCCGGTCTTATCGACCCTCCACATGAATTCGTGGAACGGTTGTCCGATGATTGCGGGAATCCCGGTGAAGGATGAGACCCGGGAATAGTAGGAGTAGTCCCCGTTCTCTGCTTCAACAAGAATCTCGTTACCGGAGAGTGTCCTTAAGTATGCAACTCCCCCGGCATCGCCCGGGTGGGTGGTGGAGAGATAGGCAAGGCCGTCAAGTGTCCCGGTGCCGTATCCAGAGTTGTACTGGATTAAAAAGGGGGCAGCAAACAGCAGGCAGATGACAATCACGGAGATGATAACCGTATTGCGGACCGACATGCGAGGAATCCGGTTCCATGCCGAGAGCCATTGTCCGATCATCACGAATGCAGCAGTGCCGAGCATCAGCCATGCAGGGAGGTAACACTTGAATACCGTGTTCATCCGGAAATAGGTCTCTCCCATATTGTCTTTCATGTAGAGCAGTTCGCACACCACAAGGATTGCAAGACCGAAGACCGCAAGGATCTCCGCTGGGCTTCGATCCCGTTTTGCAGCGAAATACACCAGCGGGATGATGGCGATCGCCGCCGCAACATACCCTGCAATCGCAAATGGCAGAGCTGCAAGCAGGAGCCATGGCCTCATTCGGATCTCCGGTACCAGCAGGGCAAAGAAGATAGCAATGAAGATCCCGTTGACAAAGAGGAACTGCAGGGGATCTGAAGGTACCGAAACGAGTGCAATAGTACCGGTATTGGTCTGCAGCTGGAGGTAAAACGGCAGGTAGCAGAGGATCGACACCGGAGGAACGGCGAAGAGGAATGCCCATGTGGCCCGGTCGATATTTGCACGATTCCGCCAGAGAACAAGAAACGCGATTACGAGAACAACGGGGGCGTAGATGAGCACGTCCCATGTGTTGAAGAGCGGCATCGAACCAAGGCTGATGGCGATGAGGATCATCACCACCCCTTTTGCAGAGCGATCAAGGCTCTCCCATCGTTGGTATACAAAGAGAAGGAGGAAGATCAAAAAGATCTGGTTGAAGATCGACACAACGTGGGCATGGACATCTCCCCAGACAAATGAGAAGAGCGGGTATTCGTTGATGGTATTTGTGATGGTCCGTGTGCCGAGCCATGACAGGGACGCATCATAGGCCGGGTTCACCGCAGTTCCCGTTATGAGTTGGAAGATGAGTGCAGGATTGGGCAGCACGAGGACGATCAGCGGCAACCAGCGGAAGCGATCGAGAATGAGTGTTCCGATTGCATACAGGCAAACCGCCGAAAGGGCAAAGACCGTTGGCAGGGAGAGGTTGAACGCGATAGTGGACGGCACACCGCTGACGATGGCAAGGCACCCGAGCATCCAGTACCCGAGATAGTAATAAACGTTCAGGGAACCCCCGGCAAACCATGGATCAAGCGGCGGGATAATGGGATTCCGAATTACTGAAGCAAGGAACCCATGGTCCATGAATTTTTCAGCGTATGAGATGGTAGGGTTGACAAACCGGAGATCCAGCATGAGAAAGAAGCAGAGGAGGAAGAGCGCTTCCCAGTGCCATTCCGATTTTAACTCGTCGATCCGGTAAGCCCGATGGTACACGTGCCAGATTGCAAGACCGAGAAATGGAACAAGCGCAGCCTGGATCGGGATGTGGGCAAGGCCACAGTACCAGGAAATGAGGGTAAACAGGAGCAATGAGGCCGGGAATGCGACGGGAAATGCAAAGCTTCCGAAGGTTTTTTTGAGGGACGGATATACCGAGAGCTGCAGGATGGTGAGGACAACCAGCCAGCTGAGCACGGCAATTACCTGCTGTTCAGGTATTGTCAGGCTTCTTCCCTCCTCCGAATTTTGTATTGAATGCCTCTTTGATGCTGGGGATCACCCAGTCCCCGAAGTAGTAGATCGATATGATGCCTCCCGCAACGGTGACAAGGTTCTTGATCAGGTGATCGATGATTGCTATCAGGAGTGCAACTGCAGGGACGATACCGGCAAGCCCGAATGTCACTGTCAGAGCAGCTTCATAGGTGCCCATTCCCCCGGGTGTAAGCGGAACCGCTTTCACAAGATTGCCGATTACTACGGCTAGTACGACAATGGCAAAGGGAATCTGCTGTTCAAACATCAGCACCACGGAGAAGCAGACAAGGATGTCCAGGAGCCAGATCACAACGGAGGACGCACCAAGGACCATAACGGAACGAAGGGTGAGGGAAGCGCGCCGGATCTCGTGGAGCATATTGAGGATGATAATGATGTATTTGTTCTCTGATGAGGACTTCCTGACAAAGAGCAGAAAGACAAAGAAGAGCACGCCGGCAGCGAGAGGCACGATGATAATGGTTGTGAACCACGCCGGGACATCGAGGACAAAGAAGACTGCCATAGCTCCAAGGAGGGCGACCGTAAAAATGTCAAAGACGCGCTCCACGACTATGGAAGAAATCCCCTCTGAATACGTTGTGTTGTATTCGTGTTTAAGGATAAAGACCCGGACAAAATCTCCGAGCCGGGCAGGGACAATGACGTTTACCGTCTGGCTGACGAAGATGCATGCAGTCGAAACTGTTACCGTAACAGAGTAGTTCAGGCTTTTCAGGATGGTATGGTATCTCCACCCTCTGAGCCACCAGGCCATGAGGCAGATTGCAATGGCAGGGAGGATGTATACCGGTATGATATGCTGGAGTGCGAGGAGGAGATTATCCCAGACGCTGAAAAGCATGTATCCCATAATGCCGACCGCGATGAGGGTGGGGATGACAATAGCGCTAATCTTTCGATACATGGATCTGCCACCATAACCGGAGAATGGATCTTCCCATTATGAACACATCTCTGGCTTTTACTGTTGTTCCGCGCCCCGCTCTCCAGCGCACGGCAAATTCTTTTACCCTGTACCCTTTTCGCTGGGCACGGGCCAGGATCTCGGTATCCCAGAACCAGTGACTGTCACGGATTGACGGTATTATGGTAAGAATCCGGTTCCTGTTGAACGCCTTGAAACCGCACTGGTGATCATATACGCTGCTCGCAAGAAACAACCGCACAAGGAGATTATACGACCGGCTCGCGATTTCGCGACCATTGGTACGGACAATGTTGCTGTCGGGAAGGAGTCGTGAACCCGTGGCAATATCATACCCGTCACGAATCGCTCCGATCAGTGCCGGGAGGTGTTGCATATCCGTTGCAAGGTCAACGTCATAATAACAGACGATCGATCCCCGTGACTCCTGTATTGCCCGGTTCAGTGCCCGGCCTCTTCCCTGCCGTGCATCGCTGTGAAGGAGGCGTACCCTGGGATCTTTTTTGCAATATTCCTGTACAAATTCAGCGCTCCCGTCAGTACTGCCATCCTCTGCAACAAGGATCTCAAATGCAGGGGTGATTGCGGAAAGTGATTCCACGGATATGGGGAGTGTTGTCTCCAATGAAGATCGATCATTGTATACCGGAATGATCGCGGTGACCTCTGGGTTTGTCATGCACTCCCCAATGCCTTCACCGAGGTCCTGACACATTCCGCAACCTCGTTCCCGGCCCTGATGGACCCCTCCATGCTGCGCTCGGGATAATTTACCTCAGAAAACATTCCTGCCATATAGAGGCCGTTTCGCTCATATTTCGGGATGAGACTTCGATACCCCGTGGTATATACCGGGCCGGCGCATGGATCTATTGCCATACGGTGCCAGTGAATTTCGCGTTCGGGTACTGAGAACCTGTTGCAGAAGTCCGCGATCATCCGTTTATCCAGTTGAGACGGCACCGTACCTGAAAAATAGGATGCAAGATAGACGATATGCTCGCCGTACCTTGAATGCGGGATAAAATTGGTATGGGTGACAACAGCGCCATAGGGTGCGGCATCTTTCATATTCAGCCAGTAAATCCCCTTTGTCACCTGCCGATCCATTGCAAGGGTAAGGCATGCCGCACCCTGATAGGGAACAGGGGGTAGTGAAGGACCTCCAAACCGTTCCAGATCGTGAGGAGGGATGGTGGAGATCACGGCATCGAACCGGGTGTCGTTGAGCGTCCATCCATTTCCTTCCCGTGAAAGTGATGATATCGGGGTCTGTTTCTTGATGCTCCCGCCTTTTTTCACCACCGCAGATTCCAGCGCCCCGATGAGCTGGTGGAATCCCCCCTTCAGGTATCCCAGCCTTTCCCCACATACGCCCCGGTTTGACCTGATTGCAATGCGGCTGATCAGCCATGCCGCGGAAACTTCATTTCTCCGGTCTCCGAATTTACTCTTCAGCAGTGGCTCAAAGAACGATGAATAAATATTGGTCCCGAGGTTTTCGATGATATATTGATCAGCCGGGATATCATCGAGTGCCGTGAGATCGATCTTTTTTGCCCTCATGGTGAGCCATGCCAGTTTTGCCTTATCGATGAGGGTGAGTTCCGGGTAGGCAAGGATCTCCCTCGGTGTGTTCAACGGGAAGATACAATTTCGGGCAAAGTACCCGGTTGTCCCATTCAGCCACTCCAGCTTATCCGAGAGTTTCAGGTTGTTCAGAAGTGCAAAAAGGGAAATATCCGATGAAAAACAGTGATGGTAATACCGCTCGATCCAGTAATCATTCAAATTATAGGAAGAGAGACATCCTCCGAGATAGGGCAACTTTTCAAAGAGTTCGACCTCGTGCTCATCTACAAGAGCATGTGCGGCAACGAGCCCGGTTAATCCTCCCCCGATAATTCCTATTCTCATGCAGATAATCTATAGTACTTTTCGGGCCGAAATGAAAAAGGCTCCGGAAAAACCGCCGGAATTCTCACGTCCACCTCTGAAATCTATAAGAAGGTTTTTGAACTGCTGAAATAAACGGTCATACGAGCAAAAGGACTTAAAAGAATTAAGAGAAAATAGATATCAGTAGCCCATTGGATGGTGTCACCGGATGCGGGTATTTTTTATTGGATTTGGCCAGGCGGGCGGCAAAATTGTTGATATGTTCATCGAGCAGGATAAAAAGCTCGGGACGAACAGTTTCAGAGGCATTGCCGTCAATACTGCGCGAACGGACCTCATGGGATTGAAACATATCGAGTTGAAGGATCGGATCCTTATCGGCCAGACGATGGTCAAGGGTCACGGGGTTGGCACCGACAACGTGACCGGTGCCCGGGTTACTGCCGATGAGATCGACAGCATCATCAGTGCGATCGATATGCGGGGCACTCACGATGTGGATGCGTTTGTTGTTGTGGCAGGGCTTGGAGGGGGTACGGGCTCCGGGGGGTCACCTGTACTTTGCCGCCATCTCAAGCGTATCTACCGGGAACCGGTATATGCCCTTGGAATTATCCCTGCACCTGAAGAAGGAAGGCTGTATTCTTACAACGCAGCACGAAGTCTGACCACCCTGGTGAATGAAGCAGACAATACGTTTATTTTCGATAACAGTGCCTGGAAAAATGAGGGTGAAAGTGTCAAGTCCGCGTTCCAGCGCCTGAATAATGAGGTTGTGCGGCGTTTTGCAGTTCTTTTCCGTGCCGGTGAAGTGAACCGGAGTATGGGCGTTGGCGAGATGGTGGTTGACTCCAGTGAGATCATCAATACCCTCCGTGGAGGAGGCATCACATCTGTCGGGTATGCGGTCAGTGAAGTGATGAGCAAGCAGACAAAGGAAAAACGAGGCCTTTTTGGAGATTTAAAGGATAAATTCGGCGGCAAGAAAGACGCAAACGAGGAGGTATTGATGGGGGAGGACCGGTCTGCAAAGATCGTTGCCCTTGTACGCAGGGCAATGCTTGGGCGCCTGACCCTTCCCTGTGATTATTCCACGGCAGAGCGTGCACTGGTGCTCCTTGCCGGGCCTCCGAATGAGATGGATCGTAAGGGAATTGACAAGGCAAAGAGCTGGGTAGAAGAAAATATTGCCGGTGTGGAAGTTCGTGGTGGAGATTACCCGGTCAACAGCGAGTATGTGGCCGCAGTAGTGATGTTGGCTACCGTGGGTAATGCCCCCAGAATCAAGGAACTCCTTGATATCGCAAAAGAAACAAAAGAAGATGTTATAAAGTCTAAAGAGAAAAAATCGAGTATGTTTGAAGAAGGGATCGATCCCTTGTTTGAGTGAGGTTGATGATGAAGGTAATGAAACTGGCTGCCCTTGTAACAATGATGCTTATTTTTTGCATTCCCGCGGTGTCGGCATTTACGGTAGAGGGATATTCAATTGATCAGACGGGGTCGTTAACCCCAAATACTCCTGTTACGATCTCTTTCAAGGTAGGATTTTCAGCATCCTCGGATCTGTCATTCCCGGCAGGGAGTGATCTTGTTCTCACAACGGATCTGTCAAATCCCAAATGGACATACACCCTTATCCTTGATGGTGTTGAAAATGCCCGAAATCCTCAGGGTTCAAAAACCCTTGAACTGAGTGGATTCGAGCTCTCGTATCCCTCCAGTGTGGATGAATCAATCCGTGTGACTCTCGAAGGTACAACACCGACCGTTGATACAACCACAGAAAAAACCCTGCTTAATGTCTACGAAGTAGATACGCACGGTTCAAAAATTGAGAGTACAATGGTTACTAAAACCGCTCTCGTCATTAATACCGGTGATGTAGCTAAGATTGTTTCAGAGAAAAATACCAATCTCCAGACATTCCGATCCCATATCGACGAGAAGAGCGCTATAGGAGTCGATACTTCTTCGGCTGAATCCTATTATAATGATGCCCAGTCAAAGATATCAACGGCCACATCCCGTCCTGCAACCCAGTATACCGATGCCCTGAATGATCTGACCGCTGCTCAGGCTGCAATTGAGAATGGAGAGACCGCTATTGAGCGTGCCTGGGCAGAGAATGAAGTTGCAATTGCCCAGGTTCCGATAAACAATGTTGATACTATTATTGCTTGGTTCAAGGGCAATCAAAGTACATCAAGCGATACCCAGTTATCCGCGATTGTTGCCAAGAGGGAATCTGCCGTAAGTTATCTTTCAACTGCTAATGATGCAATATCAAGTGGGAATTATGAGCAGGCCAGAACCAAAGCTGCGGAAGCGTTCTCAAAAGGAAATGAATCCTACACGGATGCACTGGTACGCCAGAAGCAGTTGTCATCCGGCTGGCAACTCCCGGGACTTCCATCCCTCCCCAAACTTCCCGGTGGGATCTTCCTGATCATCGGTGTAATAATTGTCATTCTTGCAGTAGTTGGTGTAATTATTTACCGGAAACGCTCGCGCTGGGATGAACTCGGATAATATTTAATGAAATCACTCCTTTTTTCGTCAGTTTTTTTCCCAATTAGTAGCTTATTCAGGATCTAAACTCTACCGAATGGTGGATCAAATTACTAAGAGAACTCAAATCGTTGGATTTCGTCTTTCACTAAATTTGTGCCCGAACTAAAGAAAAGCGAACGATCTAAATTGACCGCAAGCATCGGATATGGCCACGGTGGGGCAAAAAAGCCAGATGGATGGTACCATAGGAACGTTGGGATCCTGACCTGTGAACCATCATTTCGTACCTGCCCAGGAACATACGAATGACTCTTTAAGGGATTTTCCAGGTCCATGTTCTACGAGATCCCAGATCGATTGACGGAGATTTAGTCCGGTTCTTTATAGTTTCAGGTTGACCGAGTTGGGGTTGCTGACGATCCTCTCTGGAGGAGAAAATTTTGGAGACGTACCGGGTTCATGCAATTAGTTAGGATTGAGGTATTCTCCAGATAATTTTTTTAACAGACTTTGCTGAAAAATTTTCAATCGCGATCATGAGGTGTCAGTTGATGAGGTGATAATCGGATAATGATCCGACAAAATCCATGTACTAGCGACAAAATTTCTGGCTTTCCGGCGCAACGGGATTTGGTGATCAACCTGACCATGCCTGAAAAATTTCGAGCAGGGGGTGAGGGGATGGTTGAATTTTTTTCGGAGATCGATTGCGAATTTAATAAAGGTTTAACGACTCACTCAGGTTTTAGCAGTTAATGTACACTACCAGATTTCACAGAGGAATAATTAGTGAAATACCGGGATTGTAATTATTGTTATCATTCTCGGAACGATTTTTATAAAGAAAAAATGGAATACGCCAAAATTATGGATAAGGTTTTTTTTATGTCGGGTGAACTGTGAAAACATCAATATTTATGCTTCCCATCTTCCCGTCCCGGTGGAGGTAGTAATCAGGTAGCCGGTTACTATTGTCGTAATAGGAGAACCAGTACGCCAGTTTGTACGTCTTTTTGTCATAATCCGTTATGGACGCGAGACTTTCAGTGTCATGGAAAATAATGACATCAGGATTGTTTTCTGTAAGTTCCTTCTCTTCAGGTACCGTACTATAAAGTTTGATCTTATCCCAACTGTCCCCACGGAAATACCAGGGTAGCGGCCAGTAATCCTTTGATGCAATAACCACCTTGTCTGATGCAGCCATTATCTGCATGACTTCGCGCATATCCTCGGAATTCTGGACCTGCACGATCGGCTCATTGATATCTGCGGGGATGAATGCGACGTGCCATGCCATGACAATGAGAAAAATACAACCCACAAGTGCCAGAATAATTTTCTGCCAGTTCAGGTTGTATGCTGCAACAAAGCACATCGGGAGCAGCTGGGCGATAATGAGCCAGGGAACTTTCTCACCCACATAGGCATAGAATGCCATGGTGAGAAGCATCCAGTACACGCAGAACCGGAAAAATAACTCGGATTTGGGATCTCTCTGTTGTGTAGTTTTAAGCTGATGAGTGCTCACGGTTGCCAAATCGCCCGCAGAGAGCTGGAAACCACGGCGTGTAAATCCATTTCTTAATCGTCGATAGAATACAAAACGGCCTGATCCGGAGAACAGGATTTGAATTGTACCAATAATCGCGAGAATAAAAATGGGCAGCTCATAGAGAAGATTGAGTGGAATGTAATAAAACCACGGTCCTCCCAGACGCTGCTGATTATGCATTGAGGTCCAGTGATCGATCGCTTCGTACCATCCGGTTGTTGTGGCATCGAAATTAATCCCTTCGGAAGTCACACCGAAATTTTCTCCAATGATAATATCCGGATGTCCCCCGAATCCGGTGTATAATACACAACAGAGCGCAATGACAACGAGCACACCAATACAGAGATCCTTCTTCCATCCAGAGGGAAGTGTATATCGACCCTGCCAGAGTGCGATTACGAAAAATGAACCGATAATGAGTAACAGTATTGGCATCTCTTCTTTACAACAGAGAGCTCCCGCCGTCGCAATTGCTGCTATCAGCAAGAATCGCGACTGTCCACGTTCAAAGTAATAAAACAAAGCGACAATGAGAAGCAATGTGAAGAAGAGCATGAAGATGTCATGTCGGAGGAAGCGGGAGAAGTATACCATGTCGGGAGAGATGGCAATAAAGAGACTGACCAGCAGAGTCTGGTTCTGGTTGATGTACCCGATGCGGTAAATGCAGTACACAAGGGGGATTAAGAGGAATCCGAAGAGGGCAGGAAGCAGCCGTGCCACGAGATCCGAATCCCCGAACGCAGAGAACATTCCTGCAGTGACGAAATACAGGAAGGGTCCGTGATAACTCGGGTCATATACCCATGTGCTTTTTGTCAATAACTGGTAGGAGAACCAGGAATGAATTGCCTCATCATGGTGGAGCAGTTTGAGGTCAAGCTGCCAGAATCGTATGATGATTGCAATGAGGAGAATGAGGGAAAAAATTCGTTCGAATGAAAAAAATTGACGGATCTTATTGGAAAAAAGAGCGGCCTGCTGCACGCCGCACCTTCAACTCTCTAAGACAATCTCAATGCCGATATCTTTTGGCACCTGAATGCGCATCAGCTGGCGAAGTGCACGCTCGTCTGCATCAATATCGATGAGGCGCTTGTGAACACGCAGCTGCCAGCGGTCCCATGTTGCGGTTCCCTCTCCGTCTGGGCTCTTGCGGATTGGTACAACCAGGCGTTTGGTTGGAAGCGGTATGGGTCCGGCCAGATTTACACCTGTGCGCTCTGCGATCTCTCTGATTCTGTCACAGACCATCTCAACTTTCTGGAAGTCTGTCCCTGTCAGGCGAATTCTGGCTTTCTGCATGTTTTTTCACATCCAAAAAAATTATTTAAGCATCTGTTTCGGCTGGATGGCGATACACATGCCGGCGGCGATCGTTGAACCCATATCACGGACGGCAAACCTGCCGAGCTGTGGGAGTTCTTTGACATTCTCGATGACCATCGGCTTTGTCGGCTTGATGACGACAATGGCTGCGTCACCGGACTTGAGGAACGTGGGGTTCTCTTCCTTGGTCTCACCGGTGCGGGGATCGAGTTTCTTCTTGAGTTCGATGAAGGTGCATGCGGTCTGGGTTGTGTGACAGTGGAAGACCGGGGTGTATCCAACGGTCAGTGCACTCGGGTGCTGGAGCACGACGATCTGCGCGGTGAACTCATCGGCAACCGTCGGGGGTGCTTCAGCGGGTCCACAGACATCGCCACGGCGGATGTCACCCTTACCGATACCGCGGACGTTGAATCCGACGTTATCTCCGGGAACTGCCTGTGGGATCTCCTCGTGGTGCATCTCAATGGACTTGATTTCTCCGTCCTTGTTGGCAGGCATGAAGGAGACTTTCATTCCTTTCTTCATGATACCGGTCTCGACACGGCCAACAGGCACAGTGCCGATACCGCTGATACTGTAACTATCCTGAATCGGCAGGCGCAGGGGCTTGTCGGTTGGTTTTGCCGGCTCTTTGAATGTGTCGAGTGCCGGGATAAGTGGCAGGCCCTTGTACCATGGTGTCTCAGGGCTGTTGGCCTTGATGTTGACACCTGTCATGGAGCTGATCGGGATGAACGGGGTCTCTTCCGGTTTGTATCCGACCATCTTGATGAGAGTCGACATCTCTGCCTTGACTTCGTTGAACCGCTTCTCATCATATTTGACAACATCCATCTTGTTGACGGCAATGATGATCTGCGTGATACCAAGGGTTCTTGCAAGGAAAACGTGCTCCTTGGTCTGTTCCATGGGGCCATCAGGCGCTGCGACAACAAGCACTGCTGCATCAGCCTGGGATGCACCGGTGATCATGTTCTTGACGAAGTCTCTGTGTCCGGGGCAGTCCACGACCGTAAAGTAAAACTTGGCAGTGTCGAACCTCTTGTGAGCGATATCGATGGTGATACCTCTTTCACGCTCTTCCTTGAGGCTGTCCATAACCCATGCAAATTCAAAGGTGGCCTTACCCTTGGTTTCAGCCTCCTTGCGGTACCCTTCAATGATGTGGGCCGGTACAGCGCCGGTCTCGAACATCATTCGTCCGACGGTTGTTGACTTTCCGTGGTCGATGTGGCCAATTACAGCCAGATTCATGTGGGGCTTGTCAGATGCCATTTACGTGATCCTCCAAAACATAGAGACTGTCCGCTTACAGTCAGTTTATGCGAGTATTACATATATGGGACCCAACTATTTAAAATATGTCGATTGACAGGACTGGTTTTCCGGTGAGAATAATTATATCGGCAGCATCATATCGGATCCCAAAAAAGATCACTGTATGAAATCATTGGTATTCCAGCGCGATGAGAAGAAAAACAAGGTTATCGTCACCTGTGCCGACAAAGATGTGTCGGTTTACAGTCACTGCGCGTACTGCAGGCACTGTAAAGGTGTGCGGGTTGGCACCCGGGTTGTGTCGACACCCCAGATGCAGGCACTCAATGATGTGAGGAAGGGTGTTGCAGGGGATGATAACCTGATGAATGCTGCAATGATGTTCAATACGCTCATCCGCGATGGCACTGCGATTGAATGTGCTGATGATGGTAATAACGGGTACATCGGCCTCTACTAATCTCTCATTTTTCTCTTTCATCTGCACTGGCTTCTCGGAAATCAGTACCACACTACATTTGAGCCCAAACTAAAGAACGCGTAAGACCAGTACTGGCAGCGGGCACCGGACAGGGTCACTATAGCTAAAATGAACAATCTCTGGTTCTGGGAATTTCATACGATGGAAACCGACGTTTGTTATGAGGCCAAAATGTCTGCATAAAAAGATACAAAATCAGAGAAGGGCAATTCCGACAATTACCAGTGCTCTTGTGATCTCATTGGATGCGCCGGCAACATCTCCGTTAACTCCGCCAAAGAGTCGCTTTGAAATTTCCAGAAGCACAAGTGGGCAGAGGATCATGAGGATTAATGCGATGAATATTTTTATCGGTGCAACCGGAAGAAGAAACAGGGGAAGACAGAGCAGAAAAGAGATCAATGAAAAACCGGGTTTTACATACTGGTGAAGAAAACTATGCATCCCCGCATGGAATGGAGACCCATATTCTGTCAGGAACGACATGGAAAATTTTGCACAGACTTCTCCGATGATTATTGCACAGAGTAATGATGTAGCCTCCTGTAATCCTGTAAACAGAAGGATTGTTGTGGCAATCCCGATAGCGATTGCCCCCGCACCCACATTCCTGTCAGTGAGTGCAAGGATACGTTTTTCTTTATCCCCATGTGCCATCAGCCCGTCACCGAAATCCAACAGCCCATCAAAATGGTGAGCACCGGTGATCAGGATGAGGAGCACGATGGCAACCGCTGCAGCAATGGTCTGGTTTGCGATAAAATACACCAGTAATGCAACAAGGCCTCCGATCGCATATCCTGCAAGAGGGTAGAGATACGATCTTCTGGCGAAATATTCGAGATCCTGCGGTTTCCCGAGGGGCAGAATTGTGGTAAACTGAAACAATGAAAGAATTGATCTCATAAGGATTCGCTGTAGAGTCGTGATGTACAGCCCGCGATCAGGCCTGCAACTGCATCATCAAGGAACGGTCCGAGACTGGCAAGTATACCGGGCTTTTTCTGGTCATACCGGGTAAATTCGAACCGGGCATAGGTTCCCCCGATACATTCAGCAATTGCCATACCGAGAATCTCATCACTGAGAAGGAAGATGGGATCATCTGCGATCTCGGAATTTTTTCGTTTTGTGTATAACTCTTCTTCTAAAAGGATGGCTCCGAGAAGCAGTGATGCCACATTGGGATCATCAAGGAATTTTTTTATTTTCTTCCGGATTTCAGCTGCTGCCTGATCGTCCGGTATGCCATGGGAGACATAGAGTCCCATGGCGGCAGTGACCATGTCATCGATGGTGATACCGTGACCTAACAGCCGCTGTTCTATCTCAAACATATCGTAGAAGTTGTTGGGTTTGGTGTATTATATCATTGTGGATTTTCTGTAGCGATACCTTCAACCTTTCACAGCAAGAAATTATATGTTGATAGTTATGGGATTTCTCTCGGAAACACCCTCATTCTCCTTTAACAAACCGGTTTTTTGCGGGATTCTTGCAAATACTCTGCTGTCCACCGTTCCCGGGATATCCGGCGCCGGTCCGACCCCTGAAAAGACCCTGCTCACCCCGATACTGGATGCTGAACTTATTGCAACCGGTGCCGTAACCAGTCACCCGTTCAAGCCCAACACACCAACGGGGTGCCCCACCCCCTCATCGATCACCCGGGCAATGGTATCTCTCGTCGGCCTGGAACCACTGTTCGTGAATGCCGGCCTCCGTCATACGCCTACCGTACCCTGTTATGATCTCTATGGGTCCGTGGGGGAAGATCCCCGGTACCGGGATGCGGTCCCTAATGCACGTACACTCTACAGCCTTGGAGAAAACCTTGGAAAATTTCTCTCACAGCAGAGTGATCTCCTTGTCATCGCGGAATGTGTGCCGGGCGGAACTACCACTGCCCTCTGTATTTTGCGTGCCTTGAGGTATGAGGCCTCTGTGAGCAGCAGTTTCGTCGAGAATCCGGTCTCGATTAAGGAAGATATCTGCAAAAAGGTCCTTGAACGAATAACCGCTGACCACATCACCGACCCGCTTGATATTATCCGCTACGCCGGTGATCCGATGATGCCAGTAGCTGTCGGGATGATCAAATCCTACGCTGGGAATATCCTTCTTGCCGGTGGCACACAGATGTTGTCGGTTGCAGCACTGGCAAAGACGATGGGTATGACCCCGCCATCGATCGTTACAACGTCCTATGTACGGGATGATCCAACCGCCAATGTAGATCATATTGCCCGCCTGATTGGTGCACATATTTATTATGTAAATCCCGGATTCGGGACGCTTGGCCATGCCGGTCTAGCACGGTATTGTATCGGGGAGGTGAAAGAGGGGTTCGGTGCAGGAGGTGCCATGTGTCTTGCACACCTCATGGGGCATTCCGAGAAAACGATCCGGGAACGAATACTATCCACTGCAAATTCCTGCAGCTGAACAGTTTATAGGATCCCAGAAGAAACGGATTGATCAATGCTTCCAATCTACGTTGTCAATAACTTCGGGCAGTTCAACCATCTCATCCACCGGGCACTGCGGGATCTTGAGATTGATGCGGTGCTGATCCCCAATACCACTCATCCCGATACTGTCAGGGAACATTGTCGTGGGATCATCCTTGGAGGAGGACCTGCCATTGAGCGGGCCGGGAACTGTAGTCAGTATCTTGATCTGGGATTACCAGTTCTTGGTATCTGTCTTGGCCTTCATATTATCGCCACACGCTTTGGCGGAGATGTTCATATCGGTCAGAGCGGAGGATATGGCCCGGTCGATGTTGAGATCTGTGAACCCAGTGAAATTCTTTCAGGATATCCAAAGAACATGAATGTCTGGGCATCGCATGCCGATGAAGTGTCCCGGAGACCCGATGGATTTACACGCATTGCGAGGTCATCCATCTGCAATAACGAGGCCATCGCCCTTCCGGAAAAACACATTTACGGTCTCCAGTGGCACCCGGAAGTCAGCCATACCTTTGAAGGAAGACGTGTTCTTGAAAATTTCAACAGGATTACGTTAGAAAACCCATAAACACTTTATTCTTCTCTGTCAATCCTGTTTATCATAATACAAATTCACAGGCATAACTGTGATGGTAATTGGGTGGTGAACACATTGATTAATCGAGAAAAAATAAAGGTATTTGCTCTTATCTTCATACTCGGCGCCTCTGTTTTGATGTATCCGGTTGCGGCGGCATCTGCAATCAGTACAATTCAACGGGGTAACACCGTATTTATTGGGGAACAGGGTCTGGACATCACTGCTGCAATGGAGGGTGATACCATACTGGGATGGTGGGCCTCCGGAAGTACTTCAACAAACCCTGACTATACCATTCCGTTGTCAGCCCCTGGAAGTTTCACGATATCTTCTTCGGACTTTGCATCACGTACCGGCAACTGGTATCATCTGTCGTCCTTGGACAAAGCTAACGGTACAGCATTTTTGGTCGCCGATCCCACTCTTGGTCTGCGTGTGTGGGATACAACGGTAAATGTTGATGTAACCGATAAATGGGTTTCCACGGATGATGATATTCGGTTCCAGATTGATACCAATCTTGTGCAGATGACCCAGAGATCCGGAGTTCCCTCAGTACCTGTTACCATTAAGGTCAGAAGCCCCAATGGCGCAATTTTCACATCATTGATGGATAAGAATGGTGCATCAACATCGATCGATCCCTATCAAATTAGTACATCTCCACAATACACGGGTTCAATCTGGAGTACAAAGAACCGGGCTACATACCCTCCAGGAACCTATTCCATCTGGGTAGAGTGCAACGTTAACTCTATGAAAGATAATTATGGCCAGACGGGAAAAACCATTAGTAATACCGCGAGTCTGCTCAATCAGGATCAGAATCCTTTGATTAACAACAAAGGGTATGTGACCAACCCGACTACGGTAGTTCCCACCGTTACAACCAAGATCACCACAACAGTGACTACGAAAGCACCCACTCCCGTTCCAACAACTGCCTCACCGACAACCAGTCCTGCAACGGAAATTCCAACTTCTGTTGAAACACTTCCCGTATCCCCAGTAATAATAGAATCAACGGCCGTACCCACTACCCACACCCCGGGTTTTGGAACCGGACTTGCGATTGCAGCTGCACTGTTCGGACTGGTTCTCTGCCTGAGGAAAAAATAATTTTTTCACTTCGCAACCTTTTTATTACTGGAATCTCCCAGTACGGTGCATGAACATTGTAACCACAATTATCAAATCCCGTCATAGCGTCCGCAAATTCAAACCGGAGCGTATTGACGATTCCATTATTCGGGATGCAATTGACTGTGCGACACTGGCACCAACCGCGGCCAATATCCAGCCGTGGCTGTTTGTTATTCTTCAGGATAAAAACACCTTGAAATCCATTGCTGGACTGACCGATAATGGAAAATTCATTGCAGAATGTCCGGTCTGTTTTGCGATTTTTGGAAAGAAGGATGCGGTATATTATCTTGAAGATTGTTGTGCGTCCACCGAAAACCTGATCCTTGCATTGCAGGGACATGGCGTGGCCTCATGCTGGGTTGCCGGGGATAAGAAATCCTACGCGGATGCTGTGAGAACCCTGCTGAATGTTCCTGATTCATACACGCTGGTTTCGCTTGTTGCTGCGGGAAACCCAGCTGAGATTACCATACCTCCAAAAAAGGATCAGAAAAAAACTGTGTTCTTTGAACGGTATGAAGAAAAATAGTTTTTTTTTATTGTGAAAGACTCGCGATAATCCCAAAATTTTATTTTCATTTTTAAAAAAAGTCACATCTCGCAATTATTAAGCCTCGGGCACTTCAGATCAATACTCATGAACCCAGCGATCCTTCAGGTGGCCTTGGATCTCCTTGATCTGGATCGTGCAATCCAGATTGCACGTGAAGCAGCAGATGGTGGTGCTGAATGGATCGAAGTCGGTACGCCGTTAATCAAGAGCGAAGGCATGCACGCAATACGATCCCTGCGAAAAGAGTTCCCGGATCGGGTTATTGTTGCGGATATGAAGATCGCCGATACCGGGGCACTTGAGGTAGAGATGGCTGCAAAAGCCGGTTCAGATGTCATCTGTATTCTCGGGGATGCAGATGATTCCGTTATCCGTGATGCGCTTCTCTCTGCGCAGGTCTATGGAGTGAAGATCATGGCAGACCTGATCAATGTCAGCGATCCGGTCTCACGCGCTAAACATCTGGAATCCCTTGGTGTTCATATCATCTGTGCCCATGTGGGTATTGATCAGCAGATGACCGGAAAAAAATCCTTTGACCTTCTGGCAAGATTATCCGGCCAGATCCAGATCCCTCTTGCTGTTGCCGGAGGAATTGATGCAGATTCTGCCGGAGCCGCAGTGGATAGTGGCGCAGGAATTGTGATCGTTGGGGGAAACATCACCCGATCCGCGGATGTTGTCGGCTCTACGAAAAAAATCCGCGCCCGAATGAATGCCCCCTCAAAGATACAGGATTTGCGAAAATCCCCTGATGATGAGATCCGTGATATCCTCATGCAGGTTTCAACGCCGAATATTTCCGATGCGATGCACCGGAAAGGTGCGATGGCGGGCATTCTTTCACTCTGCGGTGATGTGAAGATGGTTGGACAAGCCGTCACGGTCCAGACTTTTTCCGGGGACTGGGCCAAACCGGTTGAAGCGATCGATACAGCAAAGAAAGGACAGGTTCTTGTCATCAATAGTGACGGGGCAACCACCATCGCTCCGTGGGGTGAACTGGCCACACTGAGCTGTATGAAGAGAGGGATTGCCGGTGTTGTGATCGATGGGGCGGCCCGTGATATCGATGATATCAGGAAGATGAAATTTCCGCTTTTTGCAAAGGCTATCGTTCCGAATGCCGGTGAACCCAAGGGAATGGGAGAGATTAATACAGAAATTCATTGTTGCGGGCAATACGTACGGCCCGGAGACTGGATTGTTGGCGATGAAAGTGGCGTTGTTGTGCTTCCTTTTGAGCGGGCGTATGAAATTGCGCGTCGGGCTCTTGAAGTGAGAAAAAATGAAGAGCGTATACGGGAAGAGATCAATCGGGGAAACACGCTATCCGAGATTGCGCATCTGATAAAATGGGAAAAATCCTAAAAAAGGTTAGTGAAATAAGGATCGTTCCAGCAGAGTTGCACCGGATGCCTGGATCTTTTTAATCGCGTCATCTACCTGATCGACCCGCAGGATGAGGACGGCCCCTCCTTTTCCGGAGTATGCATAGGAGTACTCGATGTTAATGCCGGCATCACCGAGGATTTTTGCCACTTCAAATAATCCCCCCGGTGTATCTTTCATTTTTACCGCAATAACGTCCGTGAAGGCACTATTGAATCCCAGCGATTGCAGTTTAGCCTGAGCTTTCTTCGGATGATCAACGAGCGCTCTTACCACGCCAAAGCCGTTGGCTTCAGCAATACTGAATGCAAGAATGTTTACTTTCTCCTCTCCCAGTGCCTGAGCAATTGCTGCGAGACGACCCGGGCGGTTCTCCGAGAAGATTGAGATCTGTTTGATCACATACTGTTCTGTCTCCATTTACAACGACCTCTTGTCAATCACTTTTTTCGATTTCCCTTCAAATCGGGGTAATGAACCCGGTTCAACAAGATCTATGCTGACGTTCACGTTCAGCGAAGATCGAAGCCGGTTTTCCACCTTATGCCGTATCTGCATCAGATCCGTAATCTTATCACTGAACGATTCTTTGTTCAACTCCACGCGGACGAGCAGATCGTCAAGGGCACCTTTCCGTTCAACAACAATCTGGAAATGCTGACCGACTTCAGGTATGGCCATAAGTGCATACTCGATCTGAGATGGGAACACGTTGATGCCCCGGATGATCAGCATATCATCCACCCTTCCCTGAATTCTCTGGAGTCGCGGATGCGTTCTGCCACACGTGCAGACACTGTCATCGATTGAGGAGATATCTCCGATGCGGTAGCGGATCATGGGAAGCGCTTCTTTCTGGAGTATCGTTATGGTCACCTCTCCTTTTTCGCCAGCCTCAAGTGGTTCCTCTGTTTTTGGGTCAATAATCTCTACCAGTGCCAGATCAGACCAGATGTGAAACCCTTTCTGCTCTGCACATTCGGTAAACATGGGGCCGGATAACTCACTGGTACCGTAAATATCAAAGGCTTTGATGCCAAGCCAGTGCTCTATACGATCCCGCATCCCCTCGGTCCATGGTTCTGCACCGAGGATACCGGTCTTCAGTTGCGTATCTTTCTGGATGTTAATTCCCATCTTTTCTGCAACTTCACCTATATGCAGCAGATACGAGGGTGTGCATGCGATCGCCGTTGCACCAAGATCCTGCATCAGTTCGATCTGTCGTTCAGTATTGCCGACACTTGTCGGGAGTACGGTTGCACCGATACGTTCTGCCCCGTAATGCATGCCAAGCCCCCCGGTGAACAGCCCGTATCCATAACTTACCTGGATGACATCTCCCCTTCCCAACCCGATTGATGTCAGGCCCCGGGCAAGGGAGGTTGACCAGTTATCCAGATCGTTCTGGGTATACCCGACAACGGTTGGTTTCCCGGTCGTCCCGCTCGAGACATGGTAACGGATCAAATCTTCTTTGGATGCAGTAAAGATCTTATCAGGATAATTATCCCGAAGATCCCGCTTGAACATGAACGGAAGTTTCCTTACATCGGAAAGTTCGCGAATATCATCAGGATGAACCTTCTGTTCTTTCATACGGTCATGATAAAACGGGGAAAAACTATACAACCGGTACACGAGGCTTTTAAGCAGTTTATACTGAAGTCTCTGGATATCGGCTTTCGGCATTGTCTCAATACGGGGATCCCATTGTACCATCATATCACTTCGCGTCGATCAATCACTCGTTTTGCTTTTCCTTCGAACCGTGGCAGCGATCCGGGTTCAACGAGCCGGACGGTGGTTCTCAGCTCCAGTCCATCGCGGAGCTCTTTGACTACTTTTTTCTGGAGCCGGGTGAGATCTGCCAGTTCGCCGCTGAAGAACTCCCTGTTGATCTCAACTTCGACAGTCATCTCATCCAGATGATTGATTCTGTCAATATAGACCATAAACTGATTGCCTACTTCCGGTATTTTCAGGAGCACGTGTTCAATCTGTGAGGGAAATACATTGATTCCCCGGATCACGAGCATATCATCACTTCTTCCGGTGATACGTGCAATTTTTTTGCCTCTTTTGCACAGGCAACCATCCTCCATGAGCATGGTGACATCTCCTATCCGGTACCTGAGCAATGGCATGGCCTCTTTAACGAGTGGTGTTATGACCAGTTCACCACGTTCGCCATCTGAGACGGTCTCCCCGGTCATGGGATCGATGATCTCGACAAGATAACTATCGTGCCATATATGGAGTCCATCTCTCTCCTGACATTCAAAGGCTACCCCGGGTCCGAAAAGCTCGCTCATGCCATAGGAGTCATATGCGGTTACCCCGAGCCTGTCTTCAAGTGTTTTCCGTGTACTCTCTGACCAGGCTTCTGCTCCAAATATTCCCGTTTTAAGGTGGCCAAGAGAGGTCCCCATCTCTTCAGCAACTTCTGAAAGGTGCATGGCATAACTGGGTGTGCAGTGGATAGTTGTTACGCCAAAATCATCGATCATCTCAATCTGGCGTTTGGTATTTCCAGTTGCACTGGGAATGACGGTCATCCCAACTTTTTCCGCCCCGTAGTGAAAACCGAGACCCCCGGTGAACATCCCGTAATTCACCATATTTTGAAAAACGTCTTCATCTGTAATTCCCACCATTGTCATATTCCGGGCAATCAGATCCGACCAGGTATCGAGATCTTTCCTTGTATACCCGACAACCGTAGGCTTTCCTGTTGTACCGGATGTTGTGTGAATTCGTACGACTTCTTTTAAGGGGACCGCAAAAAAACCAAACGGGTAACCGTTACGGAGATCCTGCTTTTTGGTGAAGGGGATTTTCGTAATGTCATCAAGGGTTTTTATCGAATGTGGTGTAATCCCTGCTTCCTTGAACAGGTTCCGGTAAAACGGCACCTGTTGTACCTGAAGGATCGTTTTCTTCAGGCGTTTGAGCTGAAGTTCTTTAAGGTCAACAGGTTTTATTGTCTCTATTTTTTTATCCCAGAACATTTCGGGCACCCTGTTATGCTATCGCATGACGCATGTACCTATTTTGTCTGCTACAGTTTATATTCACCGAAACGGTGGGATGCTCACTAAAAAAATCATGTTACCGATATGATTATGGAGAAGTTCGTTTATTTCTCGCAACAAAACGATGAGTTAATCCGTAGACTGATGGTAGTATCTAGACAAACCCAAGTGCCCGGGTCCGGTGTTGATTGTTGTGGATTATCCATGGTTGTCGGTGAGCGGTTTTGGCACACATATCAAATCGACCCAGAGTCACCTGATTATCCAGAAGAAACAGGGTACTGATCGATATTCCCTTGAAAAGATCAAGCATCTCCTCATTGTTGGTGGTCACACAATCAATTCGATGACCATTGCACATCTGGTGAAAAACGGCTGTTTCATTACTTTTTTTGAGTCGGATGGAACTCCTGTGGGTGTAATAAAACCCTATTGCGATTCGGCTATCGAGCTGGAGTGCAGACCTCTGGAATTTTCCTCCCACCAACGCTATGCCATCGCCATCGCTCAGGCATCGGTGAAATCACGATTATTCTCTATCGAACGAATTCAGGAAACCCATAATCTCAATCTCTTCTATGAAGGTGAGCATGATCTCCTTTGGAAATCTTTGGAAGAGCTTGAGTATCTTATCAAGCTGGATGAGATTCGCAGGTTGCACAAACTGACTTCCGACATGTATTATGAAATTATGGCGAGGAGTATCCCCTTGGATTTTAAATTTAAACGGCGGACAATGCGACCCCAGCGTGATCCGATCAATGCGATGTTGTCATTTGGGTACGCGCTCCTGTTTGGAAATTGTTCTGTTGCGGCAATCGGTGCACACCTCAACCCGGATTCAGGAGTAATGCATTCCGGTAAAGGAAGTCTCATTTACGATTTAATTGATCCCTTAAAAGCGAAGATGGTTGACAGTATTGTGTTCCAGATTGCACAAGAATCGCTTACACAAACGGATTTTGAAGTGACTGACAACCGGTGTCTGCTTTCCGATGAGTTGCTGAATAATCTGATGGCTGTATTCTATACCGCACTTACTACGGAATCGCTCAATGAGCAGGTAAATAATTTCTATAAAGCGGCAAAACAGGGTGAAGATTTTAAAAGTCTGTACTGATCTGGTGATCATTTTTTACAATTGTGAATCCTTCGAATGAACGCGATGGATGGGGAACAATCTGGACATCACGGATTACCGCACGAGGGCACCCATATATCATGGATATAAATTTTTCAAGAATCATCGCTTCCCCCGTTGCAAGGATCTGGACCCTGCCATCCTGGAGATTTGTCACGATTCCCGTTACATGCAGATCTGATGCAATCTTGCGGATGCATGCCCGGAAGCCCACTTTCTGAACTCTGCCGCTGATAAATACCTCAATGCTCTTCATCATTCAATTCTCTGCATAATTTTAATGGCCAGTCCAAGTTCATCGAACACGGTATCCCGCAGTGAAGACTGTCGGATGTTTGTTGCGGCATCAATTGCATGGTCGAGAATCTCCTGAGCCGAGCGCTCACACCCGGCCATAAAAAATTTTAATGCAATATCACACATGACAAATGATCGGCGGGAGAGCGGACGGATGATTCGTGCCTCCTCGATGGAGTTCTGAAGCATTTTACGAGATATTTTCTCATACCCTGTTTTTTTGAAGAATATCGACAGGTGACAGAACAAGATCGCCTCTTTTCCCCGGTCCGCGATACCCCGGACCCCTCGTTCGAGGCTGGTCACCTGATGTAACTGGATGCTGTCATGGGGCACACGTTCCGCAAGAGCCCTGATCTTCAGGTAGGTTGGCGTGATCTCATCGGTTTCAGTATATCCGATTTTTTTAAGATACTCAAGACGGATCTCATCGTCATCCAATGTTTGTATTATCTGAATTGCGTGGGAACGCATCTCTTTGTCATGGCCTTTCTGAAATATCCGGGTATAAAAATCAGCAATGGAAATACGGATAGAATCCGCAACGGTCGGAATATTGATTTTTTTGGTTAAGAGTTCAGCCTTTTTTACAAGGCGGAGTGCATGAGTTGCTTCGGTGCTTTGCATTGTCCGAAAAACAATGCTCAGGAGTACTGATGATCGTTCATACGGGGATGAAATTTTTTCCGAAGCAGCTTCCATGCCGAGCAATAATTCGTTGGAGATTTCAGAATCTGGGGGAACCATTGAATGTACGAAGATCATGGTGTTGACATATTCCACCGGATCAGAAATTTTCCCGGCAATATCAAGCGCGATTCGATGCCATTTTGTATCCGGATGTATCGTGTTCAATTGCACTATCGCACGGACAAGCATATACCGGACATCTGCATCTTTATCGGGCTCGACGTCTGCCAGCTGAAGGATACCTTGCATGAGGTACTGTTCTGCAATTGCCTCGTCTATCTGGCAATATGTGGAAGCAAGATGTGACAGTATCAATCCCTTTTGATATCCAAGAACAAGATCGTCAAGATGAGCTGCGACAGTATCGAGTATCGTTTGGGAGTACGAAGTGTCTGTTAGTCTGGTAACGATTTCTGCCAGACTGCATAAGCCGCTCAGCCTGAAATACGGGTCACCAATCATCTGAATAACACGATACAACAACCGAAGTATCATCGGGTTTTCCATTGCACGATCATTTTGCCTGATAAGGGTCACCATAGATTCATAGGGGTCTGTCGAGTTTGGATGCAGGACCTCTGTGTTCAGGTTTGAGATGATCCGGGACATCATTGCATCCCGCTCATAGGGATTCTCAATCTCTACTGCAAACATCGAAAGAGGGATGATGCAGTCCAGATTGGGGTGGGATCGTGAATGAGAGATGATGATATCAATTATCCCGGCGATCTTGAGGGAGATCTGTGGAGAGTTGCTATTCTCCTTGATTATTTCCAGACTTCTCTTGAACGGTAAAAACTGGTGAATATATTCATCAGAATCGGAATGTTCTGGAGATTTGTTGATCGTCATACAGCCGATTTTTACAAAACATTCGGCGATTCGTTCAAATAACTGCACTTTCAGCGAGGGATCTTCAATATCATCGGCGATAGTGCAGGCGGCCTCCAGTGCATCTGAAGATTGCCTGTCCAACGCATATTTTATCACCCCGTCGATGATATTTGCCATTGCATACGCAACCAGTTTTTTTTCAAGAAGTGAATCACTCCAGACTTTCATCCGTAAAAGCAGGTCAAGATCTCCCTGTTGGGCCGCGAGTGTTGAAGCTTCATCAATAATACTGCTCAAGGCCGCAGAACGGCTGATCTGGCCATCAATTTCGCAGGTTAACCCAACTGCTCTCTGAAGAAAATCGCGGTTTTTGTTTTTCACCGCGATCTTGGCAATTTTTATGACAATTCCAGAGATCGCCCGCTCCTTGAGTTGCTGTTCGTGAATGGATTCTGCAAATTTGATGAGGATTCCCGGATCATGGGAATCAAGAAAACCCCGGTCCGCAAGGATGGTGATGCTCTCAAGGATCAGGTGATCCTGCTGGGGATGAAGGAGGATGAGGTTTCTTATTGACAGGATATGGGTATTCAAATCCTCGAATGAACTTCCTTTACTCATCTCAATAACGGTCCGGTAAATTGCAGAATTTACTATATCCGATGGAATTTTTTTCAGGATGTTGGTGTAAATCAGAGGAATAGAATCGTTCTGGATCCCACTTTTTAATAATTCTATCAGGCATTCGGTATACGCTGCAGGGTTTTCCCGTTCCGGATGAATTTTTCCAAAAATTTCCAAAGCATTACTGAAACTGCCTGAAGCTAGCATGATTTGGGAAAACTGGAGGTAAATGCGGGAAATTGAAACCGGGGTACAATGCCTGGTAAGTATGGGCAGAAGGCTGGAAAGCACCTGCATATCGTCTGTTTTTTTTGCAACAGAGATGCCCGCACGCACCAGTTCTCGTAAGGGAAACGGTTCTTTGCTGGAAATATGTTCTTGGAGATCCATTGCGGTGACCAAAAACCAGCGATCTCCGGATCGTTCCGCTTTTTTGAGCAGATCGATGATGATTGTTTCTGTAACATCCTGATCGTTACTGCACAAGCGATTGAGAATTGAGATTATCTGACCTTTATCGTTCAGCCGCTCAAGCAATTGCCCCGTGACTGCGCCGACGATCTCCAGATACGCTTCGTGAGAGCAATCGGAGAAGGTCGCTAAAAAATGGGGAATATCCTCCATCTCTTTTCCAAAACCGGTTTTTGCCCCTTTTTCAATAATTTCTGTTATACAGTCCTGTCGTCGTATCTTCTGGGGCACTGTCGTGGCATGCCTGATACTGTCATAGTATACAACCAGATCTTTATCCAGAATTGCTATGGTGGCCAGTGCTTTTACCAGTTCTGCATGTAAAACGGATCGCTTTGAGATATCCCCGATCTCTTCGATCAGGTGAAGCGATGAATAAATAAGATCTTTATCACGTTGCGTGATCGCCCACACAATCAGAAGCGGGATGATATCGATCATTATTTCAGAACGGTATTTTCTGAACCTGATCCGCTCCAGTATCACAAGTCCCTGTTGAATCAGTTCCGGATCTGATTCCGTCACTCCCGCTTCAATAAGATCGCTCGCAATTTTTGCAAATATTCGCGACTGGCTGCTCTTCTTCTCATTATTCTCTGACAGGGTGAAGAGAATCTCAAGCCATTGATTGTCTTTCGTTACAATATACTGGCGGATGATAAGCGGACAGGATTCATCGATCTCATCATTCTGGATTTCCTGAAGTGCCCGGAGAATGGTCGGTTTATTGGTCGTAAGTGAGGTATCTATAATGATCCTGTTAATGTCAAGCAGCATATTCTTCCGGACACGTCGGCTTCCCTGTTCATTATCGATCTCTTCTATCTTAGATTTGAGTAAAATCCAGTCATCCTGAGAAAGGACTTTCTGAATTTTTTTACAGATTTCAAGAGATCTGACCATGGGCATCACAAATATGGGAGTTGTTGAGTTTATCTGAATTTGACTGAAATATTTAATAAAAGTATCTATGTATTATTCCTAAAAATTCTTTGTATTTGTGTATTATCGACAAAATTTACGGTCATTTTGGCGAAATCACCGAAATTTTTGAAGTTCTCCCTTAAAAACGGGTAATTTGGAAAGAACCCAATGGTGTTGAAACATACCGTGTGTTCATGGTCCACGCAACAATCATTTTTTTATGAAAGTTGGGAAATATGATTGTTGATCTCTTTCTGAAGTTCACAAGCTTCATCATAACTGTCAGAATCGATAATAATCCTGACAATCGGTTCTGTCCCGGAAGCTCTGATCAGAATCCATGAATTGTGCTTGTGGATTTTCACGCCATCTGTTTCATCAAGGAGGTCCTGAGAATATCTTGTTTTGACAAAATCGATCATCCGGTTTCCGTCAGGGGTTGTGATTTTATCTTTGAGAATAATACGGGGGGGGAGTTCGGCAATCAATTCTGAAAGCGGTTTTCCCGAAGTAGCGAGGATACTCACCATCATTGCCGCAGTCATCCCGCCATCCCGGCAGAACTGATGTTCCGGGTAAATTAACCCGCCATTTCCTTCGCCACCGAAAATGACCGGTTTTCCGCGTGCCAGAAGTGCTCTCATAGTACGGGCAACGTAGATGCTTCCGACGGGCGTATACTCTATCGAACAATTCTCATTTGTTACTACCGTCTCGACATTGTATCCTGTACTGACTGGTGTCACAACCACACCTTTTTTGGTACGGCATATATGGCGGGCAATGAGGGCAAATTGCTGGTTCTCTTCAACAAACTGCCCCTTTTCATCAATGAATACCGCTCGATCCGCGTCCCCGTCATGGGCGACTCCGAATGCTGCGCCACTGCTGGTGACCAGTGCTGCACAATTCTTCAGGCCATCTACCGAGGGTTCCGGCAACCTCCCGGGAAATGTTCCATCCATGATTCCATTGATGGTCAGCACCCGGCAACCCAGAGAGGTAAGAATTCGTGGTGTTGTAAGGCATGCCGGGCCGGAGCCCGGATCAGCGACAACGGTCATATTTTTTCCCGGGGTGTTGGGGAACTGGCGGGTGATTCCTTCAATATACTGCTCAATGAGTTCCGGTGACTGGATCTCCGACCCTGCCTGATCCCATGTAACCGGTGAGAATGAACGATCAAAGATTCGTTGTTCCAGCAGAATGGTCTCTTCATCGCCCATCTCGGTCCCATCCGGCTCAATAATTTTCACCCCATTGTATTCCGGAGGATTGTGCGATGCCGTGATCATGGCCCCGCCATCGAAGGTGTCTTTAATAATGTACTGGAGTGCCGGTGTGGGAAGAATGCCACAGTCAACAACCGTACAATCCATGGACATAAGCCCTGCTTTCAGAGCTTTTACCAGCATCTCCCCGGAGGTGCGGGTATCCCGCCCGACTGCAATGCGCCCTTTTCGCATGGACCCCAGTGCCGCACCGATGGTAAGCACGAGTTCCGGTGTGAGATCTTTTCCGGCAATCCCCCGGACACCGTTCGTTCCAAACAACCGCTTCTGCATTTTTTTAACTGTCATATTCTGACCACGCACTGCACTCTAGAGGGGATACTCATCAAACTGGTCGAGGGATTGAATAACTTCCTCGATGCTGGGATTGGAGAGAATACATCGATCGATTTCCAGATTCCCGATGACAATCTTTGCAAAGGATCTCTGTTTATATCCTTCGATGACCGCAAAATGGATCCCGGTTACTACATAATAATCCAGAATTTTGTCGAGATTGGTAGTATGTAGTGCAGACACCGTTTTGTGTGCATCGATTCCTGTAGAAATATCGGCACCAGCCTCATAAAAAAGGGTGGTATCTTTCCCTTCATCCAGATGGAATTCATGATCCCCAAGGTGCTTAATCACGCCAACAGGACCAATTTTTTTGAGTTCTGGAATGAGTTTTCTGATAAATGTTGTTTTTCCCGAGTTCGACCGGCCTGACACCTGGATTATTTTCATAGAATTGGTTCACCTTCATGGGTTTTTTTGTTAGGTCTCTGATCCCGGGGGGAGATCTCATCTGGTACGTTCAAAGGAGTGGTGATTACGGGCGCTATGTCTGATAATTCCCTTCCCTGAGACGGTTCTGACGCAATAATTGTTGCAGTACCTGGTGGTAGCGAGGAATCCTGACGGAATTCATCGGATTCCGGTTGTGCTTCCCTTGAGACACGTGGCTGATCCATCTCTTCAATACGGGATTGAAGAATTGTTTTGGCAGCTTCGCCAACACTTCGCATAACCGTGGTGATGCGATCTTCGATATCGATCTCTTCATCGATGTCAAGCGTGGTTCCTTCGACTTCAAGAAGAAATCTTGAGACTTCGCTGGCTTCAAAAAGAAGATCATCAAGTTCATCAGTTGTAAAAAACCCGCACATGGCGCCATAAAAAAATGTTGCACTGGCTTTACGGACTTTTCGTTTGAACGAGTTTCGTGCCTGGTTGACTGCCTGGGGTGAGTATGTCTCTTCCATAAACGGAACGAGCTCCGGAAGGTGTTTCCCGATAAATGTCATCTCAGCACCCCCGGATGTACGGAAATCCGTGCAGAGGCGGGCCAGTGCCCATTCGCGAGCCGTGATGTAAGTCCTTTTTCGCAGGAACTGGTTCACTTTTCTGTAGGTGGCCCCATCAACTTTTTTGAATTTTTTATACTTGTTGATCTCCAGTTGGATGTCTGCATCGTCCACGGGTATTCCTCCGATTACTCAGGTATTGGTGATTGATCTTGGTATCGGGCATAATTCATTTTCGATTTACGTATAGCAGTATGTGGTTTATTATTTAAAAAATAACGATGAATCTCGTTGATTTGGGATTATAACGTGAGAATTTTTGGATATTATCCAGATGAGTTACCGATCAATAGGAAAAAAACCCGCAAATGAAAATTTATCAGGTCCATGGGTTCATTCCCCAGATGTGCGTTCACCCATAATGTCGCGGATATAATGTTTCATACGGGATTGTGGGGAACATGGTTGTGGGGGAGTATCGCCACTATATTCTGGAGTTTTTTGTTCTTTGGTGGATTCGTTGGGTGCTGTGTTCTGTTTTTTTTGGGGTCCTTTTTTTTGCGGGGCAGAACACGAGTTGCTGTTATTGGTAATAAATGAATCAAGTGCAGTGCGAGGAATTCTCCAGGCACGGTAGGAAATTTTTGTTCCCTGTAATCTGCCCGTTCGAAGCCAGAGATGGACCGTTTTCTGGTGCACTCCCAGTATTTCAGCAACCTGCCGTGGGTTCAGCATCTGGGCATTTTCGTCCATGTTCTAATATTACCAATGATTCCCTTTGCTTATATCTTTCGCCTCGTAGTGCTCGCCGTTTTTCAGGACCGATCTTTGATTTGCCTGATAAGGGGGAGTCTCCCATGTATTCGAATAATCTCTGTTTTGGCACTCTTAACGATGGTTTTCCTTTATCAACATATTGGGTTCGCCGTGGATTCAGGATACCCGATGCTTGAGTGTTGATTTGATTTCCGTTGATTGTGTCGTAAAAGACCTTTGTTTTGTATAGCATCATATGGTTTATTTCGACAGGGGTGTAAAAATCGATTATCCAAGCATCTCACTAAATTGCAGATTATTTCTAAAAAATCGCCTGGATTAGCGTTATTCGCTTCGGGATTTTTGAATTTGATATAATGAAAAAAACTGATGATGATTCATCTGAAGCACTTTACATCATACTATTGGTGTAATTTTATGATAATTTTTTCAATCCTAATCGATAATTGCGTATCTTTCGGAGATTTATTTGGGATAAATCAGACATACAAAAGGACCGGCATTCAATCGGAATCGCGTGTACCCTTCTCGTGGTGTATCCGTATTGCATAACCTCAAAACTTCCCATAATCTGCCATTATCTCAGGATTTCCATTCTTCTGAGTCTGTTGAAATCCTTGAATTAAAACCTCTAAACGTGACTATTCCCGCAATATGGGCAAAATATGGGGGTATTCTGAAAGGTTTAAACAGAACCGAACCACCAGACTTTCCCTTCAAATTCCGTTTTTTTCGGGGGTGATTCAATTCGATTGGCGGGAATCGTATCGGTTTTAATCGAATAGCCAGGGAATCAGGTATCTTGAATATTCCTTTAACGGTTTGGTGTCATGGGTGTTCCAATGAAGAATAAAAAAATTGTTCGATAATAAGGGGTTGTTTCAGATCAATTTCTTTTGGTATCGATCCCATGGATTGAGTGTGGTCTCTCTAAAAATCTCCGACGTAAAGAGGCAATAGCGGGCTCCGGTTCAACGTTTCTGTTGAATGGGGGGAATTCTTCGCAATCTTTGAAAAAATGCCTGTTTTGGACCCGCTGATGAATGTTGATCGATTCGCTGCATATTTCTCATCGTAATCATTGAGGTCTCAATTTCCCACGGAAGATGCCTCAAATGACGAGAGTGAACTGGATCTTCACGTACTTCTCTGGTAAGAATCCAGATAGCGGCGATTATATCGTAAAACGTAAGAAATTGGAATGAATTGGCAATCTGGCGCAGATCCTTGATTTATTCGCTTACATTTTTCACGTTTAATTCGAGTTGTAACGGGGTATCCTTCAGAGTTCTCATGTAAATTACCTGATCCGAGCGGTCTCATTCAGCAATATTTGACGAAAATTTTGCCCTGAATTACAATTTCGTCAAAAATTTTTCGAATCAGTTTCAATTTTTGATGGTGTTTGGTCACTCCGGTTACAAAAGCACAGCTTGTAGCGCGTCGGAGGTTTCCCTGAGATGAGGGAGATCTGCTCTCTCTCGTGGAATCGTCGCAAGGATCAGTTCTGATGTTTTGGGGGGGTTGTCTGTGCTGAAATCCCACGGATGGTGTTTTTCGATCGCGCCGTTTTCCGTGCCCAGATCGAAAATCGGAGACTTCGCAGAATATGTATTCTACGAAAACCTTTATTTATTTGAGATATGATAGAATAGAGCATGGAAAGCGGGTATTTCTCGGAGTGGCTGAAAAGTTACCGGACGTACCTTCGTATGCGCAACTATTCGCCTCTGACGCTCGACAGCTACGAGCAGGTGATCAAGCATTTTGGGTATTATGTCTGGTTGAGGCGTAATACTGATATCACAAAACTGGTCTTTTACTGGAAGGATTTTGAGAAAGCCCGTCTCGACACTTCCGTTGAGGTAACACCGGTCATCATCAATGATTTTCTCTCGTTTGTATCAACGACGCAGACCTACAAACCCAAGACATTTCATCGCATCATCTCGACGCTTAGCTCGTTTTACAGGTACCTCTATTCGCAAGGAACGGTGAGTGCGAATCCCGTGATGGGTATCGATCGCCCGCGGATCAAACAGCAGGAGATAAAATACTTAAAGCATAACCAGGTGCTCCGTCTCATCGATTCCATCGAGGAGCCGCGGGACAAACTCATTGTCAGGACCATTTATTCAACCGGTGTACGGGTCTCCGAGCTCTGCAACATGAACCTGGAAGATATCGATTTTGACGAGCACACGATAAAAATACGGGGCAAAGGAGACAAGACGCGCCTCGTTTTTGTCGATGAGGAAACCCTGGCCGATATCCTGAAATTTGTCGGCAATCGCATTGTCGGGCCGCTCTTTATCGGGCAGCAGGGCAAGCATATCTCGCCGCGGGCAATCCAGCATATCTTTAAACATTATGCGCCGGCGGGCATCACTCCGCATAAGATCCGCCACAGCTACGCCAGCGAGTTATACCGTCGGTCGAAGAACCTGCGGGTGGTCCAGGAAAATCTCGGTCATACCTCCATCAAGACCACGGAGATCTACCTCCATACGGATATTGACGAACGGCGGCAGGTGTACCAGCAGTTTTTCCCCTTGTCCGAGTCTCACGACGGAGGATAATTTTTTTGGACCATGGAATAAACCATATGATGCTATATCTAAAACACACTATTCGGATCCTTTTTTTTCACATGATGGGAGCAGATACGGGGCGTGTTGGCTGTCCCGGTCTTCTCGGAGAATGGCCCGTGACTCCGTGAAGGATTCAATTTCCATTGCCCGTCCACCAATAATTATTTCCGTGAGTATTCCGGGACGATGATCCCGATCTGGTACACTCCCTGTGAATCCCCCCATCGATACGGGGGGAACGCCCCGGGGAACTTTTTTCGGCGGCATATGGTCGCATCATTCCCTTTGGGGCGTTCCTTCTTCGATGAGTGGTGAGTCATGGGAAGGATGGATTTCAGCCGGTTGGGAATTGAAAAGTCGTGGGTTTTCGCGTGAACGTTCCGAAAAATCTCCTGGCACATGGGTTTTTTTGAAATTTTTTCATTCTGTGAAAATTTACGAATGAAAAATTATTGATTGGATCTTTTTTGATTTCAAATTTCAGTCTCAAATTTGTAATGTTGTTTTTTTTTCAATTTTGAATTTGGTAATAATCTGCAGGTTCTGTACATTGCTGCACCAATCCAGATATTTTTAATTTTTAACATATTACGAATGAGAATTTTTTTTTAATAATTTCTCTTTTTCCAGATTTATCTCATAATGTTAAAAAATCAAATTAATTTGAAATTATTGATAGCAGATTCTGCTGGCGTGTATCTGAATTCTCAACTGGTATTCCATTCTCAATTTTTACACATTTTTTCAATTTTTATGCCGTATTTTCTCTGAATTTTGTCCTTGGTGAAAATTGTGGGTCTCCAATCTTTCATCAGTAAGTGAGTATTCCATTTTGACCTCAATCTTCTCCCAATTGCTGAAATTCGAATCATCACCATCGTTTCCTTCGTGCCAGCCTCTGGTTTCAGCACGCATTGTTCTTCCTGCCGGGTGACCGATCCAATTCTCTTCGTTGCATTGTTTTCCCGTCGATCGGAAGTTCCTGATTTGGTGCAGTAATCCAATTTCAGGATGGAACTGGGTTCTGGCCCCGCTGTTCAGGGTCAGATTATCTCTGTATTTCTTAAGCAAAACTTAATTATGAAATCAATTTTTTTTAAATTTATGAATGAAAAAATTGTGCGTGAAATAAATGGATATCCAATCTCTGAAGTAAATTTTTAAAAAAAAAAATTTTAAAAACGATACCCTCTTCCGAAATGATCCCCACGGGGTAATTTAATAATTCCCTGCATATTCTCACATTGGATTTGAAACATTTGCGATCACCACAATTCTTTTTTGTTTGCCCCGCTGACATACTCCGGGATTACCATGCCCCGGGTTCAGAAACGCAAATACGAAAAGATCGACGAGGCAGAGATCGATCTCGTCATCCAGTGCAATGACAGCCATGAATTCTATGAAAAATACCGCGAGGCATTCCCTACCCGGAAGAAAGGCATCGACAGTATCAGCAAGATCTGGAAACGGAGGAGCGAGTTCATCAAGAAGCAGCAGGGGACGCAGCCCGACCTGGAACCGGGTACCGTCTCAAACCAGGAACTGGTGGCACTGCTCTCTTCCCAGAACAAGATCCTGTCTGACATGTCCGGGCTCATGAAGGAACAGCTCAAAGTGAGTAAAGAGATCTTAACAAGTCTGCAGCGACCGGATGCAAAACCCGCATCCCCCCACACGCCCGAATCCAGACACGAACCGGCAAAGCACGAGCCGCCCAAGACACCGGATCAGAAAGAACCGGTGAAAAAATCTCATGACAAACCCCCGGCCGACATTATGATCGGATCGTAATACGGCCAGATACCAATCCGGTCTCTTTTTTTACCAGTAAGGGTCCGTGACAGAACTCCTGCGGTAAAACGATGGCACAATTTTTTTCAGGGAACGTGCGATCGTCTGGTATAATATTCTGCAATCTGGCGATACACCCAGAGGATCGCAAGTCCGATGATCAGGATCCCGAAGAAGAACCCGATGTAATCGCTGACAACATTCCACCGGATAATCTCGAAACATGCAGCGAAAACGGTCAGGATCACGGATATTCCCGCCACGAAATATATCCCGTTCATAATGAAAAGATGGATTGAACCCTCAAATCTTTTTTGGATGTTTCGGGCCCTTCAGGCTCTTCGCGATAATACTCCATACCGCACAACTTGAGCACCACATCACTGTCATAAAAATGAATTGTGCCCGGCCCCTCCCAGAATTCAGATCATCAATGCTTTTTTGAGTTCAGAGATCGAAATGAATGAGATACGGTCACGCTGATCTGGCAATCAGATTCGTGGTCTGATCAAAAAGAACCCCCGTAGTGTAGCGGTCAATCATGCCGGATTTTGGATCCGGCGACACCAGTCCGAATCTGGTCGGGGGTATACGGTTCAACCGGGCACTCTCTTCTTCTTTTAATATGTGTACACACCTGAATTTTACCTGGTGTCCATGATCGGGAGACATTCCGGTTTTAAAAACAGCAATCGGTGCCCGCGATAATGCCGGGTGTTGATTTCCGGGACATTCGGAAGAAAAGAGAGGGTATAATATTTGGAGTATGGGGCGGTTTTAAGCATCTGATATCTGGGCTCGGGGATAATACGTGCATCCGTTCCGGATCACGCCCCTTATCGCCCGTTCCCCTGAGATCCGGCTGAGCTTGGTACCGTTTCGTGAGGATCAGATGATGATCGTTGCCGCCTTCTTATCCTTCTCATCATCGAAATCCGTGATCACGACTTCTGTTGAGAGAACCAGCCCGGCAATCGAGCCGGCATTCTGGAGTCCGACCCGGACCACCTTGGCAGGATCGATCACGCCGTTCTCGATCATGTTCTGGTAGACTCCGGTCTTGGCATTATACCCGAAGTTCTTGTCATGGGAAGCCCTGATGCTGGCGATGACCTCGGCGCCTTCAACCCCGGCGTTCCGTGCGATCTGCCGGAGCGGTTCCTCCAGTGCCCGTTTCACAATGGATACGCCGATCTTCCGGTCATCGGAAAACTTCAGCGAATCCAGCGCCTCGATTGCCCTGAAGAGGGTGATGCCTCCCCCGGCAACCACGCCCTCTTCCACCGCTGCCTTGGTGGCATTGAGCGCGTCATCGATCCGCATCTTCTTCTCCTTCAGCTCGGTCTCGGTGGCCGCACCCACCTTGATGACCGCAACGCCGCCGCTCAGCCGGGCAAGCCGCTTCTTCAGGTCTTCTTTTTTGTATTCCGAGTCCGCGATGTTGATCTGGGACTGGATGAGGTTCATCCGCTCGTCAACTGCCTTACGGTCCCCTTTTCCTCCGACAATGAGGGTCTTCTCCCCGTCAATCCTGACGGTATGGGCAGATCCGAAGACCTGTTTGGAGGCATTCTCCAGTTTCGTGCCCCGCTCTTCTGCGATCACCGTTGCACCGGTCAGGACCGCGATGTCGTCAAGGAGCGCCTTCTTCTCGTCACCAAAGCCGGGGGCCTTGACTGCACAGACCTTGAGGGTGCCACGGATCACGTTCAGGATCAGCGCCGCCTGCGCCTCCCCGTCAACATCTTCGGCAATGATCACGAGCGGTTTTCCTTCCTGGGCAACCAGTTCAAGGACCGGGACGATCTGTTTGATGGACGAGATCCGCTTGTCGGTGACAAGGATATAGGGGTCCTCGTATTCACAGACCATCTTCTCGTTGTCGGTGACTATGTACGGCGAGATATAGCCCCGGTCGAACTGCATCCCTCTGACCACGTCGAGACTGGTATCCAGGCTTTTTGCATCCTCGACACTGATCAGCCCGCCGTACCCGACCTTCTCCATGGCATCCGAGATCAGCTGCCCGATCTCTTCGTCATTGTTTGCCGATATCGTGGCAACCTGGACGATCTTCTCCCGGTCCTTGACCGGCGTACTCAGGGAGCCGATGTGTGCAACCACCGCGCCGACCGAGGCATCGATCCCGCGTTTGATCTCGATGGGATTTGCGCCTGACGTGATGTTCTTCAATCCCTCCGTGATGATCGCCTGTGCAAGGAGCGTTGCGGTCGTGGTGCCATCACCGGTCTTGTCCTGCGTCTTCTGCGCCACTTCCTTGACGAGTTTCGCGCCCATGTTCTCGAACTTGTCATGGAGCGCGATCTCCCTGGCAATGGTGACGCCGTCATTGGTCACGATGGGACTCGAGACCTTGTCGATGACCACATACCTGCCTTTGGGCCCGAGCGTGATTTTGACGGTGTCTGCCACCTTGTTCACGCCGGTTAAGAGCGCCTTTCGCGCCTCTTCGTCAAACATCAGCTGTTTTGATGATGCCATATCGTTCTCACCTCACTCAATTTTTGCCAGTACGTCCTTGAAGGGGACTACAACGTAATCCTCGTTCTCGATCTCAACCTTGTCGGCACTGTAGCCGCCATAAATCACATGATCGCCGGCTTTTAACGGAAGGGCCTTGCCGTCATCGCGGGTTCCCACGGATACGACCGTTCCCTCCTTCTTCTTCTCCTGGGCGGTCTCTGGAATATAGATCCCGCTCTTGGTCTTCTCTTCTGCCTGTGCCGGCCTGATCAGCACGCGTTCTCCAACGGGAATGATTGCCATAGTGGGTTGATTCCTCCGTTTTATGGTTGATTTGTACTATGAATTTCCCGGAAAAATATTTAAATTTTTTCAAAATTGTTGATTTTGTTTCAACATTATGCAATAATTTTAAAACAAATCGATACCATATTACTATTGTTGGTTGTGTCCGGCATGCAGCGACAGATTATCCTCAGGCAGATCGAACGCCCCTCCACGATCCAGAAAGATGACGATCTTTACTGGTTCTGTGACAGCCTTGGTGTTGACAATGGAAGGGACGTCAACCATATCGCGACGAAAGTCATCCTGTCGCTCCTGGGAAACCTGCCGGGTACCCGTGGGATCCCGGTGGAACAGATCGCAGAAGAGCTCGTGGTTTCCAGTCCAAGGGTGAACCACCATATCCGCAACCTCATCGAGACCGGGCTCGTGTACCGGCACAATCAGAAGATCTATATCCGGGGGAGCAGCCTCCGCTCCATGGTACAGGAGATCCGGAAGGATACGCTCCGGATCCTTGACGATCTTGAAGAGGCAGCAGCGGAGATTGACGAGGCATACGGCATCACGAACCGGTAATCTGCGAATCAGTTCGGTAAGTCCGCCGATGTACCCGATCCATCATACGATTGTGAAGAAGATTACCCCTGGAAGGAGGGATGAACTATGGGTATGGAAATCCTTTACACCAAAGTCCATGAGATCTTCCGAAGGCTTTTAGAGAATATCCAGGATGTCATCATCATCGGGATCTGTATCGTTCTTTTCCTGCTGATGATCAAAGCGATTATCGGGCTTTTGTTCGCCCTTATCCAGCCCTTTGATTTCCGGATCATTGCGGCTGAATTGATCTATGTGCTCGTCCTGATCGAGATCTACCGCCTGCTCATCATCTACCTGCGTGAACACCGGATCGCGGTTGACATCATGATAGAGGTGGGTATCGTCTCAGCTCTGCGGGAGATCATCCTGCATGGCGTCCTTGAGATTGATCCGCTGAAGATCATCGCAGTCTCCTTCCTGTTCGTTACGCTCCTGCTTTTACTCCGGTATGGCGCTGTCAGGAAAGAGGAGACGGAGACTGATGCACGGGACGGGATCGTCACCGAGATGCGAAAGACTGTTGACAAGTACCGGCGGCACCTGTTATAGGGGCCAGCTCCTCGTTCACTTCCTTTTTAGACCCATAATGCAGGTCAGACGTGAGCGATGAAACCGGGAATGTACCTGCGTCACTGTTCCGGTAAGGAAAGGCGACCGTTACGATTCCCTGGATCTTTTCTGGACAAGCGTGACCCCGTTTGGAATGAATCCTGCCGGGGGTTATTGCCGGGTTTGAAACGCTGATAAAAAAAGGTTGTGATGTGGAAGAAGAGTTACTTCAAGTCTATCTTCCGTGGTCTCACTTCAGGCTTGGGTTCTTTCTTGGGTACTTTGAGTTCCAAGACACCTTCCTTCATCTTCCCCTCGGCTTTTGCCGGGTCAACCTCTTCCGGGAATGAGATTGCACGTTCGAATGCAGAGTAGGCTCGCTCCCGGTGGAGAAAGTTCTGCTTTTTGTCTTCCTTCTCTACCTCTTTCTTTGCCCGGATACTCAGGCCGTCCCGGTTGATCTGGACGTCCACATTGTCCTTGGTGAAGCCGGGGAGCTCGACATGTATCTTGTAGTGATCCCCCTCATCGATGAAATCGAGAGGGGCATACCGGACTGGAAGCACGCCGAGTTCCTGCATCCGCATCTCCATCGGGAAATACGGGCGCATCATGAGATCGAAGGAGCGACGGAAGTCATCGAAGATTGAGTCGAAGTCGCGTTCGATCAGGCTTGGCATCCTCCGGGTTGTCAGCGATGAACCCGGAGTGACTGGAACTACGTCAGTGGTTTTTCTCTCAGGTTTCTCTCGGTCCATAGGTATTCCTCCTATGTCTAACTTTAAGTTAGTCACATATTATTAATAAACATTGCGTTCATTGCAATGCTCCCATACTTTTATTGAGCTCTCTCCCTTGAATCCTGCCAGAAAGGTAAGAATGAGTGACCATGACTGCAGGTTCTCCTCTCCAGCTTGAATATTCCCACCTCTATTCCGCCGGGATGGTGCAGGGGCGCTGCAATCCGGAAGTCCGTACAACCGTGCGTCCCGGTCCCGGATTGTAAAAGATCCTACCGGATTTCCAAAAATCTGGTCGGGGGTATGCATACCCATTCACTGTCTATTTATAGCACCGGAAGAGAGATTCTGTGTATGACGGAAGGGATCGGGTTTCGTATCCGGATATATTTCGCAATTCTTGCAAGTGTTGTGGTCTGCGGGACCCTCGGGCTTGTCCTTTTTGAAGATCTCCCCCCGTTCGATGCGTTTTATTTTGTGATCGTGACGATTGCCACCGTGGGATTTGGTGACATCTCCCCCCAGACGATCCCCGGGAAACTGATCACGCTTGTCATCATCCTGGCCGGTGTCGGGTGTTTTGTTGCGGTTGCGGCAACGCTCGTTGAATCCTTTATTGAACGGCGCGAACGCACCGAGCGCCTGCGCAAGATCAATATGTTGATCGGGGTCTTTTATTCCGAGGTCGGCACGGCCCTGCTCCGGAAATTCTCCGCGGTCGACCCGGCCTGCAGCCATATCTGCAATGCGCTGATTGTATCCGGTTCATGGACGGATCGGGATTTTCTCCAGGCCGAAGCGATCCTTGAAGAGTATACCCCGGCGATCCACAGCCGGGATCTCGATCTGCCGGAACTCAACCGGTTCTTATCGCAGAACAAATCGATCATGCTCACCCTGCTGGAGAATCCGTACCTGTTCGAGTATGACACCTTCACGGAACTGATGCAGGCACTCTTCCATACAACCGAGGAACTCCGGGCCCGGGAAACGTTAGCGAATCTTCCTGATACGGATTATGCGCATTTATCCGGGGATATGAACCGGGTTTACGGGCTGCTCATGCGCGGATGGCTGAGTTATATGCAGCACCTGAAGAACAACTTCCCGTACCTGTTCTCGCTTGCCATGCGGACCAACCCGTTCGATGCCAAGGCCTCGCCGGTTGTACGGTGAGGGGGATTGGGGAATTTTTTTTGAGAGAGGTTGGGCCGGTTTTTTTTTGAAAAACTCCGGTCCGGCAAAATCTGCGGGTTTTTTTTGCCATCGTATCCTCTCATTACCAAACTTTCCATGATCCCCATCTCGCACCCTCATCGGTATTACCCCTAAACCCCCCGTACGGGAACATCTCTCCCAACGTTCCCCTTCTCCGTCGGAGACCCGGGTATCGGAGCCCCTGCCCGGAACCAATTATATGCAAAAATGAGGGAATTTCAGTTCAAATTTTCCAGAAATCCTCAAAATGGCCCTCATTTTGCCTTAAATGCAAGATATTGCCTTGAAAATGATCCTTAATGGAACCTTTTGGATGGCCGATCTCGTGATGGATCGACCAATATTCCTAGCAAATGAAAAGAACCCCTGTTTTCCGGATCGATTTTAGGGCTCCCGAAGTTGCGGGTCACCAGACCCGTGACGGGTATGATCCCCGTGACGGGTTTTTTGTGGACGCCCGGATCTGCACTACTATAGAGGGGGATTCCGGGGCGGGAGAATACCCCGGATACTGTCGGTGATCCGCCGAAAATAGGAATGAGATCTCTGACGCTCTCGTGGGGGCTCATCCTCATAGTCCTGATAAACCATTCGGACTTCGCCCCTGCCGTGTGGGCACCCCCCGGTGTGCGATTCCTCTGAAGTACAGGAATAATTATTTCGATACGATTGGATGTGGTGATCAGTTTTTCTGTGAAGGCATCGCATTGCGCCCCGTCCCCCATTGGGGGACTGGTGGCGCAAGTGGGGGAGAAGATTTGGAAAAAAAAATTTCTGATCCAACATTTTTCAAATCCACCCGCCCGGAAAAATTTCCGGTTAACGCAATCATTTCTGCCCGGAAAAAAATTCCAACGCGAAAAAAAAAGAAAAAATTTCTGCTTGGTTCGTCCACATCAGCGGCACGGATCCGGTTGGCCCGGTTAATGCCGGATTCGCTCCCAAAAAATTCCCGGAAAAAAATCTGCTAAAAATTCTCCGGAATTAAAAAAGGTTTCAAAAAAATTCCAGCGCGAAGTCGTGGTGTTGCCGCTCTTTGGATTTCCGAGGGTTAATCGAACTCCCGGGCCAGCGGCTGGATCTGTTCTTTCAACAGGGGAAGTTCTTCCCGGATGCTTGTCCAGAGCAGGTGCCAGTCAACACGGAAATACCGGTGCGTGATGATGTCACGCATGCCGGCGATACCGCTCCAGTCGATATCCGGGTGCCGGGCAATAAGTTCCCGCGGAATGTGTTTGGATGCTTCACCAATGATCTGGATATTGCGGAGGATCGCATCTTTGGTCAGTTCATCCTTCATGAGCTGCTCGTACGTCCTGTCCCTTGTGTAATTCTCGATCTTCTCGATTGATTCGATGATATCAAAAAGAAGGAGCCGGGCAGGGCGTTTTTCAGACATAGATCGCCTCACGAAGAACCTGATCGCGGATAAGCGGATGAAGTCCGTCAGGCGTGACGAGATCAACGGGAAGTCCGAGACCTTCGGCTATCCGGTTCCTGAGGTGGACAAACGCCATCATGCCGATGGGACGATCGAACTCCACAACCAAATCCACATCGCTCGTTGTGGTCTGCCGGCCTGAAGAATAGGACCCGAAGATACCGATCTTCTTGACATGATACTGCCCGCTCAGTTCAGCCATCATGTCGCGCAACTGGATCGAGATCTCGCGTTTATCCCGCATTGTCTTATCGGAAATATTGGCAGTCCTGATATATGAGGAATGTGCAAAAAACTGACAAGGCCCGGGGAACATGAGGGCTCACTTCTTCCGGAGGGGGAAGGGCCCGGTCTTTTCCGGACCGGAAATTTCCGCGAAAAAAAATCAGAAAAAAATACCAGCCCGGTCCCACAAAAAAATTACAGCAGCACCGCCAGCATGTTCTCGTCCGCCACCACGCCCGTGATCGCGGGCAACGGTGCCGGAGCCCGGGTCTTCATCGCCCGGTTCATTCTCCGGAGCTGCTTCCTGGTGAATTGCATCTCTTCAGTTGTAAGACCGTTGAGCGGTTCCGTTACGGAATACCGGAGCGGGGTTGTTGCAATGTTGAACGCCGCGTTCACATCCGCGTGGGCCACGTACCCGCAGTGCGGGCACTCGAAATGTTTCCGCGACCGGCGCCCGAAGTGGCCGCACCGGCTGCACCGCTTGGACGTGTACGCCGGGTTCACGTAGATCACCTCAATCCCGCGATCGTGCGCCTTCTTCTCCACGAGCCGCTGGAGGCTGAAGAACGATCCGTTCTCGAACGAGAACGTGAACGGGTTGGAAGCAGTACGGGGGCGCGAATACCGGGCCGAGAAGAGACGTTCGAATTTGATGCCGGTACCCATATGTTCTGCAAACGATACGATCTGCCGGCAGATCGCGTGCAGGGCGGATTTGAACTCTTTCTGTTCGCGGGTCTTGGTCTTTTTCAGTTTCCAGAGTTTTCCTTCCCTGAATAATTTCGTGCAGTTTTTGATCGAATGCGCGTGAAGATGGTGGATGTTCTTTCCCAGTTTCAGTACTTTTCCGCTCTCCGGGTCGGCGGCAACGGCCACATGGCCGGTCGTGTTCAAGTCAACGCCGATCCAGCGGGTTGTCAGGATTATGGACGGATGAAATCTGATCACCTGTGCCTCATCGATAGTTCAACCGCTGTACATGCATACGGAATAGTCAAGAGTGGTCCTGGTTCGTGTATCCTCCGTTCCTGATTGAGAATTCCCCCGTGTTCACGAATATAGATTGTGGTCAGGAAGGCCCGGATTAGAAAAATAATGATAAATCATAGGTCTATTGGGATTTCCCGGTCAGACCATCACTGCGTAGGCAACAAACGAGAGGAGGAACGCGAGGAGGAGCATCGCAAGCGAGAGCGGCGCGACAAAGACGAGCATCGCGTTCACGGTACTCGCGAGCTGCGAGATCCGGTTCGAGCCGAAGACCACAATGTGCTCGCACTGCGAGGTCCCGGCAGCAACGGTGGCGGATTCGAGATCGTCCGCTGCGGCCCGGACCGCCCGCATGATGAAGGGAAGGAACTCAGAGACCGGCACGTTCAGGCCGACCGGGTTCTTCCCGGTAATCGTGTTGACCACATGCGAATCCGTGGTCATCACTTCCGCCGCATCCGCGAGGGTCAGCACCTGTTCGAGAATGATCTCCCGGACCCCGGCCGCCATGTTGTTGCCGTCAATCAGGATGTAGGCGGTCTTCTGGCCGTCCACCTCGACCAGCAGCACCTGGATCCCGAGGTCGCCGAAGCCCTGCTCGCGGGTGTACGGCAGCGTGAGGTGCGCAACGCCGACCCGGAACGGGAACGCGGGCAGATCCCGGCAGGTCTCCATCGCGTTGAGCGACGCGTTCTGGTACTCGGATGCCGTGAGCGTGGCAAGATGGATCGGCGACGAGAGATCGGTCATGCAGTTGTGAGCGTCCACCACGGCCACGTGCGGGAACCAGCGGTGGCCCTCGGCCATGATGGTTGAACCGATCGAGAAGTCGAGGTCCTCGGTCCACTCCGGGGAGCGGGTCGTGACGAGCAGCACCGAGTCGCCGAACTTCTGGTACCGGGCCTTGACCGAACCAACTTCAACAAGGCCGGACCGGCTTGCCAATGTCTGGTAGCTCAGGTCCGACCGGGTCTTCTTCAGCGCATCGATCACTTTCGCAATCTCGGACTCCGAGACCAGGTTGAAGTCGTGCGTGGCGCAGCCGTGGGCAACCAGCGTCTCATCCTCGAAACTGTCGTGGAGCACCTTGGGCAGGTTGCCGCCCCCGATCTCCCCCATGGGGCCGGGGTGCAGGTTCGGGACCGTGAAGATCACGGGTTTTTTTGTGGACCGTTTGAAGAAGAAACTCACCTGCGGCACGAAAATTTCCTCGCCGATCTCCCGGAAGAAGTCCTCCATGCCCTTGGACCCGTCGGTCATGTGGGCGATGAAGGCGTTGATGAACGCGAGCCCCCGGATCTTGAATGCTTTTTTCAGCGGCCGCTCGATCATCCAGATGAGGATCGCAAACCCGAGGCCGAAGACGAGGTGGAGCACGAGCGCGAAGATTGCAAACGAGGGTGAGAAGAGGAACATGCCGGCCAAAATCCCGACCCCGCTCTGGGTGAGGGCCGGGAGGATCATCCGCGGCACCCGGTAATCGGCAATCGCCACGAGCACGAAGAGCCGGAGCCCGAAGATGAACCCGAGTGAGATCGCATAGAAGAGCGGGACCAGGGTCACCGAGACCAGCATCGATGCGAGCGTGATGATGACCCCGAAGACCGTGCATGCAAGGGCGAGCAGGGCCGAGCGGTTCCAGGTCATGGTCTTGCCGGTGTACTCGATGAGCGGCTTTGTCAGGGCAAGGGCCGCAATCGCGGGGATGGTGAATGCGATGGTGCCGGAGAAGAGGAATTTTGTTGGGATGGAGAGGGCATCGCTCAAGAATGCCGGCAGGGGAAATGCGATGATGCCCGATGAGGGGAGGCTCAGCCAGGCCCGGGCATTGGCACCGTCAATGACGAGACCGAGCAGGATGAGGATGATGAGCGATCGTTTCCAGGTCGGGGCCGTGAAGATATACTTGCTGAGCTGCCCCAGTTTGACATCGCTTCCCTGCGCCATTTAAGCAAACCCTCCCAGGACGAGTTCGTGCCGGTCCGTGGTGGACCGGATCTCGGAGGTGGCAAACGTGATCGGGCGTGAAAAGAACGGGGCGTTCAGGGTGATGCTCTCGTACTCGCCGCCTTCGCCGGCAAGATTGATCCGGCGGGTCTTTGCGACCGCTTTGAGCCGGGAGATGAGCGCGTCGTCAAACCGGGCCCCAAGGAAACTCTCGTCCAGCCCTTCCGCGGCGGTGACGATGATCCGGGCATCCATTCGTTTTGCCACCTCAAAGAGGAGCGCTTCGGTGTCCATGTGCCAGAGCGGGGTGAAGAGTTCAATGCCCAGCCTGTCGGTGATCGCCCGCACGCGGTCGGCCTGGTACTGCGAGGCAACCGCTCCCGCGATCACGCCCTTGATATCGAGCGCTGCAAGCCCCTCTTCGAGATCGGCGAGCTCCGCCTCCTTCTCGCCATCGGTCAGGATCTCGATATATTCGCGACCGGAAACTTCTGCAATCACCGGCACCACATCGAGGTTGGCCGAATGGAACATGTACGAGTCGCGGTTTTTCGGCCGGGCGGTGACGAGATAGCGGACGTCCTTTCCGCTGTCGATCGCCTTCTGGCACGAGAGGATCGAGTCTTTTCCTCCTGAGGTCAGCGCCGCCCAGCTCATGCGTTATGCTCCTTCCGGCGGTAAAAGTTCGTTAAACTGGTTCCGGTACCGGCGGAGCATCGCGTTCCAGTCCGGCAGGTGCGTCTGGCATCCGACATGCTCGACAACGTACGATGCGGTGACGGTGCCGATCCGGCCGCAGGTCTCGGGGGTGTAGCCCCGGACAAAGCCGGAGAGGAACCCGGCCCGGTAGGCATCGCCGGCCCCGGTGGGATCGGCGAGCGTGACCGGCACCGCCGGGATGAAGTGCTCGCGGCCTTTCGTGTAGAGCGTGCTGCCGTCGCCGCTCATCGTGAAGATCGCCATCTCCACCCGGGCGATCAGCGCCTCGCGGGTGATGCCGAGCGTGGCGCACATCTGTTTTACCTCATGCTGGTTTGCAAACAGGATGTCGGTGTTTGCGATGATCGACTCCAGTAGCTCCTTGTTGTACAAAAAGACATCCTGCCCGGGATCGAACGAGACGAACTCGCTCTTCTCCGCCACTCGGCAGTTGAATGCGGGATCGGCGGTGGCCATGTGGACGAGCGGCAGGGCCGGGGCCTCGGCGTCTTTGAACGCACGGGACGCTCCCCATTCAAAGAAGGTCATCTGGTCGCCGGCCTCGTCCGTGAACATGAACGCAGTGGGCGTGTGGGCATCCGGGACCACGAAGAACTGCTGGCCGATCTTGAGATTCGTCATCCAGCGGTCGTAGTCGCTCCCCTTAAAATCGCTGCCCACACAGGAGTGCAGCGTAACGGCTTCGCCCAGCGTGGCGATACCGGCGGCAATGTTTGCCGCCCCGCCGCCGAAATAGATCTGGCGGTCCGTGATGTGGGTGGAGCAGTTCTTCTCGGGCAGGCGGGAGACTTTCGAGATATGGTCGACCGCGGTGTGGCCCACGATATGGATCATTCTGCCAGCACCTGAATATCCATGATCTTCAAGGGGACGTCCCGGAGTGCCTTGCCTATCACGGACTTGGCGATCCGCCCGGCATGCTCTGCCGACTCGGCCCGGAACACCTTCATCTCGAGGACAAGCCCGACAAGGGCCGTGTCGGCCACGACAATGGCGCTCGATAATGTCTCTTCGCAGTACGGGCAGGTCAGGTACCCGGCCTCGACCTCCACGTACTTTGCCGCGGGATTGAGGCGCTTGCCGGCCTCGCTGATCGCGATCCCGATCGCGTCGTCAAGGGTCTTTGCATCCCGGATCAGCCAGGCGGATTCGATTGTTACGGTATAATCTGGCATTATCTCTCCCTCACCAGCTCTCCTGGTGTATATGTTCCCCGATATCCCTGCGCTCGGCAGCCGACCCGGGCCGTGGGCCGTGCCCCACCGCCAGCAGGGCAACGGGGCGGGCGTGCTGCGGGAGGTCGAGAATCTCCCGCACGGCATCGTCATCGAACGCCCCGGTCCAGCAGGTCTGGAGATCCTTTGCATGGGCGGCGAGCATCATGTAGGTGCAGGCAATGGTTGCGTCCTCGAGCGCGTACAGGATGCCCCGCTCCCCGTACCGGGACATCGAGCGGACATAGTTCGAGCAGACCACGAGGATGAGCGGTGCCTGTTCGATCTGCTTCTGGTCAAATGCGGCCTCGGCCAAAACTTCCCGGATCTCCCGGTCCGTCACCACGACCACGTCCCAGGCCTCAAGGTTCCCGGCGCTCGGGGCGGTGCGGGCACAGTTCAGGATATAGGCAATCTGTTCCTGTGGCAGCGGCTCGCTTTCGTACTCGCGGACCGATGAACGCCCCGAGACAAACGAGAGGAAATCAGAGGATTCCATGTTCACTGAGTACCTGCCAGGCCTCCTGGGCCGGCGTTGTTGCTGCACTGATGGCAAGCGCAATCTTCTTTGATGCCTGTTCGGGCTGGTTGCTCTCAACCAGGGAGATCGCTTCGGTGAGGGCGTTCTCGGCTTTTCTGAACTCGGAATGCCCGGTCGTTGTGGCCGCGTACTGGAGTTCGGCTCTGAAGGTCTCCATCATCAAGAGAAGCATCCGGCGCCCGCCGGGGCGCTCCTGTTCCGGGAAGCCCGCAAGGGCGAGCGAGAGCTGGGAGATGCTGATAAGCCCGGTCTTTGCGCGTTCGCCCAACTGATAACTCTTTACTGCAGCAGGAAGATCCATAGTCACCATAGGTATTGGGGTAAAAGATAGTTATCCTTGACGGCTTGAATCGCGGGACAAACCCACGAAAAATCCTGCTAAAAAAATGGTTATGGATATCTTTCAACCCATTCCGGGCGAAAAGATCAAAAATTCTGGTATTACCGGGAAGACTTGGCCTTGGTGCCGAGTGCGGAGATCTTTGCCCGCTTCATCTGCCTGCGGATCATCGGGTTTGCCGTGGACTCGTTCATGCCGGATCCACCGGACCGGTCGCCGCCGCGCCTGCCGCCACGCTTGCCGCCGGGGCGGCCGCCTTGTGCTTCTGCGATCTGGTCGAGTTGCTGTACTTTGGCTCCGGCCTTGAAGCGCTGGTTGGGACCCGGTGTCTTTGCGTCGCCCTCGCTCTTCGGGACGAGCCGGATCTTGCCTTTCACGCCTTTGACCTGTGCCCAGATGGTGGTGCCTGTCTTTCCCATGATTAAACTCCTTATCTAATTCTTCCGTGCGGGTGATAAATGTTGGGGCATGAGGTGCTGGTCGTCACTTCCCACCGGACACCTTGTCGAGTTCTGTCCGCAGGACTTCGCTGACCAGTTTCCCGTCCACCGAGCCCCGCACCTCTGCCATCACGACGCCCATCAGGGGGCCGAGGGCCGCCTTTCCCTTCTGCGCGATGAAGTCGGCGCGGTCGGTGAGGATCTTCCTGACAATCAGCTCGAGTTCTTCCCGCGAGACGCTGGGCGCCAGTTTTTTCATGGCATCCTCAACCGAGCTCCCCTCCGCAATGCTCCGGAAGAGATCCGGGATCGCTTCCTTTGCTGCCTGCCCCGATTCAACGGCCTGCAATATGGCAAGGTAGGCGTTGTCCGCGATCTTCTTGGTGTCCACGCCGTCCCTCCGGAGTTCCGTAAGGGTCGAGAGGATCGTGAACGCGGCGAGCTTGGGTTTGATTCCTTCTCTCACAGCCCGTTCGAACAGCGGGAGTTTCTCGGAGCCGGCCAGTTGCAGGGCATAGGGCCGGTCGATCTCATACTCCTTTGCATACCGGTCGGCCCGGGCCGTGAGCAGCTCGGGGATCGTGACGGCTGCCCAGCGGGCATCATCGATCTCAACCGGCAGAACATCGGTCTCGGGGTACATCCGGGCTGCCCCCGGCAGCGGGCGCATGTAGGATGTGCTCCCGGATTCAAGCATCTTTCGCGTCTCTTCCGGCACGGGCTTCTCCGAGAGGGCGATCTGCGCCCGGAGAACGACCTGGCTGATGGCGCACGCTGCCTGCTTCTCGCTCACACCCGAGACGATGATCACGCAGTCGGCCGGTTGTGCCTTCATGTGCGTACGCAAAAGCGTCACTTCTTCTGCGGTGACACCGTAGGCCGGGAGTTCGTCGGTGTGGAAGATCCCGCCGACTCCGCACTTCTTGGCATAGTCCGACATCTCGCTCCCCAGCCTCCGGTCCGGCTGGATCTCGCGGCCGACAAGGCCGGCGAACCCCGGGAGGAGGATGGCGTGGATCTTCTTTGCCTTCTTCAGCACCGTGGATTTTGTGTCCTTGAAGAGGGCAGTGATATCCGTTGCGCTCTCCGTTGCAATCGAGGCCCCGCGGCTCTTGAGTTCGTCGCGGAGGACAAGGAGGCTCTGCTGCCGCTGGACTTCCCGCCTGACCACTTCGGCAATGAGATCGAGCTCCTGCACGCCCTTGATCTCCACGCGGGCCCCCTCAGCGATCGAGATGTTGACATCCTGCCGGATCGTCCCGATCCCCCGTTTCACTTTACCGGTGGAGCGGAGCACCATGCCGATGTACTCGGCGGTCTTCTGCACGTCCTCGGGCGTGTGCATGCAGGGGGTGGTGGTGATCTCAACGAGCGGGATGCCCAGCCGGTCGAGGCTGAAGACCTCGTCTTTCACCCGTTGCGCCGCCTCCTCTTCAAGGCAGATCGTCTCGATCTTGCCGCCGTTCGGGAGATCCCCGTTGAACGCAATGAGGGCCGTGCGCTGGAACCCGCTGGTGTTCGAGCCGTCGATCACGAGCTTGCGCATCGTATGGACCTGCGGGACCGGGGTCATGTTGAACATCTTTCCTATCGTGAGGCTGACATCCAGCGCCTCATCGTTCATCGGCGCCGGGGGCTCCTCGTCGTTCTCCACCAGGCAGGTGGTGTCGTAGGTAAAGTAGTGGAAGAGCCGGTCCTGCTTCATCTCTTCCTTTGCGGCCCGGTCGATCTCTCCCATCTCGGAGACGGTGGCCCGGAGGAACCGGGCAAACTCTCCCGAATGCCCGGTGTTCTCCCGGATGGTGGTCGGGCAGTGACAGAAGAGTTTCTCGGCGGTATCCAGCTGCTGGTGGATCTCGATGCCGGCGACAAGGCCGAGTTTCTTATAATCCATGGGCGCTCCTCCGTGTGCATTCGCCTTTGAGATTCTCCTGCATCAGGGCCTTTGCCTTCTCAATGTCCTTCTCGTTGCCGAGCACCCACATCAGTTTCACAAGCGCAGCTTCCGGCAGCATGTCGCCGCCTTCCACAACGCCCGCTGCGAGCAGGTCGCGGCCGGTATCGTACACCCGGTCGCAGACCCGGCCGTGCATGCACTGCGAGGTCATCACCACGAGCGTGCCATCATCGGTGAGGTTCCGGAGCCCGGGGATGAGCGCCGTGCTGGTGTGACCAAGGCCGGTGCCCGCGATGATGAGGCCCTTGTATCCCGCATAGGCTTTGAGAATCTCAGGGGACATGCCCGGGAAGAACTGGATGAGGGCGCAGTGCGGTTCGAGCTGGTCGTGGAGCGCAAGTTTCGTGGTTCCGCGCCGGACTGCCTCCGGTGCAAGCGTGACCGCTCGTGACGGGTATGCAACATACCCGAGGGGTTCGGTGCCGAGGCTCCGGAACGCGTCCCGGCGGGAGGTGTGCATCTTCCTCACCCTCGTGCCCCGGTGGATGGCGCACCGGTCATCGTTCGTTGAGTCGTGCATCACGACCGCCACCTCGCCGAGATCGCTTGTGGCGGCGGAGGCTGCACAGATCGCGTTCATCGCATTATCGCTGGACGGCCGGTCGGCCGATCGCTGGGAGCCGACAAAGACGATCGGCACCGGGGTATCGATCATGAAACTCAAGGCTGCGGCACTGTAGCCCATCGTGTCGGTGCCGTGAGTGACGATGATCCCCTGCGCTCCTCCCTTGATCTCATCGTGGACGGCCCGGGCCAGCTCCTGCCAGATAGCCGGGGTCATGTTCTCGGACAAGATGGTGGCAAGAGGGATGGCACGGTAGTGTGCGATCTCCGCGAGCTCGGGGATCGCAACAAGAATATCGTTGGCATCGAACTGGCTCGTGACGGAGCCGGTCCGGTAATCGATCCGGCTTGCGATCGTTCCCCCGGTCGAGACGATCGAGAGTGCGGGAAGGTTCTTGTTTTGCGCTGCGGCTGCCGGTTTTGCCGGTGACGGGCTTGCGTGTTCCACGAACGTGCAGGTTGCCATCGGTACCCCGATATTATAGCCGGAGTCCAGCTTGACGACCGCCATGCCGTCGCGTTCCGTGATGTAGATGCCGTTACGGCTCTTTCCGCCCGCCGTGCACTGGACGAGATCGCCCGAAACGAACTGTGCTGTTATGCTACCAGCCTCCGTGCCGAGGTGATGAGGATCTTCTCTGCCAGTTTGAGGCCGGCCTGTATCTTCTCGATCTCTGCGGTATCTGCATTGAGCTGCCGCTTCCGCTGGGCAACGGCCTTCTTTGTTGCCGCCGGTGCCGGTCCGCCCGGTGCCGTGCGGAGCGATAATGAGTACTGCACATCGAGCATCCGGTCGATCTCCTCCTGCGCTAAACCGAGTTTTTTGAGGGAGATCGTCTTGTCCACCTCGCGTGCCGCGGTTTCGAGCGTCGCAAGGGAGAGGTCGCCCTTCTGCACGGCCCGGCCTACGATGTTGTGGGCGGTCCTGAAGGGGAGGCCGTAGGTCCTGACCAGCGAGTCGGCCAGTTCGGTGGCCGTGGAGTTGCCTTTCCCGGCCTCCTCCGCCATCCGCTCCGTCGCAAACGTGGCGCCGGCAAGCATGTCCGACAGGATCACGGTACTCTCGTGGGCATCCTGCACCCCGCGCCAGAGGTGGGGGGTGAGGTCCTGCAGGTCGCGGTTGTAACTCATGGGCAGGCCCTTCACCGTGACAAAAGCTCCCGTGAACGCCCCAAAGACCGCGCCGGACTTTGCCCGCATGATCTCGGCGATGTCCGGGTTCTTCTTCTGGGGCATGATGGAGGAGGTGGAGCAGACCGCATCGTCCAGGGTCACGAACCGGACAAAAGAGGAACTCCAGAGGATCAGTTCCTCGCAGAGCCGGCTCACGTTCGCCATCAGGATGCTCAGGTCCGCGAGAGTTTCGAGCGCGAAATCCCGGGTTGCCACCGCGTCCATTGTATTGTTCACGAGCCCTTCAAAGCCGAGGAGATGGGCCGTGAGGTTCCGGTCGATCGGGTAGCCCGTGGAGGCAAACGCGGCAGCCCCAAGAGGCGAGAGGTTGACCCGCGTATAGGCATCCTTAAGCCGGTCAAAGTCCCGGGCAAATGCCTGCTCGTAGCTGAGCATATGGTGGGCGAGCGTTGTCGGCTGGGCATGCTGGAGATGCGTGAAGCCGGGCATGGCGCTCTCGGTGTGCTGGTCTGCAATCGCTAAAAGGGCAGCCCGGACGTTAGCAAGCGCGGTCATCTGGGCCAGAAGATCTTCGCGGAGCCGGATCCGGAGGCAGGTGGCCACCTCGTCGTTTCGAGAACGGCCGACATGCATCCTGCCGCCGGCTTCCGCTCCCAGTGATTCGATCAAAAGCGACTCGATCCCGGCGTGCACGTCCTCGTACTGGTCATCAAAGACCTCCTCCGGGATCCCGTTATCATAGTATCCCAGCAGTGCCGCAACAATGGGTTCTGTCGTGGTCCGCTTGTTGATCTTCTGCTTGTCCAGCATCAGTACATGGGCTATATCGACGAGCACATCAGCACGGGCAATCTGCCGGTCCGCCTGCATGGAAGAGAGAAAACGGACCATCTCTGCTGACCGTGTGCCGGAAAGACGCCCCTGCCGTACAACGTCCTTACGCATCCTGTCACCTGCTAATAACTTGGCGGTCATGGGATTAAAGCCACGCCTTACGCGCTGCGAGCTCGATCGCCCTCTGGACGGACTCCTTCGGGATGATGGTTGCCACGGGAATCGTGACCAGCTGTTCGATGACACTGGAGACGATGGGGGCGCAGACGATCGCGACCGCATTCTCCCGTTCGGCCCGGACCGCCGCCACGATCGCATCCTCCATGGTATGGACGGGGTATTCCCGCACCCGGATCTTCTTTTCGCCGATCTCCATGGTCCGTTCCTGGATGGTATCGAGAACGGATCGTGCCGCTATCAGGCCGATAAACTCCCCCTCGGCGGGTGCATAGAATGTCCGCAGTGCGCGGATGATATCCCGGAGCGTGGAGAGGTTGGGGGATCGCTTTCCGTGCAGGATCTTGTACAGCGAGCTCTGGGCGATCCCGCTCTTCTCGGAGAGTTCCCGCACGCTGATCCGCAGGTCATGCCGGAGGAGCGTCTCAAGGGAGGTGACGAACTCCTCATCCGATATCAAGGCTGCGCGCATCAGCCGGTCAATGGGGTCGGATTGTATCATATTGTTATCACATGCGGGCAAGTTGCTAAAAAACTTTCTATTATTGTCCATTTTTTTGCAACGTGCGAACCCGATTTTATGACAATAATGCAGTTTTCATTATTGTTTTGTCCTGTTTTTCAATCAAATAAGTACATTTGGAACATATTTTTGCTCTAATGAGGCACTTTTTAATATTGACAAGGTAACCTCTTCTCATGAGATCCCGTATGATCCCGGTAATCGCCCTCCTGGCGGTTGCTCTTCTCCTGATATCCGCCGGCTGCACCCAGCCGTCGGGCACTGCAAGCTCATCGACCACGGCGGCTCCCGTAAAAGAACTCCGCATGGGGTACCAGCCCAGCACCCACCAGATGGCGGCAATCACCGCTCTTGAAAAAGGCTGGTTCAAAGAGGACCTTGCACCCCTCGGTGTCGTGAATGTCTCTGACAAGGTCTTCCCGAGCGGCCCCCCCGAGATGCAGGCCATGATGGCCGGCGAACTCGATGTTGCCTATGTTGGTGCAGCGCCGGTTTTGACCGCACTCGCCACCGGGCTTGACGCCAAGATCGTTGCCGGGGTCAACACCCAGGGCTCGGACCTTGTCGTAAGGAACGATCTCGATTACAAGAGCCCGCAGAGTCTCTCCGGGCTGACCATTGCCACCTTCCCGGCGGGCAGCATCCAGGACACCGTCCTGCGCGACTGGCTGAAGAAGAACAACCTCACACCGGACAAGGATGTCTTCATCAAGGGCATGAGCCCGGGCGACGCTGTCACGGCAATCACGGCCGGTAAGGTTGACGCGGTCTTTTTGCCCACTCCTTCGCCGAGTACGATCGTGAACCAGGGCAAGGGCAAGGTTGCCGTCCAATCCGGTGCAATGTACCCCAACCATACCTGCTGTGTGCTTGTTGTTTCCGGTAAGCTGATCCGCGAGCACCCGGAGATCGTCCGGCAGATCCTTGCAACCAACGACAGAGCCGTTGTCTGGAACGAGAAGAACCCTGCCGAAGCAGCCGTGATCTACTCCACCAAGACCGGCGCCAAACTGGAAGATGTCACTGCATCGCTCGCTGAGTGGGATGGCAGCTGGGCCTCCGACCCCAACATCATTGTCGCCCCGGTCCTTGATTACGCAACCATGCAGTACAATCTCGGGTACATCAAGAAGCCGCTCACCAAGGATGAGATCTTCGATCTCACGTTCTTCAAGAGGAACTAAAAAGATCCCCTTCAACCAACCTTTTTCATTCTAAAAAGTTCATTAGAATACAGACTATTTGTGAGTTCCAGCTCGGGAGATCCGGGAAAAAGGGATGGGAAGAGCAACTATCATGGTCAGGCGGGCAGGGAAGGATTTCAAAGACTGGCGGCTCGGTGCGGTAGCGATCCTGCTGGCACTGGGAATCTGGCAGTTCGTTGCGGCCGTGATCATACGGTATCCCTTCATCCTCCCCGCACCCACCGATGTCTTTTCCGCATTTCTCAGCCTCCTCCAGACCGGCGATCTCTTCCTTGATATCGAGGCGAGTCTCATCCACTTCGCCATTGGCCTTGGCCTCGCACTCCTTGTTGGGATCCCGATCGGGATCATCATGGGCTGGAGCCGCCGGATCGAGTCGCTCATGGACCCGTTGATCGAACTCCTCCGCCCGATCCCGCCCCTTGCCTGGATCCCGTTTGCGATCATCTGGTTCGGGCTCACCTCCTTCTCCGCGGGGTTCATCATCTTTGCCGGGGCAGTCTTTCCCATCATCATCAACACCTACAGCGGGTTCCGCGGTGTCCCCCGCGTCTTTGTCGAGGCCGGAAAGATGCTCGGGTGCACCAAGGACCGGGACCTGATCCGGTACATCGCGTTCCCCGCGGCTCTCCCTGCCGTAGCCTCGGGGATACGGATCGCGACCGGTGTCGGCTGGATGTGCCTTGTGGCGGCGGAACTCTTCGGGGTCTCGAACTACGGTCTGGGCCAGAAGTTATGGTTCTATTACTCCCTTCACCAGATGGACAGCGTTGTCGTGTACATGATCCTCCTGGGCATGATCGGGCTCGCGTTCGACATGATATTCCGGTATTATGTGGAACGGCACTTCCTGAAGTGGCGCACCGGGGAGGTGGCATAACCCATGGCAAACCTTGAGATCCGCGACCTCACCCAGTCCTTCCCCCGCGATGACGGGTCAACCTTAACCGTGCTCGACCAGGTCTCGTTCGATGTAAAGGACACGGAGTTTGTCTGTATCCTCGGCGCGTCCGGCTGCGGCAAGACGACCCTGCTGCGCATGATAGCCGGTCTCGATACCGCGGAGTCCGGCACGATCGTCCTGGATGGCGAGAAGATCACGGGAACCGACCCGAAGGTGGGGTTTGTCTTCCAGGAGTACTCCCTCTTCCCGTGGCGGACGGTGATCGACAACATCGCCTTCGGTCTCGAGATGAGGGGGGTCTCAAAGGAAGATCGCTACCTGGTTGCCGAATGGTATCTCGACCTCATCAACCTCACGCAGTTCAAAGACAGTTACCCGTCAGAACTTTCAGGCGGGATGCGCCAGCGGGTGGCCGTTGCCCGGGCGCTCACGCTCGACCCGGTTCTGCTCCTCATGGACGAGCCGTTCGGGGCCCTTGACGCCCAGACCCGGAACATGCTCCAGAAGGAACTGCTCCAGATCTGGCAGAAGACAAAGAAGATGATCATCTTCATCACGCACAGCGTGGACGAGGCGGTCTACCTGGCGGACCGGATCATCGTCATGACACCCCGCCCGGGCCGGATCTGCCGGAACTTCGAAATTTCGCTGCCGCGTCCCCGCGATCGTACCAGTGTAGAGTTCGCACAGGTCCGGCGGGATGTTCTTGATCTTATAAACCAGAACTGTTCAATCCAGTAAGGTTTAATACGCCCCGTAGCCATTTTATTAAAGCAGTTTGTGAAGCGTACTGGCATCAATATCCTATGATATATCGATATTCCTGCCCGCTTTTGACACGATACTACAGGAGTAGGACGCGATGGTTAGAAAACCGGCAAAGATGTACAGGAACGTCGCCAAGAAGGCATATACACGGCGAAAATATATGGGCGGTGTTCCCGGGAGCAAAATCGTACAGTTCGAGATGGGCAACCTCTCGCAGGAATTCCCGACCGAGGTTGATCTCATTGTTGAAGAGGCCTGCCAGATCCGGCACTCCGCTCTTGAAGCAGCCCGTATCACTGCCAACCGCCGTCTGATGAAGGATGTCGGCAGGTCCAACTTCCACTTCAAGGTACGCGTCTTCCCCCACCACGTCCTGCGCGAGAACAAGCAGGCAACCGGTGCCGGTGCGGACCGTGTCTCTGAAGGGATGCGTCTTGCATTCGGCAAGGCTGTCGGAACTGCCGCGCGTGTCGAGCCGGGCCAGAAGCTCCTGACCGTCTACTCCACTCCCCAGTACTTAGAGAAGATCAAGGATGCACTCCGCCACAGCGGCCACAAGCTCCCCACCCCCTCCCACCTGAAAGTTTCCACGATCAAGGTCAGCGGCAGGATCATCGCGGCACCGAAGCTTGTTGGTGAGAAGGTTGTTGCAGCACCGGTTGTGACCGAAGAGGCAGCAGCAGCGGCAACCGCTGAGCCCGCAAAGGGAGCAGCGCCGGCCAAGGGCGGCAAGGATGCCAAGGGTGCAGCAGCACCGGCAAAGGGCGGCAAGGATGCCGCACCGGCAAAAGCTGACGACAAGAAAGGAGCTGCCCCGGCAAAGGGCGGCAAAAAGTAATTTTTCTTTTTCTCTCTCGTTTTTTATTTTTTTCTGAACCACCACGTCTGCCCGACCGGAGGTTTTTTTTGTACCGCACGCCGGGAGATCGTGGGCACGGCCTGAAACTATTAATAAACGATACGCCAAAGGTTGCCTTACAGGCACCCCTTCTGATCCCGGTGCCGGGAGTTGCAGCACCATGCAGGAAATAATCAAGAAGATGATCACGGAAGCGATGGCCGCCCAGCACGCTGATGTGAACCAGATCAAGAAGAAGCGCGGTCAGAATTTCATCATCGATGACGCAAAAGCGTACGTTGACACCGTCAGGCACATGAAGCCGGTCGGCGACCAGAGCAAGGCAGTCTTTGCCCTCCACACCGATTCGGTGAATGCCCACTACACGATCATAAAGGGCCTGACCTCCACCATCCGTCCCGAGGACGACCCGTTTGTCGAGCACTACCAGACCCCGGTCATTCTCGAGATGCTCTATGATGCCGACCCGAAGTTCCGGAAGAGTGCGGACGTGTTCATCAAGGCGGTTGGCAAGGCCGAAGCCCTGATCGGCAAGGAGTCGGCCCGGCGTTATGCGGGGTTCTACGGCCCCACCTGCGTGGTGGACTTTGCTTTGATCCCGGGCAGCAGCAGCAATATCGTCAACCAGATCCTCAAGACCACCGATATCCCGGTGGCCCACAAGCAGGCGATCCTTGCAGCAAAATCGTGGGCCATGAACACCTCGTACGGCTTCGGGGATGTCTTTGCCCATGCCGTTGAAGGCGGGGCAACGCTTGCCGACGCGGTGAAGCGGGAAGTCGCCATGATACAGTCCATCTACGATACGCCGGTGGATGCGCAGGCGAAGCTGATGGACTCGGTGGGCCAGAGTTCGTTTGACTGCCGGAAGTACATGAAGGAGTACCGCACGAAGATGCAGGGAGCGGTGAAGGCCTCGCTCGATGAGGGCGTGCACTACGGCAACATCGTGACCATACCTGCCTACTGCGTCGGGGATATCGCCCACCACATCTCCCAGTCCACGTACAACATGTGCAAGGACGACGTGATCATGGCGGTGATCGAGTCTGTCACCGAGGTGATGGACAAGACCCTGACTGCAGCGGCACCGAAGATGAAGACCCCGCAGGAGGTGTTGTCCGTGGCAACCGGGTCCTCGGCAAGTGCGGCCGAGTATATTCTCGAGCTCGACGGGTTCAATGCGATCATGGTCGTGGATATGCTGACGAAACGCTACCACAACTATGTCCAGCTCTACCCGAACCGGAGTGCCGCAATCGAACTCCACAACTGCGACTTCATGGATATGATCTACCGGGGCTGGAAGATGGTGGACAAGGCCCGGCGGATGCAGAGCAGCGAGCCGGGCCCCTTGAAGCCAAGGGTCGCCGGGTTCGCAGTCGATCTCTCACCGATCCTGAAGAACGAGGTGATGGCCAACCCGCAGCGGTACGCCTACCCGGCCTGCGCGATGACCGTGCGGTTCTCGGCGATGATGCGCCTCTCGGATTACCCGTGCCTCCTGACAAGCGAGCCGGTCACGGCAACGCTGATGACCAACATCATTGCCTTAAGTAAGGATGTCGCGGCAGCACCGGCCCGGATCTGCAAGGATTGTGCCTCGGCGGCCCTGATGGATTTCCGGCACTGCTCGTGCCAGTGGAAGGAAGCGGTCTGATCCCGGTACCGGGATGAGGTGAGAATCATGAAGTGTTACGTTTGTGCAAAGCTGGGAACCGATAGTGAAGCCGTGGCGGTCTGTGTTGCCTGCGGTATGGGAACCTGTATGAAGCATACGATACGAAAAGAGGTGGATGTCTGGGAGGGTGAGTACCCGCTTCCCTCCCGGAAACTTCCCAGGAAGATGCCCCGGATGCTCTGCCCCGACTGCAATGCTGCATACGGGGATGGTACGTGATGGCATCGCTCGCGAAGCGCAGTATTGCAGAAGGTGTCGGGACGCTGCTTCTCGTGTACTTCGGTGCCGGGGCAGCGGCGATCACGCTGATGATCGCACACGGCACACAACCGGCAACACCGTTCAATGTCGGGATCGGCCAGCTGGGCGGGCTCGGTGACTGGTTTGCGATCGGGATCACGTTCGGTATCGTCATTGCTGCCGTCATCTACGCGCTCGGCCGGGTTTCGGGAGCACACATCAACCCTGCCGTGACCATTGCGCTCTGGGCCACGAAGCGGTTCCCGTCCGGTGACGCCCTTGCCTACATCATCGCCCAGTGTATGGGAGCGGTGGCAGGAAGCCTGCTCTTCTTCCTGAGCGTGGGGATGGATGCGGTCACGATCGGCGGTCTTGGGGCAACTGCGCCGTTTCCGGGGATCGGGTACGGGCAGGCGATCCTCATCGAAGCGATTGCAACCTTTGTGCTGATGCTCGTGATCATGGGTGTTGCGGTGGACCGGCGTGCCCCGCCGGGCTTTGCCGGGCTGATCATCGGCCTGACGGTCGCCGGCATGATCACGATGGCCGGTAACATCTCGGGTGCATCGCTCAACACCGCCCGGACCTTCGGGCCGTACGTGATGGATTTCGTGCTTGGGGGTTCCAATCTCTGGATGTACTTCCCGATCTACATCCTCGGGCCGGTCATCGGAGCGGTGGTGGCAGCGGTCTTCTACGACCGGATCACCGCTGAGTGAGTGGAACGTTTCCCTTTTTTTTAAAAGTGGCAGACTTTTGATTTCCGGAACCCTGCCGGGCCAGCAGTTCCCTCTCGTGATCGCGTGAGGCGCCCAGCACCTTTTTCATTGAACGGATCGGTGAAGTCCTGGCGGAGCTGTGATTCATGGTATTTTTCCTGCCCGCGAAGGCAGGCCTCGCGAGGGTACGTGTACCGTTCACCAAGAGGCGGGATCGCTGCGGGGACTGCCATGAATTCCGGGTTGATCTCAACCGGGTTAATGATGGTGAAACATCGTTCAATGGTTTGGAAAAATGTTCCAGTGCGATGCCACCATCCTCGTTCTGCCCGGAGTCGCTCGGCCGTCTTTTATGACCTCTTGCGTGGGCAAGGGTCCTGTCTCCAACCACGCCAACGCTCCCGGTACGTGCCTAACAAAAAAAAGCGGCGAGCCTTTTTGCGGGTTGGGCCCCTGAAAATTTCCAATTTGATCTCTGAAAAAAAAATTCAAAAAGTTTTCAAAAAATTTTCTTAAAAAAAATTCCAGTTCAAGAAAAATTTCCGGGTATCATCGCAACATCTCCAGGAATCACCTTTTCGTCTTTAAAAATACACAATTTCTCCGACGTGAAATCCCCATTCTCCGTCGAAGGCCATAGTGCAAAACAGGCCTTCCTTTCATTTTCCGCTACCATTGCCCGTCCGGCCCTCCGTTTCGCCCCTGTATTAGCGCTATTTACGTCCGCAATACTCCGCCGTGAAAAATGGGAAAAAAGGGGACTTAGTACCTCATTCTGGCGAATTAGTACCTCATTTTAGGGTATTTAGTACCTTTGGGGGTTCAGGTCGCAGGGGGTCTACGTCGGAGAATGGATGGTGAGGGAGTACTGGTCGCGATACTCCTTGTGACACGGGAGAGAGCGTGAGAATTCAACAAGGGGGGGGTAGGCCGGTGACCCCCCGTTGGTGGCAGGGGTGAAGGGTGACCGCCCCGTTTCTCAGGGCCTCCCGATCCTTATATTACCCCCCGTTCCTCACCTATACCTGTATGCAGACACCGGAACCCGCCCGGATCCGCACGGCGCTTGCCGATGCCACCTTCCGGGCCTATCGCGAGGCCGTCGTCCGCCTCCCGCTGGACGTGCTGAAGGTGATCGCAGATGCCGCCCGCACCGAGACGAGTGAGGTGGCCCGTGGCGAGTTTGCCAATATCTTAAAAAATATCAAGACCGCGGGAGAGCTCGGCGTGCCGATGTGCCAGGATACCGGTGTCCCGGTCATCTACCTCACGATCCCGCCCGGGATCCCGTTCACGGAATCTTTGTATGACGCGGTGGCTGAGGGTGTACGCAGGGCAACAAAAGAAGTTCCCCTCCGTCCCAATGTCGTTGACCCGCTCACCCGGCACAACAGCGGTGACAATATGGGCGAGGGGATGCCCGCGATCCACGTGACGCCCGGCACAACATTCACCGTCACCGTGCTCCCCAAGGGTGCGGGTGCCGAGAACATGTCGCGGGTAGCAATGCTCCTCCCCTCCCAGACCGATCAGATCGAGAAGTTCGTGGTCGAGACCGTGTACCTGGCCGGCTCCCGGCCCTGCCCCCCGGTCATCATCGGGGTCGGCATCGGCAGCACGTTCGATGGCGCTGCGGCACTCGCCAAGGAAGCCCTCTTGGAGCCGGTCGATGAGATGACCGCGGACGAAGCAGAGTTGCTTGCTGCGGTGAACCGGCTCGGGATCGGTGTGATGGGCCTTGGCGGGGATCACACGGCTCTTGCCGTGAAGGTGAAGACCGCCGGCTGCCACACCGCCTCGCTGCCGGTGGCCGTCAACATCCAGTGCTGGGCCAACCGGCATGCAACCGTGGAGGTACAGCTGTGACCGGCCCGGTCGTCCAGCTCACGACCCCACTCGGGCCTGAAGTGCTCAGACTCCACGCAGGGGATCGCGTGGAACTCTCCGGCCTGGTTTACACCGCCCGTGACGAAGCGCACCTGCGGATGCAAAAAGAAGGCATCCCGTTCGATCCAAAGGGGGCCGTGATCTACCACTGCGGGCCCGTGATCCAGGACAAGAAGGTGATAGCTGCCGGCCCCACCACCTCGGCCCGGATGAACGAGCTCTCCGGTTTTTTGTTTGATCTGGGTGTGCGGGGGCTGATCGGGAAAGGCGGCATGGGTGCAACCGTTCGGGAGCAGCTGATCGGACGGGGCGTGTACTTCGCGTTCACCGGGGGATGTGCTGCTCTCGCCTCCTCCCACATGACCGTGATGGATGTCTTCTTTGAAGACCTCGGCATGGCAGAAGCGGTCTGGGCGATCGAGCTCGACCGGCTGCCGCTCGTGGTCGGGATCGACTCGAACGGAAACGACATCTTTGGCGCAGCCCGCACCCATGCGGAGGCGGCGTTTAAAAAATATCAGGGGCCGTGAGAGCCGGTCTGGTCCTTGAGAAGAGGTTTTTTGTAAAGGTTGCCCGAATATATACTAACGATTCTGGACCGCCGATTCCATGAAACTTACCATTGACGAGACCCGGTGCAAAGGGTGCAATCTCTGTACGAAAGTCTGCCCGTATACGATCTTCCGCGAGGGAAAGAGGCTGAACCGGAAAGGCGTTGCTATCCCCGAGCTCGACCGGCCCGAACGCTGCACCAACTGCCGGCTCCGGCACCTCTACGGCCGGCAGCTCTGCGGGGTCTGCCAGCTCACGTGTCCCGATCAGGCGATCCACTGGGTCGAGGAAGCGCCCTACGAACCCCACAAGGTGGCGATTGAATATTGACGAGAGTTGAATTCTGGCAGGGAAACACGGCCTGCGCTGAAGGGGCGCTTGCGGCCGGCTGTAACTTCTTCGGGGGCTACCCGATCACCCCCTCGACCGAAGTAGCAGAGCACATGGCGGCCAAACTCCCCAAGAAAGGCGGGGTCTTCATCCAGATGGAGGACGAGATCGCGAGCATGGCCTCGATCATCGGCGCCTCGTGGACCGGTGCCCGGGCCATGACGGCGACAAGCGGTCCCGGCTTTTCCCTGATGATGGAGAACATCGGGTTTGCCGCGATGACCGAGACCCCCTGCGTTGTCGTGAACGTCCAGCGGGGCGGCCCCTCCACCGGCCAGCCCACGATGGCGGCACAGGGTGACATGATGCAGTGCCGCTTCGGCTCGCATGGCGATTATGCGGTGATCGCTCTCTGCCCGGCAAGCGTGCAGGAGATGTTCGAACTCACGGCGAGAGCGTTCAACCTTGCCGACCAGTACCGCGTGCCGGTCTTTATCATGGCCGATGAGACGGTGGGCCACATGCGGGAGAAGATCCTGGTTCCCGACAGCGTGGAACGCGTTCTTCGGAAACCCCAGAGAGCGGATGTGCTGCCCTTCCATGCGGATGAGGATCTCATCCCCGGCTTCGGGCAGTTCGGCACCGGCCATAACGTCCACGTGACGGGCCTCACCCACGATGAGCGGGGCTACCCGGCGGCAACGAACCCGCCCCTCCATGCGGCGCTCGTGCAGCGGCTGGTGGACAAGATCGAGAATGCCCGGGACGCGATGGCGGACTACGACATCATCAACCCGGATGCCGAGCAGGTCTTTGTGGCCTACGGTGGTCCCGTGAGACCCGTGCAGCAGGTGCTCCACGACCATCCGGAGAAGAACATCGGGTTCCTCCGGATCCGTACCGTCTGGCCGTTCCCCGAGAAGGCGCTCGCAAAATTCAAAAACGCACAGCGGTTTTTGGTGCCCGAGATGAACCTCGGCCAGATCGCCCGCGAGATCGAGCGGCACGTCAGGGTGCCGGTCAAAAGTCTGGGAAAACTCGGCGGGGAACTCCACACCCCGAAAGAACTCGCCGCTGCACTGGAGGCTACCTGATGAGCTACGATGAGTGGTTCCGGCAGGACCGGCTCCCCCATATCTACTGCGCCGGCTGCGGCAACGGTACGATCATCAACTGCACGCTCGCTGCTGTCGACCAGATGGGCTGGAAGAAGGAGGAGACGGTCTTTGTCTCCGGCATCGGCTGCTCATCGCGTGCGCCGGGCTACATCCTCACCGACTCGCTCCACACCACCCACGGTCGGGCCCTCCCGTTTGCAACGGGTGTCAAGATGGCAAATCCCGACCTGCACGTGGTGGTCTTCACGGGCGACGGCGACCTTGCGGCCATCGGCGGCAACCATTTCATCCATGCCTGCCGGCGGAACATCGATCTCACCGTCATCTGCATGAACAACCAGATCTACGGGATGACCGGCGGGCAGGGAAGCCCGACAACGCCGAAGGGCTGCCTCTCGTCCACCACACCGTTCGGGTGTGCGGAGACCCCGTTCGATCTCTGCGAACTCGCAACCGCCGCCGGGGCGAACTATGTCTCGCGCTGGACCTCGTACCATGTCAAGGAGCTGGAGAAGGCGGTGAAGGTGGGCCTTGAGACCCCCGGCTTCTCGTTCATCGAGGCCCTCGTCCAGTGCCCCACGGCCTTTGGCCGGCGAAACAAGTTCCGGCAGGTGGCCGATCACGTGGATTACTTAAAGGTCCATTCTCTCTTAAAAGCGAAGAGGGACCGGATGCTGGACGCGGGTGAGGCGATCCCCGAGGACCTGTTCGTGGTCGGGGAACTCACCAAACGGAGCCGGCCTGCCCTTGGGGTGAAGTTATGAGACACGAGGTCAGGTTCTCGGGATTTGGCGGGCAGGGGATCATCCTCTCCGCAGTGATTCTCGGCCGGGCTGCCGTGATGTACGACAACAAGTTCGCCATCCAGACGCAGGTGTACGGGCCCGAGGCCCGGGGCGGCGCCTCGATGAGCCAGGTTGTCATCGATGACGAGGAGATTCTGTACCCGAAAGTCTCCAACCCCGACATCTATGTGATCATGTCGCAGGAAGGCTTCGAGAAGTACGGGGCAAAGGCGGTATCCCCTGCCGTGATGGTGCTGGACTCCACGCTCGTCCACGCACGGCCGGCGTGCCGGTTCATCGAGATTGCGGCAACGCAGCAGGCAAAAGAGACCTTAAAGAAGGATATCGTGGCCAACATCGTGATGCTCGGGGCGGTCGTGGCCAGTACGCACGTGGTGAGCGAACCGGCACTGGAAAGAGCGATCCTTGACTCCGTGCCCAAAGGCACCGAGGAACTGAACCGGAAGGCGATGCAGCTCGGCCTAACCCTCGGGAGACAATCATGAAGTTACGCGAATACGAGGCAAAGAACGTGCTGAAGGCAGCCGGAATCCCGGTCCCGACCGGCGTTCTGATCCGGTCCGCGGATGACTTGGTCCCGCATCTCGATATGCTGGGGAATGCCTTTGTTTTGAAGGCACAGGTGGATGTCGGCGGCAGGGGAAAGGCCGGCGGGATCCTGATGGCCGACAAGGCAACCGGTGCGAAGCTGGCACAGGAACTTTTTGGCAGGTCGATCAAGGGCCTGCCGGTGAACGAGATCCTTGCCGAGCAGCGGCTTGACATCAGGCACGAATATTATCTCTCGATCACGATCGACCGGTCGAGCCGGCGCCCGCTCATCCTCTTCACGGAAGCCGGCGGGATCGAGATCGAGGTAACAGCGCAGGAGCACCCGGAGCTGATCCGGAAGGTTGTGGCAAACCCCCTGATGCGTGACCTTCCCCCGTTCCTGATCCGCGAGCTGATTGGCACGGCCCCAAAAGAGATCGGCCCGGTCATCAACAAGCTCTACCGCATCTTCATCGAGAAGGATGCCCTCCTTGCCGAGATCAACCCGCTGGTAGCAACCCCGACCAGGATCGTTGCGGCTGATGCCAAGATCATCGTGGACGACAATGCCCTCGGGCGCCAGGGCATCACCGTCAACCGCGATCTCTCGGAACGCGAGCGGGAGGCAGAGAAGCACGGGTTCTCGTACGTGGAGCTGGACGGCGCCATCGGCGTGATCGGCAACGGCGCCGGCCTCACGATGGCAACCCTCGACCTGATCGAGCATTACGGCGGGAAGGCGGCAAACTTTCTCGATGTCGGTGGCGGGGCCGAGAACGAGCGGGTGATGCACGCGGTCCGGCTGGTGGCAAGCGTGCCGGCGGTAAAAGTCATTGTCGTGAATCTCCTTGGCGGGATCACGAAGTGCGATGAGGTGGCAAAGGGCATCATCGCTGCCGGTATCCCCCAGAAGGTGATCGTCCGGCTCGCCGGCACGAACGAGGCGGAGGGCCGCAGGCTTCTCACCGAGAAGGGCTACGAGATGCTGGACACGATGGATCTCGTAGTGAAGAAGGCCGTGGAGGTGACCGCATGATCTACGGTGACAAGAAGACCGGCATCCTCGTGCAGGGCGCCACCGGCAAGCAGGGCGAGTTCCATATCGGTCTGATGAACGCGTATGCCCGGCAGGTGGGCGGTCGCGGTGTCGTTGCCGGCGTCACGCCCGGCAAGGCCGGCCAGACCGTGCACGATGTCCCGGTGTACAACACCGTGAAGGACGCGATGAAGGAGCACGATATCGGCGCCTCTGTAATCTTCGTCCCCGCCGGCGCTGCGGCCGACGCGATCATGGAGGAAGCGAGCGCCGGGATCGAGACTATCGTCTGCATCACCGAGCACATCCCGGTGCAGGACACGATGAAGGCACTCGCGTATGCAGAGATGGAGGGCGCCAGCGTGATCGGCCCGAACTGTCCCGGCTTCCTCTCGCCCGGCGAACTGAAACTCGGCATCATGCCCTCGAACCTCTTCCTGCACGGGAACGTGGGTGTCATCTCCCGGTCGGGTACGCTCACCTACGAGGTCGTGGACGAACTCACCCGGGCCGGCATCGGCCAGAGCACGGTGGTCGGGATCGGCGGCGACCCGGTGATCGGCCAGACCTTCGTGGACGTGCTGGAGCGGTTCGAACACGATTCGCAGACCAAGGCAGTGGTCCTGATCGGGGAGGTGGGCGGCAATCTTGAAGAGGAAGGGGCAAAGGCAACCGATCTCCCGATCGTCTCCTACATTGCTGGAATCTCCGCACCCCCCGACAAGCGGATGGGCCATGCCGGTGCCATCGTGGAGGGTGGCGAAGGGGATGCCCGGTCCAAGATCGCACGGCTCAAAAAGCGCGGTGTGCCGGTGGCAGCCCGGGTCTCCGAGATCCCGGAGATGGTCAGGAACCTGTTCCGGAATTACTGTTAACTCCCCGTTCTTTTTTTCTGCAGCCATCAGTACAGCATATCGTCCGGACAGATCCCATGCCCGATCGTACCTGGTACCCAAGAGGCGGATTTATGAACCATAAACGATGACGATCTGTGCATACGACAGACACATGTCAACGCCGTGTTCGGTTTCCCGATCTCCAGCCCTATCTGCTGTGAGGTGACCGGAGCCCTGATGCAGAAGGTACCTCTATGATCCTCCAGTTCACCCTCCCCATCCTTTTTTTATTGATCTGTGGCATGGTGTCCGTTGGTCTCACCATTCTTGCCTGGAACAACCGCTCCCTGCCCATGGCAAAACTGTTCGTCATGCTTATGGCAGCCGAGACGGTCTGGATCTTCGGGTCTGCATTCGAGCTGATGAGTACCGATCTCTCGCTGGTCCTCTTCTTCAACAATATCGAATACCCGGCCATGATGATGGTGATGATCTCGTGGATCTTCATAGCGCTGGCTCATACCGGCCGGGAACACTACCTCACCACAAAGACCATCCCGCTCTTTTTCATCGTCCCTGCACTGGTCTGTATCTTTGTCGTGACCAACCCCTGGCACTATCTCTACTATACGGGGTTCCACCCCGTAGTTGTCGGCGGTATCACCGTCTGGGTCTATGAGCACGGGCCACTCTTCTGGGTCATGTTCGCGTACAACTACGCTGTTGGCATTGCCGCCCTTGTCCTGACGGCACACCAGCTCACCTCCAGGAATGATCTTTACCGTCGCCAGACACTCCTTCTCCTCGGTGCAGCCTCAATTCCCGTGCTCTTCAACCTGGCCTATGTCTTCCGCATCAACCCGTTCCCTGAATACGACCTGACCCAGATCGCCTTTCTCTTGACCGGCCTCGTGCTCGGTGTCGGTCTCCTCAGGTACCAGCTCTTCTCTGCAGCTCCGGTCGCCTACTCGCGGGTCTTTGCCACCATCCATGACGGAGTGATCGTCATCAACAGCCAGTTCAGGGTCGTCGATCTCAACCCGGCTGCAGAACGGATCACCGCAACGAAGGCACACCAGGTTGTTGGCCGGGACCTGGTATCGCTGGTCCCGGAAGTTTCTGCGATCCTGGATACGACGGTTCCGGTTCAGGGGATTTGGGAGGGGGAGATCCTGCTCAATGGGGAAGACCAGCCCCGGTACTATGATGTTTTGTGCACTCCCCTGGAGGAGCGGGGGACCGGTTCGGCGGGATACCTCTGCATCTTCCGGAATGTGACGGCCCGCAAGGAGGCGGAACTCTCGCTCGTGACGGCCAACAAGAAGATCAACCTTTTGACGAAGATCACCCGCCACGATCTCGAAAACCAGCTGATGATCATGTACGGCTATATTGGTCTTCTGAAAAAATCGCCCCTCTCTTCTGCCCAACAGGAGTACCTGACCCGGCAGGAGGCGGCGGTGAACGTGATGCGGGAGCATGTCGAGTTCACCCGGAAATACCAGCAGCTTGGAGCCCAGGCACCGGTCTGGCAGCAGGCTGACGCCGTGATCCGGAAAGCCAAATCGCAGGTCTTCTTAAACACGGTCAGCTTTACCTGCGATGTCGAACCTGTTGAGATCCTGGCCGACCCGATGCTGGAACGGGTTTTTCACAACCTGCTGGATAATGCCGTCAGATACGGGGGAGACTCGTTGACGCGGATCTCTGTTACATCCCACCGGGACGGTGCAGCATTTGTTGTTGTAATAGCGGATGATGGGGCGGGGATCTCCAAGGACGATCGGCCCCGGCTGTTCGAACAAGGGTTTGGGAAGCACACGGGCCTCGGGCTCTTCCTCTCACGCGAGATCCTCGCAATCACGGATATCACGATCGACCAGACCGGGACACCTGGACGCGGGGCACGGTTCGAGATTCGTGTTCCTCACGGGAAATTCCGGCACGCACTATAACGCCGGTTCTTCGCTCCGGTGCGGCTCTTTGCTCCGGTGCTCGACATATTCCACGATCAGCCCGTCAGGATGGCGGACCGTCATGGCGATCCCGGTCGGTACCTGCTGGGGGGAGCGCAGGACTGTTCCGCCGTTTGCAATCAGAAACTGGAGGTACTCTTCCACCGAGTCCACAAGGAATGTTGCGTTTGTTGCCCGGACCGGCCGGAGCGCCGCATCCTTGCCGGCGATGAGCAACAGGTCCCCCACCTGTGCCAGCTCAAGGCCCGCGGCCGGCATGGAAAACCGGAGCGCAGCTCTTTTCCCGGTGAGGCGCTCATAAAACCGTATTGTATTGTCAAGGTCATTGACGCAGACACGGGTCAAAGTCCTGAGGATCATAATGGTCAGGAATGTTGGATGAGATCCAATTAAAATCCAGCGGCAGACCGGCGTATCGCGGTGGAGGTAAAACCGAAACGTCTCCCGGTGCGGACGGGCCCCGCCCTGCATGGCCCGCAGGTTACCCCCCTGGTTCCATCAGGGAAAATCTCGTTTTAAGGATATCCCGGATCCGGTCATGGGCACCATGTCCCACGGGAACCGTTATACGGATCGCCGGTCAATGGATCCGGCGCTGATACCCCCATGGCCCACCCCCAGTATCTACCCATTGCCCCTGAACTGTTCGCACATGCCTGCGATACGGTCAGTACCCGCGTCTCGCAGCTCCCGTTTTTGAGAGGCGGCGTGCAGGTGACCGGGGAACTCGTCGGGGTTGTCATGGAGTGTTTGAACGCCGAGCCCACCCGGGCCCTTGCCCTCTCCACGCCCAAGGGGGTTGATTCGAGTGTTGCCCGGGGGCTCGACCTCATCCTTGAAGAGCGGCTGGATCTTTCGGGAAAGACCGTTGTTCCGGTGATTACGGAAGTGTTGTGCAGTGCCGGCATCACGGAGATGACGGAGATTGCCGACCGCCAGATACGCAAAACCCGGAGAGCCGTCCACCTGCTCTCCCCGTGGACCTGGCATATCGCTTCAACGATGGCCCCGTCGGTCCGGCTCGGGGGCACGGGCGCGGATACCGGCGCGTCCCTCTCGTGGCTCGACACCTGCCCCATCTGCCGGACCGGGATCCTCGAACGGGTGACGGGTAAACAACTCTTCGGCATCCCCCACACGGATTTTATCATCGAATGTTCCCACTGCGGTGCCAAGTTCATCCCGGTCGGACCCGCATTCCGGCTGGTCTCGATTGCAAAGATCCGCGACCCGCTCTGGAAGAGGTACCTGGACAAGACGAACACCCCGGAGATCTGGGCAACCATTGCCCGGGGGCCCGGCAGCGGTACGATACAGAGCAGTTCCCGCAGCAGCGCCCCGCAACCGGGGGTTTCAACGACAAAACCCGCCGGCCATGAACTTGCCCGGCAGGTTTTGGCCCCCGCGTCTGTCACGGTCACGGCCTTACAGGACGGATCCCTTGCGATCCCGCTTCCCGGAAAAAACCTGTACTTCCGGCCGATCCCCCTGAAATTTACCGGGGGGGCGAAAGAGGATACCTTCACCCGAATCCAGAAACCGCTGGAAGAGGTACTGCAGGAGCCGGCCTTTGAGCACCTGCGTGACCCGGTGAATGCCAAGTACTCGCGGTACCTGCCCATGAAGACCGGCCTGTTCTTAGGCCACCTCAAGGAGCGGTTCGACCCGTTCTACCGTGCGTTCCTCAACCCGTACGGGGACGAGAAGTTCGGGTCGTTCCGTGCAGGGGATTCAAAGGAGACCGAGAAGAGGGGCGTAGTGATCGTGGCCGTGAACCGGGGTCTCTACCATGTCGCAGACTCCGCTGAGCCTCTCTATCTCACCATCAACAATTATTTCGGGAGGATTGGGCCGGATGACTGCCTCCTCTTTGGGGATCCGGCCCGGTGCCGCGTCAATGCTCTCCTGTCCAACAACCAGACCGAGGCAGGGCTCTTCTTTTACTCATCAGAGCGGGAAGCGGATCGCCTCACCCTTGTACAGGCTGTGGACAAATTAATCCGGCCCAACGCCTGAACCGGGCCGGAGAGCGGATCGATGCTGATCAGAGTATTTTTCATATCTGATGAGAACATTATAGTTATAAAGTCCGGATACCGTAATAACGGAGTTCACCCATGAAATGTCCTCACTGCGGGATGAATATACGCGATGAAGTTACCGAATGCGGCTACTGCGGCGGTAAGATTACCAGGCGCCCGAAGCGGCAGGAGGCCGGTCCGGTCCGGTTCACCGACAGTACCGGTGCCGCAAGCCAGAACGGAAGCCAGCGTTCAGGGGAGGGGGGTGAACCCGGGTCAGAAGATGAGGAAGAGGGAGGGCTCTCGGCCATCCTCCAGCAGGGCGAGCAGGTGCTGATTGGCGCCCTCAACGTCTCGGTCAAGAAGTTCTTCTTCCATGCCTACCTGACCAACAAACGCATCTTTTTGATTGATACGCAGGAGAAGAAACTCAAGGTCACGGCAAAGGATGTGTCACGGGACACGATCGTTGGCAACATCGTGGAATTCTCTGAGAGTTCGGACCCGGTCCTTGTCCTCTCCATCAAATCCGGTGATGACGATATCAAGACCATGAAACTGGTCTTTACCCAGAACGGGATGGACCGGTCAAGAGAGATCGATGAGTGGATCACCCTGCTCAGCGGTGAAGAGACCAAAAAGCCCGCCCGGAGACCTGCCGTTGAGTCCCGCGAGCCGGAACCAGAGCCGGAGTACGAACCTGACGAAGAACCGGCACCCGTGATGCCGGAGCGACCCCGGCGCCAGCAGGAGATCCGGCCTGCACGAAAACCGTTCAAGGATCACGAACGGCAGCCCCCGGTAAAACGCCTGCTCACAACCTATACGGTACCGGAAGAGGAGGAGCCGCAACGGGAAGAGGAAGCCCCGCTTCCTCCCCGGAAGGCCCCGGTCCGGCAGATCGTGAAGACCGGGTGGGAGATCCCGCCCACCGAAGCGCCTGAAGCGCCTGAGAGTATTCCCGTACGCAAACCCGAGGTGCAGTCTGCCATGAAGGTGGCGATGAAGGGTGCGATCCGGCAGACCGCCCACCAGCCGCTCCAGACAATCAAAAAGACAATTATCGAGACACCCGCCCGTCCTGCCGTAACCTATGAGCCGGAGCCCGGGCAGGTTTCGCAGCGGCGCCCGATCGTGCAGGAGAGAACCACGGAGGCTAAGGTTCATGAGGAGATGGCAGAGGCGCCTGAGAACTCCCCCCAGTTCTGCCACAACTGCGGCAAGAAACTGCCGCATTCCGCCAACTTCTGCCCGGGCTGCGGCACCAAACTGAGCATGAACCGGACCAACCCGCATACCCGCACCACCCCGTCCAGGAAAGCCACGAGAACGGATCCCCCGGGCCAGGAGCACCGGCCCGTTGTGGATACCCGGGATGAGGAAGAGGTTGAAGAAGAGCGCTCGGTCACCCCGGCACGGCCTCCGGTACGAAAGGCCCCCAAAGGCAGCGAGATGACCATCCTGCATAAATTTTTACGCAGGTAATCGGTCGCCTGCCGGCTCTCTCTTTTTCTCGTTCCTCCTTCGGAATACGTGACCGCGTCGGCGATCACGGGGTTCAGTATCTCCCGAGCATACCACGTTCCGTGCGTAGCCCGGTTATTACCTTAAGTAATAATAGGGGCGGCAACAATTGCATTATTAGAAATGGTTATATGACTTTCCGAGCTTTGTAATACTACAAGTGTCACGAGGATCCCCATGAAGAGAAATATCCAGATCGAAGCACTGAACCAGATTCCTTTGGAACGACAGAACATTGAACTTGTGGAACGCAAATGCCTCGGCCACCCTGACAGCCTTGCTGACGGGATTGCCGAGTCCATCAGCCACTCGCTGTGCAAGGCCTACCTTGACGAATTCGGGGTTGTTCTGCACCACAACACCGACCAGGGAGAGGTTGTTGCCGGGGAATCCTGCCCCAAGTTCGGTGGCGGCCGGATCATCCGCCCCATCTTCATCCTGCTCGACGGCCGTGCCACCAAGCAGTTCAACGGGATCACCATGCCCACGGATGCCATCGCGGTCGAGGCTGCCCACAACTACCTCCACAAGATCCTTCCCGAGCTGAACCTCAACCGGGAGGTCATCATCGACTCCCGTCTCGGCACCGGTTCCACCGACCTGCGCGATGTCTTCAAGCCCAGCTCGGGCAAGACCCCGCGCTCGAACGACACCTCGTTTGGTGTCGGTCACGCCCCCTTCTCGGATGTCGAGAACATCATCCTGAACGCATCCAACTTCATCGACACCAAGCTCCGGAAGAAGTACCCGGCCATCGGCCAGGACATCAAGATCATGGGTCTCCGCGAAAAGGACACCATCACCCTCACGATCGCCTGCGCCATCGTTGACAAGTACTGTGCAGACATCAAGGAGTACCAGGAATACATGGGGATCTTGCAGGAGCAGATCACCACGGTCGCCAAGAAGAGCACAAAGCGGAAAGTCACGGTCCACGTCAACACCGCGGACGACATCAAGAAGAAGAGTGTCTTTTTGACGGTGACCGGAACATCTGCCGAGATGGGCGATGACGGTTCGGTGGGCCGGGGCAACCGCTGCAACGGGCTCATCACCCCCAACCGCCCGATGAGTATGGAAGCAACGAGCGGCAAGAACCCGATCAACCACATCGGCAAGATCTACAACCTGCTCTCCACGCATATCGCCCGCGAGTGCGTGACCAAGGTTGACGGCATCGAAGAGATGTACGTCCGGCTCCTCTCCCAGATCGGAAAACCGATCGACTACCCGCTCGTGGCAAGCGTCCAGCTTTTGCCCAAGGCCGGTGTCTCGTTCAAGGAAGTCAATGCCGAGGTTCGTGAGATCGTGGATGACCAGCTGGCAAATGTGACCAGCATCACCGAAAAGGTAATCGAAGGCAAGCTCAAGACCTTCTGATGCGCAATATGGCAAGACCCGCCAAGACCCCCAAGAGATCCTCCGGCACCCCCCCTTTTTCTGAAGTAGTGCGGCTGGCAATCCCGAACAAGGGCCGCATTGCCGCCCCGATCACGGAACTGGTTGAGAAGAGCGGGCTCCACCTGGCCGAGACCAGCGAACGGCGTTTGATCACCAAAACCCTCGACCCTCATGTCGAGATCCTCTTTGCCCGCCCGGTGGATATCCCGGAGTACGTGGCAACGGGAGCAGCAGACCTTGGCATCACCGGCCATGACATGGTGGTGGAGCGAAAGGCTGATGTCGCGGAACTCCTCGACCTCCAGTTCGGCAAGGCAAAACTGGTTCTTGCCGTGCACGAAGACTCGGGTATATCCTCGGTAAAGCAGTTGGCCGGCAAGAAAGTGGCCACCGAATTTCCGGTGATCGCCCGTTCATTTTTTACCCGGCACAAGGTGAAGGTCGAGATCGTCCAGGTGGGTGGCGCCTGCGAGGCAACACCCCAGCTCGGGATCGCTGATGCGATCATCGATCTCTCCAGCTCGGGAACGACCCTGAAGACCAACCGGCTCCGGGTGCTGGAGGACGTGCTCACCACCTCCACCCACCTGATTGCAAACCATGCATCACTCACAAGCAAGAAGGAGAAGATCGAGGAGATCCACCTTGCGCTGGAGAGCGTGATCCGGGCCAAAGGCCAGTGTTACCTGATGATGAACGTGAAACGTTCCTCGCTCGACACGGTGAAGAAGGTGCTGCCCGGGCTCTCCGGCCCGACCGTGATGGACGTGGCCTCGTCCGAGGGTCTCGTCGCGGTTCACGCGGTGGTCAGCGAGGAGCGGGTCTATACGCTCATCAACCAGCTCAGGCGGGCCGGGGCAAAAGACATCCTGGTCATGGCCATCCAGCGGATGATCCGCTGAAACGGGAGTGGGCATGAAGATCTTTCCCGCTGTCGATATCCTTTCGGGCCGGTGCGTCCAGCTGGTGCAGGGAAAGCGGGAGAGTGCGACCGCGTATGGCGATCCCCTTGCCTGCGCCACCCGCTGGCTGGATGAAGGTGCGGAAGCGCTCCACATCATCAACCTCGACGGTGCGTTTGGTAGTTCCGGCAAAAATGCGGAACTGATCGATGAGCTGGTGAAGAAGACCGGCGTTGAGATCGAACTGGGCGGGGGTATCCGTTCGGTGGAGGATGCGGCCCGCTGGCTGGAGACCGGGGTGTCCCGGGTGATCATCTCCACGCTTGCCACCCAGCAGCCCGACTGTATCCGGCAGCTGGCTGACGAGTTCGGGAGCGAACGGGTGATGGCCGGCGTGGATGCCAAGGGTGGCCAGATCGCGGTCCACGGCTGGCAAAAGACGGCCGGCGATTATATCGGCTGGGCACAGAAGTTCGAGGAACTCGGCGCCGGTTCGCTGCTGTACACGAATGTGGATGTCGAGGGGCTCCAGCAGGGGGTACGGTTTGCGCCGGTCAAAGACCTGATCGAGAGCGTGAAGATCCCCGTGGTTGTTGCCGGGGGGGTCTCGTCCCGGTCGGATGTTTGCGGCCTGAAGGAGGCCGGTGCCTGGGGAGCGGTGCTCGGCTCCTCCCTGTACAGCGGGAAGATTTCAATCAGGGATGCATTGGAGGTATGTGTATGAGATCTGCGGAAGTGAAACGGGAGACGAAAGAGACGAAGATTGCACTCCGGATCAGCCCGGACGGGACCGGGAAGGTGACGGTGGAGAGCGGCGTGCCGTTCTTTGACCACATGCTGATGGCGCTCGCAAGGCACGGGGGATTTGACTTCACCGTAACGGCAAAGGGCGACCTTGAGGTGGACTGCCACCACACGATCGAGGACATCGGGATCGTGCTTGGTGAAGCACTCCGCCAGGTGATCGGTGACGGCAAGGGCATCAAGCGGTTCTCGCATGCGATCATCCCGATGGACGAGTCGCTGGCACAGGTGGCGCTCGACTGCGGGGGCCGGGGGTACCTGGTCTGGCACGGCACGTTCGGCAACAAGGCCGTGGGCTCGATCCCCTCCGACATCTTCGAGCATTTCTTCTACTCGGTCTGCACCCGGGCCGGGATCACGGCGCATATCACGTTTGCCGGCAAGAACGATCACCACCAGTGCGAGGCAGCGTTCAAGGCATTCGGGATCGCCCTTGGGGATGCCCTCTCCATCAGCGGCGACAAAAAGGCAGTCCGCAGCACCAAAGGGAAGTTCTGATTTTTTCTTTTTCAGTTTTAATTATTCTTTTTTTACCGGTTAATACCCGGTCGCGTAATAGTACCCGTCCTCTTCCTTCACGTGCACCGGCACCTCAAAGAGCCGGCCGATGTGCTGGTCGGTGAGGAGATCCTCTTTTCTCCCGTCCTCAACAAATCTCCCGTTCTTCATGAGAATGACCCGGCCGATCTCCGGGATGATATCCGGCAGGCTGTGGGTGACAAGGATGATGCCGGTGCCGGACCGGGCGATCTTCCGGATGGTCTGGCGGAACGTGTGGAGGGCATGGAGATCGAGGCTGTTGGTGGGTTCGTCAAGGATCAAAACCTTCGGGTCATGCACCATCGCCCGCCCGATCAAAAACTTCCGGGACTCTCCCGAGGACATTTCGTTCATGGACCGGTCAGCGATATGACCGATCTCAAGGAATGCAATGATCTCATCGGCCTTCCGGTTCATCGCCGGTTTAATCTCGCGGTTGAAGAGCCCGATGCTGGAGAAGAACCCGGAGAGGACGACTTCCCGGCCGGTGATCCCGCGGGTGAACGTGTACTGGAGGTCGTTTGAGACGATCCCGAACGCCGACCGTAAGGAAAAGACATCGCAAGTCTCCTTCCCGCAGATCCGGAACGTAACCTCGCCGCAGTCGAGCCGGGGATAGAACTCCCGCATGATCGTCTTGATGAACGAGGATTTTCCCGCCCCGTTCGGCCCGAGGATCGCGACATGCTCGCCCTCCCGGATCGTGACCGAGATGGTATCGAGCACCTGCTTCTCCCCGTTGTACACGGTGACGTTCTCGAACTCCAGAAACGGGGCAGCCGGATTCTTATGCACCTGTGCGGGGGGATACTGCTGATCGGTCATTGGAACACGCATCCTGTCAGATCGCCCGGGCGACCTGGATCGTATACATCGCCGCCCCGGACTCGTCCCGGCCCGCAACGAGCGATCCTCCGGCCCGTTCAGACAGACCGTACAGGAATCGCCTGCACCGCCCGGTCTCCGCACACGCGGTCACGGCATTGCCGGTGATCGTGAGCTGCGCCGTGGTCTCGGTTGTTCTCACCTCTGCCTGGATGGTGTCGGAGCCGGTACCAACCAGGTCTTCGAGCACATACGTGATGAGGTCGCAGAAGAGATCCCGGTCAAGCACGACCGGCAGGTGCTCGGGTTTTCCTAAAATTGAGAATCTTACATCTTCCAGGAGCGGCCGTGCCCCGATCCGGGCTATCAGGATCGCCCTGAAGGCCTCGTCATCATCCGCTGAGGAGAGCACGTCGTCATCTGAACAGGCGGGAATGGTGCATCCCGCAACGAGGACATCCAGCAGTGCGGACAGGTCAACCGGGGCGATCTCCCTGGGGGGAGTATACCCACGGAACATCGTGGTAAAGTCGGAGAGCAGCCGTTCTGCCCGGCGGATCATGCCCGGGTCGATGATTTGGGAGAGGTCGGACTTGTTGAAGGTCTGCTCCAGCTTCCCGATCACCTGCCCGGCCTTCAAAGCCAGGTGAACCGAGAGGTTCTCTCCCCGGTGGTGCTCTTCGGCAAAAACCCGGAACGCGTCCAGCAGTTCGTCAACCTTGTCGCCGTTCATCAGGGCACGGGCATCCTCTGCGATCCCGGCCTCCCCCAGTTCCGAGAGGACATAGGCAACATAGTCCAGCCGGCCGGCCATAATCGTGAAGAGTTCGTTCACCTCCTCCATGCAGTCCTCGGCATAAACCGCAGCGGCGGTGGCACGCTCCCGGTTGAACTCGGCAATGTCAGAGAGGGTGAGGGCATCTCTCTTCACCAGGATCAGCATGGATGCCGCATTCGCTGGGGTGATCGGCCGGCCATGCCCCGGGCAGATGATCGTGATTCCCTCGCCTGTAAGGAGCGGCTCCATCGCGGTGAGTGAACCGACGAGTGCCTCCTGTGACCAGCCCGCGAGACCGGCAACCCCGGGATTTGCGGCAAAGAGGAGGTCCCCGATAAAGAAGATGCTGCCGATCCTGATGCAGACGGAATCCGGGCTGTGGCCGGGCGTGTGGTAACAGTCCACCGCAAGCGAGGCCCCGATCAGGATGCGTTCATGGGCGGCCTGATGCCCGTTCGGATCTTCCGCTAAGCGGGTGATTACGAGTCGGCCCCCGTTTGCCGGGCGAAGTTCAACCGGGATGTCGGCCTGATCCGTTCGCGTGGAGGCAAAGAGGTGGACTCCGACATGGATCGGGGGAATTGAGAGGTTGAACATATCCGCCTGCGTCAGGAAGCGGTCGCCGCGTTCGAGTGCCTGTGCCCCCTCTTCCTGCACCAGTAAGACGGCGGTATTCGGGTACGCAAAGGCCGGGACATCCCGCACGCCGTTGAAATGGTCGATATGGGCATGGGTGAGGAGGACAAAGACCGAACGGTCCCGTTCAGCACGGCATCCGGCAATGATCTCTGCCAGCATCTCAGCCTGATCCGTAAGGCCGCCCGGGTCAATCACCAGGATAACGTCCGGTGTCCGGATCAAAAACGAGTTGGAAGAGATGACATCGACTTTCCGGATATAAGGATAAATCTCTGCACCGGCAGCACCCGGTAGTGGCTGCCAGGTGGAAGGAACCAGCTGGTCATTACCAGCCGGCAAGCGCCTCTCCCTCAGACGGATAGATCGAGAAGATAGAGGTGAATCCCGCAAGTTTGAGGATCTTATACACTTCGGGCGAGAGCCCGCAGAGGGCGAACTTGTCGTCCGGGCTTTTGAGTTTCTTGGCGGTGGCAAGGAGCACCCTGAGGCCGCCGCTGCTGATATACGCGACGCCGGCAAAGTTCAGCAAAACTTTCCGGTGGCCCTGTTCGATCTCCTTATTGATGGTCTGTTCGAGTTCCGGTGCCGTGGCCGTGTCGATCCTCCCGCTGATCGCCAGGATCGTAGCGGTGGTATTATTGGCTGATGTAATCTCCACGATGATCCCCCATACAGTCCTTTTGGTGTATGATGTCACGTCCAATGTCAGTGTTTAAAAATGATAAGCATATCTCCCTGTGATCTGAAGGGTGTGGCAGACTTTTATGTGCCCCGGGGAGTAATGCGTACTAAGATCCTATGGATACTACCCTCCCCGTTTCCCTGATCAGGCTTCTTTCGGTGATGTGCGTCATCATCGTGGCTGCGTACCTGCTCAGGGGGAGCCGGATCCTGCCGGAGATCCCACACTGCCATACGGCCTTAACGGACCGGATCCCGACGATCGTTACGGTGATGTAAGATGCCCGCCCCCTCGTTTTCGTACAGGATTCCTGCAAATCTGGAGGAGATTGCGAAACTCTCGGAGCGGCTCGAGGCCGCGATGCTTGCCGGGCACTTTTCTGAGGGGGATATTTTTGATACCCAGCTGGCCGTTGAAGAGTCGGTGACCAATATTATCATGCACGGGTACGGTGAGGCCGGCGGCGAGATCGCGGTGGTTATATGGGTGGATCCAGGTCAGATCACGATCGAGCTTGCAGACCGGGCCACCCCGTTCGATCCGCTCTCGCTGCCCGAGCCCGATCTTGAAGCGGATATCGACGACCGGCAGATCGGCGGTCTGGGGATCTTCCTGACCCGGAAGCTCATGAACGCGGTCACCTATCGCTACGAAGACGGGCAGAATATCTTAACGATGGTAAAAAAGAAGTCGGCGTAACCAGCGCTTCACGGTTCCTTTATGATATTCTGGATGTACGCGATGCCGATCTTGGCCCGGCGCACGCGGGTTGCATCGAGCAGGTGGCGCATATCAACAAATTCCCCGTCCGTAACGATCTTTTTTATCTGCGAGTTCAGGTCGAGCAGGGGATCGTAGGGAATATTCCGGAAGACTACGCCATGGTTGTGGAGATACTGCTCTCTTCCTGCGCCCGTGTTCAGCGGGTTTGCATAGTAGATTGATGAGATGATCTCGTCCGGTACCGCTGAGCGGTCCCCGGCAAGGTCGATACCCACGCCAAAACTCACCAGCGTATCGCCCTTGTAGGAGGCGCCCTTGTCGGATTCGATCCATTCGTGCGACCGGGCCGGTGACATGATCGATTCACCGGGGGCAAGCCCCGAACCGGCCACCGGGGATCTCCTGATCCCGGAACTGGCGAAGGAGGCGATGACACCCCACAGCGCAATGGCAATGACACCTTTGTACGAGGGGATACGCTCACGGGCCGAGGCGAAGATGATCCGGTAGATCTCGGCCATGCTCACGCCGCTGGGATCCGTTGCATCGAGCGTCACGTATTCGCTGAAGGGGCCGTCGAGCGTGATGTTGTAACCGGTGTAGACCGGCAGATCTCCTTTGGAGGTGTCGGTCGGGGTCATAAAGTCGGGCGAGCTGTTGCCGTCCGTGGGAAGCCAGACCATCGAACCGTGCAGCGTGATCATCTCGCCCAGCACGGGAAGGGCGTCCGTGGCATCTGCCCCGAGTGCGCCTAGACCCAGCGAATAGGTGACTTCAGAGAATTTTTTTGTCCGTATGTCGGCGGGGGTGATGGTTGCGTGGAGCACTTTTTCGAGTTCTCCCGTGACCCGGAGGACCGGTGCCGCAACTTTTAACCCGGGCTCGATCGTCATGGTGACACCGTCACCGATGATCTTCTTGTGGAAGATCTCGTTGAAGAGCGAGGGGTTCTTCCGCTTTTTGCCAATGTCCGCGACCGCCTCGTCTGTTGTCGGGTAGATCGTAAAGATCGCAAGGAACCCCGCCATCTCGAGGACTTTTGTGGGGTATTCCCCGACCGAGGCAAGGACAAATTTTCCGCTCCGGCGCTTGAACTCCTTGGCGAGACTGTTGAAGAGCCGGATCCCGCCGCTGCTCAGGTAGTTTGTTCCGGTCATGTCGATGACGAGTTCTTTGTCATCGTCATGGAGTGCGTCCTTCACCCACGTGTCAAGCTGCTGCGCCCCGAAGGCGTCGAGCCGCCCGGTGATAAAAAACACGAGCACGCCATCTCTTCTCTCGCTTCTGGCTTCCATGATTGATCGTTCCCGTTTGAATTATTGTATCCGTCGGGTTTTAAGGTTGGGGTCATCTGCGCGAGCGACCGCCGGACGGGGGCACTGGCATTTGTTATCTTTATATCTCTCAAACCCACACCGGATCCATGGATCTTTCATCTGTGAAGCGGGGCGTGACGCTGATTTTCGTGCTCCTCTGCGCCATCCTCGTTGCCAACTGGATCTCGAATGTGCTGATGAGTGTGATCGGGCTCACGGGTATTCCCGGGTTCATTGCCGGGTTTGTCATCTATGCAGCCCTCTTCTTTGGTATCCTGTACCTCTTCGAGCGGTTCGGTGGGATCAAGGTCTTCAATTTCTTCAGTACGCGGTGAATGTTCTTCCATTGCCGGTGCCGGGAGAAGATCCGCAGCGGCACCTGCATTCTGCCCGACTCTTTTTCCGGTACAGGGCCGGACAGGATTCCCCGTGCATGAAGTGTTGCCCGGAACCTTGGCAGGGTTCCGGTACTTCCATATCGATGAGGTGCCGGATTACCGCAGATCTCTTTGTTACAATACGGTAAACGGCAGAGCGTATCTCCGGGAACCGGGTCGGGTTTACGGTTTGATCGCCCTGCACAAACCCCTCGTCCGGAACTCGTGAGCAGACCCCGGCAGGGACCTGTCGATTCGGTTGAAGGAACCGTGAAGAAACCCGACACATTTATGCAAAAACATGTGCAATTTCTAGAGCACCAGGGTACTCTGTTATGGACTTCTCACTTCTCACCCAGCTCAATGTTCTGCTGCAACTGATGTGCGTCATCATTGTCGCCGCCTACCTTCTGACCCGGAGCCGGATCTTCCCCGAGATCCTGGACGGTCATGCGACCATCACGACCCAGATTATCCTCGTCATTCTCTTTGGCGCCCTCTCCGTGTATGGCACGGTCAGCGGCATCGACTTTTTGGGATCGGTTGTGAACGTCCGCGACCTCGGGCCCATGCTGGCCGGCCTGCTCGCCGGCCCGTGGGTGGGTATCGGTGCGGGCCTGATCGGTGCTGCCTACCGGTTCAGCATGGGCGGGCTCACGGTCTACTCCTGCTCGGTCACTGCGGTCTTTGCCGGCCTCTTTGGCGGGCTTATCTGGCTGTACTGCAAGAAGAGATTTGCCGGCTGGAAGATCGCCGTGCTCTTTGCCATCCTGATGGAAGTCTTCCACATGCTGCTCACGCTCCTCATCGCCCGCCCGTTCGATCAGGCCCTTATCGTGGTCGAGCGGGTGTACATCCCGATGATCCTTGCCCATGCCATCGGCATGTATGTCTTCTGCGTGATGGTCGAGAATATCCGGCATGAGCGGAAGCTGCAGGCCGAGCGCGACACGCTGATGAGGACGAAAGAGAATTATTGATCACGCGGAATTTTTTTAAAGAGAAAACGCCGAATGAACGAAGGAAGTCCGGTTCCACGGCGGAGACCGGATTATCCGGTGGGGGAGACTCGATCTCCCTTTTTTAAAAAAAGGGCGAATAGAGGTTTTCTGGCCCTTCTGATTCCGGATCGTATTGCAACAAAATTATTCAGAAAATGATTCAATAGTATCCATATTTTTTATGAGCCTGTTCAATGGGAAAAATATCATGGACCCTCACGATCCTGGCCTCGTGGTTAATGCTGTAATATGCCGTGTATGTGTGCGAGATATGGACCCGGTAAATGATGCCTCCGCCTCGTAACGTTATTTTTTCTTTATCGCCGTGATCTCCCGGAAACGGATCTTCCTCCAGCCGTTTTAGGGCGGTTTTGATTATTCGGCGTGATTTCTCGGGAAGGTGATTGATCTCTTCAGAAATCCTATCCCGTAAATTCACCTCAAAAGTCAATCCTTAATCTCCGACAGGGGCACATACGCTGAATCCGGCAGGCTCTCCCACATCTTCACATCTTCCTCCAGCCGACGCTTCTTTCGCTCCTCGATCATACCTGCAAGAAGATCCGTATAGGTCTGGCCTGCCTCCCGCATCTCTGCAAGATCCTTCCATACCGGCTCTGTTACGGGTATCCGCTTCACCGCTGATGCCATGATCACTCTGTAACCATTGTAAGTATGAATACTTTTGGCAGTTTTCAATGCTACCTCCTCTGGTGCCCGCTCTTTTTTGAGGCCGATCACCTTATTCATCATGAAATCCCGGGTTTTGAAGATTCCCGGCCAGGGCATCCCGATTTAACCTTACGTGCGCTTACAGTTCTTTTCTCTCAAAACTTTTTTGGATAGTGCCAACTCTCATCCCTCAAAAACCCCTTTTCTTTCAATCAGCCCCTACAATCACCCGATGGGGGGGGAGAAATGCCCACAGAAACGCACTACACGGCTCTCATTACATGATACCACGATATGACTAGAGGGATCATACTTTAAATTCACAGAATTGAAAAAAAAATTAATTCAAGTAATATTTATCATACCAAGGGTGGTGGTAGATTTGAACATTTAAGCAATAAGATTCCAAATCATCTGGTGTAAAAAAAAGATCGTTTACACAAAATGCAGTATTTCTTGAAATCAAAAGTATCTTTGCATCTGATATTGTGCATAGACTTAGATCTTCAGATCTCGGTAAAACTTTCTGACAATGTTGTTCTGCCGCGGTGATATTCTGGACGATAAGATTGATCATTTTTTCTTTATGTTCTGGTTTTAAAATGCATTTATCCGTGGAGGCATCGCGGGGTAAATTGGCTATGCATGAATCTTGAGCAGAGTCAATTCCCTGTTGTATTGTATCACGATCACTTAAGGGGCGGGATGTAGTTGGTATTGCTGTGGTTTTTTTATCAACTGGTGGTGAAGCCGTTGGAGCACTCGTTGATTGTGAACTGGCACATCCGCTCATAAAAACCATCCCGATAACCAAAATAACCTAAAACAAAGATTGCAATTATTTTTTCATTTTACAGACCTCAAATGCGCAATGGGCTACACACTATGAAATAGTTATCGATTTAAAGTTCATTCACAAGAATGTCTTCGTGAAATTATAGAAGTCGATAAATGATCATTTCCTGTAGTATTAATTGGTTCATTCAGACTGTCACTCAGGCTGTCTTTTCATTTGTCCCCTACACTATCCCATCAGCGCGGAGAAATGCCAACAAAACGCAATAGCGGGGTTGTTATTGGGGTTGCCGTGCGGCGCCCCCTACCGCATAAGTTCCGCTATTGAGAGAGTGGATAATAATCAAATTTAATTATTCATATCCCAATGGATGGTTATGGGGAAACTATACAGCGCTTCGGTCCATCTTCAAACAGTCGGAGAAGGCGAAAATACCAAAAATATGTGGTATTCGGAGATCAGAGATCGAAATCATGAGGTAATTTTTACTTCTCCTTTTTGTAATGACGAATCACAAGCCCGTTATGGTGTACAACTGTACTGCAAACTAAACGGTTTGAAGATGGAAAATATGTTTTAATTGGGTAATCGGGATCTGGAAAGTTGGAAAAAAGAGGTTGTTATAGATCCCCACCATTTAGGGAAAAAGACCCAAACGGAAATACCAGAAGCGACAACCAATATTTCCGAATAACCCCTGACAATAACACACCAACAACCAGAGCCCGCCAATAGCGCCCCTTATTCGCGTTCTGTTGGCACATCTCACGAGAGAAGGGGGTATCACACCCCGCATGTAAAAAACGGTTATTTCCCCGGTTCAATTATCCGATCCATATTGACGATTTCATATTGCCCGGTGCCGGGTTTTTTGATCCGGGCCGTAAAAAATTTCGGGAAAAATTTTTGAAATGCTGCGGGCTCTCAAATCCGAAGTTCGGCCGATGCCTCCCTTCAACTCGTTGAGGTTTGCAACCTCTCCGAATCCGAAGCACAAGTAGCCATCAGACTTCGAAGAAAAAATAAAAAATTCCGGAATTATTTTGAAATTTTTCCGGGAAATTTTCAGCACGAAAAAAACTTAAAAAAATCCGGCATCACACCGGCTTGTAGTGCCCCCACTTCCCGAGGGCCTCTTTCAGTTCCTTCGCCTTCTTAGCCTTCTCTTCGAGTGTCATCTGCTCCTGCCATGCCTCGATCGCCTGCATCGTTGCCCGTGCACCGGCCCGGGTCCCCTTCGGGTGCCCGTGGATGCCGCCCGAGACAAGGAGCACCATCTCGTTCCCGTAGATGTCCATCACGTCGGGAACAAGACCCGGGTGCAGGCCGCCCGATGAGACCGGGAACGCCGTCTTGATCTTGCCCCAGTCCTGTTCGAGCAGCATGCCCGGCACCGCCTTCGTCTTCTTCTCGCGCAAAAGATCGGCCAGCGCAACCGATTCGCGTCGGGAGCCGGTCAGCTTCCCGACCGCGGTCCCGGTATGGATCTGCGCGACCCCGATGAGCCGCATCAGTTTTGCCAGGAACTGCATCGAGATGCCGTGCTTCCTGTTCCGGGTAAACGTCGAGTGCATGGCCCGGTGGGCATGGATCGCAAGACCGAGATCCGAACAGTAGTCCCGCATCGTCATGGCACTCGCGGTTCCAGCGACAACGACATCGATCATGCAGTAGTTCCAGCCGCTCCCCGCGAGCAGGTCGGCTCGCTTCTTCATCGTCTCGACATCGGCCGTGATGTTGAGGAACGCGGACTTCACCTCACCCGTCTCCTTCTCGGCCTTGTCGCGGAGTTTCGTCAGGTACTTCACCCGGTCATCGAAGCGGTTGAACGAGGTCGAGGTCAGGTTCTCATCGTCTTTCACGAAATCGAAGCCGCCCATCCAGGTCTCGTACCCGACTTCCGCGTGCTCCTTTGCAGTAAAGCCGATCTTGGGCTTGGGCACGGCACCGGTGAGGGGGCGCTTAGTGACCTTCATCATCTTGCGGATCCCGGCATTCCCGAAGTGCGGGCCCTTGAAATGTTTCAGGTACGCGAGCGGCAGGGCCGCGTCGATCAACCGCAGGTTCTTCACCGCTTTCATGCCAAAGATGTTGCCCGCGATCCCGGAGAGGAGCTGCACGGCGTTGCCCTCCTCCCAGAGTTCGATCGGGTACGCGATCTTTGCCACATGCCCCTCGATCTCGAACGCGGTGGCCTGCAGGGCCTTCATCCGCGGCGGCATCGTAAAGAGCGTGGTCCACGTCCCGGTCGAGCTCTCCGATGCAATGCGGCCAACCGCTTCCTTCCCGCTGATCCCGGCAGCCGGTTCAAAGTAGTACAGGCAGACGATGTCGTTTTTTGCCGGCTCGTAGTTCAGGTCGATAAATTCCTTGTACCAGTCAATTGCCATAGTGTCCCTGTACCTTACAAGGCGATACCGGGTAAAAAAGGGTGCACACCGTTCCCGGACGCGCCATGTTTATGCTGGACATCCGCCCATATATGCAGGTAGAGCCGGGCCGGCCCTGAAACGGGCTGCCCGTAGTAATTTTCCGGCCATGAACGCACACGATCCGATTAAACGCCCCCCGGTGGTCCTAGTCCACGGCTGGAACAGCCATCCCGGCATCTGGAACAAACTCTCTCCCCGGCTTGTGAAGGAAGGAGTACCGGTCTGGCGATTTGATTTCTCCACGCTGCAACGCCCCACCATTCCGGCCGTGGCACAGGCCCTGGACGCGTACATCCTCACCCTGCGGGAAGCGTGCGGATATACCGGGGCCATTGATATTGTCTGCCACTCCCTCGGGACGTGTGCGGCCCGGTATTACCTGGAAGTGATGGATGGGCAGTCTGGTGCGGGGACGGTGCGAAAGCTCGTGGGGCTGGGTGCGCCCAACACCGGCTCGGCTTTGGCAGAACTCTTCTTTGACCCGGAGAAGGGGCCGGAGATCCGAAAAACGCTCGCCGGTATCTTTGTGCCCGTGGGATTCGATCCCGCAGCCGACCCGCTGGTCTGCGATGTGCGGTTTGAGAGTACCGTGATGCAGGATCTCACCGGCGCCGGCCTGAGAGCCGATATCGAATACCACGAGATCGTGACGAAAAATGACGGACAGGATCCGGCCTTCTTTCCCTGGTTCCACGGCAAAACCTGGGAACGCGACGACAGCGGCGCCTTCCATGCAAGCTTCTGCGGGGACGGGATCGTCTCGAACAAGGAATCTGCCCTGCCCGGCATTACGCCGGATCTCATCCCGTCAACCGGCCCGGGTGCCCTGCCGCACGTGCAGTACTGCCACATCCATATGCCAAGGAACCCGGTGGTCATGGACCATGTGCTCCGGACGCTCCACCACCCGTAAGTGAGGCCATACGGGCATAGCCCCACGGCTCCACCAAAAATAAAAAAAGCGGGACGGATATCCGAAAAATTATTTTCGTATGAAGATGCCTTTGATGACCGCGAGGATCCGGGCAAAGAACCCCAACGGCTCTGCCTCGGAAAGGGGTGCTGAAGGTTTGTGCATCAGGGGCACGCCCGGCCCGGTTAGGGAGGCAGGCACCGAGACCACCACGGGTTTTGGAATCTGTCGTCCCAGAGGTTTGACAGTACTCTCCGGCGCGGTGCGCTGAGTGCCACTCGACAGATAGTCCGGGGTTGTGGGATCGGCATGGGACGGGATGGGAATCCACGCAACCTGTTCTCTGTCGGCAGGTGCCGGGTCGGCGGGCAGGACCCCGGCCGGTTCCGGCAGGGGGGCAGGGTGAACCAGAACCGGGGCAGCATCGCGGAGTACCAGTGAGGGCGCATGATGCGCAGGTGCAGGAGCGGAAACCGGGATTGTCCGGGCCGGTACGGCCGTCTCTTTCTCTGGCACCGGCAGCGGGGATGCACTGTGAGGGGGAATTCCGGTGCCGGGGGAGTCACCGGGAACCGGTGCAGGGTTTTGTACACACTCTGCGGCACTATCCCCGGATCCGGCGGCCGGGCGTCCCGGCAGGGAATCAAGGAATTCCACCGTGAGACCGGTCCCGGTCAGGAGCTCGTCAAGCAGTGCCCGGCCGTTCCGGATCCGGTCTTCCAGCACCGTGCCCGGTATCGCCGGGCTGTGCGAAAGATTGTTCTGCAGGGTGGCAAGCAGGCTTCGATCCACCTCAAGATTCGCAGACCGGGTCACATAGGCATCGATCGTGACCGTGGGAAGGCCGGCCTGCTCAAGATAGCAGACGATCGCTTTGTTCCGCTGTTCGCGATCGAGAAGCGTCTCTATGGCAGTGATCAGCTCTTTCGGGCTCACGGGTTTAGTGAGCACCCCGCCAATCTGGGTCCGGTGTGCCTCGGCCTCCTCGGGTGTGATCTTCTTTGCGGTGAACATCAAAACCGGAATCTTCCGGGTGGCGGGGTTCTCTTTGATCCGGGCAAGTGTCTCCCACCCGTCCATGGGTTCCATCATGATGTCGAGGACGATCAGATCGGGCTTCTCGGTCTCGAGGATGGCGAGGCACTCTTCGCCCCCGAACGAGGGAATAACCCGGTAATGCCGTTGCAGGATAGCGACCAGCCCTTCAACAATGAAGGTGCTGTCGTCCACGATCAGAATGGTTGCTGTCACGAATGGTCCAACCCCGGTTCGGGAGATATCATTGCAGGAAAACGCATCAGGGTCAATGAGCGCTCCTGCGATTCCCGCATGGTCTCTTTGCTGTATAAGGTATGCTGTTACAGAGGTTAAAGGCTGCACTCTTTACCAGGGAAGCGGTTCCCCCGGTTCCCCCTTAGTCATCGTTCGTGCCGCATTCAACCGCGCCGGATTTGCAGGGTACCAATCCGTCCGTAGGGCCTTTTTAATAATCTTCAAATATAATGATACCGTTTATTGACTTGTATTAGTGGGGGATGCCATGACCGGAGATCGTTTGGAACTCAGGAAATTTGTTGCCCCGGAGTTCGTGATTGGGGCAGATGCCCGGCTCCTGACCGGTCGGTATGCAAAAAATTTCGGGGCACGGCACGTGCTGGTGGTGACCGACCCCCACGTCATCCAGGCCGGCTGGGTGAAGGACGTGACCGGCAGCCTGGATGAGGAAGGAATCGATCATACAATCTTCTCGTCTGTCACCCCCAACCCGCGGGATCACGAGGTGATGGCGGGGGCGCAGGTGTACGCGGATGCGGGATGCGATGCGGTAATCGCGGTCGGGGGTGGCAGCCCGATGGACTGTGCCAAGGGGATCGGGATCGTCTCCTCCAGCGGCAGGAACATCCTCGCGTTTGAAGGTGTCGATCAGATCGTTGTGCCCCCGCCGCCCCTGATCTGTATTCCAACAACCGCCGGGACCGGAGCAGATGTCTCGCAGTTTGCCATCATCAACGATAAGGCACGGAAGGTGAAGATTGCGATCATCAGCAAGATGATCGTGCCGGACATTGCCCTCATCGATCCCCTGCCGCTCACGTCCCTGTCCGCGGAACTGACCGCTCATACCGGCATGGATGCGATCACCCACAGCGTGGAGGCCTATGTCTCCAACGCCAGTTCGCCGGTAACGGACATTCACGCCCTCGAATCCATCCGGCTGATGCAGACCCATCTTCCCATGGCCTGCCAGAGCCTGAACGATATCGCTCACCGGTACCAGACCATGCTCGGAAGCCTCTGTGCCGGCCTCGCCTTCTCCAATGCGAGCCTCGGGGCGGTCCATGCCATGGCCCACAGCCTGGGCGGCTTCTCGGACCTCCCCCACGGGGAGTGCAATGGCCTGCTGCTCGAACATGTCATGGCTTACAATTACCCGGCCTGCCCGAAGCGGTACGAGACGATCGGTGAGGCGATGGGCCTCGACCTCGCATCAACCAGCCATGCCGACCGCAAAGAGACGATCCTTGCCGGGATCAGGAGCCTGCGTGAAACCCTCCATGTGACCGAGACTCTCGGGGATCTGGGTGTAACGAAGGCGGATATCCCGGCCCTTGCAAAGAACGCGCTCAACGATCCCTGCATGGCAACGAACCCCCGTCAGCCAACCCTCAAGGACATCGAACAGATCTATGAAGAAGCACTCTGAGGAGAAGCCCGACTGGCAGGAACAGCGGAACCGGATCATCGGCCTTGGCGAGTCTTCGCACCGGAAGAGTTACTACCCTGAGCTCCAGCAGAAGATCACTGAATTGCAGAAGACCAATGAGGAGCTGCACGCGGCCTATGAGCACCTGTCCTCAAACAAGGAGAAACTGCGGAAGAATTTTGAAGAACTCAGGGCAAAAGAGCAGGAACTGCGGGAGAGTGAGGAGAAGTACCGGAACCTGATCGAGCACTCCTTTGATGGCATCGTGATCCACCATGACACAAAGATTGTGTTTCTGAACCAGACTGCGCTCGGGTTGTTTGGGATCGCCGATATCCGTGATTACCTTGGCCGGTCGATCTTCACGTTCATTCATCCCGATTACCAGGCGGTTGTTGCAGGTCGGGCAGAAGGCGGGCAAACCTCAGTCCAGCAGCCCATGAGAGAACAGTTTGTGCGGGTCAATGGAGAGGTCTTCGATGTCGAAGTGGTGGCAGTCCCGATATCCTGGGGTGGCACAAGGGCTGTGCAGGTGGCCTTTCGCGATATCACCGCCCAGAAAGCCGCCGAGATGGCATTGCGGGAGAGCGAACAGTTTTACCGGACGGTGTTCGAGACAACCGGTTCGGGTTCCTTCATCATCAACGAGGATAACTCGATCCAACGGGCCAATGAAGGGTTCGCAAAACTGACCGGCTATTCCGTTGAAGAGCTGGAGCGGGAACATTCCTGGACGGAATTTGTGGTTCCGGAAGACCTGGCAAGGCTCAAGTCCTACCATACCGGCCGTATACGGGCGGCCGGTGTTCCGAATAGTTATGAATTCCGGAGCGTGGATCGGTTCGGCACGCTGCGGTACTGCATCAACCACGTCTCGATGATCCCCGGTACAACGAAGAGTATCTGTTCCACCGTTGATATTACGGACCGTGTTGTCACTGAACACGCGCTGGAAGAGAAGAACCGGGAACTTGACTTTGCGTATCATGATCTTGCGCAGAAGGATGAGGAACTGCGCCAGAAGTACGAAGCATTGATCCGGGCCGAAGGGGCGCTCAGGAGTGCAAAGACCCTGCTCGAAGCGGTCTACGACGGATCCTCGGATTTGATCTTTGTCCATGATGTCGATGGCCGCATCATCGATGTGAATTCCAATGTCCTTGCCGTATTCGGGATCTCCCTTGAGGATCTCATTGCTGCCGATCCCAATGAGCTGAGCGGGGAGGGGTATACCTCAGCAATGGTGGCGGAGTACGTACAGGTCGCCCTGCGCGATGGCAAAGCAGATTTCGAATGGGTCAGCAGAAAGAAGAACGGCGAGGAGTTTCCCATTGATATGCGCCTGCGCAGGCTTGAGACAGTGAACGAAGACGGGACCCTCAAGCCCGTCATCCTTGCCATTGCGCGGGATATCACCGAGCGCAAGATGGCGGAACAGGCACTCGCCCTGGGGCGCAAGAAGCTCGGGCTTCTGAACACGATCATCTTCCAGGATATCCAGAGCACCATCTTTGCCCTCTCGGCCTATCTCCAGCTGGCGAACACGACAACGGATCCTGAGAAGATCACGTCCTTTGCAGAAAAACAGAATCAACTCATCCAGAAGATTGTCAGCTCGCTGGAGTTTGCAAAGAACTACCAGAATATGGGGATTCACCCGCCCCGCTGGCAGAATGTGAACCGGGTCTTTTTGTATGCCCTCTCGCATATTGATTCCTTACGCGCTTCCCGGCATGTGGATGTCGGTACGCTGGAAGTTTATGCTGATATGCTTCTTGAAAAAGCCCTCTTCAACCTGCTTGAGAATGCGCTCATCCACGGTGAACGGGTGACTTCGATCTCCCTGACCTGTGAGGAGCGGGAGGGATGCACGGTCCTTGTGTTCCAGGACAATGGGGTGGGGATCACCGAGTCCGAGAAGAAGAAGATCTTCGAACGCGGGTACGGGAAGCGTGCCGGTCTGGGTCTCTTTCTGGTACGCGAGATCCTGTCGATCACCGGTATGACCATCCACGAATGCGGAGAGGAAGGAGAGGGTGCCCGGTTCGAGATACAGATCCCCAAAGGTGTGGGGCGGTTTTCCGGCACAGCCCCGTAAGGCTTTTTTTTCAAGGCCGGGTCGGCTGGCAACAAAAATTACATAAGCCTGTGCGTTTGTTACTAACTGATCGATTTATGAAACTTCCCTCTTCAAGGTCACTCGGACTGTTCGCTCTCTGTATCGCCATCCCGCTCATCATCGGCCTCATCGGTTCAATCTTCACCATGCCGGAGGTTGGCAACTGGTATGCAGGACTCGTGAAACCATTCTTCAACCCGCCTGCATGGCTCTTCGGGCCGGTCTGGACGCTCCTCTATATCCTGATGGGGATCTCGCTCTGGCTTGTCCTCAGGGACGGTATGAGCAGCCGGCCGGTGCAGCAGGCAGTTGCCCTGTTTGCCGTCCAGCTTGGCCTGAACCTGGCCTGGTCGCTCCTCTTCTTCGGGATGCACCTGATATTTGTCGCCTTCATCGAGATCCTGATCCTCTTCGCCTTCATTGCGGCAACGGCCTTCACCTTCAAGAAGATCAATCCCACCGCAGGCTGGCTCTTTGTCCCGTATCTCTGCTGGACTGCCTTTGCATCCATCCTGACCGGAACCCTCTGGCTCCTCAATTAACTATTAAAAAACTCATTTTTTTTCCAGGTCTTCAAGAGGACACGTACGGATCACGGGGCATTGTCCCGGCACGCCTTGCAGTTCAGGGCATAGTCACGGATGCCCTCGTTCCACGGGGTGAACCCGATGCAGACGGCCGGCTTGGTATCATGGATCCGGCAGTACACCTTTTTGTCACTCCTCATTTCGTAGAAGGGGCAGGATGAGCGTTTTGTGCCTGAGGGGTCCACCCAGTAATAGATCCGGACAACCCGGGGCAGGTCGGCCGGCACCAGATCCTGGCCGGTTGACCGCCTCCCGTCCGAGAACCTGATGCCGACATGCCGGAGGATATCGGTGCGACCGCCCGCGATCCACGGGGCGAGATCCTCCACACACCCGTACTGGTCCCACCCCCACTTCTCGCAGCACCTCCCGCACTGCCTGCAATCCTGGAGTTCCGGCATGAACAATCCTGCATGGTATGGGGTGTTGAAAGATTTTTAGGCATTGGTTGTTGTGGAGGACACGTTGAGGATATCAGGGACACGGTATTATTTCCTGGAAATAGTATTATAACCAAAAAAACCCAGACAGGCATATCGGGTTTCAGGGGATTTTTGGGCACTCCCTCTCCGTTCAAAAGCACGGGCGGGGCAGGTTTCCTCACCGCTTCCAATGGAGGCCGGTGGATCTCAAAAATCGCACGATCCCCTGAAGATGGGGAACCTGCACGGGAGCGATCCGATAAAGGACGTATTGCATGACAGACTCACCAATAGCCACGGAGGGATCCGGTATCTCCCTCCCGGAGAGGGCCTGGCAGGCACTCATCCTTACGAGTACTGCGTTTGTCCTGCTCGTCGCCTACTACTGTCTGTCCCACGGCATCACGACAATCTTCATGCACCTCTTTTACTTCCCGCTCATTCTTCTTGCCTACCACTACCGCTCCCGGGGTTTTTTCTTCGCCACACTCCTCTCCCTTGCCTATGTCTGGCTGGTGTATATCTTCTATGGCGGCGAGACGGATGCCGTCATCGGGGCATGGCTCCGGTTCATCGTCTTTGTCGGGATCGCCGCGGTGGTGGCCTATCTCTCGGAGCACCTGTCGGCAGACAAAGCCGCCCTGCGTGAGAGTGAACGAAAATACCGCACCCTCTTTGAGCATATGCTGGAGGGGTTTGCCTACTGCCGGATGATCTACGACAAGGACAATAAACCCATTGACTGGGTGTACCTGGATGTGAATGCCGCGTTCGAACAACTCACCGGCCTTGCCGGGATCCGGGGGAAGCGGGTACTGGAGGCCATCCCCGATATCCGCACACTCACCCCTGAAATCTTCGACACGTACGGGCGCGTGGCCTCGACAGGCCAGCCGGAGAGCTTCGAGATCGATTTCAAACCCCTGAAGCTGTGGCTGAAGATCTCGGTCTTTTCCCCGGAGAAGGGGTACTTCGTTGCGGTCTTTGAGGATATCACCGGGGAACGACGGGCTGCTCGAGAGAACCTCCGCCTTGCAGCCATCGTGGAGTACTCCAATGATGCGATCATCGGAAAGACCCTTGACGGGATCATCACCTCCTGGAATGCCGGCGCAGAGAGACTATACGGGTACACTGCCCTAGAAACGATTGGTCAACCGAGTTCCCTGCTGATTCCGCCGGGAGAACGTGATGAAACCAGCATGATTTTAGAGAAGATCGGTGCTGGCGACCAGAACAACTACCTGGAGACCCGGCGCAAAAGAAAAGACGGCGAGATCATCGATGTCCTGATGACCATCTCCCCGATCAAGAATGACGAGGGGCAGATTGTGGGGGCATCGAGTATCACCCGCGACATCACCCATCGCAAGCGGGCAGAGGTGGCGCTTTTTGAGAGCGAGAAGCGGTACCGCGACATGTTCGAACTCAACAATGCGGTCATGCTGATCGTCAACCCGGCAACCGGCAGCATCGTGGATGCAAACACCGCAGCCAGCCGTTACTATGGATATACGGTTGAGGAGCTCCGAGGCTTGCCGATCACGGAGATCAATATCGCGGACCCGGCCGTCACCATGAAGAACATGTCCAAAGCCACGGAAGATCTGGGGCTGGTCTTCAATTTCCGGCACCGGAAGAAGAGCGGTGAGATCCGGGATGTTGAGGTCTTCAGTGCACCGATCATGTCCGGGGGGCAGAAACTGCTCCACTCGATCATCCAGGATGTGACCGATCGGAAGCGGTCGGAAGAGGCCTTGTCTGAGGTCAACAAGAAACTGAACCTCCTCTCCAGTATCACCCGCCACGATATCAACAACCAGCTCTTCTCCATACTGGCGTTTTTGGAGCTCTCGAAAGAGTCTCCTCTGGATCCCGGACAGGTCTCAGAGTATATCCTCAAGATTGAGCGGGCGGCAAAAGCGATCGAGCGCCAGGTTGCCTTCACCAAGGAGTACCAGGATCTTGGCGTCACCGCCCCGTCCTGGCAGCCGGTTGCGGATTGTGTGACCCGGGCAACTGCTGCCCTGCCCATGCAGGATGTACAGATCGAGATCCGTATGCCGGCTCTTGAGGTGTATGCCGATCCCCTCTTTGAGAAGGTGTTCTACAACTTGATCGACAATGCGCTCCGGTACGGGGGACCGGCCATGACCCGGATCCGGTTCCTCTCGCAGGAGACCGAGGCGGGGCTTATCCTCGCGATCGAAGATGACGGAACGGGCATCACCGCAGAGGACAAGGTCCGCCTCTTCACGAAAGGATTCGGCCATCACACCGGCCTCGGGCTCTTCCTCTCGCGGGAGATCCTCTCCATCACCGGCATCACGATCACCGAGAACGGTGAACCGGGGCACGGGGCACGCTTCGAGATCACGGTGCCGAACGGGGCGTGGCGTCTCGCAGGACAATCGTGAAATGGCGAATCGCCCCCATCGGGAATCGTTCCTGCGGGACTCCGGAGGTGTCATCCCTGTCCGTCCCGGGTCCTCAAAAATCCCGATCGGCATCCATACCGTTATGGAGTGCCGGTGATGTACCTGCACAATCCTTGTGGCCGGATCCCTCCGGCAGGGTTTGGTAAGTTACCCCGCAGCGGGTGGTGCATCCGATGATTTCTTATGGGCAGGTGATGATATCAGGATAGTGCCCTGGTGCAAATTTGCACGGATGATACATTTTTTGACCTGCTGGTGATGAACATAAGAGAACCGGAAAAAAACACGCTCGTTTTAGAATCTGCGCCCGCCAGGATTTCGGATCGCCCACGAGTGGCACTTAACCCCCTGAGGGTCTGTCTTCTGTATCTTGTATTCGGTATCCTCTGGATTGTTTTTTCTGACACGCTGCTCTCCGTACTCGTAACACGGCCGGACGATCGGATCCTCATCTCTTCTTTTAAAGGTGTCGTATTTATCATTCTCACGACGATTCTTCTCTTTTTTTTGATCCGGCATTTCTCGGGCCGGTTGCGTGATACGAATGATCAACTTCTGGAGCAGCATGCTGCGTTAGCCCGCCGCGAGGCGGAATGGGAGACCACGTTTGATACAATCTCCGACTGGATCACCCTGATCACCCCTGACGGAAAGATAATCCATTCGAACCGTGCCGCGGAATCCCTGCTCGGTCTGCCTGCCGGAGAGATAATCGGCAAAAATTGTTTCGAACTCGTTTACGGGACCGCGTGCCCGGTTGCCGGGTGTCCGCGACAGCGTATGCTGGCAACCGGGAAACGGGCGGTTGCCGAGGTTTCGATGCGGGATGGAGCCGGCTGGATGCTGGTGACGGTGGACCCGGTAACAAACGCGGAAGGGGATGTGGTGAGTGCAGTACATATTGTCCGGGATATTACCGAGAGCATGCGGTCACGACATGCGCTGGTGCAGGCGAAGAAGAAACTGAATCTGCTCAATTATGTCACATTCAATGATATCCAGACGATGATCTACACCATTTCGGGGTACCAGCAGCTTGCAAAAAGAACGCTCGCGGACAGCCCGGCCGGGACCCTGATCGCAAAAGAGGATGCGATCCTGAAGAAGGTCTTCCATACCTTGAAATTCGCCCAGAGTTACCAGGATCTCGGGCTCAAACCGGCACGCTGGCAGAATGTCAGCCATACCTTTCTTCTGGCCATATCCCACCTGGATTTTTTGAGAATTCACCATACCCTCCTGCTGGAAAACCTGGAAATTTTTGCCGATCCCCTGCTGGAACAGGTATTCCAGATCCTTGCGGATAATGTTCTCCTGCACGGGAAGACCGCAACCGGGGTGACGTTCTGGTATACCCGGGGGCCGGATTCCGTGACACTGTTCTTTGAAGACGATGGCGCGGGTATCCCGGAAGAAATCAAAACTGAGATATTCTTACCGGACTTCCAGAAACAGAAAGGTGTCGGGCTCTTTCTTGCCCGGGAGATACTGGAGATCACCGGCATCTCCATACGGGAATCAGGAACGCCTGGCAAAGGTGCACGGTTTGAGATGGTTGTGCCAAAAGGGATGTACCGGTTTTTTGACCCAGACAATAATACGAACAGCGACTGGGCTGAGGAAGGTTCCCTGTATTAAATCCGGGAACCGGTGCAGGCGGATTTTTGGTCTTCCCACTCCCCCCCCTCATTCCCGGCCGGAGCATCCTTCCCGCAACCAACCCTCGGTGGGTACCTGCACCCTCTGGTTATGCATCATAGAAAGAGATATCCTCAATTGAAGTCATGGTACCACTATGGCGGATGGGATCCGGGTCCTGTATGTCGATGACGAACCGTCTCTTCTGGAGATCGCCCAGATCTTTCTGGAACAGAATGGCGAGTTCGTTGTCGAAACAGCAACCTCGGCACGGGAGGCGCTGAACTCTCAACAAATCCCATCGTATGATGTGATCATCTCTGATTACCAGATGCCGGATATGGACGGGCTCGCTTTTTTGAAAGTGGTCCGGGAGCGGTTTGGCGACCTTCCGTTCATTCTTTTTACCGGTCGCGGTCGCGAAGAGATAGTCATCGAGGCGATCAACAATGGTGTTGATTTTTATATCCAGAAAGGTGGCTCTCCTGAAGCCCAGTTTGCGGAACTGGCTCTGAAGATCCGTAAAGCGGTTGGCCGGAAAAGAACCGAGACCGCCCTCTACGAGAGCGAGAGGCGTCTCAGGCAATTGATACAGGAGGCGCCCGAGGCCCTTGCCATGTTTGACCGGGAGATGCGCTACATCGTGGCAAGCCGCCGCTGGATCGCGGATTATCATCTCGGTGACCGGGAGATTGTGGGCCATTCTCATTACGAGATCTTCCCGGAGATCTCTGAATACCACAAGGTAATTCACCGCCGCAGTCTTGCCGGGGAGGTTCTGTCGAACGATGACGACAAATTTCTCCGGCAGGATGGCTCGGTCCAATGGCTGTCGTGGGAGGCACGCCCGTGGTACGAGACCGGCAATACTATCGGGGGCATCATCCTCTTCTCAGAAGATATCACCCAGCGCAAGGTGGCCGAAGAGACCGTTGCCCGGAGTAAAGACTACTTAAAGCAGATCTTCTCATCAGTACGGGCCGGCATCGTGATCATCGATGCACAGTCCCATCAGGTTCTGGATATCAATCCTGCCGGCGCTGCCATGATCGGTTTGCCCAGAGAGCAGATCGTTGGCACCCCCTGTCACCGGCACATCTGTCCTGCTGAGAGCGGCCGGTGCCCGATCACGGATCTCCATCACGACGTTGACAATACAGAACGCATGCTCCTCACCGGGGATGGCAAACAGATCCCCATCATCAAGTATGTCACCCGGACCATCCTGGATGGCCGCGAGTGTCTTCTTGAGACCTTCATCGACAACCGCGAACGGAGGCTGGCAGAAGATGCGCTGCGGGCAAGTGAAGAGAAATACCGGCTGTTGACCGAAACCACCGATGATATCATCTATATGATGGATACCAACGGGATCTTCACTCATATCAGCCCCCAGATCGTCCGGTACGGCTATACGCAGGAAGAGGTTCTCTACCATCCGTTCACGGAGTTCATTGCAGAAGAAGATATACCGGGCATTGTTGAGGATTTCAAGCTCGCACTATCCACCCGGAACCAGACGATTACCACCCTGCGCATCCGTGACAAGGCCGGGAACTTTCACTGGATGGAGGATAACGGGGCTCCCGTGATCGATGCTTCAGGATCGGTTGTTGCGATATCCGGCATCCTGCGTGATGTCACCGCACGAAAGCAGGCCGAGGACGCCCAAAAAGAGAGCGAGGAGAAGTTCAGGTCCATCTTCGAGAACAGCCCGTATCCCATTGCGATCAACAGTCTCCCGAATAATAAATTCCTGGAAGTCAACAAGGCATTCCTTGAGATCAGCGGCTATGCGCCGGAAGAGATTCTTGGAAAGGATCCGATGGAGATGGGTTTCCTCCCGCTCACGGAAGCACTCAAACTCATCTCACACCGGCTCCTGACGGGAAAGATTGAGAATGTTCCCCTGGCAGTAACCGCAAAAGGCGGAAAACGGGTTCATGTCCTGTTCTCTACCATGCCGGTCACGATCAACAAAACGCCTGCTCTCGTGACCGTAACGGCAGAAGTGACAAAACTGAAACGGGTTGAGGAGGAACTGGTCCAGATCAACGAAGACCTCAACGCGGCCTATGAGGAGCTTACGGCCACTGACGAAGAACTCCGGCAGAATTATGACGAGCTCATAAAAAAGGAAGAGGTGCTCCATGCCAGCGAAGAGAAGTTCCGGGCTCTTGTCGAGTTATCCCTGGATGGCATCATTATTACCGACTTCAAAGGGACGCTGCTCTTTGCCAACCGGGCAGCGGGATTGATCGTTGATGCGCCGGAGTACGCAACGCTCGTTGGAACGAAGAACGTGATGGAGTTCGTTGCCCCTGAATCCCTGGCGAGCGTGATACTGGATTTTGGCAAGGTCGCGCTGGGTATTGACGCGTATCTCGTCACCTACAAACTCATCACGGCAACCAAACGGGAAGTCTGGGTTGAATGCATAGGCAAGAAGATCCCGTTTGAGGGCTCCTTTGCCATGCTGGTCTCCATGCGGGATGTGACCGGGCGAAAACAGGCTGAAGAGCAGGTGCGGGAGTCAGAAGTCAAATTCTCTACCGTCTTCAGGAGCAGCCCGGTCTCGCTCACGCTCGTATCGGCGATTGACGGGATATTCGTTGATGTCAATGACGCGTTCCTCATGAATAACGGGTATTCCCGCAACGAAGTGATCGGCAGAAAGACAGAATCTGTGGGGTTATTTGCCGATACGAGCGAATCCGAACGTTTTGCCTCAACCCTCAGAGCACAGCGGACGGTTCACGGCATGGAACTGAAATGCCGGGTAAAATCCGGGGCGATCCTTACCTGCCGTTTCTCATCCGGGATCATCCTGATGAAAGGAAAGCCGCACATTCTCTCGATCGTTGAGGATATCACCGAATACAAGCAGGCTGAAGAGGCATTGCGCCAGAGTGAGGAGAAGTTCCGGTCGATTGTAGAGACGTCGCCGGATATGATCTGGGAGACCGATCTCCAGGGAAATTTCCGGTACATGAGTCCCACGGTTCAGACGATCCTGGGGTATACCCCGGAAGAGGTTGTGGGCAGATCAATCCTCGATCTGGTGCCTGAACAGGCACGAGCAGATGCTCTACAGGAACTGATGCAGATGATTTCATCGGAAGGGGAGCTCTCACCCATCGAGATCCCTGCCCGTCACCGCAACGGGACGGACCTCCTCCTTGAGATCCACCCGGCACGGTTGACCGGCACTGACGGCACGCTTACCGGCCTCCGGGGCGTGACCATTGACATCACCGAACGGAAACAGTCAGAACAGGCGCTCCAGGCGATCATCAGGGGGATGGTAGGGACCACCGGGATCACCTCTCTCGACCAGATAGCGCAGACCGTCAGCTCCTGGCTTGGAGCCGACTGCGTCATGGTAGGGGAGATCCAGCCCGACAACCAGACGGTGAAGGTTTTGTCCATGCAGCTGGATGGGAACCCGGTCAAGGATTTTTCGTATACTCTCAAAGGAACGCCCTGCGAGAATGTTGCAGAGACCGGATTCTGCCATTATCCTGATGATGCCATCCATCTCTTCCCCCAGAGCAAGGATCTCGTGGAACTGAATATCCGGGGCTACATCGGGACACCCCTGAAAAATTCTGAGGGGAAGGTCATTGGGATCCTCTGTGCACTGTTCCGGAACCGGTTCGAGTCGTCACCCGCAGTCCAGGAGATCATGGCGATCATCGCGGTGAAGGCTGGGGCAGAGATCGAACGGTCCCAGATAGAACGTGCGCTCAGCGAGAGCGAGGAGAAATTCCGGGCGCTGGTTGAACATTCCCTTGACGGAATTCTCATCGTCGATCCAGAAGGAAAAATTCTCTTCGCGAATCATGCTGCCGGCATGATCATTGAAGCTGAAAATTTCCCTGCTCTGATTGGCGTAAAAAATGTTATGGAATTCATTGCCCCTGAATCCCACGCTGATGTAATCCGGGATTTCAGCACGGTGGCAACAGGGGTTGACGGGTACATCGCACAGTATAAACTCAATACCATCTACCAGAAAGAGCGGTGGGTCGAGAGTATGGGAAAAACCATCACTTTTGAGGGAACTGCTGCAATCCTCATATCGCTCCGGGACATCACCGAGCGCAAGAGAGATCTGGAAGCATTACGGCAGGCCAACAAGAAACTCAACATTCTCTCGGGCATCACCCGGCATGATATCAAAAACCAGCTGCTTGCCTTGAACGGGTTTATTGCCATCCTCCGTCAGAAAATGCCCGATCCCACGTACGAGAAGTATTTCTCCCGCATCAGGAATGCAAGCGACCGGATCACGGGTATGATCCAGTTCACCAAAGAGTACGAACAGATCGGCGTGCGTGCCCCGACATGGTAAAAAATACGGGATCTCGTGGATGCCGCATTTGGGGAAGTCGCACCGGATCAGGTCACCCTCAAGAACGATCTACCTCCCGACGCAGAAGTCTTTGCCGATCCCCTGATCACCAAGGTCATCTTCAATCTTGTCGATAATGCGGTGCGGCACGGCGGAAAGATCACGACGATCCGGTTCTCTCTTGAGGAGCGGGATGGCAACCGGATCCTTGTCTGCGAAGATGATGGAGACGGTGTACCGCGGGAAGAGAAAGAGATCATCTTTGATCTCGGATACGGGAAGAACACCGGTTTTGGTCTGGCCATCTCAAGGGAGATCCTCGATATCACCGGTATCACCATCAATGAGACCGGAGAGCCGGGGAAAGGGGCACGGTTCGAGATCACGGTGCCGAAGAATCAGTACAAAGCCGTATCATAAAAACCAACACTTTTCTTAAAAAAGCCATCGTTTCAACCCGAAGAGAGGGCCGGTTGAACCTTACGAACCGTACGCGTTGTGAACCGCTTCATGCAGGGAATCCCTGCTGTACAAACTACCGGAGATTCCCCAGCGGTTCACCGGGTTACCGTGCATCCTGCAAAAAATGATGGTTTGGTATCCACCACATTTTTTTGAGGCGTTCCTGCCCAATCTCCCCGGTCGCATACCGGTTTTTTTTCCACCGGGATTCCACCGGCCGGGGTATCATCCACCGTTTTTTTAAAAATGAAGGGGCTCTTCTCACCCCCATGTTCGAGAAGATGACCTTCAGATCTTCTTGCTTGTGTCCCCTTTCATGATATACTTCACGAGGATGAAGATCACCATGGCAACGATCACGAAGTCGATGATCGCGCCCACATAGTCCCCGACAAGGAACTTGAGGGGCCCGATGACCAGTTCCGCTGCCCGCCAGTCTCCGCCCGGTACCACCACGGCGATGATGGGCATGATGATATCGGCCACGGTGGAATTGACCAGCTTGGTTGCGGCCGTACCGATGACCACTGCCACCGCGAGACCGATCACCGAGTATTTATTCAAAAACTCCATGAACTCCTGGCTGAATCCCTGCGCTCCTCTTCCCAGGGACGAGACGCCGCCCCCGATAATCTTTTCCGCATCGCCTATTTTTTTGTCAACCATGAAAAACACCTTTTTGTAAACCCGGAACAGGAATAAACCTGCTCCCGATAGCAAAGATAGATTGTTGCAGTAATTATGTTTTTGGCGCATGATGGCCTGGTGAGATCCGTATTCGGGGTACTGGCTGAGCAACCGCTAAAAAAAAAGACTCGTTCGGGTCAAAAAAGGCGTACCCCGTCCACCTCCCAAAACCCTTTTTTTAAAACCCCCGTCAAAAAAGATAATGCCATGCATTCCCGTTCCGGTAGCCATTATACGATCCGTAGTGGGGGGATCGCCGCGAGGCGGACTGTACAGGACTCTTTTTAGCACCAATCTTTAAACCATTGCAGGAAGCACAGATGGTATAACAGAGGATGGCTGAGGATGGATTTCTTATTCTTCGATGATATCGGAAAGAGGCCCTATCTGGTTCCTGCCCTGATCATCACCAGTTCGGTTATATTTCTTGTTCTGAACGTCTTCGGGCTTCGTGCCGGCATCTCGTATGTGCTTCCCCACCTGCTGTACCTCCCGATCATCCTCACCGCCTACTATTACCCGCGGCGGGGCGTTCTCTTTGCCTTTGGTTTGTCCCTCTGCTATTGCGCACTTGCTTTTACGGTCGTCTCCCCCACAAACGGCGAAATGGTTTCTGCACTGGCACGCTCGGCGGTCTTTGTCATCATATCCGCGGTTGTCTCGAATATCAGCGGCCGTATGCACCACGACACCCAGATGTGCCGCCGGCTGGTCTCGGTGGTACGATCGTCCGGCGATGCGATCATTGGTGAAACGGTCGATGGCATTGTCACGGACTGGAACAGCGGCGCTGAGACGCTCTACGGGTATACCTCACAGGAGATGACCGGGCAATCGTTATCACCCATCATCCCCCCTGAGCGACAGAACGAAAAGCTCCACCTGCTGGAACGGATCCGCAGGGGAGACATTGTTGAGCGCGTTGAGACCGAACGGATTTCAAAAGATGGCGCACACATCCAGATCTCGCTCTCACTCTCCCCGATACGGAATAACTGGGGTGAGATCACCGGGATTTCAGAGATCGCCCATGATATTACCGAACGGCAGCGGTTGCAAAACGAGATCCTGGCAGCGAAGGAGCAATGGGAACTCACGTTCAATGCCGTCCCGGATCTGATTGCGATCATCGACAGCCGGTTCCGGATCACCCGGGTGAACCAGGCAATGGCCGATCGCATGGGAATTTCAATGGCAGAGGCTGTCGGGCTCACCTGCCATGATGTGGTCCACCATACAACGACCCCTGCCGGATTCTGTCCGCACCGGCTGCTCATCGAAGATGGCCTGAGCCATTCAACGGACATCCATGAAGAGAACCTGAACGGCGACTTCTTCCTCACGGTTTCGCCCATCCATGATCCTGCCGGTACGGTCATCGGGAGTGTCCACATACTCCATGATATCACGGAGCGGAAACGGATGGAAGCAGCGCTTCGTGAGAGCGAGACACGATACCGTACCATCATCGAGAACATCCAGGACGTCTTCTTCCGTATGGACCGGAAGAACACGATCGTCATGACCAGCCCGTCCGCAGTGACCGTATTCGGGTACGCATCCGTGACCGACATGATCGGCATGCCGGCGCTGGCCCTCTGGAAGGATCCCAAGAAACGTGCAGAGTTCATTGAAGTGATGAAGGTGCGGGAGGGGGCCGTGCATGACTGGGAGGCTGAATTCAAACGAGCCAATGGAACGGGGTTCTGGGTATCGCTCACGGCCCGGCTCCTGAAGGATGAGCACGGGGAATATGACGGGACCGAGGGGATTATCCGGGACATCACGGAACGCAAGAACGCGGAAGAGGCGCTCAGGAATGCGATCAAGAAACTGAACATGCTCTCTTCCATCACCCGCCATGATATCCTGAACCAGGTGACGGCACTCCGGGCATATCTCGAACTCTCGAAAGAGGATCTCAAAGGTACACCGTTCGAGGGGTTCATCACCAAGGAAGAGCAGGCAGCAGAAGCCATCCAGCGACAGATCGAGTTCACGAAGTACTACCAGGACATCGGGGTCAATGAGCCCCGATGGCAAAATGCCCGCTCGGTCATAGAGGAGGCGCAGTTCCAGCTCAGCCCGCCGGGGGTTGATGTGCAGATAGAGGTGACCCGGCTTGAGATCTTCGCCGACCCCCTCATCATCAAGGTGTTCTTCAACCTCATGGAGAACTCACAGCGTCACGGGGAACAGGTCACCGTCATGAATTTCTCCGCCAGAGAAACGGATGCCGGGCTCGTCATCACCTACCGGGATAATGGTGTGGGGATCAGTGACGCCGACAAGAAGAAATTGTTCCAGAAAGGGTTTGGCAAGCATACCGGTCTCGGGCTCTTCCTCTCCCGCGAGATCCTTGCGATCACCGGCATCACGATCCTGGAGAACGGGACGATGGGTGAAGGAGCACGGTTCGAAATAACCGTACCGGCGGGGGCGTGGCGTCACGCAGGACAACCGTGAACCGGGCAAGCGCCGTTACCGGCAGGAATCCATGGAGCCACTGAATTCGATCAGATGCCGGTTCATGCCGGCAGATTCCGCGGGGACGGGCGCAGGCCTTCCCGTACAGGAGCGTGCTCTCTCATGAATACCGACCTCAGTCCGGCAGTCGCTTTACGGGTTGCCCGCATCTGCGGGATCCTGTCCGCCTGCATCGGGGGTTTGGGTCTTGCCGGCTGGATTCTGGATTCACGTCTCCTGACCGAAATTCACGTGGCGTATATCCCTGTCGCGCCCAACACGGCTCTTCTCAGTATCCTCCTCGGGATCGCCCTCTTGTTTGTGGCCAGGTGGCCCGTGCCTCGCGCGATGCGCTTCGCCATTGCGGGTCTGGTAAGTTTCTGCATTCTTCTCTCCGGCCTGACCCTCGCCGGCATCCTTACCGGAATTGACCTGAAGATCGATAGTCTCTTCATCAGCACCGGCGTCACCCCCGGCGCAGACCCTGTCGGACAGATGTCCCCGATAACAGCAACCTGTTTCCTTCTGGGATCTGCTGCAATTCTGCTGCTCCTCAAAAAGAAGAACGATCCGGCTGCGATCCTGGGCACGGTAATTACCCTTACTGCCGGCGTGATACTCATCGGATACTGGTATGGTGCTCCCTTACTCTATGGGGGGTCGGTGATACCGGTCGCACTTCTCTCAGCCATTGCACTCGGGATCCTGGGAGCCGGGCTTGTCGCAGCAGCAGGTTTCACCAGCTGGCCCCTTTCCGGGATCTCCGATGGGTCGACACGGTCGAAACTCCTTCGCGGACTGTTGCCGGTCATCTTCATCGTTATTCTGCTGGCGAACTGGATCACGGTCTTCATCCTGGGAACCGCCACCAGTACGGTTGTGCTGGCTGCGGCAGTCATGGGCATCATCTCCCTCGTTGTCATGTACCTGGTTGTCTCCTTCCTGTCCCGGGAGATTGGGGATTCCCTTGACACTGCCGAGCGTGAACGGCAAGAGGCGGATGAAGCGCTGCAACTCAAGACCACCGATCTCGAAGCCGCATTTGAAGAGATCACCGCAACGGAAGAGGAACTCCGGGCGAATTACGAGGAACTTGCAAAACTCCAGCAGTCCCTCAAAGAGAACGAGCGGAAGTACCGGAACCTGTACACCTACGCACAGGTCGGGCTCTTTGAGACGAGCTTCCGCGATGCAACCGTAGTCACCTGCAATGAGCGGTATGCCCAGCTGGCCGGTTATTCGTCTGTTGAAGAGGCGATCGGCTCGGACATTCTCCACCTGTATGCAAACCCGGAGGATCGCACCGATGTGGGACGGATCCTGCGGGAGCAGGGACATATCGACAACCACATCCTGAAACTCAAAAACCATGCCACCGGAGCGATCTTCTGGACCCAGTTCTCAGCCCGGTTTGATGCTGAGCGGGAGGTGGCGGAAGGATCGATCGTCGATATCACGGCAAAAAAGCAGACCGAAGACCAGATCAAAAACAATGCCAACTATTTTCGGGCATTGATCGAAGAAGCCTCTGAGGTGGTGATCCTCCTGAATCCTGATGGCTCGTTCTCACAGCAGAGCCCGTCATTCCTGCGGGCAGTCGGGTACCGTGACAAGGATGAGGATCTCAAGAAGAGTTTCTTCGATTATCTCTCGCTGGATGACTGGCAGCAGGCAAAACAGGTATTCGCTGAGGTTCTCGTCCACCCGGGCATGGCAAAACCGGTTCAACTGAAATTTGAGATGAAGGAGGGGGGAACCTGCCGTATCCGGGGCATCATCAGTAACCTCTCCGACAACCCGTTCGTGGGACGAATCGTGCTGAACGGGTGGGTGGAGTAAGCCCTGCATCTCCAGGCAGTTCTTTTTGTGAACCGGTAGCTGCACCAAAAAGAGCTTCCTGCCCTGCGTGCCCGGGCACAAACGTACCGAAGAGTGGCATCCGGTAAAAAAAGGGACTTTATTTCTTTTAAGGGCTGATTCCCCCGCCGGTTACGATGAGCCCGGGGATCACCGGCAGGAACGTCAGCGGAGATCTTGCTGGCGTGGTTGTCGAAGTCTCCAGTTTCCCGCGCGGAAACCGGTGGGGTCTCGCGTCCGGACCCCGGACCTATTCCGTGGAGATCAGCTCCCCCAACGAGAAAGCATATAAAACAAAATGTCAAACATACATTACATATACCGGTGTGTAACAGCACAGGTATTGATGTAGAGAAGTGAGACCAGGAAACGAAGACGCAAGAAGACGATCAGCAAGAACACCTGTACCTTTCATGGGCGGGCGGCACACCCGAAACCCATGGCACCATAAACCTCTCCCTCCGAAGTGAAACGCAGGGTCAATCATCATCTCCGTTTAGACCGGCCCCCCGGTAACACGGGGCAGGCCGGGTCTCTTACATCCCTCTTCTTTCTCGTCTCCCGGTAACGGTTTTTTAAAGAATCCCCGTCTGGCAGAAGCGTCTTTCGTGAACAGTGTACCCCGTGCGCCATTGGCCGGACTCGTGAACCGGTTCACCGTCTCATGCAGGCCTGAGAGGAAGCTTTGTATGATCGTCCACCCGATACAGAAGTAACCATGGCTTTACCGGAATCCACCCAGGCCGAACGCATCCTTTTTGTCATCGGCCTCGTCCTGATCATCATTCTCGCCATCAAGATGATGTCGTACCTGATCAGCCTCGTTCTCATGGCAATCATCCTCACCCTGCTCCTCCTCCCTTCCATTGCCTGGCTGAAAGAGAAGGGCCTCTCGGACTTCACGGCAATCTGTGTGGTGACACTGGTAGCGGGGCTGGTCCTTGTCGCATTCGTGTTCGTGACAATCCTCTCCTTTAACGCGCTGGTAGCGGATCTCCCGCTCTTCCAGACCGAGTTCGATGCCCGCATTACTGAAATTACAACGCTCCTTGCCGGTTTCGGCTTTTCCGCCAATCTCAAAGACACGCTCTCGATCGATCTCAAAAGCCTGATCCCGATTCTTCTCTCGGGCGCCACAAGTTTTGCTGAAGGACTGATGTTCATCTTCTTTGCGGCCGTGACCACCTTCTTCATGCTGCTGGAGCTCCCGAAGATCTTAAGCCGCAGCGAGAACATTTTCGGGAAAGATACGGATGCACTCAGGAAAGTCTCGCAGATGACCCAGTATATCATCGACTTTTTGGTGGTGCGGACCGAGACCAATGCCATCCACGGGTTATTGTTCGGGAGTTTCCTCACGATCATGGGCGTTCACGGCGCCATCCTGTGGGGTCTTCTGACCTTCCTGCTGGGGTACATCCCGTACTTCGGGCTCATCATCGCCGCCATCCCTGCCATCTTCTTTGCCTGGCTCCAGTTCGGCCTGCCCGGTGCCGCTGCCGTCATCGTCGCCATCTGTATTTTGAATCTCGTGGTGGAGAACCCGGTCTACTCGTTCCTTGCAGCCAAGAAGTTTGACATCCCGGCCATTATTGTGGTCCTCTCGGTGATCATCTGGGGATGGCTGCTGGGACTCGTGGGCATGTTCTTTGCCATACCGCTCACGCTGCTGCTCATCATGATGATCGAATCGAGCGCCGATCTCCGCTGGATCAATACCCTGATGGGCGTGAACCGGCTGTTTGAAGATCCTGGAATAGAGAAAAAGAGCGGGAATTCTGATACGTGATCTTTTTTTCCCTGTTTTTTATTCCTGATCCTGCACGGTCACGGAATAATTTCCATCCCAGGCAAGCGTTACGGCCGATGATCCCCAGAAGGCACCGGATGCCGGGTCTTTTGCCGTCACGGTGATGATGACCGGTTCCGCTACGCTTGGGGGTTCGTCGATAAACGACCAGTAGAGTTTCTTGCCCGGGCCTGATCCCGATGCACCGAGCGGTCCTATCGTATACCCCGGGGCATCCCACGCGAGGAACTGCCCGTAACTGGCATTCCAGGTGAAGGTGGCATCCGTTGCATTGAACCCCGTGGCAACGGGATCAAGACCGATCCCCGGGGTCGATGACATGACGGGCGAGTAGCGCCTTGGAGACGGATCGATGCGGAGCGACTGGGCCGGTGAAGCCGGTGAGGCGGCCGGGACAAACCTGCAGACATCCCCGGGGCACGCGGTCGTGGCGATCGCGAATGGGGATGCAGAGGGAACCGGTGTGACGGGTGGGGAAAGTGCCGAAGCAGGTGTCTGCACGGGGGGTACAGCGGGGGATGCACCGGTGCAACCGGCTGCAAGCACAAGGGCAATGCAGATTAGTGCCAGAAGACCGTACCTGGGATCCATGTCCTAGTGATCGCGTTTTTGGGTATTAAATCCGGTGAAGACTGCGAATTGTTTGGCAGTCAAAGGAATGATAATAAGATCCTGACCGGTAATGCTGTACACATGAGATCCCCCACGCGTTCACCCTGGCATGTGCCGGCAGTTTTTGCACTGCTTGCCATGGCAGCAGTCCTTCTGCTCGGTTCCGGATGCACCCAGCAGGCATCCCCGGCACAAGAGAGTAGCACAACCGTACAGACAACACCGGCCGCCGGGACACCGCTCCCGGCAGCAACCGCACAGGAAGGAAAGAAGATGGTCACCTTCACGGAACACGACAACGGAACCACCGGCACCATTGCGGCGAACACCCGGTTTGCCGTCACGCTGGCGGAGAACCCCACAACGGGTTATTCCTGGAACGCCAGCACCAGTAACGGCCTCGCGATCCTCTCGTCAGATTTCCAGGAGAACCAGCATGCCGAAGGCATGGTCGGTGTCGGGGGAACCCGGACCTGGGTGATCCAGGCACGTGGCACCGGCACGCAGACGTTCTCTGCAACCTACCGGCGGTCCTGGGAACCGGTCACGGGCAACGAGACGGGCTATACTCTGGACATCCATATTGTCACCACCTGAGCTCGTGACGGGATATCCCGGATTGTACCCGCATTTTCTCAGGGGATATCAGGGCTCTTTTTTAATCGTGAGATGAATTGCAGCACCCTTATCCGGTTGGCCGGGTACCCGGTCCCTGGCCCAGATCTTCCCCCCGTACCTCTCCACCAGCATCCGGGCTATGAACAGGCCAAGCCCTTTGCCGGTCTTGGTGCTCCTGCCTTTCCTGAACCTGTCGAAGATCAACGGTTTCATATCATCGGGAATCCCCGGACCGTTGTCAGCGACAACAACCTCCACCAGTGTGCCTGCGTCCCTGACCTCGATCGCAATCTCTGCCTCCGTTCCCGCGAATTTCACGCTGTTGCCGATCAGATTGGTAAAGATCTGGCTGATTAGGGTATCCGCCATCACGATCGCATCCGTCCCGGCAAAACTAATCCGGGTCGAACTGAAATGACGGATCTCATTTTTTATCACATCGTCGAGAGCAATGGAACGTATTGCCTCTTTATGCTCGTGCATCCGGCGTATCGTGGATACATTGCCGATTATCTCAATGCTCTGATCGATACATGCGATCAGGCGCAGGGCATACCCTTTGTCTGACTCAGCAGTCTTCATCAGCAACAATTCAGTCAGGGCAAGAGCACCTGTGTTGAGATTGTTGATATCATGGGTGATAATATCGAGATAGAGGTTCGCCTCCTCATTTGCATCTGCAAGCCGGTCCTGGGTCTTCAGTACCTCCTTGCGCTGCTGAACCGCTGCTTCGAATGAAGAGAGAAGAAGTTCGATGATTTGGCGGCGATCGTGACTGATAGTATATCTTTTTCCCGATACTTCGATATCGACCGGTTCTTCACGAACCGCATCAGAACGGGATGGAGTCCCCGGTTTCAGGATCGTAGTGAGGCGCGAAAGAATATACTCTTCCTGGCAGGGTTTGATAATAAAGTTGTCCGCGCCAGACTCCATCGCCTGAATTACATCCTGTGTGTCGCTCAGCATGGTGAGGAGAATAACCGGAATATGGCGGTAGCGGGGATCTTTCTTTATTGCCCGGCAGAATTCGTAGCCGTTCATAACCGGCATGAGGACATCGCTGATAATGACCTCAGGCTGTACTGCGCCAATCATTTCAAGGGCACGTTTCCCGTTTTCTGCTAATGAGGGGACGTACCCGTGCTTTTCTAAAATATTTTTCAGAAACTCGGCCTGAGTGCGACTATCTTCAACAACAAGGATCTTTGCCGCGGTTCTTTTCATTCCCGTACGCTGGCTCACGCTTCGTGCTTCCTCTGTTTAACTCATCAGTAATCCGTAATAAATATGCGTTGACAGGAATCCGGATACAGGAATGCTGGTTGTCAGGACCTGAGACTCAGCGTCGGGAACAACCCCCAGCACGTCTCAACGATCCTTCAGGGTTTTTTTGGGTTTCGATCCGGTGGTCAGTACGGTTTTTTTCCGCAGGAGCCGGTTGTAGGCGATGGCAAAGCGGTGCGCCTCATCGCGGATCTCCTGGAGATAGTGCAGGGCCATGCCGTGTTTGTCGAGCAGCCGGGGCAGCACCTCACCCGGGAGATAGACCTCCTCCTCCCGCTTGGCCAGCGCAATGACCGGGATCGTGAGGTCGAGATCCTTTAACGAATCGCCGGCCGCGGAGAGCTGCCCCTTCCCGCCATCGATGATGATCAGGTCGGGCATCTCGGCATCCTCCCTTATGAGCCGGTCGTACCGCCGCTTCACCACCTCCGCAATCGAGGCAAAGTCATCGATCCCCTCAACGGTCTTGATCTTGTACCGGCGGTAATTCTTCTTGTCCGCGATCCCGTTCCTGAACTGGACCATGGACCCGACCATGGCCGTGCCGGAGAGGTGCGAGATATCGAAGCACTCGATCACTTCGGGTGAGTCCGTAAGCCCGAGGCTTGCCTGGAGATCCTTCACCTTCAGCTCATGCTTCAGGAACGCGTGCTCCAGGTTCATCTCCACAAGATCGAGCAGTTTCTTCTTTGCGCCAATCTTCGGCACGGTCAAAAGAACGCTTTTTCCCTTGCGCTCCGAGAGGAATTCGGCCAGCGCCTCGTCGACCTCGTGGGGCAGAATCAGTTCCGATGGCGGCGTGCGGTCCGCATAATACTGGACCAGGAACTCTTCTAAAAACTCTTCGCGGTTCTCGAACGAGTATTCCTGTTTGCCGGAGAGGAGCCCCTTCTCCACCGAGAAGACCATCAGGTACACCGTGTTGTCGGAGACCGCATACCCGATCACGTCCTGGTCGGTCTCTTTTGGGCGCTCGACATGCTGGCGCTCGGCAAGGCGGGTGACGGCATCGATCTGGTTGCGCAGCACGAGCGCCTTCTCGTACTCCTCGCGGGCCGAAGATTCCGCCATCTCTTCCCGGAGCGAGACGAGGAGTTCCCCCGACTTTCCTTTCAGGATGGCCGCGGCCCGGTCAACCTGGCGCTGGTACTCGTCCTGGCTGATCGCACCAACACAGGGGGCGCTGCAGGTGTGCATGTGGTGCCGCAGGCAGGCCCGTTTGGGCAGTCTCCGGCAGGATCGTAGCGAGAAGATCTTCCTCACCATGTGGATCAGGGCATCGCGTTCCGCGGCAGAGACGAATGGCCCGAAGCAGGTGGACTCTCCTAAAACGGTGTGGCGGGCGATGCCGATCCGGGGGAAGGGTTCTTTTGTGATCTCGATGTAGGCATACCGTTTCGCATCCTTGAGATCGATATTGTACTTCGGCTGGTGTTTTTTTATTAAGTTGTTCTCTAACAGGAAGGCCTCGGTCTCGGTGTTGGTGACCATGACGCTGACCCGGGCGATCGCTGCAACAAGCCGCGTTGTCTTGGGGTCGTGATCCTTCTTCTGGAAGTAACTGCTCACGCGTTTCTTGAGGTGCTTGGCCTTGCCGACATAGATGACCGTTCCGTCCTTGTCAAAGAAGAGGTAACAGCCGGGCGTGCCGGGGAGCGTGGCGGTATCGAACATTTCCTGTACCAGTGTGTCTGTCTTCACAGTATTAAGAAATAGGGAGATCCTCCGGGTTATATGGTAGTAAAAATGAGTGGGGCCAAGAGCCAGCCGAACGCACTACTGCCCGGCCGTTCCGGGTGCAGGCTTCTGGCTGAGGAGCTCCTGTAAGAACTGCCCGGTATAACTCGCCTTCACGGCTGCCACCTGCTCGGGCGTCCCGGTTGCCACGATCTCTCCGCCGGCATCGCCGCCGTCCGGCCCGATATCGATGATATGGTCGGCGGACTTGATCACGTCCAGGTTGTGCTCGATCACGACCACGGTGTTGCCCTTGGCCACGAGATCGTCCAGCACCGTGATCAGTTTCTTGGTATCATCGAAGTGGAGCCCGGTGGTCGGCTCGTCCAGCAGGTAGAGCGTTCGGCCCGTGGCCCGTTTTGCCAGCTCGCGGGTCAGTTTGATCCGCTGGGCCTCACCGCCCGAGAGGGTTGTCGAACTCTGGCCGAGCTTGATGTAATCGAGGCCCACCCGTGACAGGGTCTCCAGCTTGCTGCTGATGGAGGGGATGTTCTCGAAGAGCTTCAGCGCCTCCTCCACGCTCATGTCCAGCACATCCGCGATCGACTTGCCCTTGTACCTGACTTCGAGCGTCTCGCGGTTGTAGCGCTTGCCCTTGCACTCCTCGCACTCGATAAAGACATCGGGCAGGAAGTTCATCTCGATCCGGATCAGGCCGTCGCCTTCGCAGGCCTCGCACCGGCCGCCCCGGATATTGAACGAGAACCGGCCCGGCTTGAAGCCCCGCATCTTGGCCTCTTTTGTCTCGGCAAAGATCGTGCGGATCTCATCGAAGACTTTCGTGTAGGTGGCCGGGTTGGACCGCGGGGTCTTTCCAATCGGCGACTGGTCGATCACGATCACCTTGTCGATATCGGAGTCGAAGACGATCTTGTCGTGCTTGCCGGCCTGGTCACGCGAGTGGTGGAGGATCTGCATCATGCCCTTGTACAGCGTCTCTTCGACCAGCGTGGACTTGCCGGAGCCGGAGACCCCCGTGACCACGGTCAAAAGGCCGATGGGAAATTTCGCATCGATCTTCTTGAGATTATTCTCCCGGCACCCCTTGACCGTGATGTAATGTTTTGGTTTCCGGCGGGCCTTTGGGATCCCGATCTCTTTTGTGCCGGCAAGGTACTGGCCGGTGAGCGACTTCTTGTTCTTCTCGATCTGCTTGGGGGTGCCCTCCGCCACAACGTACCCGCCATGCACGCCGGCGCCCGGCCCCATGTCGATCACGTGCTCCGCGGACCGGATCATGTCCTCGTCATGCTCCACCACGAGCACCGTGTTGCCGAGATCGCGGAGCGTCCGGAGGGTCTCGATCAGTTTCCGGTTGTCGCGCTGGTGCAGGCCGATGGATGGTTCGTCCAGCACGTAGAGCACGCCCATCAGGGTCGAGCCGATCTGGGTGGCAAGCCTTATTCTCTGCGCTTCGCCGCCCGAGAGCGTGCCCGCGTTCCGGGAGAGCGTGAGGTACCCGAGGCCGACCTTCTCAAGGAAGTCCAGCCGGGACCGGATCTCTTTTAAGATCTGCTTGGAGATCTCGCGTTCCTTGTCGGTCAGCTTCAGGTTGTCAAAGAAGACGAGGCCCGCGGAGACGGAGAGGTCCGTGACATCGATGATCGATTTGCCGTTGATCCGGACCGCGAGGATCTTGTCTTTGAGCCGCTTCCCCTTGCAGGACGGGCAGTCGGAGACCCGCATGTAGCCTTCGAGCTCGCGCTTCCGCCAGTCAGACTTGGTCTGGGCATAGAGCCGGGCGGTCTGCGGGAGGAGCCCCTCCCACTCGCCGTTGTGCGACCACTGGGCATCGCCGTTCTTGGCGCTCATCGAGAAGTGCATCTTCTCAGCAGAGCCGAACATCAGGCCGTTGTACTGCTCTCTGGTCAGGTCTTTGATAGGCGTTAAGACGGAGAAGCCGAAATGTTTTGCCACCGTGGCCAGGTACTGGCCCCGGAAGCCGTCCATCGGGTTGCGGTACGGGGCAACGGCACCGTCTGCTATGCACCGCTCCTTGTCCGGGATGATGAGGTCCGGGTCGAACTCCATCTTGACGCCGAGCCCGTGGCACTCCTCGCAGGCGCCGAACGGGCTGTTGAACGAGAACATCCGGGGCTGGAGTTCCTCGAAGGTGATCCCGCAGACCGGGCAGGCGAGGAGCGAGGAGTAGGTGAACTCGTTCTCCTGCTCGTCCACCGCGATGATCAGACCTTCGGATTTTTTCAGGGCATTCTCGATCGCTTCCGTGAGCCTTGATCGGTCGCTCGTCTCCAGCCGGTCGATCACGATCTCGATGTCGTGCTTCTTGTACCGGTCGAGCGCGATCTCTTCATCGGTCCGGATGATCGTTCCATTGACCCGGACCCGGGCGTAGCCCTCCTTGTTCAGATCCTTTAAGAGCTGCTGGTAGGTTCCCTTCTTCTGCCGGACAACGGGCGCAAGGATGGTGACCTGGCCGGGATGTTCGGCAACGATCTGGTCGGCGATCCGGTCCGGGCTCTGGGAGGCGATGGGAATATTGTGCTCGGGGCAGAATGGGGTGCCGATGCGGGCATAGAGGAGCCGGAAGTAATCGTAGATCTCGGTGGTGGTCCCGACCGTTGACCGGGGATTCTTGGAGGTGGTCTTCTGCTCGATGGCAATCGCGGGCGAGAGGCCCTCGATGTGGTCCACGTCGGGCTTCTGCATCATGCCCAGAAACTGCCGGGCATAGGAGGAGAGCGATTCCATGTACCGGCGCTGGCCTTCCGCATAGAGCGTATCGAACGCGAGCGTGGATTTGCCGGAGCCGGAGACTCCTGTTATGACGACCAACTTGTCCCGGGGGATCTCGACGCTGACATTTTTGAGGTTGTGCTGGCGGGCACCTTTGATGATGATATTTTTCATTGTAGTGTGCTCAGTCTGTTTGACACCGGTATTTAAAGGGGTTCAGGTCGGGGCATGAAAGTGAAAGATACCAGAAGTCCCATTTTGATCACCGGTATCCAAAAAGATTCCCCTTCTGGGGCGTTATTCTGCCAACAGGAAACTCCTCACAACATATCCCCTTTGTTTCGGATCTGTTCCTCGATAAAATGACGGATCTCCTCTTTTTTCGGAAGTTCGACCTGGTATTTCGAGACAAACAATGTGTTATCCATTCCCGCAAGTGCATACTCGACGAGTGCCTCATTCTTCTTGGTGCAGAGCAGGATCCCAATTGGGGGATTGTCGTTGCCGGTCATTTCATGGAGCCGGAACCAGTTCACGTACGAATTCAGCTGGCCGAGATATTCGTGGGAGAAGGTATCGACCTTCAGCTCGATCAGGACATGGCATTTCAGAATCCGGTGATAAAAGACCAGGTCCACAAAGAAATGCTCTCCTCCGATAAGGATACGTTTCTGCCGGGCCTCGAAGCAGAATCCCCGACCGAGCTCCAGCAGGAACTCCTGCAACCGGTCGATCAGCTGCCCTTCGAGATTTGCTTCACTGAGTGCTTCGTGAGGGTGCAGCCCGAGAAACTCGAAGATATACGGATCCCGGATAACCTGTGCGGGATTCATGCGTTCGGCTTTTCCCAGAACGGTCTTCGCGAGGCGTTTTTTGTCCTTCGACAGTGCGGTCCGTTCATAGTACAGGCTGCCGATCTGGCGCTGTAACTCCCGGACAGACCAGTTCCCCCGGACACATTCCTCTTCGTAGAACGATCGCTTCAAAGGATCTTCGATTGCAACGAGTTCTTCAAAATGCGTGTATGACAGACAGTGAAGGAGATCCGGGGACCCTTCACCGGATTGTGGGTGCAGTGAACCCACAATTGCTGGAGCGAGAGATTTTGTGAGGAGAGGCAGGTTTTGAAATTGTGGGGGCAGCGAACCCACAATGTGAGGATATGCGAGGTAAAAATCCCGGTAATGGTATAACTGGCGACGACTGCAATTTGACACCCCGCGTGAAGTAAGATCATTGGCAAGGGTAGAGAATAACCGGTCTCCATACGTGGCCCGGTCCTTCCCTTCGAGTTCGTAATTCTGGATCGAGAGGCCGATGAGCCAGTTGCGCAGGGTCAGGCTTACGTTCACTGCTTTTGTTGCGCGTTCAACCAGCTGATTGTGGATCTCCGCAATCCTCCGGACCAATGAGGGCAGATCCATACCTTCCGGTTCTCCAGAGATCACAGTGTCCGGTTTTTTCTTACTCACAAGGAATTCCCCCGGCACATTCTGCCATGTTACTGGTGAGATTCAACCGGGTAAGAAATATAGTTAATGAACTATCCGGGCGATGGTTTCAAGTGCGGAGGAACACACCACAAACCCGCAACAAACTCTGCATAATCTGTCAATCCCGACAATTTCCCGACCCGTCCCCACCCCGCCCTACGCGGCCATGAGTTTGCATCGGGTTGCTCCGGCAAAAAAAAATTCCCGGCAGAACCGGTTCGTGCAAAAAATTTCCGGGCCGTTCACGCTCGCACCAGAATTTTTCCGGAAAAAAACCGGCGCAATTAAAAATTTTTTTGCCGGGCCTGGTCCGCAATAATTTTTGTCCGGGCCTTGTTCGCAGACTCCCGCCCCCCTCGTATCCGCATCCCCCGGCACTGCCCTCAGGATACCAGCGGCTGACGACGGGAATCAGTGAGGTCATAGGGAGCAACGTCTGGTTGACTGAAGTCAGGGCCGGATGGTGGAGTCCTAGTTTACTCCATCCGGAGGAGATACCGGTTGCGTTACCGGCACTGCCTTCTCATCCTGCGAAGAAGGTGCTGGCTGCACACCTTTCACAACACTCCTGATCATCGAAAAACCTTGCGAAGAATCCTGGGTATCAAGCGTGAACGTAAGGAACGAGCCGTCTTTTATGGATTGTTCCAATAAGCCGATATATGCCTTGTAATCCGGACTATTTTTTGCAAGGGTATAGATGCGTTGAGAGGGCGTGAGCCAGACCGTAGCATATTCAGCATGTGCATCTTCGTCCACCATGACAACCTGCATTGTTACCTGATTTGCCGGGGTTACTCCATAGGGAGAAGAGACCGGCGTCGCCGTAACAGTATCCTGTCCGCCAGAAAATGCACCGGTACATCCGGCACTCAGCAGTACAACAACAAGGATCCCCATGCAGGGGAGAATGCCGGATCGAATGCAGGATTGTGATTGATTGTTATCGGACATCATCTACTACCTGAACCATCATAGGAGGTTCAATGAAAAAACAGTTCCTGAATAACTCTTGACGGCGTCTGATATTCCGGTGCAGCTATGCCCGGAGTGCCGATGGCCCCCTCGTTACATACTTGTGGGAGGGGAAGACCGTAAGTCCCCTGCACCCCATTCCACGACGGAGAGATCCCGGGGCCAAATCCCCTGAAAAATTCGGCAGTGGAAATGGTGCCAACGCCCGGCAAGAATTCTCATATAAAGGCGTATTATGGCAATCCGGGGCAATAATTGCGAATAAAACCGTGCATTTTAGCAGCGTGAGAAAAAGCGCAAAAACCAGACAACCTATTGTCTGTCCCACCGTCCGGCGCCCACCGGCAACTGCTATGGCACGAAATGAAGGTGGTCCTTACGGCGCCGGAACCCCAACCGCGTTTTCCTGAAAAACGGGGAGATCCGGGTGCCGGCGTTGCAGGCTTGGCGCCGGAAGGCTGCCGGGATGGGAGATCATCATCCGGACGGCCCGGCGTACTGTCGGATGATGACGATGCTGCCCCGGATCGTGGGTCTCCGCAGATTGTCCGCTCTATAACTATTAGTTACTAAATAACCGATAGTTATAATTCAACCCATGGCGAAATACTATTGTGAGTTCTTTGGAGGAGACGATCCTGCATGCAACCGGCAATAAAAAAATGAGCCGGGATCTTTTTCTAAAGAACAGTACCCGCTTCAAGGAAGATACCAGATGAAACCACCATCCCTGAAACTTGTATATTTTTCACCAACCGGCACAACAAAAGCGGTTGTTGAGGAGATTGCCCGCGGCATAAACCCCGGCGCCATGGACGTACTGGATATCACCCGGCCGGGCCCGCGACAGAACGTCCTGCAGACTTCTGAGCATGAACTGCTCATCGTGGGTGTGCCCGTGTACATGGGACGGGTGCCGGCACTCGTCACCGAATGGCTGGAGACGATCCAGGCGCATAACACTCCCGCGGTCTGTGTTGTCGTGTATGGCAACCGTGCGTATGAGGATGCCCTGCTCGAACTCGAGGAGATCCTGACCCGGCGCGGATGTACCGTGATCGCCGGTGCAGCGTTTATCGGGGAACATTCCTTCACTCTTGCTGAAACCCCGACCGCCATGGGTCGCCCTGATGCCGCAGACCTTAATCTTGCAGCCGCGTTCGGGCAGAAGATCCAGGAAAAAGTCCGGTCAGCCGCATCAGCCGGCCGGATCCCTGAAGTACACCTCCCCGGCATGCATCCATACCGGCAGGAACCGTGCCATCCGTACCGGAGCGGTACGCCATTCTGGAATGTTGATTTTATTGCCGTCAGCGATACGTGTATCCGGTGCGGGACCTGTGCTGAGGGATGCCCGGTCGGGGCAATCGATAAGGAGGACAGCAGGGCGATCGACACGGAAACCTGTATCACCTGTTGTGCATGCATCCGGCACTGCCCCGTGCACGCGAGAACGGTGAAGCCCGGCATGGTCAGGGACGTTTCGTTGCGGTTGTACACCCTGTACAACACGCGAAAGGAGCCGGAATACTTTTTATAATGGGGTCAATTCATGGTGTGGCAGAATGGGAATCTCTGAAAGAAAGCAACGGGAGAAAGAGCAGCGGAAGAACGAGATCATCGATGCAGCCGAACGCCTCTTCTTTGTCCGGGGATACGAGGATGTCTCCATGGACGAGATCGCCCGCGGGGTCGAGCTGAACAAGGCCACCCTCTACCTTTATTTTAAAAATAAGGAGGCACTCTTTGCAGCCGTCGTGCTCAGGGGCATCGGGATCCTGCAGGAACAATACCGGGCATGCATGGAGAACCAGGTCACGGGCATTGTGAAGGTTGCCCTGCTGGGCGAGGCATATTACCGGTTTTCACAAGAGCATCCGGATTACCTGCGGCTGATCAAATTTTACGGCACGGAACGGTTCTCGAACGAGAACCCCGGTACCGCGGAGGTCGGAGACGGCTATGGCACATGCCGGCTGATTTTGCGGGATGCGATCCGGGAGGGGATCGATGACGGCACGATCCGTGCGGATATCGATCCATGGCTCGCCTCGATGTACCTGATGATAGCGTTCATGGGAGTGCTGTCCATGGAGGAGAAGTGGAAGCAGGTGATCATGGCAGAAGGGTTCAGCTACGAGCAGTACTGTAAGGAATTCTTCCGGTTCATGACCCCGGCACTCTCAGCAGGTGATGACCTTCCTGCCGGAAAAAGACCTGCCCGGTAAAAAAAAGCGGATCGCTTCCTCTTGTCAGAGGAGCCGGGTCAATCCCGGGTTCGCGATGGAACCACATCAGGGATCCGGTCCCTGAATCTACCCGCTCACCACAGGCCCGCCCCGCCCCACTAGCCCGGGCTCTGACCCGACACGCCCGCGGCCCGACCCGTCCTGTACCGGCGCTGCACCGTGCCCACCGAACCAGAGAAGCACGACGGTCCCCGTCAGGCTGCATCGACGCTTCCGATGAAGTCGAGAATCGCCTTCGCCAACCTGTCGGGTGCCTCCATGGCAACGTAATGGCCAACCCCCTCAATTAACACAGAGCGGACGTTGGTTGCCGCAGCCTGCGACATGGTGCCGAGCGTGAAGGCACCTCCTCCTGCGCCAACCGCAAGGACGGGCACGGTCAGGCCAGGCGAGCCGGCCAACGTCCTGATCTCCTGGCCTTCCTTCAGCATCGATGTGTAGAGGCCGGTTGCTCCCCGCCAGCCATACGGGCGCGAGTAGGTGCGGACGAATTCGTCAATGTCGGCGTCGGTGATCGCTCCCGGGGTTGCGCTCATGGCGGGGAATGCGTAGTGTCCCAGAAACTCACGCTCGCGGCCGGCGAGCAACATCTCGGGGATGCCGGGCGCGGCGAGAACGCCGATGTGCCAGGCACCGCCGTGGGTAACATCGGCAAGCATCTCAAGGCCGAACCCGGCCAGACCCATCTCGATCGCCGTGAAACTGAGAACGTCCTCTTTGTGCATGGTCGCGAGCCGGAAGACGGTCGCCCCGCTGATGTCCTGCCCGGTGATATGGACCGGGCCGACACCGAGCTGTTCGATGAGGAGGTGCAGGTCTTCTGCGGAGGTCGTGCTGTCATACTCGCCCGGCGTGTTGTCGGAGTCACCGAAGCCACGGAGATCGACAGCGAAGACACGGTGGCTCGCCGCAAGCAGCGGAATGAGTTTTTTAAACGTCCACCATGTCTCAGGGAACCCATGGACCAGCAAAACCGGAGATCCGCCGGCTCCCGCTGCAATGTAGTGCAGCGTGGTTCCGTTTACGGCGGCATGGTAGTGCGTGATCCCCGGCAGCGTGAGACCGGCTGGTGCGACAGCCACGCTTTTGGGGAACTTCGGGTCCGCGTCATTGAGCATAGGAAGCCTCCTTTAAACGGATGGTTGTTGTCAGGTTCCCGGGAATGGTAGAACGGGCATTGACCGGAGCCGTTGGCAGGGCCGTGGCTGCAATGCTCTGCTCCCTCATGGCCTTCCTGCCTTTGACGGCATCACCATATTTTTTGTGTAGCGTCAATAACACAATATCCCCCCTGATTTTTTGATCTGGTTTACGCCGGCATGCCGGGCTGGTAGTGCCTCCTCGATCTTTTTTTTATGATCTTCTGCACAGCACGTATCTCCCGGTACCGAAATTTTCGGGATGCCAACAGGCAACCATGGGCGAATGCCTTATAAAAACCTTTTTTTATTGTCAAACCTGCGGTGGTGACGGAAAAAAACAAACGACCCCTGACTGTTCCGGATAACCGGTATTTCGTTCGCGGGCATGTACTCAGGTCATCCGATCATAACGGGTAATGATTGAGCCTCGCCCCCAATTCCGTCTCCGGATGAAGTTTCCATCAGGCACTCAGCGATCTCGATCGAAATCTGGAGGGATCACCTCAGGAAACCGGGATATATCTGGTGTGAGCCGTCTGTCGCGATCTCTTCTGCAACGGTGGTTGCCGTTCTCTCAATCGCACCTTCAACCGGGTTTGAAATCTTTTTTCGCGATCATTTTTTTTCGGCCCCTGAGTCTGCCCACCAAAAAAGCCCGGCCCGCCCCGCTGCATGCGGCCGGCACCCTCAAAACCCGGAGTGTCATAGCCATCTCCGGACACGTCTTTTGTAATCCCGGTATGCGTCTCCAAATATTTTTTCCATCATCCGCTCCTCGAGCGGGATGATGAATAATCCGATCACGGTAACGAAAATGACGGGAGATGCAAGAGCGACCAGCGTTCCCAAAAATACCGCGACACCGAGAAGGATCGCTGCCATGCCAAGGTAGATCGGATTACGGCTGAGGCGAAAGGGCCCTGAGGTCACGAGCGATGAGGGTTCTTCAGAGGGTTGCAGGGTTGTTGCATTTTTCAGAAATAATGACCGGCTCCAGAGAGCCAGGACAAGACCTGAGCCGATGATGAGAAACCCGGCGTACGTGAAGGGTGGAGAAAGGAACGCAGGAACAGGGAAGAAAAAGTTCAGCAGCAGCGAGAGGATGAGAAGGATTACAAAATAATCTTGTCCGTCTGCCATAACTCCCACCGCTCATCGTTGTAGTGAAGGTATTTGCGGTTACATCTCATGAAGATAGTCGCTTCATGTTGTGTTCCTGATAGCAGTCCCGCAGTCAGTACCGGAGATTAACGACGGCACCCTTACCCGTCCGGTTCACCGGGCCCTGCCCCACGCGGCAGGTCAGGGAGATCCAGCCGGGAAGAATCACCGGCCGGCAACCTTCTCGCTCACCACCCGGCGCTTGGCATCCAGAGCCCGGAGCATCGCGTCCATCACAACCGGGAGCCCGGCCTGGAGGATTTTTACGCCTTCTTCCGTAGTGCCGCCTTTCGTTGCCACCCGTTCGATGACCGTGTCGAAGGTTACCTCTTCGCCTTCAAGGATCCGTGCCGTCCCGAGCATCGTCTTTTTCACCAGGTATTCTGCGAGTGTCGGGGGGATGGTGCCGGTTCGGGCAGCGGCCCCGGCAAACTCCCGCATCATCGCCACGATCAGGGCCGGGCCGCAGCTGGTCAGGTTTGTATAGAGATCAAAATCCTGCTCATCGATCTCCACAGCGGTGCTGATGGCATTCAACAGATCGAGCACGAGATCTTTATCGTCCGGTGTCACGCCATGGCCCCACACCACGAGCGCGATCCCGGCATTCTCTTCAGCGGTCACGCTCGGGATGACCCGGACGCAGTGAACGTTGCTCCCGGTCCAGTCCCTGAGGTCTTCAAGGCTGACACACGCTGCAATCGAGATGAGCAGGGCACCGGGCTTCAGCACGTCCCGGACCTCATCGAGAACACCCCGGACCTCAAGCGGTTTCACACAGATGAAAAGAACATCAGCATCTTTCGCAACGGTCCGGTTGGACGGTTCCGCCGTGATGCCGGTTGTTCCGGCAAGTGCCCGTGCCGAGATCCCGGACTTTGAACTGGCAGAGATCCCGGCCGGTGCAACACGACCGCTCCCGGTAAACTTCCGGATCAGCATGCTCCCCATCGAACCGGTGCCAATGAACCCGTACCGCGTCATGATATCGCATGTACATGGTAACCGGATCGTAAAAAAGGAGGAGGGATTGTGGTCCGCCCATCAGAAAAGAGGCCGGGTCCATCCCATCGCTGACAAAAAATATGCATCTCCACTCCGGCACCGGAACAGATCCTGCAGCCAAAAAACTTTCCGGACCCTTCGCGACCGTGTCGGAAATTTTTTACGCGAACGGAAATAAAAAAAAATTGGTTTCACAAAAAAAGAAGACCGGATTTTTTTATGACCGGAACAATCTCCGGAATTTTTTCTCCTATGAAGGAGGAATCTCCCGGGTCTCTTTATCGTCCGGACCAGAACGATGCCCCTTCAGGACCGCACCCGATTAATACAACACCGTGCAATACCACCGGCAGGTGTTCAGATGCCGGTTATCATCCTCAAACAGAAGAAGGGACTCTCCCGCGACCAGAAGCGCACGATCGTACAGGAATTTACCCACACGCTCGTGAAGGTGACGGGCGTTGACAAGGATCTCGTGACGATCCTGATCGAGGAGAAAGAACTCGAAGACATCGGGAAAGGCGGAAAACTCCGCTGCGATTAAAAAAATGTGTTAGGCGAGCGCAGTCAGAGATCCCTGGTGCGCCCGCGTTTCCGGGAGGCGGCCCCGAGGCTTCCCCCGCGGGTGAGCTTTTTGCCGGTTTCAGGGACATCATCCGACCGGTCCTCCGGGAACACCTCAACGTTCTCTTCCCGTGCCCTCGGAGGTTCATAGCGGGGAGCGCCACCGAACCGCTCGTCCATAGGAATCTCCACGCTCTTTCCTTTCGAGAGCTGGCCCCGGCTCTGCCTTGCCTGTTCGAACCGTTCCTCGATCGGGATATCGACACTTCTTCCGCGTGAGAGGGGTTCACGTTCGGAGCGTGACCCCCCGAACCGTTCTTCAAGGGGAATCTCCACGCTCTTTCCTTTCGAGAGCTGGCCCCGGCTCTGCCTTGCCTGTTCGAACCGTTCTTCAAGGGGAATCTCCACGCTCTTGCCTTTCGAGAGCTCGCCCCGCTCGCTCCTGGCACGCTCGAACCGGTCCTGGAGCGCAATCTCATCGCTTCTCACCGTGGTATACCGGTCCTGCGCAACCCGGTCACGCTCCTGCCGGTTCTCTTCAAAGGGAATACCGGCACTCCGCTGCACCGGCATGCTGCCACGGGGCTCCCCGCCGGTCGGGTCGGAAGACGCCCGTCGCGGGCCGGTATACGCATACGGGCTCACCGGGGGTCCCCGGCTCTTTCCCCCCCGGATCTTCGCCACCTCTTCATCGATGTGCGCATCCCGGTCGCTCTCGGTCCATTCCGTGAACATCAAAAACTGGAGAAAGGATTCCGGTTCCCGGAAGAGGGATGCCCCGATCCCTTCAAAGACAATCACCCGTTCAATATCCCCGAACCATCCGCCGGAGCGTTCGGTGATCGTTGCATTCCCCGCATCGAAGATGAAGACCCGCTCGATCTCCCCGTTCCGCCCCCAGCCGGTCTCCGAGACCCCGTTCTCTTCAAACGTGAAGAGTTTCCCGACCGCCCCGTAATCCCCGCCTTCCCGGACGGCAATCCGCTGTGCCCCGTTCTCGTACCGGAACGTCCGGGCACGCTGGCCGAACGAGACGGTCTCCTCGATCATGCCATACGGATCAAAGACAAAACGCCGCACTGTCCGATCCGGCCGGGCAGGATCGCATTCGGTCATCATGTTCTCAGAAGGATCGAAGCGGTACATGCGCCTCAAGGCCTTCTTTCCATCAAGCACCCGTACCCCGCCGTTACCGTACTGGTAATAGCGCACTACAGGCCCATGCCGGGATTCGGTATGTTCGGTGATGACTGCATCGGTCATGGCAACAGATCACTTCCGTTCGCGTTCTGGCTGCTGTCAGTTCTAACGTTGTTCTGTCCGAAGAGAAATAGTTTATCGGGGATTTCCCAATCAGAGGAACCCCGCATGAGTAACCTTCATTCACTAAAGAGGACAATTACCTTTCTGCAATGGCTGAAGGTGATGTGGTGCAGGATCAGGATGCACGGGTCATCCCTGATCACGAGACGCCGCAAATTGAAGGATCCCCGCAGATCACCGGGGAACGCGGTCGTTCTTTGTATCTTGCCCGGTGGAGTACGCGGTTCTGGGCATGGCTCATCGATTTCTGTATGGTGATCCTCTTCCTGAACATAATCCGGGGCATCTTTGCCCCGGTCTGGGATATTCCGTTGTACATTGACCTCTCGCACTGGGAGCCGTTCGAGTTCGGGTTCCAGACCCTCTTCTTCTTTGCCTACTGGACGATCATGGAAGGGTTCCAGGGCAGGGGCCAGTCGATCGGCAAGATGGTGATGAACCTGAAAGTGGTTGGCCGTGACGGGACACGGATCAGTTACAAAGCAGCGGCCATCGAGAGTCTCGGCAAGGCATTCATCCTACCCGTTGACTGTCTTGTCGGGTGGCTTGCCATGCCGAATACCAAGCTCAGGATGTTCAACCGGCTCTCCAATACGATCGTGATCAAGACCGATTACAAGGAACCCGATGGCATCGTCTACCTCAAGGACAAAGAATAACCGGCATCCCTTTTTTTCCATACTTTTAGATAATATTTTTGTAGTTGTACCGGGCCGGTGATCTATGGACAACCCGGAGCCCGGGCCGGATGATGCCGGTGATTTTTCTTCGCATGAAGAGTCTCCCGAGTATGCAGAGCGGCTCGCCCATTTCATCGCACTCCTGTCCGATGACGACGAGTCCGGTCGCTGGAAGGCGGCGGAGATGCTGGGACGGATCGGCGACCCGGCTGCGGTGGACGCGTTGATCGAAACCCTGTGGGACGATGACGAACGGGTGCGGGTGAAGGCTGCGTGGGCGCTCGGGCAGATCGAAGATCCCCGGGCAATCCCCTCGCTCCGGCGCCTGTACCGGATGGAGAACGAAGGCGTGCAGGAGATCATAAAAGAGGCACTCGATGCCATCAACCGCCGGGGATCTTCCGGATAATTCCGCGTGCACCGTATGACCTCTCCACGGAACCGGATCCTGTCGCAGTACGCGGGGCACGGGTTTTATCGGCAAGGGGGACTATAGAGAAGAAGAGTGAGGAGGTTATGGAAGAGCTCGAATCCCTGTACCGGAAGGTTGACGGCAAGATCGTCATCGAGATCGATATCTCGTCGGTCGAGCAGCTCTTCAACTCGTTTGACCCGGCCCCGTTCCACGAGAAGGAACTGGATATCAATGCCGAGAACTACATCGTGGACGTGGTTGACAATTTTCCCTTGAAGACCCCGTTCAAGCTGGTCATCTACCTGCACGGCGAGCGAGAAACCACGGATGAGGGCGTCCAGACGATCGTGCATGCCATCCGGTCGCATTTCAGATTCCGGAGGATGGAGCAGGACGTGAAGTTCAGGACGAAATTCCGGGCCGGGCGCTGGGCGCTTCTCGTGGGACTGCTCTTTGTCACCATCGCCATGATCGCCCGGCACCTGGTCTTCACCGCGTGGGGCAGCGGACATCTCGTCTCCCAGATCATCTCCGACTCCCTGCTCATCATCGGCTGGGCTGCCATGTGGGAACCGGTCACCATCCTCCTGTACGGACTCTGGCCGATCATCCAGCAGAAGAAGATCTACGAGAAGATCAGCCAGATGGAGATCGATGTGACCCCGGCACAACAGAGTTTTGAGGCGCCCCACTAGCTTCCCTGAATATCCGGGGGATCACGACAGGGAAGGAAAGGTTTCACAGCCGGCAAACGCGGCGGCGCAGGCCGGGCAGAGTACCTTTCTCTTGCGATCCAGTTCGTCGAGCGTATCGGGCCTGAACATGATACACTCGGGATTCTCGCAATGGCCAAGGCCCAGCAGGTGCCCGACCTCGTGGGCTCCCTCTTTTGCGAGCCGGTCGATCAGATCGTCATCGTTGCTGCGCAGGTTGTAATATTCATTATTGAGCCGGGCTGCTGAGACCACGGCAACACCCATGTGGTGCCGGGCAAGGCCAAAGACCGAGTCGCTCCCCGGTTTGAAGAGGTCCTGGTTGACGACAAGGAGGACCGGCCCTTCAATGTCGTGACGGTGTTTGTACGTCTGGATACTGTTGAGCAGTGCCGCTGCATCGATCTGGTGGCGGGCCACATTATATCCCATCATGCGGACATGGTTCTCAGAAACGGTGGTGGGAACCCCCAGTATCGCGGATATCGTTCTGGAGACCGGCATCTGGAGGCCGGCCGGGGAGAGCGCATCCCAAAAAATATGGACATGCATCGCTATATTCTGTTGGAATGGACTCCTATAAACATATTGAGACCTGCATCGGGGATTATATCGCACAACACTATGCAGCGGTCGTCGAGATAGGAGTGGGTAACAACCCGGGCGCCGCCATCATCGTCCATGACGCGGGCATCCCGATCCGGTGCACGGATATCAGGAACCGCGAACTACCCGTAGGGATAGAATTTGTCATCGACGATCTCTTTGAGCCAGATCCTTCGATCTATGCCGGTGCGGATCTCATCTATGCCATCCGCCCGGCGATCGAGATGATGGCACCCCTGATCGCCCTTGCGAAGAGCACGGGCTCGGATCTCCTAGTGTACCACCTGGGCTTTGAGTTCTATGAGACGGGGGGAGAACAGATCGACTGTGGCGTGATCCTCCACCGGTACGTGCGGCAATCAGAACCCGTCAAAGAGCGTTGACTGGGTCTTGGCCGGGACTTTTTTCGTCTCGGGTTCGGCCGGTGGCGATACCGATTCAGCAGGGATTACCATTGGTTCCTTGATGGCTGCGGGTTCCACGACCGGTGTCGCTTTCTTTGGTGCAGGTCTAACTTCGGGAACCGGGGAATCCGTATTCAGGGTCGATCGCCCTCTCTTCTGCGGAACCTTCACCGGCTCTTTCGCTTTCTCCCGATCCTTCTCCTCTTTTGCCAGTGCCTTGACGATCTCGGTTGACCGAACCTTGTCGTTCAGGAAGAAGTTGAGCTGGTCGGCATCAAAGGAGAGTTCTTTTGCGTACTCCGCGGGAGCGTGTTCAACGAGCAGGGTGAAGATGCCCAGGTACTCTTCCCGCAGGGTGCTCTGCGGCAGGTGCATCATGCCGGAGACTTTGTTCAGGGTGGCAAGCCGGATCATCTTCTGTCTCTTTGCCGTTGACATCTTCTGCCAGCGTTCCGGGGGCATGATCCGGGCGTGGATGCCGCGTCCCCCGGCGGCATCCGCAACCCCGAGGAGCATCAGGGCCGTGGCATACCGCCAGAGCGTGTGATACTGGCGGCGGTAGGTATTCCCGAGGTATTCGTCGGCCCGGGCAAGGTGGCCGTAGGCACATTTCAGGGCAGCAGGGTCCGTGATATGATGAACGCTTCCCTCCACCCACTGCGCTATCGTCTCGGGCGTGTCATCGACATCGTACGAGAGCCGCATCAGTTCCTCGTCCCGCGTCTTCCCGAAGAGGGCCGTGATCAACGAGAAGATGGAGACCCGCTCGTCTTTCTGGGAGGTGTGAACCTGGTTGTCGTTTAGGGTGGACCGTCCGATCGACGAGGCATAGAGCATGTTCACCGCAGAGCGGATGTCGCCCTCGGCGCTCTCGGCAATGGCATTGACGGCCGCATCGCTGCACTGGATCTTCTCGGCAGCACAGAGGTACTTGAGACGCGGTGCAATGGACCGGGCCTGGACCGCCTTGAACTGGACCGGTTCGCAGCGCGAGCGGATCTCCGGGGAGATGCCGTAGAGATCGTTGGCGATCAGGACCATCGGCTGCTGTGCGTGGCGGATACACTCGAGGATCGCCTTGGCCCCGCCCCGGTCAGAGGTTCCCTGGAGATTGTCGGCTTCATCCAAAACCACCAGCTTGCGCACCGCTCCCGTCAGGCTCGCGGTCACGCTCCCCGCGCCTGCGATCCGTTCGATGACGGCAGCCGTCCGCTGGTCGCTCGCGTTCAGCTCCACGACCTCCCAGTTCATATCGTTCGCGAGCGCGTACGCGGTGGAGGTCTTGCCGATACCGGGCTTACCGTAGATCAGGAGGGGGCGGGACTTGCTCGTCCAGGTCCTAGCCCACTCCGCGATCTGCCGCACCGCGGTCGTGTTTCCCACGATCTCCGATAAGTGTGCGGGGCGGTATTTCTCTGCCCAGTCCATACCAGACTACATTGGTCCAACATCAAATAAATTATCTCTGATGAGTCTCAAAGTAAGCATACACGAAGCTACGTGTCGTGTTTTTCAGGTGATGTCGTGGTCCACAACTGCTCCACAGAGTCGATTGCAAAAGTAGTCCGGGAATATGAGGGCGTCAAGCGGAAACATGCCATCGGAGATATGGTCAAGGCGCTGAAGATCGATGCCCCTCATGTTGTGGCCGCTTTCGGAGAGGATGCAGCGGTGATCGAGCACAACGGGGAGGCGCTCCTGCTTGCTGCGGACGGTATCTGGTCCAAGCTCATGGAAGCGGATCCCTACTGGGCAGGATACTGCTCGGTGCTCGTCAATATCCACGACATTGCCGCGATGGGCGGTCGTCCCCTTGCCATGGTCGATATCTTCTCCATGGCGAAGAGCACGGTACAGGAGCAGGTCGTGAAGGGGATGCACGATGCCTCGGAGCAGTTCGGCGTCCCGATCGTTGGTGGACACCTGCACCCGGATGCCCCTTACAGCGTCATCGATGTCTCTATCCTGGGCTCGGCCCGGATGGACTCCATCATCTACAGCCACACGGCAAAGACGGGCGATCGCATCGTTGCTGCCATCGACCTCTCCGGCCGGGTTCACCCCTCCTGTGCCCTCAACTGGGACTCGGTCACCATGAAGTCAGCAGCCGAGGTCCGGGCACAGATCGCGGTGCTGGAAGAGATCGGGAGACGGCATCTCGCCACAGCGGGAAAAGACATCAGCAACCCGGGGGTCATCGGGACGCTGGGGATGCTCCTTGAGATCAGCGGCAAGGGAGCAGAGATCGATCTTGACCTGATCCCCCGGCCCAACCTGGCCAAGAACAATATTACCTTCGAACAGTGGGTGAAGATGTACCCGGGCATGGGCTTTATCATGACCGCAGAACAGCAGCACGTGGATGAACTCATTGCCACCTTCGCTGCCGTGGGTATGACCGCACGAGAGATCGGCACGGTGGATGACACGAATGCCCTGCGGATCCGGTATGAGGGGGCCGTGACGCAGGTCTTTGATTTTGCCATCAACGGAATAATGCAGCTGACTGAAGAGGATGTTGCATGCCGGCTCGGATGAAGCGGATCGGGATCGGGATCCTGGAGGATCCCGAGAAGGTGCTCGCGAGCGCCGTTGCGGTCAGTACGAGCTGCGAAGTTTTCTGTTATGGTCGTCCCGGCGTTGTTGATGAGAAGCCCGGCGCGGCGACCGTCCATATTGTCGAAGACCCGGAACCCGAACGGACGATGATCGATGACCTCATGAAGGGAACGATCGATGCCGCGGTCCGGGGCACGCTCCCCGCGAACGCCACCCTGAAGGCGCTGAAGGCGGCTGAAGGTGTCGATCATCTCGAACGCATCGCTCTTTTGGAGACAGCCCGCGGGACAAAATTCCTGCTCACCCCGGTGGGTGTGGACGAGGGCTGGACGGTTCAGGAGAAACTCGACCTGATCAAAAAGGGACAGATCATTGCAAAGAAGTTCGGCCTGCCCCAGAGGACCGGCATCCTCTCCGGGGGACGGCTGGGCGACGTGGGCCGGCACCCGCAGGTGGATGCGAGCATGGCCGAGGCGGAACTGGTGGCAAAACTCTCCGGTGCCGTGCACTGCGAGATTCTGATCGAAGATGCCATCGAGACGTGCGGGCTGATCATTGCACCGGACGGGATCTCCGGGAACCTGATCTTCCGCACGCTCACCTTTCTGGGGAACGGGTACGGCCATGGGGCACCTGTGGTAAATATCCGCAAAATATTCGTGGATACCTCGCGCGCCTCACCAAATTATGCCAATGCGCTATTGCTCGCAGCATCGTTGTCCGAATAATTTAAAGGCACGGATTTCCCCCATTCCTCCAAAAAAACGCAGATTCTGCAAATAAAAAATATTCTGCGAAATTCTGAACCCCGATTCCGTCTTCCCCTGCAATACTCCCTCCAATATCATAATGCGCAACAAATTGCGGCGTTTTCCCAGAAAGTATTTATAATCCCACATGGATTTTATTTTGAGGTAAGAAACATGGCAGATTTACCAATCGCCGCAGTTGTAAGGATTGCAAAGAAGAACGGAGCCGAACGCGTGGGAAGCGATGCAGCAGAAGCACTGGTTGTCAAGGCTGAGAAGTACATCGCCCAGCTGACCAAGGAAGCCAACAAGCTTGCCGAGCACGCAGGCCGCAAGACCATCAAGAAGGAAGACGTGGACCTCGCAGCGAAGTCCAACTGATCTCTTTTTTTTGTTCAATGCCGTTTACCGGTCCTCTTTTCATGACGGCAACGTTTGATCTTCGCCCTTCGTTTCCCGCCCGCGATCGGGAAAAAAATCAGAAATTGCGCAAGAAACATTTTTTGTCAATCAAAGAGAGAGTAAATTCTCATGATATCCCTCCTCTACGTGGATGACGAACAGGAGCTCCTCAACCTGGGAAAACTGTTCCTTGAACGGGGAGGGGAGTTTACGATCACAACAACGACCTCGTCAACGGAGGGGCTCCTCCTCCTTACCACCGAACCGTTTGACGGGGTCATCTCTGATTACCAGATGCCCGAGATGGACGGGATCGAGCTCCTCAAACGGGTGCGGGGAGCTGGTCTTACGCTCCCGTTCATCCTCTTCACCGGGAAAGGCCGGGAAGAGATTGTGATCGAGGCCATCAACAACGGGGCGGACTTCTATCTCCAGAAAGGAGGGGATGCACGCCCCCAGTTCGCCGAGCTCCGGCACAAGATCCTGACCGCGCTCGAACGCCGGCAAGCCGTGGATGCGCTCCGCGACTCCGAACAGAAACTCGCGGATATCATCAACTTTTTGCCCGACGCCACCTTTGCGATCAATACGGAGGGGAAAGTGATTGCCTGGAACAAGGCGATCGAGACGATGACCGGGATTCCGGCTCCGGATATCCTTGGCAAGGGAGAGTACGAATATGCCCTGCCGTTTTACCAGTGCCGGCGCCCGATCCTTGCCAATCTGGTGCTCGAGCCGGATGCCCTCTTTGAATCAAAACATTATATCGCCCCCTGTCATGCCGGCACAACCCTGACTGCTGAGAGTATCGTAAAACTCTCCCGTACCGGCCCGGCGCATATCTGGGCAAAAGCCAGCCCGCTCTTTGACAAGAGCGGGAAGATCACCGGGGCGATCGAGTCCATACGGGATGTCACCGAACAGAAACAGGTGGACAAGACGCTCAAAGAGAGCGAAGTGAAATACCGGGAACTGGTCGAGAATGCCAACAGCATCATCCTGAAGATGGACCGGGCCGGCAATGTCACCTTCTTCAACGAGTATGCCCAGCGGTTCTTTGGTTTTTCCGCCACAGAAATCATCGGGAGGCCGGTTGTCGGCACTGTCGTCCCGCTGCAGGAATCGGCATCGCACCGGGATCTCTCCCGCATGATCGAGAAGATCATCCATTCCCCGGAAGAGTTCAGGAACAACGAGAATGAGAACGTCACCAAGAGCGGCCGCCGGGTCTGGATCCACTGGTGGAACCAGCCGATCTTTTCAAAGGAGGGCGTCTTTGAAGGTCTGCTCAGTGTGGGCACGGACATCACCGCGAGGAAACAGATCGAAGATGAACTCCGGATGGAGAACGAGAAGAACCGGGGGCTCATGAACAATGCCAGCGATGCCATCTTCATCGCTGATCTCGAGACCGGCAGGTTCACCGATGCCAATACGAGGGCGCTGGAACTGGTGGGAACGACAAAAGACGACTTAACGACGATGCAGTTCATCGATATCTTCCCGCCCGCGTCACAGGAGATCTACCAGGATCAGGTACGGCAGGTTGCGATGGAAGGAACCGGATCCCGATCGCTCACTGTTGTCGACCGCACGGGAACGCCCGTCCCGGTGATCGCCAGCCTCACGGAGATCGATCTCGGGGGCCGGCGACACCTCATGGGGATCTTCCATGACATCTCCGAGATCCAGATGGCGCAGGATGCCCTGCAGCTGGTCAACAAAAAACTCAACCTGCTCTCGGAGATCACGCGCCACGATATCCGGAACAAGCTCACGGTGCTGGGGGGATACCTTCACCTGCTCAAGGAACAGCCCTCGGAATCCGATTACCCCATGTATGTCCGGAAGATCAATGATATTGTTGAGGATATCGGAAATAATATCGAGTTTACCCGGCTGTACCAGAATCTTGGCATCGCTGCACCCCACTGGCAGAACGTCCACGAGGTATTCTTCCAGGCCTGCACCCATATCGATACACGGAAGATCCGGATCCAGTCGGATACCGGGACCCTGGAGATCTACGCGGATCCCCTGCTGGAACGGGCCTTCTTCAATATCGTGGAAAATGCTCTCACGCACGGGGGCCACGTGACGACAATCCGTATCTCGGCCGCTGAATCCGGTGCTGAGATGGTGATTTATATCGAGGATGACGGCACGGGTATCCTGCCCTCAGACAAAGAGAAAATTTTCTCAAAAGGCTATGGGAAGAATACCGGTCTTGGCCTCTTTTTGGTGCGGGAGATCTTCTCTATCACGGGAATCCGTCTCACCGAGACCGGGGAATACCAGAAGGGAGCCACATTCACGCTCCGGGTTCCCCAGGGGTCTTTCCGGTTCTCCGGTTCAGGCCAGGGTGACCGCTGCCATATCCGCACGATTGGATCGGATGCCGAGAGCCCGCCCGGCTGTTAAGCAAGAAGCGAGTGCAGCCCGGCCTGGACGAGCGCCGGGACCAGTCGTAACGCGCCGGGCGTAAGGAGCAGTTTTTTTGCAAGCGTTGACGGCCGGTCCATGTCGCCGTACTCCTCGATCACCTTAAGGATGCCCGGGTCATCCAGCGCCCGGATCAGGTTGTCGAGGGTTTCACTGTCCATACGCTGCCGCAGCTCAAAGAGCCGGAACCCCCATGCCAGCTCAGTGCCGAAATCCGCCTTCCACCTGTTTTCATAATCGGCAAGGAAGGCATCGTCGAACCGGTCCGCGGAACAGGCGGCCGCTGCCACCGCTGCCGCATGACGGGCTGCCCGCACACCGGTGTACACGCCCCCGCCGGACGTGGGTTTTGCCATCCCGGCCGCATCGCCGACAAAGAGGGTCCGGTGCCCGAAGGTCTGTGGCATGACGCCAAGCGGGATTGTCCCGGTGACCAGTTCCACGGACGATCTGTCAAACTTTTCGAGGAATGCCGAGAAGAGCGCCGGCACACCGGTCTTTGCGCAGAGTCCCACCCGCACCCGCCCGGGTGCCGTGGGAATTGCCCAGCCGAAGAACTGGGGGGATGCATCCGGGTAGATCTCGACAAGCCCCGGATCACAGTCATACCGGACCTCGGCCTGTATCCCGGCAAGGAACACCTGCGCCCGCTGCATACCCAGCATCCGGGCAACCGTGCTCCGTGGACCATCGGCGGCGATCAGGATCCGGAACGGGATGGGTTCGTGCGTGCCAGCTCCCCGGGTGATCAGGGTCGAACCGCGGATACCGCAGACAGAGGTTTTCAGGAGAAACTCCGCACCGCTCTTTGCGGCCTGCTCGGCCATCTCGCGGTCAAGGATGCCCCGGTCCACGACAACGGCCTTGGTCTTCTGTGCATCGAATTCGATGCTCGAACCCGCCGCAGAAACGAGGCGGGCACCTGAGACCCGGTTCAGGATCGCACGATCCGAGACCCGGCATTCGGCAAACGCTGCGTTCGACAGAAGGCCGGCACACTGCACCGGGTAGCCGATCGTGCCGTGCTCCTCGATACAGAGCGTCTTGAGGCCGTACCCGGCGCAGGCAGCAGCAGCAGCGCATCCCGCGGGCCCGGCACCAACAACAACCACATCGTAGGCATCAGGTTCCAAACTCATGGGGATCACGGCTCCATTATTAAAAAAAAGGTCCGGGGAGATCAGTGTTTTTTATCGGCGCAGCGGGACGCAAACACGGTTTTTTCAGGGATTTTTTTGGCATGCTTACCATCTCCCAGGGGTTTGTAGAACCCGAGCATGATCGAGAAGAGGCCGAAGACCAGAGCAAACGTCCCCAGAACCGAGAGGACGAGGTCCTTACTGAAACCCGGATAGTAAAAGAACAAAACTCCGATGAGGGCGAGCCCCGAGAGGATCATCGCGGGGATGAAGACATATTTTGTCGTCGGGTTGGTGAGGGCGAGCGTGATATCCGTAAAGCCGTTGTAGAGGGCCACTGCGGCAATGACCAGGATGAACAACAGGGCAAAGAACTGGGTGAGCAGGATGGAGAGGACACCTACCACCAGCAATACTGCTGCAAGACCGAACCAGAGTAACGACTCATCGCCTTTTGCCGTGATGGCAAGGAAGATAAAGAGCGCGATCCCGAGGATGATCAGGACCCAGAAAAGCCCGTAAAACGTAGTCTTCGTCTCTTCCGGGATCATCAGGGCCAGAACCCCGAAAATTACGCCGATGATCCCCCGCATGAGGCACGATGTCTTGGTATCAAACATATCTTCTCACCGCATGATCCCGCTGACCACGCATTCGTACACTTGATTTGGCCATACAACTACAAAATGGATGCTGTCGGAATCCTGCCGGTGCTACCCGTCCCTGAACGCTTTTAAAACCTGGAGCCAGGGTGAAAAAAGCGATGTGTACTTATTTTTGGAGATCAGTACCCTGATACCGGGTTGTATTCCCCGATCGCGTCCTTGAATCATGGTGTCCTCCCTGTCCACAACCGCTCCTCCCGCTGTTCCGGATTGCGATCCGGCAACCACGCACACCCTTGCCCGGCTGGTGGAGATGGAGCTGGCTGCGGCAGCATCCCGCCGCACGCAGTTTGAGCAGACAAAGGAACCGGCGCTCTTCCAGAATGCCCTCATCACGGTAAGCATCCTGGTCAACATCCTCTTCTGTCTCACCCGGAGCGATTACATCATCCTCTTTGTGGCAGCGAGTTTCTACCTCAATATGTTCTATTTCGTCAGTCTTTTGATCCCGACAAGCCCCGGCACGGCCGGGCTGCCGATCCTGGCGATCAAAAAATTCCAGGTATGGCTCAAAGAGCATGGCCTCACCTCGGGCACGCGCCAGTTCACCCGGCTCTTCATCAACGCCTTCTTCATGAACAGCCGGACGCTCACCCTTGGCATCGGGATGCTCTTCTCGGTGGATATCGTCTTCACGCTGATTGCCTGGTATACCGGGCTGCCCACGGATATTGCCCTCTTTGTCATCGTGCAGTCCCTGATCATCATCACGTTTTACGTGCTCATCTGGAAAGTTGAACCCTTCACCACCGGTTTTGCTGCCCACATCGACCAGGTGAAGCACCACCTTGCCCGCGACCTGCCCTCCTGGTTCATATCGCTCCTCTTCTTCATCGGATTCCTGATCATTGTCTTCATCTTCTTGACAACCATCATCCTTCTGCCGGGCGTCACCCTGAACGCGTTTCTGACCGGGTCCGGGCTGACCGAACTTGCCTCCCTCTTCGTCCTGCTCGCCATCCTTGCACTCAGCCAGTATGTGGTCATACGGGCCATTCACGGAACAACCAGCCGGGTGATGGCCGGGCGGCTGATGGATTATTGGGAGAGTTCTCTTGAGGACCTCCACAACAACCTCTCGTGCGATTCCCCGAACTTTCCGCAGGGACGTGAAGATCGCGTCGAGGTGACGGAACGGATCCTGGAATCGCGGATCTACCAGATCAAGAGAAATGCGCTGTTTGGTGCGTTCACGGTCTGGGTCATTGACCTGGACTTCTCGGTCCTGATGGACAACAAGACGCTCGTTGCCATCCGGGGATATTTGGGCGAGAAGAAAGAGTGAGGGGTTTTTGCAGCTTCCCGTGGGATCCGCTCTTTGGTATCCGATCATGACTTCAAAGCGTCAGCCGAGGCTTTTATCGCCGGGAGTAGCGCCGAAGGATAATGGGTTTTATATTCACCGGATTGGAATACCCTCTATAAGGCGGGAACCGGCAGAACGTTCCTAAAAAAAGGAAATGGAATAGTACATATACTTTCTTCGTGTATTTTTGACGTGAGATGATTCTATGGTAGAAACACCTGTAACTTCGGATATGAATATGAACGATCTCCAGCTCTTCCCATGGTGGCTCCTCCTGGTATGGGGATTCCTTGCGCTCCTCATCGGGGTGGCATTCTTCATGACACCCGGGCTGACAACCGAACTTATGATCACGTTCCTCGGCGCCTACTGGTTCGTGGGCGGTCTCTTCTCGCTCTGCAGTCTTGCGGTGGACAAGAGCAACATGGGCTGGAAGATCTTCCTTGGGATCATCTACATGATAGCCGGACTTGCCATTCTCCTCCAGCCGGTCTATGCCATGTTCTTTATCGTTCCGTTCTTCGTGATCCTGATCGGGTTCTGGGCAACCTTCATCGGGGTGGCCCATATCTTCCAGGCGTTCAGCGCACTGGATGCGGGCAATGGCGTGCTCGGGGCAATCAGTCTGGTCTTCGGGCTTCTCATCCTGATCAATGTCTTCGTTGCTTCAGTGCTTTTGCCGTTTGTTGTCGGGACGTTTGCGATCGTCCTGGGCATTTCTGCCATCGTCTTCTCATTCACCGCAAAGAAGTGCGTGGATGCCGTGAAGGCGTAATCCCGGAACATCTTCTCTTTTTTTTCTACCGTGTGCACTGATTCCGCGGGGTGTCTGCCCGATCCGCGAATGAGATCTTCCTGATGATCACTCGGATCGCGGCGAGTGAGGAATTATGGGAAATAAAATATCTGAATTTTTCTCTCTGAAAATCAAAAATTTCAGGAATTCTTTATTCACGGTTTTTGTTTTTGCACGAATTGAGGTTCAGAAAAAAATGACCGGGATCTCGTCCGGGTTTTTATTCTGGGATGCTTTCGGGAGTTCGATTGATATCCGGGTTTTCAGGACGCACCATGATCGCATCGTAACCTTCATGACCCTACAATTCCATCGGACTGTATGCACGATGTTGTCAGCAGCAGAAAGATGGAGAACGGGATTGTCGTCTTCTGGGAAGAGAATGGTGGGAAGAAGTCCGAGTCGTTCAATTACGCTGAACTGGTTGAGATGAAGATCAATGCACTCGACCTGCTCGAGCGGCCGAAGTTTTACAAGGTTGACAAGGACGCTCACACGCTGATCGTGAAGAAATAAATTCCTTTTTTGATTTTCCGGGTTTGGGAAACGCCGGGCCGCAGGGTTCCGGTAACAATATATGAGTGTATAAGCAAACACTTATTCAGAATCCTATGGAGCCCTGCAACCGGTGCGATACGTGCACGAAACTCTGCGAGATCGTCCCGTCCATGGCCGGGACATTCAAGGCCCTGGGCGATCTCACCCGGCTCCAGGTAATCTACCTGCTTGCAACCGATACCAGCGGTACGCTCGGCGTCTCCGAGCTCGCCGTCAGGCTCGGCATCTCGCAGCCGGCCGTCTCCCAGCACCTGAAGACGCTCCGGGGCGAAGGGCTCGTTGAGTCCCGGCGGGAGGGGTTCTATATCTATTACACCATCAACCGCGAGCGGATGGTAGAGTTCCGGGAACATTTCGAACTGATGTACGCGAGCGTCATGAAGAACTGTAACCGGGAGATGATCCGGAAGGCATCGCCCGGCCGCACGGTGAAGGCCTGCGTCATCTACTACTCGTACACCGGGATCACGCGGGGCATCGCCGACGGGATCCGGAACGCGAGCGGGTGCGACATAATCGAGGTCCGGACAAAGACTCCCTACACCTCGTTCACTGCCTATACGACCGGTGTCCTGCGGTCGCGGAAGATGGCCTGCGACCCGATCGAGCCGGAGGAGATCGATGTATCCGGGTACGATCTCCTGATCATCGGAACCCCGGTCTGGGCATGGAAGCCGGCCCCGGCCATGAATGCCGCAATTCAGGCGCTCAAAGGCTCCGAAGGCAAGATGGCGGTCATCTTCACCACCTGCTCCAACCATCCGGGAGAGAGCCTGCCGCTCCTCAGGAAGGCACTTGCCGGACGCGGGGTTACGGTCATGGCTGAGATCAGCCTGAACGCAGAGGACACGAAGAACCCGGATGCGGGGGGAGAGATCCTCCGGAAGATCCTTGCGGCAGACCCCCTCCGGGGATTGGAGAGCGGGAAGACCGGAGAAGACAAGAGGATTGCAATTCAGGAAGAGAGCGTATGAAAACCAGTATCATCTATGCATCGTACACGGGGACTACTCACGGTATCGCAGAAGAGATCCAGAAGCAGTGTGGCGGAGACCTCATCGAGGTGAAATCGCGGGACCTCCTGTCCCGGGTTGTCGCGTTCATGGGCCGCCATTCTCCCGGCATGAAGGTACGGGACAGTGGCATTGCGCCTGATACGATCGATCTCTCCGGCTCGGACCTCCTGGTGATCGGCACACCGGTCTGGGGGGGAAAGCCCGTCCCGGCCATCAGAAAAGCGGTTGCCGGGCTCCGCGGATGTGAGGGAAAACCGGTCATGATCGTTGCCACCTGCGGCGAAAAACCGGGCAAGACCCTCCCGGTCCTTGCAGAGGCACTCTCGGCACAGGGCATGACGGTTGCCGGGCAGTTCTCATTCAACAAGAACGAGATCCGGGACCCGGCTCTTGTACATGCACTGATCGCGAAGGTGCAGGAGATAGCAGACATGAAAGCCCGGCAGGGGGCGTGAACCTGCACCATCATTCCCTGTAATTGAGGAAATTACCATGACAGACACACAACCAACAAAAAAACCGGTATCGTCGCGGCAGAACATCCGGAAGTGGATTTTGATCATCTCCTTTTTCCTCTTGCCGGTCACGCTCATGTACATCTCCCCCGTCGTCATCCTGATGGGTGCAGCGCAGGGCATCGCCACCGGGAGCATGCTCCTCTTCATCGCGAACTTCATCCTCTCGCTCTTCGTTGCCCGGCTCTGGTGCGGATGGCTCTGCCCGATGGGATCATGGCAGGAGATCTCTTCCCCGGTCATCAGGCATACCGTGAAGGAAGGCTGGCGAAACTATGTCAAGTACGTTATCACGGTGCTCTGGCTTGGCATGCTCGCGTACCTCTTCTTCGGTGCCGGGGGAATACGGGCGATCGACCCCTTCTTTGGCACGGAGAACGGCCTCTCGATCACAAGCCTCGCCACGCTCATCGTGGTCGTGGTGATCTTTGCCATCATCTTCATCGCTGCATTCCTTGCCGGCCGGCGCGGGTTCTGCCACGTACTCTGCCCTATCGCAGGCCTGATGATCGCAGGCCGGAAGATCCGGAACCTCTTCCACTGGCCGGCGCTCGGGCTCTCTGCTGACGCCTCCCGCTGTATTGACTGCAAAAAGTGCTCGAAGGCATGCCCGATGGGCCTTGATGTGAACGCCATGGTCCGGCAGGATGCGATGGAAAATACGGAGTGCATCATGTGCGCCAGCTGTGCCGACACCTGCCCGAAGGGTGCAATCACGTACGGGTGGAAGAAGGAATAACCGTGAGGTGAAGTGTGAAGCGTGTCATCTATTATTTCACGGGCACCGGTAACACGCTTGCCATTGCCCGGGCTCTTGTAGCAGACCTGGGCGATACAAAACTCATACCCCTCCGGCGGGCGATCTCTCCGCGTGGGATCTCGGTTGATGCCGATGTGGTGGGGATCGCGTTCCCGGTCTATTACCTCAACATGCCGGCCATTGTCCGGCAGTTCGTGCAGCAGATCCGGTTCTCTTCCACAAATCCGTATATCTTCGGCATTGCCACGTGCGGGGAACGGCCGGGCGGGGCGCTCTTCCGGCTCGCGGAATCTCTAAAAGAGAACGGCAACGCGCTCTCGGCCGGGTTTGTTGTTGTCATGCCGGAGAATTATATCGGCCCCGTTGACCTGATGCAGGACACGGACCGGATACCGGAAAAATATGCGCAGGCAACGAGCCGGATCCCGGCCATTGCTGCGGCGATCCGTGACCGGAAGAGATCCGCGCCGGAAGGAGAGGATTCGGTCATCCAGAAGATCGGGGGAGCGATCGCGTGCACGCTCATGACCTCGGTGTACCGGGTACCCCACCGGTTCCACACAACCTTGAAGTGCAACCACTGCGGGACGTGCGGGTACATCTGCCCCACGCGGAACATCACGATGACCGCGAAGGGGGTGCACTGGGGCAGTTCCTGCACCCAGTGTTATGCCTGCATCCACTGGTGCCCGCAGGAAGCGATCGAGTTGGGCGGCAGAACTTCCGGGAAGCGCCGCTACCATCACCCGGATGTCTCGATCAGGGACATGCGGGAGCAGCGGGGCGAGTGATCGTGGACGGGCTCGGCAGCAGGAGTTTTGCGGGATGACCGGGTCTGCCCGGCCGGAGTAATCGGATGGAAGAGAGCAGCACGGCATACCGGCCGATTTTTGATTCCGTCATCTCGGATTGCCTCTCGCAGGCGCTCCGGATCATTGCTGCCGACCCGGCGCTCGCGATCCCCGGTACCGTGATCCTGCACCACCAGAAGAAGGCGGCCGCGGTCCGGGGCCGGCTCGAACAGGAGGGGCTGCTCGTTCCCCCGGTGATGATCGTGAGCATCACCTCGCGCTGCAATCTTGCGTGCGCCGGCTGCTACATGCAGCACCGGGGCCCTGCCTCGCAACCGGAGATGAGCCAAACGCTGCTCGCCATGATCGCCGGGCAGGCTGCGGAGCTGGGCGTCTCGATCATCGTGATCGCGGGTGGCGAGCCGCTCGTCCGGCTGGATGAGATCCTGAACCTGGCCCGGACACACCCGGAAATTCTGTTTCCGGTCTTCACGAACGGCCTTCTGATCGATGAGACCGTGGCCACAAAGATCGCTGCGTGCCGGAACATTGTCCCGGTCATCAGCTTCGAAGGCTTCCGCAATGAGACGGATTCGCGCCGGGGTCGCGGGGTCTATGACCGGCTGCTTGTGGCCTGCTCGTACCTGAAAAGCCGGAAGATCTTCTTCGGCTGCTCGGTCACGACCACGCGGGAGAATTTTTCACAGGTTGTGGACCCTGCGTTCATTGAGGAGATGAGCGGTGCCGGCGCCCGGGTCTTCACGTATGTCGAGTACGTGCCGATGGAAGCCGGTACGGAAGAACTTGTCCTGACCGCGGAGCAGAAGAACCATTTGCAGATTGTCCTTGCACACTTCAACCGGACATTCCCGGCGCTCTTCATCGGCTTTCCCGGAGACGAGACAACCTACGGCGGGTGCCTTGCCGCGGGCCGGGGGTTCGTGCACGTGAGCCCTTCCGGCGATCTCGAACCCTGCCCCGCCGCCCCATACTCGGATGCAAATCTTGCCGTGGTGCCCCTCAAAGAAGCGCTCGCCTCCCGGCTGCTCGGCCGGATCCGGAACGAGCCGGAGGTACTTACGGAAACAGCCGGGGGCTGTGCCCTTCGGGCGAACCGAGCGTGGGTACAGAAAATTCTTGGTTCAGATTGATCCGGTGCCGGAATATTTTTGTTGGCGAAAAAAAAATCCGCAATAATTTCCCGGATTTTATTCTGGCTTGTTGAGTCCGGCATTGTCCGGAACATATGGGTACGGGTCGCTGCCGGGGACGATCCCGGCAGTATGACAGGTTATTTTTTTCGCGCTAAAAACTCTTCAGAAAACAAACGATCTCTCTAAGAATACTCTAGAGTTCTTCTCTTCTTTCTGGATCTGCATAACCCGTTGGACCTCGCAACCTCTCCACGATGGTGCACAACAGCATTCCCGGTTCCCGAAAGCGCCTGTTAGCTGCACTCCGCGAAAGGATCATTCTCCGTCGTAGTCATCCTGCCCGTTTCCATCAACACCCTCTAAAAACAAGAGTGTTTCGCGAAAAAACAGGAGTGTTTCGGTATTTTTTCGAATTTTCACGTCAGAAAATGGCAGGAGTGTTTAGGAGAGTTACAGCAGCCGATCTCCTTTTCCGCGGGTGTCTGGACGTAGAAATCCAACCAGATGAAGGTATCGCCCTTTAAGGGCTTGTGCCGGATCTCCCATCCACCGTCAATGCCGGAAGACTTCGCCCGGTTCTGAAATGGTTATGCGGATCTCTTGGAATCTTGCTCAAGCCGCTTCAAGCCGGAGCAGGACAATGTTTCCATCCTTGCGGGTGGAGATGAGCATGCTGATCTTCTCTTCGGTCTTTCCGGCCTTGTGGCAGAGGATGGTCGGGCGGTTGGTGACCGGGTGACCGGTGGTATACGTCTCGTTCACGGATGCCCTGAACGTACACTCAGGACAGAAGTGGGTCTTCCCGCAGCCGCCATCGACAAATGCATTGATGCATTCAAGCACATCCCCGCACAGGTTGCCTTTTACCTGTGAGAGTGGTTTTCCCGCAATGGCGAGGGCAGAGGTGTTTGCAGCAACCACGTTCACGTCGCGGTCAACGAGAAAGACCGGTGCGTCGAGCAGCTCCAGGAATTTCCTGATATTGAAGCCGTGTTGTGCAAGAATCTTCTGGTGACAGGATTTGCAGATGCCGTGGCTGACCGGGTCATCGGGTCTTTCCCCGTCGCGGATGACAATATCGCAGAATGAGCAGACGGTCTTCATGATTGAACTGGATGATCATAGGTTTTTTTTGGGATATAACTGCTTGGTTGCGGGAAGTACATGGTGGATTCACCGCCCGGAACAATTCGGGATGCCGGTTTTTTGTGCAGATTTTTTTTTAAAATGCCGGCGTTTTGGGGTGTGGGGTTGTGCCCTCCGGGCGAATCGTGGGTGGTGAGGGACTGGTGAGCCGGGATTTTTTTTGAATAGCGCCCTTCTGCACGAACGGTCAAGCTCAAATATCCTCACAATCAATGACTCAACGGTACACATGGCGGGAACCGGGACGGGAACTGAAGTACGCGAACTGACGTACGAAGAATTCCCGCTCGCAGAACAGTTGTGGAAAGAATACCGGGGCCAGAAAAGTGATACGCCCGATGAGCGGATCTTTGCGGTCTTCGAGAATCACATCCTTGCCGCAACCGCCCGGTGCACAAGGCACCCGGACGGGCTTGAGATGGACTGCGTCTTTTCAGGAGAGAAGTACCGGGGCAAAGGATATGCCCGGCTTGCCGTCCAGGCACTCATCGGTGCATGCGGCCGGGAACCGATCTTCATCCACTCGACCATCGTCCTCATCCCGTTTTACAAGACCTTCGGGTTTGTTCCTATCCCTGAAGAGCAGCTCCCACGAACCATCCGGGAGCGGTTCCTCTTCTGTTTCGGGGAGATGGCGGGCTGCAATGTCTGCCCCATGACCCGGCCGGGAAACCCGTGAGCGTTTCTTCACCTTCATGCCACATCCCGCTCCCTTTTAATATCACAATTCAAGATCTTAAGCACCGTGACCGAATTCCAGCTCGCATCCGGTTTCGCACCGGCCGGCTCGCAGCCGGACGCTATCCGGGCGCTCAAAAAAGGGCTTGAGGAAGACCGGCAGTACCAGACCCTGCTCGGGGTCACCGGCTCCGGCAAGACCTTCACGATGGCAAACGTGATCGAAGCCGCCGACCGGCCCACGCTCGTGCTTGCCCACAACAAGACGCTCGCCGCCCAGCTCTACTCGGAGTTCGCGGACTTCTTCCCCACCAATCATGTTGAGTACTTTGTCTCGTACTATGACTACTACCAGCCGGAGTCCTACATCCCGGCCCGGGACCAGTACATTGAGAAGGACTCTGCCATCAACCCGAAGATCGAGCAGCTCCGTCTCTCTGCGACCGCCTCGCTCTCGCACCGGAAGGACGTGATCGTGGTCGCCTCGGTCTCCTGCATCTATGGCCTCGGCAACCCGGAGAACTTCAAGAATATGGGGTTCGAGCTCGCGGTCGGCCAGAAGATCTCCCGGACCGAGATCATGAGCCGGCTGCTCGATATTTTGTTCGAGCGCAATGATCTCGAACTGATGCCGGGCCGGTTCCGGGTCAAGGGCGACACCATCGACATCATTCCCGGGTACTTCAACAACATCATCCGGGTCGAGATGTTCGGCAACGAGATCGAGCGGATCCGCGAGATTGACAAGAATACCGGGGCGAACAACGAGGAGATGAAATATTTCTACGTGTACCCGGCCCGGCACTTCGTCACGCCCGAGAGTTCACGAAAAGCAGCGATCGCCTCTATCCAGAAGGAACTCGACGAGGTCCTGCCCACGCTCGGTATGCTCGAAGCCCACCGGCTCGAACAGCGGACCCGGTACGACATCGACATGATCGAGGAGATCGGCTCCTGCAAGGGGATCGAGAACTACTCGCGGCACTTTGACGGAAGGAAGGAAGGCGAGAAGCCCTACTGCCTGCTCGACTATTTCCCGGACAACTTCCTGATGATCATCGATGAGAGCCACCAGATGATCCCGCAGCTCCACGGGATGTACAATGGCGACCGCTCGCGCAAGAAGTCCCTGATCGATTACGGGTTCCGGCTGCCGAGCGCGTACGACAACCGGCCCCTGAAGTTCCACGAGTTCGAGCAGTACATGAACTCGGTGGTCTTCGTCTCGGCAACGCCCGGCGAATACGAGCTGAAGAAATCCGGCAGTGCGGTCGAGCAGATCATCCGGCCCACCGGCCTTGTGGACCCGGTGGTTGAGGTCCGGCCCATTGACGGGCAGACCGAGGACGTGATCACCGAAGTGCAGAAGACGATTGCACGGGGCGACCGCGTCCTCATCACCACGCTCACAAAGAAACTTGCCGAGGAACTCTCGGAGTTCCTGGCCGACCGGAAGATCCGGACCCGCTACCTCCACTCCGAGATCCAGACGCTGGAGAGGAGCGAGATCATCCGCGAGCTCCGGCTCGGGAAGTTCGATGTGCTGGTCGGGATCAACCTGCTCCGGGAAGGCCTCGACATCCCCGAGGTCGGCTTCATCGCGATCCTCGATGCAGACAAGGAAGGGTTCCTCCGCGACACAAAAAGCCTGATCCAGATCATTGGCCGGGCGGCCCGGAACGTGAACGCGAAGGTTGTTTTGTACGCCGACACCATGACCGACTCGATGAAGCGGGCGATCGCCGAGACGAAACGCCGGCGCGAACTCCAGGTGGCGTTCAACACAAAGCACCACATTACTCCCCAGACGATCATCAAACCGGTGAAAGAGAAAGAGGTCGAGATCACCGATATCAAATACCTGCCGACACCGGAGATACCGAATGTGCTCATCGACTTAGAGAAGCAGATGCGGGACGCGGCCGAGAGCCTTGACTTCGAGAAGGCGATTGCGCTGCGCGACCAGATCAAGAAACTGAACGAGCGGTTGGGAGGGGGACGTGACCGGGTAACGGTCTGAAATTTTTTTTAACGCAAAAATGGGTGGAATTGTTTTTTTGATTGCGGAACTGTTTTTTTTGGATTCCATCAAAATTACGTGATCAGATTCTCTTCAACAATTCCGTCTTCTTGGTCTCAAATTCCTCTTCCGTGATAATCCCCGCGTCCCGTAATCCGGCCATCTTTTTGAGGAGATCGGGAATTGATCCCGCGGAAGGATCGGTACCTGTCATCACGCCGGCTCTCTCGTTCTCATAGATCTTTTTCAGGTAAGAGACCTGCTCTGCCCCGGTCTCTGCGTTCCGGGAGATGTATCGTATGAGAATTTTACGGGCCTTCTCGGGATCCGGTATACCGTACAGGCAGTCAAGGGGCGATCGGGAAGACTCCTGCCGGCCCTTTGCAAACATCACGCCACCGCCAATACTCCCCTTCTGGCCTCCGGCACCAATGCCCCGGAGCGATGTCTCTTCACCCCACCGCGAGTTGCTGACGGGAATTACCGTCCCGAAATTGTACCGGGTCCCAAGGAAGTTCTGCTCCATCACAACGCTGCCGATATCAGAGTAGGGAAATACATGTTGCTGGATCTGCCAGACGCCCCCGCGAACCGTCACCCCGGCTTCCGTGAGGGTGTACTGGATTGACTGCCGGAACTTCTCGAGCCATACAAGGGAGATGATGGTTGCAACAACACTGAAGGGCTGGACAAGGAATGCGATCCATTTCAGGTACACAATCACTCTCTCCTGCCCGGGAATTGCTCCGCCGGTCATGAGAACGATCAGAAGGCCGACAATCCCGCTTGAGGCCAGGGTCAGGGTAACACCGGACCACACCTCAGCAACCCTCATTGACCACCCGATCACGGCAATGATAATGAAGATTCCAACAGGTGCAATCATCAGGATTGCAACATTCGTCCCATAGGAAACAGCGGGACTTAATCCCGTGATTGCGGGACCCAGCCCGCTCATCAGCGCGGGGGTAACCAATGCGGTACCGCCAGCACTCCCCGCTGTTGGATTACTGATGGCATTCTCCGCAACCGTTGAAAAAGTACTGATACCAATATCGAGAACAAATCGTGCGAGGATACAAATGAAAACCAGAATAATAGGGGTAAACGCCAGGAGATACTTGAAGAAGAAACTCATCTTCTCCGGGCCGGTCGCGAGAAGAACCTGATCAGCATGCTCCTGTGATCCGGTATCGCTATCTGCTTGTACGGATGGATCGGTTTCCTGTGTTCTCATGTTGTATATCAGATGAGAATATGGGAATTGCAATAAAAGAGATTCCTATTTGATTCCCGACCGGTGTTTACAGAAATTGTCTGTCCGGATATCAGGATTGGATGGGGTTTGAGTTGCGATTCCTCTCACAAAACATGGCTTTGAACGTTCGACAGAGTGACCCTTCAGGGATGAAAAACCCCGCAATACCGATCGAGGCCTGTTCACTCTCCAGAATACTGCTATCCGAGTCCCCACTGCGCAAGCGTGGTCCGCGAGGGATCCACATCGTCCCAGTTCCATCCTAACGCTTCAATGATACGGGAGATCGGCTGCTTGATCGTCTTGTCGAGCATCAGCTCCCGGTCCACCACGAACTCCGGCGGTACCTGGTCGGCATACTCGAAGCAGAGCACGTCGGTCTTGGGATATTTTGAGGTCACCTGCTTGATGTAGACCCGCTTCGGCTTGCTGCCCTTCCCGAACTCCGTATGCAGGTACTGGTTTGCGTACTTCGCCCCCCGGACCTGCGCATCGTCCGATCCGTAATCATCGAGCGCCTTGCCGATGCCGCCGGGGATGCCGATCTCGTCGAGCGTGTACTTCCCGGCCCGGTAGTTGGTGATCACGCCCGCGAGGAACGCCTTGATCTCTGCGTACTCCTTGCCGTCAAGGATCTGCTCCATCACGGTCATCTGCACGATCTTGGTGATCTGTGGCGTGTCGCTCCGTTTGATCTCGAAGCCCACGATGTCGGTCTCGTGCACGTCCTTGCCCTCTTTCCAGACGAGCGAGCCCGCGTACCGCTTCTTCTTGCCGGCCTGGAAGAAGCGGGCATAGATCTTCTCGAACTTGATGGAGAAGTAATTGTCATCGGCGTTCAGCTCGGTCTTGGCAAAGACCGGGTAACTCGCGTTGAGCGCAGTCTCGATCGACTTCGCGAGTTCGATCGTCTTCTCGCGGTCGAGCGGCGGGAGCTGGATCATACAGGAGTCCGTGTCGCCATAAATGACCTTGTAGCCCTGCGCCTCGATCGTGCGCCGGGTGTGCTCGATGATCGCCCGGCCCACGGAGGTGACGGCCGAGCCGATCTCCCGGTCAAAGAGACGGAACCGGACATACCCCGAGACCCCGTAGTAGGTGTTCATGATCACCTTGAGCACGTTCTGCTGCATGTCGTACATCAGGTACTCGGGCGAGCCGAACGCGAACGTGTTCCGGAGCGCCTTCTTCTCGTCCCGCTCCTTCAAAAGGTCGGCGATGATGCTCCGGGTCAGGCCGTCCGGCTCTTTCCGGAACCGGATGCCGTTCGGCGCCCTCAGTTCCCCGTTCGGGTCCTTCGTCTCCATCGAGGCATTGATCGTCATCATCGCCATCGGGTACAGGGACTTTAAGTCGAGCACCACGACGTTCTCGCGGACCCCCCGGCTCGGCTCGAAGACCGTGGCACCTTCAAACTCCTCGGCATTCGCAAATCCCTTGGAAGGCAGCACGTACCTCCCGAACGCCTTTTTTAAGACATAGACATCGATCACGTTCGAGGAGTTCAGGGTCCGGTCGAGCGGGCAGCCCACGTACCGGGCGATCTCGCGGTAGAACCCGATGATGTTGTCCTTCTTGTTGATCTTGACGCAGAGCTCCACGTCCTTGAAGTTGTACTCCACAAAGAGTGCCGGCTGCTTCTTCCAGAGATCGGAGACCGTGCCGGTGTACCGGACCTTCTGCTCGCCGAGTTCCTCCATGGCGATCGCGTCGAGCCGGTACGACTCCTTCTGGCTTAAGTGCATCTTCTTGTACGCGGTCAGAAGATCGAAGAGTGCCCGGCCCCGCAGGGCGTTGCGCTCGGTCATGCCCGGGATCCGGGCGAGCGCGTCCGGCCGGAGGCCGAGCCGCTCCATCCGGCCGGTGATGTACGGCATATCGAAGTCCACGAAGTTCCAGCCCGAGAGCACGTCCGGGTCGCGGGCAATGATGTAGGCCGTAAACGCCTTGAGCATCTCGGTCTCGTCCGCGTACGGGCAGATCGTGTGGGTCCCGTTCCGGAAGCAGCCGTTCGGAAGCCCTTCCCCGCCCAGCTTGCCGGCAAGCTCGTTTGGCATCCCGGCCGCCAGCAGGAACGTGGTATAGTCCTCGTCAAAGGAGTCGTAACAGGTGATGCAGGTGATCTTGTCCCGCTGGGCATCGGGAAAGCCCCGCTCGTCCTCGCATTCGATATCGATGATGCAGTTCCGGGCCGGGGCATCGACATCGGCAGCTGCTACCTCGTGGAAGTCCGCGGTCTCCTGCGGGACGGCCACACCACCCGTGAGCCCGGAGTCGATCATGAACCGGGTGGCAAACGGGATGTCCGCCTCGAAGTGACGGTAGCGCTCCCGCACCTCCCGGACATCACCCGGCCGCTGGGTATAGATCCGGCGGAGCGGTTCGTTCCGGATCGAGCGGTAACTGGTCCCGGTCTCAAGAGCTGCCTGCGGGGGGAGGGGGAGTGCCTCTGCCTGTTCCGCCGCAACGTAAAAGTACGGCCGGAAACCGGTGATGTCGAGCCGTTTTGCGTGTCCCTGCGTATCGCGCCCGAAGATGTGGATGATGGGGCCGTCGGGCGCGTTGCTGTACTCCACCTGGTTGATCGCGATCCGGAGCCCGGTCGGCTGCAACGGGGCCTGAGGGGCTTTTGCCACCTGTTCTTCAAAAAGCGACTGCTGGCCCATATCAGGGTACCGCCGTTCTGCAAAGTTCCGTTGCGAACGCTCCCGCTTCATTCATCTTCTGCTCTTCCCACGCGTCAAGGTCCCACTCGTGGATCTTACAAATACCCTCTCTCCCGACCGTGACCGGCACGCCGAGCGAGCAGCGGTCGAGGCCGTACTCGCCTTCCAGCACCGCGGAGCAGACCGCCATCTCCCGTGTATCCGCGAGCACCATCCGGGCCAGCCGGGCAAGGTGCAGGGCCGGCCCGAAGACCGTACCGCCTTTGCCCCTGATGATCTCCATGCTTGCCCCGCGAAGCCCGGTGAGGATCTCTTCCCGCACGGGTTCTTCCACGGGAGTATCGAGCCGGGAGAAGAGCGGTACCTGGTGCTCGCCGTGTTCGCCCAGAACAAAGGGCATCCCTCCGATACTCTGTTCGCTGAGGGCCGTACCGAACCGGGCACTGTCGAGCTGCCCGCCAAACCCGATGCAGCGCTCGCGGGGAAGGCCCAGGGTTTTACAGAGATAGAAATTATTGATGTCCATCGGGTTCGTCACGGTGATGAGGACACCGGAGAACCCGTTGAGGAGGCCGGCACAATCCCGGGCAGCCGGCAGGTTCGCGTGCAAAAGATCGGCCCGGGTCTTCACGGAGGGGTTGCGGGGCATCCCGGCCGCGAAGATGCAGAGATCGGCGGAGCGGATCTCAGACCGGTCCGTGCTGATCGCCACATCAAGGCCGGTATGCTGAAGGTCAAGCACCTGCGCTCTGAGAAGATCCGGCACCGTATCGTACAGGATGAGATCACGAGAGATCCCGAGCGAAGCTGCGACGCAGGCAACCTCGCCGCCGATCCTCCCGACACCTACGATTGCAAGGCGCGCCATCTGGTATCAGTATGGGTATGCTAATAATAAATTAACAACCATCTCCTGATCAATGGTTACTCTCAAACCGGGGCCGGTCAATGCGGGCGGGGTGGACTTGGAGAATCACCTCCTCCTTGCAGCCGGTGTCCTTGGCACTACCGGTGCATCGCTCTCGCGGATGCTGCACCTCGGGGCGGGCGGGGTGGTCACAAAATCCATCGGCCCCCATCCCAAGGACGGGCACGCGGGCCCCTGCCTTGTTGAACTCGAAGACGGCCTTTTGAACGCGATGGGACTTCCAAACCCGTCAAAGGAGTTCACCGACGAGGTGGCAGGTCTCAAAGGCAAACCGGTGATTGCCAGTATCTTTGGCGGGAACCCCGAGGAATTTGCGGAGGTGGCCGGCTGGTTTACCGGCACCGTTTCGGGTATCGAACTGAACCTCTCCTGCCCCCATGCGGAGGGGTACGGGGCGGCGATCGGCAGCGACCCGGCACTCGTTGAGGCCTGCACGCGTGCGGTGAGCAGAAGCGGTGTCCCCACGTGGGTGAAACTCACGCCGAACGTGACCGACATCACCGCGATCGGGAAGGCGGCCGAGAGAGGCGGGGCGAGCGCAATCGTGGCCATCAATACGGTACGAGCAATGCGGATCTCCACCGGCCTCAGGCGGCCCATGCTGGGGAACCGGTACGGCGGCCTCTCCGGGAAGGCAATCTTCCCGATCGCAGTCCGGTGCGTGTACGAACTCTATGAAGCGGTGAAGTGCCCGATCATCGGGTGCGGGGGAGTTGCAACGGCCGACAATGTGATCGAGATGATGATGGCCGGTGCCACAGCGGTCGAGATCGGGAGTGCGGTCTGTGGGGATGTGAAGGTCTTCGATACGATCCGGGGCAGCCTCTATACGAAGGATGGGATTCCGGCCGGGGAGATCGTGGGGTGCGCCCATGACTGACGGGACACCGGTCACGGTCACGATCAAGGCGGTCCGGCAGGAGACCCCGAACATCAAAACTCTCTTCTTTGACCGGGAGGTTGTCCTCACCCCGGGTCAGTTCGTGATGGTCTGGGTGCCGGGCGTGGACGAAGTCCCGATGGCCCTCTCCTCCTCCACCAGTATCACTGTGCAGAATGTCGGGGATGCCACCGCGGCCCTGTGCAACCTCTCCGCGGGGGATACGATCGGGATCCGGGGGCCGTTTGGCCACGGCTTCACCCTCTGCGAGAAGGTCCTCGCCATTGCCGGGGGAGTCGGGGCAGCCCCCCTCCTTCCGCTGGCAAAGGCCGACTACGTGATGACGATGCTGCTCGGTGCAAGGACCGAGTCTGAACTCCTCTTTGTCGACCAGCTCGATGAATGCACCGATGTTTTGCTCGCCACCGATGACGGGACGCAGGGGCACAAAGGGTTTGTGACGGCCTTGATGGACGAGCTCAACCTTGCCTCGTACGACCGGATCGCCGTCTGCGGGCCGGAAGTGATGATGCGATCCGTGCTCACGAAAGTTGCCGAGAAAGGGCTTGAACACAAGACCGAGTTCTCGCTCCACCGGTACATGAAGTGCGGCCTCGGCGTCTGCGGATCGTGCTGCACCGATCCATCCGGGCTCCGGGTCTGCCGCGACGGCCCGGTCTTTCCCGGGGATGTGCTCATGAAGAGCGAGTTCGGCCATTATATGCGGGATGCGAGCGGCCGTAAGAAAAATATCTGATCTGCTTTTTATAGTACCGTCGGAGGGGGGACCGGGTAATTCCCCTGCGGCAGTTATTCGCCGGTATCTGAGTTCCGGAACCGGAATGCCCCTTTGGGAACCGTGATCTCAAACCGGGCACCCTTCCCCGGCTCCCCGGTCTCCTGCATGGTCATGCCCGATGTGAGGAGGATCTCTGAGGCCAAAAACAGCCCGTACCCGGAATGCCGGTAATACTCCCGCCTGAAGATCTTGGCTTTTGCACCA
>Ga0209099_1000016_pt1 | contig 207106 bp, 152 predicted proteins | sample AD_JPNHW2_MetaG_FD_184430 | JGI IMG/M metagenome (GOLD analysis project Ga0209099, IMG submission 184430) | Active sludge microbial communities of municipal wastewater-treating anaerobic digesters from Japan - AD_JPNHW2_MetaG (SPAdes) (version 2) | ecosystem: Engineered > Bioreactor >...
AAACAAAAAATACGTAGATTATGAAAAAAATCGGTTTTAAACATCTAACATTCATTGCTGTAGCTGCACTTATTCTTGCAGGTTGCGGTGGTGTTGATAAGATGAAACAAATTCCTGCAGGTTTAACTTTTAAGGTTACTCCTAACCCCTTAGAGGTTCACGGAAACAAAGTAAAAGCTACAATTGAAGGAACAATTCCAGCAAAGTATTTCAACAAGAAAGCTATTGTTGACGTAACCCCAGTTCTTGTTTATCAAGGTGGTGAACTTCCACTTGCAGTAAAAACATTACAAGGACAAGATGTTCAGGCTAACAATCAGGTTATTAGCTATGATGCTGGTGGTAGTGTAAAGCACGAAATCGAATTTGATTATAAAGATGAAATGTTCAAGTCTGATCTTGAGCTTCGTTTTGTTATTACTTATAAAGACAAAAAGATACCTTTTGATGCTCCTATTAAAATTGGTGTTGGTGTTCTTGCAACTTACAAACTAGTTGACATTGATCCTAAGCCAATTATGATGAAGAATAACAGTTTTGTTAGAATCACTCCTAATAACAAGGATGCTCAAATTAACTTCGTTATTTCACAAGCTGAAGTTCGTAAATCAGAATTAACAAAAGACGAAATTAAAACTCTTCAAGATTTTATTGCTGCTACTTTAAAAGATAGTACAAAAGAATTTAAAGGGATTAACGTTTCTGCATATGCTTCACCTGATGGTCCAGAAGATTTAAACGCTAAACTATCTACCGACCGTGGTAAGAATACTGAGAAATGGTTAAGCGATATCTTCAAGAAAGCTAAGGTTGATACCAAAAAGAACAACTATGTTTCAGTTCAAAATACTTCAGAAGACTGGGAAGGTTTCCAAACATTAGTTTCTACATCAGATGTTCAAGATAAGGAATTAATCCTTCGCGTTCTTTCAATGTATTCTGATCCAGTTGTTCGTGAGAAAGAAATTAAAAACCTTTCTAAGGTTTACTTAGTTCTTGCAGAGAAGGTTCTTCCACAACTTCGTCGTTCAAAAATGGTTGCTAACACCAATAATGTTGGTTATTCAGATGAACAGTTCAAACAAATGATTGAAACCAATACCTATGATAACCTTACATTAGAAGAAATGATGTATGCAGTTAGCCTAATTGGTGATGCCGATAAAAAACTTGAAGTTTACAAGAAAGCTGCTGAAAAATTCAATGATATTCGCGCTATTAACAACATCGCTTACATCTATTTGATGAAGAAAGATATTGCTAACGCAAAAGCTACCTTAGAGAAAGTTGCTACATCACAGGAGCCTTCAATCATCAACAACCGTGGTTGTGTTGCTTTAATGGAAGGTGATGTTGACGGTGCTGAAAAACTATTTGCTGCTGCAACAAACGCTGGTCCAGATGTAAAATACAATCTTGGTATCATTGCAATTATTAAAAACCAATACCCAGCTGCTGTTGAGTATCTAGGTGGTACAGATTCTTTCAATCAAGGTCTTTCATTGCTTTTAACCAATAAACTTGATGCTGCTAAAAATACCTTCACAAAGGTTGAGACAGCTAAAGGTTTCTATGGTTTAGCAATTGTTGGTGCACGCAATAGCGATGAGTCAATGGTTCTTAACAACCTACGTACCGCTATTGGTAAAGATGCTACCTTAAAAGCTCGCGCTAAAAACGATCTAGAATTCCGTAACTATTTCCAAAATGATGCTTTCAAAGCTATCGTTGAATAGTTTATAGATAATCTCAAAAGAAGAGGCTGCTTAATTAAGCAGCCTCTTTTTATTGTATGATAACAAAGTTGAAAAAGCTAAAGGATTATTTATTTAGTTTGGTAAAAAAATCCCAAAGTACAATACCCGCTGAAACGGAAATGTTGAATGAGTGTTTTGTGCCAAACTGAGGAATTTCAATACATTCATCGGATAATTCCACTACGTCCTGTTCAACACCTCTAAGTTCGTTCCCAAAAACTAGGGCATATTTAATCCCTTGTTGTGGCCTATATTCCATCAAATCGATGCTTCGAATGGTTTGCTCGAGTGAGATTACTTTGTAACCTTGTTCCTTCAATTTTAATATTGCATTTGTTGTATTTTCGAAGTACTCCCATATTACAGATTCCTCGGCTCCAAGCGCTGTTCTATGAATTTCTTTATGAGGTGGAGTTCCTGATATTCCACAAAGTACAACTTTCTCAACCATTAAAGCATCAGATGTTCTAAATACCGATCCAATATTATTCAAACTTCGGATGTTATCGAGAACAACCACTAATGGTGTCTTAGTTGATTGTTTAAATTCTTCTATTGATTTGCGATTCAGTTCTTTATTTTCAAGTTTACGGTTTTCTATCATTGTTTCTTTTTTTGCAAAGGTAAATAAACCTTTTTTTGTAAATTAGACCAAGATAAACAAAAACTAATCCGATGAATATTCACGAATATCAAGCAAAACAGATATTGATTGAATCGGGAGTACCGGTTCCAATGAGCCTTTTAGCATACACACCAGAAGAGGCAGTAAAAGGAGCTAAGGAGATATTTGAGAAAACCCAAACAACGGAGATTGCTGTAAAAGCTCAAATTCATTCAGGAGGAAGAGGAAAAGGAGGAGGCGTTAAAATAGCACATTCAATTGAAGATGTTGAACTATACTCAAAGCAGATTATAGGGATGACTCTTGTTACTCACCAGACTGGACCTATTGGAAAACTGGTAAGAAAAGTAATTGTTCAGCAAGGGATTTACCAACCTGGGGCAACTCCTGTAAAGGAGTTTTACATAAGTATATTGCTTAATAGGAATACCAGTCGAAATATGATTATATATTCAACCCAAGGAGGGATGGATATTGAAACTGTAGCCGCAGAAACCCCGGATTTAATATTTAAAGAAGAAATTCACCCAATGGGGATACAGGCTTATCAGGCAAAACGAATTGCCTTTAACCTTGGGCTAAGCGATAAAGCATATTCTCAGATGGTAAAATGCGTTACAGCAATGTATGATGCATATATAAAAAACGACCTTTCACTTCTTGAGATCAACCCTTTAGTTAAGACATCCAACGATGATATTTTTGCTGTAGATGCAAAGATTAATATTGATGATAATGCCCTCTACCGTCACCCTGAGTTAGAGCAAATGCGCGATAAAGATGAGGAAGATCCTGCAGAGGTTGAAGCATCTGAGAATAACCTAAACTTCGTTAAACTCGATGGTAATGTAGGATGTATGGTAAATGGTGCAGGGCTAGCGATGGCTACTATGGATATTATAAAACTTTCAGGTGGGGATCCAGCTAATTTCCTTGATGTTGGGGGTGGCGCAAATGCCAAAACAGTTGCCGCAGGGTTTCGAATTATTTTAAAAGATCCAAATGTAAAAGCAATCTTAATAAATATTTTTGGAGGTATTGTTAGATGTGATAGAGTAGCTCAAGGGGTTGTTGATGCTTATAAGGAAATTGGGAATATAAGTGTTCCTGTAATTGTTAGGCTACAAGGTACAAACGCAAAAGAAGGTAAGGAACTTATTGATAGCTCAGGATTGAAGGTTACTTCAGCAATATCACTTCAAGAAGCAGCCGATCAAGTTCGAAAGGCAGTAAAGTAAGAAAAACCGAGGATATCCTCGGTTTTTCTTATTCATTTTCTTTAGTGGAGCAAGTATTGCATCCGAATAATGTGTAAAGTGGGCAGAAGTTAACCAATGCAGTTAAAATGGGAACAATTGCAACTAACCCCCACCAACTTTTATAAACTATTCCAACTGAAGCAATTATAATACCTATGATTACTCTGATAATCATATCGATTTTGCCAACATTCTTTTTCATACTGTTAAAGTTATTGTTTGTACTGTTAAACAAATATGATTTGAAAAAGTTTATTTCCAGGTTACAGTCTTTCTTCTAATAGGCATAGTCATACATCTTGCTCCACCTCCACCACGTGGAAGTTCGTTCCCATCTATGGTTATAACATATTTATTGTAGTTGTTTATATTTACCTTATCTGCAAGTACATCTTTAGCACGAATTATCTCAAAACCATTATTATTCATCTCGTCCATGGTATATGTATTACGCGAGTAGCCAATCACTCTCCCGGGGCCAATGGCAAAAAAGTTTGCTCCACTATGCCACTGCTCTCTTTCCTGAACCCATGGATCCTTTGTTCCTCCACAAATTATTGGTTTTAGATCCATGCCTAGGTTCTTTAATGCTGTTAGTAGGTTTTCAACAGTTTTAATCTCTAATACTTTGCCGTTTTGTACTGTGATTTGAACTGTTTGGTAGCGATTAGGCTTAAGAATAACCGGTTCGAAAACCATACATTTATCAATATCCAGAAAGGTAAATACCATATCGAGGTGGATAAATGATTCAGGGGAATCGGGGAGTTCCTGAACAATGATGTGTCTTTTCTTATTATCCTTTTGAGAAACTAATCGACTTAAAATGAAATCAATACCATGAGTGGTAGTTCTAATGCTATTACCAATAATTAGAATATCATCACGAGCAATAAGTACATCACCGCCTTCAATTGTTGTGTTTTGGCTACAGCTGAAATCCAACGGATTAACGGGTGAGGTTGAAAACACACCAGAATGTTTGAAAATAGCCTCCATGATAATACACTCCAAATCTCTTACGCGGTTAGCCATACGTGAGATCAAAACTTCTTTATTTATCGAGATCGAAGCATCTCTGGTAAAGTAAAAGTTATAAAGGGGTGGAAGCGAGAATCGTTCGTGGCTTAAAAAATTAGTGAGATTATTTCTTTTTAGTGGGAACCCTTCAATTAGTAATGTTGCAAGTTCTTTGGATGGAATACTTAAAAGTTCATCGGTAAGGTATGTTGCATTTTCGTGGCGACATATGGTTGAAACCAACTCTTTTTTAGATGATTCTTTTGATAGAACCTTTATTAATAAATCATGTACTTGAAAGGTTTTGGATACTTTAGATAGAATACCTGAGAGCTGAGTATACTCCTTGCGAGCAATAGAAAGGTTAAGTATATCGCTGTATAAGGCACGCTGTGCATTCTGAGGTGTCATGTTTTCAACTTCAGCACCAGGTGTATGAAGTATAACTCCTTCAAGCTCACCAATCTCAGATCTAATATCTATCTCAATCTCCTTGCTCATATCCTTATTATATTGATTATTAGTAGTAATTCACAAAATTAAGGTATACTGACGAGATAAAGAAAAAATAGTTTGCCTTAATACCTGTTAAGAAGCAACTATGAGTGGATATTGACAATCGATGGTTATTCATTCCTGAAAATAATTTGTTCGGATTAATTATTATCTTTATTAAAACATTTAATTTTTGAAAGAATGAGAATACAAATAATACTATTATTTTTTAGCATATCTGTTTTTTTAAGTAGCTGTAATCATAATTATTATATTCCAAACTCTCAGAATGTTCCAATATTTAAAGATAAAGGCGAAGCAAGACTTTCAGTTTCAAGTGGAGGTGCTGTGAATATGAATACAGCCGAAGTTCAAGCAGCGTATTCATTACCTTTCAATATAGCTTTAATGGGTAGTTTTATGTATACCGAGGGTGGTAACGAACAAGAACTGGACTACGGTTTTGGGAGATATTTTGAAGGTGCAGTAGGTTATTATAAACCAGTAACTAAAAATGGTGTAGTTGAGTTTTATGCCGGTTATGGTTCGTCAAGTCAATATCACCATTATGCCGGAGATGGTGATTACCATGGGAAGGCTAGTTTATTTTTTGATAAAGTATTTATCCAACCATCCTTTGGTCTCTATTTCAAATACTTTGATTTAGCATTATCGGCTCGGTTTAGCGGATTGTATTTTAACAAAATAAACAATGGAATATTCAATGATAGCTATGATTACGATGATGTTGACTTAATTTCCAGAAATAAAACATCCTACCTTTTTGAACCAGCAATAACTGTTCGGGGTGGTTGGAAATATGTTAAAGTGCAATTCCAGTATGTAGTTTCAAAAAACTTAACTAATTCCGAATTAAAGTTTGAAAGGACGAACACAAGTTTTGGATTGTTCTTCAGTATTGATAAAAGGTACCGCAAAACTGATGACCAATAAGAAATAGATTAAATATTAATAGCTTATTATTCAATAAAGAGTTTTAACCACGTAATCTAAAATAGCTAGTTTACCAAGTTTAAAGGCTTATTAGTCAAAACAATTAACAAGATTGGGATTTATAGAATTAGATTTGGGTGTGAGAAAAGCATAAAATGCTTTATGATCTCCGGTGGTTAATTAGTTGTTTAGCAAAAAGAACCTGCACAAACAGGTTCTTTTTTTTTGAGTGGTTACTTCAGTATACTACTCGTATCTCAATGATTTTACAGGATTTTGTTTTAGGGTCTTATAAACCCTAAATGTTAGAATTGCAAATGATAATATAAATAACAAAACCACAGGGATTGCAATACTCATTATATTGATACTAGTATGGTAAGCCCAAAGGCTTTTAAGCATCATTGCATTTAAGAAATATCCAGCAATAGCACCAACCCCCGATGAAATTAGAAGAATAGTAATAAAAGGTTTACTAATAAGGTATACAACATTTAAGTTTGAAGATCCTAAAACAGCTCTGATTCCAATCTCTTTTGTTCTTCGAATAATATTTAACGAAACAAGGGTATATAAAGCCACTAATGATAACGCTATTGCAGTTAGTGCCAGGAAAACATTTATTTGCTTTATATTCTTATTTACACTAAGAGCCTCTTGTAGTATTTCTGTTTGCTGAACACCGGTAAAGGGGTAGTTGGGAACTAGTTTGCTCCATTCCTTTTTCATGAACTCAATAACTTCCTTTTTCTTTTCACTATAGGTTTTGACTACTAGTATGCCTTGGGATTTTTTCCCTTTTGAAATGAATATGGTAGGATTTTGCGGTTCCCATAAACTATTGTAATAATCCTTAACAACCCCAACAATTCTTAAATCTAGAGAATCGAGTTTAATTGTTTTGTTTAAAGGGTCAGTTATATTCATTTCCTTGATGAAAAGTTGGTTAACTACAACAGACTTATATGGGTCGGAACCTTCATATTCTGGATCAAAGCCTCTACCTTCAATAAACTTTAATCCCATGACTTTTAAATAATCAATGTTAACATCTAAAACTCGTACCTCAGTTTTGCGATCAACATACTGAATAGTTCTGGGGTAGCTACCCCATCCAATATGGTTAGAGGTAACTGCCATATCAACTATATCGGGGTTGGATTTGAATGTTTCTTTTAGAGTTTCTGGCTTTAATCCTTCAACTAGTGGAACAACAATTATTGATTCCTTTTGGTACCCCATATCAAACTCTTCCTGATACTTTGCATTTTGAGTAAAAATTATGCTTGATATTAAGGCTATTAGAGATATTGTCATTTGTAAAACCAGTAAAACCTTAGAGAAGATGCCAGCTCCTTTAAAACGAAACATTCCTTTAAGCACTGCTACTGGTTTAAACGAACTGATATAGAACGCAGGATAGGCACCAGCTGCAATTGATGTAAAGATTAACATACCTACCAAGAAGAACCAAAATGGAATATTATCAGAGAGGTTCATCCTTAGTATCATGTACGACCACATCTTATTGTATTCACCCAGAAGAAAACTTGCAATAAAAAGCGAAACGCTTAATGCCATTAGGCATATTAAAGCATTCTCTCCAATAAACTGAATAACAAGATTCCCTTTTCTTGCCCCCACAACTTTTCGTACACCAATTTCCTTGACTCTTGTATTTGCGACAGAAACGGAGGTATTCATAAAATTAAAACAAGCCAAAAGTAAAATCAAAATGGCCATAATTCCGGGAGCGATTCTCTGTGCAGGGTGTAAATCGGCATTTAGCCAGTTTCCCCAAAAGTCGCGACTTTCCTTAGTAAACTGCCTTAAACTTTGTACTTGAAACTTAGTAATGGTAAAGTCCTCACGAGCTTTATTTTGAATAGGGATGAATTTAGTTAATGATTTTTCTACCTGATCAACATCGATTTTATTGGGTATTATAATGAATGTTGCTGCAATGAAGTCCTTCCAATCGAATTCCTCGAAACCATTAAACTTAAAATAGTTATCCATTGATGTAATTACATCAAAAATAACCATTGAATTCAAGGGAATATCCTCTAATACAGCAGCCACATTCAGTTCTGTAGGTAACCCCTTGTGATCGAAAACGGTTAGGCTTTTACCAATGGGGTCGCTATCCCCAAAATATTTTTTTGCAGTTTCGTCGGTAATTATGATGTTTCCTTTATCGTTGAAGTTTTGAAGACTTCCAGATTTTAGTTTGAATGAGAACATTTTAAAGAAATCCTTATCAGCAAAACCAAGAGAAAGGTTTAGTAACTTGGAATCGGCTTCGTTGCCATATTTAATGTTTGCACCATTTCTAGTAAAACGAACTACATACTCACCCTCTTTAAGTTCGTTTGAAAGAACAGTTGCCAAAGTTGCAGGAGACAATGCATATCGTTGTTCACGATCATTAATCTTTCGAAGGGAGTTTACTTTATAGATATTATCAAGCTTATCGAATTGCTTGTTGTAGTCCGACTCAAACTTATTGTTTAGGTAGGCAAAACTATACAGCATGCTATTGCAGTGCCCAAGCCTAGAATATTTATTAGTACGAATAGTTTATTTTTCAGTAAGTTACGAAATGCTAGTAGGATAAAATTTTTTATCATAATATTATATTTTAAGTAATAAAGACGAAGGGAAGAATGAATACGCTGCTTTTCTTTAACAAACAGAATATGAGAATACTATAAAGGCTAATCTTCAGCTGTATTTTTCCCAACACCCTCAACAACAACAACTATTTCACCTTTTACCCCTTTTTTCTCAAAGTATTCTGATAGTTCTAAAAGTGTTCCCCTTGCAATCTCTTCGTGTAGTTTGGTGAGTTCTCGAGAAACGCTTGCTTTACGTTCGGGGCCTAAAATTTCGGATAGCTGTTGAAGGAGTTTTACAAGCCTAAAAGGTGATTCATAAAATACAATGGTTCGTTCCTCGCTTTTAAGAGCTTCAATTCGTTTATTTCTTCCTTTCTTTTGGGGTAGAAACCCTTCAAAAAGAAACCTATCGCAAGGTAAACCACTTGAGACAAGTGCTGGAATAAAAGCAGTTGCCCCAGGCAAGCATTCAACTTCAATTCCTTTTTCAACACAGGTTCTAACAAGTAGAAATCCGGGATCGGAAATTCCGGGTGTACCAGCATCCGAAATCAAAGCGACAGATTCTCCTGCTTCAATACGTTGAGCAATTTGTTCAACTGTTCGATGCTCATTGAATTTATGGTGTGATTGTAAAGGTGTACTTATCTGGTAATGTTTTAGAAGAAAACTACTTGTTCGAGTGTCCTCCGCAAGAACAAGAGATACCTCTTTAAGAATTCGGATAGCCCTAAGGGTAATATCCTCAAGGTTTCCAATAGGTGTGGGTACAATGAATAGTTTTCCCATTTCTGAGGTTATTAGTCGTTTAGGAGTTTTCTGCGGATAAGGTCAATAAATCGATTCGCGGCTTTATTATTATCGTTCCAATTAAAATTCTCTTGTAAATAAATTAGCGCTTCAGAAATATCGTTGAATTGGTTAAGTTTATTAATGGTTTCTTCGTAACGATTGTTATTACCATCAAAAAGTTCTTTGATGAATAAAAACCTATCATGTACCCCAATTTCCTTTGTTAAATCAGCAATGGGTTTATCCTGCAGCTGAGAGGCGATAGGTTTTACACTTATTTGATTTGAAAGCGATTCGGTCATTGATTTTCGTTTTCCTTGAAATTTTTCGGCTATACTTTCGGGTTGTTCAACCTTAAGAATAGATTTTTCTTTTATTTTATGTTCATGGTGTTCCGTTTCCTTATAAGGCACTTTTTCGGTAGTACTCGGAACCTCAGTTTTTTCAAAAATTGATTTCTTTTCAATATTTCTTGGAGATTCAGTCTTTTCAACCGTATTGTTTGGTCTTAACTCCTGCTTCCCCTGAGGTTTTACCTCTGGTTTGGTTGGTTTAGTTGGTATTTCAAGTGTTTTATCAACTTTAACCTGAGGAATTTGAGGGGTAGAAACAATAATTTTCGCAGATTCTTCCTCAAAAAGAATCGAATCGTACGTTTTTCGAAGTTTTTCAAGAATTAAATCCCTATCAATATTTGATAGCGAGCCTTTTTCGATAGAAAGAACTACCAGTTTTAGAGCCTCTTGTAGGCGTTCGGATACTTCTTTTAAATTATCTGTTCGATTCATGTTGATAAGTTCTAATATTCAAAGATAAGTTTTTGCTTACTTTTGTAAAACTAACGTAAATAATTCTCTTTTTCACATATGGTATTCCAAGAAAATTCAATCGAAGGTAATAAACGAACTGGATGGATCGAAGTTATTGCTGGCTCAATGTTTTCAGGTAAAACGGAAGAGCTTATTCGTCGATTAAAACGTGCGAAATTTGCGAAGCAAAGAGTTGAAATTTTTAAACCCCAAATCGATACTCGATACTCTGAGGAGGAGGTAGTATCGCACGATTCGAATTCAATCCATTCAACACCCGTTTCATCTTCTGGTAATATATTCTTGCTATCATCAGATGTTGATGTAGTTGGAATTGATGAGGCTCAATTCTTTGATAATGGACTTACTGAAGTTTGCAATAAACTTGCAAACCAGGGTGTTAGGGTTATTGTTGCTGGATTAGACATGGATTACCGGGGTGTTCCTTTTGGCCCAATGCCAAGTCTTATGGCTTGTGCTGAGTACGTAACAAAAGTCCACGCAATTTGTGTTACTTGTGGCGATTTGGCACAGTATACCCATCGTAAATCTGAATCTAATAAATTAGTGTTACTAGGAGAGATGGATATTTACGAACCTCTTTGTCGATCATGTTACAATAAAGCGACTACTAGAAGTAAAAAAGCGTAAGAACAAATCCGAAAAACCACCGAAATGCTCAATTATACCATAAAGAAAATTGCTGAAATTATTAATGCAAAATTTATTGGGCATTACGATTGCGCTATAAAATCTGTTTCAATTGATAGCCGTTCAGTTGTTGGTAGCGAGAATGTTCTATTTTTTGCCATTGTTGGTCAAAACCACGATGGGCATCGATATATTTCGGAACTTCATAATTACCATGGAGTAAAAGCGTTTGTTGTAAGTAACGATGAAGACTATTCGCAACAATATCCAAACGCCTCATTTCTTAAGGTATCAAACACGTTAGAAGCCTTACAAAAATTAGCTAAATATCATAGGTTAAAATTTAACTATCCTGTAGTAGGAATAACTGGGAGTAATGGGAAAACGATAGTTAAAGAGTGGTTAAGCCAACTCCTTGCGGTTGACCACAAAGTAGTTCGTAGCCCGAAAAGTTTCAATTCTCAGGTAGGTGTTCCATTATCGTTACTGCAGATGGAGGATAACTATCAATTGGGGATATTTGAGGCGGGTATCTCAAAGATGGATGAGATGCAAACACTTGCTTCGTTGATAAACCCTGATTATGGGATATTCACCAATATTGGATTGTCTCATCAAGAGAATTTCAATGATCTTAAACAAAAAGCACTTGAGAAACTCAAACTTTTCAGCAAAGTAAAATGCTTAATTTACTGTAAAGATCATGAACTCATCGATTCATTAGTTAAAGAAAACTCAAAAATTAAAACTTTTACATGGGGGCATTCTCACGATTCAGATGTAAAAATTATTGATGTAAAGATCAACGTTGGATTAACTTTCATAAGGGCGAACTTTAATAACTCTGATTTTAATTTTAGCATCCCTTTTTCTGATAAGGCTTCGGTTGAAAACGCAATGCATTGTTATTGCTTTTTACTACTGATGAATGTAAACTCAAATGAAATTGCAACACGCATGGAGCGTTTAGCACCGGTAGCAATGCGTCTTGAGTTAAAAGAGGGGATAAATGGTTGCACCCTAATAAACGATAGCTATAATTCTGATATTGGTAGTTTGAGCATTGCACTTGATTTTCTGCTTCAGCAAAAACAGCATCCTCAGCGTATGCTTATTCTTTCTGATATTCTTCAAAGTGGTCAATCTCCTCAAACTTTATACACTGATGTAGCAAGGCTCATCTCTGAGAAAAAAGTTGATAAATTAATTGGTATCGGAAAGGACATCAGTCAGTATGCTAGTTTATTCAATGTAGAGAAGGAGTTTTATTCAAGTACAACTGATTTTCTCGATAGCTTTTCTCGTCGCCAGATATCAAACACTGCAATTCTACTTAAAGGAAGTAGGGTGTTCCATTTCGAAAGGATTTCAGCTATTCTTGAACGGAAAGCTCATCGTACAGTAATGGAGGTTAATTTAAACGCTTTAGTCCATAACCTTAACTACTTTAGGAGTATTTTAAAGCCGGGGGTTAAAGTGCTGACGCTAGTTAAAGCGTTTTCCTATGGAAGCGGGTCATTTGAAATTGCAAATCTATTGCAGTTTCATAGAGTCGATTATCTTGGAGTTGCCTTTGCCGACGAGGGTGTTGCTTTGCGCGAAGCAGGTATTACAGTACCAATTATTGTTCTTAACCCGTCATTTGGTACCTATGAATTGATGATTGAGTATAACCTCGAACCAGAGATTTTTAACTTCACAGGGCTTAACGAATTTGTTAAAGTTCTTGATCGATCGGGCGTTGGATCGTATCCAATACATATCAAAATTGATTCGGGGATGCATCGTCTCGGCTTTACCGATGAAGAGGTTGATGAGCTGATTGTACTTCTCAAAAAATTTCCAAATTTAAAGGTTCAGAGTATCTTCTCACATTTAGCAGCAAGCGAAGATGATGAAGAGGATAGTTTTACTCAGAGTCAAATCGATTATTTTAAAAAATTAAGCGATAAAATTTCCCAATCAATAGGATATTTACCCATTAAACATATTCTGAACTCTGCCGGAATTGAACGCTTCCCTCAAGCTCAATTTGATATGGTTCGTTTAGGAATAGGTCTTTATGGTGTTAGTTCTACCAACCAAACAATGCTTCAAAATGTTAGTACTCTCAAAACCCAAGTCATTCAAGTTAAGCACTTAGAGCAAGGGGAAACTGTTGGGTATAACAGGAAGGGAGAAATTACTAAGCCATCAACAATTGCCACAATTCCTATCGGCTATGCCGATGGTTTAGACCGGAAGTTAGGAAATAGGAAAGGGCAATTCCTATTAAAAGGGAAGTTGGTACCAACAATAGGTAATGTTAGTATGGATACTTGCATGCTTGATGTAACCGGTTTAAATGTATCTGAGGGTGATGAGGTTATAATCTTTGGAAGTCAACCAACTATATTTGATTTGGCGAATGCCCTTGAAACAATCCCGTATGAGGTTTTAACCTCTATATCTCGTAGAGTAAAAAGAATCTATTTTCAAGAGTAGTTTTTTTATGTTTTTAAACCTGTTTTTCCTCGTATAATCTAGGACACATCCCCTTTTTAATTACTTCAATTGCTTGATAATTAAATCGTAAATTTTTTTCTGGTAATTATTATTCTTTTATTCTAAATCCCTCTGTATATAACTATTTCAATAGAGGAAGCGTATAAATAATATGAATAGACATTATTATTTTACCAAAAAGGCCTTAGTATTAGTTTGAATTTTCTTATAAAATTTATCAAATCATTATAAAATAAGGTATTTATGAGAAAATAAAGAAAAAAACTATCAAAAAAATTTTTAACCATCGTTATACTTTTTAAGTAGCAAAACAGTAATTTTTCATCACATAATCATAATCCTATTTTGATTGTTAATGATTATAAATCAATTGATTAAAATATAAATTTTTTTAAAACCATGGATAAGTCAACAGAAAATGTAACAATTTATGCAGATGTTGTAGATGATGTACTTAAAAACTATCTGGATAAAAGGAATGAATACAAGGAGTTATTCGATATGGCTAATGGTTATGATATTTCAAAACCTTCAAACAAAATTCCTATTCAGGTTTACTTAAATATGTGCGATTGGATAGAAAAAAAATTAGGAAAGTTTAACCTGATCAGGATTGGGAGGAATATTGGGGAATCAACCTATGAAACAATGCTGAGCAAGAAGATGATTGCTGGTAAATGTCCTCCACTTGAGGTTATGAAAGCATTAATTATTACATCACATTTGGGAGTTCAAGATCCAAAGAAAAGAGGGTGGGAGATAGTTTCTTCTACTGAGAAATCAATTATAATGCGTAAAACGCAGAATTTTAATACTGTTCTTCAATTGGGACTATTAGATGGGTTAATTCGTAAATCAGGTGTTGTTGGGGTTAATGTAAGCCTTGATAAGGAGATTAGTAAAGGAGCAGAATACGATGAATATCTTATAACTTGGCTTTAATATTTTACTCAGTTATATTATTTAAGTTGTGTGGTTAAAAAGAAGAATGACAAGGATATCCCTTGTCATTCCTCGTATATAGGGATTTAGTTCTTAAACTCGAACACCTAATACAAGCATATCATCAGTTTGATCTGATTTGTTTTTCCATTTCTCAATGGTATCTTCTAATTCCTTCCTTTGCTCAATCATACTTTTTTCAGAAACACTTAAAAGTAATTTTTGAAAATTCTTTAATGAGTATTTTTTCAAAGTCAGCTCATCAAGCTGGTCGGAGTAACCATCTGTAAACATGTATATGCAATCGTTTTTCTGGAGTTGAAAATCGAGATTGGTAAAATCAGGTCTCTCGCGCGGTTGAATGCCTATGGGCATTTTATCTGCTTTGAGCTCTATTAGCTCATTTTCTCTTATAATGTAAACTGGATTGTTTGCTCCGGAATACTTTAAAACAAGGTTATTTAGGTCAATAGCAATTAATGCCATATCCATTCCATCCTTTGTCTCGCGCGATAGGTAAGATTGGTGTAAAGCAAACTTAATTTTGTTTCGCATTTCGTTTAAAATGGCATTCGTTTCGGATAGCTCTTTAGTGTGAATGATCTCGTTCAGATAAGAGATTCCGAGCATGCTTAAAAGTGCACCTGGAACGCCATGACCTGTGCAATCAGCAACGGCAAGAATCAGAATATCTTCTAACTTTTTTGCATAGTAAAAGTCACCTCCAATAATATCCTTAGGCTTATTTAGGATGAAGTAATCGCTTAGGGTTTCTTTTAGAATATCTTCGCTAGGGAGTAACGCTTTTTGGATATGGCTTGCATACAAAATGCTATCGGTTATATTCTGTTTTTGTATAAGCAATTGATCCCTTTGGGTTGAAATTTCTTTACTTTGAAGTTCGAGTTGCAGATTCTGTGAAAGAATCTTTTTATTCTTAACCTCAAGCATGAGGTTTAAATCTTTTAGGTAATCCATTTGTACCCGAACCTCCTCGGTAAGCATGAGCAATTCTTCATTCTTCTTTTTCAGATCTTTATTATTCTCAACAATTCTTTTTGAATACAAAATATTTTTTTCCTGCATTTTTCTGAAAGCATCAAATGTTACTGTTCTAATTGATTCGAAGAAGAAAGCAAAGAAGAAAATAGCACTGTAAATAGATAGAATTCTAACCTTAAATTCAGTATCGTAAAGCTTGGTATATGGTGAATCTAAGGAGAAGACCAAAAGAGTTATTGCAATTAGAATGATATTATATATTGAACCTGTTTTTCGTCCAAGAAGGAAAAGGCTAAACGGAGGGAAGATGTAATACCAGTATATTCCAGGAAAAATGTAGTAACTCTTGATGTTTAATAAGGTTGATCCGTTCCTTTTTAAGAAGAATATCTCTAAGCAGAATAGACCAAAAACAAGAACATGACTAACCAACCGAATTTTCCTGAAATACCTCAAGTAAATTTGCATAGAGATGATTACTACAGTACAAAAGATATAAATGTAGGATAGTTTATAATCATCTAATACGTACATCCTATAGCTATAGAAAAGCAGATAGAACATACCACAAAAAGCAAAAATGTTGATTAGTGTGGTTTTTCGAACATCTTCATAAACAATACTACCCCTGATTTGGGATGAAAGAAATTGATAAAATTTTTTCTGAAAACGCTTTATTTTATCTGTTTCAATAAACATTGTTCTAAAAAATTAAGGCTCAGCGATTTTATTATAATATTTTAGACTATTTTTAGACTATAAAACTAAATTACTAATAAATAAAAAGAAATCGTTTACCTTTTCTGTCCTAAGATTGACTTTTAAAGGATATAATCTATCATAACCTTCAGATTAGTCTGTAATATAGTGTATTAATGATTAATTTAAAGATTGTTAAATGTATGAAATCAAGATTGTTCTATATTCTTATAGTGTTTTCCTTTTTTTCATGTAAGAATAGTTCAAACGATATTAAAGTTAGTTACATCTATCAGTCCGATAATTCAATGAATTACGACATTAAAGTCGACTATCCTGTTTTCAAATCAACCGATTTAAATGGATTAAACCAAGCCATAAAAAACTCAATAGACTCTAATATATTCGAGTTTAAAAGGTTTATTCTCGATTTCGAGGGGGTTTCGATGCGTTCCCTAAGCTATAGTTTTGAGGTAAAATCATATAACGAGAAGTATGTTAGTGTTGCACAAACTTTCTCATGGGCAGTTCCTGGTGTTGAAAGGATTCTCTATCATTTCAGTAATATTAGCTATAACCGATTAGAGAAGAAATTTCTCAATATCGATGGGCTATTTCTTGAAAATTCGAATTTTAGAGATTCATTAAGAGTGTTGGCAAATGAGAACCTTAAACTAAATTCATTCCCAGTGGTTGATTCATCGGAAAATTTCGAGAATTTTTTCTTTAGTAACGATACTATCTTCTTTAACCTGTCTTTATCCGATCAGGCTCAATACAATGATTACACTTTTGCTATTGAAAAGCGTAGATTGAAACATCTAATGAAATAATAACCTGAAAGGTTTTTACCCTAAATTGCTTATACGATCAAGTTTGTAAGCATCAAGGATTTTAATTCTTCTGCCATCAAGTTCAATTACATTCTCATTACAAAAACTAGATAGAGTACGAATTGCATTTGATGTGGTCATATTTGAGAGATTTGCAAGATCCTCGCGAGAAAGGTAAACTTTAATTGTTTGGTTATCGTCCTCAAGACCATAGGTATCGCGAAGGAATAAAAGAGATTCTGCTAACCTTCCTCTAATATGTTTTTGGGTTAACGTAATAGTGCGGTTGTTTGAGAAACCAAGCTCAGTAGCAAGTGATTTTAGTATGTTAAAGGTAAGCTCGGCGTTTGATTTAAGAATATCGAGCAAACAATCACGTTCAATAGTGCAAATGATTGAGTCCTCAAGTGCTTCAGCAGTAGCAATATGATTCTCTTCGGCAAACATGGCTCTATAGCCAAAGAAGCCAACTGGACGGGCCATTCTAACAATTTGATCACGCCCTCCAACACCTTCTTTAAAGATTTTTACTTTGCCTTTGTACAAACAAACTAAGCCAGTAGGTTTTTCCCCATCTCTAAAAATAATTTCTCCACGCTTAATGTATGAGCATGTAAAATGCTCCTTCATCTTCTGTTTCTCCTGGGGTTGAAGGTTATGGAATAATGCGCAAACTGCCTCAAAAGCGCTCTGAACATCAATATTGTGATGAGCCATTGTTGATACTGATTTTTGGGTTGGGCAAAGTTAATAAAAAAACATGCTCTTAAACATCAAAACATATTAAAATATTAAAAACCCTTAATAATAAATGTTTTTAGCATGAATTAGGGTTTACCAATGTGCTACAAGCGGCAATCTACGGCCAAAACCAAATGCTTTTGACGAAACTCTTAGGATAGGAGGTGCCTGAAATCTTTTATATTCGTTAATATTTACCAAGCGTATTACTTTTTGCACTATAGTCTTATCGTACCCTTGGTTGATTATTGTTTCAGCACTCTTCTGCTCCTCGATGTAGCAAAATAATATCCTGTCGAGCAAATCATATTCAGGAAGGGAATCTGAATCCTTCTGATCGGGTCTTAGCTCAGCTGAAGGAGGTTTTACAATAGTATTAATTGGTATAATTTCTCTTTCACGGTTGATATAATGGGCAAGTTTATAAATATCAGTTTTGTAAATATCCCCAAGAACACTAAGCGCCCCGTTCATATCCCCATATAGAGTTCCATATCCAACGGCTGCTTCGCTTTTATTTGAGGTGTTTAGCAGAAGGTGTCCAAATTTATTTGAAAGGGCCATTAGGAGGTTACCCCGAATACGAGCTTGAAGGTTTTCTTCAGTAATATCCTCTTTTAACCCATTAAAAAGGTGTGATAGGCTACTATTGAAGCTATCGAATATTTCCTGAATATTTATTAAATCGTAACGAACATTTAGCGTTTTTGCTAAAGCGATAGCATCATCAATTGAATGTTGAGAAGAGTACTTTGAGGGCATTAATAGTACTCGAAGATTATCGCTTCCCAAGGCATCAACGGCCATTGCTAGAGTAATAGCAGAATCAATACCTCCCGATAAGCCTAAAGTTGCTTTTTTAAAACCCATCTTCCCAAAATAATCGCGAATACCTAAAACAACTCCGTTGTAAATCCTTTTTATTCTAATATTTTCAGGATCAACTATGGTTGTTTTAGCTATTGTACTATCTATTGAAGAAGTATCGATAATTCTAAAATCTTCTTCAAAACTATTAAGCTGATCGAGTACTTGACCCTTGCTGTTAAGAACCATTGAACCGCCATCAAAGATTAGCTCAGTATTGGCTCCAACCTGATTTACATAGATAACAGGTAGCCCAAAACGATGAACATTATCGGTAAAAACTCTTTTACGTCGCTCCTCATTATTGTATGAGAATGGTGATGCCGCAATGTTAACTATCAATTCTGGCTTAAGCTCAGATAGTTTCTCCATTGGGGAAACCTTATACAACCTGCTTCGGGCAAAGGTTGATGAAACAGGTTGATCGTCCCAAAGGTCCTCACAAATTGTAACTGCAATCTTTTTTCCTTTAACGGTAATAATGTTAAACTCGTTGTTTGGCTCAAAGTATCGATACTCATCGAAAACATCGTAAGTAGGGAGTAGTGTTTTATGATGAATGCTTGAAATCTTACCCTCACAAAGAACAAATGCAGAGTTAAAAAGCATTTTCCCTTTTGGGTTAGGATTGAGACTAGGAGCGCCAACAATTGCAGTAACTCCTATACAATGAGATGCAATTTGAGCAATAGCATCATTTGAGCGTTTTACAAAATCTTCACGCTCAAGAAAATCGTGAGGTGGATATCCGCAGATTGAAAGTTCAGAGAAAACGATCAAATCAGCTCCAGCTGATTTTGCCATGTCAATGGCATTAACCATTTTAGCACAGTTGTACTCGAAATGGTTAACAATAAAGTTCAGCTGGGCTAATGCAATCTTCATAGATATTTTCTAGAAAACTAATCCAATTCTGAGTGATAAACTACCAACGCTTACCTTGCCGTAACCTGCTTTGTATGCTTCAGTCATACCATTTGTGTATGTAATACCAGCCTGAACGCTGCTTTGTCCACCAAGCGAATACTCAATACCGGCACCAATATGGTAAGAAGCAAATAAAAGGTTAAATTGATCAGTTGCTGTTTCTTTATCAACATTATCCTTTTCATCCCAAGCATTCCCTTTCAATCGAATATACCCAGAAACGCCAACCTGTGCAAAGAATGTTAAATATCCAATTTCGTTGGTTTTAAATTTTAAGCCAACAGGTACAGCTAGATATTGTGCTTTTAGCTTAAGATTTGTACCTGCATCAATATTGTAAGTAGAGTCACGGGTTTCAAGTTTGTAGCCATCCTCTTTATATTTTAGGTTACCCCCAAGGTTATTAATCGAGACGCCAGTATAAATTGCGTACCGATCGGCAAAGAATTTATCAGCTGTAAAACCAATGTTAAAGCCACCTACAGTTCCGTTAGGTTGAAATTTTTTAGTATCAGAGGTAAACCATGATATTTGAGGGTCGGCATATATGCTAAAGCTCCTCTTTTGTGTTTGTGCATTTACAACAGTTAATCCTGCAAGTAAAATACAAAATGCTATACTAGATAATCTTTTCATTTCGATTAAAGTTTAATAAACTAATACTACAAAAGTATATAAAAAGAAGATAAATGAGATATAAATTCCTAAACGCTGAATTTGTTTTATTGGTATTCGCATTATAAGTTCTTTACTTACCTTTGCGTTCATCAGAAATATTTATTATGCTAGTATTTCCTAACGCTAAGATAAATATTGGATTAAATATTGTGGAACGTCGAAATGATGGCTTTCATAATATTGAAACTGTATTCTATCCAGTAAAAGGTTTATGCGATATACTTGAAATAGTTGAGAGCCCCGATCAGGATGAGCCAATTTTATTCTCTCAAACTGGCTTAAACTTAAATGAGCCAGATGAGAATAATCTTTGTGTTAAAGCGTATCATCTACTTAATTCGTACATAAAGCTACCTCATGTAACGGTACATCTTCATAAGCAGATACCTTTTGGGGCAGGACTGGGAGGCGGGTCATCTGATGGAGCACATGTGCTATCGGCATTAAACAGCATATGTTCCAACCCACTCTCAAAGGAGGATTTGATTGATGTTGCATTGAAGTTGGGTAGTGATTGTCCTTTCTTTATCATTAATTCACCATGTTATGCTGAGGGTAGGGGTGAGCGGTTAACTCCAGTTGAACTCAATCTAGAAGGGTTTCATATACTTTTAGTAAATCCTGGTTTGCATATCAATACGGGGAAAGCATATTCGATTTCGAACCCTAAACACCCATTGCACAAACTTACCAAGAGCATTAATAGTAGCCCTTTGCAATGGGAGGGAGTTGTTGTTAATGATTTTGAGATGGTGGTTTTTGACCTTTATCCTGAGATTGGATCAATTAAAACCATGTTTTACGAAATGGGGGCAGTATACTCAGCCATGTCGGGTAGTGGATCAACAGTTTTTGGATTCTTTAAGGAAAAACCATCCTATGATTCAATGTTTAAGGATTATTTCACTTTCTATCAAAAGCTTTGAGCTATAAATATTAAATAAAAAAAGGGGGCCAAAGCCCCCTTTCATTCTATGTTGGATAAATTAGTCCAAAGTTACCATTACAAATCCCTTAACTACTCTATCGCCAGGTTTAACATTAATTTCCTTTACAGTAGTATTAATAGGAGAAATGATTCTGTTGTGCATTTTCATTGCATCTAAAATAACCAGAATATCTCCTTGCTTTACCTGTTGACCAACCTTAACTTTTACGTCAATTATTGTTCCAGGTATAAAAGCGGTTAACTGTTTATTATCTCTTAATGGCATATTGCAATTTTGTTTTGAAGTTATTATTCACTTTAATTTTAACCACCCACTCAACTCTAGAATGGAGGAATTCCATGCTTTTTAGATGGACGGTCGGCAACCTTAGTACTAGAAACTTCTAATGCATGAAGAAGAAGTTTTCTGGTTTCCTTAGGTTCAATTACAGTGTCGATATAACCTCTAGCAGCTGCAACGTATGGATTTGCAAACTTTTCCTTATACTCCTCAACCTTTTTACGACGCATTTCTTCAGGATTAGCAGCTTCAGTAATTTCTTTACGGAAAATAATGTTAGCTGCTCCCTCAGGGCCCATTACTGCAATTTCAGCACCTGGCCAAGCAAATACGAAATCGGCACGTAGGTGACGAGAACTCATAGCAATGTAACCTCCACCGTAAGCTTTACGGAGAATTACTGTCATTTTTGGTACAGTAGCTTCGCTATATGCGTAAAGAAGTTTAGCACCATGACGGATAACACCAGCATGTTCCTGATCTATGCCAGGTAAGTAACCAGGAAGGTCAACTAGGGTACAAAGTGGAATATTGAAAGCATCGCAGTAGCGGATAAATCTTGCTGCTTTATCGGAGCTGTCAACATCTAGCACACCAGCCATTACAAGTGGCTGGTTAGCAACAAAGCCTATGGTTTCACCATTCAAACGACCAAAACCTATTACAATATTGCCAGCCCACATCTCCTGAATTTCAAAGAAATCAGAATCATCGGCCAATGCTTTGATAACATCGCGAACATCGTAAGGTTGTTTTGGATCATTAGGAACAATTTTTCCAATATTAAACTCAGGTTTTGGCTCTTTTGGTTCGAATCTACGAGCTTTACGCGAGTTGTTCCAAGGAATAAAGGTGATTAACTTTTTAATCTGCTCAAAACATTCGATTTCACTTTCAGCATAGAAGTGAGCATTCCCAGTTATTTCAGCATGAACCCTAGCTCCACCAAGATCATCTTGAGAAATCTCTTCCCCAAGAACGGATTTAATTACCTCTGGTCCGGTGATAAACATTTTCGAGATTTTATCAACTACGAAAACGAAATCGGTTAAAGCGGGAGAATATACTGCTCCACCAGCGCATGGCCCTAAAATAACCGAAAGTTGAGGAATGATACCGCTAGATAGGGTGTTTCGCCAGAAAATTTCACCATAACCTGCTAATGAGTTTACACCCTCCTGAATACGAGCGCCACCTGAGTCGTTGATACCAACCAATGGGATTCGCATTCTTAAAGCATAATCCATAATTTTGGTGATTTTACGGGCATGCATCATCCCCAATGAACCACCAGCAACTGTGAAATCCTGAGCAAATACAGCTATAGGTGCTCCGTAAATTGAACCAGTACCAATTACTACTCCGTCTCCGTGGAGTACTTTACCGTCCATTCCGAAGTCACGTGCTTCATGCTCAACAAAGAGATCGTACTCATGGAATGAATCCTCATCCAAAAGGGCAATAATACGTTCACGTGCTGTAAGCTTTCCCATTGCAGCTTGCTTGGCAATAGCTTGTTCTCCCCCGCCCTGAAGTACTTCCTCTTTACGTTTTTTTAGTTCTTCAATTTTACTTTTTAAAGGCATATTATTCTCTGTTAGTTAATAATAGGCTTACCGAAAAAATAGTTACGGTAAAATTAGAATGCAACGTTACTAAAACAAACCTTAATACGAAAAAATATAGCAGTTAATTTACGAATTTAAAACCTAAATATTTGATAAATAGATTGATGTGTATCAAACAATTGTTCAATCTATATTCTGATCTATTACTTTGGAGCCATTCGGTAGAGTCCAACAGCAATAAATGCAAAAAGAATATTTGGGAACCAAACAGCAATTCCGGGAGTTAATAGTCCGCCAACAGCAAACATTGTAGTGAATCGCATAAATAGGATATAAGAGAAACTAATGGCTAACCCGGCTCCAATATGTAATCCAATTCCCCCCCTAACTTTTCTTGAAGAGAGCGATACACCTATTAATGTTAGTATAAAAGTTGAGAATGGATAGGCAATTCTAGTGTATTTTTCAATCAAAAATACTTCAACAGTATCGGCCCCCTGTAATTGTTGTTGAGCAATAAATCTGTTTAGCTGAAACATGTTCATAGTTTCAACCACGCTTGTTCTCATCGTAAAATCTTTGGGAGTAATGTATACTGATGTATCTAATTTTGAACCAGATTGCACTTCTTGTCCATCTGGAAGGTAATTTCTAATATAGTAGTTTTGAGCAACCCACTTGTTTCTTGTTGAGTCCCATCGGGCGTAATCAGACATCAACTTTGATTTGAGCTTGCCATCAACAAACTGCTCGATGGAAAACTTATATGCTGTCTGGCTATAAGAATTATAGTTTTCCATGTAAACGTAAATTCCTGGCCGTACCTGTTTATGAATATTTCTATCGCTATTGTGATAAGGCTTGTTTATATACTTATTTTCAAAATCAAGCCGTATTCTATTTGCCGGAGGTATTATAAAGCTTGTTAGCACGAACGAGAAAAGTGCAATTATAAATGCCGAAACAAAATATGGATACATCATCCTTTTGAAACTCACCCCACTGCTTAGAATTGCAATGATTTCAGTGTTATAAGCCATCTTTGAAGTAAAAAAGATAACCGCAATGAATGTAAAAAGTGAGCTGAAAAGATTTGCAAAGTATGGTATAAAGGTAAAATAGTAGTTGAAAATGATTGATGTTAATGGAGGTTTCTTCTCCATAAAATCATCCAGTTTTTCTGATAAATCAAATACTACAGCAATACCAACAATAAGAATAATGGCAAAAAAATAGGTGCCGATGAACTTTCGGATTATGTAGTAATCAATTGTTTTGAGCTTAAGCTTTTCCCTCATAACCGCGAAGATAGCTTTTTTACCATTTTTGTTTTCCATTCTGTAAAATCATCCTGTAGAATATGCATACGAGCCTCTTTAACAAGCCATAAATAGAAACCTAAATTATGAATACTTGCTATTTGCGGTCCAAGCATTTCTGCTGATATAAATAGATGACGTAAATATGCTTTGGAGTATCTTGCATCTACGAAAGTTAATCCATTTGGATCAATTGAAGAAAAATCGTCCTTCCATTTTTGATTCCGTATGTTTATTATCCCCTCACTAGTAAACAGCATACCATTTCTCCCATTACGTGTGGGCATTACGCAATCGAACATATCAACCCCAAGGGCTATTCCTTCAAGAATGTTTTCAGGAGTTCCAACTCCCATCAAATATCTAGGCTTATCTTTAGGTAGAATTTCGTTAACAACAGCTACCATTTCGTACATAACCTCGGCAGGTTCACCAACCGAAAGACCCCCGATGGCATTTCCTTCGCGATCGAGTTTTGCGATATGCTCTGCCGCTTTTTTACGTAAATCAGTATAAACACATCCCTGAACTATGGGAAATAGCGTTTGACTATGTCCGTATTTTGGATCAGTGCTGTCAAATTGTTTAATACATCTTCCTAACCAATGTTCCGTTAATTCAAGCGACTTTCGGGCATATTCATATTCTGCGGTTCCGGGAGGGCATTCATCGAATGCCATAATAATATCTGCACCAATGATTCTCTGAATATCAACAGCATATTCCGGAGTAAACATATGCTTTGAACCATCAATATGTGAACGGAACGATGCACCCTCTCGGGTTAATTTTCGATTTTCGGTAAGAGAAAACACTTGATATCCCCCGCTATCGGTTAAGATTGGCCTATCCCAACTTGAGAACTTATGTAATCCACCAGCAGCTTCGATTACATCTAAGCCAGGCCGTAAGTATAAATGGTAAGTGTTTCCAAGAATTATTTGAGCATTAATATCGTTTTCGAGCTCCCTGTGGCTAACCCCTTTCACGCTACCTACTGTACCAACGGGCATGAAAATTGGCGTTTGAATTTCGCCATGATCAGTTGTAATTATTCCCGCTCTTGCTTTGCTCGATTTGTCGGTATGTTCTAGTTTAAAATTCATTAACCCAATTTTTCGCGGCAAAGATAATTAAAAACATTGTTGAAAATAATTTATCTCATTCGCTCTGTCTTGGTAAACCCGAAAATGTTTAATATCATTGTCAACGTATTTAATTTGCTTTTGCTGTGAAAGAAATATTCTCAAATTCAACTGTTTACGAATTAGTTTTAGCTTCAGTTTTATTAGTCGCACTCTTGATTCAGCTCTATTATTATCTTGGGATATATATAAGAGTGGCTCTGTTAAAAAAGAATAAAAAAGAAAATTCTTCGTTTAGTACTCCTATTTCTGTTGTAATTTGTGCTCGAAATGAGGAGAATAACATTGAAAACTTTTTGCCAACTATACTTGAGCAGGATTATCCAAACTTTGAAGTTGTTGTTGTGAATGATTGTTCCTCCGACAACTCAGAATTTGTTTTAGAAAGATTACAAAAAAAATATTCGAATCTTAGAGTAACCACAATTAAAGAGGACGAAAAGTTTACTCATACCAAAAAATTAGCATTAACCGTTGGTATAAAAGCAGCAAAAAACGAGTGGCTAGTTTTAACTGATGCCGATTGTATTCCAACTTCAAAGGATTGGTTGTCGACTATTGCTTCAAATTTTTCTGATAATACCGAGATTGTTCTTGGGTATGGTGGCTTTTTCGCCGAGAAGGGTTTTCTCAACAAATTAATCCGATTCGATGCACTTTTTATTGCCATGCAATACCTTGGCTTTGCTTTAGCGCGTATGCCTTACATGGGTGTAGGAAGAAACTTAGCTTACAAAAAAGATATTTTCTTTAAGAATAAAGGATTTGCCTCACATTCTCACCTCGATTCGGGTGATGATGATCTGTTTATAAATGAAGTAGCAAATCGTTACAATACAAATGTAGAGTTAAGGTCAATTGCACAAACCAAAACAAAGGCTAAAGCGACCTATGGTCACTGGGTATTCCAAAAACGTAGACATATATCTACTTCTCATAAGTATAAATTTTTTACTAAGCTAATGCTTGGTGGCGAAATAGCATCGCGGGTTCTTTTCTTTGGAGCAGCTATTGCTCTTATCGCAATGCTTTATTACCCATGGGTGGTGGCAGGTGTAATACTATTCCGTTGGATTGTTCAGCTTTCAATACTAAATGGTGTTATGAATCGTTTGAGTGAAAAGAAATTATTATTACTTTCATTTTTTTACGATATTTACTCTCTGTTTTTTTATTTCAGGCTATTTTTATTGAATATCATTTACCCAAGACAAACAACATGGAGATAAGTCCCAATCTATCTGAGAAAGCCAAGTTCGACCTTGTGCTTGTTGATCAAGCTATGGCAGGTGATCAAAAAGCGTATGCTGAGCTTTTAGATAGGTACAAGGATGCTATCTACTTTATGTTGCTAAAAATGGTTAACAACAAAAGTGATGCAGAGGATTTAACCATTGAGGCATTTGGAAAAGCATTTAAAAACATCCATCAATACACTCCAAACTACGCTTTCAGTACTTGGTTATTTAAGATCGCAACAAACAACTGTATTGATTTTATTAGGAAAAAGAAAGGGAATTTAGTGTCGATTGATCAGGCTGTAGATGATCCCGAAAGCACCTCGTCATCCCAAACTGCACATCTTCAATCAAGTAACCTTGATCCGGAAGAGCAATTGATTAAGGAGCAAAACATTAAACTAATACAGGATGTTGTTGGTAAGCTTAAACCACGTTATCGTAAGCTGATTGAACTTAGATATTTCCGTGAATACTCTTACGAGGAGATAGCCGAAGAGCTTAATCTCCCCATTGGAACGGTAAAAGCGCAGCTCTTTAGATCTCGCGAATTGCTATATAATATTCTAAAGGGCTCTCCAGATCAGCAATAATTACTTCTATTATGGATTGTATAATCAAATACTTTCCTGAGTTAAACTTAACTCAACGTAAACAGTTTTCAGTCCTTTCCGAGCTTTACAGTGATTGGAACTCAAGAATCAATGTAATTTCCCGGAAGGATATTGAAAATATTTATATACATCATGTACTCCATTCATTAGCAATAAGTAAGATAATCTCATTTGCAAAAGGAACTCAAATAATTGATGTAGGAACAGGTGGTGGGTTTCCAGGTATACCACTTGCAATTCTCTTTCCCTATTGCAATTTTACTTTAGTTGATTCTATTGGTAAAAAGATAACTGTTGTTAACGAGGTGTCAAGCTCGCTAGGTCTGCAAAATGTGAAAGGGGTAAAAGCTCGTGCCGAAGAGCTAAATGGATTGTTTGATTTTGTTGTGACTAGAGCTGTTGCTCCGTTACCAACACTTCAAAAGTGGGTATGGAATATCATTAAACCCGGCGGAATGAACCATCTTTCCAATGGGATTATTGCCCTAAAGGGAGGTGATCTAAAAGAGGAGCTTGCTCCATATAGAAATCGACATACCAGGTGGGAAATCGATGACCTATTTGAGGAGGAGTACTTTAAAGAGAAGAGTATTATTTACCTTCAAAGGTAGGTTTTTATTGAAATGTAGCTCGGTTTTATGAGTTTTGTAAATTTATTTTTTTCGATTCTTTTTGTACATTCAAAAAAAGTTTATCTTTGCAGTCTCAAAAAAAGTCCGATAGTTTGACTTTTAGTTTTGGAAAACATTAGTAATTAAGAAAATAAAAAATATAAAGCGATGAAAAGAACGTTCCAACCCTCAAATAGGAAAAGGAAAAATAAACATGGTTTCCGCGAGCGTATGGCAACCCCAAATGGAAGAAGAGTGTTGGCCGCTCGTCGTGCAAAAGGTAGAAAGAAACTTACAGTTTCTGATGAACCAAGCCATAAAGGCTAATAACCATTAAAAAATATTGAAGGCAGGTTTTACCTGCCTTTTTTATTATACATCAATCCGTCCAAAAATCTTTATACATTTGTAAATAGCATATTATTTTACAATGGTTGAAAGCAAATTACTCTCATATATTCAATCCTCTAAGGCACTTGAGCCTTTTCTCCCAATTACAGAGAAAGTACTAAATGGTAAAAGAATTTCCATAGAAGATGCTGTCAAACTTTATGAAACGGCTGATCTAGGTTATCTTAGCTTTTTGGCAAGTTATGTATGTGAGAAGAATAATGGTGAACATGTATACTTCAATAAAAATTTTCATGTAGAACCAACAAATACTTGTATCTACAACTGCCGGTTTTGCTCTTATCATAAAGCAGCACATGACCCTGAAAGTTGGGAGATGACTCTGGCTGAAATAGTAAAACTTTCTGAAAAATATAGAAATACTGATATTACTGAAGCTCACGTGGTTGGAGGGGTTCACCCTAAATGGGATATTAACTACTATGGGAAAATAATTCAGAGTATAAAGAAGGTTTTACCCAATGTTCATGTTAAAGCTTTTTCAGCAATAGAACTTGAGTACGTTATTAAAAAAGCCAAATTAAGCTACCGAGAAGGAATGCATAAGCTAAGAGAATTTGGTTTGGACTCAATTCCTGGCGGTGGAGCAGAAATTTTTGATCCTGAGGTACGAGAAAAGATATGCGCAGATAAGGCTACAGGAAGTCAGTGGCTTGAAGTGCACGAGGCGGCTCACCTGGAGGGAATACAATCGAATGCTACAATGCTATACGGACATATTGAAAGTTATAAGCATAGGGCGCAACATATGGAGGCAATCAGGAATCTTCAGGATAAAACCGGAGGTTTTAATTGCTTCATTCCGCTAAAGTTTAGGGCTCAAAATAATTCACTTAGCTACTTAGGTGAAGTTGGAACAGTTGAGGATTTGCGCAACTTTGCTGTATCGAGAATATTCTTCGATAATATTAAGCACCTTAAAGCGTATTGGCCAATGCTTGGCAAGCAGAATATCAAACTAGCCCTTTCCTTTGGGGTTGATGATATTGATGGTACTATTGACGATACTACAAAAATTTATTCAATGGCTGGAGCCGAGGATCAAAAACCAACTATGACTGTGGATATGCTAACCGAGATTGTCCGTAGTGCAGGGAAAAAACCAGTTGAAAGGGACTCGTTGTATAGGGTTGTTAAATTCTATTGATGTAAACGAATAGGTTAATTTGGCATATAATTATAACTTTGCCAAGTTTTATAATAATCACCTTAAATAGCTGTTATTATTACCAAGTATTTTAAGATCATGTTTGAGCAATTAAAGAAGCAACTTTTAAAAGTTTATCAGAACTATAACGTTCAAACCGTGCTTTTCCCTTTAGGTGCAATTGTAGGAGTAGCATTACTTTTTTTTATCTTTTTATTCATATTTACCCGACATGGGCAAAGTTATCCAGTTCCAAGTTTTAGCGGATTAAAGTACAAGGAGGCGGTTAAAATGGCTCATAAGTACAAGCTAAGGGTTGAGGTTAGTGATTCCGTTTATATTCTAACCCGTAAACCTGGTACTGTAGTTGAGCAGATGCCTCTTGTCGGAACAAAGGTTAAGCAAAACCGTAGGATTCTTTTAACTATGAACGCTAAAAATCCTAAAAAGGTTGAAATGCCAAATATTGTTGGGGTTACTCTTCGTCAAGCCAAGGCAATTCTCGATCTTCAGGGTTTGATTGTAGGTAATTTAATTTTTGTTCCTGATATAGCAGTGAATAACGTTCTTGAGCAAAAATTTAAAGGTAAACAGATTGATCCCGGGAAGTTGATTTCCAAAGGCTCACGTGTTGATCTTGTACTTGGTAGAGGAATGCAAAACGAGAGAACGGGATTACCTCTTCTAATTGGGTTGAATCAGAGTGATGCACGAAACCGATTAATTGAAGCTTCATTAAATTTAGGGCAGGTTAAATACGACGAAACAATAAAAGACTATAAAGACACGTTGAATGCAATGGTATACAGTCAATACCCTGCTTTCTTCGAAGATATTTCTATTGCTTTAGGAGCTAGAGTAGATATTTGGCTTACCCTAAACGAATCAAGGGTTCCGAAAATTAAAGCCGTGGTTGAGGTTGACTCATCTTATATACAGGGCGACTCAACCCTAATGGATATTGTTGAATGAGAAAACAATTCGTTGTACTACTAGTTTTATTGGTTGCCTATACCACGACAACAGTCGGGCAGGAGGTTCTTTTGGATTTACAAACAATGCCAATAAAAAAGGTGGTAAAATCGAATGGTTCAATATTAAAAGTAAAATCAAAATCTTCATTAGGGTTACCTTTTTTTGATGATTTTGCTAAAGGTTCATCATACACCGATCCAGGCAACTGGGTTAATTCGAACGTAATTATCAACCAAACTTATGCAATAAACCCACCTTCAATTGGGGTTGCAACATTTGATGCAATTGATCAGTATGGGAAGCTTTATTCTCATTTAACAACTTCTTCACTACCTGCAGATACGCTTACTTCCCAGCTAATTAATACTGATACATCTACGAATGTTTACTTTTCATTTCAGTATGAACCAAAAGGTTTAGGGAAAGAACCAAGTTTGACTGATTCATTGGTAATTGAGTTCTTTTCAAAGAGTGATAAAAAATGGTTTAGAGTATGGTCGGCTTCCCCTCATTTCTCAACAAATACTGTAATTGAAAATTTTCATTTAGAGAGTAGGATTGTTACCAGAAAGGCTTCGAAAATTGCTGAAACTTTTTTTAAAGTAATGATGCCAATATACGATGAACGATTTTTACAGGACAGCTTTCAGTTTAGGTTTATTAACTACGCTTCGTTGCCTACAAATACTCAAGTCCCTAGCCTTAGGGGGAATGGCGATCAATGGCATATCGATTACTTATACTTAAATAGAAATAGGTATGAGGCAGATACAATTCCATTTGATGTTGTTTTTAGCCAACCTGAGAAAAAGATTCTAAAAAACTATGAGTCAGTTCCCTGGAATCATTTTGGAACAACCGCCAGACTTGCAGAATTTACCGATCCTCTTTCAGTCACCATTCAGTTTAGAGATCTTTCAGGCGAAAAAAGGACAGTTGAGCATATAATTTCTATTATAGACTATTCCAACCCATCAAATTCATACAAATGGACAGTAGATAATAATACTCTTTACCCATTTGAAACAATGGATAGTACAATATTGTATGAATATGATTATACCTCTAGTTGGGAAGATTCGGCAAAGTTTAGTGTTGAAAATTACATTGTAATTGAAGATAGTATTATTAATAAACATTTCCATTGGAATGATACTGTTAGGCATACTTTGAAGTTTTTAAATTACTATGCATACGATGATGGCTCTGCCGAGAATGGTTATGGGCTTTATGGTAATGGGAGTGAGTATGGTATGGTAGCCCTAAAGTATCATACCTATCTTGAAGATTCCTTAAAAGGGGTTGAAATGTACTTTAACCGATCGTTACAGGACGATAACCTTCTTTATATTCCCGATTCGGTTGAATTTTACTTAACCGTTTGGACCGATAATAATGGGAAACCTGGGTCAATACTATATCAGAGTGATAAGCTAAAGCCAAAGTTCAAGAATGGCGCGAGTTCGTTTTCATTCTATCCAATAACCAGCAAGCTTAAGGTTAGCGGAAATTTTTGGGTTGGTTGGACGAATACAACTACCGACTTTTTGAATGTTGGTTTCGACCTAAATAATATCCATAACGATAAGCTTTACTATAATCTTAATGGAAGTTGGGTTCAATCGCAATTTGAAGGATCATTAATGATTCACCCTGTTTTCGGGTATTTAACAAAAAACCAGCAGACAGGCGTTGTTACTCCAACACAGAAAACAAACTTTACATTATATCCCAATCCAGCATCAAGTCAGGTTAATCTGAAATTACCCGAAGGAGTTAAGCCTGAAAGGATAAGAGTATTTAACCTTGCTGGTCAGGTTGTTGTAGATAAGGTGTATGATAGTAATAGCATAGATGTTAGCAATCTTACAACAGGAATCTATCTTCTTCAGCTAACCATAAAGAATAGTTCTCCCTCCACCCAAAAGCTAGTAATAATACGATGATTGATCCCAAGGATTCGTTGATAGATCCTGACGACGAGCTGGATGAGGCATCGGAGGAACAATCGGAGCTCTACGAGCATTTCCACTTTGATGTAGATAAGGGTCAGGCAATGCTTCGCATTGATAAGTACCTTGCCGATAAAATTCATAACGTTTCGAGGAATAGGATTCAATCAGCAGCAGATGCTGATAATATACTAGTAAACGGAAAGGCTGTTAAATCATCCTATAAGGTGAAACCGCTCGATTCAATCTCGATTGTAATGGCTTATCCTCCAAGGGATACAGATATTAAACCAGAAAACATTCCGCTTAATATTCTTTTCGAGGACGATGATCTAATTGTGATTGATAAGGAGCCTGGAATGGTAGTTCACCCTGCCCATGGAAATTTTTCTGGAACTCTTGTAAACGCTTTGATGTACCATTTAAAGGATATTCCTTTGTTTAGTTCAGGTGAGGTTCGTCCGGGTTTGGTACATCGGATTGATAAGAATACCTCCGGGATTCTTGTAATCGCAAAAAGCGAGATAGCCATGAACCGTCTGGCTAAGCAATTTTTTGATCGCACTTCTTCTCGTTTATATACTGCATTGGTATGGGGAAACATGGAAACGGATGAAGGGACAATTACTGGTCATATAGGTAGAAGTATAAGGGATAGAAAGAAAATGCAGGTTTTTCCTACAGGAGAACAGGGTAAGCACGCTGTTACACATTGGCGGGTGATTGAACGTTTGGGCTATGTAAACCTTGTAGAGTGTAAACTTGAGACTGGTAGAACACATCAAATTAGGGCACACTTTGAATACATAAAGCATCCACTTTTTAATGATGACCGCTATAGTGGCAATTTGATAGTTAAAGGAACTGTTTTTACAAAGTATCGCCAATTTGTTGAGAATTGCTTTGCGATATGCCCGCGCCACGCTTTACATGCAAAATCGCTAGGCTTTAAGCACCCAACCACCGGTAAGGATATATATTTCGAATCTGAACTTCCTGATGATATGAAGAGGGTCGTTGAAAAGTGGAGGAATTACGTTGCTGGTAGAGAGATAGAGGAGGAGTAACTTCTTTTATCTGATGTCTAGAGTCTGATATCTAGTATTTGAATCTTCAATAATATCTTTACAATTTCCCTACTTCTTTTGAACTCTTTTAAATATCTTTGGTTCGTTTTTCAAAGTATTAAAAATGGCTAAAAAGAATATTGCAATCCTTGCTGGTGGAAACTCATCCGAGGAAGGAATTTCGTTAAAGGGTGCAGCACAAATTTCCAAGTGGCTTAGCAAATCACATTACAACGTTTTTACTATATTGGTTAAAGGGATCAATTGGACATTGAAGCATCCTGAACAAGGGGATATTCATGTTTCGAAAGATGATTTTAGCGCAACTGTAAATGGAGAGAAGATCAACTTTGATTGTGCACTTATAGCAATACATGGTAATCCCGGTGAAAATGGTCTTTTGCAGGGGTATTTCGAGATGATGAATATTCCATACACTACAGGTGGGGTAATGAATGCTTCACTTACCTTCAATAAGTATTTTTGTAAAGAGTTGGTGAAGGATACCGGAGCTGATCTTGCAAGAGGTGTGCTGATCCGAAAAGGGCAGGTAATTGATCCAGAGATTCTAACTGTTCAGTTAGGTTTGCCAATGTTTGTAAAACCAAACGAAAGCGGAAGTAGTTATGGTGTAAGTAAGGTTAAATCCATTGAGGGTATTGTTCCAGCTATTGAAAATGCTTTAACAGAGGATCATACTATTCTGGTTGAAGAGTTTATTGGCGGAAGAGAGTTAACCTGTGGTTTAATAAAGACTGCAACCAGTGAGTTTATATTTCCAGTTACCGAGATAAAACCAAAGAACGAATTCTTTGATTACGAGGCAAAATATTTAAACCAATCCGAAGAGGTTACCCCAGCGGATATTCCCTCTAACCTGTCTGATCGAATTCAAATCCTCTCCTCAAAAATTTACGATAGATTGGATTGCAGAGGTATTGTTAGAATTGACTATATCTACAGCAACGATAAACTCTACTTTTTAGAGATTAATACCGTTCCCGGTATGAGCGAGGCAAGCATTATTCCCCAGCAAGTTAAAGCATATGGGAAAGAAATGCACGATATCTTTAGCTTGGTTATTGAAGATGCGATAGAGAGAAAAGGGAAGTAGGTTACTCCTTGTTTTTTCCTTGATAAATAATGAGCTATTTCTTATGACTTTCGTCGCAGAATGGTTTACTTTTTGATCTTCCGCAGGTACACAAGTAGGCCTCCTTTGAATAGTCGGTTGTGATAAGTTTGCCATCAATACCAAAGATATCGAAGTTCCCTTCAATTTTTAAGGGGCCACCTTTTGTTAGCTTTATTTCTGCTGATACTCTTTTGGGTTCGCTCATGTTTACTCCTCCTTATCGCTAAATCCTCTTTTAAAATGGCTACCGTCGCAAAATGGCATGCTACCGGATTGTCCGCAGCGGCAAAGGGAAATCATTTGCATTGATTTTAACTCGTTGCCTTCGTAACCTATTACCCGAAACTTCCCTGAAACCAGTATCGGCCCATTCTTCATTATCTGAACCTTAGCTGGTTCAGCATCGAATTCACCGGTAGCCTCTTGAGGTTCATCCTTTACCACCTTGTGCGACTTTTCTGCTTGATTTTTTATTGGATCGTTCCATTTGAACATAAGTGCATTGGTAGGGCACTCGTTCACAATATCAATTACCTTGTTAACGTCTGCTCCCTCAAGGTTTATCCATGGCCGGTTTCGAGGATTAAATACCGATAGTAGCTTTGTGTAACAAATCGAGGCATGTATACAAATCGAGGAGTTCCAAAAAACGGTTATCTCATCGTTTTTATATTTTCTATTAGCTCTTTCCATTGTTAACGTATAACGATAATAAAAGGCAATTGTTTAGGGCGTATAAAACTATTTACGAATTACCAAGCAGCTAGCAATCATATCGTGTAATGCCTGTTTTTTTTGAGTTACACCAGCAAGAATATACCCAATTAGAAGAGTCATGTTAGTGATAATTCTTGAAAAGTAACGTCCTGTAGCACGTCCAAAGCTAATGCGGTTACCTTCTAAATCAACCACTTTAATGCTTACAGCCATCTTACCCAATGTACCACCATATTTAGATGATTCCATTAGCGCATAGTACAGCCATTTCATTACAATGCTAAGTAATGCGATAAGCACTATAAGCCCAATAATACCACCTATCATCATCCATCCACTATGATTGAAAAAATCATCAGTACTATTCATAATTGACAGGTTAATCCCGAATGCAACGATGCCAATAATAAACGGTACTGCAAGAATTAGACCTGCCATGCCAATAACAAACTGATCAATAATGTATGCTGCAAATCTTAACCAGAACCCAGCATATTTTGCTTGGTTTTGCTCTGAACTTGATATAACTTCCATGTTAGTAGGGTTTAATAAAAATTTTATAAATAAATTATTTTAGAATTTTTTGCCTGCTTTTTGAAGTAAAAATAGTAATACTTTTACTTTTGATAACAAAAAAACGAGAAGATTCGTTTAAATAGAGCGGGATTACAAAATGAAAAGGCTCATAACTATACTGTTTTTTTTACTTATAGTTACTACAATTGAAAGTGTGGCTCAACAAACTGTTGTGATAGATGGCCTCACGATACCTGCTATTAGCACAATTAACGGAGAGAACGTTCCCAATTGGGTAATTCCCGAAATTGTTGTCTTTCCAAAAAAGGTTTTTAAGACAAGAAAGGATTATCGCCAGTATCAGAAAATGATCCGAAACCTAAAGATCGTTTACCCCTATGCTAGAATAGCTAAGCTTAAGCTTAATGAGATGAACTCTAACTTGAGTCAAATAACTACGAAACGTGAAAGGGAGAAATATATCGATCAAGCAGAAAAGGAGATTCGCGAAGAGTTTGAAAAGCAGTTGATGAAGCTTACCGTATCGCAGGGGAAAATGCTTATAAAACTTATTGATAGAGAGACTGGAAGAACCTCGTATGAGCTAGTTAAAGAGTTGAAAGGGAGTTTCTCGGCTGGTTTCTGGCAAGCGGTGGCGAGGGTTTTTGGCTCTAACCTTAAAACCGAGTTTGATTCAGAGGGCGAGGATAAAACTCTAAACGAGTTGATCATTCTCTATGAACACCGACAGTTATAGCATATCTATTAAATTAAAATGATGGCTGATACTTTAAGAACATTTATTGCAATAGATGTAAAGGTTGAAAAGCCGCTTAGCGATAAGTGGGCAGAACTTAAATCATTACTCCGTAACGATAGTATAAAATGGGTGGATGATCGTTTGTTGCACCTTACACTTTTTTTTCTGGGCGATACTTCCAACGTAATAGTTAATGGGATATCAAGTAAACTACAGGTAGAACTAAATAAGATACCAGCGTTTAGGCTAAACCTTCAGGGATTGGGCTTTTTTGGTAATTCGCGGTCGCCAAGAGTATTATGGGTAGGAATATCACGTTCAGAACAGCTAATGCAATTGCATAAAGTTGTTACCGATTGTGTTTCGGTTTTTGGATTTGATGTGGCTAACGAGAAGTTCTCCCCGCATTTAACACTTGGGAGGGTAAAACATATAGTATCTACTGAAAAGCTAATTAGTTTAATTAAACAAAGTAAGGAGTTGCAGTTTCAGCAGGTAGAAATCGATAAGGTAACCTTTTACCAAAGTATTCTTAGACCCGAAGGGCCAATTTACAAACCATTGAGTGAGTTTAAACTCCCTTCCCTCTAAAAACGGTTATTAGGGTATAGATAATAATCTTGATGTCCACAACTAAGGACATGTTATCAATGTAAAGCAGGTCGTACTTAAGACGCTCAACCATCTGATTAACATTTTCAGCATATCCGAACTTAACCTGCCCCCATGATGTAATTCCGGGTTTTACTTTTTGAAGGTGAATATAGTGAGGGGCAACACTTATAATTTGATCGATAAAAAATTGTCTCTCGGGTCTAGGTCCAACTAATGACATTTCCCCTTTAAGCACATTGAAAAAGTTTGGGATCTCATCCAGACGGGTCTTTCGCATATATCGACCTAGCGGGGTTACCCGGTTGTCCTTCTTGCTTGATAATGCAGGTCCATTATCTTCAGCATTTAAGTACATTGAACGGAACTTGTATAGAGTAAAAGGTTTCCCGTATTGTCCAACGCGCTCCTGTTTATGAATGATTGGTCCTTTTGACGTGAGTCTTATTATAATACAAAGAACTAAGATCAAGGGAGATAGAACAACTATTGCTAAAAAGGCGAGTACGTAATCCATTAATTGCTTAACCTTAACCTGCCATGGAGGCATTAATTGAAGCGAAATCTTGAACAAAGGAGCACCAAGTATTTCTGACATCTTTACCCTTCCAGTCAAGTAATCGTAAAGGCTTGGAATGGCCTTGATAATTACATTTAAGCTGAGTATCTCATTTATCAGCTTAAGCATACTTTTATTGTTGGTGTTATCAAGTGCAAGCAGGACTTCTTCAATACTATTTTCTTTGATAATTGATATTACAGATTTTAAATTGCCTAAGCAGGGGATTACTCCATTAAGGTTATTACTTGATTTACTATCCGTTTCAACGTATCCAACAATTCTATATCCTTGAGACTTAACTTGGGCTTGGAGTTCATTGTATAGTTCAAGAGCTTTTTCTCCTTCACCAATAATTAGGGTTGGAAACCCGTATTTACGAGCATGAATTTTATGTATTGTGCTTGATGTAATAATTAATCGTGGGAAGTAGGTGATTGTAAATACAATAGCGAAAAGAATGTAGTAAAGTTTAAAGTATAGGTTTGATGGTAGTGGGGTATTGAAATACATTAAAGCGAAGAAAAGTACAAGCGAGCCAACCAACGTAATTCCAATAGAGTTTCCAAACTCTTTTAAACGTGATTTACGGAAAATATCGCTATAGAATCCTGCAAGGCTAAATAGAATTAGCCAGAATATCACAAATAGTAAAAGTCCTATAATAAACTTTGATGATGGTTCGAGTTGAATCAGCTCAACTGTCGACTTTCCAAATGAGATAGTATTACGATAGTAAATAAATAAGAACCAAGCTATAATCGTTCCAATAAAATCAAAAAAGAGATACTTAATAACCTGTAATTTCCTGTTCACTGTAATCCAATATTTAAGGGGTCACAATTTAAGGAAAAATAATAGATTGAAAAAATATCGTTAGAGCTAGTTCATTGGGAATAGTCTATCCTCAATCGATTCAGTAATGCTTAGCGTTTCAATAGCATTCTCAAGGCCAAAACTCAGTTGAGATTTGGCCTTTATTTCATTGGTATATAATGCAATTGAGTTTATGAAGGATTCATCTAATAGCAGATTCACCGTGGAAGTGTTGATGTTGTATATAAAAGATTGATTGTTTTGACTAAGGTCTTTAAAGTAACCATCGTCACCCGAAAAAAAGCGCAATACACAACGTTGCGGCTGGTTTACCCTTGTTATGCTATAAGCAATGGTACTGCCATTATCATATTCCATTCGAAGATTAATTGCTTTAGGACTTTTTGTAAATAAGGGTAATCCATTTACTCTGAACTTACGTAAACCACATGGTTTTATTCTCACAAACGATGCTAAATCGTAAATTAACATTCTGCGAAATTTTTCATCACTTGTTTCAGAACCAGCATCGCGTGTAAGTTGTAGCATGAAATAGTTACTTACAATCTCATCCTGTTTAATTAAAGTTTCTCCAGAGCAACCAAATCCAATGGGAATATTGATTTCAAAAGCTAATTGGTTAATTTCAGTAAGTGCATTGTTTGTATAGTTTGGCAAACTGGCTAAAAAGATGTTTACACCGCGTTTTAATGCTTTTACTGTAATTTCAAAGTAGCTACTCTCATCAAGAAAATTATATGCAACCTCAATTTGAGCAAGAAGTTCATCTTCTGAATTGAATATTTTTGGGTTGGAGAAATCAACACTATTTTGATTCTTAAAGAAGACTCCCACAAGCTGAATATTCAGTTTTTCTGTTAAAGACAGCAGTAAATCACTACTAACCTGATTTTGAAAAAAGAATCCTGCTTTCATTAGCGATAATTATATCTTTTGATGTGGTAAAAACGTGTTTAGAATTATTACAAATTTACCCCAATTCCCACTACGTTTTAGTTGATTTCACGTTATTTTATTAACTAAATAGTAACACCCTAAAATCTATTTGAAACTCCTGCTATCTTTGTCATATTAAAATGATATTATATAAATAAGAATGCAGGATACATACAGGCATAAAGGGTTACGAAGGGGCTTAGTTGAGGAGATTAAAGAAAAAGGAATTTCAAATCAGAAGATATTAGATGCAATCTATAATGTGCCACGACATTTCTTTATGGATAGCGGGTTCATTAATTTTGCTTATAAGGATTCAGCCTTTCCGATAGGAGCTGGACAAACCATTTCGCAACCGTATACCGTTGCTTTTCAATCGCAGCTTTTGGATATACAACCCCACGAGAAAGTTTTAGAAATAGGAACCGGTTCAGGTTATCAAACTGCGGTATTAATGGAGATGGGAGTAAAGGTGTTTACTATTGAGCGTCAAAAAGAGCTTTTTCTTAAAGCAAAATCGTTACTTGAAGAGATGGGTTACCACGCTCATTTCTTTTATGGCGATGGTTATCTTGGAATGCCCAGCTACGGCCCGTATAACAAAATACTTATAACAGCGGGGGCTCCTGAAATACCACAAGCATTAATTGACCAACTTGTTATTGGAGGTAAACTGGTTGCACCGGTTGGAGATAGGAGTAGTCAGATAATGACCCTGTTAGAAAAAATTAGTGAAACAGAAAACCGAATTACTAAACATGGAAACTTTATTTTTGTTCCTTTGTTAAAAGGTACAAATTCATAAACCAAATTTTGGTAAACAGATGGTACAAGTAAAACAGTTTGTTTTAAATCCTTTCCAAGAAAACACCTACATTCTTTTTGATGAAACCAACGAAGCAATAATTATCGATGCTGGTTGCTACTCACCACAAGAAGTAGATTCTATTAAAAGCTATGTCGATTCTAAAGGATTGAAGGTGAAGTATCTGGTTAATACTCATGGTCATATCGATCATCTTCTGGGTATTGACACATTAAAGGAGTTGTTTAAGGTGGAAAGCATGGCGCATGCCAACGATCTTCCTTTATTCGAAACTGCTCCAATGCAAGCCATGATGTTTGGTATTTCCATCAAAAAGGCACCTTCAATTGATAAGACAATTAAGGAAGGTGATCATATTAAGTTTGGGAATTCTGTTATTGAAATCATTCATACCCCCGGTCATACTTCAGGTGGAATTTGCCTCTATATTCAAGAACAGAAGATGCTATTCACTGGAGACACCTTGTTTAGAGGGTCGATAGGTAGAACCGATTTGGCTGGAGGAAATTATGAGACCATAATTGAAAGCATTATTAAAAAAATTCTTCCACTTGGCGATGACATTGAAGTTTATCCTGGACATGGCGATTCTACTACGATCGAATTCGAGAAAAGGAGCAATCCTTTCTTGATTAAGAACTAACTTTTTGAAAAATTGACAAATCTCAAATTTTATCCGTAATCATTTTTATAATTTTACATCGCTTTTATAAACTTAAATCAAACTAAAAATAAAATAATGACAACTGATTCTTTCCTTTCACGTCATATTGGTCCACGCGACCATGAAATTGATGAGATGTTAAAAGTGGTTGGCGCTTCATCACTTGACGAACTGATTGATCAAACTGTTCCAAAATCAATACGGTTGAAAAACCCTTTGAACCTTCCAGCCCCATTAGCTGAACACGAATATCTTTCAAAAATTAATGCTATTGCAGCAAAGAATAAGGTATACCGTTCATTTATTGGTATGGGTTATTACGGAACCGCTGCACCTGCTGTTGTTCTACGAAATATTTTCGAAAACCCAAGTTGGTACACATCATATACTCCTTATCAGGCAGAAATAAGCCAAGGACGACTAGAGGCATTGCTAAATTTCCAAACTATGGTTATGGATTTAACAAACATGCCAATTGCGAATGCTTCGCTTCTCGATGAGTCAACAGCTGCTGCCGAAGCAATGATTATGATGCATAACCTTCGTAGCCGTCAGGCAGTAAAGGATGGTAAGAATGTTCTATTTGTCGATCAGGATATCTTCCCACAAAACCTTGATGTAATCAACACCCGTTCAAATCCACTTGGAATAAAGGTGGTAACTGGTTGCTATAGCGAATACAATTTTACTGGCAATGAGTTTGGAGCAATTGTTCAGTACCCATCTGCAAAAGGAACTGTTAGAGATTATGCTGGTTTTACAGCTAAAGCTCATGAAGCTGGTGTATTTGTAGCTGCAATTGCCGACCTACTTAGCTTAGCGTTAATAACTCCTCCAGGTGAATGGGGTGCTGATATTGTAGTTGGTTCAACACAGCGTTTTGGAGTACCAATGGGATTTGGTGGACCTCATGCAGCATTCTTTGCTACAAAGGATGAGCACAAGCGCAGTATGCCTGGTCGTATAATTGGCGTTTCGGTTGACCGCAATGGTAACAAGGCGTTAAGAATGGCTCTACAAACCCGCGAGCAGCATATTAAACGTGAACGCGCAACTTCAAATATTTGTACAGCACAAGCATTACTTGCTATAATGGCAGGTATGTATGCTGTATACCATGGCAAAGATGGTATTAAAAGAATTGCTTCTCACACCCATAGTGCAGCAGTAATAGTTGCAAATGAGCTTACAACGCTAGGTTACACACAAAATGTTAGAAGTTTCTTCGATACTATTGAAATTACGCTTCCTTCTTCAGTGAAAGTTGAAAGCCTAAAAGAAAAGGCTCTTGCTCACAAAATCAACTTTAACTACAAGAGTAATGGTACAATAGGTATTAGCTTTGATGAGGTTACAACTGCTGAAGATGTTAATACAATACTAAACATTTTTGCTGAAGCAAATGGCAAAAAGGCAACTCCAGTTTGTTGTATTAAAGAAACCAATCAGATACCTGCTGAACTAAAAAGAAAGAGCGCATATCTTACAGAGAAGGTATTCAATATGTTCCACTCCGAAACTGAGATGATGCGTTATATCAAAAAACTTGAGCGTAAGGACATTTCCTTAACTCACAGCATGATCTCGTTGGGTAGTTGTACCATGAAACTTAATGGCGCTGCGTTAATGATGCCTTTAAGTAGACCTGAATTTGGTAGTATACATCCATTCGTTCCTGCAAATCAGGTTGAGGGATACATGGAGATGATCCATGATTTAGAAAAATATCTTGCTGAGATTACTGGTTTTGCTGCAGTCTCTCTACAACCAAACTCTGGTGCGGCAGGTGAGTATGCTGGTTTGATGGTTATTCGTCAGTATCATATTCAACGTGGCGATACTCATCGTAACGTTGTGCTAATTCCAGCATCAGCACACGGAACAAACCCTGCAAGTGCTGCAATGGCTGGCATGGAAGTGGTAGTTGTTGCATGTGACGAGAAGGGGAACATTAACGTTGACGATTTAAAGGTAAAAGCAGAGCAGTATAAGGATAAGCTATCAGCTTATATGGTTACTTATCCATCAACCCATGGTGTATTTGAGTACAAGATTCGTGAGATGATGGATATTATCCACAAAAACGGTGGTTTAGTTTATATGGATGGCGCAAATATGAACGCTCAGGTTGGGTTAACTAGTCCTGGAGAAATTGGCGCCGATGTTTGCCACTTAAATCTTCATAAAACTTTTGCTATACCTCACGGGGGTGGCGGTCCTGGCGTTGGTCCAATTGCTGTTACCAAGGAGTTAGCACATTTCCTACCATCGCACCCAGTAGTTAAAACTGGTGGCGATAAGGCTATTACTGCTGTAGCGGCATCTCCATGGGGAAGTGCAAGCGTTCTTCCAATCACCTATGGCTATATTTTAATGTTAGGTGGTGAGGGGTTGGCCCATGTTACTAAAATGGCAATCCTAAACGCAAACTATATGGCTGCCCGCTTAAAAGGACATTACAGTGTTTTATATACTGGTGAAACTGGACGTGTAGCTCACGAAATGATTCTTGATTGTCATCATTTTAAAGCAACTTATGACGTAGAAACTGGCGATATAGCACGTCGTTTGATGGACTATGGTTACCATGCACCAACATTATCATTTCCTGTTCATGAAACATTGATGGTTGAACCAACCGAAAGTGAATCAAAACAGGAACTCGATCGCTTTGTTGATACTCTAATTACAATTAAACAAGAATTGGAGGAGATAAGGGATGGTAAAGCCGACAAGGTTGATAACGTGGTAAAGAATGCACCACATACTGTTAACGAGGTTTGTGCCGATGAGTGGAGGCATGCTTATGGTCGTCAAAAAGCTGCATTCCCACTTCCATGGATTGCTAGTAATAAATTCTGGCCAACAGTAGGTAAGATTGATTCAGGTTATGGTGATAGAAACCTAGTTTGTACTTGCGCTCCAATTGAGGAGTACTTATAATAAAGTATTGGTATTTGTAAAAAGATCCGAACCATCTGGTTCGGATCTTTTTTTATAGATCTTTTGGTAATGGGATTTTATATACTTTATTTCCCAGAAATTGTTCAATCTTCTCAAATGCTTTTCGCTGTTTTTTCTCGATAAACGTTAAGGCAACCCCATCGGATTGTGCTCGTGCAGTACGTCCAATACGATGAACGTAATCCTCTGGATCGCGTGGTACATCATAGTTTACAACAAGATCGATATCCTCGATATCGATACCACGGGCAATTATATCAGTGGCTACAAGTATCTGAAACTTTCGGTTTTTAAAATCTCGAAGCACTTCTTCCCGATCTTTCTGCTCAAGATCGGAGTGAATTGACTTAGCACTCACCTTATCCTTAATAAGCATTTTCTCAATATCTTTTACCTCGGATTTTGTTGAGGCAAAAACGATAACGCTTTGGATATTGCTTTTCCCTTCTACCAACGATGTAAGTAAGCTAAGTTTTGTATGACCCTCCACAAAATAGGCTGCTTGAAGTATATTCTCAGCAGGTTTTGAAACCGAAAGACTTATTTCTTCAGGGTTATGTAAGATTTTCTTTGCAAGATCCCTAATCCCATCAGGCATGGTTGCCGAAAACATAAGGGTTTGTCTCTTCTTGGGAAGTTTCTCTACGATCATCATAATGTCCTCGTGGAAACCCATGTCTAGCATCCTATCTGCCTCATCCAATATAAGATGTTCAACCCTATCGAGATCCACATACCCCATCTGCATATGCTGAATTAACCTACCCGGTGTTGCAATTAGAAAATCGACCCCGCTCTCAATAGCTGCTCGCTGACGATCCCAGTTCCCACTATCGTTACCCCCGTATACAGCAATTGAGCCAGCAGGAGAAAAGTAGGCGAACCCTTCAACCTGTTGGTCGATTTGCAGAGCAAGCTCTCGGGTTGGTACAATTATAAGGGTATTAATGTAGTTAAGCTTCATAGGAAGCAATGCCAGTTTATTAAGGATTGGTATAACAAAAGCAGCCGTTTTACCAGTACCTGTTTGAGCACAGGCTATTAAATCTTTACCCTTAATTATAAGAGGGATAGCCAATTCTTGTACAGGGGTAGGTTTCTCAAACCCCATTGTTGTAATCCCCTCCAGAATATTTGGATGAAATTTAAAATCTTCGAAATTCAAATTTTTACAATTTTTAAGCAATGCAAAGTTAGAAATTATTCTTATAGCGCTAAACTTTTAATTTTTTGAGAAAACTTGCCATCCTAAAAAAGCCTTACTAGTTTAGTAAATTGTTTAAATACAAAATTTAGTTTGTAAAATATTTTATATCAATATTGTATGTTTTTATTACGAGTAAAACTAATTAATGTTTAAAAAAGTTCGTAACAATTACAGTATATTTTTCGTTTGAAAAGTTATCTAATTGATATTCTAAATAAAAGTATTTGTGTTTATGTTTAGTGGCCTTTTTAGTAAAAAAGTAAAAGTTTATAAGCATATTTTTTTTGATCTTGATCGTACTATTTGGGATTTTGATCAGAATATGGTTGATGCATTACGTGATATTTTTTTCGATAATAGCCTCGATAGTATTTTCCCTGATGTTACAACCTTTATAAATACATTCACAAAGCACAACGATTACCTTTGGGAAAAGTATAGGTTAGGTGAACTTAAAAAGGAGGTACTTAGGTTTAAGCGTTTTGATATGACCCTTAAAGATTATGGAGTGAATGAGCAATTACTAGCTAAGAAAATGGGTGAAGATTATATCAAAATAACACCTACCAAAACTGCATTAGTACCCCATTCTCGTGAACTTTTAGAGTATTTAAAACCAAAATACAAGTTGCACATTATTAGTAATGGATTTGACGAGGTTCAGTTTCCAAAGCTAGAGAAGTGCCATATTGCACAGTATTTTGATAAGGTGATTACATCAGAGTCATCTGGCTTTCATAAACCTTGCCCCGAAGCATTTGGTTATTCATTGTCATCGGCAAATGCAAAAAAGGAAGAGAGTATAATGGTTGGCGATGACCTTGAGATTGATATTATAGGTGCTAAAAAGTTTGGAATCGATCAGATATTCTTCAATAGGTATAAGGTTTCGCATAAAACGAAACCCACCCATGAAGTTAATGACTTATTGGAGATAAAGAAGATTCTCTAATATCTATTATTACTTAAAAAGGTATATCAGAATCAATACTTCGGTTTGTTTCAAAGCCAAAACCTTCATTGCTACTAATATTATCTTCGTTCATACGCGATTTGTATGTAACGGCTGGAGATACTGGGTTTGCACCTGTTTGTGAAACATAGCTCATGTAATCCACATCATCAAAATCCGAGAAACGTGCCATTTCCTTCTCAAAGCGAAGCTTAATGTCGCCAACAGCGCCATTTCTATGTTTTGAGAGAATGATTTCGGCTAAACCTGCAAGCGAGTTTCCTTCTTCATCCTCAAGGAAACCATAGTATTCAGGGCGGTGTATAAAGATAACAACGTCAGCATCCTGCTCAATAGCGCCAGATTCACGCAAGTCGGATAGCTGAGGACGTTTATTGCCTCCGCGAGTTTCAACCGATCGGTTAAGCTGTGAAAGTGCAATAATTGGTACGTTTAACTCTTTTGCAATGGCTTTAAGTGATCGTGAAATAGTACTAACTTCCTGCTCACGATTACCCTTTGTTTCAACAGGGCCAGTCATAAGCTGTAGGTAGTCAATAACGATTATCCCAACATCATATTGAGCCTTTAGTCTTCGACATTTTGCCCTAAACTCAAAAATTGATAGAGCAGGAGTATCATCGATAAATATCTTTGCTTCGGTTAAATCTTTGATTTTTACAACAAGTTGGGTCCATTCATGGGGATCAAGTTTACCGTTACGAATCTTCTCTGAGGGAATCCCTGATTCACTCACAATAAGCCTATTTACGAGTTGAATGTTCGACATTTCAAGGGAGAAGAAGGCAACTGCAGTTTTATGATCAACAGCCATTTTTCGTGCCATTGAGAGCACGAATGCAGTTTTACCCATTGATGGACGAGCAGCTATAATTACGAGATCGGAACGTTGCCAGCCCGAAGTCATTCGATCCAATTCAGAGAATCCCGATGGTACGCCACTTAAGCCATCCTCACGCTTTCCAGCCTCCTCTATATTTTTAAGGGCTTGCTTAACAAGAACGTTGATTTGTGCTGTTTCCCTTTTAATATTTCCTTCGGCAACCTTAAAGAGCTCCATTTCGGAGTAGTCTAGTAGATCGTCAACGTCAAGACTGTCATCGAATGCACGGTTTTGAATTTCAGAGGATACTCGAATTAGTTCGCGTTGAATATACTTTTGGGCAATAATTTTAGCGTGAAATTCCAAGTGAGCAGCCGATCCTACTTTTGAGGTAAGTTGAGCTAGGTAAACGGGGCCACCAACCTCTTCGAGTTGATTGCGTTTACGTAGCTCTTCAGTAACGGTAAGTAAATCGATAGGCTCAAGATGCGTTGAAAGATCTATAATGGCTTTAAATATAATTTGATTGGTTTCTTTATAGAAACTCTCGGGTTTAATTACGTCGAGAATAGAAATAACGGCATCCTTCTCAACCATAATTGCGCCAAGTACTGCCTCCTCTAGGTCCAATGCTTGAGGGGGAATCTTTCCTATCTCAAAATTTGCTAGATTTGATTTGGGCATCCTAGCATTTGTGCGTCTTTCAGCCATAACGAGTTCTTTACCACAAAAGTAGAATTGAACTTTGGATTTCGATCATTTTTTTTAAAGAGGTTATTAACAAATTTAAAAATAGTTGTAAAATCAGGCGGTTGAGGTTGCAAAAGTGTTGTAAACAAAAATTTATTGGAGCATTATTCGTTATATTTGTTACCCTTAAATTTCAAATTTAGCTATGAGAAGATTCGCTGCTTTTTCAACTATTATTATAGTTTTTCTGGTAGTTTCATGTAAAAATCATGGTGATAAAATCGACCTAAATAAAATAAATGTAAGTGTAAAAATTCAACGTTTCGACAAAGATTTATTTTCTATCAACCCAAATAATTTAAAGGAATCAATACCTCAGCTATCTAAGGTGTATGGAAATTTTTTCCAACTATTTGGAGAGGGTATTATCGGCATAGGTAAGCTAAACGATCCTCAATTTACTGTTTATTTAGAAAAATTTCTAAACAGTGAAATGGTTCTTGAAACCTATAAGAGAGTGCAATTGAGATTCCCGAATTTAGATAATTTGGATGTTGAGTTTACCAATGCATTTAAACGTTACCATTACTATTTTCCAAACCGATGCGTTCCCCGTATATATGCATTTGTTTCAGGCTATAATCAGTCAACTGTGCTAGCGGATAGCATTCTGGGAATCGGACTTGATAGGTATTTAGGAGGTGACTATAAGGATTATATAAGCCTAGGTATTCCAAAGTATTCGATAAAACATATGAAGCCCGAAAAAATTTCGTCGGATTGTATGCGCGCTTGGGCTATTGGCGAATTTCCCTTTAACGACTCAATTGATAATATGGTGAACAATTTGATTTATGAGGGGAAATTGATGTATTTCACAAAAAAGATGCTTCCCGATCAACCCGATAGTTTGATTTTTGGATTTTCTCCTAAGCAAATGAAATGGTGCTACAAAAATGAAAAGCAGATGTGGACCTATTTGATTGAGAATAAGCTTCTTTTTACATCTGATTCATTCCTCATTAATAAATATATAAACGATGCACCATTTACTTCTGGGTTTACACAGGAATCTCCTGGAAGGGCAATTGTTTGGCTTGGCTATCGAATTGTTGAATCGTATGCTAAGAATAACAAGTCTGTATCGTTTCAAACCCTAATGGCAAACCGCGACTATCAAAGTATTTTTACTCAATCAAAGTATCGACCCTAGAACTCTAAGAAATGAGCTAAATTCGTTTTGTTTTGTTTAATGTTTGTGTTTCAAACGTGAAATAATTGAAACAGTGAATTTCATTTGCTACTAACCCATTAAAAGTACAACTATGAAGTCGGACATTGAAATTGCACAAAGCGCGAAAATTAGGCCAATAGTAGAAATTGCAGAGAAACTAGGAATTCCAAAGGATGATATTGAACAGTATGGTAAGTACAAAGCAAAGATTCCTTTGAGTTATATAGATGAGGAAAAGATTAAAAAAGCCAAGCTGATACTTGTAACTGCAATAACTCCAACACCAGCAGGTGAAGGGAAAACTACAACCTCAATAGGGTTAGCGCAGGCTTTAAATAAGATTGGGAAAAAAACGACAGTTGTACTTCGTGAACCATCGTTAGGCCCTGTTTTTGGGATAAAAGGAGGAGCTGCTGGGGGTGGTTTTTCACAAGTAATTCCAATGGAGGATATCAACCTTCACTTTACTGGAGACCTATCTGCTGTCGAAAAAGCTCATAACCTACTTGCCGCATTAATCGACAATAATATTCAATCAAAAGAAGGAAATTTGGGCATTGATCCTCGAACCATTGAGTGGAAGCGGGTTATGGATATGAATGAGCGTTCGTTGCGAGATATTATAATAGGTTTGGGAGGCCCTAAGGAAGGTGTTCCTCGTGAGTCAGGATTTAATATTACAGCAGCATCTGAAGTAATGGCTACCCTATGCGTATCAAAGGATTTGATGGATTTGAAAGAACGTTTAGGCAATATTTTTGTTGGATACACATACAATGAAAAACCAATTTTTGCTCGAGATCTAAAAGCACAAGGGGCAATGGCTGCACTATTGAAAGATGCCATCAAACCAAATCTGGTTCAAACCCTTGAAGGTACTCCAGCCATAATACATGGTGGTCCATTTGCAAACATTGCGCAGGGAACAAACTCGATAATTGCAACAAAAATGGGCTTATCTCTAAGCGATTTTGTTGTTACCGAGGCAGGTTTTGCAAGTGAGCTTGGTGCTGAAAAGTTCTTCAATATAAAATCTCAATTTGGGAACTTACGCACAAATGCAGTAGTAATTGTTGCTACAATACGTGCTTTGAAATATCATGGAGGTGCAAAATTATCCGCGTTACAGAACGAAGACCTTATTTCCCTTGAAAAAGGCTTCGATAACCTCGATAAGCATATCGAGAATATGAAGTTCTATGGGTTTAGACCCGTAGTTGCAATTAATAAGTTTGATACCGATACTAATGCTGAAATAGAACTATTAACTAAGCATTGCGAGGAGCAAAATGTAATTGTTGCACTAAACGATGCTTGGGCAAAAGGGGGAGAGGGTGCAATTGATTTAGCCAATAAGGTTATTGATGCAGTGAACAACTGCACCGACTGTTTTAGACCTTTATACGAATTGTCTTGGACGTTTGAGAAAAAAATAGAAACGATTTGCACCAAGATGTATGGAGCCGATCATGTTGAATATACTGTTCAAGCAAAGCATCAGCTCGAGTTGATCGAAAAGCTTGGCTTTGGAAACTTTGCGGTTTGTATTGCTAAAACACAGAAATCGCTATCAGATGATCAATATAAAAAGGGTAGACCTCGTGGTTTTACAGTTAAGATAAGGGAGGTAGAACTCTCTTCGGGAGCAGGATTTATTGTTCCAATTGCTGGAACTATTATGCGAATGCCTGGATTACCTAATTTACCCGCAGCCGAAAAAATTGATATTGATGCAAATGGGGTTATTTCGGGTTTATTTTAATTCGAATAAACTATTCTGATTTAAAGAAATTCTCGGTATAGTAAACCTGATTCCCTTTTAACGAATCGGAGTAGATAAAGTAGGCCTCAATTCTAGGGTGAGTCTTTAAAAACTCTTTTGCTTTATCAATCCCCATAACCATAAATGCTGTACAATAGGCATCGGCAGTTGTGCAATCATTTGCGATTATGCTTACGCTAAGGAGGCTATGATGAACAGGATAGCCTGTACTTGGATCGATAGTATGTGAATACTTAATACCATCTTTTATAAAGTACTTTCTATAGTTTCCTGATGTTGAGATCGACTGATTTTTAAGCACAATTTTTAGCTGGATTGCCCTTTCGGAGGAATCGTTCTCTGCAGGCTTTTCAATACCGACTATCCAAGGCTTTCCTTTATCTTTATAACCGCTTGCTCTAACCTCTCCTCCAATTTCAACAATAAAATCATTGCAATGATTTTTTATTAAATATTCAGCTACTAGATCTACTGTGTAACCTTGAGCAATAGCGTTAAAATCAATATGGGTTTCGGGAAATTTTTTAATTAATCTATTCCCATCGATTGATAGAGTTTTGTAACCTACAAATTTAAGCAAGCTATCAACCCCTTGCTTTGTTGGCATTTTATTGGTTTTAAATCCAAACCCCCATTGTTTTATTAATTCGCCAACGGTAATATCGAAGCAACCGTTAGTGGAATCGGAAACTTCTGTTGAACGGTTAAATATTTTTATAAAATCGGCATTGAGATCAACATCTTTGTTACGGTTTATTTTGGAAATAATTGAAGTAGAATCATAGGTTGATGCTGTGCGATTGATTTGGTAAAGTAAAGAATCTATACCTTTATTTAAATAATCTGCATTACTCTTTTTTGAATAGTATTTAATTGAAAAGGTCGTACCCTGAGTATACCCTTCGTATATATTAATTTCATTTTTGCATGAGCAAATGGAAATTAGCAGGAAAATAAAGATTAGTTCTTTAAAACGAAGAGTTCTCATAATCTTTTTCTTCAAAAGTTAGTTTTGTTTCTTGTTTTTCAACCCTAAACGACATTCGTTTATCGAATTGGTTTCTAAATAAATATAAGGCGATATAATAAACCGTAAGAGAAACAATTACAGCTCCGCCCAAAACAGGCTCACTAAACTTCAATAGGTAACCAGCAACAAGAATAGAAATCATTAATACAAAGGGTAGTACATAGGCAAAGATTACAGCAATTGCACCCATTTTTTCTTCAAGAAATACAGTAACGGTATCCCCAATTTTATAGGTTTTATCGTTTGTTTCAATACGAATAAGCTTTTCTTTTATTTCCGATATAGAACATACCTTTTTTGATTTGCACGAAGAACAGGCTGATTCGGAAATAATCATTATTTCCAAATGATCATTTTGGATATCTTGAACAATCCCCTTATGCTGAATAATGCTACTCATCGATATTTTTATAAAGAAGAAAAAAACAATAAAAGTGACAGATTATAAATAAAACTTTTACAAAAGTATTAATTTATTAGCTGAATTGTGTTTATAAAACATATTTAAAAGAAACCCTACCATTGATTATTTTTTTATTTTTACTCGATTTTGTATAAAATAGTATATCACAAATCTTTTGTAAGATATGGTTGATCTTTCTACAAAGTACATGGGTTTAAACCTCAAAAACCCAATAATTGTTGCCAGTTGTGGGTTAACAAAATCTGTCGAAAAAATTAAAGACTTAGAAGCTAAAGGTGCTGCAGCGATAGTTCTGAAATCCCTTTTCGAAGAGCAAATCCTAAACGAGAGCAATCATCTGATCAATAATTCAGATATTTTTCATGCTTATCCTGAAGCCTCGGATTACATACAGAATTTTACTAAAAGCCATTCGGTTGACGATTACCTCAAGTTAATACGTGACGCAAAGAGAGAAGTAAAAATCCCTATTATTGCTAGCATTAATTGTATCAGCTTAAGTGAGTGGGTTAGTATAGCCAAAGATATTGAGAGTGCTGGGGCTGATGGATTAGAGATAAACATCTTCTTTTTACCCCACAACATAGACATTAATGGTGAAGGGTATGAAAAGCTTTATTTTGATATAATCGAAAAGATTAAGAAAAGCATAAAAATTCCTATTGCGCTTAAAATAGGCTATTACTTTAGTAGTTTAGTAAACACTGTTCAAAAGCTTTCTTGGACTGGGATTGATTCATTAGTGATGTTTAATCGATTTCTCAATCCCGATATAAACATCGATACAATGAAAATACACCCCAGCGGTATTTATAGTTCTCCTAGTGACCTAGGAATTCCTTTACGCTGGATAGCTTTGCTTTCGGATAAAGTTAAGTGCGATATTTCTGCAACAACTGGAATCCATGATTCAGATGCTGTTATAAAACAGCTTTTAGTTGGCGCAACAACAACACAGGTATGTTCAACTTTATATATAAATGGTACAAAACAAATTGGTGTTATTTTAAAGGGGTTAACACAGTGGATGGAGGAGCATAACTATAATTCCATCTCTGACTTTAGAGGTAAACTCAGCATTAATAAAATAGGTGACCCTGTTCTTTTCCATAGGGTTCAATACATGAAAAATCTTACTGAAGTAGAATAATATTAATATCTAATCACGTGAACACAGCTATTCTTTTTGCAGTAATTACCTTAAGTGCAATAGGGTTATTATCTGCTGTTATTCTCTATTTCATTGCCCAGAAGTTTAAAGTAATTGAAGATCCCAGAATTGATCAGGTTGCCGAATTGCTACCTGGTGCAAATTGTGGCGGATGTGGCTTTGCGGGTTGTAGAAATTTTGCCGAGAATATTGTAAAAAACGAATCCTTGGAAAACATGTTTTGCCCAGTTGGGGGTAACGATGTGTTAAAGCAGATCGGACCAGTAATTGGACAGGTAGCTGAGGAGAAGGAGCCTACTATCGCTGTATTACGATGCAACGGTTCATTTGCAAATGCACCTTCTAAGAGCAAGTATGATGGGGCGAAATCTTGCTATTTCATGAATAGCCTATATCCCGGTGATAATGCATGCCCTTATGGTTGCCTAGGTGCTGGTGACTGTGTAGTATCATGTCAGTTTGATGCAATGTATATTGACGAGGTAACAGGATTACCAGTTATTATTGAGGAGAAGTGTGTTTCGTGTGGTGCATGTGTTAAGGCATGTCCTCGTAAGATTATTGAGTTACGAAAGAAAGGGAAGAAGAGCCGTAGAATTTATGTAAGCTGCGTTAATAAAGAGAAGGGAGCGATATCCCGCAAGAATTGCATTGTATCTTGTATTGGGTGCGGCAAATGTGTTAAGGAGTGTAAGTTCGATGCCATTACAATGGAAAACAACCTTGCATATATCGACTTTAACAAATGTACGCTTTGCCGAAAGTGTGTAGCAGTTTGCCCGCAAGGGTCGATTATTGAGCTAAATTTTCCAGAGCGGAAAGTTGAAACAACAAACGAAACGGTTAAGGAAAACTAGTAAAAACATATTTTATAAAGAAAATATAGGAGGGTACTTTTTTGAAAACTTTCAGTCTTGGTGGTGTCCACCCAAAGGAAAACAAGCTATCCTGCGATCAAAAGATTAAGATAATAGGGTTGCCAAAAACAGCCACTATTTCACTAACCCAATGCCTAGGTGCAGCCCCAGAACCTTTAGTTAATAAGGGAGATAAGGTTAAAGTTGGGCAGCTTATTGCAAAGGGTAATGCTTTTATTTCTGCGAACATTCATGCTTCAGTCTCCGGAACGATTAGTAAGGTTGAAGATGCAATAGATGCTAGCGGTTTTAGGAGAAAATCAGTTGTTATTGATGTTGAAGGCGATGAATGGCTCGAGACGATTGATAGAACAGCAACAATCAATAATGATGTAAGTTTAAGTAGAGAAGAAATTATCGCTAAGATTAAGGAAGCTGGGGTTGTTGGAATGGGTGGAGCAACGTTTCCTACTCATGTTAAGCTTTCAATTCCTGAAGGTAAAAAAGCAAAATACCTTATTATTAATGGCGTTGAATGTGAACCCTATCTTACATCCGATCACCGGATAATGCTTGAAAGGGGAGAGGAACTTTTAATAGGCGTGAAGATTTTAATGAAGGCAATTGGGGTTGATACAGCATATATTGGAATTGAAAGGAATAAACAGGATGCGATAGATCATCTCTCAAAATTAGCTGAGAAATGTTTAGGAATAAAAATCATCCCGTTAAAAGTGAAATACCCCCAAGGTGGTGAAAAACAGCTGATAAAAGCAGCAGTTGGCAGAGAAGTACCTTCGGGTAAACTACCTATCGAGGTTGGCTGTGTAGTTCAAAATGTTGGAACTGCAATAGCTGTTTATGAAGCGGTTCAAAAAAACAAACCTCTAATTGATAGAGTTGTAACTGTAACTGGGCATTCTGTTAAAACTCCTTGCAATTTGCATGCTCGAATTGGGACTCCAATATCAATGCTAATTGATGAAGCAGGAGGGTTACCCGAAAACACAGGTAAGGTTATAAACGGGGGACCAATGATGGGGAAAGCCCTAAATTCTTTAGATGTTACCGTTGTAAAGGGGATGTCGGGACTTGTAATAATGCCTGAAAAAGAGAGCAAACGACCAACTGTTGCAAACTGTATTCGTTGTGCAAAGTGCACTTTTGCTTGCCCAATGGGTTTAGCTCCCTATCAGATATCTCTTCTTGTTGAAAGCGGTAATGTTGAGCGAGCCGAAGAGGAACGGGTTATGGATTGCATGGAATGTGGTTCATGCGCGTTTACTTGCCCTTCGGCTAGACCGTTACTCGATAATTTAAGGGTGGCAAAAAATAAAGTAGGTCTATTAATCAGATCAAGAGCAAAATAATATATGGCAAATTTACTTACAATTTCAGGTTCTCCCCACGTTAACAGCGATTTATCAGTCAAAAAGATAATGTGGGGTGTTGTTATTGCATTAGTTCCAACAATGCTTGTATCGTTCTGGTATTTTGGATTAGGAGCAATTATAATCACACTTTCATCCGTTTTAGCTTGCGTACTTTTTGAGTATTTAATTCAAAAGTACATGCTTAAGCAGACACCTACTGTTAGCGATGGCTCTGCCGTAATTACGGGTATACTACTTGCATTAAACGTCCCAAGCAATTTACCAATATGGATGATAATAATTGGAGCACTGGTTGCAATTGGGGTTGCAAAGATGACATACGGAGGCTTAGGTAAAAACCCTTTCAACCCAGCATTAATCGGTAGGGTATTCCTTTTAATTTCTTTTCCTGTTGATATGACTTCGTGGCCTTTACCTTCAGTGAACCGAACAGCAATATTTGATGCAATTACTGGTCCAACTGCTCTTGGAACAATAAAAGAGGGTGTGGCAAAGGGTGAAAGTATTCAGCAATTGATGCATAATATACCTTCATACACTGATATGTTATTAGGAAATATGGGTGGTTCGCTCGGAGAGGTTTCAGCAATTGCCATAATCCTCGGGGGGTTATTTATGCTATTCCGAAAGATTATTACTTGGCATATTCCAGTTTCCTTCTTACTAACCGTTTTCGTATTTACTGGTATTCTATTCGAGATGGATAACACTAAGTATGTTGATCCAGTTTTTCATCTACTTACAGGGGGTTTAATGCTTGGAGCAATCTTTATGGCAACCGATATGGTTACCTCTCCGATGTCAAAAGCAGGGATGCTGATTTTCGGATTTGGATGCGGGTTGCTAACCGTACTAATCAGAGTTTGGGGATCGTATCCCGAAGGAGTTTCTTTTGCAATTTTAATTATGAATGCCCTAGTACCTTTAATCAACAAGGGTTTTAAACCAAAAAAATTTGGGGAGGTTGTATACAATGGCTAAACTAGAATCATCTCTAAAAAATATGATATTATGCCTTTTGCTGATGTCAATAGTGATGTCAGCTGCGCTTGGCTTTGTTTATGTTATTACGAAGAAACCAATTGAAGAGACAAGTAAAAAGGCTGAAATTGATGCTGTAAAAAACGTACTTCCTGCTTTTGATAATGACCCTACCACTGATGTAAAAAACATTGATGGGTTATTCTATTATCTTGCTAAAAAAGGAGATGAAGTTGTTGGTTGTGCTGTAAAAACTTATACCAACAAGGGTTTTGCTGGCCATTTTGAGATTATGGTGGGTTTTAAACCCGATGGAACTATCTATAAAACAGCTGTACTTGATCAGAAAGAAACACCTGGGTTAGGTGATAAGATGAAAACTAAATGGAGAGATCAGTTCAACGAAAAAAATCCAAGTTCATATAAACTTAATGTGAAAAAGGATGGTGGTGATGTTGACGCAATTACCGCTTCAACCATCACCTCAAGAGCTTTCTGTGATGCAGTAACCCGTGCTTACGATGGGTTTATGAAAAACATTTCGAACACAATTAAAAAATAGAGAGGGTTGATATGAGTAGCCTTAAATATTTTACCAACGGGTTATTGAAGGAAAACCCAACATTTGTGCTTGTTCTTGGAACTTGCCCAACTCTAGCAGTCACCACTGCAGCTTTTAACGGTATTGGTATGGGACTTGCAACAACATTTGTTCTGGTATTTTCGAACATGTTTATTGCTTTGCTTAAAAACTATATTCCCGATAAAGTACGTATTGCTGCTTTTATTGTGATTATTGCAACATTTGTTACAATTGTTGACCTTCTAATGAAAGCATTTGTACCTGATATCTATAAAACGCTTGGTATTTTCATTCCTCTTATTGTTGTTAACTGTATTATTCTTGGTAGAGCTGAAGCTTTCGCACAAAAGAATGAGGTAAAAAGTTCAATTCTCGATGGCTTGGGAATGGGAATTGGATTCACACTTGCTATCACCCTAATGGGATCGATTCGTGAGATTCTTGGTAGTGGTTCAATTTTTAATATTCCAATACTAGCAGAGAACACTAAAACAATCCTCCTTTTCATATTACCCCCGGGTGCTTTTTTCACCTTTGGTTATATGATAGCTATTTTCAATAGGTTTAAAGCAAAGTATAAATTTTAATACTTTATTACTATGGATTTAATTAATATCATCATACTGGCACTTATCGTTAACAACGTTGTGCTAGCTCAGTTCCTCGGAATTTGTCCTTTTCTAGGTGTATCAAACAAGGTGTCAACCTCAATAGGTATGGGTGCTGCTGTTGTTTTTGTGATGGCTCTTGCCAATTTTGTAACCTATTTTATACAGTTCTACATTCTTGTTCCGCTTCACATTGAGTTTATGCAAACCATCTCGTTCATTTTTGTAATCGCATTTTTAGTGCAGGTGGTTGAGATTATTCTAAAAAAAGCGGCACCTGCTCTTTACCAAGCTTTAGGTATTTATCTTCCTTTAATTACAACCAACTGTGCGGTACTGGGTATTGCAATTCTTGCTGTTCAAAAGAACTATAACCTCATCCAAAGTGTTGTTTATGCGTCGTCTATCGCAGTTGGATTCACCCTTGCTTTAATTTTAATGGCTGGTATTCGTGAACAGCTGGAATTAACCGGTTACCCCAAAGGGATGAAAGGTTTTCCTATTTCTTTGGTTACAGCGGGACTTCTTTCTTTGGCTTTTATGGGTTTCTCTGGATTAGTAAAATAACCTAACAATAACTAAAACAACTTTTATGGCATCTAAACTATTAAAGTGGCTGTTTACGATTACAGCATTAATTCTTGTGCCTTACTTTGCATTTGCTGAAGGTGGTAGTGCAGGTCCTTCAATCGGTGGAATCAGAATTGAATTCTACCTTTTTGGCTTAACCCTTATTGGCGTTGCACTTTTTCACAACCAAACATTCTGGGTAGCGATTTCTGGTTTAACGGCAATTGTTCTTTATAAATTGTTCTTTATTTCTGGATACCCATTTATTGAGCATTTCTTTGGTAGCAACTCCATGATCGATCAGCTGGTTCATAAGGATATGCGCCAAGGAGAATGGGGAATTTTAGTCAACCTCTTAGGGTTACTACTAGGGTTTGCTGTTTTAGCAAAAATATTCGAAGAATCTGGAGTTCCTGATATTCTTCCAAAATACTTACCAAACGACTGGAAAGGTCCTTTTGTACTACTCGTTTTCGTATTCGTTCTATCATCATTCCTCGATAACATTGCCGCAGCAATGATTGGAGGAACAATAGCTCTGGTTGTATTCAAGAATAAGGTTCATATTGGTTATGTTGCCGCAATCGTTGCTGCTTCGAACGCTGGAGGTTCTGGTAGTGTGGTTGGCGATACAACAACAACCATGATGTGGATTGATGGTGTTTCTGCTTTTAATGTACTACATGGATTTATCGCTGCGGGTGTTGCTCTAATAATTATTGCTTGGTTTGCCGCTCATCAGCAGGATAAACACCAACGAATTATTGCTGATGCAAAACCAGGAGTTAAGATTGATTGGGTTCGTCTGGGTATTGTTCTTTTAATTCTTGTTGGCGCAATTCTATCGAATGTATATTATGATATGCCTGCACTTGGTGTATGGCTCGCTATTCTTATTGGTGCTATAGTAACAAAAATTCCTTGGGGCGAAATTAGTGGATCTATTAAGGGTTCAATATTCCTACTATGTTTGGTAACCTCTGCATCGTTTATGCCAGTTGAAACCTTGCCCGATGCATCGTGGATGTCTGCATTCATTCTAGGTTTCGTTTCTGCAGTATTCGATAATATTCCATTAACTAAACTTTGCCTCGATCAGGGCCACTTCGACTGGGGTATGCTTGCTTACTCAGTTGGTTTTGGAGGTTCAATGATTTGGTTCGGTTCATCTGCTGGTGTGGCTATTACCAACAAGTTTTCCGAAGCTCGTAATGTAATGCTTTGGTTAAGAAAAGGATGGCATGTAACTTTAGCTTATATAGTTGGTTTCTTTGTTCTTCTTTTTATTATGGGATGGGAGCCTGCTAGCAATAAGCAGCATAAAGAACCTGCTATTGAATGTACCTCGCCCGATTGTCCAGTAAAAGCAAAAGCACAATTTGAGGCGGAACATCATAAAACAGAAAAGCCTAATTAGTATTATAAAATAAGTCTTTGGTAGAGGGTGTATATTAATTTATTACACCCTCTTGCTTTTTAGTAAACATAGCACCTTCAGATTCTTACGCAACCTTTTAGCTTTATTTTTCATCTTTTTCTAAACTGTTGGTGCTATCTTTGTTGTGCTTTCTAGTACCAATTTTCTTTAGAGTGAAGTATTCAAAGGATTTTATTGATAGGTTAAAACGAGGGGATCGAGGAGCACAACACATTCTTTACGATTCAATATCGGCAAAGATGTATGGTGTTTGTATGCGCTATTCTGGTAATTCCGATTTAGCAAAAGATATTCTTCACGATGGATTCGTGAAAGTGTTTACATCGGTAAAAGCATACAGAGGTGAAGGTTCTTTTGAGGGATGGGTAAGGAAGATAATCGTAAATACTGCCTTAGAGTTTTTAAGGCAGAGACGAAATATAGAAGAGGTTGAGCTTAACCAGGCATCTTTTAAAGTGGTTGAGATAGCAAATGTAGAGTATGATATTAAGTTCTTCCTAAAAATAGTTTCAGAGCTCCCTTTACAGTATAGAACTGTTTTTAACTTGTACGCCATTGATGAGTATTCGCATAGTGAAATTGCTGAGATGCTTAATATCACTGAATCGACTAGTAAGTCGAACTACTCTAGGGCAAAGGCAATTCTAAGAGATAAACTTGAAAAACTGGTGGATTTTAAGTATGAAGAGTTTATACGATAACCAACACGAAGCCGAAATGATTGAGCGGCTTAAATCCTTGGAGATCACTCCACCTCAAGGTTCGTGGGATGATATTCAGAATACGCTTAAATTAAAACGTAAAAGAAGCATCGTTATATTATCTTCATTAGCAACAGCTGCAACCGTTGCACTATTTTTTACCATTTCAGGGATTAACTTACTCACAAACAACAACAATTCTACAAATCAGGATTTGGTAGCAATATCAAAGAGCAAGATTGAACGAATTGAGAGCGTTAAAAACCCAAACAGGATAATTGATAATCAAAATATGGTTATCACTTCAGAGAGAGAATCCAAATCAAATAGTTTTGCAGTTGAGTCAGAGAAAATCCAACCGGTTGAAGAATCAAAAGTAATTATAAGTCAGGAAGAAGTGCCAGAATTAATTCAACCGATTCAAAACAAGCCATTAAAAAGTTATCCTCAATCGAAAGACGATATCTCTTGCATTACAAAAACAAAACAAAATTATGCAAGCCTAGCTTTAGTAAGTAAGAATGAAAGTAAGCGCAAGGGTGAGTGGTTCATTTCAGCATCTGGATTTCCAGTTTACTCGTTTCACACTGCAGGAATCTTTAAAAAAGATGGAACTCAGAATGAGAGAGGAATGATGTCATGGGGAGGATCAGTATCTGTTCTTTATAATCTTTCAAAAAGTTTTTCGATAGAAGGTGGTATATCCTATAGCAAAGTTGGTGAGCTAGAGAAAAACCTATACATTGCTGGCACAAACCTCAGAGGCCCAGCAATAGTTACTAATGGTGCTTCAAGTACTTACGGAAATTTAACTCTTAGCGACGATAACTATAGGTTGCTTGATGCCGAGGACGTAAGTTCTGTTCAATCTTTAGTTGCTACAAATTATACTAAAGTAAGTGGTAGCCAGCAATTCAAATACATAGAGATTCCTATATTATTTGCTAAACGATTTTATTACAGAGGTTATAAGTTTAGTTTGAAGGGAGGCTTTTCCGAAAGTATTTTAATTGGGAATAAACTCGACTTAAAAGGTGATAAAATAAGTCTTAGCGGTAAAACAGCAGGTATGGATAAATATTCTAGCTCTGCTATTGCTGCAATCAGTTTATCTATTCCATTACTAAATAAAGTCAATTTACTGATTGAACCAAATGCTAGAATAGGATTAAAATCTCTATCAACTAGTTACGGGAAAAGCTATCCATTCGCTTCCTATATCAAATTTGGGGTTGAGGTGCCTTTGTGATTTGAATATACCTTCTTCGGTTAATAGCCTAAAAAATTACTAACTTTGCCCGATTTTCACAAAACAAATGGTGGAACGGAGTTGTTGTTTTAAAAAATAGGCTATGAATTTCAAAGGGATTAATTGGAAAAGGCTTACCGTTATAGGGGTTGTGCTCACTTCATTTATAATTGTTATTCTTTACATAACATTTACTTCAGATGTAGCTGGGTGTAGCGAGGTGTCAAATGCAAAAGCCTCAAAACGAGATACAGGATTATTTAGAAACCCAGCGTATCAAATTCCCTTACCCGAAAAGATTTTCTTTGCCAACGAGGAAGTTCCTATTAATTATTTTGATGTTCGCGAAAGCCTCGATAGAGAATTGCAGCTTAACACATACTGGCACTCTCAAACACTCTTGATACTTAAACGTGCAAATCGGTTTTTCCCAATAATTGAGCCTATTTTAAAAGAAAAGGGTGTTCCTGATGATTTTAAATTCTTAGCGGTAGCTGAAAGCGCACTTGCACAGGAAATATCACCCTCAAAAGCGGTTGGCTTCTGGCAAATACTCGAGAAAACAGCAAAGGAATTAGGCTTAGAAGTTAATAAAGAGGTCGATGAGCGTTATAGCATCGAGAAATCAACTAGAGCTGCTTGTGATTTTCTAATTAAGAGCTATAATAAGTTTGGTAGCTGGACTATGGCTGCTGCATCATATAACTTTGGAAGTAACGGGATTGACCGCCAGATAGATCGTCAGAATAATGAAAGCTACTACAATTTAGTTCTTGGAGAGGAAACAGGAAGGTATATTTACCGCATTCTTGCCTTTAAAGTGATTTTTGAAAATCCTCAGAAGTATGGATTTAATCTGAGTAAAAAGGACTTGTACCCTCAGCTCAAGTATAACACTATTGAGATTGATACCTCAATAACAAGTATTGCCCGCTTTGCAGAGCATTTTGGTACAAACTATAAGATGATTAAAACCTTTAATCCGTGGATGAGAGAGAACTATCTGCCTAATAAATCGAGGAAAAAATATCAGATACAAATACCTGAAAAGGATTATAGGGAAAATGCATATTTAAACTGAAATATGATTTTAGACGCTAGACACTAGATATCAGATATAAAGGAATTATTAGACATAATTTAATGAAAATACTTAAGGGAGAAGCAACAGAGGTTTCGGTTCAGGGCGCAAGGGTGCATAACCTGAAGAATATCGATGTAAATATCCCTAGAAATAAACTTACTGTAATAACCGGCTTAAGTGGAAGCGGTAAGTCATCATTAGCATTTGATACTATATACGCTGAGGGGCAGCGCAGGTACATTGAAACAATGTCAGCCTATGCACGTCAATTTCTTGGCACAATGGAACGCCCCGATGTCGATAAGATCTCAGGATTAAGCCCAGTAATTTCAATTGAGCAAAAAACAACAAGTCGTAACCCACGATCAACAGTTGGTACAATTACCGAAATTTACGATTTTCTTCGTCTTTTGTATGCTCGCGCATCAATTGCATATTCCTACAATACTGGCGAGGAGATGGTTCGATATACCGATGAAAAGATTGTCAACTTAATCATTGAGAATTTTTCTGATAGGAAAACAGCCATTTTAGCGCCAGTTATTCGTGGGCGAAAGGGGCATTATAAGGAACTATTTGAGCAGCTACGACGCAAAGGCTATTTATACGCAAGGATTGATGGCGAATTAGTTGAAATGAAACCTAATCTAAAGCTCGATAGGTATAAAAACCACCATATTGAGTTGGTTGTAGATAAAATGAAGGTTTCAGAGGAAGATAGAAAACGATTATCGCAATCGGTTAATGTTGCAATGGGGCATGGCAAGGGTACTATAATGGTACTTGATATGGATTCCAATGTTAGTAGATATTTTAGCCGTCATTTGATGTGTCCAACTACCGGGATTTCATATGATGAACCAGCACCCCATACTTTTTCTTTCAACTCACCACAAGGGGCATGCCCGCATTGTAACGGGATAGGAACGGTAAATGAAGCCGACCTATCGAAAATTATTCCCAATCCAAAGCTAAGCATAAATAAAGGCGGAATTGAACCACTTGGTCCATATAAAAGTTCATTGATATTTTGGCAACTCGAGGCTATTGCTGCAAAATACGAGTTCTCACTTTCCGATCCTATTGAGAGCATTCCAGAGGAAGCCTTGAAAGTAATCCTTTACGGTTCAGAGGAGCAGTTTAAGCTTAAGCATCCATCAATGGGTTTATCATCGTCATATTTCTTGAGTTTTGAAGGTGTGGTAAATTTTGTTCAGAATCATCAGAATGAGGAGCTAAGCGGGAAGGGACCTAAATGGGCTGAACAATTTATTCGACAGGTAAATTGCCCCATTTGCCATGGAACAAGGCTTAAAGATGAATCGCTTTGTTTTAAAATTGATGGAAAGAATATAGCAGAAGTATCAGCATTAGATATTGATGAACTTTGGAAATGGCTGCAAGGATTGGAAAATCGCCTGAATAGTAGACAAAAAGCTATTGCAACCGAAATACTCAAGGAGATTAGGGAGCGTGTTAGCTTCCTTCTTGATGTTGGGTTGAACTACTTATCGTTAAATCGCAGCTCTGCATCACTTTCTGGTGGCGAGAGTCAACGTATTCGGTTGGCAACTCAAATAGGTTCAAAGTTGGTTAATGTATTATATATTTTGGATGAGCCAAGTATTGGTTTGCACCAAAGAGATAATATTCGGTTAATCGATTCGTTACGAAAACTCAGGGATGCTGGTAACTCAGTAATTGTAGTGGAGCATGATGAAGAGATGATTCTTTCGGCCGATTATGTTGTTGATATCGGTCCACATGCGGGAAGATTAGGTGGGAAGATTGTAGCAGAAGGTACACCCGATCAGATATCCAAAACAGACACTCTTACTGCAAAGTATTTGAATGGAAAATTAACAATTCCTATTCCCGAGAATTGTCGTGAAGGCAACGGAAAGTCGATAATAATTAAAGGTGCGAAAGGGAATAACTTAAAAGGTATTAATGTTGAATTTCCATTAGGCAAATTTATTTGCATTACAGGTGTTTCAGGTAGTGGAAAATCAACGCTGGTTAACGAAACGCTGCACCCTGCAATTAGCAAGGTTCTGTATCGTTCATTCCAAGAGCCGCTTGAATACGATGAACTAATTGGGATCGATAATATTGATAAGGTAATAGAGGTAGATCAATCGCCCATTGGGAGAACTCCCCGGTCGAATCCAGCAACCTATACCGGAGTAATGACCGATATTCGCAAACTATTTGAGCTTACGCCTGATGCAAAAATCAGAGGGTATAAGGCGGGTAGATTTTCGTTTAACGTAAAAGGGGGGCGGTGCGAAACCTGCAGAGGGGCTGGAGTTCAAGTAATTGAAATGAATTTTCTACCCGATGTTTACGTTAAATGTAAGGAATGTAATGGTTTACGATATAATCGTGAAACATTGGAGGTCAAGTTCAAAGGAAAAAACATTAGCCAAGTGCTTGATATGACTATTTCCCAAGCAGTTGAGTTTTTTGAAAGTATTCCATCTATTTACCAAAAAATAAAGACTTTAAAAGAGGTTGGTTTAGGGTACATTACCCTTGGGCAACCTTCTACAACTCTTTCTGGTGGTGAATCTCAAAGAGTAAAGCTCGCTGCCGAGCTTGCTAAACGCGATACTGGTAAAACCCTTTATATACTTGATGAACCTACTACAGGTTTACATTTCGAAGATGTTCGTGTACTTCTCGAAGTACTAAACCGCTTGGTTGACAAAGGAAACACCGTTATGGTAATTGAGCACAATATGGATGTAATCAAAACTGCCGATTACATTATCGATCTTGGCCCCGAAGGCGGATCCGGAGGTGGTAAACTTGTATGCTTTGGAACTCCTGAGGAGGTGATGAAAAATAAAAAGAGCTACACTGCCGAATACCTAAAGCGTAATTTAAAGCGGGATTTTGTAAAGTAAGTTGACAAGTTAATAGGTAAAAAAGTTGATAAGAAATTAACTACCATCAACTATTTCTCCTCCTTATACCAACCCGAATAGAATAGGTAATTCCGAGCAATTCGCTCGTTCATCTCCTTGCTTTGCGAGGGATCAACTGTCTTTACAAATTTTGCTGGTACTCCAGCATATATACTGTTTGGTTCAACAACGGTTTTCTCCATAATTAGAGCGTTTGCAGCAACGATAGCACCTTCACCAATTTCAGAGTTATCCATAACCGTTGAACCCATTCCAAGTAATGCCCCATTGTTTACTTTTGCGCCATGAACAATAACACCGTGACCGATTGATACATCATCTCCAATGTTAATTTTAGTTTTCTGGTAGGTTGTATGCAGAACTGCGTTATCCTGAATGTTTACACGATTTCCAATACGAATTGAGTTTACGTCACCCCTTAGAACTGCACCATACCAAATACTACAATCATCGCCTATCTCAACATCCCCAATAATTACAGCAGTTTCAGCAATGTAACAGTTTTTTCCAATTTTTGGTGTAACTCCTCGTAGTGGTTTAATTAGTGCCATACTTGTTTCTTTTTTTCAAAGGTATGGAAATTATAGAATTCAGAATTCAGAAGTAAGAATTCAGTTTTTATTTTCTGTAACTTGTAACATGTCACTCGTAACTATATTGCAATGTCAAAGGAATCAACAAAATTTGTCGAACTACGATTTTATGGAACCCTTAACGACTTTTTACATCATAATCGTCGGCAAGTTACCTTTAGACAAAGCTATATGGGTTCCCCTACAGTTAAGGATTTGATTGAATCGGTGGGTGTTCCTCATGTTGAGGCCTCGCTAATCCTTGTAAATGGGAACGTTGTCACTTTTGATTTTCACCCAGAAAACGGTGATCGTATTTCATGCTATTCACGATTTCATTCAATTGATATTGGGAAAATTAATCTTTTGCTGGATGAGCCAATAGAGCCACGTTTTATCCTTGATGTGCATTTGGGAAAACTAGCGAAATATATGAGAATCATGGGGTTTGATACTCTTTATCGAACAGATTACTCGGATGATGAGATTCTTAAAATAGCATCAGAAGAGAAAAGAATTATTCTTACATGTGATTTGGGAATATTAAGAAACGGCATGGCTAAATGGGGCCACTATATTCGTTCAAGGGTTCCAAAAATGCAACTTATTGAGGTTATGAATACATTTTCTTTACAAGAAAAGACGAATCCATTTAGCCGATGTACAAAATGCAATGGTACAGTTGAGTTGGTTCCAAAAGAGCAAATAATTGATCAACTCGACTTTCGGACTAGTAGATACTATAATGATTTCTTTAGGTGTAGTAGTTGTAAACAAATCTACTGGGAGGGATCACATTTTCAAAGTATCAAAAAGTTCATCAACGAGAATCTTAATAGAAATGTAAAAAGATAGGGTTGTTGCTAACAGTTTTCTTAAAAAATGATCCTTTAACTTACAAATGGTAAGATGCTTAATAACAGCAATATTGCTAATTGTTTGATTTTTATCATGTTGATAGGTGTTATAAAAAATATATTTTCTAGGATAATGTATAGCAGAAAGGTTAATTTTGTATCGCAAAAAATTTAATACTTAAGATGATTAAATAGTTTTTTATTTACATTTTAGGTATATACGTTTCTATAATTTAATTTAATCTGACATGAGTGAACAAAAACAAGTCCTTGAGATCGAAGAAGTTGTAGTTCGCTTCTCTGGTGACTCAGGTGACGGTATGCAGTTGACTGGTACATTGTTCTCAGATGCTTCGGCATTGTTTGGGAATAGTGTAAGCACATTTCCAGATTACCCTTCGGAGATCCGTGCTCCGCAGGGCACTATAGGAGGTGTCTCTGGCTTCCAAGTAAACATTGGAAGTGCAAAGGTAAATACGCCTGGAGACTACTGTGATGTGCTTGTTGCAATGAACCCTGCAGCTCTTAGGGCAAATGCAAAGTGGGTAAAAGCTGGTGGTATGATTATCGTTGACAGCGATACTGTTAACGAGAAAGGATTACAACGCGCTGGCTTTAAAACCGATAATCCTGTTGAAGAGCTAAAATTGCAGGATTACAAAGTGATTTTCGCTCCTATTACAACCCTTACAAAGGAGAGTTTAAAAGATTCTGGATTAGACAACAAGAGTATTGTTCGTAGCAAGAACATGTTTACTCTTGGAATGGTTTACTACATTTTCTCCAGACCATTAAACTTTACAGAAAAGTACTTTGAAATTAAATTCAAGAAGAAACCTGAGATTATTGAGGCCAATAAAAAGGTTCTTCGCGACGGTTTCAACTATGCTGGAAATATTCATGCTATTGCCAATACATATCATATTCCAGCAGCAACTAGTATTCCTAAAGGTAAATACCGTAATATAAACGGTAATACCGCTACAGCTTGGGGACTTATTGCTGCTTCAGAAAAATCGGGTCTTCCACTATTCTGCGGTTCTTACCCTATTACTCCTGCAACTGAGATTCTTATCGAACTTGCAAAACGTAAAGATTTAGGCGTTAAAACCTTACAAGTTGAAGACGAGATTGCTGGTATTTGCACTGCTATTGGTGCTTCATACGCAGGTAACTTTGCAGTAACTTCAACGTCTGGACCTGGCTTATCACTGAAGAGTGAGGCTATGGGTTTGGCAACTATAACAGAACTTCCATTAGTTATAGTTGATGTTCAACGTGGTGGCCCTTCAACAGGTTTGCCAACAAAGACTGAGCAATCTGACCTTTTCCAGGTGCTGTTTGGTCGTAACGGCGAATGCCCTATGATTGTTGTTGCTGCTAGTACTCCAAGCAACTGCTTTGACTATGCTTTTTACTCTGGTAAATTAGCAATGGAACATATGACTCCAGTGGTTCTTCTTACCGATGGTTATATCGCTAATGGTACTGAACCATGGAAAATTCCTAGCATGAAAGATTTTCCAGCAATTAACCCTCCAATTGTACCTGAGGGTACAGAAGGTTACATGCCATACGCTCGTGATGAAAAACGTCTTGCACGTCGTTGGGCTTTCCCTGGTAAGAAAGGGATTGAGCACCGTGTTGGTGGTCTTGAGAAAGATTTCATCAAAGGATCAGTTTCTCACGATCCAATCAACCACCAAAAAATGACTGATATCCGTGCTGAGAAAGTTAAAAGGGTACAGGAATTTATTCCGCAACAGGAAGTAATTGGTGATAAAGAGGGCGATCTACTTGTAATTGGGTGGGGTGGTACATATGGGCATTTGCTAACCGCTGTTCAGGAAATGCGTAAGAAAGGTAAAAAAGTTTCACTTTGCCATTTCAATTATATTAACCCACTTCCTAAAAATGTTCATGATATATTCGGTCGTTACAAGAAAATAATTGTATGCGAGTTGAACATGGGACAATTTGCAAACTACTTAAGAATGAACTTTCAGGAGTTTAACTACCTTCAATTTAATAAGGTACAAGGACTTCCTTTTACAGTAGTTGAACTAGTTGATAAATTTAACAAAGTTTTGGAGGGCAAATAATCATGGAAGAAAAATTCAAATATACTCCGCAAGATTTTAAAAGCGATCAGGAAGTTCGTTGGTGTCCCGGTTGTGGCGATCACTTCATTCTAAACGCTGTTCAGAAAGCACTTCCAGAGGTTTCGCATGTCCTCAAGTATGACATGGAACGTTATGTTTTTGTTTCTGGGATTGGTTGTTCAAGCCGTTTCCCATACTACGTAAACACTTTCGGTTTCCATGGTATTCATGGTCGTGCTTCAGCAATTGCTACTGGTATTAAGGTAGCAAATCCAAAGCTTAGCGTATGGCAAATAACTGGTGATGGCGATGCACTTGCAATCGGTGGTAACCACTTTATTCATGCAGTTCGTCGTAACATCGACATCAACATCCTACTTTTCAACAACGAGATTTACGGGTTAACAAAAGGTCAATACTCACCAACTTCTAAGCTGGGAGCTATTACAAAAACCTCTCCTTTTGGAACTGTTGAGCATCCTTTCCGCCCAGGAGAATTAGTAATCGGTGCACAGGGTAAGTTCTTTGCTCGTTCACTAGATGTTGAAGTAAAGCTTACCTCAGAGATTATGGTAGAAGCGGCTAAGCACGATGGAACATCTGTTGTTGAAATTCTCCAGAACTGTGTTATTTATAACGATAGAACCCACGCTGCAATTACCGACAAGGAAAACCGTGAGGATCGGGTTATCACCTTACGTCATGGCGAAAAGATGATCTTTGGAAAAAATCGCGATAAAGGATTGATCCTTAGCGGTCTTAGCCTAAAAGTTGTTACCATTGGCCAGGGCGGATTTACAATGGATGATATCCTAACCCACGATGCGTACGAGCCAAATCCAGGTGTACATATGATGCTAGCCAATATGGCTTTCCCCGATTACCCTGTTGCAATTGGCGTTATCCGTAACGTAAAAGATTCAACCTATGACGATAACGTTCGCGATCAGGTTCTTGAGGTTATGAAATCAGCTAAAATTAAAAACATGGACGAACTGCTTAACAGCGGTGAAACATGGGATGTATAAAACAAACATTATAGTTTTAAAAGAGGCGTGATTTTCACGCCTCTTTTTGTTTATTACTTTTTTTGAAGCACAATCAAAATCATTTATCTTTAACAGTTATCAAAACTGGTTCAAATGCCATATTCTCAATCGTATCTAAACACACTTGGTTTAGATTTTAGCGATACTTCATTCGATAAGCTGATGCAAAAGCGCATTCACAAAATACTGCTTATATGTAGTAGTTATGATGCGTTTATGCTTGAAGAGGATGGCCGAATTGATGAGCAGATTTTTAACGAATATGTTTCTCTTAGCTTAAGATACCCGCCAGTATTCATCCAGGCTCACTCTGCACGTGAGGTTTTAAGAATATTACAAGAAGAGCAGATCGATTTAATCATTTCTATGTTGAATATTAGCGATATGGATGCTTTCCATCTTGCACGACTCCTTAAATCGAGATATTCTGATATTCCAATTGTTGTTCTTACTCCTTATTCGCGCGATGTTACGTTAAGGCTTCAGAAAGAAGATTTGAGCGCAATTGATTATGTATTTTGCTGGTTGGGAAATACCGATATTCTTCTTGCCATTATCAAACTAATTGAGGATAAGATGAACGCTGAATACGATATTCAGCACATAGGAGTACAAGCAATAATTCTTGTTGAAGACTCGGTAAGATATTATTCAGCGTTTTTGCCTAATATTTACAAGATTATCTTTAGGCAGTCCCGTAGTTTTATGAAAGAGGCATTGAATGAACATCAGCGAATGCTTCGTTTACGTGGGCGCCCTAAAATTCTGCTTGCAACAAACTATGAGGAAGCGCTAAATCTTTACACAAAGTACAAAGCAAATATTTTGGGAATTATCTCAGATATTAGCTATAAAGTTGACAATAAACGAGATAAAGAGACCAAGGCAGGTTTAAAACTTTGTAGACTAGTACGAGATGAGGATCCGTTTATGCCATTTATTTTGCAATCTTCAGATATGTCAAATAAGGCATTTGCCGATGAATTGGGTGTTGGCTTTATATATAAACACTCAAAAACACTGAATATTGAGCTGCGTGATTATGTGATAAGCCAGTTTGGCTTTGGCGATTTTATTTTCCGCGATCCCAAGACTATGAAGGAGATTTGTCGCGCTACAGACTTACAGCACCTTCAGCAGCAAATTGTAGCAGTTCCTGATGAATCTTTTAAATACCATACAAGCCAAAACCACATATCAAAATGGTTGAATGCACGTGCACTGTTTTCAATAGCTCAACTTTTTAGACCATTATCAATCAATGATTTTCATTCTATTTCTGAGCTGCGCAAATTTATATATCAGTCAATTTCATCGTATAGAATTAGTGAAGGAAGGGGTGTAATCGCTAAGTTTGACAGAACTAGTTTTGATGAATATTCTATCTTTTCGCGCATTGGAGAAGAGTCAATTGGGGGAAAGGCCAGAGGGTTAGCCTTTATTAATTCAATTATCAAAGAGAATAGACTTTTCGAAAAATTCGATGATGTAGTAATTAGTATTCCTCGAACGGTTGTAATCTGTACCGAATTCTTCGATGAGTTTATGGAGGAGAATAAGCTGTACAAAGTTGCTCTTTCCGATCTACCCGATGAGGAGATACTTAAACGATTTTTGGAAGCTAAACTATCCGATCGTCTTACAATCGACTTAAAAACAATTGCAAGTTCGATGAAGAACTCCCTTGCAATTCGTTCCTCCAGTAAACTAGAGGATTCACATTATCAACCCTTTGCAGGTATTTATTCAACATATATGATTCCAAGGGTTGAAAATGTTGAAACGATGTACCGAATGATCTGCCAAGCAATAAAGAGTGTTTATGCTTCGGTATACTACAAAAGTAGTAAGGCTTACATGACTGCTACCTCAAATGTTATTGATGAGGAGAAAATGGGAATTGTGATTCAAGAGGTTTGTGGAACTCAGCGTGACAACCTATTTTTTCCAACATTTTCGGGGGTTGCCCGGTCAATAAATTTCTATCCAATTGGTTCAGAGAAAGCCAGCGATGGAATTGCAACGGTTGGTTATGGATTAGGTAAGCTAATTGTTGACGGTGGAGTTACAATTCGTTTTTCGCCTCGGTATCCTAAAAAAATTCTTCAACTTTCATCCCCCGAAATGGCAATTAGACAGACGCAAAAGCAGTTTTATGCACTAGACATGCGTCCCGAGGCTTTTGTTCCTTCTATTGATGATGGGGTAAACCTAGTTAAGCTTGATATTAAAGAGGCTTGCAATTACTCAGACTTTCGTCAGGTAGCATCAACCTTTGATTTTCATAACCAAAGCATGCGCGATGGTTACTATGATGAGGGGATGAAGCTTGTAACTTTCTCTAATATACTAAAACACAATACTTTCCCACTTGCGGAAATTTTAGAAATTCTTCTTGAGGTTGGCCAAAAAGAGATGAACAATCCTATTGAGATTGAGTTTGCAGTTAACCTTGATACACCTAAGGGCTGGCCTAGGATTTTCAACTTTCTTCAAATTCGACCTATAGTTGAGAATGAGCAAACAGAGGAGTTCCCTTGGGAGGATGTTGATTGTGAAAAAGCTTTACTTTTCTCACGATCAGCACTCGGGCATGGTATCATTAAAAATATTTTCGATTTTGTTTACGTAAAACCTGAGAAATTCAATCCAGCATTTACAAAGGAAATAGCAAGAGAAGTAGATATGGTAAACCAAAAATATCTCGATCTGAAACGAAACTATGTACTTGTAGGCCCTGGTCGATGGGGTAGCAGCGATCCTTGGCTTGGAATCCCCATTAAGTGGTCGCAGATATCAGAAGCAAGGGTAATTGTAGAGTCAGGGCTCGATAATTTTAAAGTTGATCCTAGCCAAGGAACCCATTTCTTTCAGAATTTGACCTCGTTCAGAGTGGGTTACCTTACCATAAATCCATATACAAATGATGGTAAATATGATATAGCATTTTTAAATTCTCAGAAATCAATTTTCGAAACCGAGTTTATTAGATGCATAAAGTTTGACAAAGAGTTAACTATTCAAATTGACGGGAAGAGTAACAAAGGAGTGATTTTTAAACCAGGTGAGGGTATCGAAAATAAGTAATTTGCCCGAAAAGTGTTTAATATCATATTTTAATATGACCGATTTACTTTGAAATTAAAATTAAAAGGGCAAAATTTGCTTCCAATTTTAAAGAGAATCATCATTTATTATAACAAACAGAATTTTGTAATTCACTACTAAAACTAAAGCAATGAATGTTAATAAATTAATGACAGAGCTTGAGAAGAAACACCCAGGTGAAGTGGAGTATTTACAAGCAGTACGCGAAGTATTAGAGTCAATCGAGGAAGTTTACAACCAAAATCCTCAGTTTGAATCAGCAAAGATTATTGAAAGACTTGTTGAGCCAGACAGAATTTTCACTTTTAAGGTACCTTGGATGGACGATGAAGGAAACATTCACGTTAACCTTGCTTACCGTGTTCAGTTCAACAACGCTATTGGTCCTTACAAAGGTGGTCTTCGTTTTCACCCAAGCGTTAACCTTTCAATCCTAAAATTCTTAGGTTTTGAACAAATTTTCAAAAACTCTTTAACTACTCTTCCTATGGGTGGTGCTAAGGGTGGTAGCGATTTCAACCCAAAAGGTCGTTCAGACGCTGAAGTTATGCGTTTCTGTCAATCGTTCATGTTAGAACTATGGGCACATATTGGTCCAGAAACTGACGTTCCTGCTGGTGATATCGGAGTTGGTGGTCGTGAAATCGGCTTCCTATATGGTATGTACAGAAAACTTGCTAAGGAAAATACAGGCGTTTTAACCGGTAAAGGTATCAACTGGGGTGGTTCATTGGTTCGTCCAGAAGCTACTGGTTTTGGTGCTACCTATTTTGCACAAGAAATGCTTGCTACTAAGGGCATGAACTATAAAGGCAAGAGAGTTGCTGTATCTGGTTTCGGTAATGTTGCTTGGGGTGCTTGTACAAAAGTAACAGAACTTGGTGGTAAAGTTGTTACCATTTCAGGTCCTGATGGTTATATTTATGACGAGGCTGGTATCAGCGGGGAAAAGATAGATTTCTTATTAGAACTTCGTGCTTCAAACCAAGATGTCGTTGAGCCATATGCAAAGAAATTTGCTGGTTCAAAATTCTTCGCAGGTAAACGTGCTTGGGAAGTTAAGGTTGACGTAGCTATGCCTTGCGCAACCCAAAATGAACTTGGTAAAGAAGATGCTGAAGCATTAGTAAAGAATGGTGTTGTTTGCGTTGCTGAAGGTGCTAACATGCCATGTACCCCAGAAGCTATTGAAGTATTCCACAAGAATAAAGTATTATTCGCTCCTGGTAAAGCAGTTAACGCTGGTGGTGTTGCTACTTCAGGTCTTGAAATGTCACAAAACAGCATGAAGCTAAGCTGGATGAGCGAAGAAGTTGACGCTCGTTTACACCAGATTATGAAGAGCATTCATGAATCATGCGTTAAACATGGTAAAGAGAAAGACGGTTACATTAACTACGTAAAAGGTGCTAACGTTGCCGGTTTCTTGAAAGTTGCTAACGCTATGCTAGATCAAGGATTAGTTTAATTCTAATCATATATTTTTTAAAAAGGCACCTAATTGGTGCCTTTTTTGTTTGTAAGTACGTTGTGCTCAAATTTCCTTATTTTTGAAAACAGATTCTTACTATGATGTTAAAAATTAAATTATTCTACTTCCCAGTAATTCTGCTTATAAGTAGTCTTTTTCTAATTTCTTGCGAAGACAAAATAGAAAACTCTGAAAGTTCACGTAGCTATCTTATGGGTTTTCAGAGTTCAGCCCCACGATATGAGTTTAATCTGGTTATTCAATCCCTTCATATGTGGGAGAAACGTGCCGATGCGGCTATAATCACTACCGAAGTTCCGTGGGATTCTTTATATAATGGGATGTTACCGCAAACTTATGTTCTTAATAATTACAAAGGTTTAGTTGATTACTACCGAACAAAAAACTTTAAGCTCTGGGTATATATCGATCCTGCGAATGGACTAAATCGTGGTGCAGATGCATTAGAACTTGTTGCTCGTGGTAAAAGTATTGCACAATTAGATGTTCAAAAAATATATCGACGATTTGCTTTTGTCATGGATAGCATGCTTCAACCGGAGCACCTTGGATTGGCTTTGGAGACCAACCTGATTAGAGGAGCATCTCCTGACTCAATTTATCAAGGGGTAAAAAAGGCTACAAATGATGCAGCAGTTGAAATAAGAGAATACGATCAACAGGTGAAACTTAGCGTAAGTGTTCAAGTGGATTATGCTTGGGGTAAGTTGACAAATAGTTCCTTATTTATGCCTATTAGTCAGGATTACTCAGATTTTCCATTTATTGAGGAGCTAGGATTGTCGTCATACCCATATTTTGGGTTTGATAACCCCAATGATATTCCTTTGAACTACTACTCAAGGTTAGTTGAGGGTAAGGATATCCCAGTTTTTGTTTCAGAAGGGGGATGGTCATCCGCAACTGTAGCGACCTATACAGGTACACTCGAAAAGCAACGTGACTATATAACCCGGCAAGCAAAGCTATTGGATCAAGTAGATGCTATTGCAGTTTTTCAACTAACATTTACGGATATTGACGTATCAGCATTACCTCCTAATATTCCATCAAACATTGTCCTATTTGCAGCGTTAGGTTTAGTAGATACAGATTTAAATCCAAAACCTTCATTGGCTTCATGGGATAAGGTTTTTGCTAGAGAATTCAATGGCGAATAGTTCCTTTTTTTATTAAAGACTACTTTTATAGAAGTTGCATTTGGATAATAAATTATATGTTTCATGCATTTTATTTCGAGCGATTTTTTTTGGATGGGGTTACTTCTTTTCGCATTTATTATTTTTAATATATCTGGATACATTAAATGTAATCTCCCGGGAAGTTCATTTCTTAAGAATAGGTTTGGAAGATATTTCCTCTACAGTAATCTTAAATCGGTTTATAAACCTTTCCTAGTACAATATTTTCCTGTTTATAACCGATTATCCGAAACAGATCAAATTTTATTTGAGCGTAGGGTACAGCGTTTTATCAATATGAAGACATTCTTAACAAGAGGCGATTTGGGTAAAGTTACCCCTGAAATGAAAGCCCTTATTGCCGGATCGGCAATACAAATTACTATGGGCTACCCCGATGTTTATTTTTCACACTTTAGAACCATAATTATTTACCCCGATAAGTACTATTCAAGAATTACAAAGCAATATCATAATGGAGAGGTAAACCAGCTTGGAGTCATTGTTCTTTCATGGAAAAGTTTTATGGATGGATTTAGAGATCCAAGGGATGGCGATAATCTAGGCTATCATGAGATGGCACATGCTTTAAAGCTTCAAAATATTGTTGAAAATAGTGATTACGATTTCTTTGATAAAGATACTATTCGAGAATTTGAGAAAGAGGGGATGAAAGAAATGCAAAAGGTTAAAGAAAATCCTGACGATTCCTTTTTTAGAAGTTACGCTGCAACGAACCTCAACGAGTTTTTTGCAGTTGCTATTGAAAGTTATATCGAAAGACCAGAAAGGCTAAAGGATTATAATCCTAACCTATATTCTTACTTATCAAAAATTTTAAACTTTGATATTTTAACTATAAATCCTTACCAAGAAATTCTATAAATTTATCTTTTTCAAGAATAGCGATATTCTTTTTAAACTAAGAATAATAGGGAATAATGAAAATACAAAGTGAATCAGAATGCTGCCCTCAATTTGACCCAATTCCTTGGGATGGTAAGGTTTTCGAGTGGGAGGGTAAAAAGTTTATAAAGGATAAAGTACGCACTTTATTTTATATGCCTATGAACTTCGGCTCTGTTATGAAACGGCTTGATAGTAAGATTAGAAAAACTGATGCTAAAGTACTGGATTGGATGTGCTTATCTGATCATACATCAAAATGGAATATGGATGTTTTCCTTGCTATTGATAAAGATATTCCTGATGTGAAAAATACAACTTTAAGCGGAAAGTACTACAGCAGAGCTTACGAGGGTCCATTTAAAGATACTGGTAAATGGTGTAAAGATTTTGAGGAGAAAGCAAAGACAATGGGTTTAAGTATTAAGAAATGGTATATGTGGTATACAACTTGCCCCAAATGCGCTAAAAAGTACGGTAAGAATTACGTCGTAATTGTTGGTGAGGTGGAATAAATGAAAGTTACAAAATGATTAAAGGGTTAAACAAAAACCTCTTTCTTAGGTTTTTTAAATAAAAAACGATGAATACTTCAAATATTATCTATAAAGGGGAACTTAGGACTGAAGCAGAGCATGTTCGATCGGGTAATAAAATAACTACTGATGCACCACCCGATAACCAAGGTAAAGGGGAATTCTTCTCACCTACAGACCTGTTAGCAACCTCGTTGGGATGTTGTATGGTAACGATAATGGGAATTGCTGCTCGTACCCATGGGTTCAATATTGATGGAACCAAAATAGAAGTTACTAAAGTGATGGGAACAAACCCCAGAAGGGTTGTTGAAATTATTGTGAATTTGCATTTCCCACACAATAATTATTCTACTAGAGAGCGTAAATTAATTGAACTTTCAGCAAAAGAGTGTCCCGTAGCACAAAGCCTTCACCCGGATTTAAAGCAAACAATTAATTTTTATTACGGTAGCTAAGACTATTAACGTTTTTTACTATTGATGCCTGATTTCTGATAGCTCAATTCTTTTTAACAATTCACGCAACCTTTTTACTCTGTTTTGCATCTACCTAATAAATGGATGCAATGTTTAGGATTTTTGTTTTCAGTTTTATTGCCCTTTTCGTGATCGAGTGTGGTTCAAAATCAGAGCAGTTACAAAGATTAACTGTTCAGTCGAGGGTAAATGAAACTCAAAAATTTGATGATATATCCATTAAAGTTAAAAATGTAAATGATTCCAGATGCCCTTCTGGATGCGAGTGTATTTGGGCTGGTGAAGCAAGAGTTTTTCTCAATATCACCAAAAATGATAATAGTATGGATACGTGTTTGATTTTTCCTTCGCAACCAAATGTTAAGTTTATGGATTATTCCGTTGAACTTAAGGAGGTTTCACCGTATCCTTTATGTGATAATCAGGTAACACCCGATTATATTTTCACTTTTCAAGTTAGTGTTTTAAGGTAGTTTAATGTTTACGTTCTACTTTGGAAACCCACCGTAGCATTACAAAGGCATTAAACGTAGGTTAGTTAAAAAAAGAGACCCTGTGAGGACAGGGTCTCTTTAATTTATATGAGGTTTGTTTTTAGATCGATTGTTTGCTTTCGGCAACAACATTTCTATCAACCTTCTTAATTAATCCTTGAAGTACATTACCTGGTCCTAATTCAACAAAATCATTGGCCCCATTAGCAAGCATATTCTTAACAGTTTGTGTCCAACGAACTGGTGCCGTAAGCTGAGCAATAAGATTCTTTTTAATGGTTTCAGGATCGCTTGTTGGATTTGCATCAACGTTCTGGTAAATAGGACATATTGGTTTGCTAAATGATGTCCTATTAATAGCAGCCTCAAGTTCCTGACGTGCTGGTTCCATTAATGGTGAGTGGAATGCACCTCCAACTGAAAGTTTAATAGCCCGTTTTGCTCCAGCTTCAGTTAGTTTCTGACATGCAATATCAATTCCTTTAATTGAACCAGATATAACAAGTTGACCAGGGCTGTTGTAGTTTGCTGGAACTACAACCTCATCAATTGATTTACATATTTCTTCAATCTTTTCGTCTTCTAGACCTAACACGGCAGCCATTGTGGAGGGTTCTTTCTCGCAGGCTTTTTGCATAGCTTGTGCACGAGCAGATACTAGTTTAAGCCCATCCTCGAAGCTAAGTGCGCCAGCTGAAACAAGTGCAGAGAATTCTCCTAGTGAGTGACCGGCAACCATTTCGGGCTTAAAATCAGCGCCTAATACTTTTGAAAGTATTACTGAATGCAAGAAAATTGCAGGCTGAGTAACTTTTGTTTGTCTAAGATCCTCATCGGTACCTGCAAACATTAAATCGGTAATTCTGAAACCTAAAATTTCATTGGCTTTTTCAAACATTTCCTTCGCCAAAGGTGAGTTGTCGTAAAGGTCTTTACCCATACCTACAAACTGTGCCCCCTGACCGGGGAATACGTATGCTTTCATAATTATCTCTTTTAATTAAACTTGGCAAAAATATAAAAAACATCCAAGCTTATGCAGAATATTAATAAAAAGTAAAACAATCGATTGACTTATAGGAGATAGTCTTTATTTACTCTAAAACCAATTCCTGTATTGGCATATTTTCAAGAACTACTTTTTCTTCAACTATCTCAATACGCCCATCTATATGTATTTTAATAGTTGTCTCTAAAATATTCTCGTTTAAAAGGAGGGAAGTGGTGATTAAAAAATGGTCTTCGTCTTTTTTAATTATTGGTGAAATGATTGTTGATTTGATTTGTTTGTATTGTTCTTTGGATGGAATTGTACTAAAAGTAATATCATCAATTGAGTTTACTAACCGGTAACTACTATCTCCTTTACAAATGTTCCCTAGAACAACCGACGCATATTGGTAAACATTATTACTAGTTAAAACAATAGGAGATAAAGCATTTGCCTCAAGAAATGGTTTTTGGCTACCATCAAGAACAAATGTATGACTACCATTATCGAGTAAACTCATTTCAAAGTAAGGGCAAAAGCTAAAATCAATAAAAGTATAGAGTTTAAATGATGTGTAAAAAGGGAGAACTGACAGCCGGTATGTTGAATTAGCTGTTGATACTAAATTGCTGCAATTGTATTTGTTAATTGCCTTTGCTAATCTCTCTATTGTTTCATCTGCTTTCCGCTCTTTTGTTCGCCACATATTTGCACCAAATAAGGGTTCCTTATTTAGAAAGGATGAATTATCCCTTTCCCTTTAATGATTGAAAAGATATTTAGTATGAGGTAAGTTATAAAAAAAATAATACCAGAAAGTATGGTTGCAAGAATAAAAAATGAACCTAATATCCCAACAAATTTATTTATTGGGTTCGAATAATTTTCAATTTTAATGTAATTCAGCCAATTACCAAGGTGTTCATTAACCCCAATTGATTCAATTCCAATGATAATAAAATTAATAATGATAAAGAGCAAAACAATGCTAAAGAGCCCTTTCCATGCACCTTTTATATCGGGAGGGCTAAGCTCCATATGCGAAGCAATGCACATCGAAAAATATAGAAAAATCCAGAACTTATAGTTTGAAAGATTTTCCTTTTGAAACAGAATACTCAAACTATTTTTTGTGGTAATCCATATTGAACCTAGAATATTTGAAAACTCTCCATGCGAAAATTTAACGAATACTTTACTCTGTGAATTAATTGATGATAATACCTCTTTAGCATTGGGTAATAAAAAGTACAAAAGAGCATATAGTATAAAGGTTCCAAAAATGATTGGACCTATTCCAATAAAAAAATTACCAATTTTTTGGTATAAACTATTATTGTCGTAGGAGTGGTTTACATAACCAAGAGTTCCATCCTCTGAGTTTGGTGTAAATAGTTTAATCTCGTCAATCTTGTGCCTAAAGATTATACAGAAGAATGCATGCCCCAGTTCATGCACAGGAGTGCCAATCCAACCGGTAATAAAAACATCTAATGTTGTGCCTGCGGTTTTAGCAAAGGTATTGCGAGTAAAACGAGCAAGAAAGTATAAAATAAACCCAAAAATAAAAATTAGCCCAAGAAGCCAGAAAAGCTGGCTCACAGTGGTGAAAAGAACCTGCTTTAAAAAACTTAAAATGCTGTAAACTGTATTCATATAAGCTAACGAAAAAGAATGGAGCAATTTAAAATAATTGTATCAATATTATCGAGTAATGTTGATTTCTTCAGAGTTTTGTGGATAACTTAAAAGTTAATGTAAACCTTGAATATTATAATGATTTTGACAAATGGTGTATTCAGAACCATTAACACAGCATACAGAATAATAATCAAATCCTAATTTTGAAGTAAATTTGATCCTATTATGTAAAAACGAATATTAACCTAAACATATACAACTATGAAAAAACTTCTACTCATTCCACTGCTATTTTTATTCACAATTTCAGCAAATGCACAGCTTTTTAAGGTTTTTGGGCACGATATTGGATTTATTTACATTGGGCCCAAAGCCGGTATAACATATTCAACAATTTCTAATACATCCCAAATGATTGAGAATTGGGGTGAAACTACAAGTAAAAGCCAATTTGGTTATCAATTCGGTTTGGTTGGTGAGTTTGGAATAACTTCAAAACTATCATTCCAGACAGAATTAGAACTAATGAAAAGAGAAACTAAGGTTGAGAGTTCTATGGTAAATAGAAATATTAAAATGAATTACATTGGAATACCATTATTACTTAAGTTTGGCTTTAAATACTTAGGCTTATCTAAAATTTATGTGATGGGAGGTACTTATTATAACATTAGAACTGGAGGGGAAGTAGTAGAGAAGGATTACACGGGATTTACATATAATGAACCACTTGGCTCTAACTATAAAAAATATGATTGGGGGCTAAGCATTGGAGCAGGAGCTGAGTATGAGAGAAAAAAGGGTATTTGGGGGGTTGATTTACGCTATAATTTGGGGATGACTGACTTAACTAGTTATGCTGGAGAAAATGTTAAAACTCGAAGCCGTTCATTTGGATTTGCACTTACCTATAAGTTTGATATGGTAGATATGTACTTTAAGTTAACTAAAAAGAAGAAAAAGGACACAACAGAGACTGAACAGACAAGTGAATCGCAAGAGAATTCAGGATTAAAGGTAGATAGATCTAAACAATAAACATAAGTGGTAATAAAAAAGGCTGTTTCCTCAGAAACAGCCTTTTTTATTTTAGTGTTGAGTATTACAAAGATTGAGCATATTCCTGCATCTCTTCTGATTTTTCTTTACCTAAGTATTTGTCGATAATTCCATGCATCCCGTATATTACAGGTGTAAATAGAATGGCAATTGTAATTTTATAGATATACTGAATTAAACCTACCGAAACAACCTGAACAAAAGTCCAGTTTCCAAGTAAATAAAACGCGATAAAAAGAATTAGGAAACTATCAACCAATTGAGAAACTACAGTTGAACCCGTGGCTCTGAGCCAAAGGGCCTTGTGTTGAGTAAGTGAACGCAAGTACTTGAATACGTACGCATCGACTAGCTGGCCGACAAGAAAGGCTATAATGGACCCAACAATTATTCCCATACCCTGCCTAAAAATAGCGTTATACGCGAAATTGATATTAAAAGGGTTTCCATCAGGATCAACAGAGTTATTTTGAAGCCAGAAATCAGATGGAGGAGTTCGCATAGCCAAATAAACTAGAATAAAGGCATATCCAATCATACCGGCACCAATATAGCTAATTCGCTTAACCCCGCTTGTTCCAAAATACTCATTAATAATATCTGAAAGTATAAATACAATTGGCCAAATTATAACACCAACACTTACATTAAGGCTTAATGTTTGACCTCCAAAAAAGGGTAATGCCATTGGATCTAAACCAAGCATTTTTTCAAACGAAAATATCTTTGCACCAATGACCTCTGCTATAAGAGCATTTGTAAGGAAAAGTGTGGAAAGGATTATAAAAAGGTTCTGTTTTTTTGTGGTATTGATATGGTTATTATCCATTTATATTGAATTAAACAAGTAAATATCAAAGTTATTAAAATATTTATAACAGACAACTTTTTTTAATAATTACCAAGTATTAAGATGTTTAGTGTACTATTTGAATAAAATAACTACGAAACTTAGTAAGTTGAAAAAAAATTACACCATTACTGCTTTGTAATAGGTAAATGTATGTATTTTTTACATTTGAGTTGTTTGGATAGATTTAAATTAATTATACCTTTATAGATTAAGACATAATATTTTTATTTGTAGCTTAATATGAAAATATATGAAGCACTAAATATAAGGCGCGACGAGGTATTACCTGTTTCATTATTTATTTTTCAATCAGTTTTTCTAGGTACATTTCTTGGCGCATTTGATGTTGGCGCAAACACTCTGTTTCTTAAGTCATTCGAATCATCTATGATTTCGAAAGCTTTTGCTGTATCAGGGTTAATTGGAATTTGTCTTACGTCTTTATATTCCTATTTTCAGGGACGAATTATATTCTCACGTCTCTCTGCTTTTAGCCTATTTGGTGTTTTTCTAATTACTTTTCTTTTACGTTTTGGTTACTACCTCACCGATTCAAAATGGTTGGCATTTGGCCTATTTGTAATGATGGGGCCTTTAAATATTGTTGCTCTTGTTGGTTTTTGGGGAACAGTTAGTCGTATTTTTGACCTAAGGCAAGGCAAACGAATTTTCGGGATTATCGACACAGGACAGGTTATGGGGGTTATTCTTAGCAGTTGGGCAGTTCCTTTTCTTGTTGCTAATGGTTTTAAAACAATCAACTTGCTTTATATAAGCGCTATAAGTATTTTTATTTCGTTTATAATTCAAATTTTTATTGGATCGTTATTCCCCTCTCATCTTAAAGCAAAAATAACAAAGGAGCAGAAAGAAAGTCGATTCTTGGATACTATGAAGATTCCTTATGTTCGAACCATGGCCATTTTCGTAGTGCTGTCGATGCTTGTTGCTTTCTTTGTCCATTTCCTTTTCCTTGCTGTTGCCAAATCACGATTTGAGAATACCGATGAGCTTGCCAAGTTTTTAGGAGGTTTAATGGGTACTTTAACTTTTGTAAGTATTCTAATTAAAACCTTTGTATATGGGACTCTTATGAAAAACTATGGGCTGAAAGTAACACTCCTTGTCTCACCTGTTATAATGGCCTTTTTGACTATAAGTGCAGCAATTGTTGGGTCGTTTTTTGGATACACTATTGAGTCCGCATCATTTACTTTTTTCTTTCTGCTAATATCGTTAAGCAAACTGTTCCAACAAGCATTGAAAAATTCTGTGGAAAGCCCTTCGTTAAAGATGATTTACCAATCGTTAGATCCATCAATCAGGTACGAAGTTCAAGCACGTGTAGATGGAACTGTAAATGAAACCGCTGCATTAGCATCAGGGATTATATTAACAATTTTCAGCTTGATATCCTTTTTTACCTTAATTCATTACACCTACGTTTTATTCCTAATTATTGGTGTTTGGGCTGTTATAACCGTTTATCTTTATAAAGGTTATCGTAAAACACTACAGCTAACACTACTACGTACAGTTCGTCGTGAAAGTAAAGCAAAGAAGGCAAGTATTAGTAATACAGAATACAGTAATGAAAAAATAGCTGAACAACTTTCAATAATTGAGAGAAGTAAACCGTGGGATATTGTACCATACATTAAGGATAAGCTTTTTGAACTTGATAGTTCGATGTTTCAGATATTATTACTCGACAAAATAAAAGATTTAGCTAATCCTGCCTTTATTGTCCATTTAAATAAGCTAAAAGCAAGGGTTACAGATAAAGATGTTCTTAAAACTATTGATGACGTAATCGACTACTTGAATCAATTCAAGATCGATTCAGATGATTTAGCAAAGATTAATAGTTTAATCAGCTCAAAAAATTTTGAGGATAGGATTTATGCAGCAAAACTAATTGGAGCATCAGCGGATAACGATATCAAGAATAATCTTACGTTTTTAATGCGTGACCTTGTTCCTGCGGTTAAAAAACAAGCTATTTGGGCTGCAAAAGGATCTAAATCAAAAGAGGTTATTAGCTTTTTAATCGATTTCCTAGATAAAGATGTTTATGCTCCGTATGCGCATGCCGCACTTATAGGCAGTGGCGAAACAGGGTTGGAGATGCTTGAGCTCGCTTTCAATAAAACGAATGTTTCAGACAAGTATAGAGAAAGGCTAATTAGGGTAATGCCCGAAACGGGCAGCGTTATTGCTCCTTCAGTATTATTTAGTAAACTCTCGGTAAAATCACATTTCACCCCAATTATTATCGAAAATTTACTAAAACTAAACTTCTATGCTGATGCCAAGGATAAACTCATTTTGAACCAGAAGTTAATCGAACAAGCTAGCATTTGCGCATGGAATTTAAATGCATTTTATTGCTGTCCTCATAGCTCGGAAATACCTTATCTGAAAGATGAGCTTGACAGGGAATACCATAAAAGTGTTCACCACCTTTTTGATCTTCTTAAGCTTGCATACGATAAAAACTCAATAGAAGCCGTTTTGGAAAACTTGGAAGCAGGGACAGGTCAGAGTATTGCTTTCGCTGTTGAGCTTATCGATACATTCGTTGAAGAGGACATCAAACCATATATTGTTCCATTACTTGAGGATATAAGTATATCGAATAAAATATGGTCCTTACAGAACTATTTTCCACTTCGAGAATATGATAAAGTAGGATTGCTGAATGCTATTATTAACAGAGACAATAACTTAATAGGGAAACAAGCTAAGATATTTGCGCTTAATGCATTTCATTTTGTTCAAATGCCTAGTATAACCAACGATTTGGTTGCTCAGCTATTTAATACAGATAAGGTGATGCGCCAAATATCCGCTCAGCTTATTGATGGGTTAGACCGAGGACAGTACCTTGCTTGTAAGAAACGTTTGAATGACAAACTTAGGGTAGAACTTGATAAGCAGCTAAGTATTACTAGCCTGACGGGCCTATCAGCGACTGATCGAATTAACTTTTTTAAAACATGCTTCAAGGGGGTGGTAGAGGAGCAAGATATTATTTACTTACTATACAACACTACTGCAATAAAAGTTAATCAGGTTAACTTGCTCAATCTTGAATTATTCAAGGATAAAGTTTATATCTTTTTTATTGAAACTGGAAGCGTTTATCTCTTTAATGGAGAAGAGCAGGTATTGCACTTAACGAAAGGTGATTCAATTAGCACCTTAAATAAAAATAAGCAACCTTGGCGATTAATAACCGATAATAACACAATTATCCACTATATTGAATACGATAAAGTGCTAAGCAGCATTTATGATAACGATTTCTTAATAAAATATATTGAAAAGCAATCAGTTGAAGGTTAACTTAAGTAATAAGATATTTTGTCATGAAACAAACAACAATTTTTAGACAGTTAATATACAATATCGTTTTCCCAGTTATTATAGCATTATTCGTGCTGGGAATCTTCAATTTTAGAACGACAAGATTAATTCTACGAGAGGGAAGTCAGACTAGGAATTTTTTGATTTCTGACGAAATCACTCAGGTTCTAAAATTTCAGGATGTGGCAATGTCAGTTCTTGAAGACAACCTAAACCCCATGCTTGAACAGGTAAGTAAGAAGCTGGTGGTAAACTATTTTGTCTCAACTAAAAATATTGCTAATGTCGATCTTAATAAAGTTAGAGAAGATCTTAAGCTTGAGGCTGAATTATATGACTTTTACATAATAGATACAAATGGTGTTGTTGTAAATACAACATTTAAAAAAGATTTAGGACTAAACTTCTTTTCTTTCGGTGAAGAACATAAAGCTTTAATTAAAAGAATTTTTAGGGAGGGCGAATTTAAAAGCGAAAAGTTCACTATTGAGGCTAAAACTCGTCGACTTAAGAAATATACCTATCAACCAACTCTTGATGGGAACTACATTATTGAGCTAGGGGTATATTCATCAAATGCCGATCAAATTATCAATATTATTAAGGAAACCCTTGAGGCGTTGAATGTAAAGGAAAAGACTATTATTTCCGCCGAACTATTTATGAATGCAGACAACCCCTTCTCATTAACAAAAACAGACGAGCTGGAAAGTAAAGAGAAAGAGTTTATAAAACAGCGTTTTATCAGCAAGGATAGTGTGTTGGTTGATAAAAAGGTTGAGCGACACCATTTATCGTATCAATATTTTTACATGGACTCTAAGAATAGCGAGCTCTACAAAGGTTCGGTAGTAAGAATAGTATCTGACAAAACAGCCGAAATAAAAGATGAGTATTTTAGACTATTAACCTTCGTCCTCGTTTTTATCGGTGTTTTAATAATAATAATTATACTAATCTATAGTAAAACACGAAACATTACAAACCCCATACGAAAGCTTGTAACTAATGTTAACAGAATTGCCGATGGCAATCTGAGCGAGCGAGCGGAGGTTGCTGGGAATAATGAGATCACCACACTTTCAAAGAAATTTAATGTGATGATTGAGCAGCTCGAGGATTTGTACAACGATTTGGATAAAAAGGTTAAAGAGCGTACCGCTCAAGTTGTTGCTCAGAAAGAGGAGATTGAAGCTCAACGCGATGAGATTGAGAAGCACCGTGACCAGCTTGCCGAACAGCAAAAACATATTATGGATAGCATAACCTATGCAAAACGACTACAGTATGCTATTCTTCCAACAGATGAAAACATTAAAGAACTCTTCTCAGAATTCTTTATTGTATTCCATCCTAAGGATATTGTAAGTGGTGATATTTACTGGTTTAATCAGCTAAACGGTAAACGTTACTTCTCTGCTGTAGACTGTACAGGCCATGGAGTGCCAGGGGCACTAGTTTCTATGGTTGGTCATAACTGGCTCGATTATGCTTTAAAGGATCTTAAACTTGAGCGTCCTGTAGATATTCTTGGAGCACTGAACACCGGTGTTACATCAACATTTAAGGAAAAGGATGAGGATGGAGCTGTTAAGGATGGGATGGATATTGCTCTCTGTTGCGTTGATTATGATAATATGAAACTTCAGTTTGCTGGAGCATATAATCCTGCTATAATTGTGAGAAACGGCGAACTTATTCAACTAAAGGGAGATAAATGCCCAATTGGAGCATTCTCAAGAAGAGCAGTAGCCGGATACACGCATCAAGAAATTGATATTCAAAAGGGAGATATGGTTTACGTATTCTCCGATGGTTATGCCGATCAGTTTGGTGGCGATGATGGTAGAAAATTCTTGATGGCTAATTTTAAAAAGCTTCTACTTGAAGTTCATGCATTACCTGTTGAGCAACAAAAGGACACGCTTGAGCAAACCTTCTTCGACTGGATGAAATATGAAAATCAACTTGACGATATTCTTGTAGTTGGGGTAAGAATCTAATATTATGGGAAAAAAGATTAGCATTAATTACCGATTTAGAAAAAGCAATAAAGAGGTAGCAACGTTTACCGAAAGCTTTTTACAGGACATCAGTAGATGTTTTAGCCGTTTTAAGGTTGACATTACATTTTCTGATGCTCCAGTATCAAAAGAGGATGAAATTACGCTTATCTTGATGTCTGCTTCGGATTTGGATGATCGTCAGTTTATTGATGATGTTCTAAAACTTTCAAATAACCCTGGTGCAGTGCTAATTAACCTTAATCCTATTAAGGTTGATAAAAGTTTCCCTTTACACAAGTTTAAAATTTATAGTTTTTGGGATCAAATTAAGGAAACCGGTGAAATAAGACTTTTCAGAAGAGGTGCTTCTGAATTTAATGCGTTTTACTGGGAAAAAATTACAGATATCACTATTGAGATTCTCGAAAAGTATTCGGATGTAAAAGAATCCAAGAAGGGGAAAATCTACATTGCCCAAACTGATAACTCCCAATCATCCGATAGAGACAACCTTTCAAGAGACTTAATTGAAATGGGTTACGATGTTTACCCATCGCGATTGTTAAGCCTAGACTATACTGAATGTACCGAACAAATTAAACAACAGCTTAAAGGGTGTAGTTTGATAATTCATCCAGTACCTTTAATGTATACCAAATACTTTTCTGAGAAGGAAATTTCTATTGTTGAGTATCAATGTAATCTTTCATCTAGCTATGCTGAGAATAATCAGCATAACGTTAGGCGTATAATATGGATACCGTCTGATTTTGAAATAACCGACGAAGAAAACCAGATTTTTGTTGAAAAAATATTGCGCGACCAGAATCAAACACAGAATACACTGGTTCTTAAGGTTACCCTTGAGGAGTTAAAGAAAATTTATCGAAAATTACTATCGGGACAGAGTGTTCAGGTTGAGGAAAAAAACCTTCCTGATGTTTATGTGGTTGCCGACAAGGATGATGAGAAAGTGAGTGAGAAGTTTATGAAATCGGATAATTCTGGAATGGCCATAAAAACAAACTTTAAGGGAATTACCTATAATGAACACCTTAAGTTTTTGGCGAATTCTCAAGTTGTTGTGATTAACTACTCCAACGAGAATAAACAATGGTTAACCATGAAGGTAAACGATATTTTCAAGTCAAAAGGAATAAATTCATCCAAACCCTTTAAGAAACTTATTCTAGTTAAGGAGAACAAAGATTTGGATACATCTGCATTCGAAGGTCGTTTTTCAGAAGTGCATGTTTGTTCACTTGATGAATTAAAGTTGAATTTAGCAGTTAGAAACAATTAATATATTGTACATATGGTTACAATAACCGATCAGGGAGCTGTAACAACAAAATTGATGAACCCTTTCCCCGGTTTAAGGCCTTTTCATACCAATGAAGCGCATCTATTTTTTGGAAGAGAAGGGCAAAGCGAGGAAGTTTTATCCAATTTATCTCGAAATAAATTTGCAGCTATTCTTGGTGCTTCAGGTACTGGAAAATCTTCATTAATATATTGCGGTTTGCTACCAATACTCTACGGTGGCTTTTTGCATAATGGTAGATCGAAATGGAAAGTTGTAATTTCACACCCTGGGTCGAGCCCCATTAATAATCTTGCCCACTCTATTGCCCAAACATTTGGCGGAGGAGATGATGAAGAGAAAATCCAAACCGATTCACTTATTAATCGTGCATTACTTAAACGATCGTCTTCGGGTATTGTAAACCTAATTAATCAGTACGGGGTAAGTAAGCAAGAGAATGTTCTGCTATTAATCGACCAATTTGAGGAGCTTTTCCGTTACCAATTCTCAAGCCATGATGTTGACGCAGCCAATCAGGTGGATCATTTCATAAATATGATTGTTAATACTGTAAGGCAAAGCGAAATCCCAATATATGTTGTAATTACCATGCGCTCCGATTTTATTGGAGAGTGTTCACCATACCAAGATCTTACTCGTTTAATTAACGATAGCCACTACCTTATTCCCCGAATGACTCGTGATGATTTTCAGAAAGCTATTACAGGTCCTATTGCTGTGGGTGGTGGAAAAATAACCGATCAGCTGGTTCAGCTTCTTTTAAACGAGATGGGTAACAATCCTGATGAGCTACCAATTCTTCAGCACGCTTTAATGCGTACATGGGATTACTGGATGCTTAATAGCGACCCAAATTCCCCACTCGGATTAAATGAATATGAGGCAATTGGTAGGCTTGAGCGTGCTCTATCAAATCACGCTAATGAAGCCTATGATGAGCTTAACTACGAGCAAAAGCATATTTGCGAGGTTATATTTAAATCCCTTACCGAAAAAGGTGCCGATAACCGTGGAATTAGAAGGCCAACCAGTGTTTCTGAGCTTGCTCAAATTGCCGAAACGAATGATCAGGAGGTAATAAAGATTGTTGAGATATTCCGTAGGAAAGGAAGAACATTCCTTACCCCCCCTCCACATATTCCTTTGCAATCTGATTCAATGATTGATATCTCGCACGAAAGTTTGATGCGTGTTTGGGATAAACTTAAAACTTGGGTTGAAGACGAATCAGCTGCAGTAAAAATGTATATGCGATTAGCGGATTCAAGCGAACTATTTCATCAAGGTAAAACTGGACTTTGGGGGCCACCCGATCTTCAGCTTGCAATTAACTGGAGAGAGAAACAAAAACCCAATCTCCCGTGGGCAGTACGCTATAATCCAGCTTTTGAGCGTACAATGGTATACCTTAAAACCAGCGAGGACGAGTACTTAGCTGAAGAGGAAAATAAGCTACGCTTACAGAAAAGAGCATTACGCCGATCGCGTATAGTTGCTGTAATTATAGGTACCGCAGGAATGATCTCAATTGCGTTAGGTATTCTTGCTCTAATGCAACGACAGGATGCGTTAAAATCGGAGAAAAGAGCACTTGATCAAGAGAAAATTGCAAAGCAAAACGCTCAGGAAGCCCTTCTTGCGAAAAATAAAGCCGACTCGAGTTTAACAGTTGCAACTAATGAAAGAGCAAAAGCTGAAGCACAAAAGCAACGTGCGGATGCAGAAAGACAGAATGCAGTTTTTAGCGCAGAAGAAGCCAAGAGGCAGAAGGTAAAAGCAGAGCAGCAAACTATAATTGCGCAGGAAAACCAAAAAAAGGCTTCAGAAAATGAGCAAAAGGCTATTTTGGAAAAGCAAAAGGCTGATGAAGCAAGACTAGAGGCTGATAGACGTAAAATGCTTACCATAGCTCAGTCTATGGCGGTTAAAAGTGAGCAGCTAAAAACCGATACATTACTGAAAGGTCTATTGGCTTTTCAAGCGTATAGTTTTAACTCAGAAAACAAGGGTGTTGCTTACGAACCCGATATCTTTAAAGCATTATTCTCAAGTACTAAATATTTCAAGGGATCAGATTTTAACTCTTATCCAGGGCATACAGGCTTGGTTAGAACAATGCTTCAGTACCACAACCAGTTGTATACTGGAGGGAGCGATGGGCAAATTTTAAGGTGGAATTCTGATGATAAAACATTTAGTATTCTCCTGAACAACCTTCAGATTGTCAGAAAAATTGTTGCTAAAGATCAAAGCCTTTACTGTTTAACCCGAACAGATATTATTAAGTATGATCTTTTCACTGGAATATCAGATATTTACCCTCTATTAAACTTAGAAATAAATAACTTATTTATAACAAATGCAGGAAAGTTCTTACTTGTGAATAGCCACAGTATTATTATGACTAATGATTATAAAATACCCGGTGTTGAGCTATTTAAAGGGGACGTTAAGATAAATGCTACGAATTACGATAGTAGTTCGAACAATCTTTTTATCGCCCTGTCAAATGGTAAGATATTGTACTGGAAGGATATCCAATCGGAACAGGATAAGTATATCGAATTCGCAAATGTTCCAAATAGCAACTGGGGAGATATAAATTATAATCCCAAACGTCAGATTCTTGCTGCTGGATATGGAAATAACCAAGGTGCTATTTACCTCTGGGACTTGAAAACAGGTGAGCTAAAGCAATCGCTTAGAGGTCACAATGGATGGATTACAGGAATAGATTTTTCCAACGATGGATCAATGATGGCTTCATCAAGCTATGATGGTTCTGTTAGGCTATGGCACTTAGACGATTTGGGAACCCTTCCTGTAGTGTTTGATGATCATGGTACTTGGGTAACTTCTGTAATCTTCACAAAGGACGATAAGCAAATTATTAGTGGTGATAAAGATGGTAACATTCGTAAATACTATACCGATATTAAGTTGCTTCTCGATGGCTTTTGTAGCTATTTATCCAGTGATTTAACTCAAAACGAATGGCAAAATTACGTAGGTACAGATATTCCTTATAAACCCTCTAAATGCGTTAATAGGTAATGAAACGACTTTTACTAATTTTAATAATTACATTCGTTGGCCTAGCTGCTCTTCAGGCTCAGAATACCTGTACCGATCAGCTAAAACTTGCTCAACGAAAGTTTGACGATGGATTGCTCGACGATATACCTCAGCTCCTCGCCAATTGTATGAAGGATGGGTTTACCAAGGAGGAGAAAACGAATGCCTATAAACTTCTTATTCAAACTTATCTTTTTAGCGAAAAACAGGAAAAGGCTGATGAGGTTATGATGCAATTCCTAAAAGATTTTCCTAGTTACACAATTGCTGTAAATGACCCTAAAGAGTTTGTAAACCTTCATAGCACATACAGGACCAAACCAATATTTAAAATTGAGTTGAAGTTAGGTGCAACTTTTTGTATGCCTAAGATAGTTGAACAGTATGGGACCAGTGACATTAAAACAGTAAAACCAACTTACAAAGCTAAAGCAGGATTTAATGTTGAACTCAACTATATAAATAAACTTTATAAAGACTTTGATTATAGCATTGGAGCATCATTAACTATCTCAAACTTTGATTATAAAAATAATCCAACAAGTTACTCTGCGGTTTCAGGTACTTTTACCAGTTGGTATGTTGGCTTACCTATTGCTTGTAGGTATAACTATAAATTTAAAGGGATCAATTTTTTTGGGAAAATAGGTATTGAGCCCGTATATCTTGTAAAATCTTCGGCTAGTTTAACTCGAAAGGATAACATTATTACAAGGCAAGAACCTTTCACAGGTACCGAAGACCTTTTAAGCTCGCAAAATAAACTCGATATTAGACCTTTAATTGCTATAGGAACTTCTTTCAAACTTTGGGAAGGGTGGCTTAATATAGCAGCAGGTTATAAGTTCAGTACAATGGTTCAAGCCAATAAAGATAAGCGCTACGCCAATCAAACCCTTTCTACAAAATACTTCTTTGTACAAGACGATATACTGTGCAATCAAACTTATATTTCAGTATCATTTATCAAACCTATCTACAAACCCAAGAAAATAAAGTAGTATGAAAAGAGTACACTACATATTCTTTGCTGTCCTAGTTCTGATTTCATGCGAAAAATCGATTTCTGATTTTCAGTCAAAAAACTTTATTAAGATTTTTGGGAGTGGGTACGAAAGCAAAGGGAATGATGTAATAGAACTTACCGGTGGCGGATACTTAATAACTGGTAGCGATTTATATAACGATGTTGATTACCAAATATATGCCGCTAAGGTTGATGAATATGGAAACCTAATATGGAACAAAACATATGGTGATGATGGTTATAAAGAGGAAGGTAATGTGGTTAAAGAGGTTTCAGATGGATTTATCATTGCAGGCACATCTATTGTCGAGAGTACGGGTTTAATTCAATCCTACCTAATGAAAATTAATTCGAAAGGAGTTGAGAAGTGGAGAAAGAAAATAGGGAAAACATATTTTGACATTACAATAAAAGATGTTGTGGTGGAGGGGAATAGTATTTATGTTGCTGGTTATTCTGATACAACTTCTTCTAATAGCACCGATTATTTTATCTCAAAAATTGATACTGCAGGGAATAAAGTTTGGGATAAATATTATTCTATTGGGAATAATAGTGCTTTCTATAAAATATTCGTAAAAGATAATGATCTTTTAGCTGTTGGAAATGATGGAACAGTTAATAAAGTGGTTGTAAATACAATTCCTAAAAGCAACTTTTCATTGGTCGATCCAAGGGTTACCAATACTTCAGGGATGGTGGATGCAACATATAGCAATGGCTGCCTATACTTACTTTCAAATAATGGCACCTCAGGCACCTCTTTAACGAAGTTTAATTCAAGTATTGGCGAGGATTGGCACACTGTGGAGATCAGTTCAGTAATTGGCAAATCAGTAACAATAAACAGCGATGGTTCTTTAATGATTTGTGGCGAAACAACTGTAGAAGGAAATCAGGTTACCAATTTTATTAAAGTTGATAAGGATGGTAATGCTTTATATGGAAATTCAGTTTATAAAACTTTTCAAGGATCGGTAGGAAAAGTAGTTAGCACAAGAGATAACGGACTAATTATTATTGGTTCTACCAACTCTACCTATGGTGCAAATATTCAGTTGATTAAAACTGATAATGATTATTTTATGCTTAAAAATTAAGGAGTACGGCTATGAAACTGAAAAATATTTTGATACTATTTCTATTGGTATCATTCAAATTCACTCCATTATTTGGAACAGAAACCCTTTCGACAGTTCATATTCAATCAGATAATGCATCTTCCAGTTTAGCAAAGGTTGGTGACAACATAGCACTAACCTTTACCTCGTCAGGTGCAATAAGCGGTGTAGTGGTTACTATAGCCGGGCATAATATTACTGGCGGGAATTTAACAAATACGGGGAATAATTGGACTGCTACATATACAATGACTTCAAGTGATGCTGATGGAAACGTTGGTTTTACTATTAACTACACTGAAATGGTATCTGAGGTAAGCGCTACTACTGATGGAAGCGTGGTAACTTTTGATCAAATTGCCCCAATAGTTTCCTCAATAAACCGAGCTTCTAGCTCACCAACAAATGCCAGTTCGGTAGATTTTACAGTTACATTTTCGGAGTCAGTAAATAATGTGCTCACTAGCAACTTTGGGCTTAATGGAACAGCAACCGGAGCCAGTATCAGCGGGATTAGCGGAAGCGGAACTTCATGGACAGTTAGCGTAACAACTGGAGCCGTTGACGGCACCGTTAGGCTTGATTTAACAACCTCAACCGGAATCACTGATGACGCAGGTAACACCCTTTCAGGAACCCATACTGGAGATCAAACCTATACCGTTGATAAAACAGCGCCAAGCGTATCAACAATAAACCGAGCTTCTAGCTCGCCAACAAATGCAGCTTCTGTAAACTTCACAGTAACATTTTCCGAATCAGTGAATAATGTGCTCACTAGCAACTTTGGGCTTAATGGCACAGCAACCGGAGCGAGTATCAGCGGGATTAGCGGAAGCGGAACAACATGGACAGTCAGCGTAACAACTGGAGCTGTAGATGGAACAATTAGGCTGGACCTTACAACAGCAGCAGGGATAACAGATGCTGTAGGTAATGTACTTTCAGGTACTCATACTGGTGACCAAACCTATACTTTTGATAAAACAGCCCCAAGCGTATCTACAATAAACCGAGCTTCTAGCTCACCAACAAATGCATCTTCTGTAAACTTCACAGTAACGTTCTCGGAATCGGTGAGCAATGTACTTACTGGTAATTTCACGTTAAGTGGTACAGCAACCGGAGCGAGTATTAGCGGGATTAGCGGAAGTGGAACAACTTGGACAGTTAGCGTAACAACTGGAACTGTAGATGGCACCATTAGACTCGATTTAACCACAGCAGCAGGAATCACAGATAATGCAGGGAATACTCTTTCCGGAACCCATACCGGTGACCAAACCTATACTGTAGACGTTACATCACCAAGCGTAACCTCTATAAATAGAGTTTCAAGTACGCCAACAAATGCCAGTTCAGTTAGTTTCACTGTTACGTTCTCTGAATCGGTTAGTAATGTACTTACAAGCAACTTTGGGCTTAATGGCACAGCAACCGGAGCAAGTATTAGCGGAATAAGTGGAAGTGGTACAACCCGAACTGTGACAGTAACAACTGGATCAGTTGATGGAACAATTAGGCTAGACCTTAACTCTGCTGCAGGTATAACAGACGCTGTTGGTAATGTTCTTTCTGGGACACATACTGGAGACCAGTCATATAGTGTTGATAAAAACACTCAAATTCCTACTTTAACCCTTCCAGCAACAGATGGTGCATCGAGTAAACCTATTAGTGTAAGCTTTTATTTGCCTGAAAGTGCACTTGCAAATTCAGTTAAATTAACTTTTGAATGTACTAGCCATACCAGCTATGCTGATCGTGTTGTAACATTTTCTTTTAATTCATCTGGTACGCATACCGTAACGCTTAATGGAGATATGTTGGAGTATAATCAAGATAATACTACGCTTAATCCTGATGTGTATTCTGTAACAGCTGGGTCTGAAGGTAAAAAACTATTCGATGGACAAACATATGATGTTTACTTGACTTATCAAGATGCTCTTGGTAATACAGCTGTTTCATGTGCTGCAAATACAGGGTTTAAATATGAAACGTCTCCTCCAATTCCTTCGTTTGTAGCTGTGACTACTCCGAGAAATACAGCTGTTTCATCAATTACACTGACTTTTAATAAAAACGTAAAAAATGTTGATGTTCCAGATTTTAAACTAGAAAAAGATGGTTCAAATATTACGCTTACAGGTGTAAGCATTACTCCTTCTTCTGGTGAAAATAGTTCCTATACTATAAATGGTTTATCTACTTTAACTAATATTTCAGGGAGTTATACTTTTACACTTATTGAAACTGGTTCAGAAATTGTTGATCATTCTGGTAATCCATTAACCTCAGATGCAACAGTTTCATGGGTAATGGAAACGACACCCCCAACATTGACGTCGGTAACCATGGCATCAAACAATGCAAATACAGCATATGCAAAAACTGGGAATATTGTTACATTAACTATTGTTTCAAGTGAGAGTTTAAGCTCTGTTTCAGGAACAATTGGTACCAAAGCCGCAGTTGGATCTGGATCAGGAACAAATTGGACATTAAGTCGAACAACCGATGGTACTGAACCCGAAGGTGCACTAAATTTTACAATTAATTACTCTGACTTAGCTGGAAATGCAGGAACACAAGTTATCACATTGACTTCTGGTTCAAAAGTAATCTTTGATAAAACGAATCCATCGTTGTCAACTGTAACCATGGCATCTGATAATGCTAATACTGCATATGCGAAAACTGGAAATACGGTAACATTAACTATTATAGCAAGTGAGAGTTTAAGTACGCTATCAGGAACAATTGATGGGAAAGTTGCAACAGCGTCTGGATCAGGTACAAATTGGACACTGAGTCGAGTAACCGATGGTACAGAAACAGAAGGGTTGCTTAATTTCTCTATTAATTATTCAGATTTAGCAGGTAATGCTGTAACGGGCGCTAATACTTTGACCTCTGGTACAAAAGTTACCTTTGATAAAACTGCACCTGGGTTAAACCCAGTTACAATGGCATCCAATAATACAAACACCTTGTATGCTACAACAGGGAATATTGTAACACTAACTATTACTGCTAGTGAGAACTTAAGTTCCTTGTCTGGAACAATCGACGGGAAAACTGCAACAGCATCAGGCTCGGGAACAAGTTGGACATTAAGCCGAACAATGGATGGAACTGAAAATGAAGGTTTATTAAACTTCTCAATCACTCCTGTTGATCTTGCAGGAAATCCTTCCTCTTCGGCAATTACAACGTTATCCTCTGGTACAAAAGTAACTTTTGATAAAACCGCTCCAACGTTACCCTACGTAAGTATTTCCTCAAACAACTCTAATACTGATATGGTTGGAGTTGGAGGAAAGGTAATGGTAAGTTTTGCTGCGTCAGAATCATTATTGAGCACAGGTTTTACTTTAACAATTGCTGGACAGCCGGCTACTTTAGTCGGGTCAGGAACTAATTGGACAGCAAGTTATATAATGACTGGTACTGAAACAGAAGGGACAGTTACATTCTTAATAAAATATAAAGATTTAACTGGTAACTTAGGTGCTGATGTAGGAACTGTTACTAATGGATCTTCAGTAACTTTCGATAAGACATCTCCGAATGTTTCTGGTGTTACATTTTTATCAAACAATTCAATTAGTAATCAAAAAGCTAAAGTTGGAGATAAAATAACCGTTTCCTATACAGAATCTGAAACTGTAACTGGTGTCGCAATTAAAATAAATGGGAAAAGCATTACTCCTACTTATTCAAGTGGAATTTGGACAGGAGAATATACAATGCTTAGTAGCGACGCTGAAGGAGCATTATACATAACCTTTGAATGTAAAGATTTAGCAGGAAATCTATCTCAAACATCTAATAGTTCAATAATCTTTGATAAAACCGCTCCAACTTTTACTGCAATTTCTATTGCTTCAAATAATTCAACCAATACTACCTATGCAAAATTAAATGATAACGTAATAGTTACTTTTACTACTAGTGAAGCTTGTGGTACTCCTTCAGCAACCATTAATGGCAATTCAGCTACTATTGCCTTAGTTGGAGGAAATACATGGACTGCAACACGTACAATAGGTGTTTCGGATAATGAAGTTGCTGTTGTGTTTAATTTATCCATAATTGATGCATACGGGAACGCAGGAACTGCAGGTACAACCACCACAAATGGTACAAGTGTTATTGTAGATAAAACGGCTCCATCTATTTCAACAGTCACAGTTCCCTCTGGTAGCTATGGAATTGGAAGTGTAATTGTTGTTACTGTAAATGCTGATGCAAGTAACTATTCAGGTCAAACGGTAAAGGTAAATGATGAAAATTGTTCATTAGTTTACAACTCAGGAACTACTTATAAAATCTACTATAATATTTTATATAATAGCATAAATAGGGATAAGGTTCCTTACCTACCAATTAATTTACAGTTGAAAGACTTAGCAGGAAATATAAGTACCGAAGTTATACAAGCAACCGTTGAAGTAGGTACTCTTACAATTAATACAAAACCAACTTACCAAATTACTGGTACTACATCAAGATGTGCATCCTCAGCAACGACACCTGTAACATTTACTTTCACGGGGTACCCACCATTTGATTTTACTTATACAGATAGTATTACAGGATCTTTTCCTATAAGCGGCTGGATGTCGTATACATATGTAGTTAATGCAACTGCCGGTACCTTTAGGATTGCTAGTTTAAAAGATAATTATAATAATGCTATTATATTAACTACTGAAAAGGCTAAAGTTACTGAGAACCAATTACCAGTTATTACTTTTAGTCCAGCTTCGTTGGCGTACAATAATACCGATCCCGAGGTTAATTTGATGACATTTGTATCTCCAACAGGTGGTCATTTTACAGGAGAGGGCGTATCCACTTCAAATTATTTCTATCCTAAGTTGGCTACAGCTGGAGTAAAGGCAATAACATATACGTACACCAACTCAACAACTGGTTGCACAAATACTAAGGTTTTAAATATAACGATTACAAATAACTCAGAACACTTGGATGGTTTGTCTGCAATCTATTGTAAGGATAATGATGCGTCAACCTCTGTTACAATTACTGCCGCAGGTATTACAGCAACTACAAAAGATGAATTCTTTACTCTAACGCCAGCATCAAGTAAAGCGAATACCGTTGATAAGACTCATTTTAATTTGAATCCAAAGGAAATGAAGGCTGGTAATTATAACTTAACCTATACCTATACAAACTCTGATAATGGTATTACTTCTAGTTTTGATGGCGATTTTGTTATTGACTCAGTGGGTGTTTTGCTCGATTTTAAAACGCTCGATACAAGCTACTGTAATGGGGCCGGAGAGGTTGTACTGGTAGGGGAAAATATTTACCCTGCTCAAGGCTCAGGCCATTTCACTGGACCAGCAACTGGTTTCTTTACTCAGAGTGGATCGAATTCTGCAACATTCTCACCTTCAATTGCACCTAAGGATCAGAAGATTAGTATATCATACTATTATGAGTCAATTAGTGGTTGTAGATCGGCTACAATTACTAAGGATACAAAGGTTCATACTGTTGCTGCCGCTAGTTTTACTACTTTAAAGGCTAACTATAATTTTATTGAAACGCCAATAGTACTAGTCGGTACTCCTTCGAGTGATTTAAGTACTTTCCAAGGCGCTTTAATTGAAGGTGCATCTACGCTTAATCCATCAAAGGCTGATGCTTCGAATATTGGTTTACCAATTAAGATTACATATACTTATGTTGATTCCATTACAGGATGTTCAAGTATAAAGGAACAAACAACAACAGTATATAAGGCGAGCGAATTGATAAAGGTTGTTAAAGCCGACAATTCGTTGATAAATTTAGATGGAACCTATTGTTATGTAGATACTGTATTTAACATTTCATGTACTCCAGTTGTCGGAGGAACTTCCTATAAAGGGATATTCTCAAGCACTAAAGGAGCAATTAACCAAGCAACTACTCCTAGCAATACCGCAACTTTTGATATTGCTAAAGCGGTTAAGATAAATTTGGTTGATACAATTCGTTTCAAGTATACTGTTGGTCCTACCGATTACGAAATTGAAAAGGTTGTAGTAATTGATTCTGTTGGTCCAGTAGCTTTAAATATTAAGGATAACTATTGTAAATACGAGGAACCTATAACCATTGTTGGAGACCATCGTTTAATTCCGGGTATAAACACCTATACTTATACAGGTACTGGAGGTGTAGGGACGTTTACTTCTAATGCAATTTTTGCAACTTTTTCACCCAAATTAGCCAATGAGGGGACATGGGATATTACTTATAAGTTTACTACAACATCTGAAAAACAGTGCTCAAACTCAGTAACTAAAACAATTAATGTTAACCCAATTTCAAATGTTGATTTTAAACTAAACGAGGATTGTCCTGGTATTAACAAGCAGATTAAACTTGTAAATAAGAGTACTATTCCTACAGGTGCTACTATGACATGGACATGGGCTTGGGAAGGTGGTGGCTCCACTGCAGTTGATACTGCTATTGTATCATACACTGCAACAGGTTTAAAGACTATTACTTTAACTGCAAAAACCGATAAGAATTGTACAACAAGTAAGTCGAGTCAAATTACCATTGGCCTTGGTGCAAAAGCTGACTTTAAATGGAGTAACGATTGTTTAAGCAGCGATTCAGTCAAATTTACAAACCTTTCATCAGGAGGAACCCTCGACTCAGTTCGTTGGGAGCTAAACGGAATATATAATAAGGGGACTTTAGATTCAACCAAGTGCCTATTCTCTACTACGGGATCAAATGTTATGAAGCTTTGGATTCAAACCATTGAAGGGTGTAAAGATGAAATTACAAAGCAGATTGTTATTCAACCTTTTTATAGTATCAATAGTTTCTACCTCGATTCATTGAATTTATCTAAAAAAGAGTGGAATGCTAAAGGTATTGAGGAAGGAGGTTATTCAAGCTGGGTATATGGTTTGCCAACAGGGGACATCTTTAATAGGGCAGCTTCTGGAAAAACAGCATGGTATACTAATGTTGGTTTAGGCAATCAACACATCGAAAACTCTCAGGTTATTAGTCCTTGTTTTGACTTAAGCCAATTGAAAAAACCAATGATTAAGCTAAACATTTGGTCAGCACCAGAAGCGGGTCGTGATGGAGCTGTAATGGAATATTCAACCGATGGTGGACAAACTTGGCCAGTTGCTAATGTACTTGGAGAACCAGACAAAGGAATCAATTGGTACGATCCTGGGAACTTAAGCAGTCAACCAGCAGGCCAATCACTTGGATGGAGTAGTCCGGATGCGATTACCTCTTGGAAATCGGCACGTTTTATATTAGATACAATTAAGGATCGTAGTAACGTACGTTTTAGAATTGTTTACGCTACAAAAGCCGATAACAATAAAAAATTCAATGGTTTTGCTTTTGATGATGTTTGGATTGGTGAACGGCAGCAAATGGTTTTGAATGAAGTATTCACAAATGTTGCAGATGGTTGTGATGCTGGGAATGCATACTTAAAGAATTATGAAAAGGAGAGAAAGGATGATGTTATTCCAATCCACTACCATACAAGCATTCCAAGCGGTGATCCATTCTATACCTATTACACCTCAGGTCCACTTTCACGCGGGTTCTTCTATGGTGCAAATGCAGCAATTCCTTATGTATTCCTTAATGGTTCAGAGCTTTCTACAATCGTTACAAGTGATGAGAAGGATGAGTTTGAAGAGCATGTTATTGAAAAGACGCTAACCGATCCATTCATAACAATTTCAAACATGTCAGCTACACAAGGAAACCTTAGTATTTCTCTTACAGCAAATAAAGACTTGTCGGGAGAGAATTTGGTGCTATTCTGTGCACTTGTTAAGGATTCTTTTAATATTGGAAGCGATTATTACTATAACATACTTCGTAGATTCTATCCTAATCCTGGTGGTACGCTTCTATCAACTAGCACATGGTTAAAAGATCAAACAATTAACCAAACAATTCCTATTAGCTTCGATAATTCAGGTGAAACCATGAAGGCTAAGATTGTTGTGTTTGTTCAGAATGTTAGCACCAATAAGATTTATCAAGCTGCTGCTTTCTCCGACTTACAAACAATACTAAGCAATCAGCCTATTGATATTAGCAACTTGGTTGATGTTTACCCTAACCCTGCAAGGGATTACCTAATTGTTGAGTGCCAGAATATAATTGATAAAATAGTAATCTTTGATATGACTGGTAGAGTAATTGGTAATTATACTCCAGCTCAAGATAAGTATACGATACCAGTTAATAATATGCAAAACGGAATCTACATTATTAAGGGTAGTACAAAGAAAGGTCAGTTTATAAGAAAGTTTATAAAGCAATAAGTATAATAGCAAGAAGAAAGCCCCGGCAAACGTCGGGGCTTTCTTCTTTATAATAATTTTTTTTAATGCAACTTAATCCCAATCAGATGTATAAACTCCTCGCGGGTTTTAATCTCTGAAAGGAAAATACCAGTAAATGCTGAAGTTGTAGTAACCGAGTTTTGCTTTTGTATACCGCGCATCTGCATACACATGTGTGCTGCTTCAATAACAACCGCAACACCAAGAGGGTTTAAGGTTTCCTGAATACAATCACGAATTTGCATTGTTAATCTTTCCTGTACCTGTAGCCTTCGAGCGTATGCTTCTACAACACGAGCAATTTTACTTAATCCGGTAATGTAACCGTTTGGAATATATGCTACATGTGCTTTACCATAGAAAGGGATCATATGGTGCTCACACATCGAGTATAAATCAATATCTTTTACTAAAACCATTTGAGGATAATCCTCTTTGAACTTTGTTGCACTAAGTATTGCCTTTGGGTCGGCATGGTTCCCATGCGTTAAAAACTGAATAGATTTTGCTACTCTTATTGGTGTTCTCTGTAGTCCTTCACGGTTTACATCTTCACCAAGTAGCTCAAGAATGGCTTTATAATGAACAGCAAGTTTATTTGTTGTTTCTGGATTCCACTTCTCTATCTTTGCGTAACCACCATTTTCGTGATCAACATCCTCGTTATCAAAATTATCCATGCTAAAAATTTTTTAAATGTCAATGCAAAGTAAATGTATTTTTATTTTTTTTAACCAATTTGATTATGAATTATATATGAAATGCTCTAAATCGCTAGCAAATTAGCTATTCCCCAAAGTACTCAACAAAATTATTCTCAGTTTCCTGAATCTTAACACAATAGAGTTTTACGTTCAGTTGCTCAATAGGTTTCTTTAGCACTTCCCAAATAGATATTGCAAGGTTCTCTGTTGAGGCAATTTTACCTTGCATGAAGTCTACATCAAGATTGATATTTTTATGATCAAGCTTATCAATCACCAGTTCTCTAATTATTTTACTAATGTTAGTTAAGTTAGTGACGTACCCAATTTGATTTTCAACTTCACCTTTTACCGTTACAAAGAGCTCAAAATTATGGCCATGCCAATTGGGATGAGAGCATTTACCATACATATTGAAATTTTCTTCATCAGTCAGTTCGCTTCTAAAAAGTCGATGCGCTGCGTTAAACCTTTCACGTCGGGTGATGTAAGCAATTGGCATAACAAAATTGTTTATGATAGGCTATAAAGTTAAAAAACTATATCTTTCGGAGTAGAAAATTAGTGCTAATAAATCTAAAATTGAAGATTCTAATAGTTTCTGCTACCCAATTCGAAAATCGTTTAGCTAACGGTTTAAGTATCAGAATTGGTGAAATTGTAAGAGTTAATGAGGTCTCTAACCACAAAGTTGATTTACTAGTAACTGGGGTTGGAGCCGTTCAATCCGCTTTTTGGCTTTCCCGTTATGCTGAAAATTATCAGCTTATTATCAATATAGGAATAGCAGGTTCTTATATATCAAGCATTCCTATTGGATCAGTGGTAAACATCAAAGAGGATGTTTTTGGTGATTACGGTGTAGATGACAAGGGCCAGTTCAAATCATTGTCGGAAATAAATCTTTTAGATGCAAATAATATTTTTGTTGGAGATAAATTAATTAACCCTTGGCTCAACACTGATTTCTTTAAAATCAGTTTACCAAAGGTAAAAGGGGTAACACTTTCCACTGCAAGCGGTTCGAAAGATGCTATAGATAAAATTGTTACCCGATGGAACCCCGATATTGAAACAATGGAGGGTGCTGCTGTGTTTTATGCTTGTAGAATGTTAAACGTGAAATTTATTTGCTTGAGAGCCATTTCAAACATGGTTGAACCGAGGGATCGATCAAATTGGAGGATTAACGAAGCGATTGAAAACCTTAGTAAAGAAGTCAGATATATAATTGAAAATATATAATGAAACTAAAGCTCTGCTTTTCGACCTGCCCGAACGATACGTTTATGTTCGATGCCCTTGTCAACGGAAGAATCGATACTAAAGGCTTATCTTTTGATATACATCTTGCAGATATCGATGAGCTAAATAAGCTTGCTTTTGAAGGTTTTGCCGATATTACCAAGATAAGTTTCTTTGCATTCACAAAAATTTCAGAATCTTACCAGCTTTTAAATGCTGGAAGTGCTTTAGGTAGAGGCGTTGGCCCACTAGTGATAAGCAAAAGGAAAATTTATCCCGATGAGATTAATAATGTAAGAATTGCTGTACCTGGGCTCGAAACAACAGCGAATATGCTATTTTCAATAGCTTTTCCCGAAGCAACAAACAAGAAAGTTTACCTATTTTCAGATATTGAGGAGGCTATCCTCTCTAACGAGGTTGATGCTGGAGTGATTATACACGAAAATAGATTTACTTACGAGCACAAAGGACTTAAAAAGGTAATTGACCTAGGTGAGTTTTGGGAATCGCAAACTAATTTACCAATTCCCCTTGGCGGTATTGTTATTAAACGTGTTATCCCCGAAAAAATAAAAATTCAGGTAGACGAGCTCCTTAAGCAAAGCGTTGAATACGCTTTTGCTCATCCTAAAGAATCATACCCCTTTGTAAGAAAATACGCTCAAGCAATGGATGAAGATGTTATGTACAAACATATTCAACTTTACGTGAATAATTTTTCAATTAATTTGGGTGTAGATGGTAGAAATGCAATTATTGAACTTTTTAATAGAACGTTCAAACTTGGTTTAACACCATCGTTTAGTAATGAGATATTTATCAATTCATAAATTAGTTTTATCAACTTATTTGGGTTTACCATTCATTTATCTTGCTTTTATTCCATCAATTTGATAATTTTATTATGAAAAGTTGATGTAGGAATGATTGATTTATAATCTGAATTTTTTTTTTCTGAGCAAAGGGTAGGCTTTTGTTCAAGTGAAGAATTTAATTAGTTGATAATGAACGAACGAAAAGTTTTTTTTGGAACAAGTAAAGAATTAATTGAAAGGATAGATTCTCTTGATCAAAAGTGGTATGTGGAGATTTGGATTGTTAAATACTTTTTTTTAGGTATTGAGGTTCATTCTTGGAAAAAAGAAATAATAAAGCATACTCACGAAAACCTTGATAACCTTAAGGTGGTGCACTAAATCGCTAAGAACCAATTACCATATTCAATTTTTTAGATTTGGATTCATTTGTTTTACAAAAATGAATGAATTTTTCTCCATTATTCCTTAATTTATTAGCTTATTATTTCTAATAGTTTCGTATTATTGATTAGAATAAATAATGTGATGTTAGAGGGAAAGAAGGCAAAATATTATTTGATTTTTTTATTGCTACTAATTTCGATTTCACATACTTATAGTAACAATACGCCATATACTGATACTTCCTCAATCAATTCAATACTTCGCAATGCTAAAGTTGCACTCGACAGTAATAGGTTATTCGAGTCCTTCAAATTATCAAACTCCGCTTTAAGTTTATCTACTAAGCTAGATTATCAAAACGGTATAGCAACTTCCTACTACTATATCGGGATTATTCAATCGAATAGCGGAAGTAAGGATTCTGCGATTATTACTTTTCGTAAATCCCTTTCCATTTTCAGAAATTCTGATAATAAACTAAATGTTGGAAATGCATTATATAGGATAGGATCAGTATTTAATGATGTGGGTAATCACGACAGTGCATCATATTACTTTGATGAAGCTCTTAAAATACAGCAAAATGTAAATGATAAAATTGGGATCGCATATACGATAAATAGTTTAGGATTGATCAGTAAAGCAAAAGGGCAGTATTCAAAAGCGCTTGAGAACTTCTTTCTATCATTTTCAATTCTTGATGATATCGACAATAAAACCTTTCAGCCCAGAGTCTTAACAAATATTGGTAATGTTTTTTTGAATCAAGGCGATTACAAGAATGCACTTGAATTCTTTTTAAAAGCACTTAAAATAAAGGAGGAGCTTAATGATGTAAAGAGTGCGGGCTTTATCCTTAACAACATAGGTTTGGTGTACCAGCAAACAGGTGACTATGAGATGGCACTGAAGTACCTCTACCAGTCATTAAAAATTAAGGAATCACAAGGCGATAAAATGGGTGTTTCTTTTTCTTACTCTAATTTGGGTGATGTTTACCAAATGAAAGGGGATTACGAAAAGGCAATGGAGTTTTACCGAAAAGCTGAGCAAATCAAAAAAGAACTTTCCAATTTTTCCAGTTTGGCAAATTTGTACGTGTACATGGGCAAACTTTATCGGACAATGAAAAATCCTTCGAAATCGCTTGAAATTCTTAATGAGGCAGAGGCGATTTATAATAAGTTAAGTGAGCCAAATGGTACCGCAAATTGCTACCTCCAGCTTGGGTTAACACATTTCGAACTTGGGAATAAAAAGGAAGCAATTAGCTATTGCCTTCAAGGAATAAATAAGGCTAAAAATATTGGCGCATTAGAATTGGTAAAACAAGGCTATGAATATCTATCAAAAATGTATGAACGTTCGGGACAAACGGCTCAAGCATTTGATAGCTATAAGCTTTTTATTGTATATCGCGACAGTGTAAGTAGTATCGAAAAGTCGAAAGAAATTGTAAAAGTTCAGATGCAGGTTGAGTTCGATCAGATTATGCAGAAACAGAAGCAGGAGCAAGATAGAAAACTAGCATTTGTTCAAGGAAAATCGAAAAAACAAACTACTATTGCAAACTTTTTTATTTTGGCTTTTATAATCACTCTCGCTTTGTTTATTATTTTCTATTTCAACTATAGGCAAAATCAAAAACACAACACTCTGCTTGCTTTCCAAAAGTTGGATATGGAGCAGCAGAAAAGTATACTTATAGCCCAACGTGATGAACTTGAGATTCAGAAAAATCTAGTGGTTCATCAGCGTGATAAAATTATGAATATGCTAACCGAGTTGGGTGAATCAATTGATTATGCTCGGAAGATACAACAAGCATTATTGCCCTCCGATAATGTTTTAAAGTCAACCATTGGTGAGTACTTTCTGCTTTTTCAACCACGGGAGTCTGTTGGTGGTGACTTTTATTGGGTAGCACAAAGTGAAAATGTTATATTTTTTGCCCTTGCAGATTGTACTGGACATGGTATTCCTGGTGGTTTTATGAGTATGCTTAGTGTATCGCTTCTTAATGAGATTGTTTTGCATCCACAGTGTTCTTCTCCCAAAAAAATACTATGGGAGCTCCGCGAAACTATTATAAAAGCCTTGAGTCAAACAGGAAAGGACGAGGATAGTCAGGATGGTATGGATATTGCCCTTTGCATGTATAATCCTGTAAACAGACATTTAGTGTACTCTGGAGCCAATCTATCGTTATTAATTGCAACTACAACCCTTCATCAACCTGGGGATAGAATTTTTATTCAGGAAAACATTACTGAGCTAAAGCCCGACAGAATGCCGGTTGCTTACTATCAAAGAATGGATGAGTTTAATGAGCATCATGTTGTGCTTAACCCAGGCGATACAATTTATCTTTTTTCCGATGGTTATTCAGATCAGTTCGGAGGACCTGCAAATAAAAAATTTGGCTATAACGCTTTTCGCAGCTTAATAAGCAGAGTATCAAAGGAACCGTTCCAGAATCAACGCGATATTCTTTGGTATCAATTCGAAAAATGGAAGGGCGATGAGAACCAAACCGACGATGTAATTGTTATGGGTATAAAGATTTCATAATAAAAACCTATAATTAGAAAACAATTAATTAAACCTATGAAACACGAACTACCAAAATTACCCTACGGGCTCGATGACTTGGCTCCGGTAATATCACGTCAAACACTAGAATTTCACTATGGCAAGCATCATCAGGCATACGTGAATAACCTGAATAACCTTATTGTTGGCACTAAGTTCGAGAACTCCGACCTTGAAACTATTATTCACGAAGCTGATGGTGGAATTTTCAATAATGGTGCTCAAATCTGGAACCATACTTTCTATTTCAATACTTTTGCTCCAAAGCCTAAGCTAGAACCTACTGGTAAATTAGCCGAGATGATAGTTAGGGACTTTGGATCACTTGCTGAATTTAAGGAGAAGTTTAGCAAAGCTGCAGCAACCCTTTTCGGATCGGGATGGGCTTGGTTGGTTGTTGATCAATCCGGACATTTGGAGATTAAGCAGGAAGGTAACGCTGGTAATCCACTAAAAACAAACTTAACACCTTTAATCACTTGTGATGTATGGGAACATGCTTACTATCTCGACTATCAGAATAGAAGACCTGATTACATCAACTCATTCTGGGGTGTTTTGGATTGGAATATTGTTGAGAGTCGTTTGAAATAGTTATATAAAACTATAATTTTGAGTGTTGTTGGCCATTCCAGCAACACTCTTTTTTATAACAAAACAGAAAACTATGCTTAAAGAACTAGTTTTAAAGAACCGTAGTTACCGGAGGTTTAACCAATCAAAACCTATTGATAAAGGTACACTCCTCGAATTTGTCGATTTGGCTCGTAATACCCCATCGGGACGAAATCTTCAAACCTTAAAATACTTTATCTCTGCCGATCCAACTACCAATGCAAAGATATTCCCAACACTTTCGTGGGCAGGTTATCTTAAGGACTGGGATGGACCAATTGAGGGTGAAAGACCTACAGGGTATATAGTTATTTTGGAGGATGCCCTAATTGGCAAGAATTTAGTGCACGATCAGGGTATTGCTGCGCAAACTATTCTACTTGCTGCTGTAGAGAAAGGCCTTGGGGGCTGCATGATTTATTCGGTTAAACGTAAAGATCTATCAGAGATTTTAAATATCCCCGCTCACCTGGAGGTTGTTTTAGTTCTTGCCCTAGGGGTTCCTGTTGAGAAGGTTGTAATTGACCCTATTACAGCCGATGGCGACATTAAATACTGGCGCGATGAGGCCAAGATCCACCATGTTCCCAAGCGTAACCTTAAGGATATTGTAATTAACTTCTAGGCCGAAAAAATAATTGTTATATAGTCAACCACTGAATTTGAGGGGGAATTTTTACCTGAGTTCCCCCTTGCTGCTATATTAACATTTGGTTTCTCAGTAATAATGAGTGAATATTCAATTAGCGTCATTATTGGACCATAGCCACAAACTGTAATGCCGTTCTTTCTTATAGTTTGAAATAAGCTTTCGCTATCCAATTTCTGTATCTGGTTGATGGCTAAATCATCAAGCATTCTCCCTTTTTCAGGTGATACGTAGTGCGAGAAATCCGATGAAGCGATTATGAGAAGCCGTCTACCAGTTTCCTCTCGGGCTTTATTGATTATTTGTGCCAATTGTTTTGCTATATCTGGTGTTGGCCTACCAATGGAAATAGGGAGGATTTTTATGTTTTTAAAGAATGATTGAATGAAGGGAAGCATAACCTCCGCTGAATGTTCATCGCGATGGGCAATTTCGCTTGTTGGAAAGAATGATGCTAGTTCTTTATCAATCTCAACTGATCCGAGAGGTGTTATCCATTCATCGTGGGGTGGTGTGGCAAACGCTGGGCTAAACCCTTGGTGATCGGGGTTAAGTATTACAACCGTTTCAAACTGTTTGCCCGACTGTCGGATTAGCTCAAAGAAATGAACGGCTTCGTAACCCGAATAAATATACCCTGCATGGGGTACAATACCTCCAATGATCTCGGGTTTGGCAAGCTCGACTTTAATTCTCCCTTTCTCGCTTTTCAGCAAATCGGATATCTGATCGCTTAATGCATTTGGGTTTGCAGGGTAGAACATGCCAGCAACTGCTGGCTCTCGGGTGTATCGCTCAGTTGCCATTTTAAACTTGCACTATTGATTTGTATCCGCATTTTGTACAGGTTCCATGCTCATCAATTCCAACAATTGATGCATTGAAACCATTTCGCTTAACTGCTATATTTCCACATTTTGGGCATGCCGTATTATGCCCAACTTCAGATGTTTGAATATTACCTAGGTAAACGTATTGCAATTTTTCTTTTGCAAGATGATAAAAGTTGAGAAGTGTTTCGGTTGGAGTAGAGGGATTGTTCAACAGGTATGCTGGATGGTAACGGCTAAGATGTAAAACAGTTTGTTCTCCCAGCTCGTTGGCAATCCAATTAAACATCGCCTTTACCTCATCTTCATTATCATTCAGTTTAGGAATTACTAGGAAAGTAACCTCAAGGTGCTTGCCACTGTTTCGAATTGCTTTTAAGGTTTGTAGAATCGGCTCCAATCTACCCCCTGTGTATTTCTTGTAGAACTCATCAGAAAATGCCTTTAAATCAATATTAAAAGCATCAATAAGACTAAGTAGAGCCGAGAGCGGATGTGGATTTATGAAACCATTCGAAACCATTACGTTTTTGAGCCCTTGATGTTTGGCATGTTTTGCCGTTTCGTGCATATACTCATATGCAATGGTTGGCTCGTTGTATGTATAAGCAATTCCAATATTATTGAGGTGTAACTTTGCTTTTGATACAACATCCTGCGGGGGTATAATCCTTAGTTTATCAATATTTTGAGGGACAAACTGTGATATTTCACAATTCTGACAAAAAATACACTTAAGGTTGCACCCGTACCCTCCAATGGAGTAAATCATTTTCCCAGGGTGAAAATGGTACAATGGTTTTTTCTCAATAGGATCGAGCGATGAGGATGCAATTACACCCCATTGTGTTGATTCTAGTTTACCATTTCGATTAAGTCGGGTATTGCAAATTCCAACCCTCTCATTCTTTATTTTACAGTTATGAGGGCAAAGTTGACATTCAACACTTCTTGAATCGGTTTTTATATAGAATTGCGATTCCATCCGTAAACTTCAATTTATCGAACAAGTTAAAGGTTTGTCAGAATGAAATCAAGTTATTGAATTTAAAGAATTGTTTTACCAGAATAATTACTGAACATTCACTAGCCACTTGGGTTCATCCGATATTTCTTCTCCTTTGTAGTAAACCCTTTCGAGGTATAAACCCGATGGTGGAGCGGTGAACTTGGCTGGAACCTCAGATTTTTCCCAGAAAAATTGTTGGATATCCTCATCGGTCATTCTACCACGACCAACCTCAACGAGTACACCAACAATCCGCCTTACCATTCGCCAAAGGAAATGCGAACCAACAATATGAATTAGTATTGAATCATCAATTTCAAAAATTTTTAGCGAGATCAGCTCAACCTTTGTCGATTCGCCCTTTTTCTCCTGTATTCCAAACGATTTGTAGTCCTTCATTCCAAGGAATAGGGGAGTAACATCGGCCATGGCTTTTATATCAAGATCATCCTTAATCCACCAAACGTAATCCTTTCCAAATGCAGTCCGGCGTTTTGAGATCTGATAAACGTAGCTACGGGCAACAGCATCATAGCGAGCATGGAAATCGGGGCTAGCCTTTTCAACCTTTAGTATATTTATTGCCGATGGCAATGCATCGTTAAGCTTGATTCTGATATTATGCAGAGGTATTGATGTTTTAATATCGAGATGTGCAACCTGATACAAGGCATGTACACCAGTATCGGTTCGACCTGAACCGTAAAGCTCAAAATCATCGGCACTAAAAACTTCTTTGCAGGCATCCTGCATTTTGCCCATTACGGTTGGCAAATCCTTTTGAAACTGCCAACCCTTGAACTTTGATCCATCGTACTCTAAAATCAGCTTAAACCGAGGCATATCTTTTTTTGTCAAAGATAAGAGAGTTAATAAGAAGTGACAAGTGATAAGTGACAAGGGACAAGAAAGAAACTTATCCAGAAACAATCCACAGTTCAATTATTCTAGTTCTTCGCTAATAATTAATTTCTTCTCGATAAGCAATCCTTTGCTTCATCAAAGCTACTAACAAAGAAGATTTGTCCCATCTTATTGCTTTCATATATAAAATCTCTTAGGCTTTTGCTTTGAAACTTAGAGAAGTCGCCAACAATTGCCAGTTGGCATTTGTAGTTCGAAAACTTTTGAAGTATTTCGCCTGCGATACCCGTTTTAAGGTCAAAGAATTCATCAACAATATTCTTTTTGTCCAGAATAATCTTGCTTGTTCCTTGGTACTGGCAGTTTGCCATTAAATCCAAAGCATCTTGGTAGCTAACTATTACCTTTTCATCGGCGATTATATTAGCAATTACTGTATGGTCGGTTTGAATTAGCTCAATTTTCATTTTACTCTTCTAATATCTATGGCAATTTGGTATTATTCTTTTTTATATCCTTTTTAAAGTTCTTCATTATTTTCCCGAACTCCTTATCTCGCTTACGCCTTTCGGCAATTGTTGATTCAAAGTGTTCTTTCTCCCTTTCCATTTTAAGATAGTTATCGTACGAAGCCCTGTCAATCTCGCCTTCGTTTACTGCCTCAATAACCCGACAGCCAACCTCATTAGTATGTGTACAGTCCTTAAATTTACAATAAGGGGATAGGCTGATAATTGCATCAAAAGTAATTTCCAATCCATTTGTAGTATCAGCAATACCAACCTCTTTCATTCCAGGGTTATCAATAAAAATTCCCCCATTTTCAAGTACAACTAGTTCCCTATGGGTGGTAACATGCCTTCCCTTATTTGTGCTTTGGCTAATGGCGTTTGTGCGCATTAGGGTTTTTCCTAATAAGTTATTTATGAGAGTAGACTTCCCAACTCCCGATGAGCCAAGCATACAGTAGGTTTTACCTTTCGTAATTGTTGCAATTAATGCTTCGTATCCGTTATACGTTTCATTGCTAATGGCAATTACAGGAACATTCTTAATACGAACCTTTACGCTACTTAGTATCTCTGACAGAAGTTGCGAGTCGATTAGGTCAGTTTTTGTGAGCAGAATTATTGGGCTAACCTTAGATGAGTTACAAATGGTCAGGTATCTTTCCAGCCTATTGATATTAAAATCGCGATCAACTGCTTGTACTAAAAAAGCATAATCGATATTAGTTGCTATTATTTGGATATCGCCAAATTGGCCAACGGCCTGCCTTTTTATAGTCGAATACCTAGGTAATAGCTTATGGATTATTGCAGAATCCTTATCGTAAGCTGTTAATGCAACCCAATCGCCAACAGCAGGAAAATCTTCGCGATTTTGCGCTGTAAAGCGCATATTTCCGGTAATTTCGGCATCAAACTCTCCTTCACTTGTCCTAACGATATATCGTTCCTTGTGTTCTGTAATAACCCGGCCTACATTAAAACCTTCAAGATTGTTGTCAATTCTATATTTTTCTAGGTTATCGTTATAACCTAAATCCTCTAGTTTCATTTCTTTAATCTGTGTTCAATAGTTTTTATAAAAGAGAATATACGTATTACTAATTAGCCTAAGTTTTCGCCTCCATTACCTGTTTTTTCTGAATTTCTTAGAGTATACCTTAAGCCAATTAGCGGTGCTACGAATATTATTAACCCAAGTAGGAACATAAAAATGTGCACCCCTTTAATTCCAGGCTCTAGTAAGGCAAAATCAAATCTATTAGGATCGTAGTATACTTTAACCTTAGTATTTACCGGATACTTATTGGTTACTTTGGCTGCACCTTCCTTATATTTATACTGGGCGGTGGGAGTTATGCTTATTTTCTCTGATGAGAAATCGAGAGTATCTACAGAGTAGGTGTAAATAATATGAGATTCATATTTTGAGTGCCTTACTACTTCAGAGGTTATAATTGTTCCTTCAGCTGTTGGCCAACTCTTAGATTTGTATGCATTAACCGCGCTGTTTGTAGCGTATATGGATAGGAATAGCCCTGCCAAGCTAGCAAGGATAATAATTAGTATTCCTGATTTTGATATTGGTTTTTCCATAGGTTGGCTATTTTAATCGTTATTAATAATGAGCATTCAATTTACTACACTTTTTGACATTGTTCATTAAATTGTGCAATAAGCTTTATTACTGCCCAATAACAATTGGGAAATCCATTCCACGTATGCTGGTATTCGGGTATTGGCTTGTTCCTCTATATTTCTTAGTTAGTTCAGGTACATTATCTTCAAGGAAGGCTGCTAACTCCTTTATAGTGATTTTACCATCCTTTGTACCACCATCGGCTTTTCCACTTAACCCTTCAAGTATTGAGTAGGTAAATATTCCATGTCCAAGCTGTTTTACTTCACTGGCATATTGCGCTGTACCTGTAGAGGCAAGTACAGCAATACCTGCGCTTCGCGCCAGTTGCATCAACGCTTTTTCCTCAGCAGCACCACGCGTTGCAAGTAGTTCAGTTGCGCCACCGCTTTGACAGGCATCCATAACAATAAGCTGCTTTTGTGCTTTTATGTTAATCAGAGCATTACGTAATTCGCTTGCTGAAATTCCTTTTATTTGAAGCATATCGTCAGAGCCATACATTTGTGTGACATTAAAAGGTACAAAGTAGAATTCCGATGGAATATTCTCTGAACCTTCACTCATTACCCCGTGTCCAGCATAGTAGAAAATAAATACATCTTCGGGTTTCACAACTTTGCTTAAAGCGTCAAACTGTGAGAGTATTCCCTCCTTAGTACATTGCTCATCTTTTAGAACTACTGGCTTAATACTATTAAAGATACCCTTCGATTTAGTGGTTATTGCTTGGGTAAAGGCATCGGCATCGGGAACGCTGTAGGCAAGGTTATACTTTTCGTTCTTGTACTTATTAATTCCTATAGAAACAATATAGAGATCGGATGTTGCAATTGCTTTCTCAAGCTCAATATTCACAGTAGTAGGTATAGCCTCGGTTCGGTCAGTATTGAAAGCAGTTGCTTTTAGCTCATTAGTGCCTGAAACCAAGAGTATGGAGTACTTCTTTGTTACCTTTTCACCCGTTTTTTGAACTAACCTCATTCCCCGTTGATCCTCGCTTACCAGCTTCCCGTTTTGGTAGAGCCTGATCTCATCCACACCACCGCCTTGATCGGTTGCTTCAATCACAACCTCAACCTGATCGGTTTTAAACTTATCGTTGGTAGTAGGCGAAAGAATTTTTACGGTTGGAGGAAGTTTTATATCGTTGCCAAGGGATTGTAGGTTGAATACCGCATCGCGGTTACCGCTCATTACTTGAGCAGCAAGCCCTGGGGTGTAGAATTTTTCGTAGAAACTTTCAAGAGGGATTACCTCTAACCCTTTAACGTAGTAAAGTAGCTTCATGCCACCATCGGTCCCATCGAACCGACCATCGGGAGTAACTACAACCCAGTCGTTGGTGTTGGGTACATCATAGCGTGAGATTTTACATTCACCTGTTGCAATATCCCATATCTTCACCGAGCCATCTTCGCCTGAGCTAACAATAAACTTACCATCTGGGGAGAAGTTTACCGATTTTACGCCACCGGTATGGCCGTTAAAGGTATTAATCAGATTACCCGTTTCGAAATCCCATAGCTTTACGGCGTACTCATCATTGTAATGCCCGCTAACCAAGTACTTCCCATCAGGTGAAAAGTTTACTGATGAAATCATTGAATGAATCTCACCAGTTATGCTCCTTACCTCAGCACCATTCAAAGCATTCCAAATTTTAATATATCCGTCGCAGCTGCCGCTGACTATGTATTTGCCATCAGACGAATAACAAACAGAATAAATGGCATTTACATGCCCATTTATCTTTAATACCTCGCTAAAACTTGGGATCTCCCATACTTTAACAACATTTCCTATTGAATCGCTACCGCCGCTGACTAAGTATTTACCATCGGGCGAGAAGTTTATTGACTCACTCCAATCGATAAAGGCTTTTACTGATTTTATGATTGTGCCTGATTCAATGCTATAGAGTTTAATATCTCGAAAACCCTCGATTGCTAAATATTTTTCATCAGGTGATAAAACCGCCCTATCAATTCCAGCTTCTACGTAAAAGGAGTAATCAATTTTACTGGTTGTTAAATTTACAATATCAACTTTTGAAGAATTATCGAATGATGTATAGCAAATAACCTTACTGTGGTCATTCGAATAGCCAACTATATTAAAATAGCTATTCTCTACCTCTCTAAGTTTTTTTTCAATATTATCAACACCCTCATTGGTTGATACCTTTTGGGCATCAAGCCAACTCCATTTTTTTACAGAAAGGTTTTTTTTGACAATATCATCGTTTGTATTTAGTACCGACTTGCCATCGGGTGCAAAAAACACTGTGGGTATTTGGAGTTTATTGCCGGGGAGTAGTGTTTCTTCGTTAGTTGACAAATCCCATAACCCTAGAGTTTTGTCGGTTTTGCCACAAACTAAATATTTTCCGTCGTGCGAAAAGCTTAACGAGCTAATAAATTCTATGAAGTGGTTTGGGTATGACTTTACCATTGCACCTGAAGATAAATCCCAGAAATAGATAATCCCTTCAGCACCTCCGCTCACTAAATATTTTCCGTCGTTTGAGAAGCAAACGGTTGAAACAGAATTAGTATTTTGGGAAAAGGCTTTCACCACTTTGCCGCTTAAAACGCTCCAAACTTTCACTCTATAATTTTCATCACAAGAAGCGCTAGCAATATATTTTCCATCGGGAGAGAACTTTACAGAGTTTATTGCACTTTCATGACCCAAAAACTTTTTAACAAGCAAACCAGTTTTGCAATCCCAAAGCCTTAATATTTTGTCATCGCCACCGCTTACTATATATTTTCCATCAGGTGAAAATGATGCCGATTGTATATAATTTTTATGCCCCGCAATGGTTTTTATTTCCATTCGGGTCTGAACATCAAAGATGTCCAGCGTATTTTCCTTATAAATATTATCATAGGCAATGTACCTTCCATCGCTTGAAATATCGATAAAATGGGGGTAGCATTGACTGTTCAGTATCTCTACCTCTTCGGTTTCAATATTCCACATTTTAAGCCCATCTTCCCCTCCGCTAAAAATGCTTTTCCCATCCTTTGAGAAGGAAATGGCTTGAATAGAAGTCGAACTGGTAAAAGTTTTCAGCTCTTTCAAAGTAGCAACATCCCAAAGTTTGATGGTTTTATCATCGCTGCAGCTGGCAATATATTTATCGTCAGGGGAGAAGCAAACGGTGTTAACCTCGTCGGAATGCCCAACGTTGATTTTGAGCTGTGCTGTTTGGGCAGATACTCGTCCTGCTATAAGTATTAAAAGTAAAAAAACAAAAAGGTTTCTCATAACATGATCTTTTAGTAAAACTATTTTAAGGTGGGTGGTTAGTTGGCGCTTCTAAAAGTAAAAAAAATGCGGTTACCATTCAACCCAAAAAAACAATCTTTTTCAGCGGGTTAGAAATTGCCAATAAGTTGCTTGAACTGATTTTGATTTAGTGAGGTGAAATTGGGGTGAGTCGGTTCTTTTCCCTGTTAGGCTTAGGCTGTGCCTAAGTCTTTTTTATCTCAGCAGGCTTAGCCTGCTTAATACCCCGACTGAGGCTGGAGCCACAGCCGAACAGGGGAACCGAACTCGCCATAGGCAGACTATAGATTAAAAAAAGCGTAGTCAGAAAACTACGCTTTGCGAGGGATGATATTCTTTACAAAGGCTATTTTCTATGTATTACTTTCTTTATGTTGAGAGGTGCCTTTTTATTGTTTGACATATTGTAATTACTTAGAGTTCCTTTGTATGAAGCTGTAACTCTGTTGCTATTTGAGTCGTACCCATCAAAATTTATAACATAGGTTGTTCCTGATTTTTCGATTGTAAGAGTACCTTCTGTAATTTCAGCCCACTCACCCGTGGTTTCTGCATCCCAATCAGAGTCTAGGTCTACTTCACAGTAATCAAATGTATTCACAATTGGGTTTGAGGCTGATTCAGAGTAAGAATATGTCCCTGCGGCAATCCCTGTTTCTGAAGATGAGTATATATTAAAATAAAGAGAGTTTCCTATTCCAGATATTACGTAATCAGAAGAACTGCTTGTGCATGAAATGCCTGATGAAACTAAGTACAATTCTCTTGTGTAAACATTAGATGAGTTGGATTCACCCCATCCAATGGAAAATCCTTTTGCAAGACTATATGTGTTGCTTTTGTAAGTAAAAGAGCTGGTGGAGGAATTGTTGTCTTTGTTATCTTTTCCACAACCAAGAAAAAAAAGGCATGAAACTAAAAAAACTAAAAAAATCTTTTCATAATACTGTAAAATTAAATTATCCTACTCTTAAGGCTTTTCGGTTGCTCCCCGTTTTTTTAAGGAGGTTTCTGGACTCCCCCTTATTTCTTTATTTTAGGAGGTTAACTTTAAATAAATGATATTTTAAACTTGCCCATAGTTTAATTATACAAATACGAGAAGTACCCTGTAAGGCTTAGGCTGTGCCTAAGTCTTTTTTATCTCAGCAGGCTTAGCCTGCTTAATACCCCGACTGAGGCTGGAGCCACAGCCGAACAGGGAGCACCTTTTGTATAACTACTCACTAAAATTATAAAAACACTATTGCAATCCAAATCAAAATTTGATTTATTTCAGATAGTTTTTAATTGCTGTAGAAGTGGCTCTGAAATAGGACGATTATTTGGAATATCTGTTGAAATTTGACGGTTGAGCAGATTTTAAGGAGTAATGAGTAGAAAGAAAGTAGAGAAAAGAACCTACTCCAATGCTATCCCTTGTTAGGCTTTGGCTTTAATGGCACTAACTACAAGTCCGCGCCAGAGATCAGACTCACCCCAACCCCTCTCTTCGCTAACGCGAAAAGAGGGGAGCAAAAAAAGTCCCCTCTCTGCCTTAAGGTAAAGAGGGGATATAGGGGAGAGTCAGTACGTTTAAACTATGTAATGCTTAGGCTGTATTAATGGCACAGGTTATAAGTCCGTACCAGCATTGAACCTAAGCCGAACAAGGAAATAGTAGAATATAAGAGAAAAGAAACTTTTTCATATAGAAATTTATTTACTATACAGTTCTCGTATTTTAGTAATATCGGGATGAGTAATGCCCAATTTCTCAAATTCATCAAAATCTACTAATATTTGTTTTTTAATCTCATCATCTACTTTTAAGTCCGTATAAAATTTTACTGCTTCTTCGTATTTACCTTGATAAAGTAAACTGTGAGCCAAATTTTTAACATTAGAATTACTGTTTTCAGCAATTGCCATTCGGGCGTACTTTTCTGCTTCTGAATACTGCTTATTTAGTAGTTTAAAATATGACATTTGCGAGCAACATTGATCATATTCAAGACTTACGTTAGCATTTGCTTCTTTTAATATTTTATAAGTAGTAATTGCTTCATCAATATAGTTTATAGCTTTTAATAAATTTCTATTATAAACAAATTGTGCAACGACAAAAAGACTCTTTGCATATACCTTACTATAAACTTCAGGGCTTTCAACTACAAGTTTTTTTCTTATTTGCAATGCTTCATCAAAGTTTCTTTCTGCATTATCGAAATCTTTTGACTTGACCTGCATTTTTGCCAGAAAATACATAATTCCAGAATATTGCGAAGAATATACTCTTTCATCATTATTATACAAATCACGATATATAGTTAAGGCTTCTTTGCAATAAAAAATAGCACTATCTAGATTATTCATTTCGTTATATAAAATGGACAAATTGCCGTAAACCATTGCAACATCAGAAGAATATACAGCCTGATTATCTTTTGCTAAATCCTTATAAACTTTAAGAGACTTCATATAATTCATTTGTGCATTTTCAAATTGCTTCATATCATCGTACATTGAGGCTATATTATTAAGTGAAATTGCTAGATCAGGATTATACAATTGGGGATTTGATTCAGCTAAGATTTTTCTAATTTTCAGAGCTTCAAGATTGTTTTTCTCTGCTTGCTCATACTTACTCATACCATTTTGCAAGGAAGCCAAATTGCTATATCTAAGAGCTAAGGTAGAATTATATACTTCAGGATTATCGTTTGATAATTTTTTGGCAATATCTAAGGCTTCGTTCAAATTGGCTTCTGAGTCATCAAAACGATTCATTGCTTTTTGTAAAACAGATAAATTATTAAGGCTAGTACTTAACTCTGGGTTAAAGACAGAAGGATTTTCCTTTGCCAGTTCTCTATATAATTTTATCGATTCTTTGAAACTATCTTCTGCCTTATCATATTGACTTATGTCCTGCTGTAGACAGGCAATATTATTTAAAACAAAAGCTAACTCACAATTATAAGCCTGTGGATTTTGATTTGCTATTAATCTATATAAATTCAAGGCTTCATCATAGTTTTTTTCTGATTTCTCGAACTGATTAGTCCTTCTTTGAATAAATCCCAAATTATTCAGTATTGATGCTTTTTCTTTTTGATATTGTGTTGAATTACTCCCATTGTTATTTTTCATTATATCTAACGATTTTAAGATGTTTGTTTCAGCCTTATCGTATAAGTTAATATCTTGCTGTAACGACCCTAAATCGTTAAGAAAAATTGCGAGTTCTAACCAATATTTTGAATTATCCTTGGTTTGTGAAGAAAGTATTTCAATTGCTTTTCTGTAATTATCTTCTGTTTTTTCATAATTATTCATTTTACGATATAAATTGGCAAAATTGTGATATACAATAGCTAAATCATAATCATACTCATTTGAAACTTTAACAAGTTCTTCTTTTATACTTAAGGTCTTTTTAAAATTAGCTTCAGCAATATCGAATTGATTCATCTTGCTTTGCAGATTTGAGATCTGAGATAATGCTTGAGATTTATTATATAAATCAATATCCCGTTTTAATAATGAGCTATACCAACTTATCGACTTTTCAAACTCTCCTTGAGTTGAAAGAAATTCAGCATAAGTGCCTATGTTTTTGATATTTGTTGTATCAGCCATTACTGCTTTTTCATAGGCCTTCTCAGCATCCTCAAATCGATAATTAGTTGCATACATATCTCCCTGGAACATAAGTTTAGCAATATTCTGTTGTATTACGCTATCCGCCTGATTTTGCATGCTTTTCCCTTCGTTCACTAAGCTTTCTCCCTTCGACTTTTGCACTTTCGCTTTGGCAATCTCTGCATCAGAATCAACGGTTTCGAGAATTCGAATAGCCTCTTCAATATTGCCTTGTTTGAAGGCCTCGAAGGCTTGCTTCTGTATTGCCGAGCAATCGTCGAAGTTCTCTCTGGCAAACTTATCGGCCAGCTCTTCCAGCTGGTTCTGCTGGTTGGTGAACTGATCGCTTAATGTTTTTGCCTGCGCCCCGTATGTTTTGGCATCGATCTGGGCTTTTGCCAGCTGCTTCTGAAGTTCGCTGATTCGCTTGTTGTAACCATCGGTTACTGCCTTTAGCGATATATCGTAGTATTTAGCGGTATTTTCCGCAATGAGGCCTTCTGGGCACATCACTACTTTGGTTCGCTGGTTGGGATTGCTACCGATAAGCCAGCTATCAACCTCTTTTTTGTTTACTATTTCGTAACCTTTCTTTTTAATTTCAGAAACGATAACCCGATCGCCGGGTTTTTTTGCGCCAAAAACAAGCTGAAACAAACCGCTATTGTCGCTCACCTCGGGATTAGCGCCAAGCGCTTTTATCTGAACTCCCACAACGGGTTTGTTGCCACTGTTCTGCTCAGTGAAAATACCTTTAACTGTAGTTTGAGATTTTGCTAAAACAGAGAGAGATAAAAAGGCAAGAAAGAATATTTTTTTCATATTTTGAGAATTGAATTTGTGTAATATTATCTTTTAATAAATTCCCCTTTTTTGTTAATTGTACGAATCTTGTATTTATACCCTACGTCTGCTTTGCCACCCCTGAAATCCTCGGCAAAATAATATTTGAAAGGAATTAATACATTATCACTCTTATCAATATATCCATAGAATTCATCAAGCTTAACAGCAACTAGTCCCTCATGAAATGAGGAAACTTTTTTATATTTCAAAGGAACAACCTCTTTACCCTGTTTATCAACAAACCCCCACTTACCTTCCTTTTGTACTGCAGCATAACCATCACTAAAATCATAGGTCTCAAAATAACTATTGAGCACATTCAACTCACCTTTTCGGTTAATAAAGCCCCACAATTTATTTCCATCAATATTTTGAAATTTTACTGCAGCAAATCCATTACAGAACGGGCGGACAGTATCGTACATAAATGGTACTTTAACAATTCCATTTTTGTCAATAAAACCCCATTTCCCAGTATTTTTAACTGCAGCAAGACTATCAATAAAAAGCTGAACATTTTCATAAAGAAAGTCTACAATAATATCACCACTCTTATTGATATAGCCCCACTTTCCATTTTTATTAACAGCAGCAAATCCTTGATTAAAATCGCTAACCATATTATATAAGCATGGAATAACAATATTTCCTCTTGAATTCTTAAAGCCCCAAAGTCCATCATTTTTGAAAGGAAACATCCCCTCGTGATATTTGTCACTGGGATAAATACATCCTCTGCAAATAGAAGGTCCTTCCATTTTCATTTCATATGCTCGTTGACTTTGCACACTATTGACAAATAAGGTTAGGAAAACAAAACAAACAAGATTTCTAATATGCATATACTTAAAGTTTTTTGGATTGATTTATTATTTCTGAAGAATTATCTTCCATTCAACGGTTTGAGAGGGAGTACCAGTAAAATCCCATAATTGATAACCCTCTTTAAATGCGGTTAACCTTAACGAATCCGATTGTTGTTCTGCAGGTATCTCAATTCTGAATTTTCCAAATTCATCGGATAGAGTTTTCAAATTCATTACTGAAATGTTCACTCCCCTTAAGGGAATATTGTTCTCATCACGAACCCAACCGAAAATAAGACCCAGTGAATTATCTCTTCTAATTGATAATTCCACGATATTTTTAAGTTCAACCAATGTGTCAATTGATTGAAATTCCTGTGCTTCAAAATGCAATTTTAACTTACCATGTTTGTATTTCGAAGGTATTTGCTTAAATGTTACTTCATTACTAATAGGAAATGTTTCGATTTTATTACCATAAGTAAGAGTAATATTCCCTCGTTTGAAGGGTAAGTTAGGTAAAGAGTGAGCCTCAGAAACCTTGACAGTAAAATCAGTCGGCTGAAAGTAGTAGAAAGAAAAGAAAGAGCCTGTTAATACAAGCAGGGGTAAAATGAAATAGTAGAAAGCATATTTTAAAATTTTGGCTTTATCAATAATGTCAGGTTTAATTACTACTCCCTCATTTTCAAGTTTATCAAGTTGACCGTTAATTTTAACGAAAAGGTCATCCATACTATGGTAAGTATCGTAAAAATGGTTCAAACTATCAATGTATTTCCGAAACTCTGTTATTTCTGAGGTTTCATTATGATCAACCTTAAAAAAGGTGTAAATCCGAGGTTTCTTTACCTTCTTGCGGCAATGCAAAAAAGCATCGTGAGCGTGGTCAAACTCTTCCTTTGTATAGCGCCCAAATTTGGTATGAAATAGAAAGATTGCTATATCACATGACCTAATATACTGGTTGTATTTATCCTGCATTCGCCCATCAGTCATGGAACTTATAAAATCCCGCCAAGTTAATAGTTCGATGAAAAGTCGCTTATGGTGCCAATCTTTATTTTTTCTACTTATAAATATTTCTACTTGCTCTTTATCTAAATCAAGTTCTGCCGAAGAAGCTAAAAAAACTTTTATTTTTCTCATAGTCTATTTTGCTTACATTATTTTGTGAAACGTGAGGGATTCTTTATTTAATTGGACATTTATGGTTTCTCTATTAGATAATTCATTGTATTTACTGTATGAGAGAAAAGAAACAACTATTAGAAGTGAAAAAAAATAATGGCTCTTCATTTTTTAATTTTTAAGAAAAAGAAGCTGAAATTAATAAAATTGTTTATTCTGTTTTAGATAATGTTTAATGTTTTATATCATATTGTTAATATTCTATTATAAATAGCTATATATCTATATGATAATTACCTGTTTTTTGTTTTGATAGGCTTAGGCTGTGCCTAAGCCTTTTTATCCCAGCAGGCTTAGCCTGCAATATTTTTTTATGGAACGGATAACATCCCGCTATAGCGGGACAAGTAATCCGCGCCAGCGGAGGGCAGGAGCCTCTGCTGAACGGGGTTATTCTGACTCCAGAGGAGGGTTAATTCTTAATCAATTTCCCGTGCGTAAGTAATATATTCTTATGGTATACTTTATAAATGTACATTCCAGGGCTATAGCCCGAGAGGTCAATCTTTCTGCTCGTTAGGTATTTAGTTGAGATGGTTCTTCCATCAAGTCTGCATAATTCAACCCAAATATCCGATTCGTATTTTGAGGGGATAATGAATTCAACTATTCCATTTGTTGGGTTAGGAAATGCACTAATGTGCTCATAACCCAATTTGTTAACACTACCAATAACACTATAGCCTCTAACTATAATATCGTCGATCATCCAACCGTCTTTATTCGTATTTATGTCATCACTGATAAACCGAAACCGAACAATAACATTATCAAACCATGTAGGAGATGTACTTTTAGTACGCATTAGCCATACCCAATGCAATTCAACATACTGCCATCCATTCGAATTCCCTGAAAAACCATAGGTGCCACCTTTTAAGGTGTCTTGGTACAATCCAATAAAATTATTCATTACATGATCAGTGTCGTCCTTTATATTCTTCCAGTCAACGCCATCGTTGTAGGAAACTTCAATAATACCACCATCGGTTAATGTATCGGTTTCGAATTTGTGAAAAAAGGAAATGATTCCTTCGCCACACTGATACTCCGAAATTGGTACTGTAATAGTAAACCAGCAGTTTCTGCTATTTGAATAGGCATTTGCTGAGTCGGTAATGATTGCTAAGTCCCCAGAATGAGCAGCATTGAAATTGATTTTGTTCGGATGCCCAACCACCCAAATATTTGATTCAGGTGATTCAATCTTAACCCATTCGCTTAGCGGCCTCTTCTCTAAGGTATCGCTATATAAAAGTTCGCCAAGCGGGCTTGATATTTGCCCAATGGATAGGTTGATGCACTGAATGGTTAAAAACCCAATTAATAAAGCCCTTTTCATGTTGCTCCTGTTATTTCAATTGGAAACATGCGCCAGTGGTGGATGTCTTGTATTATCAAATGTACAAAATTTTTGTTTGGTTTTTAGTGCGATCAGAACCGAACCGCCGAAAGGCGGTGAACTCACAGTAGGCAGACCTCTGTTCGGCTTTGTCTGTGCCTAAGCCTTTTTATCCCAGCAGGCTTAGCCTGCAATATTTTTTTATGGCACGGATAACATCCCGCTATAGCGGGACAAGTAATCCGCGCCAGCGGAGGGGCGATCTCTTGAGCAGATAGGCGAACCTAGTTTGCGAGTTCACCGAAGGTAATATACTAGGCTTAGCGAGGGACTCACCCCCAACCCCTCTCTTAGCTAAAGCGAAAAGAGGGGAGCAAAAAAGTCCCCTCTCTGCCTATAGGTAGAGAGGGGATTTAGGGGTGAGTCTGTTCTTTTCCTTCCCGCTTTCCGGCTAACCATAGCCAGTGGACTAGGCTTAGCGAGGGACCCGGTTGTTATTCTATTTCTGGTTTAAAACTCGGTTCGTAATATCTATTCTTCCCTTTAGTTTCTCCACCCATTGATTGATAAATGGATTCATTTGGACAGAAATTAACACATCGCATACATTGCTCGCAGGTTGATGTCCAAACAGGTTTTTTGTTTTCAATCTTTATGCTTTTAGTCGGACAAATCTTTGAACACAATTGACATCCATTACACGTGTTATATACTTTAAACGTCCGCCATAAATTTTGTAACCCTCCATATTTAAACAACCAATAATCCTTATAAAAACGAATTTTGGAATATCTTTTAGGATAATTAAAAACATGATATTTATTTACCCCATTTATTATTTCGCGAGCCATGTTTTTTGCTTGTTCAACACCGACCTTTATGATCTCATTTGCTTCTTCCATTGTTGGGGGAAATGGTGGTACTGGCGAAGTCGTCCAGTTAATTGGCATTTGTATTACTCCCGTATAAACAATATCACAATTTTTCTTTCTTAAAATCCGTTCGCATTCCATTATTGAAAACCCAGATTCATCGGAATCACCTGCAGTTATTAATATAAATACCTTTTGCTGACGGCTGAACTTATTTATTGATTTTAGGTACTTTTTACAAAAACGAGGTATTCCAAAGGCATATACAGGGAAACAAAACCCTAATATATCAGACCCTTTTAGATTTTCTTCTTTAGTTTTAATTGCAGAAATCGTTGTTGTATGATTTGCTTGTTCGAAGATTTCTCTACAAGTATCAAGAATTTTTAATGAATTTCCAGTACCAGTAAAATATCTTAATTCTATTTTCATATTCTATCAATTTTCTATTTTTTAAATTGAACAAATCTTATTTTTAAAAATACCATAAACACTCTAATTAGCAAAACTTAAGTATTAAAAAAGAGTGCTTTTGTTGTGCCTAGGCTGTTTTATGGTGTAGTTTTCATGTCTGCGCAAGTAGTTGGACTCACCCCCAACCCCCTCTCTTTGCTAACGCGAAAAGAGGGGAGCAAAAAAGTCCCCTCTCTGCCTTAAGGTAGAGAGGGGATATAGGGGTGAGTCAGTTCTTTTGCCCCGCATTCGAAATGGCCTGCTTTATTAACGAAATCTCGCGCGGTCAAAGATCGCTGTTTAGGACGACGAAGTCAGGGACTTCGCCGAGCTGAGAAGACTATATATAAAAGATTTGTTTTCATAAATAACAGAATTAGAATATATTAAACTAATCTTCTTTTCAATTCCCAAGTTAGGCTTAGGCTGTGCCTAAGTCATTTATCTCAGCAGGCTTAGCCTGCTTAATACCCCGACTGAGGCAGGAGCCTCAGCCGAACGAGGTTTTTTACTTTTCTATAATTCATTATCAATTAAGTTAAATGTTTTACTAACCAATTTTGCAAGTGCAGTATCTGAAATCTTTTCAGGATCAACACCTAACTTGCCATAATCAGGCTTTGCTTCTCCATGATGAGGCTTCCAAGAAACTCCATTAAGTAATCGTAAGTCGGAAATTATTTTAGTCCTGTTGGTGTTATTTTTAAATGTAATTGACCCAGTAGCTTCTAATTTGTCAATCATTTTTCCAAAAGTTTCTGTCGTAGCATGATTAAGTTGTCTATAAAATTTAAAACGCAGATGACTTTCTAAAACATTTCTTATAAAACCAAGAATCGTATCCTTTTGCTTTATGTCTGGTACTTTCAACCAAACTTCCATTTCTTTGAGTTGAACAAAGTATTTGTTTTCTACTAAATATTCTATATCAAGAGGCTCAAGAAAGGATGTGTTATTTATAAAATCTTGGTTAATCCGGAGAACTTTTCGTTTTGCCTTATCATAATTTTCATATAAGTCCCAAACAAAATGTTCGTTATGACTTAATACAATAGTCTGAGTAATATTTTTACTAAGTTCAGTAATTAAATGTGCTGTAATTTCTCTCCTATTTCTATCTAAACTTGATAAAGGGTCGTCAAAGACTAATATTTTATCTGCGAGCTTTGGGTCAATATCCATCTTTGAAAGAAAAAATGCAAATGCTATGGTACTTTTGTCTCCTTCACTTAAACAATCATATATGCTGAATGGTTCTAAAGTATCAAATGAGATAGCTTTATTATCAAGCATTAATTGATATTCTACTTTTGCTTCTTTTGATTTGCCACGTCTACTGCCATGTATCATATCTTTAATTTGAAAAGGAGTATCAAATATATCTCTCAAATAGTAATTAATTTTGTTTGCATAGTTTGTAATAAATTTGTTTGCGTCAGTTTCTTCAGCTTCAGCAAGTTTTGTATATTCTTCTTCAAGTTGTTTATATTCCTTATAAGTAGTGACATATTCATCACAGGATGAAACTACATCCTTTTCAAAGCGTTTTTTAATTAGGAGCAAGTATGTTAATTCTTTCTCAGCCGTGGCTAAATCTTTCAGTGTCTTTTTAAATGAACGGATAGAAGTATTATAAGTGGTAATGTTTGTATTTAAAGCATCAATATTTGCATTTACTTGATTATATAATACTTGAAATTCAGTTATGGCTGCTATATTTCCAGCAGTAGAAGGATTTTTGGCTTTTGCTTCAACAGCCTTCTTCATTTCAGCAAATTTCTCCTTGAGTTTTTTAGCATCAGTTAAGACTTTGAAATTTGGAACACCAGTTTTCACATAATCCTTCCAAAAGAGAATTCTCTCATCAAAAATACCTTTTGTTGCATTTTTTGATGTAATTAAAGTGTCAAGATTTATTCTAGATACTTTTTTTTCATTGAGTTGCAGACGCTCAAGATACTCGTTAAATGTATCGTTGAATAATTGAGTGTATGCTTTAATTATTTGAATAGTTGGGGAAAGCACCTGCTTGCAAAAAGGGCACTCTACTTCTGTCAACGATTTGTTTTTTGAATGTTCTTTTTTGTGAGCTATATAATTAAAACCTAATCTTAACCATTCTTCTGGGTCGTCAATAGTATTTTCAGCAAGGTTTTCAATGTGTTCATTGAAAACCTTTTCAAGGGTCTTGTCTTGTATAGCTTTTGTAGTTAGTTGAGTATCTTTTATTATACTTGCAAAATCTATAGTTGGCCAATTATCAACGCTTGGTAATTCACTATACTTGATGATTGTTTTCTGTGATTGAGCGTTTGATAAATTTGTTTTTGCTTCTGCAATTCTGTTGTCAATATTTTTTGCATCGGTTGGTTTTATTTTTATAAAGCTCTTCACTCCATCTTCTGCAAGTCCATGAGAAACTTTGGCAACAATTTGTTGTGATATTTTGTCAAGCTGCAATTTCTTTTGCTCTTTATCTTGCTTGTTTTTTAATATTTTGTTTTTAATTGCAACACCTTGCGCTCCTACAACAAACTGATGAAGTTTCTTTTTGTGCTCGTCTGAAATCTCAAAACCAGAATAAATATTTTCATTTACGAAATGAGTGTCAAATACTTCAAAACAATCAAGTGAATTTTTCCAACCTGTTTTCCCAAAAGTGAAGGAAATTTTAGCATCAGAACTATCTTTTATAAAAATCTGTACGAATTGATCTGTTTTATGATTTGTAGAAAGCCGTTTACGAATTATTGCTGAGTCTCCTTTCATCAGTGACCGTAAAATCGAAGCTAGCGTAGTTTTTCCTGCACCATTATCTGCGTAAATTAGAGTAAAATCATTGAAAGCAATATCTCCTTTTGCCGTGAAATCACGAAACTTGCCAATGGACGTTATTTTTTCAATTTTAGTAATCATACTATTTACTTTTAATAGGTTATGTCAACTTTTCTAAAATGAATCTATCTTGGCAAAATGGGTCTTTTTTATGCCTGCCTGTAACTAACTTATTTATGTACACTAGGTGCTGTTATCAATCAAGTTTTATAAGTGAAAGCGTACTTAATTATACAACTATTTTCCAGTAGACGATGGAGTTGTAGTTATTGGAACAATTCCACTGGTAGTTGAGACCCATTCCCACTTGCCTGTCAAACCAAACAATTCGACCTTTTTTTCATTAGAATCTTTGTTGCAAGATGAAATGAACAATAATGAGAATACTATATATAAAAGATTTGTTTTCATAAATAACAGAATTAGAATATATTAAACTAATCTTCTTTTCAATTCCCAAGTTAGGCTTAGGCTGTGCCTAAGTCATTTATCTCAGCAGGCTTAGCCTACTTAATACTCCGACTGAGGCAGGAGCCTCAGCCGAACGAGGCCTGCTTAATACCCTGACCGAAAAAAAGCCTCAGCCAAACGGGGCGTTAAGCATTTTCTATTTTAGAACTTGTTTCTTTTTCTAAAGTTTTAAATGCTTTGTTTACTTTCTTTCTTGCTTCTTCGGCTTTTTCGCCATCTATTACCTCTCTCTTTAAAACCTCATTTAGAATTAGGCATGAGATTTCTTCGTTAGTGACTTTTACTTCGGGATAAAGTTTCTTCATTGTTTTTCTTATGGAGTCAACAACTGGTTCTGAGAGTATTAGTTGTCCTATTATGAATTTGCTGAATGTTTGTTTTTGTAAGTGAAAATCTGCTAGTAGTGATTTTCCCAAACTTTCTTTGCAAACATAGTAAAGTAGCTCAAGGTCACTTTCTTTCTTCCCGTTTAGTTGGGTAAAATCAAATTCATAAACTAATTCATGGCTTACTGGCTTGCTGAAAATAATTTTGAATACCTTCCACGAACTACTATTTGTTAAAATCACCCAATCAACGCCAGCGTTTGAGCCATAATCAACAGCTTGCCTTATATGATCTTCTTTCAGATCTAAACCTGCTGATTTTACCTCTATTATAAATCTGATTTTGCCATCGATCCTTATTGCCAAATCACAAAAAGTCTTTTTGACAGCTTGTTCAGAGGTTATTTCTGTGTATTTATCATATCCAAAAAGATATGAAAGCATATCAGTTACTATTACTACAGTATCAGACTCATTAATGTCTTTTGCTCTTGCAGTCGAAACAATAGACTGGAACTTTTTTAAACCGGTTGTTAATCTGGTTTGAACTTTGGTAGGAATTGTTGTTGCCATATTAAAATAATTTTATGTTGGTGCGTTAATCCGCATTAAATCAATCTTCAAATTCCCCTTTACTAATAATGTTTTCAATCATTTAAAATTATAAAAACCCTATTGCAATTCAAATCAAAACTTAATCTTTTTCAAATAGTTGTGAATTATTTGAGAAGCAGAGTTGTAATAGGACGGTATTATGGAATATTTGTCGTAATGTGGTAGTTGAACAGATTTTAAGAAGTAGAAAGTAGTTAGTAGAAAGAAGATAAAAAATAAGGAAGTAGAAAGTAGAGGAGAAAAGAAACTACTCCACTACTTACTACTAGCTACTTACTACTACCTACTGTGCTTTTAAAACAATGCAATTCCCATTTTCCGGCAGCTGTCGAGGGTTTCCTGAGGCCAAACGGAGGCTTGCACCTCGCCTATGTGCGCTTTGCGCAGCAGGTACATGCACAACCGCGATTGCCCTATGCCGCCGCCAATGCTCTCGGGTAGCACACCCTTTAGCAGCTGCTGGTGGTACCATAACTCCTTGCGCTGGCTGCAGGCGCTCATCTCGAGCTGGGTTGCCATTGCGCTTGCGTTTACGCGTATACCCATGGAGGAGAGCTCAAAGGCATCGTGTAGCACAGGGTTCCAAACCATAATATCGCCGTTTAACCCACGGCGGCCATCCTCGCGCAGGGTAGACCAATCGTCGTAGTCGGGGGCACGGCCATCGTGCGGTTTGCCATCAACCAGCGGGTAGCCAATACCCTCAATGAATACCGCTCCGTACTTCTTGCACACCTCATGCTCCCGCTGCTTTACGGTAAGGGTGGGGTAGAGCATTGCCAAGTCCTCGGAGTGGAAAAAGGTGATCTTCTCGGGGAGAATCGGGTCAATCTCAATAAACTCGTCGTAGATCATGTTCTCGGTTTTGCGAATCTCTTGGTAAATCTTCTTCACAGTGCTTCGCAGAAACTCAGCGTTGCGCTGCCCGGGGGTAATACGTTTTTCCCAATCCCACTGGTCAACGTAAATGGAGTGGGTGGCATCGGTAATCTCGTCGGGGCGGAGGGCGTTCATATCGGTGTAAATACCGCTTCCGGCTTCAATTTTTAGGGTGTGAAGGGTTAGCCTTTTCCACTTGGCTAGCGATTGCACCACCTCAAGGCTTTGCCCATTCATGGCTTTCGCCTTGAACGAAACGGGTTTCTCAACACCGTTGAGGTCGTCGTTAATGCCAAGCCCTGCGGGCACAATAACGGGTGCTGTAACCCGGCGTAGCCTAAGCGAGGCTGCTAGGTTCCTGGAAAAGAAGTCTTTAATCAGCTCAATGGCCTTTTCAGTTTGGTGCTGGCTGAGTTTGCTTTTGTAGGTTTTTTCTTTTGTTGTCATTTGTTTGAATTTTTATTAACCCTTTCAGGGTTTCAAACCCTGAAAGGGTTGAGGTTTATAATAAAAAACCCTTCTCGGAGGTCGGGAAGGGCAGGATAAAAGAGTGCTTAAACCATTCCCGAGGGGGGGAGGACGATTATTATTCAAGCAATTGTTAATATAAAATAGGCTGAAAGCCATTTTATATTTTACAATGCTTAATGCCGATTGACAAAATATATTGTTCGCACTTTGGACAATAATATTTTGCAAATCGGTATTGTTGTTTATGTTTTGGCTCTGGTTCAGGTTCATTTTCAATTTGGTATTAAATAAAAAAGCCCTCCCGGTTTGGGAAGGCTTCGAATGATTTTATGCTATTTACAAATCAAGCAATACCTTCCCTGTACTTCCAATTATTATTGAAAGCATTATTAGAAAGGTTATTATTGATTTGATACATCATACTCGCTTTAATTACAGTGCAATGTATGGAATGGTTTTTATAAATCAAAGTAAATGGTAGAAAATAAAAGAGGCGACTCTCAGTCGCCTCTTTATCTATATTCAATCTGTTACTGTTTCGAAACCTTTATAATTTGGATTGAGCTGTTTGTACCAATAACTCTTAGCAAGTACATTCCTCTAGGTAATCCAGATAAATCGGTTTTTGCTTCACTGTTACCAATGTTTTCGGTATTGCGAAGAACTTTACCCGAAAGATCCATAACCTGAATGTTCTTGATTGTAAAAGTACTTTCAACAGTTACAACCGAAGCGGTTGGGTTAGGATATACCTTAACGCTACTGCTAATAACATCAACACCTTGTGTTGAGCTAAAGGAAGCAACAGCGGTTGTATTCGCACTGATGGTGATTTGGGTTGTAGCATCAGTAACAACATTCCCGTTGATCTCCCACTTATCGAATCTCCAACCAGCATCAGGTGTAGCGGTTAGGGTAACCGATTTGCCCTCGTTGTAGGTCGACTGTCCATCGGTTGGTGTTACTGTACCGTTACCAACGTGCGAAACGTTTAGCGTATGGGTAATATGCTCGAATGTAGCCACAGCAGTTGTATTCGCGCTGATGGTTATCTGTGTTGAAGCATTGGTAACCACATTACTGTTGATCTCCCACTTCACGAACTGCCAACCAGCATCTGGTGTAGCGGTTAGGGTAACCGATTCGCCCTCGTCGTAGGTCGACTGGCCATCGGTTGGTGTTACTGTACCGTTACCAACGTGCGAAACGTTTAGCGTATGGGTAATATGCTCGAATGTAGCCACAGCGGTTGTGTTTGCGCTGATAGTGATTTGAGTGGTTGCATCGGTAACCACATTGCTGTTGATCTCCCACTTCACGAACTGCCAACCAGCATCTGGTGTAGCGGTTAGGGTAACCGATTCGCCCTCGTTGTAGGTCGACTGTCCATCGGTTGGGGTTACTGTACCGTTACCAACGTGCGAAACGTTTAGCGTATGGGTAATATGCTCGAAAGTAGCCACAGCGGTTGAATTCGCACTGATGGTTATTTGAGTGGTTGCATCGGTAACCACGTTGCTGTTGATCTCCCACTTCACGAACTGCCAACCAGCATCCGGTGTAGCGGTTAGGGTAACCGATTCGCCCTCACTTCTTGTCGATTCTCCATCAGCTGGAGTAACAGTTCCGTTACCAACGTGTGAAACGGTAAGAGTGTAGGTTGGCAATGCAGAGAATGTCGCAACTGCGGTAGTGTTTGCGCTAATTGTTATTTGGGTTGATGCGCTAGTAACCGTACTGCCATTTACCTCCCACTTGTCAAATTTCCAACCAGCGTCAGGGGTAGCGGTTAGGGTAACCGATTCGCCCTCATTTCTTGTCGATTCTCCATCAGCTGGAGTAACAGTTCCGTTACCAATGTGCGAAACCGTTAAGGTATATGTAGGAATTAACGAGAATGTAGCAATAGCAGTTGTGTTTGCACTAATGGTTATTTGAGTTGATGCACTTGTAACAGTACTTCCATTAATCTCCCACTTGTCGAATCTCCAACCAGCATCTGGGGTTGCAGTTAATGAAACAGATGTACCTGAATCATAGATGTGATCACCAACAGTTGGGCTAACTGTACCATTTCCAACCTTAGAGACGGATAGTGTATATTGAGGTAGTTTCTTACCATTAATTACGATATCATCAATACGGCTAGTTCCACCAGAGGCAACGTTTCCACTACTTACCTGAAGGTTGCTCCTCATTACCCAACGAAGAGAAACAGAAGGTTGGTTTGCTACATCGGTTGGTAATGCAAAGTTGGTTAGCACGCCCGATACATAGCTGTCATTGGCTACTGTAATATTGCTTGATGGAACGTCAATCCAGGTTGTTCCGGTTGTTTTGTATTGAAGTTTAAACTCCTTTGGACCCGTGTTGGAGCTTTTCTGTTTTGATGATACCGTAATGGTATTATAACCTAAGGTACTAAACTCTGTTTGCCATGCTTTTGTACCGTTACCGCTATCCCATCCGGTGTTGTTTATTGCATAGGTTCCTGAACCGCCACTTCCACTAGCGTAGCTAACTGTACCTGTAGCGTTTGTAGTAATTGTTTTTGAAGTGTTAGCAGGTATTCCTTCATCGGCAGTATTATTGCTATCCTCAAAGTTCCAGCCAACAATAACAGTTGGAGTGCTTGGATCAACTACATAGATATAATCAGTTTTGGTTTCGGTTACACTTCCATTTACAGTAAGAGTAACGGTTTTCTTTCCTGCGGTAGAATAGGTAACGCTATGAGGGCCAGCGGTTGTTGCAGTTGCTGGGGTTGCTCCGCTACCAAAGTCCCATGACAAGGAGGTTACTGGACCGGTAGATAAATTGGTAAAAGTTGTTGTTGAATTAATATCAATGGTTGTAGGGTCTGCATTAAAGTTGGCAACAACCTCCGAAGCTGAAGTTTCGGCAATGTTAACGTCATCGATGCACCAATAATAACCATAGCTACCGGTATAGTTCCATTTGAATTTAACCGAAGGTTGGTTTGCAACGGCTGTTAAAACTTTCTTGTAGCTAGCGGGGTTAGTTGTAGAAGCCGTCCATTTATCGATTTGAACCCAGGTAGAGCCATTATCTAAGCTATACGAGAAAGTGGCTGTCTCACTTGAATATACTCTGAAATAGTGATTAAAGGTTATTGTTACCGAGCTAATTCCGGTTGTGTTTATAGCAGGTGTAACTAGGTCGGCGTTCTGTGTATTGCCGTCACCAAAACCATCTGAATTCAAAAATACATAGGTGCCCGCCATTGCACCGCTAATTGCTCCAACATCCCAAACCTGTCCATTTCCTTGTTTATCCACAATCGACCAGCAACCCGAAAGAACACCTGAGTTAAAATCTTCGGTTAAGGGTAATGTTACAATTCCAGGACAAGCTGTTGTTGCTTGGGCAATAGTACCTAATGAATAGGTTGGAGTTGATGATAATTTTGTCCAAAGTTTATAGTGATAGGTTGTGTTGCTATTCAATGTGGTATGACTGAATGTACTTGCATCGCCAGCATAAATAATAGTGCCACCACCATCAATTGTTTGGCCTACGGTATAGGTTGTTCCATCTACTAATGAGCCAAAAGTTGAGGTAGTTGAGTAGGCTAGAACTACATCTCTACTTTCTGATTTAGTCCATGATAGATCAATTTGAGAGATCCCATTAGTTGTCGCAACAAAGTTTGATGGGTTTCCAGTATTTCCACCATCAAAATCGAAAGTAATAACGCCTGTTGAGGTATTCTCATTGATATTTGTTATTGGCTTGTTTGTTACTGCTCCTGCCCACGATTTCATCCATGGAGTGGTAGCATCAGTAAATGAGAATTTGCTAGATGTCCCGGGGAAAGGACATCCTCCACTATTTATATTTCCGTATGAGGATGACGCAGATGTAGATGTAGGATTTGTTGTTGACGAAGCACATACAGGGTACATTAGCTGTGGTGCTTTCGAGTTAATATCGTTGGAGCTAAAATGAGATGAGATAGCACTACTTACGTGGTAGATCATTAACCCATGTCCGGGTAGATATGAATCAAATCCAGTTTTCTGACGATTCTCGATTAAATAGAACTCATTTGAAGTTGCAGTATTAATGCGGTAATATGCAGTTGCATCAGTCTTAGATGCAGGAATTGTTACGGTAGTACCGCTTGTAAGGGTAGTTGCTGTTCCCCAACCGTAAATCATAACCTTTGTATAGGCATTATGGTTGGCAGGGGTTATTCCATCGTTATTCCATGAACCACCGGCCATTAAATCCCAATCGCCAGTACCCTCAAATTGACCGTTTGTTGTATAATCTGTGTCGTAGTAGTCAGGTGCACCCAATACGTGGCCAAATTCGTGGCAAATAACACCAATAGAGGTGATTGTTGAACCGGAGATGCCTGTTAACTCTGACGAGCAGGAATAGCTCGTAATAATTTTTCCATCTAATGTTTTTGAAGGTATTTCCCATGCATGAGCCCAAATTGTAGTAGCAGGGGCACCTGCTTCTTCACCGTAACCAGCGTATATTACGTAAACGCCATCAACATTTCCATCGATATCGTTATCGAAATCGACGAAGTTAACATCAGCATCAGCAAGCGTTACCGCTTCTGTTACCAGTGCTTGAGGGTTTTTATCATCACCATTAGAATCATTTCCGCCATAGTATGACATATTCTGACTTGCTGTGTATGGGCCAGCGACAGTAACAGTAAGGTTAAAAGTGTTATAAGAGTTTTCGAGATAATAATCCTTTACACTACCCGTAGCACCACCTGTGGTATAGTTTATCTGGTTAAAAAGGTTATCAAAATCTGCTTGAGTCTTTGTGAAAGCCTTATCCTTAAAGCCCATCAAAATACAAATGAGCTTTCTATTTCCTGTGGTAGGAAATGCTTTCATTGCTTCTTTAGATTTTATTGATCTTATAGTTCGAAGCATTTGAATCTGCTCGTTGGAGTAGGTAAGCCCTTTTTGAGTCTTTGATAAAAAGGCTTGATCTGAGGCCGAGCGAGTTTCCTTCTTTTTTGCTATTATCCCCGAGGGAACCAAATAACCACGATCATCTTTTGAGGCATACTCAAAGTATCCCTTTGAGTTTGATAATAGTGTATAACCATCGGGTGTAATGGCCCACTTAGAGTGCTCATCGCCCATCAACCTTATGGTAATAGTTGTACCATCGGGCTGAGTAAAATTGATTGGTTTTGGATAAGCAGTGCTCGAGATTGCACCATGAATTGTGCACAATACAAATAGTAAAGGCAGTAAAAACTTTCTAATCATAAGGTAAGGTTGTTTAAAGAAAAGGGTCTCAATATAGTAATTATTAACAGCCCTAAACCTCTGGTAAAGTATTTTCTTTTAAATAATTATAATAATGTAAATTTATTCTATTTAGCAGATTTGAAATAGGAAATGAGTTAAGTAAATTTGGCTAAAAATAGAAAAACCTCCCAGTTTTGAGAGGTTCTATTTTGACTTGAAATTCAACATACTAACTATCCTTCAACTACTCTTATTTCGTAAGAAACCTTCATTGCCTTTTTGTATACAGCGTTTACTCCGCAGTATCTTTCTTCCGAAAGGCTAACAGCTTTTTCGAGTTTTTCCATTGGTAAATCTTTACCAGTAAATTCGTAAATGATCTTAATCTCGGCATAATGCTTTGGATGCTCCTCTGTTTGCTGAGCTTCAACCAAAATCCTGAACTTCTTTATCTCAACCCTCATTTTAGCCAGAATTGAAACTACATCCATTCCGGTACAGCCCGCTAATGCTGCAAGCATTAAAGGTTTTGGACGAGGGCCCTTGTTAGTACCGCCACTGCTTTCGGCTGCATCCATAATCAGCTTATGTCCGTTAATCTCAGTTTCGAAAGCCATGCCGTTAATCCAATCGGCTTGTAGTGTGACTTTTTCCATAATTGTTTTTTTTATCTAACAATAAATGTAAGCAAAAGTTTAGCTATGGGTCAATATGCTGCCCTTGTTATACTAATATAACTATGCTAAGAAACCATAGATTACAGCTAATAGAATTAGGATTAAGCTGATAAAGAAGTAGGGGATTGACATCAAGAAAAACTTTCCAATAGTTTTTCCCCACGACTGATGGTAGTTACGTTTTAGAGCAACAATTAGGTAAATTAAACAAATAAGAAGCGTCCAGGGCCATAATCTTCCTGCAAACGATTCGCTGATGAATACTTGAATTGTTAGAATAAAACTAAAAATGATAAAGAAGATTGTGTGAATGTGAATAGAGAAGATTAGATGCTCGTAGTAGTATTTTTTGCGGTAGAAAATCAGTAGTAAAAGGATTGCTGTTAAAGGCATCATGATAAACATGGTAAGCGAGATACTTTTAAGGATAGCATGGGTTAACTCCTTTACATCCTGAGGATCATTACTGTCAAATCGTCCCGCTTTTTTTACCATCTGTCTGTTGAACCAGCTAGCTTTTTCACCCTTTGATATTAGCAATGAATCTACCTGCTCATCGGAGTAATAATGGATATTCTCTTTAAACTCATCGTACTCCTCCTTAGTACTAAACTTAACATTATTAAAAATGCCATATTTTGGTTTAATGGTATCTAATGCTAGACTTTTTGAAGGAATAAGTGAAAGGGTACCTCTAAGTATCTCCCTGTTTTCTTTTGTTGTGTCTATATCCTCATCAACAAGCAGTTTGTTTAAAACTGAGTCGGGTGCCGTTTTATAGCACTGAAGCTGCATAAGAAGACTGTCCTTCGATTTATATTCGAATTCAATTTGCTTAATTTCACCTGAGTCTTTTACAGAATATGATTTCTTTTTTCCAATTAGCTCATTGATTGATATGCTCATTGAGCCAAAATCCTCGTGTTTTCCTTTTTTGAAGTTTTTGTTTCCTGAGTCAATGGCATGATCGCTTATTTTTCCCAGTAAAAGGAAGAAGATAAAGCTTACAAAAACGTAGAATTTAACAGGTGGAACGTAACGTGCCCTTTTTCCTTCGAGATATTCAATGGTTATTTTTCCTGGTTTGGTAAATGAAGCTTTTATAGTATTCCACAGCTTAGTGTCAAAATGAAAAAAATCTTCGAATACCTCTGTTAGCAGATGTGTTACGGGTATTTTATTGGTATTATTCTCCTGCCCGCAGTTAGGGCAGAAGTTGTCTTCGGGTCTTAGTGCGAAGTTACAGTTTAAGCATATATTAGACTTTCTACGATTTTTTGACATGGATATTCTTTTTTGATATTTTTTCGATTGCGAAAATACACAATACTCTTTAAAAAGAGTATCCAAAATCCTCGGGAATACTTACCAAATAGGTGTTTTACAGCTTAAACTTGTTTGGGTTTTTAAATAATTTATAAAGAGATTTGTGATTAATCTACTTGATTCAAAAGACGTTCTGTCAGCAAAGGTGTTTAATGATGCAATAACAATATAAGTTCTAGCTCAGCTAATTTTTCTTTAGTGTATATTTTCCATCCTTTATTTTATAAACACACCAACCATTATTAAGTAAAAGTTTATAATCGGATTCTTCTATGGTTCCTGTGTTAGCTGAAGTTGGAGCCGATACAATAAATGCCTGCCAATTATTTGTTCTTAGTATTCCATTTTTTACTTCAAGAATTCCCCATTCTCCAGTAATTCTCATCGTTTTGTAAACTACTCCTAGGCTATCAATAGGAATCAATTGCTCCTGAGGATTATAGCTGAAGCTTAGGTTGTTGTTTTTTATAATAAGCCGATTACCATTAATAAGCTTTTGTTTGTAATAGGTTATTAACTTTTTCTGCTGCTCAAATTTTTCAGTTTCACTTTTTATCAAAGGTTCAGCATGGTAATCGCTTATAATCATTGAAATAGCCGATTTGAGTTTTGTGGAATCCGAGGGAATATTTATGCCATCTATTTCTAACCCGATTTCGGGTAAACTCTTTCCTTGGAGTATTTCTTTAATCCAATTATTTTGGAGATTATCGAATAGAATTCCATAGGCCGGGCCTGTTAAATAAGCAAAAGAGTTTGCCAAACCTTCTTTGTCTATTGATTGCTCTAATCTTTTTGAAATAGCTTTTGTAATGACACCATCATTTAACCCACAAAGTTTATAACCGGTATACTCAGCCATACCTTCATGACGTTCAAAGTTATTTTCAGTATTGTTTGGAAATAATAGTTGTCTATATTTTCGGATTGCTAAAGCATTTGATAGAAACTTTTTCTTTTGTAATGTTTCATCTACTTGCAAAGCTTGTTTTAAAGAGATTAGCTCAAGCTTAAGAAGAATTGCGCCCTGTAAACCATCAAGGTGTGTATTTTCGGGCATTAACGGTTTAATGCCAATCTCATTTTGTATTCTATGCCAGCTTTCATGAATAAGCAGCTGATCTCTAGAATATTTGTCAGTTGAGGAAAGGGCATTCCACATCACCATTGTCCATTTTTTTCCATTCCAGTCAAATGAAGTATTTGAGATGTTAAAGTTTAAAGGAAGTTTCCCAATAAACACTCCATCTTTCTTTTTAAGACTTGTATTATTATCGGATTGGTTTGCAACAACAAACCTACTTTGAGGATCAACAATCATTGTGGCACCATAAAGATTGACACCCCAAAGTTTACCGTTATCTATTGAACAAAGCGAGTCCAATTCGGAAAAATAAGACTTAGCGGTACTTAGATTAATAGGTTCTTGAATATTTGTACATCTTGTTAACGACATTATTAGTCCTAAAACTAAACTTGCCTTCATGCTAATCAATTTCATTTTCGATAAAATTTAAATAGTTAAATTCTTTGGAATTATGCTGAAATAATCATTTTGATGATCAATGGCAACGAGCCGACTACATTGGCAATAAAATGAACCCAAAATGCTGGTATTAGGCTTCCGCTTTTCTCGCGATAATATGCTGCCATTAACCCTATTACGCTTGTGTTGAAAACAATAAAAAGTACAAACCAAAGTCCCATATGAGCTTTTAAAAGTGAAAGGTGTATTGCTCCAAAGAGTAAACCAGAAACAATAACAGGTACACTCAAGCGGAATAACTTGATATGAGTAAACTTTTGCATAAAGCTTTGAACAAGCCCCCTAAGCAGAACCTCTTCGCAGAAACTTGACCATACCCAAACAGCAAGAATAATTTGAAGTATCGATTTTGGTTGCGAGAAGCCTGTTGAATTTCCAGTGGGAAATATTTTATTTAAAATACCCATGAAAAGTATTGTTCCAAAAATATATGCAGCAATACAAATCCCCGATACTTTAAGGGTTAATGGGAGGTATTTAACATTTTTCCCTTTTTGAAATCCATAGTTTGATAATTTCCCTTTGTTGATAATTAGTATCACAAGGATTGAGAATAGAAGGATGAAAAATTTGATAAAGTAGCTTCTGCTATAAAAATCTAATTCAATGTGGTTATATATAACATCTGAAATAGGTTTTGCTATGAATGAACTTAGTAAAAACACTGATGCTCCTATCAATACAGCGCTTATTACATTAATAAATAAATTTTTTTGAAGAAAGGCGATTACTTTTTCCATAGTACTATTTTTTATTTAGTTTATCGAAGCCAGGAATATTAGTATTGTAAAAGAATTTTTGTTTTTCAAGAAGTTCTTTAGCTATTGTTTCAAAATCGGGATTATTTACCTCGGACATAATTTTTAGAATAGTTTGCTCCCTTAAAAACCCTGCAAATAGCATACACGACATGTAAGTATTACTACTCCATACTGCTTGTTTAACTTTTTTTAGGTCATTATCCATTAAAGCAATTAGATGTTCTTCTCCATCAATAATTAAATTTAGCTGTTGGCTTTTCCAGTGAGATAAAGCTTCATTACCAATAGTAGCACACGTTACATCTGCTCCTTTTATTTCAATAGGTTGATATGCTTCAACAAAAACCTCAACACCTCGCTTTGTAGCTGCTTCAATTGAATCAATCACTTTCTCTAGGGCTTTTGGAAATGCATCTATTACTGCAATCTTTTTACTTCTTTTCATCATTGAGTTAAATCGCTCGAATACGAGGGGGACAGAGTCGATTGAGTAGCTTTTTTCATCATCGAATTCTGTTTGTAGATTGGTTAAGAATTCTTTAGCGGACTTAGTTTTCTCAATTATTGAACTTTCAAAATGACCTAGAAACTCTTCTGGGCTAACAGCTTTACAGAGTTTGGTTCGGTTATCTTCAACTATTACTGCTCCCTTTTTTGCAAGAGAATCGATTGCTTTATAAACATTTGCAGTTGGCTTGTTTATCTCCTTACCAATTTTATATGCCGTTAACGGGGGATGTGTTAGCAAGTGAATGTACACATCCGACTCAAGTCTATTAAAGCCTAGATCAAACAGAATTTCCTCTGATTTCATAGTTGATATAGTTAATAGAACAAATATAATAAAATAGTATAATATAAAACTACTACTAAAATAATAATTTGATAAAAAAACCCTGATGACTGGTCATCAGGGTTAATTATTTTGAATTATTTCTATTTAAATGCTTTCTCTAGTAATCCGTTTCCTTCAATTTTTAGCTCTTTGAAGTAATCAGGAACTTGTTTTCCCATCAATGAGTCAACGTACATCTTAGCTAAACCTTGGCCAAGCATAAAACCATGACCTCGCATTCCAAGGAATAAACCTTCCTGAGGATCGATATACATACGTGGTTCAACGTAGTAACCTGCCCAAGTTGCTTGGAAACCAACTGAACCAAGTTCAGGAATCCAGTCAGCAAAAACTTCTGATGCGATTTCGAGGAATTCTTCAGTGTTGATTTTAAGGTTTTTAGCAGCTTCCTGTGGATCAGCGGCTGGTGATGCGCAACCAATAACCTGACCTGTTTCTGCAAGCTGTTGTCCGTAAACGGCTACAAAACCTTTATACTTACGACGATCGATAAGCATTCCAAGTGGATCACCATTAACACCTAACCAAGGTAGTCGGCGGGTGATAAATGCTTGGTGCTTTACAGGGTACATGCCAAGGTTGTGTCCAAGCATTTTTGCAAACTTATCGCCGCCTGGGCCTAACGCGTTGATGAAAATATCAGCGTGGTATTCAACATATTTTTTGTCATGATCGCGAACCAATGCAATGAATTTGTTGCCTTCTTTATATACACTAATAAGTTCACAATCTTCCTTAACAACACCACCTTTACTTATACCAATGTTCCGAATTAGATCAATAGTTAAGCCGGGAGTTGCCTGCCAGCAATCCTTTGTAATTAAAGCCCCAATGTAAGTTTTGAGGTTTGTGTTGAAGTTTGGAGAAATTTCCTTACGGAAATCTTTAGGATCAACCATATAAGCATTACTCCAAGCTCTAGATGCATCGAGTGCCTTGTAGGTTTCTTGGTCGTGAGCAAAACCTATATAGTTAATAGGACGATAGTTGATATTAGCTAACTTCTGATTTTCTTTGAATATCTCGTGGCTACGAATTGCTATATCAGCAATTTCGGGAAGTGAGAATGCGGGACGACCACCAGCAATATTTCTCCATGATGAACCTCTCTCGTAGTTAATTAAAACTGGAGACATTCCTACTTCTGCTAAGTAACGGAATAACGCGCTACCACCAATACCACCACCTGCAACAAGCGATTTAACCTTTACAACTTCTGTTTTGTTCCCGTTAATTCCGGTAATGTAAGTTGGGTTTACATCCTTTGGATAAAGTTCACCCATGTTGATCTGGTTACTTAATGGTCCGCGAGGGGTAGCATCACCAACAATCTGAATACCTTTTGGAATCAAAGCAGTTTTTAAACGCTTGATGCAACGTTTTCCGCGGCAAGCGCCCATTCCCAAGCGGGTGGTATGCTTAATTTCATCGGCTGAAATAAACTTACGATCGCCAATGGTTTCAAGGATTTCATCCATGCTAACATCGTCGCAGTGGCAAACGTAAGTCTTCTCCTCTGGTTTGTAAGTTGTTTTCGATAGCTTAACAGGTTCTGGGTAGTTCGTTTTTACAATAAACCCACGAATATTTATTAGCTCATCACCATGGATGGTGTGCGATTTAACGCGTGCTATATTGGTTTTATTTGGTTTACGGAGAATCTTCTCGATTACGCCTTCACCAAGTTTTTTACCGTTGTTGTCAACTAGGAAAACCTCTGAACCTTCAGTTACTTCGTATTCAATAGGTAGGAATAACCAATCCTTAGCGTAATGATATCCGAAGATTGCTAAACCTGGGCATTGGTATACACAATCCATACAGCCAATACACTTGTCGAAGTTTAGCTGAGGAACAGTGCTTGTTGATGTTTTTGTGATAGCTCCATGAGGACAAGCAAACTCGCAAGGGTTACAAGCGAATCCGTAAAGACAATCGATTTGAACGAAAGGTTTTTTCGTTTTACGTTCTTCGGTTGGTTTAAAGGGGTCCTGAATCACCCTTGTAGGGTGTTGCTGGCTATCAATATACTCTTTGCTTATAGATAAGTATGTGTCGTAGCTGAAGCGAGCGCCCATTTCTTGAAGAATCTCGTAGGCAACCTGTTTACCGCGGAGAACAGCGCTGGTTCCTTCTCCAATGCGAATTGCATCGCCTGCTCCAAAGCAATGACGTCCGAAAATTTCATTACCTTTTATTAAAAGTTGATCATCTGGAACAAGGCCTGTACAAATGTTGATTGCATCGATACCATCAATAATTTGCTCGGTTCCTGGAATTGCTTTAAAATCTTTGCAGTCGGCAATAATAGCGCCAACAACACCTGTATGTGTTTCGTTTGGAAGCGCTTTTACAAGAATTTTGCTAAGCATTACAGGAATACCTAAACGGCGAACCCTATTTGCTTGAACAGGGAAACCACCCTCGTTAGGCATTGCCTCAATAATGGCTTTTACATGTGCTCCTGCTTGCATTAGCTGATAGCTGGTTAGGTAACCAATATTTCCAGCACCAACAGTAAGTACGTTTTTACCAAGTAATGTAAACTCTTGGTTCATCATCTTTTGAACAACTGCAGCAGTGTAAACACCGGGTAGATCGTCGTTCTCGAAGGTTGGCATGAATGGAACAGCACCAGTTGCAATTACAAGATGATCGGCCTCTACGTAGTAGATTTCATCAGTTTTGATATTCTTAACAGCAATACGCTTGCCTTCAAGAATATCCCATACGGTTGAATCGAGGAAAATTCCCTCATGATTATCACCAGCAAGGGTTTTTGCAATATCAAAACCACGCATTCCGCCAAATTTCTTCTCTTTTTCGAAGAAAAAGAATTGGTGTGTTTGCATGTTGAACTGTCCGCCAATAGTTGAGTTGTTATCGATAACGATGTTTTCGATTTTATGTTGAAGCAGAATTTCGCGTGCTGCTAACCCCGCAGGGCCTGCACCAATTATGGCTACAGTAGTTTTATAAATCTTTGTTGATTTGTTTTTCTCTGGAGCTTTTACGCTTGGAGTGTACTCTTTAGGAATTTCACGTACTTCTTTAACTCCATCAATAGGGGTGATGCAAATACGTTTAATTTGGCCATCAACTAGCATTTCGCAAGCACCACACTTTCCAATACCGCATTCAAGGCTTCGTTCGCGGTTTTCGATGCTGTGGCTATGAATAGGATATCCTGCTTGGTGCAATGCAGCAGCAATGGTAAACCCTTCTTCTCCTTTTATCTCTTTTCCGTTAAATTTAAAAGAAACTGATTTCCTTTTTGGAACATCAAGAATTGGGTGAGTCTCTATTTTATGCATGTTTAGCGAATTTTAAGAATATAAAAAAGATACAAATTTCAAGATTCGAAAGTATAGCAGACAACAGCTAATGACAATGATTATTGTCAGCCATTTTTATGAGAAAATGATGTTTTAGATCAATAAAAAGGGAAAAATAAAAGGCTGCTATGTATTAATAGCAACCTTTTTTAATGAAGAAAATAGCTGTTATTTCTTTACGATTACTTTAAATACAGCAGAACCTTTATCGTTGCTAACTTTAATAAAGTATATGCCAGGAGTATAGCTTCCAACATTTATTTTATCGCTAAAACTTAAAACACTGTTGGTTTTTAGGGTTTTGAGTGTTTGGCCCTGAGGACTAACAAAATCAATAGTAAAAGCTTCGTTTTTATCAGTTTCAATTTTAATAGTTAGCTCATCGTTTACTGGGTTTGGGAAAAGAGAAACTTTTGCATTTGAACCTGGTATTGTTTCAGCTGTTACAGGCCAGGTAACTACAACAGTATCACGTTTTGAACAACCAGTGGATGAATTTGTAACTTCAAGCCAGTAGGAACCATAGGTGGTTAATGTTATGGAAGGGTTATGACTTCCTGTGCTCCAAGTATAATTTACCCCATTAATTCCAGAGGCTAAAACATAACCATTAATATTGCTACCGGGTACTCTTATTGTATCGGAGCTGAAACTAAAAACCGGTAAGGAATTTATGGTTACAGGGAAACTTGCAATTTGACCATCATTTCCTGATATTATTGTTTTACAATACATAGTAACTGCACCTGGATCAATCAAGGCTTTTTGTGTAAATTCGTGGCTTACAGTTTGTCCATAAGCAAAACTCGAAGTGAAGAGGTGCGTTTCAACAACAGGAGTGTTTGAACCAACCTGATAGCTAACATTAATACTTTCATTAGTATTAAATGTTCTTGAGCCTAAATTGGATAGTTTAACAGTTACTGTTTGTCCTTGTGCAGAAAAGCAATTTGTAGAAGGAGTTGTTAGTTCAGTAACTCTTACATCAGATTGTTCTTGCCAAGTTAAAGTAACTTCATCAGATCCTGAGCATCCATTTGCGTCGGTTACAGCAACTGAGTATGTTCCTGATGCACTTACGGTAATCGTTTGAGAAGTTGCTCCTGTGCTCCATGCGTAGGATGAGTAGCCTGCACCTGCATCAAGAACTGTGGCAACTGTAATAACACGGTCAGCACCAAGGTTTGGTGCAACAAATCCATACACAAAAACATCCTTAGTTATCGAGTTGTTGTCAGTATTGTTATCACTTTTTAAGTTAGCAGTAATTTGGATAATATGATCTCCAGTTGAGGATAGATCTGGTTTATAAATAAACTGGTAATCCTTGGTACTACCAATAGCTAAGTCACTCGTTAGTACACAATTTTCGGTAGCAACCAATGTTGATGCAATATAAAGTTTAACTTGAATTGAAGTGCCATTTGGAATACTATTGGTTCCTTCGTTTTTCAACCTTACAGTAACAGTTTCAGTTGCAGTGAGAGAGCAGGCTGGGGTTTGTGGGGTAATTAGGGAATCAACGGCAATGTCATGTAAGAATTTGACGTAAACGCTATCTCTTCCTTTACAACCATTACTGTTAGAAACTTCAACCCAGTAATCGCCCGAGGTGGTTACATTTATTGTTTGAGTCGTTGCATTTGTATTCCAAAGATAAGAAACAAACCCAGCACCAGCATCAAGCGTTGTATTTGGATTGGCTGTTTCAATTGTATCTGTTATAAAATTATTATAAATAACCGGAGGATATGCCGTTATGCTAGTTGCAAGGGTATCGTTATTTGGCTGCATGTCAATTGACATTTTTGCCCAGACTTTAATCGGGTAAGTGGTTTTTGAAGTGAAATCCATTGTTCCTAAAAGGTCGAATGATCGTGTTTGTCCACTTAACAATACTGAGGATAAAATAAGATTTTCATTTTTGATTACACCGTTTTGTTTGAATCCTATTTGGATTGATGTTCCATTAGATACTGTTTCAGTACCAGTGTTCTCAATTGTAACTCGAACAGGTTCGGCTGACGATAAATCGCATCCTGTTGTTGGAGTATCCAAAGATTTGAGAAAGATGTCATCGACAACAAATGTTAATGTTATCTCATTTGATGTTGCTTGACAACCATTGTAATCAGTAACAGAAACCTTGTAATTACCAGTTTGGTTTGCAATTAATATTGAATCTGATCCTACAACACTACCATTTAGCATCCAGCTATAAAGGTTGAAATTAGTACCGGTTGAGAGTGTATCACTCCAAGCATGAATTGATCTGCTCGATCCAATATTTACAGTTGGATACCCCGTTGCATATATTGTTCTGTTAAGCGAATTGTTAACATCAACAACATCGATGGTTGTAGATATTGTAGCTGTTATACTAGCGCTAGATTTACTAGAAAGATCAATGGTTCCGGTTAATGTAAAGTCTCGACTAGCACCTGGTATTAAATCGGTTGGTAGATTTTTGGTCTCTGTTAGGGTTAGAGTCCCATCTACATAAATATTAAAGTTAATAGGTGTGTTAGTTGGGTAGGTAAAATTACCCCTATTTTCAATTGTAATTATTACAGGTGTGTTGCTTAAAAATTCGCATCGATTAGTTGGTGATTTTATAGAACTTACGGCTAAATCGTCTGCATTTATTGTTAACATTGCTGTGTCGCTGCATCCAATCTGCCCAAGTGCTTCGTACGCAAAAACATATAAGTTTCTACCCGGAGGAGTGCCAATTATGGTATATAGCGAATCGTAGCCAACATTTGTTAAAAGGGGAGATTGCCATGCAAAAGATTTAACATTATTGCTATATACAGGGCTAATTGCGTATGGGTTATTATCAAAAACTCTTGATATTGTAGATGGATTGAATGTAACTGTTGGACTCACACGTTTCTCAAAAGTTCTCTCTAGGTAATTATTGTTACTAATTCGATCGTTTGGAATAGTTGCTAAAATATTAATAAATCCTTCGCCTGATGGCAACTCTACTGGATTATCGAACGAAATCTCTAGGCTTGCTCCTGTATTTAAAGGAGTAGTAAGAGAATATTCTTTGCTAACAGTTTCGTTAGGAGTTGTATAGGTTAAATTAATCTTTTCTCCAACGGCAAAATTATCTCTTCCGCTATTTCCTACTAAAACAGATACTTTTGGATATGTATTATCACAGAAGGAAGGAGCAGGGTTTTGGATACTTATTACTTCAAGATCTTTTGCATTAACATAAACACTGTCCTTGTCACTTCCACAAGCATGAATATCAGTTACAGTTACTTTGTACCATGCAGAAGTTAAACTACTAATACTAAAGGTTTGATTATGGGAGTTATTCTGCCATGTGTATGTAGCAAACCCACTACCAGCATCTAAATCAATTGAATCTGCCTGAAGGGTTACTATAGAATCATAGGGGAAATAAACATTTGGCATCCCCCAGACATGTATACCTAGTTTTAGCGTATCGTTAATCTTCTCCGGGTCCTCATTTATTTTCGAGTAGATTTTTATACTATCAGTACTTGGAGTAAGCAGACTTAAACTATTTACAAAGGTATAGTCGGCTGTTGCACCAACACCAATATCAGAAATAGGTGTGAATATTTCTGAAATTCTAACGGTATCGTTTACCATTATAGATAATGGTATACTCTTAGTTGTACTTGAGCTTGGACCAACTGGATTTGGTCCAATGTTTTTGATTGTTATAGTTGGATATACAGGCGTTGGATACTGGCAAGCATCTGATAAACCTGTTGCAGATAGTATTGAAACGTCGCTTGTTGATTCAACAACCTCAATAGTGTCTTTAGCTGTACAACCATTTTCATTTGTAACAGTTACAGAGTATTCACCAAAGCTGGTTACCGTAATTTTTCTTGTAGTGCCAGAAGGAACCCAAGCATAGCTATTATATTCAACGGCACCGTTTAATCCGGCATCAAGTTCAACACCAGCATCGCGTTGGGCAATGGTTACTGCTTTATCGGGTCCTAATGTATAGCCAGGAATACCTCTAACTTGGAGAGTTGTCTTAAGGGTATCGTTTACACGATTCAGTTCAGGAGTGAAATTGGTATTTAACCTTAGGCTATGCGATCCCTTAGTGAATATGTTATATGTTCCTGTTGTTGTAAATGAGATTGAATCGTTTTGTGCAACTAACGAACCAACAACTAATGTATCCTTTACAACATTTTCGGTTCTAAGTTTTATTTCAATTGGAACTTTTAACCCAGATTTTAATGGTCGGTATCCAATATTTTTGATTTTTGCCGTTAGTTTAACATTGTTGCCAATATAGCAACCAGAAATAGGGGTTACTAATCGTTTAATTCCAACATCATAGGGTAGTTCGTAAATTTTGATATTATCGATAGCCATTCCTTCTAAAACATTATTATCATCTGAAGCAAAAACAAAACGGAATTTTACTTTGTCCTTGCCAATTATTGATGTTGGAAGCAAAGTTTTTGCGGTAACATAACTTGTTCCTGAATTGCCAGACCAGCCAACTGAACTAAGAGCCGAAACGTTCTTTGTACACCAGTTCAGGTTGTGATTTAAATTTTTAGGAACAGAGTCCCAGGTAGCCCCATCGTTAGTTGAATATTCTAACCGAAGACCATCGATATTGTTTTCGGTATTAATCAAATAATCAAATGAAAATACAGGATATTCTGCATTAGTGAAATTAAAGCAAGGACTTTCGAGGTATGAAAATTCCGAAATTGCATAGTTGTTCTTCAATCCACCGGTTACCCATACTTTTGTTCCATCGGAAGCTTTGTTAATTGTAGCTTTTGATGGAATTCCCCATGCCCAAGTGCTGTTTGTACCTGATGGATACCAGTACCCATTTGTTGTTTCAAAAGAGTTAGAATATAGATAGTTATAGGAAGGAAAAACATACAAAGTTTTACTAAACTTATCATTACTTGCGTCTTCATCACCAGTTAAAAATGTTTTAAAAGCAAGTTGTTTTAATCCATAGGATGAGAGGTTTGCGGTATTTGTAAATGTATAATTATATGTACCTTCGCTCGGGATTGTTGGATTAATGGTTTCTTTGGTATAAGTTGATCCGTTATCTAGTGAGAAACCAACTTCAAAAGGTCCTGAAATAGTTGCTCCTCCATAATTCTTTATTGTCACAGTAACTGTTTCGGCTCCCATTCCACAATGAATGTATGGTGATGAAACACTGCTTACTCCAACGTCCTTGGCAATAAAATCTCCAGTAATCGCGAAATTATCAATGTTCCAACCGCCGAAAAGGCCCGTTAAGTCAGTAGAATCAATTGAAATACGAATTTTTACATTCTCTTTACGAGTGGCTTGGCTAATAGTATATTTAAGGTTTTTCCAGCTTTGATCTTGAATAGTAGTGTTGTTCTCCCAAATTTTAGTCCACGTGGTTCCCCCGTCAACACTGCACTGGATAGATGTTTTATCAAAGAACTCAAAGTTTAACCAACGCTTAAAGCGTATATTTAAGTTTTGATAATATTTTGCATTTATAAGGGGTGTTGTAATGAAATTGGGGTTTGAAGGCCTAATCCCTGCAGGATAATTCCCGGTTAGGTTTGTTGCCAAAACATTGAGTCCAGAGTATGCAAAATCTGGGTCATTTGCTCCAGTGCCTGTAGGAATACCCATTTGCCAGCATGAACCAGTACTGTATTGCCAACCCGAGGAAGACTCGAATCCATCGTATAATACTGATTCTTCTATTATTGAATAATTACTTGGGTCAAGGGTAGTGCTAGGGTAGTTAATATCACTAATGTTGATGCTATTTTGTAAAATTTTAAAATCAGCGATATTATTATGAGTTGCACTTGAATTTATCGCTGCACAAATCCAAATATAATTTTCACCCGTTTGAAAATTGTAGTTCAAATTTGAAAAGGTAATAGTGTTACCTGAAGGTGAAATTGTAGGTATTAGTTTGGTTTTAGACGAGAATATAGTGTCTCTTGTATAAAAAATTTCAGAGTTGTTAATGTCAATATCACTAATATTTGTACCAGAGTAAGTTATTGAGATAGATTTTAAAGTTTGATTTCCAGTATTACCTGAAACATTCACATTTATTATACCTAGCGGATTGGTTTTTGATTTTGTAGGTATAAAATTGTTTAACTGGATTAATGATAGAGACTCAACTTGTCTTGGTAAATTTCCCTTTTCTTCCAGAACAATGTCGTCAATACAAGTACCCCAGCTAAGGTTTTGAGATGAACCATCGAAAGCTAGTTGACAGGTTTGAGTTTTTGCATCGTCTGGGAGAATAATCTCTCTTTTTACCCATCCACTTGTGGGGTTTACAAAATTATCAAGTTCAATCCATGAGGATGTTGATGTTTTTCTGTAATAAACTTTAAGTTTATCGTTTATACCAGCTCTGGACTCTTGTGCATTCCAAAAAGTAAGTACAGGTTTAATAGAGTACCTTAAATCAATGGCGGGTAAAACAAGTTTAGAAGTTGCAGTTCCAAATGTTTTAAACATGGCATTATAATTACCAGTATGGGCATTGGCTGGGTGGTGGTATCCGGTAAATTGATCCCAACCTCCATTTTGAAAATACCAGAAATCTTCATTTGAATCGGGGATCCAATTTGTTGGTGGTGTATGTATTGAAGTAGTTCCTTCAAATCCCTCAGAAATTAAAACTTGAGAATAAAGGTTAATACTCAAAAACATGAGTATTAAGTAAATTAAAATATTTTTTATACCTTTCATGGCTCAGAATTTTTTCTTAATTAATATGATACGTATATTAGCATCATAGAGTTAGTAATTCATATAAGTATTTACCAAAATTACTTCTTTTTATTTTAAGAGCGATTTTTTATTAACATTATCTACTTTTACGCGTAAAAAAAAATATCATTATATTTGGCTTGTTTATGCATAGAATTGTAAATTTCGTCAAACTTATTATAGCTTTCATCATTTTTGCATTACCCTTCCGATTGAAAGCTCAAACAGATACTGATTTTTGGTATGTTGTTCCTGAAATAACTGTTAATCACGGCTATCCTGGAGGTATTCCTGCCCATTTACGATTTGCTACCTTTAATTTACCTGCTACAATTACTATTAGCATGCCCGCTAATACGGCTCTTTTTCCGGATATTGTGATAACGGTTGCAGCAAACTCAACAAGTTCCGTTGATTTATCAAACTGGGTATTTACTGCTGGAGCAGAGCAAAATAAAATTGAAAATAAAACTTTAAATGCTTCTGGTATTAATAATTTTGGAATTCATATCACATCTACTAGTCTTATTACAGCCTATTACGAAATAAATAACGACTGGAATACTGATATCTGGGCGCTTAAAGGTAAAAATGCCCTTGGAACCGATTTTTATACCCCATTTCAAACCCATGGAGCTAATGGAAATTACGGTTCGCCCGATGGGACAGCACAACCCTATTCTGCTATTGACATTGTAGCAACCGAGAATAATACAACAGTTTGGGTCACCCCAACTAAGAATGCAGAATATGGAAACGCTGGAAGTACAATCGCTGCTGGAGTGACTAAATCGTTCACTCTTCAAAAGGGGCAAACATTATCAATATTCCCTCAAGGGAAAAGTCAAGCCGCTGCTAATAGGTTGGCTGGGTCTCATGTAACATCAAATAAACCCATTGCTGTTTCGCTAAAAGATGACTCAATTATTCACCCATCGGGAGGTTGTAGGGATGTGGCTGGTGATGAAATTGTTCCAACTAATATTATTGGTGTTGAATATATTGTAAATAGAACTTTTTTAGATAATTACGATTATGTCTACGTTGTTGCAACTCAAGCTTCAACACCAATATACATTGATGGAGTGCTCGCGACTACTATAAATGCTGGTCAACAGTATCAAATACAATTTCTAACGACTTATCCAACTAGTTACATGAAAATTGCCTCTAGGCAGCTAGTTACCGATCCGTACAAACCAATTTATGTATTTCACATTGGAGGATTTGGCTGCGAGCAAGGAGGGGCAATTGTTCCGCCTATCGATGTTTGTACCGGGAGTACAAAAGTTGCTTTCACACGTCCTAAGTCTAGCCCTTTTTACTTAACTATGATGGTTAGAGATAATGCTCAGGATGGATTTTTGGTAGATGGTGTGGTTCGTAACGATTTAATTCCCCCTGCCTCGTTTGTTTTGGTACCAGGTACTAAGTGGCGTGTAGCTAGATTTGGTTCTTTTACCACCGGTCAGTTTGCGATGGGGCAACATTTGATATCAAATACGAAAGATATTTTTCACTTAGGCATTGTGAATGGGGATGCAGGAACAACCTGTATGTATGGCTATTTCTCCGATTTCAATAAATTTGATCCCAAATCATTCGTTCTTGAAACGGGAGGACCAGGGAATACAATTTGTTATGGAGAATCATCTCAACTTTTTGCAAGTGGGGGTACTAAATATGCTTGGACTCCAGATGATTTTCTTAACGATCCATTTAGTGATACTCCAATAGCTTCAAATGTCACAAAATCAATAAAATATAAAGTTGTAGTAAGCGGGGTATGCGAATTAAAGGACTCAGCTGAAATTGAATTAATTGTTGCTCCTTACATGGATCCAAAATTCACGACCGATGTTTTTTCTGGTTGTGCCCCTCTTACAGTAAACTTTACCAATAATTCAACTGGGGTCGCATTTAGCGAATGGGATTTCAATACTGATGGGGATTTATCTGATCCAGGTGAGGGGTTGAATAATTCTCTCACATTCTCTCATGTTTTTGATAACACTACAAGTGATACTATTAGATATAGGATTACTCTACTTGCATCCGATGCAAGTAGTATCTGTTTTAAGCAGGTAACCAAAACCGTTTTGGTTTATCCCCGAATAGCTTCAAATTTCACAACAACTATTGCAGACCCAAACCATTGTCATCCTTTAAGTGTAATATATAATAATTCATCCGTTGGAACGGTTGGTCCGCCTTCAGCCGAGAACAGTTTATTCTACTCATGGACTTTTGGTGATGGAGGGTCGTCTTACCTCAAGAATCCAACGCATATTTTTAGTAATTTCAACACTGGGGTTGCAACCTATAACACAAAACTCGTTATTACTGATAAATACCATTACTGTAAGGACAGTATTACTAAGCCTGTAACTGTTCAGCCTTATATTAAAGCTAGTTTCACAGTTAATAAAGTTGAGGGTTGCTCTCCATTATCTGTTGCAATAGTCAACGATAGCAAGGGAGATATTAATCAATGGTATTGGGATAGGAATGGCGATGGTACTGAAGATTATACTGGAGAGGGAAGCGGAACAATAGTTATAACAAACCCTACAACAACAAATACACCGCTTAACGTTTCCATTAAGTTAAGGGTTACAAATGCAGGGGGGTGTTCTGACGCTATTACTAGAACAGTTAAAGTAAATCCCCAAGCAATAATAAATACATTTACAACAGATAACCACGGAAATACCCTTGGTTGCTCTCCGCTTAACCTTAGCTTTGCTGCAACAACAACAAATGCTACAATTTACCATTGGTTACTCGATGGTAATGCAATAGACAACACTTTATCAGCATCTTATACTTTTGATAACTATGGTGCATCTGCTGTTACTAAAGTAGCATCATTCACTGCCGATAATCAATACGGTTGTGCTGTAACACAAACATCAAATATAACGGTCCAACCATTTGTTGATGCGCAGTTTGCTGCGGATAAAGAAATAGGCTGTTCGCCATTAAACGTTAGCTTTACTAATGCATCATCATTAGGATCAAGTCTTTTCCAGTGGTATATAGATGGTGCGTTATTTGCTTCAACTACTAACATTCCTGCACAATCTTTTACAAACCCCACTGTAACCAATGCAGTTCGAACAATACCTGTTCGATTGGTTGCAAGGAACACTGCAGGCTGTTCCGATGATATTACAAAAAATATAACCGTAAACCCTCAAGCAACCGCAAGCTTTACCTATAATGATAATGGAAATACAAACCATTGTTCGCCATTAGTTGCTGGATTTACTAGTACCGTTACAAATACTGAAACTTATCAATGGGAGTTTGGTTCCTATGGTGCATCTAATTTGGCAAATCCTTCGTTTACGTTTACAAACGATGGAACAACTGATGTAATAGTTCCTGTTACTCTATCTACCAATAATAGTTTTGGCTGCCCTGCAACTTTCCCCCAGAATATTACTGTTCGCCCAAGCGTTAAAGCATTATTTAGTCTTGATAAAACAGCAGGTTGCCCACCTTATAACGCTAATGTTTCTGCTACAACATCTGCTGCAATAATAAACTATACTTGGGACTTTGACGGTACCGCTTATACCGGGCCAGTACAATCATTCCCTAATCCTTCAAATCTAACTGGAGTTGATATAACTCGAAATATTAAACTAACAGTAAGTAGCGGATTCTGCTCAGATCAGACAACAAAATCAATTGTTGTTTATCCTCAGGTTGAAGCAAAATACACAGCTTTACCTTTACTTACTGGTTGTAGTCCAGTAACCGTAAACTTTGTTAATCAATCAGCACTTTATGGAACAGGAACTGCTGTAAATAATATTGTTTGGGATTTTAATGATAATACAAGTTCTACGGCTACTACAATAAGTCATACTTTTACAAACACAGATAATACGCTTTCTAAAACATTTAATGTTTCATTAATTGCAACTACAGATAAGGGTTGTACCGATTCGAAGACATTTATCGTAACAGCAAATCCTAATGTTAATGCAGCATTTAATACGCAAATAGATAAGGTTTGTACTCCCGTTCAAATTCATATAACAAACGCGTCATTTGCTGGACCAACTATATCTACATACAATTGGAATTTTAACGGAGGAACACCTCTTGGTGTAGTTGATGATGATTTTGTAGTTGAATATACAAATCCAGACCCAGAAAACGCTGTAAGTCGGACTATATCATTAAATATTAATAACACATTTGGTTGTACTAGCAGTACCTCTCAGACATTTACTATTGATCCGCAGGTTGTGGCTGGTATAAATATAAAAGCACCGCTTTCAGGAGGAGTTCCTATTGATAGACTTTGTGCTCCTGCATCGTTTACTTTTGGGAACCTTTGTACTGGAGGAAGTTTATCGTACAACTGGGATTTCAATGATGGTGACTTACAAACACTATATAATCGAAATGATGTTATCCATAAGTTTGAGAACAGAACAGCAGTAACCAAAACCTTTAATGTAAAGCTTACTGCTACTAATGTAAAGGGTTGTACTGCAAGCGCAACGCAAACTGTTTATGCCTATCCTGAAGTAGACTCAAAATTCTCAATGACTAGGGATAGCTCATGTACTCCATTCTACATTAAACTTAAGGATGAATCATTGAACGGAACTCGTTGGAGTTGGGATTTTGGTCATACAATTGGTGGTGTTCCTCAACTCTATACATCTACAACTCCTGGTGAAAACTTTAATCGTTTAATTGATAATGAGTCACCAAACACTATTAAGAATTATAAGATTAATTTGAGGCTAGATGATTTGACTACTGGTTGCTGGGATACAATTTCACAATTCCTTGAGGTTTATCCTAGGGTAGTTTCTAACTTTGCAATTAGCCCAACAACCGGATGTAGCCCAACAACTATAACGTTTACTAATAGTTCAACCGGATTAGGTAGTTACTTGTGGGAGCTAGATAACGGTGTATCATTTAATACTGCAAATCCAGCCCCTCTTAGTGTTGATAACTCATCTACCGTTAATGAGAAAATAATTAATATTAAGTTAACTGCTACTAATACATTGGGATGCAAGGCAATTACTAGTAAAACAGTTACCATTGCGCCTAAAGTTATTGCTTCATTTAATTCATCATTACTTGAATCATGCTATCAGTTTACACCAACATTCACTAATTTAACTCCATCAACTGCATATAATTATAGTTGGAGCGTAAATGGTGTAGCCGAAGCAACTACACAAGATCATTCAAGAACTTTTACAAATGCGTCGAATCCTCCGGTAATCAATAAGTATAAAGTTCTCTTAAGGTCATCTTATAAGAACAATGCTGCGTGTTTCGATACAGTTAGTAAAACAATAACCGTTTACCCACGAATTTATCCAAACTTTACCTTTAGCAAAACAGTAGATTGTCAACCTCTTATTACTAACATTACAAATACAACTGTTTCGTATAGTAATACTGCTTCTTATAATTGGAATCTTGGTAACGGAAGTTATTCAACTTTAACAAATTTATTTGGACTTCAGTACAAGAATAGTTCAGCAGTAAAGGATACAACATATAATATAAAGTTAATTGCAACATCTGTTCATCAATGTGTTGATTCAATAACAAAAACGGTTACTGTACACCCAAGACCAATTGCCTCATACGAGATGGACAACGAGAGTGTAGGCTGCTCTCCATACCTAATTACATTGCATAACTATTCGGTAGGGAAAGAGGTGATGAACTATTCATTTGATTTGGGAGATGGAACAATAATCAATACTCTTGATAAGAATCAGATAATTACTCATACTTATCACAATACATCCAATGCAGTATTGTCATATAATATACTGCTAACAACAACTTCTGCAGATGGTTGTACACATTCAACTTATCAAACTATTTATTCTTACCCAGAAGTTCATGCAGAGTTCTCGTTTAACCCGGTAAGTGCAGCATGTAGCCCATATACTGTGTACTTAAATAGCACGACAAGTAATGGTTATTTTTATAACTGGGACTTTGGTGATGGCACCAACTCTAGCTTAGAGCAACCAAGTCATAGGTTTACAAATATTTCAAACAAGGATAAAATCTTCAATGTTCATTTAACTTCATATTCTGAGTACGATTGTCAGGATGATACAACTTTACAGTTTACCGTTTGGGCAACCCCTGTTGCAAACTATGCTGTTGATCCTCCATTGAAGGTTTTCCCCGATGCAACTTTTAACTTCGTTAACCAATCCAGCCCCGATACAGTGATTTGGAACCATTCATGGACATTTGGTGATGGATATACTTCAACAGATTTCCAACCTGGTAACCATACATATTTGACTTGGGCGCCTAAAGTTGATAATTTCATATATACTTCAACTTTAACCATTCAAAGTCCTCACTGTTCCAGCAATACAACTAAAATTTTAAGGTTGCTTCCTGCAGAGCCTATACCTTTCTTTACATCTGATATATATGAATCCTGCGCGCCACTTGAGGCTCACTTCATTAATGCTTCACAGTATGGAAGTAGCTATTTATGGGATTTTGACGATGGTACAACCTCAACAGAAGAAGAACCTATCCATATTTTTACTGTGCCAAGGTACTACAATGTCAAACTCAGAGTATATGGTGATGGAGGAGAAACATTCTACTTTAAGACGTTTAGAGTTTTCCAAAATCCTATTGCTGATTTTGCGATATACCCAAATCATGTGATGCTTCCAAACGCAGAAGTTCATGTTTATAACCTTACAAAATATGGCGAAAGGTATGAATGGGATTTAGGTGATGGAACGCTTACAACCGATGTAAACCCTGTTCATAAATACACTGAAATTGGTAACTTCAGAGTTTCGTTAAGAGCATACGCTGCTGATTCTCTTGGTAGTTGCCAGGATACAACCTCAAAATATCCAGCTGTTTGGGTTTTAGGTATAGGAGAGATTAGCTTCCCTAATGCTTTTATGCCTAATAAGAATGGATCTAACGGTGGGCTTTACGATGATATTGATTACAAGAATGAGGTATTCCATCCTAAACATTATGGAATTGTAGAATACAAGTTGATGATATTTAACCGTTGGGGCGAACAAATTTTTGAATCCAATAATGTAGGTATTGGATGGGATGGGTACTTTAAAGGAAAACTTTGCGATCAAGGTGTATATATATGGAGGGCTATTGGAAAATTTACAAATGGTCAAACATTTGATAAGAAGGGTAATGTAACCCTGTTAAGGTAGTGGGGATTATGATCGTAACTTTTATTAATTAAAAAAACAATTAATTTTGATTTCTAATAAACACAATAATAAAGAAAGATTTGCAGGGAAGATTCTATACAAATGTGTGTTTGCGAAAATATAATATTACTTAAGGTGAAAAGGTTTTTTATTCTTTACATATCTATTCTTCTAGGCTTTTCAGCTAGTGCGCAAGATCCGAGTTTCACTCAATTTTATTCCTGCCCACTTTTTCTGGGACCCTCTTTTGCTGGAGGTATTGCAGGACATAGAGCTGTAGCAAACTATAGAAACCAGTGGTTAGGCGTAAAGGATGCATATCAGACTTATAGCCTCTCGTACGATCATAATTTTATTAACTTTCATAGCGGTTTAGGGTTTAGTGCAATTCGAGATGTTGCTGGTACTGGGAACCTAGGGAATACAAGACTTGGCTTGCTTTACTCATACGATTTTACTCCAATTGCTAATTGGCACTTAAGACCTGGGTTAGGTTTTTATGTTCTTCAAACATCAATCGACTTTTCGAAATTAATATTTGGCGATCAGATGTATTCTGACCCCGATAATTTACCCCCATCATCTACATTACCTCCCGGGAATACCTCTATCTATGATATTGATGTTGCATCATCAGTATTAGCGTATTCTGATAATATGTGGGTAGGTGCTTCATGGGATCATATGTTGAGACCAACTACCTCATTTTATAACGACCAATCTCGTTTAGCCTATAAATTCTCAGTTTATGGAGGGATTCGAAAAGTTATTCGAGGATTTTTACTTAGTAAAATTGAGGAAAGCATTACAGCTGCTTTCTATTATCGAACCCAAGCAGATTATCATCAGGCCGATTTAGGTTTATATTGGTTTAGAGCTCCCATCAGTTTCGGAGTATGGTACAGGGGCATTCCTTTTTCTAAAACCTATCCCAAATACGATGCTTTAGCTTTTATGGTTGGTTATAAGTTTCCACAGCTAAGCTTCGCATATAGCTATGATTTTACTATTTCTCGACTTGGTTTTAATTCAGGGGGCTCACATGAGATTTCTTTAATTTACGAATTCAAGGTTAAAACTAAAAAGCGTTGGAAGCCCATTCCTTGTCCAACTTTCTAGAGAATTTATTAAACCGTTTTCCCTATTAGTTAAATTTCTTTTAAACTTTTGCTAGCCTTCTTTGTTTTTTATAAAAGATAACAAAGAATTAAATTTTTTATAATGGCAGCAGGTTCAAGAAAACAGAACAGTTCTTACTCTAAGGAAGAAGTTCTAAACGATTATAAATTGGCAGTTTTAAGCCGAGAAATCAGCATTATAGGACGGCGAGAAGTTTTAACTGGAAAAGCAAAGTTTGGAATATTCGGCGATGGGAAAGAAGTTGCTCAAATTGCTTTAGCAAAAACATTTCAAAATGGCGATTGGCGCTCGGGTTACTACCGTGACCAAACCTTTATGATGGCCGCAGGTCTGTTTACTGCTGAAGAATTTTTTGCTCAACTCTATGGGCAAACCGATATAAAGCTAAATCCAGGAAATGCTGGTAGGGTCTTCAACAACCACTTCTCAACGAGAAGTCTTAACCCTGATGGAAATTGGAAGGACTTAACTTCAATGAAGAATAGTTCAGCAGATATGTCTCCGACGGCTGGACAAATGCCTCGCCTTCTGGGTCTAGCGCTGGCTTCAAAACTTTACAGGAGCAATAGCGATTTAAAAGAGTTTAGCAAATTTACAAAAGGTGGCAACGAAGTTGCGTTTGGAACTATTGGTGATGCAAGCACTTCGGAAGGGCACTTCTTTGAGATTTTGAATGCTGCAGGAGTTATGCAAGTACCGTTAGCCCTTGCAGTATGGGATGACGGATATGGTATTTCGGTTTCTCGAGAGTACCAAACTACCAAGAATAGTATTTCTGAACTTTTAAAAGGGTTTGAAAAGAATGAAGGAGACAAAACAGGATTACACATTTATAGGGCTAAAGGGTGGAACTATCCAGAATTAATTAAGGTATTTACCGAGGGTGTTGAGAAGTGCAGGAAAGAACAAGTTCCTGTTCTATTTCATATTACAGAGGTTACTCAACCTCAAGGTCACTCAACTTCGGGCTCGCACGAACGTTACAAATCAAAGGAAAGACTTGATTGGGAAGTTGAATACGATTGTAACCGAAGATTTAAAGAATGGATTATTAATGAGGGAATTGCAACAAGTGCTGAAGTTGAACTGGTTGAGAAGGAAGCTAGCAATGCAGCCAAAGAGGCCAAGAATAATGCTTGGTCTAAATATACCGAGCCAGTTAAAAAGGAGAGAGATGAGCTAATAAAAATAATCGATAACCGTTCTTGCATTTGTAAACGTGAACACATTGATAAGGTTGGAATAGTAACTGAGGACCTGAAGAAAATCGCATTTCCTATTCGTAAGGATAACATGAGTGCCGCTAAAAAGATACTTCGTCACGTATGCCCCGATTGTACTATGCGTGAAAAGCTTCAAGCCGATCTTACAACTTGGATGAAACGTAACTATGATGACGGGAAAGAACGATATGGCTCAGATCTCTACTGTGAAACAAATCGATCGGCATTAAATGTAAAGGAGGTAAAGCCTGTTTTTTCTGATAATTCTCAAATGGTGAACGGGAGAGAAATTCTCCGTGATAATTGGGATATTCAATTTAATAAAAATCCACTAATTGTTGCTTTTGGCGAGGATCTGGGAAAAATCGGAGGAGTTAACCAATCTTACGAAGGATTACAAGCGAAATACGGTGAACATAGAATTTTTGATACAGGAATAAGAGAAACCTCGATCATGGGGCAAGGAATAGGACTTGCTTTACGTGGATTTAGACCTATTGCCGAGATTCAGTACTTCGACTACCTATTGTATGCCTTACAAACCATGAGCGATGACTTGGCAACAACTAGGTGGAGAACAAAGGGTGGGCAAATGGCTCCAGTTATTGTTAGCACACGAGGACACCGACTTGAAGGGGTTTGGCATTCAGGTTCGCCTTTAAGTATGGTTATCAATTCAATTAGAGGGCTTTACGTTTGCGTTCCTCGAAACATGACTCAGGCCGCTGGATTCTATAATACTTTGCTTAATGGCGATGATCCTGCATTGGTTATTGAACCCCTAAATGGTTATAGATTAAAGGAGAAACGCCCCGATAATTTAGGCGATTTTAAAGTTCCATTAGGAGTTCCAGAAATCCTACATGAAGGGAAAGATGTTACCCTTGTAACTTATGGAAGTTGTGTTCGGATTGCTCAGGAAGCAGTTGAACAGCTTGCAGAGTTTGGTATTTCTGTTGAACTTATTGATGTTCAAACTTTGTTGCCATTTGATTTGCCGAATGTCGTTTTAGAATCAATTAAAAAAACGAATCGCATTGTTTTCTTCGATGAGGATGTTCCTGGTGGTGCAACCGCTTACATGATGCAAAAGGTGCTCGAGGAGAGGGGAGGATTCTTTCATCTCGATTCTGCAGCCAAAACAATTACTGCACAAGAACATAGGCCAGCTTATACAACCGATGGAGATTATTTCTCAAACCCAAATGCTGAAGATGTTTTTGAAGGAATTTATGAAATGATGCATGAGGCAAACCCTAAAAGGTATCCAAAACTTTACTAGCATTAGTTTTTTTTATTCTTCAATAAGGTTTCAGATAATGTAAATCATTGAATTTTACACTTTAACCAAGCTTGAACTTTGGCTTATTTTTTGTTAATTTGTACTGATGATTAACTCTTACCCTTATGTCAACTGATTTAAATTTTGATTTTTTCAAAGTTAATTTCGACAAGGTAGCTCCAAAAGAGGGAAGGGTTCTTATTGCCGAACCGGGACTAATTGATTTAAACTTTAAACGTTCTGTTGTTCTTTTGGTTGAGCATAACGATAATGGAACTGTTGGTTTTGTACTTAACCGTTTACTAAATTATAATTTGTCCGATTTACTACCAGATTTCCCTGACTTTAAAGCAAAAATATCCTTGGGTGGCCCTGTAAGTCCTCAAAGTATTCATTTCATTCATACATTGGGAGATATTATCCCTGAAACAACTCATGTGGTTGATAATATTTACTGGGGTGGGAATTTCGATAGCCTTAAATCGTTGATAATTGGGAAAAAAATATCTACTAAGCAAATCCTTTTCTTTGTTGGGTATTCAGGGTGGGCAAAAGAACAGCTTGAACGTGAAATTATTGAAGGATCGTGGGTTGTATCATCGTTGAATCCAATTCAAATTTTTGGCTGTGGCGAGGATTTATGGATCAGCACAGTTCGGCAGCTAGGAAACAATTTCAAACCTTGGACTCTCTACCCCGAGGATCCGTCCATGAACTGATCGGAGAATGTGTACCGATTTATTGCATCGGTTAGCAATTTGCTTACATTACTGAAATACCTTTGCTGGCGAAAAGCCCCAACCCATCTTATTCCTGTAATTGTATTTGTTAAAAACACTTCGTCACAATCAAACAGTTTTTGAAGGGGTATTGCAACCTGATTATTAACCTTTAATCCAAGTTTTGGTGCAACTTTAATTACTACTTCTCGCATTATTCCGGGGACACATCCTTCAGAAACAGCTGGTGTATAAAGGTTTTCATCCTTTACAATAAATACATTTGAGGAAATTGCTTCGGCTATTCGATTATGCTCATTGATTAAAATACAATCGTTTACGTTGCTAGTTTTTATGTAATTCCCTGCAAGAACATAGAAAAGAGAATTACAACTTTTTATTGAAGATAAAGGGTTTATCGGTTTCTTAAGAGTATCAAAAACTTCAATTATTAAACCTTTACTATTGAGTTGGTACATCTTTGTTTCGAGAGGTTCGGCTTCGATTATAATGCTTGCATTATTACTCTCGGCAACATACTTTCCTCCGCTATTTCTGAAAACGGTAACTCTTATTCTAGAGCTATTAAAAAACCTGTTTTTATTGAGTAATCGAGCGATTTCTTTTGAAAGCATCGATTCATCAAGGTATGCGGGAATTTCGATTTCAAGAACTTCCATTCCCCTTTTTAACCTTGCAAGGTGAAGGTTAAGGTTTCGCCCTTGAGTACCATAAGCATGAATGGTTTCAAATAGTCCGTCGCCGTATAAAAATGAACGATTATTAGCATAAATAGATGGAGTATCGCTACTTACCATTTCACCATCAATCCATATGTACTTCTTTTGAGTCATTGTAATTAGATTGTCTCAATAACTTTTTGAAAAAGTTTAGGTTGAATTTGTGGGTGTGTTAAATTTTCAGGGATGTCGGTAAAAAATGCTTTGCTACCTATTTCACTTTCTGGCAGTGGTCCAAACTCATCAACTACGGCAAGGTACAACCTGCTGAAACCTTCCTTTTTATCAATCTTTACGGAATAATCGCAAATTGCATTAATTGTATAGTTAAGTGCACCTGTTTCTTCAATGAGTTCTCTTTTGGCAGCTTCATCAACAGTTTCGCCCTCCTCTACATGTCCACCTGGAATTTCCCAAGTTTCTCTTTTTCTATGCTTCACCCACACCCATTGATCCTTATACTTTGTTGCAATAACAACAAAAAGGTATTGCCTTTTAGCATCATCAATTGGGTGAAAGTTTACTTCAATCATTCGAAATACCGTAAAGGTTAGTGAATAAGTCCTAGTTTATTTAAAAATATTAAAAAGAGTTTTGGATCAATCAGAAGTGGATAGATAAATCCAAAAACCGATCCAACAAAATGGGCATCGTGATTAATAAAGTCCCCTTCCTTTTTACTCATATAGTGTGAGTAAGCCAAATATAATATCCCGAATACTATTGCTGGAATTGGAATAATAAACATGAAAAGCAGTTTGCTTAAAGGATCAAAAAATATGTAGGTAAATACAACTGCTGAAACTGCTCCTGAAGCACCTACACTTTGGTAGTATGAATTATCCTTATACTTTTTTAGCGTAGTTAGCGAGGCAATTACGATTCCGCCGAAGTACAAAAGACAAAAATTTAGGGTAGCGTTATTTATAATTCCATTTAACTTAAGACTTCCAAAAATATCCTCAACAGCAGCACCAAAGGACATTAGCACAAACATATTAATAAATAGGTGCATATAATCGGCGTGAACAAACCCATGGGTAAGTAATCGATGCCATTCCTTATTATGTACTGTTTTAAATGGACTGAAAAGTAGCTTATCCATAATTTGTTGGTTGGAGAATGCCAAAATGGATATAGCTGCAGTTACAATTACAATGAATAGTGTCATTTCAATAGAAAGAGGTTACTGGTAAAGTTAGGGTAATTATTTAATGATTATTCTAACTTATTTTAATTCCAATTATTTCTAGTGCATGATTTTAAACACTAGTTCTTTAAGGAGTTCGCCGTCTTCGGTTGAGTCGTTATTTAAACCTTTGGCTCTTAGATCGTAATCTCTTAATAATGAAAACACCTCAACGCACTTTCTTGGATTGTATATAGTTGCAGCCTTTTTGTACTCATCAATAAAATAAATATTTACACCAAGCTCCGAAGCGACATTTCCTGCCGATTTATCTTTTAAGAAATGGTATCGGAATATTTTTGCAAAATATTGATAGATAGAAGCCAAAGAAAGGGTTAGTGGATTTCCCGAAGGATTCTTGGCAAAATAATCAGCAATGCGGTTTACTTTTAGAATACTTCTTTCTCCTAAGGCTTTTGTAAGCTCAAAGCGATTAAAATCCTTGCTTAATCCAATATTTCTTTCAATATGTTCCGAGGTAATCTTTTTATTATCCGTAGGAAGTGTAATTATTAGTTTATCAAGCTCGTTGGATATTTTGCTAAGGTCAGTTCCTAGGTACTCATTTAGAAGGTTTGCCGGAACGGGAGCAATTGAAATCCCTTTCTCGGCAAGGTATTGGGTTATCCAATTTGATATCTGATTATCGTAAAGTTTTTTTGATTCGAATAGAACGCCAATCTTATCAACCATGGCCATAACCTTCCGAATCTTTTCCGACTTTCCCTTGGAATCGCCTTGCTTTAGCTTATGGCAGATTACAAGAACGGTTGATTTTTGAGGTGCTTTAAGGTAAATCTCTAAATCCTCAAGCTTTTTGATGTTTTGGGCTTCCTTTACGATAATTACTTGGTAGTTGGCCATCATTGGAAACCTACGGGCTGCATTAATTACAGCAGGTACATCAACATCTTTTCCGTAAAGAATGGTTTGGTTAAACGCTTTTTCTGACTCCTCTAGTACAAAATCGGCAATGTAGTCGGCTATTTTATCGATGTAGTAAGATTCGTCCCCCGTGAGAAAGTAAATGGGTTTATAAATCTTCTTTTTTAGATCGCTAATAACTTCAGCGTAAGCCTCAATTGACGATTTTTTCTTTGCCATTCGGTTTAAAAGCGAAGATGTTTAACTGATTCACTATTGTTGATAAGCCTTGTAAGCGACTCAATTCCAATTTTAATCTGCTCTTCAACAAATAAACTGGTTACTTTCTTGTCGCTTTCAGTAGTTTTAACGCCTTCTGAAATCATTGGTTGGTCGGTTACAAGTAGAAGTGCTCCTGATGGTATTTCGTTATAGAACCCAACCGTAAAAATTGTTGCGGTTTCCATGTCAATAGCCATTGCTCTTGTTTTGCGAAGATAATCCTTAAACTCTTCATCGTACTCCCAAACCCTACGGTTTGCAGTTAAAACGGTACCTGACCAGTAATCCCTGTTGTGATTTCTAATAGTTGATGAAACAACACGTTGAAGGTTAAATGCTGGTAATGCTGGAACTTCAGGGGGCATATAGTCGTTTGATGTTCCTTCGTGACGAATTGCTGCAATTGGAAGGACAAAGTCACCCACCTCATTTTTTTTCTTCAAACCACCACACTTGCCAAGAAATAATACCGCTTTAGGTGAAACCGAGCTAAGAAGGTCCATAATTGTTGCAGCATTTGGACTCCCCATCCCAAAATCAATCATGGTAATTCCATTTGCTGTTGCGCAGGGCATATTTGCGTTGAGATTTACTATTTCGGTATTACAAAATTTTGCAAAATACTCTAAGTAGCCTCTAAAGTTAGTTAGTAGGATATGTGAGCCAAAGTTTTCTAATTTCTCTCCTGTGTAACGTGTAAGCCAGTTTGCTGTAATTTCTTCTTTTGTCTTCATAGTCGTATTCAAGTTTTGGCAAAAGTACGCAATTTAAGCCACTTTGAAACCGTAATTCAGTAGCCGAAAATTATGAAATTTATTCATTGAATATGTGAATACAGAAAAAAAATCTAATAAGTATAGAAAAGTATACTATTGCCCAAAACTTTATCGTGCTTCTTTTTCGTGGAGTAAAACTAATTTATCAACTTTACCAATCTTGAAAATACACAATGCAGAAGCTGAATCTTCCTGATTTTGAATTAAAGGTTAGGGCCGTAGGTGGGCAACAGCAAATTTTTGATGAAATTCGAAAAAAGTATGTTACTCTAATTCCCGAGGAGTGGGTTCGACAAAACTTTATCCATTATTTGGTTAACGATCGAAGATACCCAAAAGGACTAATTGCTGTAGAACACCCACTGTTAATTAATGGTGTTAACCATAGAGCCGACATTGTCGTTTTTAATTCTAACGGCAAGCCTCTTTCTATTGTGGAATGTAAAGCAATGGATGTTGCAATTGACCAAAGGGTCGTTCAACAGGCAAGCCGTTACAATATTCTACTTAAAGCACCATACCTAATGTTAACTAACGGATTAGTACATTTTTGTGTTAGAATAGATTTTGAGAAAGGATCATCATTGCCGTTGGATTCAATCCCACTTTACAATGATTTGAAGTGATAGATGTTTAAGAGCAACCTTGATTATAATCATATCTGTATATCTATTTTTTTATATACTTTCGAGCCGTTGAAACTGTAAAACCAAAGCCATGACTCAACTTGAGAAGTACTTCGAGCAGTTTAGAAAGAACATCGTTGGTATCGACGTTACTTATGAATCTCCCTATGGGAAAAAGAGCATGATTTATGCAGATTGGATTGCAAGCGGCAGGTTATATCAACCACTTGAAGAAAAAATGCTTAAACAGTTTGGCCCAATGGTGGCAAATACTCATACCGAGAGTAGCGAGTCAGGCAAGTTTATGACTGATGCATACCACAATGCACAGAAAATCATTAAGAAACATGTTAACGCTGGCCCTAATGATGTAATAATTTCCTGTGGTTTTGGAATGACCGCTGTTATTAATAAGTTTCAGCGAATACTTGGTTTAAAGAATAAAACCATTGATTTTAAGGACCCGAAAGAAAGGCCTATTGTATTTGTAACCCATATGGAGCATCACTCAAACCAAACATCTTGGTATGAGACAATTGCTGAGGTTATTGTGGTTGATCCCGATGAAAACCTTCTAGTTTCACCGGAAAAACTTCGCGAAGCGATTCAACCTTACAAGGATAGGCCTCATAAAATAGGCTCTTTTAGTGCATGTAGTAATGTTACGGGTATTATAACTCCTTATCACAAACTCGCCAAAGTTATGCATGAGGAGCAGGGCTTATGCTTTGTTGATTTTGCAGCTTCGGCTCCCTATGTTGAAATGAATATGCATCCAGAGGATCCGTTGGAAAAATTAGATGCTATCTTTATCTCTCCTCATAAATTTCTTGGAGGTCCAGGTTCTTCAGGAGTTATGATTTTTGACTCGTCATTGTACCATAACCCAGTACCCGATCAGCCCGGAGGAGGAACTGTGGATTGGACCAATCCATGGGGGCAGTACAAGTATATCGATAATATTGAGCAACGTGAGGATGGTGGAACCCCTGGATTCCTTGAGACAATTAGAGCCGCATTGGCAATTAAGATAAAAGAGAAAATGGGTGTTGATAATATCCATGAACGCGAGAAGGAACTTATTGATTTGGCTTTTGAAAAATTAGAGGGTATCCCTGGGTTAAATATCTTGGCCAAGAACGAGCGAAATAGGATAGGAGCAATCTCTTTATATATTGATAATGTTCATTATAATCTACTTACAAAGCTGCTTAGCGATCGTTTTGGAGTTCAGGTTCGTGGTGGCTGCGTATGTGCAGGCACATATGGTCATTTCCTTTTAAGCGTAACAAAGGAACAATCAGCTGAGATTACCTGCTTGATCAACTCGGGTGATTTATCCAAAAAACCAGGTTGGGTTCGATGGTCAATTCACCCAACTACAACTAATCAGGAGGTTGAGTTTATTGCTGATGCAATAAGACAGATATCTATTAACTATAAGGAATGGTCAAAGGATTACCATTACCATTGCAATACCAATGAGTTTCATCACAACAGCAATGATAATGGAGACTGCCATAAATCTGATTGCTTGTTTGAGTTTGAATAGTTTAAAAGAGTATATAAATAAGAAAAGCCCTGATTAGGGCTTTTTTTCTAACCTTTAAGGCTTATCTTTTTAAGCATTTCCTCATTTAGAATAGTTAGTTCCCTTTTATTCAAACTAATAATTCCTTCTTTGCTAAAATCGCTAAGCTGACGACTAACGCTCTCGCGCGAAGAGCTGATAAAATCAGAAAGTTCATTGTTATTTAAAGGAAGTTCAAACTTGTTTGATTTGTATAGTTCGTGCGACATGCAAAGCAGAATTTCTGCCATACGTCCGGGTAGTTGCTTTTGTGACATATTCGCATAGCGTTGATAGTCTGCTAGTTCATTTCGACACAGGTCTATTATAATTTCGTAGGCAAAACTTCCATTCTCATTAATAAATTTTCTAAAAATATCTAAAGAAATAAAGCAGATTTCTGTTTCAGTTAATGCAGTTGCAGAATAGTTGTTAACCTTATCTCCAATTGTGGTTGGCAATCCGAGGTATGATGGGGCTTTCATTAAGCGAAGAATTTTATCGCTTGATGGACCCTTCATGTGTAGTTTAACGAGCCCCGATTTGAGGTAAGCAATATTTGTAGCAAGCGTGCCTTCACGGAAAATTACTTCACCCTTTTTAAACTTAATATGAGCGCAACTATGCTCAAGAGTTTCTTTTTCATTTGAAGTAAGAAACTCAGTAGCGTAGACACTACAAAACTTACATCCTTGTGCCATTGTGAATCAATTCGATCGACAAATATATCTAATTGTTTTAAATTATGTGATAAATGTCACACTGTCTAGTTAGCGATATCACTTAACAATCTAGAATGTTATAAGTTCAACAACTTAAATTTGCATATTGTTATTTTCTTAACAGATATAGGTATAATCAAACTTAAAATATTATTATGGATGCTGAATTTGAAAAACAACTAGAGGCGCTAAAGAAACAAGTTGGCAAACTTGAAAAGGGCCGCAAAGATAAAATGACTCTTGTAGTATTCTCAGGTGAGTTAGATAAATTAATGGCAGCAATGATTATTGCCACTGGTGCCACTGCAATGGATATGGAGGTAAAACTATTCTTTACATTCTGGGCTACAGCCGCGTTACGCGACCCAAAGAAAAATCCTAAGGGAAAAGATTTTATGTCGAAGATGTTTGGCTTTATGCTACCCAGAGGAGCTAAAAAAGTGAAACTATCTAAGATGCACATGGCTGGAATGGGTAAAGCTATGCTCGAGGGCTTAATGAAGAAGAAAGGGGTAAAAACGCTTCCCGAACTATTCCAGGTAGCAGGAGAACTTGGCGTTGAGATCAACGTTTGTGAGATGTCCATGGATCTTATGGGCTTCAAAAAGGAGGAACTAATCGACTACCCAAAAATGAATATTTGCGGTGTAGGTACTTTTCTTTCTGATGCAGAGGAGAGCAAGATTCAGCTATTTATCTAAAATTAAAAACATTTAAGAACAAGGATTATCGATTTTTGATTTTAGAATTACGAGTGTTATTAATCTTCAATCCTTGCTCGTCAATCAAATAAAAACAAAAACAATGACAACCGAAGAATTAAAAAACTTAAAAGTTGCTCAAACTGTAGATGCTCGTGGAACCGCTTGTCCTGGTCCGCTTTTAGCTGCTAAAAAGGCTGTTGGCGATGTTGAATCAGGTGAGATCATGGAGATTCTTTCATCCGATGAAGGAACAAAGCACGATATTCCAAAGTGGTGCCAAAAGATGGAGCATGAGTTCCTAGGCATAGTTGAAGAGGATAGCTATAGCAGATTATTCCTTAAAAAGGCTTAACTAAAAGAATGTGAGTCTGCCAGTTTTGGTACGACTCATATTTTTTATTTAAAGTATTGAAATATCTAGATACGTCTCTTTACTCTGATAAAAATTGATATGTCTACCGAAACCTTTTCACCAAAAATATTAGTTTTCTCAACCGATAAAATCTCCGATCCGGGGATTGACCAAGCAGGATTAAGAAAACTTCACTACTCACCATCAGTATATGTAATTAGCTTGCCATGCTCATCGGGAATAAAGCCTCGTTGGATAATGCGTGCATTCAAGCAAGGATTTGATGGTGTGTTTATTGCTGCCGATGGGCACGAGTGTTCCTATAGCCCAAAATGTGCGGAGCACACAAATACCATCATTGTGGAATCGCAAAAGATGATGAAGGAGAATAACATCAACCCAAAAAGGATAAGAATGGCTGCTTTGTGCTCTGTTTGCGCCGAGCCATTTGTAAGCCACATGGGGAACTTCTCAAAGATACTTTCGGAACTAGGAAGTGCTGAAAGCGAAAATTATAAGCCAAGTTAAATCCTTGGTGCACTTCGTGAAATCCTTCGTGCTACTTTGTGGTTGAAGATTTTACCACAAAGAACACTAAGTGTGCACAAAGTTTCACAAAGAAAAAATTAAAGATTTATTTTAAATCTTAACCAATGTCAGAAAACAAAACTAAATATGATGCCCTAGTAGTGGGTGGTGGAATAGCCGGTCAAGAGGCGGCACTGAGCCTTGCCGATATGGACTACAAAGTTCTATTGGTTGAAAAGGAGCTTTCCATTGGGGGCAAGATGATTCAGCTTAGCAAGGTTTTCCCAACCCTCGACTGTGCTGCATGTATCACTACACCAAAGATGTCGGAGACAGCTCGTCATCCGAATATAACCCTTATGCTTAATAGCAAAATTGGGTCGATTGAAAAGACTGATAAATCATTCAGCATAAATGTTAATCGCAAGGCACGTTTTGTAAAACCTGAGGTTTGTACTGGCTGTCAGGAGTGCGAGTTTGCTTGTCCCGAGGTTCGTGTTGACGATTACAATGCTCGCTTGGCTGGCCGTAAAGTGGCTTATATCCCTTTCAGCCTCGCAAATCCTAGGATTGCATCAATCGATCGTCAGGATACATCTGCACCTTGTATCAATGAGTGCCCTGGAGGCGTAAAACCTTACGGATATATATCACTTGTGCGAAACGGCCAATATGAGGATGCTATGCATCTTCATTTAGAAGATATTCCAATCCCCGGAAGTTTAGGTCGTGCTTGTTACGCTCCTTGCCAAAGCGAGTGCACAAGAGGTAGCCTTGAGGCCCCAGTTGATATTCGTCGTATTAAACGATTCTTTGCTGAGGATTACTATAACAAATATCCTCAAGCACCAGAAAGAACAACTAAGCCAAGCACTGGAAAACGAATTGCAGTTATAGGTTCGGGCCCTGCTGGGTTGACAGCTGCTTATCATCTAGCATTAAAAGGTCATTCAGTAAAAATATTTGAAGCAGCCCCCAAAGCAGGCGGCATGCTAATGCTTACTCTTCCAGAATATCGCTTACCCAAAAGCGTTGTTGAACGTGATATTCAAAATATAACAGCATTGGGTGTTGAGATTGAGGTAAATCACAAAGTTGAGAGTCTTGCTAAGCTTAAGGGTATGGGCTTCGATTCTGTATTTATTTCAGTTGGAACCCATAATACTTTCAGCCTAAGTATCGAAGGAGCAAACCTAAATGGGATTACTTCGTGCCTCGATTTTCTTCAAAAAGCCAACATTGGCGACAGGGATGATTTAACAGGGAAGAAGGTAATGATTATTGGTGGTGGTAATACTGCCATTGATGCATCTCGAACCGCGTTACGCCTAGGCGCATCAAAGGTTACCGTTGTTTATCGTCGTAGCCGTGAGGAGATGCCTTGTTTTGCCCCAGAAATTAAGGAGGCCGAGGAGGAGGGAGTTGAGATTCTTATTCTTCGTAATCCTATTAAATTCATTGGCGAGAACGGGAAACTCACCAAGGTTCAGCTAATCAAGATGAAACTTGATAAACCTGATGCTAGCGGACGAAGAAGTCCAGTTCCTATCGAGGGTTCGGAATATTTTGAGGATGTTGATTTTGTTGTTGAGGCCATTGGTTTGCAGCCTTCAACTTCGATCTTCTCAAGTGAAGTTGATTTGAATAAGAATGGAACAATAAAGGTTAACAACAAAACCCTACAGATTTCAAATTCGCTAGTTTTTGCTGGTGGCGATGGGGTTACTGGTGCATCAACCATTATTGAGGCGGCTGGGCAAGGAAAACGCGCAGCGTTTTATATCGATAAATTCCTTAGTGGACTTAATCCTGACGATTTTGAATTTGGCGATAAGCTTCCAGCAGTTGATAAAACAAAGATTTTAAGTAGAGATAATATCAGGTTTGCAAACCCTGTAAAAGATACCCTTCGTTCGGTTTCTGAAAGAGTTAACGATTTCAAAGATGTTGAGAAGACTTTTACCGAAGATGAAGTAAAGCTCAGCGCCGATCGTTGTTTGGATTGCAGCAACTGTCGCGAGTGCCATCAGTGCGTATCGGCATGTCCTGCCGAAGCAATTGATTTCTCTCAAAAGGATGAAGTTGTTGTCTCTGAGGCAAAATCAGTGATTGTATCAACAGGATTCAAACTCTTTAAACCTGAGAATAAACCGCAGTATGGTTATGGCAAATATCCTAACGTGATCGATGCCATGCAGATGGATCGCTTAATTGCTCCAACTCGTCCATTCAACAACGTTCTTCGCCCCGGTGATGGTAAAGTGCCCGATAAGATTGCCTATGTGCTTTGCACAGGTTCAAGGGATTCAAGTATAGAACTTGGTATGGGATGCAGCACCGAGTGCTCGAATAACCCAATCTGTTCGCAGATTTGCTGTATGTACTCTATAAAGCAGGCACAATTGCTAATGGGCGCGCTACCAATGGCAGATATAACCATTTACTACATGGATATCAGAGCATTTGGTAAAGGCTACGAGGAGTTCTTCCATCAATCTAAAGGAATGGGCGTTAGCTTCATCAAAGGTAAGATTGCTAAAATCACTCAAAAGGATGATAATAGCGGCGATTTAATTCTTCGCTACGAGGATGTTACTACTGGAACTCTTAAGGAGGCAAAGCATGATTTGGTAGTGCTTTCGGTAGGTGTTCTTCCTAATAATGAGATTACCAAGGTATTTACAAACCAAAAACTTGAACTCGACGATCAACGCTTTATTAAGCAGATTGATGAGCTTGTAAGTCCATCGTTGACTAGCATCGAAGGTGTATTTGTTGCTGGAACTGCTGCTGGACCAAAGGATATTCCAGATTCAATTCTGTCGGCAGGATCTGCTGCATCTGAGGCAGCAAGTTATGTGAATAATTTGTAGTTATCCAATAAACATTCCGGGCTTGACCCGGAATCCAGTCAAATGGATTCCCGCCTTCGCTGGAATGACAAGAAAGAATAAAAAATATGAAACAACGAATAGGAGTCTATATATGCCATTGCGGCGGTAACATCTCCGATTATGTAGATGTTGAACAGCTTGGCAAATTGATGGCAAAAGAGGATGGCGTTATTATATCCAAGGATGTAATGTTTGCCTGCTCTGATGCTAATCAGAAGGAGATGATCAACGATATTAACGAGAAGCAACTCGATGCTATTGTGGTTGCCTCTTGTTCACCAAAGCTTCATACTCATACTTTCCGCGGCGTTGCCGAAAGAGCAGGTATAAATCAGTATAACTACGCACAGGTAAATGTTCGTGAGCAGTGCTCATGGGCACACTCCGATAAGCCTATGGATGCTACAATTAAGGCGTATGGTCTTATCAGAGCAGGTATTGGTCGTGTTTCGCACTCCGAGGCGCTTGAGAGTATCGAGATAAATACCCAAAAGGCTGTTGCAGTAATTGGTGCTGGGGTATCTGGTATGCGAGCCGCAATTGACCTAGCCCGAATGGGTAGCCATGTTTACCTTATCGAGAAAGAGAATGTGGTTGGAGGTAAGATTGCAAGTACTGGAAAACTCTTTATGACCGGCGAAAATGGTAAAGAGGTTATTGCAAGGCTTTATCAGCGTATTAAGGAGATGAATAACATCACCGTTTTTACTAATGCTACTCTTGGAAAAGTATCGGGAAGTATCGGTAGTTTCTTTATGGATGTTAATGTTGGTGAGGAATTGCTAAAACTCAACGTTGGTTCGGTTTTGGTAACAACTGGTTTTGACTTTTATGAGCCTAAAGAGGGCGAATACGGTTATAAACTTTCGGAGAATGTTATCACTCTTCAGGATTTCAATAAGTTGATTGAGTCGAGTAATGGAAAACTTATTCATAATGGAAAACCCATTAAATCGGTTGCCTACATCTACTGCGTTGGAAACCGCCAATCGAAAGGGGATAATAAGTACTGCTCACGCCAATGCTGCACAGCAGCAGTTCATTCATCGTTGAGGGTGCATGAGAAGTTTGAGGGTGTAAAGGCATTTCATATTCATCGCGATATTAGAACCTACGGAAAGCAGGAACTGCTTTATCAGGAATCATCGAGAAAAGGTGACATCTACATCAAATTTGAGGAGAAGGATCCACCCGTAGTTGAGCTAAAGGATGGTAAACCATTCATTAAAGTTAAGGACTATCTAACATCGAAGAAGGAGTTAACGCTCGATGCCGATTTAGTTGTACTTGTAACTGGAATGGTTGCTCGTGCTGATAGTAGCGAGATATCAAGCAAACTGAAAATTCCAATTGGTAGTGATAAATTCTTCAACGAGATTCATCCAAAGCTTAAGCCTGTAGAAACCGTTATCAAAGGCGTTTACATTGGTGGTGCTTGTCAAGGACCAAAGAATATAACCGAATCGGTACAATCGGCATTATCGGGAGCTGCAAAAATAAATGCAGTGCTCAGAAAGGGTTCTATTGCCCTAGAGCCAATAGTTGCAAGGGTTAACGCTGATGCTTGCGCTTGGTGCAACAAGTGTGCTGAGGTTTGCGAGTACGATGCCGTTAAACCAATCGAAAGCAATGGTAAAATGATTGCCGAGGTGAATATATCAACCTGTACTGGTTGCGGTATCTGCGCTCCGGTTTGTCCTACAAATGCCATTGAGATTGCTCAGTACACCGATAACGAGATTGAATCGATGATTGATGGATTCATGTCAAACGGCGATATTGAGGCACGTGAACTCGAGCATGGCGCTAAGGTTAAGGCTGGTAAGGTTGGAATGATGGAGTGCCCAGAGATTTGGAATCACATAATTGGTGCGATTAACGGAAGTTCACTTACAATTCCTGAGATAGCCGCGAAAACGGGTATCGAATCGAATCTGATAACTTGGCACTTGATGACCATGAACCGATACAGCGTGGTAGAGCCTGCTGGATTGAACGATGAAGAAAGTTACTACAAGTACAAACTCAAAAAGTAAACAGCTATGTCGCATATAAATTCCAATTTTGCTGAAGAAATTAAGAAATTTGGTGCCAAAGATTTTCATCTTTGCTTTAACTGTGGTAACTGCACCGCTATCTGCGCGCTATCTACAAAAGATGAATCGTTCCCTCGCGAAATGGTTCGTTACAGCACACTTGGCTTAGAGGAGGATATCAAATCATCGCTAAAACCTTGGATGTGCTACTATTGTGGAGAATGCAGTACCGATTGCCCACGTCAAGCGCACCCTGGCGAACTGATGATGTCGTTACGTCGCTGGTTAACATCAAAATACGATTGGACTGGGCTATCAGGTTTGCTTTACAAGCATCTATCGGCATATATCATTGGATTCCTTTTGGTTATTGTTGGATTGATTGTTTTTGCAGCCAAACTCGAGTGGAATCAGGAGAAAATAATGCATTTCGGTCATCTGTTCGAGATGTTTGCCATTGCAGGAGTTTTTGCAATAATTCTGCTACCAAATATTTTCAGAATGTGGTTATATACCATCGTTCGACCAAAGGTAAAGGCTACGGTAAAGGTTTACTACAAAGCCTTTTCGGAACTATTGGTTCATATGTTTACCCAAAAGCGATTCCTTGAATGCGAGAAATCGCAGGAGACACAAATCAAGTGGTTCGAGCACTTTATCTTGGTAATTGGATATCTTTCGTTGCTGTTCACCACGGTTTTTCTCGATTGGTTTGGCTCCCAGAACATGTTTGTTATAGCACTTGGTTATATTGAGAGCGCAATAATATTTGTGGTTACGTTCTTATTCATCCTAAAGCGAGCAAAGAAAACCGAAGCGTTGCATAAATTCTCGCAACCATCCGATTGGTTTTTTGTGATATGGTTATTCCTTATGGGTTTCACCGCTTTCTTTGTGCGTCTTTTTATCGATTTAAATATTTTAGAGAGTAACTTCTGGCTATTCATGGCTCATTTAGCCGTGCTGGTGCAGTGGGCAATTATCATTGTGCCTTTTGGCAAATGGACACATTTCCTTTACCGCTCATTTGCAATGTATTTTGCAAAAGTTCAGGAGCTCGTAGTTAAAAGCAAAAAATAAAGTGACACGCAAAGACCGCAAAGAAGTATAACGAAAAGAAATTTAACTTTGCGTCCTTTGCGAATATTTAGCGCTCTTTGCGAGAAACAATAAAAAATGTAATAATATGTTGAAAATAGCATTACCAACAAGAGGAAACGAAATCGATAGCCATTTTGGCCATTGCGATTCGTATACCATTTTTTCAGTTGACGATAAACTCAAAATCGTAGGTTCGGAGATATTGCCATCGCCTAAAGGGTGTGGTTGTAAAAGCAATATCGCAGCCGACCTCAAAGCGAAAGGCGTAAGCGTTATGCTTGCAGGTAACATGGGCGATGGGGCTTTAAACGTGCTGTCGCACCATAATATTACTGTTTATCGTGGTTGTTCTGGCGATGTGCGCCAAGTAACCGAGGTATTCCTAAAAGGCAACATTAACGACTCTGGTGTTGGGTGCCAACATCACGACCATCACGACGAAGGGCACGTATGTAATCACTAGATTTGAAAAATCTTTATAAAGAAGGAGGTATGTTAGATACCTCTTTTTTGTTTTCAAAGATTTGGAACAATCCATATATTGCATTATAATTATTAAAAAATACAATCATGGAAGAACAAAAAAAGGATTATCAAGAGAAAGCTCATCAAAAGCTTGATGAAATATTCAAAGAGATTGATTCTCTTGAAGTAAAGCTTCGTGAAAAAGGTAAAGGTTTTAGTCAAGAAATGGAGAAAAGAATTAGTGAACTCAAGGTCGAAGGAGAAAAATTAAAGGGTAAAATTAAAGAAATGGCAGATGCCAATTCTGATTCATGGGATGAAATCCGCAATGGTTTTGAGCAAGCTTCAAATTCACTTAGGGATTCATTTAGTAAAGCATGGAAAAACTTTCAAGGAAAGGAACAAAAATCTGATAATTCAGATTTATAACAACTATCCGTTAATAATAGTTTTAAATATTATTGCCTATAATAATATCATTTTGTAATTTCGTAGCGGTTTTTGATTACATATTATCACGTAATCAATAATAATAATGTATATCTGAAATCTTTATAATTAAAGTATACTGCTATGATTAGTGATCTAAACCATATCTTTTCCGATAGCGCTAAAGGGATGAAGCGCTCAGCAATTCGTGAAATTCTTAAGCTCACTCAACGACCCGAGATAATATCTTTTGCTGGAGGGTTGCCATCACCAGAAAGTTTTCCTATTGAACAGCTAAAAGAAATCTCGGTAGAAGTACTCGAAAATGAAGGTGTACAAGCACTGCAGTATGGAACAACCGAGGGCGATAATAAGCTAAGACAGATATTGGTTGATAGGTATAAAAAGGATGGCGTTAATATCAATTGTAATAACCTTATCATAACAACTTCATCACAACAGGGATTGGATTTGATCCCTAAAATTCTTGTTAATCCAGGTGATAAAGTAATTTGTGGATTACCAAGTTACCTTGGTGGACTCCAGTCTTTTACAGCCTATGGTGCTGATCTTATTGGTATTAAACTTGATGAGAAAGGTATGAGTGCTGAGCTTCTTGAAAAAGCACTTGCTGAACTAAAAGCTAAAGGTGAAAAACCTAAGTTTATCTATACGATACCCGATTTCCAGAATCCTGCAGGGATTACAATGCCCGAATCTAGGAGGTTGGAAATTATTGCTATTGCCCATAAATATGATGTGCTTATTGTAGAGGATAGCCCTTACCGTGAGATTCGTTTTAGTGGGAAACCTCAAAAAACAATTTACGAGTTAGATGGTACTGGTCAAGTGATTATTCTTGGAACTATGTCAAAGATTTTTGTTCCAGGATTCCGCCTTGGTTGGGTAGTTGCACACGAGGAGATTATTGATAAACTTGTAACTGCAAAACAATCAACCGATTTATGTACTTCTGCTTTCTTGCAAAAAATTACAGCAAGATATTTTGAAAAAGGTTATTTCGATAAAAACCTTCAGTTTATCATAAATAGCTATCACGATAAACGCGATGGTATGATTGCTGCTTTCAATAAATACATGCCAAAAGGGGTTAAATGGACTGAACCCGAAGGAGGTTTGTTTTTATTTATGACTCTTCCTGAGTATATGGATGCAGAAGAACTCTTCAAAATTGCTATTCAGGAGAATGTGGCTTTTGTTCTTGGTAATGTATTCCATTGCGATGGCAGCGGTAGAAATACGCTTCGAATTAACTTCTCATATATGTCAAAGGAGATGAACGAGGAAGGAGTTAAAAGGCTTGCAAATGCAATAAAGAAATTGATGAAGTAGTTTATCTATAATAGATTTTAAGGGGACTATAACCAAGTTGTTTGGGGATAGTCCCTTTTTTTCTACCTTTATTGCGCTATGAAGCTATCGGTAGTAATCGTTAATTACAACGTTAAGTACTTTCTTGAACAATGCTTAATTTCTGTTTTTAAAGCAGGTAAGGGCATTGATTTGGAGGTATTTGTTGTTGATAATGCTTCTGCTGACGGTTCGTGTCAAATGGTAAAACAGCGCTTCCCCGTAGTAAAACTTATTGAGAATGCAGTTAATGTTGGCTTTTCTGTAGCAAATAATCAGGCCATTCGGCAATCAATTGGAGAATATGTTCTATTGCTAAACCCCGATACTGTTGTTGAGGAGGATACCTTTGCTAAATGCATTGCATTTATGGATTCACATTTAAATGCAGGATCATTAACAGTTAAAATGATTGATGGTAAGGGTCGTTACCTTCCTGAATCGAAACGGGGATTGCCATCACCAATGGTTTCTTTTTATAAAATTTTTGGATTTACTAAGTTATTCCCCAAATCTAAGATTTTTGCAAAATACTATCTAGGCCACCTCGATGAAAACTCTATTCATAAAATTGAGATTCTTCCGGGTGCATTTATGTTTATGCGCAAAAAGGTTCTTGATAGAGTTGGACTTCTTGATGAAAGTTTCTTTATGTATGGTGAAGATATTGATCTTTCATATAGGATATTAAAAGGGAACTTCGATAATTACTATTTCCCCGAAACTCGAATAATTCATTATAAAGGAGAAAGTACAAAAAAAGGGAGCATTAACTATGTGCTATTATTCTACAAGGCAATGATTCAATTTGCTCGAAAGCATTTTACTCAAAAGAATGCCAGAGTATACATGAGTGTGGTCTTTCTTGCCATTTACTTTAGAGCCTTTTTGTCGATATTTAAACGAATTGCCAAGCATTTATATTTACCTATAATTGATTTTGCGCTCATTTCAATTGGTTTATTTCTAATTGTTCCTTTTTGGGAAAGCTATAAATTTCATTCATCTAGCTTTTATCCCTCAAAGTTAATTTTAGTAATGATACCTATTTATATGTCTATTTGGTTAGTATCAAATTGGTTTTCTGGAGCATATGATAAACCTCAGAAATTCTTTGCATCTATCAAAGGGATTACTTGGGGTACATTAATAATCCTATCTATTTATGCATTACTCCCTCTAAGTTTTAGATTTTCAAGAGCGATTATAATTCTCGGTGCCATTTGGGCCATATTTTCGACACTTGGAGCTCGTTTAATAATTAGTCTTACTATTAAGGACCTTTTCCCGATTTTTCAAAAGAAAAAAAGGAATGCAATTGTCGGATTGCCTTCGGATGCAGAAAGAGTGATTGAGATTCTGAATAGTTCGAATGTTGATTATCAGTTCATAGGATTAGTATCACCCCAATCGATCATCACTGACCAATCGCAGCTAGCTAATATCGATCAGCTTGAAGAATTTGTTCGTGTTAATGATATTGATGAAGTGGTTTTTTGCAGTAGCAATATTTCATCGCAAGCTATTATTAAAAACATGCTCATACTTTCGAGTCACGGAGTTGAATATAAAATTGCCCCACCGGAGAGTGTATCAATTATTGGTAGTAACTCAATAAATGCTATTGGGGAACTTTACACTCCAGACTTAACTGCAATAAATACTCCTGCTAGTCAAAGAAATAAAAGGATTTTTGATATTGGAATGTCTTTATCAATATTAATTACTTTCCCAATTTGGGTTATAATAAATAGGAATAGATTTTTACTACTTCAATGTTTAATGTTAGTTCTTGTTGGGAAAAAAACATGGATTGGATATATCCCCTGCGAATGTGAGACAAGTGGACTCCCTAAAATTAAGAAAGGTGTGTTTACTCTCTCACAAAATAAGTTTAATGATGCTGATCGATTGTCAAATATTAACTTGATATACGCAAAAAATTATAGAACAAAAACTGATTTATCAGTGCTTTGGCAAAACCTTATCTCTAGTACCCCAGTGTAGCAATCTCATACAAAAAAATCTTTGTATTTAACCTTTTAGGCATTTAAGTGTTTTATTGATGTATAAAAACAGAAACAAATCACTATGAGTGCTTTTGAAATAATATTACCTGCTATGGGCGAAGGAATTGTAGATGCTACAATTACTCGTTGGCTGGTATCCGAAGGACAAACTATCGAAGTTGATCAGTCTTTAGTTGAGGTTGCAACTGATAAGGTTGATTCTGAAATTCCATCACCGGTAAAAGGCGTTATTAGTAAAATTCTTTTTAAAGAAGGTGACGTTCCGCGTGTTGGACAAACAATTGCAATTGTTGAAACCGGTGAAATTAAGAAGGAAGAGACTGCTTCTCCTAAACAAGAAAAAAAGGTTCCTGAGATAATTATTGAAAAGAAGGTAGAACCTATAATTTCTGATAACCAAGAGGATAATAATGATGCATATGTTCCATTTATATCACCACTAGTAAAAAAAATAGCAAAAGACGAAGGGATTAAAAGTGATGATTTGAAAAGGATTAAGGGAACAGGACTAAATAATCGGGTTACTAAAAACGATATCCTCAATTTCCTATCATCCAGAGATAAAAAAATCGAATTAGTAATAAATGCTAAAACTCAGAATGAATCAAAGCATTTAGATGATGTAATTCAACCTGATGGGGTGATGTATGAGGTAATAAAAATGGATCGGATGCGTAAGCTAATTGCCGAGCATATGGTAATGTCTAAGCAAACCTCTCCGCATGTTACCTCATTTATTGAGGTTGATGTTACTAATTTAATGGTACTACGTGATAGGATAAAAGATAAATTCCTAAAAAGGGAAGGAGAAAAGCTAACATTAACTCCTTTCTTCATTGAGGCGGCTGTTAATGGTATTAAACAACATCCTATTATAAATTCGTCAGTTGACGGAGATAATATAATTGTAAAGAAAAATATAAATATTGGAATTGCAGCATCATTGCCAAATGGGAATTTAATTGTACCAGTTCTAAAAAGTGCTGATAGGCTTAATCTAACGGGATTGTCAAAGGGTTTGAATGACTTAGCAAAGCGTGCAAGGGAAAATCAGCTTAAACCTGATGAAATTCAGGGTGGAACTTTTACCATTACCAATCTTGGAATGTTCGAAACGCTTACTGGTACTCCAATAATAAATCAACCACAGGTGGCAATTTTAGCTGTAGGGGCAATCCAAAAACGACCAGTTGTTATTGAAACTATAAGTGGTGATACAATTGGAATTAGACAAATTGCAATACTTTCATTATCCTACGATCATAGAGTAGTGGATGGTGCACTAGCGGGTCAATATCTTAAAACAGTTAGAGACTTCATACAAAGGATAGATCCTGATGCTGAAAATTATTAATTCTTTTTTATTAAAAACTTTACTTTCTGCTATGAATTATACCTAATAGTAAACCTAATTGGTGCTTTTTTTACTATAGAATTTTTGAAACATCGTATAATTCACTATTTTGCATCAAAATCTAACTTAGGGATTTTTCTGAACTTTGTGTTAACAATTTTCGTTCAACACAAAAGGATTAGAAATCTCAGCTGAATGAGAAGGATAATTTTACTTTTTTTATTTTTTTCTGTTTTAATCTCTAATGTATCAGGTCAAAAAGACTCTTACTATAAAAGAGTTTTTGTTGATGCTGAATACTACCTGCTTTACGAAGAATACCGTGATGCCCTACCTCTTTATCTTGAAATTTTGAAATACTACCCTGAGAATGCAAACATTTGCTATCGTATAGGGCAATGCTATCTTAATATTCCAAATGAAAAAAACAGATCTATCCCTTATTTTGAAGAATCGGTAAAAAAAGTAACTGATAAATACCGGGAAGGTTATTTTACTGAATTAAAAGCGCCAAGAGAAGCATATTTACTTTTGGGTAGAGCCTTTAGGATTGATAGTTTATTCGATAAGGCATTAGAAGCTTTTAATGCCTACAAGGCGATGCTAGGATCAACAAGTAGTGGCGAGTTGAAAGTAGTGGATAAGGAAATTGAGTCTATTGGTCATGCAAAGGAAATGATAAGCCATCCTAAAAGCCATAAGTTTATACCATTAGGAAGAAACATAAGCACCCATTTCCCCGAAATAAACCCGGTAACTAATTTCTCGGGTAATATATTGGTATATACTTCACTCCAAAGATTTTATAATGCTATTTTGTTAAGCGAATTCAAGGATAGTTCGTGGTCCACCCCAGTTAATATCAATCCTCAACTTTTTGCTGATGGTCCTGTAAGTACCGTTGGCATGTCGGAGGATGGTAGTACATTGGTTTTTGCCCGAAATGATAACGATGATTTTAACTTGTATATCAGTAAATACGATAATATCAAGAAGAGTTGGATTCCGCTCGAGAAATTACCCAAAGAGATAAACGGTCGAAGCTGGGAAACTTATGGTTCAATAACTAAAGGCGGAGATTCATTGTACTTCAGTAGCAATAGAGAAGGTGGCATTGGGGGTTATGACATTTACCTTTCAGTAAAATCATCAACGGGAATTTGGTCACCTCCGGTAGGTATTGGTTCCGAAATCAATACTACTTTTGATGAGTCCACCCCATTTATTACAAATAATGGGAATAAACTTTTCTTCTGTTCAAAAGGGCATTCAACCATGGGTGGTTATGATATTTTTGTTTCAACAAAGAAAGATGGCAAATGGACAATTCCTATCAACCTTGGCTATCCTCTAAATACAACCGATGATGATATTTTTTATTTTCCTATAGGTGATGGTTCTAAAGGTTTCATTTCTCGAATAACCCCCAAAAGTGAAGGGGATAACAATATTTATATGGTTATTATTGGTTTATAGGGCATTTTCTTCCTGTTCCAGCTATCTGCAAATAACTATTTCAACTGCAATCATCAACAATAAAAGCCATTCTGTATAAAAATTTAGTGTTTTTACGCAGAAAATTAATAAATTTGATATTTTGCAAATAGTGAATATTCTAATGTGATGAGATTTAAACTAATAAATATTCTTTTCCTTATTCTTTCAGCCACATTTACGCTTAACGCTCAAACCAAAAAGGAAATAGAAGAGTTATACAAAGATGCTAACTCCTACTACTACTTTGAGGATTATGAGGAAGCGTTAGCTCTTTTTCTTAGAGTTTATAGCAAAACCCCCGATAATTATAACCTTTGTTTTAAAATAGGTGTTTGTTACTTAAATATTCCAGGTTACAAACAGCAAGCCATCCCATATTTAGAGAAAGCATCTACACAAATTAAACGGCATTATAATGAGCAAACCGTTTTTGAAACCAAAGCTCCCTATGATGCATTATTCTACCTTGGTAATGCTTATTTTATTAATAATCAACTTGATAAAGCGCAAAAGGAATATAATAAATTTGGTGAGCTAATCAAGGATGAGAAAAACTGGAATCTTGTTTATTATAATCATCAGCTTTATACTCTAAAGAGTTCGCGTGTACTCCAATCCAATCCCGTAAATTTTATTCGTAATAATCTTGGTGAACAGTTCAATAACAGGTTTGCTAACTACAATGCTGTAATATCGGGCGATCAAAGTACTTTGGCCTTTACAACAAAGCAACGATTCTATCAGGCTATTATGGTTTCCAAAAAGTTAGGTGATAATTGGAGCAACCCAGTTAATATTACTCTTGATCTGCAAGTTGATGGAAACTGTTCAACACTCTCGCTCTCTTACGATGGCAATGAGCTATACCTTTATAAGGATGATAGTCAGGATGGGAACATTTATGTAACTCACTTTCTTGATGGTAAGTGGGCTCCTATGAAAAAGCTAAACGAAAACATCAATACAAAGTACTACGAAACCCATGCTTGTATCTCTTTCGATGGAAAAAAACTTTACTTTACAAGTAACCGAAAGGGCGGTTTTGGCGATCAGGATATTTATGTTTCAGAGCGAATTAGTGGAGATTTCTGGGGACCGGCGTTTAATCTTGGATCTACTATCAATACTTCAATGAACGAGAATACACCATTTGTTACGGCAGATGGTAATACCCTTTTCTTTAGCTCGGAAGGACATAATAATTTAGGTGGGTATGATATTTTCTACTCTCAGAAAAAAGAGGATAATACATGGAGTGAACCAATAAACCTTGGCTACCCAATCAATACAACTGATGATGATCTTTTTTATTTCCCTTTGGGCGATGGATCACAGGGATTAATTGCTCTTTTTGACAACGAAGGTTTTGGAGAACAAGATTTGTATAATGTTGACATTTTTATTCCTAAGTATAAGAGAGTTATTGTAACTGCTAACGATTTATTGAAGGTACAAACAGATAACAAACTTAAAACAATTGTAATCGATACTGTAAATAGATCTGGAATAGCATTAATTGATGTTGCAAAATCTGAGATTCCATCACTACTTGACACCAAGAAAGTGTATAAAATTTTCTTTAACGGTAGAGAATATGAGTTAAGGGATCAGGCTGAAAAAACAAACACTATTATTGCTCAGCTAAAACAACCTACAAATGAAGAAAAAATTTCAATCCCTGTTTCTACTGAAAAGCTAATTACTGATAGCAATATTACTGAAGAAAAAGATTTTTCAACTGTTCAGAAACGGGTTGTTCAACTTAAGGATGCTTCCGATTCATCCCATACTTCAAAGGTTCAAATAAACCAAGAAGTTGGTAACGAAATAAAATCAACTCAGTTGGCCAATACTGACAAGGTCACAATTTCTGAAACCAATTATTTACCCGAGATATTATCTATACTTTCATCAAACCATTCTAATGGTAAAATGGTTAATGTTTTTCAAAAAGAGTTACTTTTCCCCTCATCGTTGCTTAAGCTTAAAATTAATCAGCTTATTCAGGCTGTCGATTCTGCAGGTAATACTGAGGAGTATTTGAAAACATTCACAAAATTTATTGATTTGCTCTGTTCTTCAGAGTTTGTAACACTTAAAAATCAATCAAGAACAATCTCTAGCAATAATAGGAATCAGGCTTTTACTTATCTATTCAACCAATTATTAGATAAAGCTTCTCCAGAGCTTAAGGAATTCCTTGAGAGAACGTATCAGAAGTATCCTACAGTGAATAGTTTTTCAAATCTTTGGAGGTTGATGAGGAATGAAAACCAGGTACTATTTGAAAAGCTAAAACCTGAGATTGTTAAACTACTCGCTGAAATAAGTATTGAAACCTATAGAGGACTACCCGAAGATCAGAAGTTTAAACTTTATGAAGAAATCACAAATAACAATGAATCAAAAAATAATATTTGGTTCATAATAATTGTTTTGGGATATATACTAATAGGTAGTGCTGGTTATATCTACCTAAAGAAGAAGCACGAGTAAAACTGTAATATAACCTCCTCTTAAAGAGGAGGTTTTTTATATTTTCTACTATAAGGTTTTGTTTCTAACTTTCAATAAAAAAAGTTCGGATGAATTCTAATCTTGAAAATAGTACAGTTAAGCTAAGAGCACCTGAATTATCAGATATTGATCTTTTGTACGTTTGGGAGAATAATATGGAGATTTGGAAGGTTAGCAATACATTAACACCCTTTTCAAGATATGTATTAAAGAAATATATTGAAACAGCCCATTTAGATATTTGGGAAACAAAACAGCTTCGCTTGATTATTGAAGCCAAAGATCAGAGTTCGTTAATGTTTTCCCCTGTTGGATTAATCGATCTTTTTGATTTCGATCCATTTCACCTAAGAGCTGGGATTGGTATTTTAATTGCAAATGCAGAGTATCGTCAAAAAGGTTATGCCACCGAAGCTTTAAGGTTAATTGTTAGATACTCATTTGAAACATTACAAATTCATCAGCTGTACTGTAATATTTCCTCTGATAACACAATTAGTCTACAACTATTCCAGAATGTAGGATTTAGTATTATTGGAACAAAGAAAGAATGGCTTAAAACAATTGATAGTTGGCAAGATGAAGTCATGCTTCAGATTGTGAATCCAAACACTCATCTTAAAAGAAACTAGTTTACTTTTTTTTGCAAAATTATTGTTGCAAAAAATTTTTAGTTGTAATTTTGGAACGTTTTGTTTTATTGGTCGAAAAATAATTTCTGTGGTTGATAAAGACGAAGTAAAGGATTCAATAATTAACGTTGCTCGTAGTATTTTTAGCAAGTATGGATTTAAAAAAACTACGATGGACGATATTGCCCGTGCTATGCATAAAGGCAAGAGTTCGATATACTATTATTTTGCTAGTAAGGAAGAGATTTACCAAGCTGTTGTTGCGAAAGAATCACAACTTCTAAAAGATGCAATAAGTAATTCCGTTGGTTTGGTTGACAATCCGAAGGATAAGCTTAAAAACTACATATATACAAGGATGTCCTCTTATAGTAAGCTTGCAAATTTTTATAACGCAATAAAGGATGAATATTTAAGTCATCTGGCTTTTATCGACAGTATTCGAAAAAAGTACGATAATGAGGAAATCGGTATGGTTCAAGAGATTCTCAGAGATGGAGTTAATCGAAAAGTGTTTAAGATAGAGGATACCACCCTTGCTGCCACAGCAATTGTCACTGCTATGAAAGGTTTAGAAATTCCTTTGTTTTGGGAGAATAACGATAGAAAACTCGATGATCGACAACAAGATTTACTAAACATACTCTTTTATGGGATTGTAAAACAATAATTTTTTTCATAAAAAATCGACTAAACGATAAAAATAGTCGAAAATACAAATAGCAAATGTTTTAATCAAAATAGTATAATAAATTATTAATAATCAGAGATATGAGGAATGTGATTTTGTGTGGGCTATTATGTGGAGTAGCATTTTTTGGTGTTAATAGTGCAGAGGCACAGGTAAAACCAATGGTAAGATTGGGAATTGCCGCAAGTACTTTATCGAGTATCGGGGATCTTTACGATAATGATTGTATAAGCGTTTCGTATGTAGCAGGAGGAGCTGCTATTATTCCAATCAAGGGTATTGTAAGTGTACAACCCGAGCTAAATCTAATACGAAAGGGGCGTTATGATAATGAGAGAGTTTCTGGTACACGTGTTAAGTCACTTCTATTCATTGACTACATTCAAGTTCCTGTATTATTTAGAATCACTCCAACAAGTTTAACCGAAGGTTTAAAATCAAAGGTTTTCTTTAATGTTGGTCCTTATGGAAGTTTGCTTTTAAATGCTAAAAGTAGGGTTAAGAATGGGGGTAAATCGGTTACAACCGATCAGAAGGATAATCTTAAAGATTCAGATTTTGGGTTGATCCTTGGAAGTGGCATTCAGTTTCCATTTAATAAGATGACTTTTCAAATTGACCTTCGCTACGACATGGGATTAACTAAGGTTTCAGAGATTTCTGATGATTATAATACCAAGTCCTTAAGTTTAGCCTTTGGTATACTTTTTTAAAAGGAAGATGTATTACATAAAGGAAAAGACTGACTAGAGGTCAGCCTTTTCCTTTAAAATTGTTCAAAAATTTATTTTGTTTTACACTCGGTCATAATCATTTTACATGCATTTATATTTTCTAATTTGCATGATTTGTGGAAATCGGCACAAGCTTTTGCTTTTCCTGCTGTCTTTAAATACGCCATTCCCCTATTATAGTAGCTGGCAGCATTATTTGGGTCAAGATCAATAGCATTGTTGAAATCGTTAATTGCTTCGGAATAATTACCCAATTTGTAGTTTGCATAACCTTTGTAGTTGTATATACTGGGATTTCGAGGCGAAAGGTCGAGAGCCTTTTTGTAGCTTTCCAGAGCATTATCAAATGATTCGAGTTTTAGTTGAGATGCTCCTAGGTTAAGATATATCTGAACTTTAGTGCTATTTGTACCATTCAACATGAGAGCATTATTAAAATCCTCGATGGCTTTATCAAATTCACCTTTTTTGTTATTAAGGATTCCTCTTCTAAATAGAAATTCGGCTACAGTTGGGTAAGTTTTTATAGCATTGTCGATATGCTTCTGAGCCTCTTTAAGATCATCACTTAATAGGCTAGCTTTGATTATACCTCCAAGCGCAGCAGTATCGGTGGGTTGTTCTTTTAACGCTTTTGCAAATTCTGTCATTGCATCTTTGAAGTTACGATTCTTAAGATTTTGGTTTCCTGAATCGATAAACCCTTGAATATTAGGTTGGGCTATCCCAATCTGATTAATAATCAGGGTTAATATTAGAAGTACATAAACTCTTTTCATCTTCATAAATGCAAGTATAGTGTGTTGTTAGTCTGCTATTGTTGATTCAAATTTAACACGATTTACTATTGCGCGCCCAAGGGTAACCTCATCGGTATATTCAAGTTCATCACCGAAAGCTACGCCCCTTGCAATGGCTGATATTGAAACGGGATACTGCTTTAGTTTCTTGTAAATATAAAAGTTAGTTGTATCCCCTTCCATTGTCGCACTAAGTGCCATTATTATCTCCTTTACGTTACCCATAGCAATTTTGTTCAATAGGTGATCAATCTTAAGATCATTTGGACCAATGCCATCCATTGGGCTAATTACTCCACCTAATACAAAATATAGGCCATTATACTGATGTGTATTTTCAATTGACATAACATCCTTAATATTCTCAACCACACATAGTAATGAACTATCACGCTTAGGATTAGAACATATTGTGCATATATCAGTATCGGAAATATTGTTACACTCTTTACAATGTTTTACCTCGTGTCTAAGTTGAATCATAGCTTGGGAAAACCGATCAACATCATTCTCAGTTTGTCTTAATAGGTGAAGCACCAACCTTAAAGCGGTTTTTCTCCCAATACCCGGAAGCTTAGCAAACTCTTCAACTGCATTCTCCAGTAGCTTCGACGGGTAGCTTTGAATATTCATAATTGCAAAATCCTTTTCACAAATCTACAAAATATCGGTTAATGACTTTTGCTATGTTGTTTATTTTTTCTTCTTCCTTATTTTTTCTACCATTGTATTTAAAAATAAAGAAGAAAAAATGTCGCCTACTCTCATTGCATCTATAGTTTGTGCATATTTTGTTGTATTACTAGTTATTACATATTTCACTTCAAGAAACGCAACTAATCATACTTTCTTTCTTGGAAACAAGCGATCGCCCTGGTATGTTGTAGCATTTGGAATGATTGGCGCATCGCTTTCAGGAGTAACCTTCATGTCGGTTCCAGGTGATGTTATGAATAAGCAGTTTACCTACATGATGATGGTATTCGGATTTCTTGCTGGTTATACTGTTATTGCAACTGTTTTAATGCCATTGTATTACAGGTTAAATTTAACCTCAATTTACTCTTACCTCGAAGGGCGATTTGGAAACTCAACATACAAAACTGGAGCATCTTTCTTCCTTTTATCAAGAATAATAGGTGCTTCATTACGTATGTTCATAGTTGTAAATGTTCTTCAAATATTTGTTTTCGATGCTTGGAATATCCCGTTTTTCGTCACAATTATTATTTTTATTATATCCATATTAATTTACACCTTTAAAGGAGGAATACGAACAATAATATGGACTGATACGCTACAAACAACCTTTATGCTTTTAGCTGTAGTTCTTTCAATTGTATTTATTTCACAAGAACTTCATCTATCGTTTGGAGGATTAATTACAAAAGTTTTTCAAAGCGATTATTCTAGAATTCTAGATACCGATTGGAGTAGCAAGCAATTCTTCCTAAAGCAGTTTTTAAGCGGTATGTTTATTGCTATTACTATGACGGGTTTGGATCAGGAGATGATGCAGAAGAATTTAAGCTGCCGTTCACTTAAGGATGCGCAAAAGAATATGTTCACTTTTAGTTTTGTTCTTGTTTTTGTAAACCTGATGTTTCTTGTACTTGGTGCAATTCTAGTTTTTTATGCAAATTCACGAGGCATTAGTGTTCACAATACCGATGATCTTTTTCCAACTATAGCAATTCAAAAGCTTATACCTGTTGCAGGTATTGTTTTTGTTGTAGGTTTGATTTCCGCAGCATACCCCAGTGCCGATGGGGCGCTTACTTCGCTTACTACTTCGTTTTGTATTGATATTCTTGGATTGAATAAGTTTTCAGTAGCTGAGGATAAAAAGATAAGAATTAGATACTTAGTTCACTTATCATTTGCGCTTGTATTGATGATCAGTATCCTCATTATTCGGAGCATTAACGATGAAGCGATAATTCAAACTTTATACAAAATCGCGGGGTATACTTATGGCCCGCTGTTAGGCCTATATGCATTTGGAATGTTTACAAAGTGGCAAGTAAAGGACAAATGGATTCCAATGGTTGCAATACTTTCACCAATAATATGCTTTATACTAAGCAGATACTCAGCCCAAATTTTCTGGGGGTATAAAATTGGTTTTGAATTGATTATTCTAAATGGTGGATTAACCTTTATTGGTTTATGGTTGTTCCGGAAGAATAATTCTAAACCTTTAATTGCTTAAATACCTCTGACCTCTCCATTTTTTTGGTGACCAAAAATTTCTTCTAGAATAGGTTCGTACCTATCGTATAAAATCTTTCTGCGGAGTTTTAAGGTTGGAGATAGCTCGCCAGTTTGAGAACTCCATTGTTCCTCAACCAGTCGGAATCGTTTTATTTGTTCAAACTCTCCAAGCTGTTTATTTATGGTATTTATTTCGCGTTGGTAGCGAGCAATTACTTCAGATTTGAGAATTAGTTCTTTGTTATTTTCAAAATGCACTTTGTGTCTTGAGCACCAATCGTGAAGAAAGCTGAAATTGGGTGAGATTAAAGCGCTTACAAACTTTTCGTTTTCACCAACAATCATGGCTTGTTCAATAAAAAATGATTCTTTTACTTTATTCTCGATAACCTGAGGGGCAATATATTTTCCGCTCGACATTTTGAATATCTCCTTTTTACGATCGGTGATAACCAAAAACCGATTATCATCAATTCTTCCTATATCGCCTGTATGAAACCAACCATCCTCATCAATTGCTTGGCTTGTTAGTTCAGGATCTTTGTAATATCCTTTCATAAGGCTAGGGCCTTTCATCAGAATTTCACCATCCTCAGCAATAACCACATTTATGTTTTCGAGTATAGGACCAACGGACCCAAACTTTACACTGTTGGGTTCTTGGAAGTGATTTACCGATATTACAGGTGAAGTTTCGGTAAGCCCATAACCCTCAAGAACAGGGATTCCAGCTGCCCAAAAAACTCTGGCTAAACGAGGTTGAAGCGCTGCACCTCCGCTAACAATAAGTTTCATATTTCCACCAAGCGCTTCAAGCCATTTGCTGAAAACCAGTTTTCGAGCAATATTTAGTTGAATTCTATAGAACCATCCGTTTTTCCCATTTAGTTCGAAGTGCAATCCTAGGTATACAGCCCAGAAAAAGATTTGTTTTTTAATCCCTGTTAAATCTTTACCCTTTGCAATAATCTTATTATACACAGTTTCTAGCACTCGTGGTACTGCACAAAACGCTTGAACTTTCAATTCTCGCACATTATCTCCAATTGTAGCCATGCTCTCAGCATAGTATATAGTCATCCCTGTGTACTGAAATATATAGTTCACCATTCGTTCAAGAACATGGCACAGAGGAAGAAAACTAAGTGTTTTATCACCTGCAGCTAAAGGAAGTCGGGGCGAAGTTGCGATAACATTACTCAAAAAGTTTTCGTGTGAAAGCATTACTCCCTTGGATAATCCGGTGGTACCAGATGTGTAGATAATCGAAGCAATATCACTAGGGTTAACCGATTCCTTAATCTTTTCTAATACTGTTTTATATTGATCTGCAACCGATTTACCATTACTCGCAATATCTTCCCAGAAAGGTAATTCTTCGGATTTTTGGAATGTGTATATGCCAATAATTTCAGGTATCTCGGCAACTATTGGTTGTAACTTTTCATATAAAGCCCTATTCTCAACGAATAAGATTTTTGACTCTGAATGTCTTAGTATGTGCTTATACTCGTCATTGCTTATTGTTGAATAGATTGGAACGTGAACCATTCCTGTTTGACTAACCGCCATATCAACAAAGTTCCATTCAGGTCGATTATTCGAAACAGTTGCTACTTTATCCCCTTTCTTCAAGCCTAATGCAAGCAATCCATAGCTGAGATTATTTGTATTTTCTGCGTATGCGTGAATATCATACTCAATCCATTCTCCATTTTGCTTACCCGCAAGAACTGTCCGCCCGTTATAAATTTCAATGCCTCGTTGAAGGATGTCAAATGTTCTGGTTGCTTCCATTATTCTTGTTTTAATTAATAGAAAATAAAATGCGAAAGGGTCAAATGTATGAAAAAGAAAATATATTGATTAAACGTATGTTTAAATTTCGATATTAATAACAAAATGATGGATAAGATGTTTATTTACAATGGGGAAATTGCTTTTGTGAAAGGTTTTAAACCTTTTTAGCGTAGTTTTATCTATACCTTTACCTTAGATGAATTCAATAAAAAATCCATGAAAATAAAACATTTCACCCTTTTAGCAACATTGTTTACTATTATCAGTTGCTCACAGAAGCAAGACTCAGAAGTAATTGCTGATATTTTTAAAACAGCTCAATCAGATACTACATCTTTCCATACTCTTCGAATTCTTTCAAGTCAATATGGGAAAAGACTGGCAGGAACACCTATTTCAGTTGAAGCTATTCAATATATGAAAAGGGTGATGGAGGGATCAAACTTTGATACTGTGTATTTACAGGAATGCAAAGTTGCGCATTGGAATAGAGGAGAAAATGAGCAAGGTTATGCCATTTCAAAGAATTCAGAGAGAGAGAGATTGGTTGTTTGTACTCTTGGAAATTCGGTAGGGACACCATCTGATGGCATTAAGGCTGAAGTTGTAGCAGTAAAAAGTTTTGATGAATTATCTGCACTTGGCAATAAAGTTAAAGGGAAGATTGTGTACTTCAATAAACCGATGGATCAATGCAAAATTAACTCTTTTGAAGCGTATGGTGAAGTTGTTGGGTTCCGTTTTGCTGGGGCCTCTGTGGCTGCAAGGTATGGTGCAATTGCTGTTCTTGTAAGGTCGTGCACAACGGCTATTGATACTTTTCCGCATACCGGAGTGATGAGATATTTTGAAACACCAAAGGAAATACCGGCTTTTTCGATATCCACGGTACACGCAAATCTTTTAGATCAGATGTTGGTTGACGACCCAAAGCTAAAGGTTTACCTAAAATCAGATTGCAAATTTTTACCAGAAGAGACTTCTTACAACGTAATAGGAGAGGTTAGAGGTACTGAATTTCCAAAGGAATTTATTACTGTGGGAGGGCATATCGATTCATGGGATAATACCGACGGGTCGCATGATGATGGTGGTGGATGTGTTCAATCTATTGATGTTTGGAGAATATTCCATGAATTAGGCTATAAGCCTAAACATACCCTACGGGTTGTGATGTTTATTGATGAGGAGATGAACCAACGTGGGGGTAGAAAATATGCTGAGCTTGCAAAGCAAAACAGCGAGAAACATCTTTTCGCACTTGAGTCTGATGGTGGTTGCGACAGACCAATTGGATTTTCATTTGAAACCGATTCTGTGAACTTTAAAAAGGTTCAAGTTTATAGTAAACTCTTCGAACCATATAGTTCAAATCGATTTGTAAATGGCGGAAGTGGAGTTGATATAGGCTTTTTAAAGGATCAGAATGTTGTTTTAGCAGAGATGATGGCTGATCCAACACACTATTTTGATTATCATCATAGCGGATTTGACACCTTTGATAAAGTTAATAAAACCTCATTACAGCGAGGAAGTGCGGCAATGGCGTCGTTAATTTACCTTGTTGATAAATACAGTTTAAAGTAGTTTTTGAGGCATCAGATTTCAGATACAAGTATTAAGTAGTTGGTATTCAGTAGTAGAAGGGTAATTGATTTTCTTCTGAATTTTGACTCCTTGCTACTATCTACTCACTACTAAAAATACTCATTCCAACTCATTAACTCAAGGTTTTCCAATTTCTTATTACATATTGCAGTTAAAAATGATGCTGCTAATCTAGCATTTGTAATTAATGGAATATTGTAATCAATTGCTGCTCTTCGAATTGAGTAGTCGTTATCAAGCTCTTTTCTTGAGAGATTTTTAGGTACGTTAATAACCATCTCAACCTGACGATTTTTGATTAGCTCAATGCTATTAGGTGTGTCCGATTCATCGGGCCAAGCAACAGGAATAGCGTTTACTCCATTTTCCTTTAGAAATTTTGCTGTGCCCTTGGTTGCGTATATAGTAAAGTTTTGCTCTTGAAGCATTAGCAGGGGCTCAACCAATGCAATTTTTGAGCGTAATGGGCCAGATGATACAAGTATACTCTTTTGAGGAATTCTATAACCAACAGAGAGCATCGCTTTAATCATAGCATCATCAAAATCAACTCCTATACAACCCACTTCACCTGTTGAAGCCATTTCAACACCTAGAATAGGATCGGCTTTAGATAATCGGCTGAACGAGAACTGCGATGCTTTTATTCCAACATGGTCTATCTCAAACATTGAAAGGGGTAGCGAATTTGGCATTCTGCCAAGCATGTAACCTGTGGCTGCTTCAATAAAATTGTAATCAAGCACTTTCGAAACAAACGGGAAGCTTCGACTTGCCCTCAAATTACACTCAATAACTTTTATGTCATTGTTTTTTGCAAGAAGTTGCATATTGAAAGGTCCTGTGATTTTAAGTTCTCTGGCAATTTCCCTAGCAATCTTCCGTATTCTTCGAATGGTCTCAAAGTATAGTTTTTGTGGAGGGAAAACAAGAGTTGCATCACCAGAGTGAACTCCAGCAAACTCAACGTGTTCGGATATTGCATCGAACATTATATCGCCATTGTTGGCAACCGCATCGTATTCAATCTCCTTGGCACCCTCAATAAACTCGCTGACCACTACTGGATGTGTCTTTGATACATTAGCAGCTAGCATTAGGTAGTCTCGAAGCTCGTCAGAGTTTGAAACCACATTCATTGCCGAGCCCGATAGTACGTACGACGGGCGGATTAGCACAGGATAGCCAACCTCATCCACAAAATGCTCAACCTCTTCAAAGGTTGAAAGTTGCTTCCATCGTGGCTGATCAATCTCAAGTCGATCCAGCATTTCAGAAAATTTCTGCCGATCCTCCGCTTTGTCAATCGAATCGGGCGATGTGCCAAGTACTTTTACCCCAGCCTGATGCAAGCGCATTGCAAGGTTATTGGGAATCTGACCTCCAACCGAAACTATAACTCCAATTGGGTCTTCCATATCAACGATGTCGAGCACGCGCTCAAAAGTTAGCTCATCAAAGTATAACCTGTCGCACATATCGTAGTCGGTGCTTACTGTTTCGGGGTTATAGTTGATCATCACCGATTTATAGCCTAATTTTCGGATCTCATTCACAGCGCTAACCGTACACCAGTCGAACTCAACAGAACTGCCTATTCTATAAGCTCCTGAGCCAAGAACAATTACCGTTTTATCCTTGCTGTTTTTTGAAATATCATTCTCAATCCCGTGGTATGTGATGTACAGGTACGCTGTTTCCGATGGGTATTCAGCTGCAAGGGTATCGATTTGTTTAACAACGGGCAAAACTCCAACTGATTTTCGATAATCCCTTACTTTCTGCTGATAAACCTCGATCTCCTTGGGTTGTGGGTTAAAAATAAATCTTGCAATCTGAAAATCAGAGAATCCCTTTTGTTTTGCTTTTAGTAGAGTTTCTGGATCGAGTTTTTCTAATGATTTTATTAATTCGATTTTATGCTTTAATGCGATGATATTCTGCATTTTCTCCAAAAACCAAACGTCAATTTTAGTGAGATCATGCACTTTATCGATTGTCCAACCCGTTTCCAGCGCTTCAGCAATAGCGAATATTCGTTGATCGGTAGGGTGGGTGAGTGAATCCTCAAGATTATCGAAATGTAGTTTGGGATTGGCTACCAATCCATGCATTCCTTGTCCAATCATTCTCAATCCCTTTTGAATTGCCTCCTCGAAGGTTCTTCCAATGGCCATTACCTCGCCAACGCTCTTCATCGATGAGCCTATTTCTCGAGTAACTCCTTGGAATTTATTCAAATCCCAACGAGGTATTTTTACAACAATGTAATCAAGTGCAGGTTCAAAGCAGGCTGTGGTAGTTTGAGTAACAGAATTCTTAAGTTGATGTAAACCATAACCTAAACCCAGTTTTGCTGCAACAAATGCAAGCGGATAACCAGTTGCTTTTGATGCAAGGGCTGATGAACGCGACAAACGAGCGTTAACCTCTATGACCCGGTAATCCTCGCTATTGGGATCAAGGGCATATTGAACGTTACACTCACCAACTACTCCTAAATGGCGAATTATCTTTATTGCTAATGCTCTTAGTTTATGGTATTCAGAGTTAGTTAAGGTTTGCGATGGAGCAACTACAATACTTTCACCCGTATGGATTCCGAGAGGATCAAAGTTCTCCATGTTGCAAACTGTGATACAGTTATCAAACTTATCACGCACCACTTCGTATTCAACCTCTTTCCAACCTTTTAGCGATTCTTCAACAAGAATCTGGTTTGAATAAGAAAAAGCATTAGTAGCAAGTGCTATAAGTTCTTCTTCGTTTGAGCAAAAACCACTTCCTTGACCACCAAGAGTAAATGCGGCTCTAATAATCAAAGGAAATCCTATTGTTTTTGCAGCTTCAATTGCTTTTTCTACACTTTCAACAGCAATACTTTTTGGTGTTTTAACATCAATTTCTAAAAGTTTATTAGCAAAAAGTTCACGATCCTCAGTATTGATAATAGTTTCAACTGGTGTACCTAAAACTTGAACATTATGCTTTGCAAGAACGCCACTTTTGTAAAGTTGAGTTCCGCAGTTGAGTGCAGTTTGTCCCCCAAATGAGAGATAAATCCCATCAGGATGTTCTTTTTCTATTACTTTCTCAACAAAGTAGGGTGTTACTGGCAGAAAATATACTTTATCGGCAATCCCTTTACTAGTTTGAACTGTGGCTATATTGGGGTTTATAAGTATTGTTGATATTCCTTCTTCCTTCAATGCTTTTAATGCTTGCGATCCGCTATAGTCGAATTCACCTGCTTCACCAATTTTGAGTGCTCCTGATCCTAGCACAAGGACTTTTTTATTTTGATTTTTCATTTTTTTAAGTTAAAAGTGAAACGTATGAACTACTTACTACTGGCTACTTTTTTGATAAATTCATCAAAAAGAAACTCAGTATCATTCGGGCCACCAGATGCTTCGGGGTGAAATTGTGCAGCAAATATTGGTTTAGTTTTATGTTTGATACCCTCGCAGGTACCATCATTAGCGTTCTCAAAAAGTATCTCCCAATCGTTTGGTAAGGTTTTAGTATCAATTGCGAAACCATGATTCTGGGAGGTGATAAAGCATCTATTCGTTCCTTTCAAAATTACAGGTTGGTTATGACTTCGGTGACCGTAGGGAAGTTTATAGGTATCGGCACCAGCAGCAAGTGCCAATAGCTGGTTTCCAAGGCAGATTCCCATAATCGGTTTATCAATATTCATGGCTTTTCGGAGATGTTCGATAGTTTTAATATTCATCTTCGGATCACCTGGTCCATTAGATATAAATAGGCCGTTATAATCTTCTTTTGTAAAATCGTAATCGTATGGAACTCTTATTACCGTTGTATCTCTATTTAGCAAACACCGGATGATATTGTTTTTTACTCCACAATCCACAAGGGCAATTTTGTATTTGCCGTTGCCATAAGTTATTTTTTGTTTTATTGATACTTGTCCTACCAAATCCTCTTTATTCGGATCAATCCACTCAACATCTTTATCTACAATAATTTTACCTAGCATACAGCCTCTTTCGCGAATCTTTTTGGTCAAAGCCCTTGTATCTAAGCCAGAGATTGCAGGAATTTTATGCTCAATAAGCCATTGTGATAGACTCTTACTCGCGTTCCAGTGGCTATAGCATTCACTATACTCTGCAACAATCAATCCTGATACATGAATTTTGTCCGATTCCCAGTATCGAAGTAGATTTCCATCGCTTAAACTATCCGGAACGCCATAGTTCCCTATAAGTGGATAAGTGGCAACCAAGATTTGCCCTCGGTACGATGGATCAGTTAAACTCTCTGGATAGCCGTTCATGGCAGTGTTGAACACTGCCTCGCCTGCTGAGCTTCCGGCGTAGCCGAATGATGAGCCAGTATATTCGCTACCATCCTCAAGTACCAGTTTTGCTTTAATCTTCTCCATTTTTGTTAGATTGAAATAAAAAAGGGTCGACGAAAAGCCAACCCTTTTATTGATGATATTAACAATACTATTTCATTAGTTTCCGAATCGGGGTAAATCGTTTCGGCAAAAAAAAAGTCTGCCGATGTTGGCAGACTTAATGAATTATAATAGGATGATGAATCTTCGAAACCAGTGTGTTTTTGCACTAAAAGCTTTTCTTTATCCTGTAACATAGCAATGTTTAAGATCGGACAAATGTAAAGCGAATTGTTTGAAAATACCAATTCATCAATCAAAAACTCTATCCTAAAACTGCAATCGCTTTATTTATCGCGGCTTCAATGCCCGCTGGATTTTTCCCGCCTGCAGTTGCATAGAATGGTTGCCCGCCACCGCCACCTTGAATCTCTTTAGCCGCCTCACGAACAATATTAGATGCGTTAAGTTTTTTCGATTCAACAAGTTTTTCATCAAGCATAACGGTAAGCATTGCTTTGCCTTCTGAAACCGAACCCAGAACAAGGAAAAGGTTATCAATTTCATTTTTAAGTTGGTAAGCTAAGTCCTTGATTGCATCAGGGCTTGAGATATCAACCTTTTTAGCAATTATATTTACACCGTTACGGTGTTCAATGGCAAGTTTAAGTTCAGATTTAACTACTTGGAGCTTTTCTTTCATCATACCCTCAATCTCCTTGCGAAGATTAGTATTTTCTTCAATTAGCTTTGAGGCACCTTGAATAAGGTTTGATGGATTGCCAAGCACTTGCTTAACCTCTTTAATAGCATCAACCTGATTATATAAAAACTCCTCAGCCTTAACTCCTGTAATTGCTTCAATTCTTCGAACACCTGCAGATATAGCTCCTTCTGAGATTATCTTGATAAATCCAATTTGACCGGTTGATGGAACGTGAGTACCACCGCAAAGTTCAACAGATTCTCCGAATTGGATTACTCGAACCAAGTCGCCATACTTTTCGCCGAACAATGCCATTGCACCCATTTTCTGCGCTTGCTCTATAGGAACTCCACGATGCTCATTGAGAGCAATGTTTTGACGGATTTTTTGATTTACAAGAATTTCAACTTGTCTAATCTCTTCGTCAGTAACCTTTTGGAAATGAGAGAAGTCGAAGCGTAGATATTCTGAATTAACCAATGAACCTTTTTGTTCAACGTGAGTTCCTAGAACCTTGCGTAAGGCATTGTGGAGTAGGTGAGTTGCAGAGTGATTATTTGCTGTACTTATCCTTTTCTCCTTATCTACCTTTGCGAAAAATGTTGATTTTGGGCTAGTTGGAAGACTTTCTGCAATATGAATTGTAAGATTATTTTCCTTAATTGTGTTGATGATATTGATTGTCTCGTTTGCATTTGAAATTGTACCAATATCGCCAGCCTGTCCCCCAGACTCAGCGTAGAACGGCGTTTTATCAAACACAAGGTGATATTGCTCTTTCCCTTTGGTTTTAACAGTTCTCATTTTTGAGATGTGAACCTCTGCTTCAAGATGATCGTACCCTACAAACTCAACTTCATCAATTTTTTGAATTTCATGCCAATCTAAAGTCTCAATTGCAGCAGCAGAACGTGAACGTTCCTTTTGACCTTCAAGCTCTTTTTTGAAACTCTCCATATCAACGGAAAGGTTGTTCTCCCTTAGTATAAGTTCTGTCAAATCGATAGGAAAACCAAATGTATCGTAAAGTGTAAATGCATCTTTACCAGAAATTTCTTTCTTATGTTCTTTTTTGGAGGAGTCAATCAACCCATCGAGCATACGAATTCCGGTTTCGAGAGTGCGTAAAAATGCTGCTTCCTCCTCGTGAATTACTTTTGTAATCAGCTCTTGCTGAGAAATTAGCTCAGGGAAGAATTTTCCCATTTCAGATACTAATGTTGGAATTAAATTGTTGATGAAAGGTTCACGGAAATTTAAGAATGTGTAGCCATAACGCACTGCACGACGAAGAATTCGGCGTATCACATAACCGGCTTTTACGTTTGATGGAAGTTGTCCATCGGCAATGGAAAATGAAACAGCACGTAAATGGTCAGCAATAACACGCATTGCGACATCGCTCTGTTTTTCTTTTCCATAGGCAATACCGCACATCTCTGAAATTTTTCCAATGATTGGTTGGAAAACATCGGTATCGTAGTTGCTCTGCTTGCCTTGAATTACCATCGATAGCCTTTCGAATCCCATTCCAGTATCAACGTGTTGTGCTGGTAATTGCTCAAGTTGCCCGTTTGCCTTGCGGTTATACTGAATGAAAACAAGGTTCCATATCTCAATTACCTGTGGATGACCCTTATTGACCATCTGATTGCCTGGAATGGCCTTCTTATCATCAGCATTTCGAATATCTACATGCACCTCAGAGCATGGACCGCAAGGGCCAGTTTCACCCATTTCCCAGAAATTATCCTTCTTAGATCCCAATAGGATTCTATCTTCGGGTAGATGTTTTTTCCAAAACTCGAAGGCTTCTTTATCCATTTCAGTTCCTTCCTCTGGACTACCCTCAAAAACAGTTACATATAGATTATTTCTATCTATTTTTAAAACATCAACTAAGAATTCCCATGCCCAGTCAATAGCCTCTTTTTTGAAATAATCACCAAACGACCAGTTTCCAAGCATTTCAAACATAGTATGGTGGTAAGTATCGTGTCCAACCTCTTCTAAATCATTATGTTTACCTGATACACGAAGGCATTTCTGAGTATTAGCTATTCTGTGGTACTTAACAGGAGAATTTCCAAGAAAAATATCTTTGAACTGATTCATCCCTGCATTGGTAAACATAAGGGTTGGATCGTTTTTAATAACCATTGGAGCGGAAGGCACAATCTGATGCTTCTTTCCGTTAAAAAAATCAAGAAACGATTGTCTTATTTCACTCGATTTCATAAAACTCGCTATTTTAGTGATTTATTGATTATTAGTTAACTATTTAGTGCTAACTTTTTTATTAAAAACTTTGCAAAAATAAATATTTACCTTAGATTTGTCGCCATTGGTCAAAATGGGTAAATAAAAAAGCTTTATAAGAAAGAGATGGCAAAAATTAAATATCGATATAACCCTCACACTTTAAAGTTTGATGTAATATTCCATCCCCTTCGTAAAAAGATTGCAAAGATAGCAATTCATTTATTTGTAAATATAACAATCGCTGCAACTTTAACTTATATATATTCAATTTTTCTCGATACTCCAAAGGAGAAAAACCTTAAGCGTGAGATTGCCAATACAATTCTTAAGTACGATCTGTTTCAACGAAAGGTTGAGGAAAAAAATAGTTTACTTAAGGAGTTTCAAAAAAGGGACAATAATATCTATCGTACAATTTTTGAGGCAGATACTATACCAGCCAGTTTGAAGGAGGGTGGTTATGGAGGTGTTAATAGGTATAAATCCTTCGAAAAGTATCAACACGCTGAATTACTTACAAAAACATCAATAATGATTGATCAGTTGAGTTGGGGCGTTTATATGCAATCAAAGTCATTTGATGAAGTAATTAATTTAGCAAGAAATAAAGAAAAAATGACACATTGTGTCCCTGCTATTCAACCAATTTCCTCGAAAAATATTTCTGCTTATTTTGGATTCCGAAGCGATCCTTTCACGCATCGCCATACAATGCATAATGGTATTGATTTTACAGGATCAATAGGAACTCCAATACACGCAACCGGTGATGGAATTGTTATTGGTGCGGAGTTTACTTTTGATGGTTATGGAAAGCAAGTAATTGTTGATCATGGGTTTGGATATAAAACACGGTATGCACATTTAAGCAAGGTCGAAGTTAAACCGGGCGAAAAAGTTAAACGAGGTCAAATTGTTGGACTGCTTGGCAATACTGGAAGAAGTACAGGCCCTCACCTCCATTACGAAGTGATGCTACGAAATGTAGCAACCGATCCATTAAACTATTTTAATGATTTAACCATGGAGGATTATGATAAGATGGTTAAATTTGCAACGGTTGGGAAAAAGGATAAAAATCATTCAAATACTGAAAATACTTCTGAAGAATAAGCAGTTACACTTTTTATTGAACTATCGATTTAATGCCAAAAAGTAAATATAAATTTAATCACGAGACCCTTAGCTTTATTAAGGTTAATCATACCCTTAAAGACAAAATAGTTAGGGGTTTAACCTATTTAATGGGTACAATTGTGATTACAATTGTTTATTACTCAATTTACACCTCTTTTTTTGACACACCAAAGGAACGCGGATTAAGACGTGAAAAGGATGAACTTTTATTTCAATTTGATATTCTAAACGGTAAGTACAATCAAATTGAAGCCGTTTTAAAGGATATTCAGCAACGCGACGAGAATATTTACCGTACAATATTTGAAGCAGAGCCAATTCCACTTTCAATTCGTACAGCTGGATTTGGTGGTGCCGATAGGTATTCGGAGCTTGAAGGATTGTCAAATTCAGATATTGTTATTGAATCCTATAAAAAACTCGACAAACTTTCAAATGAGGTGTATGTACAAACAAGATCTTTTGATGAGATAATCGCTTTAGCAAAGAATAAGGAGTTGATGACTAAATCAATTCCTACAATACAACCAATATCAAATAAGGATTTAACACGAGTTGCCTCACCCTTTGGAGTTAGAATACACCCTTTCTATAAGGTGCTAAAAATGCATACTGGAATGGATTTTACTGCTCCAACAGGAACGGAGGTTTATGCAACTGGCGATGGTGTAGTAATTGATGCTGATCATTCAAAAAGGGGATATGGTAACACTGTGATTATTGATCATGGTTTTGGCTATAAAACTTTATATGCCCATCTGAGTGAAATATTAGTTAGAT